>Ga0222427_100218_pt1 | contig 136369 bp, 116 predicted proteins | sample 2B20Ametagenome_FD_182890 | JGI IMG/M metagenome (GOLD analysis project Ga0222427, IMG submission 182890) | Enriched microbial communities from leaf-cutter ant dump, University of Wisconsin, Madison, United States - 2B20A (version 2) | ecosystem: Environmental > Terrestrial > Nest > Insects... | reverse complement strand
GACTGTATTCGCTGGCGCCGTTCTACCGCGAAGCACCCGTGAAACCCGGCCTGCTGCTGGGCTTCGGCGCCATCGAACTGCTGGATATCGACCCGGCCCTGGACCGCCTGCGCGATACCCTGCAATCCCTCAGCTAAGCGCGCTGGCCGTCTGCGTCCGGGCGGCCATGGCAGCACTGTAACCCCGTGGGGCGAAGCGCCCGGTGACCAGCAGCATCAGCACCACCGTGATCGTCAGCAGGGTCCAGGACGCCTGGAAATCACCGCTGATATCCCGCAGCCAGCCGGTCAGGTACGGCACCAGCCCGGTGATGATGAAACCGATTCCCTGGACGAAGGCCGCGAGGCCGCCGGCCTGGCGCGGGTCCTTGAGGTGTTCGAGGGTCAGGGTCAGGCTCAGGCTGAAACAGGCGCCAAGGCCGAAGCCGATCAGGCCGACCCACAGTCCAGGCGACAGCGCCGGGTCGAGCAGCAGGCCGGCAAAGCCGATCAACTGCGCGGTCAGCGCCAGCCACAGGCCGGGACGCCGGTCGCTCATGCGCCGCAACAGCAGTGGCAGGCCAAGGGCGCCGAGCACCTGGAAGAGGGTCATTACCCCGACCAGCTCGCCGCCGCCCTTGGCGCTGCCGCCGACCTGCTGATAGTAGGCCGGCAGCCAGGCGACCATGCTGGTGTAGCCGCCATTGATCAGGCCGAAATACACCGCCAGCAGCCAGGCCCGGCGATTGCCGAAGAAATGCCCGCCGCCATTGCCGCCACGCCCGGCGGCGGCTTCCAGGTTCGGTCCGACCAGCCCCAGCAGAAGCAGGGCGAACAGCACCGGCAGCAGCCATACACCCAGGCCGGCCTGCCAATGGCCGAAATGCTCGGCGACCCGTGGCCCGAGCACCGCCGCCAGCCCGCCACCGCTCATCAGCGCCGCCGAGTACACACCCATGGCCAGCGCCAGGCGCCGGGAGAACCAGCGATTGACCAGCCCCGGCATCAGCGCCTGGACGAAGGCCACGCCCAGCCCGGCCAATACCGCACTGGCGATCAGCGCCCCAGCGCTGCCCAGCAGCAGGCGCCACAGGCAGGCCAGGCCGATCGCCCCCAGTCCCAGCAGCAGACCGCCCTGCTCGCTCAGCCAGCGCCGGAGCCACGGCTGCAACAGCGGCACCAGGCCCATGCACAGCACCGGCAAGGCGGTAAGCAGCGCCGCCTGCTGGTAGCCGATGCCGGTGCCGAGGCGGATCTCTTCCAGCAGCGGGCCGATGCTGGTGAGGATCGGCCGCAGGTTGAGCGTCACCGCAATCACCAGGGCCATCAGCGCGACGCCGCGCCAGCGTGAAGTGCTGCCGGTCATCCCTGGCGCACCTGCTGCCAAAGGGCGTAGAGCCCTTCTTCACCTGCCGGTTTCAGCGGGCGCAGAGGCAACGATTGCTGCTGTGGCGCGCGACTCATCTGCTCATAGACCGCAGCCGTGGACAGGCCATAGGGCTCGCCCTCGGCGTTGTCGTAGGCGAACCAGGCCCGCTCGATACCGCACAGGTGCATGGCCGCCAGGCACATGGGGCACGGGTGGCCGCTGGCGTAGATCTCGCAACCCTCCAGGCGCGGCCGACCGAGCACCTGGCTGGCCTGGCGGATGGCCTGCAATTCGGCGTGGGTGGTGGGATCGTTGCTGCTATGGATCTCGTTGACCGCCCGGGCGATCACCCGGTCCTGATGCACCAGAACCGCACCGAAGGGCCGCCCGCCGGCCTGGATATTGTCCCGGGCCAGGGCCACGGCTTCGCGCATGAAGGCTTCGTTAGCCATGTCGCTTCCTCGCTGACGAATGAGGGGGCGATTATCCCGGGCGGCGGGTGTAGCATGAAATTAATTGATTTCATGCATACCAGTGGATTTACGCATGCTTGATCCCCTTCTGCTTCGCGCCTTCGTCACGGTGGTAGAAACCGGCAACTTCACCCGTGCCGGCGAGCGCCTGCACCTGACCCAGTCCACCGTCAGCCAGCAGGTCATCCGCCTGGAGCAGAGCCTCGGCACCCGCCTGCTCGACCGCAGCCAGCGCCAGGTCTGGCCCACCGAGGCCGGTGAGCGCCTGCTTGGTTATGCCCGGCGCATCCTGCGCCTGGAGGAAGAGGCTCGGCAGGCACTGACCCCGGTCCGCAGCGAAACCGCCCTGCGCCTCGGTGCCCCCGAAGACCTGGCCGGAGAGCTGCTCACCGAGGCCCTGCGCGGCTTTATCGGCGAGCGTCCGCACCTGCGCCTTGAGGTCGAAAGCGGCCTGAGCAATCCGCTGCTGCACCTGTACCGCAACGGCGAGCTGGACATCCTCCTGGTCAAGCAATGGGGTGCGGATCGCGATGCCCATGCGCGCTGGGCGGAACCGCTGTCGTGGGTGTGCAGCACTCGAGGGCTGGTCGCCGATGAGCCGCTGCCATTGGTGGTGTTCCCGGTGGGCGCGCTGTATCGGCAGGAGATGATTCACGCGCTGGAAAGCATTGGCCGGCCATGGCGCATCTGCTACTCGGCCACCAGCCTGGCCAGCCTCGGCGCAGCGGTGAGTGCCGGGCTGGGGGTGAGCCTGGTGCCGAGCCGCAGCGTCCTGGAGGGGCATCGGGTGCTGGCGCTGGAGGATGGATTCCCGCCGGTGGAGGGGCTGGAACTGGCGCTGTACGCCAAGGCCGGGCTGGATGGGGATGGGTTGGCGCTGCGGGATTTGCTGCAACAGCTATGTGATGTCCGGGCTCGAGCCTGACCCCTGGGAAACTCCAGGCAGGCAACTAGACCGGGTTGTTGTCAATGGCCTTATCGTCGGCAAGCCGACTCCCACAGGGTTCCGGGTCAGCCACAGTATCTGTGGTCGACACGATCCCTGTGGGAGCTGGCTTGCCAGCGATTGCGTCGCTCAAGCCAGCCGATAACAGTCGATCCGCACCTGATCCACCTGCGGATAGCTCACCCGGCCAATGAAACACGCCTCGCGCAACCAGCCGAGCCGCCCCGCCGCCACCTGGAAACGCGGCGAACAACTGCAGCGATAGCGCTCCGGTGCCAGCGGCCATTGCCCTGCCGCTTCCAGCCTCTGGCCCTCCTCGTCCAGCACCAGTACCCCAAGGTTATGGATATTGATCCGCTCCCCGCGATCACTGAGCAGGCTGTAGCGGGCATCCAGCTCGCCGACCCCGTCAGGCCGCAGCAGGTACTGGTCGGCGCCACCAGGCAAGACCTCACCGCGCACGTCCGGTCCTTCGAAGTCTCCACCGAGGATCGGATAGTTGCTGCGCAGTCCCTCAACGCAAAGCCCCAGTTGCTCCTCCGGGCCGATCCGCACTCGAAGGGTCATCACCCATGTCAGTTGGCTCATTCAGCGATTGCTCTTGATGGTGGTCCAGGTCCGGGTGCGCACCCGCTCCACCGAATTCGGCAGCGGCTCCAGGGCGTACAGGGTGCTGCGCGCAGGCTCCGGGATGTACATGTTCGGGTCGTTGCGGATCGCGTCGTCGACCAGCGCGGTGGCGTCCTTGTTCGGGTTGGGGTAACCGATCCTGTTGCTGATCCGGGCGATCACCTCGGGGCGCAGGATGTAGTCGATGAAGGCGTGGGCCTCCCTGGCATGGGGCGCATTGGCCGGAATCGCCATTACGTCCGCCCACATCGGCGCGCCTTCCTTGGGCAGGGCCATCGCCACCTTGACGCCCTTGCCTGCCGCATTGGCCAGGGTCCGTGCCAGGGCGATGCCACCCGACCAGCCCACCGCCGCGCAGATATCGCCATTGGCCAGGTCCATACCATAGCGCGACGAGTTGAAGTAGCTGATATTCGGCCGCGCCTGGAGCATCAGGGCCTGGGCCTTCTTGTAGTCGGCGGGGTTTTCGCTGTTGGGGTTCAGGCCCTGGTAATGCAGGGCGATGGGCAGGATCTCCCCGGCTGCGTCGAGGAAACCCACCCCGCATGCGGCCAGGCGCGAGAGGTTTTCCGGCTTGAAGATCAGATCCCAGCTATCGAGCCTGGCGTCCGGCCCCAGCGCCTCGCGGACCTTGTCGACGTTGTAGCCGATCAGGGTGGTGCCCCACAGATACGGTACGGCATAGCGGTTGCCGCCATCGCCGACGGCTTCCAGGCTGGTCATGAACGCCGGATCCAGGTGCTGCCAGTTGGCCAGTTGCGCCCGGTCCAGCGGCTGCACGGCACCGGCCTGGATCAGCTTGCCGATATTGGAAGTGCCGGGGAACACCACGTCGTAGCCGGAGTTGCCGGTGAGCAGCTTCGACTCCAGGGTCTCGACGCTGTCGAACACGTCGTACACCGGGCGGATGCCGGTATCACGCTCGAAGTCCTTGAGGATCTCCGGCGGCAGGTACTCGATCCAGTTGTAGATACGCACTTCGGGTTGCGCGGCGCACAGGCCGCTGGCGAGCAAGGCGGCAGCGGCCAGGGCGCTGCGCAGGGAAAGCTTGGCCATGAGAAAAGGCTCCATGAGGCGTTGATGGATCAGTAGCGATAGGTGAAATAGGCTTCGACGGCACTGAAACGCTGGTCATCGCCGAACACCTGGCGCGCCGCCGATTTGCCGCTGACCCAGTTGTAGGAAAGCGAGGTGTACAACCGCGGTGTCGGCGTCCAGTCGAGGTAGATCACCGTCTCGTCGGCGAAGCGTCGGCTGTCCACCGGCATGCCCTGGTAGTTCTTTTCATCGAGCCAGAACTGGTAATGGATGGCGCCGAGGCTGAGGGTCTCGTTGAGCCGGGTCTTGAGGGAGAACTGCTGGACATTCTCGTTGCTGTTGAACAGCAGGTAGTTGCCGGTGATATCGCCGACCAGCCAGGTACTCCAGTCAATAAAGCCCTTGCTCAGGGCATCCCAGCTTTTCTGGCGCTTGTCGCCCAGGTCGTCATCGCCGGAGAAGTGCGCGTAGCGATAACCGAGCACCGGGCTCAATGGCAGGTCGTCGAAGGCATAGTCGGCCTGGGCGTACCAGGCGTTGGCATCGTAGTCGACGCCATCGCCGCTGCCACGCTGCACCGCATATTCGGCATTCAGGGTCAGGGCCGGCACGCCGGGCAGCTTGCCGCGCAAGGCGCGCAGGTTGTAGACCTGCATGCCATCACGCGCCGCCCGCGTCGTACGGTTGCTGGCCAGGGCATCGACCTGCAGGGCCATGGCGCCCAGGGTCACCTGGCCGTCGAGGTCGTAGTCGAGGTTGGCGCCATTGAGGCGGTAATCCCCCTGGTGATCGTCGGTGCGCAGGCTGAAGCCCTGCACCTGCAAGGGGCCGCCGTCCCAGGCCAGCAGCGCCGAATCGCGAAACGCCGTGCGCGGCCCTAGCCAATAGGCGCCATCGCCGAACATGTCGAGATTACCGTCCATGACGATAAAGCCATTGCCCACCAGATAGTTCTGCCGCCCAGCGGTGAACTTCCACTGCCCGGCGCGGAATCCGGCGTAAGCCTCTTCCACCGTGGCGCGGCCATCGCGGCTGTTGCTGTAGCCGCCCGGATCGCCGTCGCCGAAGGTGGTCGCCGCGACCATCGAACCACCGGCCAGCAGACTGAAATCCGGATCGAGGCGATAGTCCAGGGTGACTCCCGGCTTGAGGTAGAACTCCTGCCAGTCGGTGCTTTCGCCGGTATTGCGTCCGCTGCGCAGATCGACGCGACCGGCGCCGAAATTGACATTGCGTGCGCTGAGACTGGCGCCACCGGCACTGAGTGTCAGCTCGCCCTTGAGATCCCCTTGTTCGAACACATAACCGGCCTGCGACCACTGGCTGGCCGACGCAAGGCCGAACGCCAGCGCCACGCCGGCATAACGCGGAGTGCGATGCATATGAAGCTCCTGTGCATTTGTTGTTGTATTACAGGGCAGTAGGGGCGGCGCAGAACGCCGCCAAAACCTGGCAGGCCAGGCGCGGACACCGCCGTCGGCGGCCTCCGGAATTTCTTGTAATCAGCCGCGCAGTCGCGCCGCGATGGCCCGCAGCATGCGCACGCTGTCGGCATCCAGTTCACCCACCGCCTCCGGCAGCGACGACTGCTTGACCATCACCGTGCGCGACGGCACATCGACGAACAGGTACTGGCCATGGATACCGCCGGCCATCAGCGCCTGGCTGTGGTCGTTGAACACGTACCACTGGCTGCGATAGGAGGCGCCAGGGGTCCAGTGGGAAAAGTCCTGATTGGCCGCGTAGATCGCCGGATCGGCGCCGGCGAACAGGCGTGCCACGGCGTCGGCGGCGAGCAGTTGCTGGCCATTGCAACGCCCGCCATCGAGCAACAACTGGCCGAAGCGCGCCATGTCCCGCGCTGTCGCGCTGAAACCGGCGCCAGCAACGCCGCGCCCCCAGGGGTCGGCCATGAAGTAACCGTCGCGCTCGCAGCCCAGGGCGCTCCACACCGACTCCAGCAACGCCGGGCAGGCCACCCCGGCCGCACGCTCCATGACCCAGGCCAGGGCCTCGGTGGTGGCGGTGACGTAATGGAAGAAACCGCCGTGCTCACCCCGCTTGTGCAGCGCCGGCAGGTACTGGTACAGCGACTCGAACTGCCGGTACGCCTCGGGCGTCGGCTGGAAACCGCAGGCATAGCCGTACTGCGAACTCTCCGAGGCGGGGTCGTCGTAGACTTCGCTGTAGGCGATGCCCACCGCCATGTCGAACAACTGGCGCACCGTCGCATCGCCGAAGGCACTGCCTTGCAGCTCGGGAACGTAATGGCTGGCGAGCGCTGCGGGATCGAGCTGGCCGAGCGAGACCAGGTGCTCGCCGAGGGTGCCGATCAACGACTTGGTCACGGAAAACATGATGTGCCGGTCATGGGGCTGCTGGCCGTTGAAGTAGCGCTCGAACACCAGCTTGCCGTCGTGCAGGACGAGGAAGGCGTCGGTGCTGCTCGCCTCCAGGTGCTCGGCAACGCTGACCGACAGGCCGCAGGTACTGGCGAAGGTCCATGCCTCCAGTGCCTGAGGTGCGGACTCGAAATCCCGTGGCGACGGGTTGCCCGCCCGCACCTCGATGCTCGGACGCAACCGCGCCAGATGACGGAAGCCCCAGCGATTGAACGGCGGGCGCATCCAGTTGGCCCAGGTGACGCGCTCGCCCGCAGCGGCGGGAAAACCTTGCATCAGCACGGGTGGAGTGACCGGGGCTTCATGGAGTTCGGCGTACAGCCGGGCCAGGGACGAAGTAGCGGTGTGGCTCATGGGTCGATCCTGAAAAATGACTCTGCGTCGAAGCAGATGCAGGGAAATAATTAATCCTGTAAAAAGTTTTAGTCAATAAATTATTTTACCGATGAAAGCCGGAACGCTATCCTCTGCGCACCGATGCCAAGCCAGGGAGCCAGCGTGAGCGGACTGCGAGAACTTCAGAAGGAAAAACGCCGCCAGGCGATTGCCGACGCGGCCATCGCGCTGTTTCAAAGCCAGGGATTCGAAGCCACCACGGTCGAGCAGATCGCCCGCGAGGCGGGGGTTTCGGCGCCGACGGTGTTCAAGTACTTCACCAGCAAGCAGGCGATCCTGCTGGAGATGATCCGCGAGGCGGACCAGCACGCCGTGCTCGACCTGCGCGGCCGCATCGGCCATTTCGACGACCCGGTGGATGCCCTGTGCCATCTGGAGGCGCTGTTGATCGGCTATTCCCTCGAAGTCCTCCCCGCCCCGCTATGGCGCGAGCTGCTGCCGCTGATCCTAAGCAACGACAGCGAGGGCCTGCCCCAGGCCTACCGGGAAATGAACGCGGCCTTGCAGGGGCAGATCGCCCATGTGCTGGAGGATCTGCAAGCCCAGGGCAAATTGCGCGCGGACCTGGATGTGCAATTGACCGCGTTTCTGCTCAATGACTACTCGCACCTGCAATTGCTCAGGCTGGTCAGCTCGGAGGAGCCGGACCGGGAGGCCCATGCGCGGCAGGTGCGGTTGACCACGCGGTTGATCTTCGAAGGGATGCGGCCTGTGTGATGTTCGTTGTGACCAAGGGCCCTATCGCTGGCAATGCCAGCTCCCACAGGTTTCTGTGTCGGGCCTGGAGCATACGGCCGGCCAAAAAACCTGTGGGAGCCGGCATTGCCGGCGATGAGGCCATCAGCCTCGACAGATCAGTCCGAAAAAATGTGTAGATACCCATGCAGTGACAGGGCCCGCCATTGGCCTCCTGATAAATCCCGGAATTGGCTATTCGGCCAGGCGTCCTCCCCCCTTAAGGTGTACTCCATCCCCTGACGCACAATGGAGCCACCGCAATGACCACCCGAATCGAATGGGCCAAACACGCCCCGGAAGCCTACAAAGCCATGGTCGGCCTGGAGCAGGCCATGGTGAAATCCGGCCTGGAACACTCGCTGCTGGAACTGATCCGCCTGCGCGCTTCGCAGATCAATGGCTGCGCCTATTGCGTGAACATGCACGCCAACGACGCGCGCCAGGCCGGCGAAACCGAAGCCCGCCTGCAAACCCTCAGCGTGTGGGCCGACACCACTTACTTCACGCCACGGGAAAAGGCCGCTCTGGCCTGGGTCGAGAGCCTGACCCGGCTGCCGGAAAAGCACGCGCCGCAACACCAGTACGAGGCACTGCTGGAGCATTTCACGGAAAACGAAGTGGTCAACCTGACCCTGGCCATCGCCACCATCAATGCCTGGAACCGCTTTGGCGTAGGCTTCGCGATGGTGCCGGCCTAACCCTGCGACACCCGCTGGCGATAGCTGCCGGGACTTTCCCCGGTCCATTTCTTGAACGCACGGTGAAACGCGCTGGGCTCCTGGAAACCGGTCTGCGCGGCGATTTCGGCGACGCTGAGGTCGCTGTCGCGCAGGCACTCGAAGGCCATGGCCCGGCGCACTTCGTCCTTGATCTGCTGGAACGAGCAGCCCTCGCGCTCCAGCTGGCGGCGGAAGCTGCTTGGACTCGCCCCCATCTCCCCCGCCAGCGCCAGCAGGGTCGGCCACTGGTCATACTCGGTCTGACGCAGATGCCGGTATACCCGCGCCGCCAGGCCGTTCTGGTTGCGCCAGCGCACCACCAGGCCCTGGGGCGCGCTACGCAGAAAGGTCTTCAGCGCCCCCAGGTCCTGTACCACCGGCAACTTCAGGTAGTCGGCGGCGAACTCCACTTCCGTGCGTCCCGCCCCCAGTTGCAGGTTCGGTCCCCACAACAGGGCGTCATCCTCCAGGCGCACGCGCGCATCGGTGAGTTCGGTGCGGTCGATGGCAATGCGTCGCCCACCCAGCCAGCACAGCAGGCTGATCACCAGCACCAACAAGGTTTCTTCGGCGAAGACACGGCGCTGCGGGTCGTCGATGCGCGAATGCACGCTGATCACCGCACGCTGGCCGCGCAGGCTCAGGGTGCCGCGCAGATCACGCAGGAACAGGCTGAAGTAGTTGAGGCATTGGCGCAGGGCCTTTTCCAGGTTGGGTTCCTGGATCAGGCCACGGCAGATCAGGGCGAAGCTGCCCAGGGGCATGCCGTGGCTGTCGAGCTGGAAGAATTCGTCATCCAGGGCCTCGATCAGGATCAACCACAACCGGGCGAACGCCGTCGCCGGCACCCGCGCGCTGCTATCGTCAAGCACCGCGGGATCGATGCCGGCTTGCAGCAACAGCGCCGCCGCCCGTTGGGGCTGGTCGCGCAAGGCGTGCAGCATGATGTGAACGAAATAGACCGCGACCGAATCGTTTTCCCGCATGGCAGTTCCGCAATCGCCGCCCATACATTGCAAAAAATGACAGGCAGGCTGGACAGTTAAGGCATAGGCCACGCCACGCCCCTTGCCTAGACTCGACGGCAATCCGGGCGTGACCGGGCGCCATTCTCGCAGAGCGGGCGGTGCCCGGTCACGCTTTCGCCTATTGGAGTGGATCATGAACGACAACGATATCTATGTAGTCAGCGCCGTGCGCTCGGCCATCGGCACCTTCGGTGGCTCGCTGAAGGACCTGCCGCTGGCCGACCTGGCCACCCAGGTCACCCGCGCCGCTATCGAACGCTCCGGCGTCGCCCCGGAAAAGATCGGCCACGTGGTGATGGGCAACGTGATCCCCACCGAGGCCCGTGACGCCTACCTGGGCCGTGTCGCCGCAATGAACGCCGGCATTCCCAAGGAAACCCCGGCATTCAACGTCAACCGCCTGTGCGGCTCCGGCCTGCAGGCCATCGTCTCCGCCGCGCAGACCCTGCAACTGGGCGAAGCCGAAGCCGTACTGGCCGCCGGTGCCGAAGCCATGAGCCGCGGCCCGTACCTGCTGACCCAGGCCCGCTGGGGCGCACGCATGGGTGACATGAAGAGCATCGACTACATGCTCGGCATCCTGCATGACCCCTTCGAAGGCTTCCACATGGGCATCACCGCGGAAAACGTCGCGGCCAAGCACGGCATCAGCCGCGAGATGCAGGACGAAGTCGCGATCACCAGCCAGCAACGCGCCGCCCGCGCCATCGCCGAAGGCCGCTTCGACAGCCAGATCGTCGCCATCGAAGTGCCCGGCCGCAAAGGCCCGGTGCAGTTCAAGGTGGACGAGCATGTGCGCGGTGAAGTCAGCAGCGAGCAACTGGCTGGCATGAAGACCGCATTCAAGAAAGACGGCAGCGTCACCGCCGGCAACGCCAGCGGCCTGAACGACGGCGCCGCCGCGCTGGTCCTGGCTACCGGGGCGATGGTCGAGCGCGAAGGCCTGAAGCCGCTGGCGCGCCTGGTGGCCTACGCCCACGCAGGCGTCGAGCCGGAACTGATGGGCCTCGGTCCGGTCCCGGCCACCCAGAAAGTCCTGGCCAAGGCCGGCATCAGTGTCGCCGACCTCGACGTGATCGAATCCAACGAAGCCTTCGCCGCCCAGGCCTGCGCTGTGTCCAAGCTGCTCGGCTTCGATCCGGAAAAGGTCAACCCCAATGGCTCCGGCATTTCCCTCGGCCACCCGGTGGGCGCCACTGGCGCGATCATCGCCACCAAGGCCATCCATGAACTGCAACGGATTCAGGGTCGTTACGCCCTGGCGACCATGTGCATCGGTGGCGGCCAGGGTATTGCCGTCCTGTTCGAACGCGCTTGAAGGATAACTACATGAGCCTGAACAACATCGCCGTGATCGGCGCCGGGACCATGGGCAACGGGATTGCCCAGGTGTGTGCGGTGGCCGGTTACCAGGTCACCCTGATCGACGTCTCCGACGCCGCGCTGGAGCGTGGCGTTGCCACCCTGCGCAAGAACCTCGACCGCCAGGTCAGCAAGCAGACCCTGGAAGCGGCCCAGGCCGAAGCCGCAGTCGAGCGTATCCGCACCAGCACCGACTATGCGGCGCTGAACGATGCCCAACTGGTCATTGAGGCCGCCACCGAAAACCTCGACCTGAAGAAACGCATTCTTCAGCAGGTTGCGGCCAACGTCAGCGAAAGCTGCGTGATCGCCACCAACACCTCGTCGCTGTCGGTGACCCAGCTGGGCGCGGCCATCAACGCGCCAGAGCGCTTTATCGGCGTGCACTTCTTCAATCCGGTGCCGATGATGGCGCTGGTCGAGGTGATCCGCGGCCTGCAGACCAGCGATGCGACCTACGCCACCGCCATGGCCCTGACCGGCCAGGTCGGCAAGACCGCCATCACCGCCGGCAACCGCCCGGGCTTCGTGGTCAACCGCATCCTGGTGCCGATGATCAACGAAGCGATCTTCGTCCTCCAGGAAGGCCTGGCCAGTGCCGAGGACATCGACACCGGCATGCGCCTGGGCTGCAACCAGCCGATCGGTCCGCTGGCCCTGGCCGACCTGATCGGCCTGGATACCCTGCTGGCGATCATCGAGGCCTTCCACGAAGGCTTCAACGACAGCAAGTACCGCCCCGCCCCGCTGCTCAAGGAGATGGTCGCGGCCGGCTACCTGGGTCGCAAGAGCGGCCGCGGCTTCCACGTCTACGGGTAAACCGCCATGCCCAAGACCTGCGCCGACTACGAAGAACGTCGCGACAAGGCCCTCGAGCTGTTCGCGCTCAAGGGCTTCGGCCAGGTCAGCATGCGCGAACTGGCGGCGCACGTGGGCCTGACCGCCGGCTCGCTGTATCACCATTTTCCGAGCAAGCAGCACCTGTTGTTCGACCTGATCGAGGAGCTGTACGAGGAGCTGCTGGCGACCCTGCACCCGGTGGGTCGTGGCAAGAACGCCTCGGCGCGACTGTCGGCGGTGATCCGCGCCCATTGGGAGCTGCATGCCGAGCGCCCGTTGCAGTTTCGCCTGGCGGAGCGCGACCTGTGCTGCCTGAGCGAAGAGCAGCAGGCGCAAATTGCCGGGATGCGCCGGGAATATGAAAACCGCCTGCTGGAGTTGATCGCCCCTGCTACCCGGCTCGCCGGGCCTGAACTGGAAGCGGCGGCGCAGGTGGTGGCGAGCATGCTCAACAGCCTGCCAGGCTGGTTGCAGAACGCCGCGATGCCCCAGGCACAGCGTTTGGCGTTGATGGAAAGCATGTTGCTGGGGGCGATCGAGCGGACGTTGCCGGTGGGGATCAGTTCGGCGGCTTGATGCTGGAACTTAGGGGCACGAGCATGGGTATCTACACATCTTTTTCGCTCTGCTGGTCTGTGCTGTTCCTGCTGGCCCTATCGCTGGCAATGCCAGCTCCCACAGGTTTCTGTTTCGGGCCTGGATCATGCGGCTGGCTCAGAACCTGTGGGAGCCGGCATTGCCGGCGATGAGGCCAGCAGCCTCGACAGATCAGTCCGAAGAAATGTGTAGATACCTATCCAGCGATGAGGCCCTCCCTTCACCCGACAATGCTGTGAACCACCCTCACCCCATCCACCGTCGGCCGATTGATGAACAGGCTGTCGAGCAACGGACTGTCGGAACTCCATGCGGCGTTCCAGTTGGCCGAACGATGGATATAGCGGCCGCGCAACAGCGCCATTTGTTCAGCCTCCAGGCCATGCCCGGCAAGCAGACTGGCCGCAATTCCCTGCAACTCCCCGGGCAGTTGCCAATCACCTGGCGCTAGCGCCACTCCCGCCGCCACGGCCCGGTCGTGCATCAATCGCAGGTACACCCGCGACAACTCCCCGCGTACCCGCCTCTGTCCGCGAATCCACACCCTCACGCGCTTTTCCCGCTGGATATCGCGCTTGGGCACGAACGGCTGGTCGACGCTCCGGCTGTCGAGCGTCACCCGCAGGCCGAGGGCCTCCCATTCCGGACGATGGCGCTCCAGGCACTGGCTCGCCAGTTGCCACGCGCGGGTCCGTTCCAGCGCCACATGGGCCAACTCGACACTGCTGAACGGCCGCTCCAGCACCAGGTTTTCCTCCACCTCGTCAGCGTGCCCGCCGCCGATATCGCAGTGATCTCCCGGCAACAGCAGGTCGTTGCCCGTGGCGACCAGCGGGAAATTCAGGCGCCGCTCGTCCGCCGCCACCAGGTGCACCACCTGTCGCGCCAGCCCGTCCGCCAGGCCCAGGCGCAGGCCGTCGAAGTCGGCGTTGGCGGCGCTGAAATTGCCCTTGAGCGGGGCGATGATGCTGGCCACGGTGTCGAACAGACCAATGAAGTTGAGGCTCAGCGCCAGATCACCACAGGCGGCCCGCAACCCGTGCAGGTCATTGGCCAGATGCCGCGCCGCCGCCGCGCCCCGGCTGAAGCCGAACAGATCGACCTCGATCGCGGCAATCGCCAGCGCCGGGTTGTGTGTCCTGAAGTCGTCGAGCAGCGCCGCCACCTGCGCCGGCACCTGGGCGACCCGTGCCGCCACGCCGCTGGCACCACGTCCGGTGGCCTGGACCAACATGGCATCAGCCTCGCCACGGGCAGTGCCGATGCCTTCGACATACAGCGCCAGCCAGGCTTGGTCGCCGGCCTCGGCAAGCTGCCGGGTATGGGGGTACAGCGCGTACAGGCGCGCCACATTGCTTGGGCTCATGGCGTAGCTGCCACTCGCGCCGGTTTCGCTGTTGTACAGGTTCATCCCGGTGCCGTCGAAGAACAGCCCCAGGTGCAGGGTAATGGATCGGGAAGAGTGTGTCGGATACATGACGGTTCCTGTGTCGTGAAAACAAGGAACCGATCGGATCACCTCGCGCCGGGGCGAGGTATAGGACGAATCACTTCAAGCTGTACGAATCCCCTGACAATCAGGCCAGCAATTCCTGGATCTGCTCGCGCAGGCTGTCCAGGTCGAAGGGCTTGGCCAGGATCGGCGCACGGAAGGCGATCGGGCTGCCGGATTCGCGGATTTCCGCCGGATAGCCACTGATGAAGATCACCTTGAGGTCCGGTCGCAGCTTGACCGCCGGCTCGGCGATATCCACCCCGGAAATGCCGCCGGGCAAGCGGAAGTCGGTGACCATCAGGTCCAGGTGCGGCTTGCTGGCGAGGATTTCGAACGCCTGGGCACCGTCTTCGGCGAGCAGGACACGGTAGCCCTCGCCCGACAGGTAATCGTTGAGGACCATACGGATAACCGGTTCGTCTTCGACGACCAGTACTACATCTTGCGCATCTACGCTCATGCCAACGCCTTGATTCGATTCATTCGGGGGATGATGACCATACGACCCCGGCCTTACACGGAGGTTGCTTCGGAGCGACCACTTTCGTTTTTCTGTCCATGCATATCGCATACCAGCGGCAGATGAACGCGGAAGGTCGCGCCCTCGCCTTCGGCGCTGTGCACGCTGATCCGCCCGCCATGGGCAAGGACGATCTGCTCGGAAATGTACAAGCCCAGGCCCAGCCCGGCGACGCTGTGACTCGAAGCCACCCGCTCGAACTGCTGGAAAATCCGCTGCTGGTTGTCCGGGCTGATGCCGATGCCCTGGTCGCGCACTTCGACGCAGGCCATGCCGTCGTCCTCCAGCACGCGCACCTGCACCGGCCGTTTGGCGCCATAGCGCAGGGCGTTGCTGAGCAGGTTGGCAACCACCTGCTCGATACGGAACTCGTCCCACACCCCTTCCAGCACACCGCAGTTCTCCACTTCGATAATCGATCCGGCGGCGGCGGCCTGGGCGGCGAAATTCTCCACCAGGCCGTTGATCAGCTGGCTCAGGTCAAAGCGCGAAGGGCTGATCGACAGCTTGCCGGTACGGATCCGCGAGACATCGAGCATGTCCTCGATCAGGCGGATCAGGCTGTTGATCTGGCGCTCGTCGCGCTCGACCATGGCGCGCATCTTGTCGAGGGTAAAGGCATCGGCGTTGTCCCGCGCCAGGTGCAACTTGCGCAACTGGGTTTCGAGGATCAGGCCGTTGAGCGGCGTGCGTACCTCGTGGGAGACGATGGACATGAAGTCGTCACGCATGCGCACCGCACGCTCCAGCTCGCCGCGGGCCACCTGCAACTGTTCGAGCAGTTGCTGCTGTTCCTGCTGGCTGCGCGCCAGGGCCTGGACCTGGCGGTCAAGGGCCTTGCGCTGGCGGTACAGCTCGACGAAGACCTTGACCTTGCTCTTCACCGCCAGGGTGTCGAGGGGCTTGTGCAGAAAGTCCACCGCGCCGCTTTCGTAGCCCTTGAAGGCGTAGTTCATCTCGCGTCCGGCGGCACTGACGAAGACGATGGGGATGTGCTTGGTCTTCTCCATGCCGCGCATCAGTTCGGCCAGCTCGAAACCGTTCATGCCGGGCATCTGCACGTCGAGAATGGCCAGGGCGAACTCATGTTCGAGCAGCAGCGACAGCGCCTGGTCGGCGGAGCCCGCCTTGAATACCGCGCGGTCGTCGCCCTTGATCAGCGCTTCGAGCGCCAGCAGGTTCTCCGGGAGATCGTCGACGATCAGCAGTTTGGCTTGGATGTGGCTCAGCATTCTTGTGATTCCAGCTTGGCGAGCAAATGCCCGATGCCATTCAAAGGGAGTATATGGTCGGGACGATGCAGGGCCAGGGCCGCGGCCGGCATGGCCGACACCTGGGCCTGGGCCGGGTCCTGGACGATGCTCAGACCACCGTACTGGCTGATTCGTGCCAGGCCGGCGGCACCATCTTCGTTGGCGCCGGTCAGCAGCACCCCGGCCAGGTTCGCGCCATAGGCATCGGCGGCAGACTCGAAGAGGATATCGATCGACGGCCGGGAGAAATGCACACGCTCCTCCTGGCTCAGGGACAGGCTGCGATCACGCTCCACCGACAGGTGATAGCCGGGACCGGCGACATAGATGATGCCCGGCTCGATGCTTTCCTTGTCCCGCGCCTCGCGCACCGGCCGGCCCAGCTTGCGGCTGAAGACCTCGGCCAGATGACTGTCGTGGTCGTCCGGCAGGTGCAGCACGCAGATCAGCGGAATGGCGAAATCCTTCGGCAGGCAGGCCATCACCGTGAGCAAGGCACTGACCCCGCCCGCCGAGGCGCCCATGACGATCGCTTCGATGGCTTTCATAGCTTGCGGTAGATCCGTTCCGGCTTGACCAGCGCTTCGAAGCGGTTGGCATAGGCCGAGAAGTCGAGGGTTTCCTTGCTGCCCAGGACGAGGAAGCCGCGGTGGCACAAGGACTCGTGGAACAGGCCGAAGGAGCGGTCCTGCAGGCCCTTGTTGAAATAGATCAGCACATTGCGGCACGACACCAGCTGGGTCTCGGAGAACACGCTGTCGGTGGCCAGGCTGTGGTCGGCGAAGGTCACATTGTCGCGCAAGCTACCGTCGACGATGGCATTGCCATAGGCGCAGGTGTAGTAGTCGCTGAACGCACGGGTACCGCCGGCGGCGATGTAGTTGCGTTCGTAGTCGCGCATCGCCTGCATCGAATAGATGCCCTGCTTGGCCTTTTCCAGGGAATTGGGGTTGATGTCGGTGGCGTAGATGATGGTGCGTTCCAGCAGCCCTTCCTCGCGCAGCAGGATGGCCATGGAGTACACCTCCTCGCCAGTGCTGCAGCCGGCGATCCAGATCTTGATCGACGGCCAGGTCTTCAGGTGCGGCACCACCTCCCGGCGCAGGGCGAGGAAGTGGCTGGGGTCGCGAAACATCTCGCTGACCGGGATGGTCAGGTACTGCAACAGTTGCAGGAACATCCCCGGGTCGTGCAGCACCCGCTCCTGCAGGGCGCTGATCGTCGTGCAGTCGAACTGGCGCACGGCGTGCAGGATCCGGCGCTTGAGGGAAGCGCCGGAGTAGTCGCGGAAATCGTAGCTGTACTTGAGGTAGATGGCCTCGATCAGCAAGCGGATCTCGATATCGGTATTGCGTTCGCTAGTCAAATTCGCTCCAGTTGCGGCAGCCACACACGGATCAGGGAGAACAACCGGTCGAGGTCGATCGGCTTGGCCAGGTAGTCATTGGCCCCGGCCTGCAGGCAGCGTTCCTGATCGTCTTTCATTGCCTTGGCGGTAACGGCGATGATCGGCAGCTTGCGCCAGCGCGGATCCTTGCGGATCAGGCGGGTCGCTTCGTAGCCGTCCATTTCCGGCATCATCACGTCCATCAGCACCAGGTCGATATCACCGCCCTGCTCCAGGCGCTCGATGGATTCGCGGCCGTTGCGCGCGATCTCCACCAGGGCGCCCTTGTGTTCCAGGGCGCTGGTGAGGGCGAAGATATTGCGCACATCGTCGTCCACCAGCAGGATCCTGCGCCCTTCGAACACCTTGTCGCGGCTGCGCGCGGTGCGCAGCATGCGTTGCCTTTCATGGGACAGCGTCGATTCGACTTTGTGCAGGAACAAGGTCACTTCATCGAGCAGGCGCTCTGGCGAGCGGGCGCCCTTGATGATGATCGAGCGCGAATACTTGAGCAGTTCGGCCTCTTCGTCGCGGCTGAGGTTGCGCCCGGTGTAGACGATTACCGGCGGGAAGGACTGGATCTCGTCCACGGTCATGCGCTTGAGCAGCTCGTTGCCGGGCATGTCGGGCAGCTTGAAGTCGATCACCATGCAGTCGTAGACCGTGTCGCGCAGCAGCGCCAGGGCTTCCTGGGCAGTGCCTACCGCGGTGATCTGCACGTCGTCGTCGCCGATCAGGCGAGCGATGCTCTCGCGCTGCAGGTCGTCGTCTTCCACCAGCAGGATGTGCTTGAGCTTCTGGGTCAGCTTGTCTTCGAGGCGGGCGAAGACGGTCTTCAGTTCCTCGCGGCTGGTCGGCTTGACCACATAGCCCACCGCGCCCATGTGCAGGGCGGTTTCGATACGGTCCTCGACCGAGATCACATGCACCGGGATATGCCGGGTCGCGGCCTGCTCCTTGAGGCGCTGCAGCACCGTCAGGCCGGAATGGTCGGGCAGGCGCATATCGAGCAGGATGGCGTCCGGCACGAAGCGCTCGGCCAGCTCGAACCCATCGTCGGCGGCATGCGCCACCAGGCAGTTGTAACCCAGCTCATGGGCCAGGTCGAAGAGGATGCGGGCGAAGTTCGGCTCGTCCTCGATCACCAGGATGCAGCGCTTGGCGAACGGTGCCTTGTGCCGGTCGTCCTCGAACGCCAGGCGCCGCACCGGGCCTTCCGCCAGCGGCACGCTGGGCACCTCGACCACCGGCGGCGCCAGGGTTTGCGGCAGCGGCTGCGGATGGCTGAGGGTCGACGGCCGCAACTGGTCGACGATCGGCTCGTAGCGTTCAGGCAAGGTCAGGCTGAACACACTGCCCTGCCCTGGCGTGCTCTGCACCTGGATTTCACCGCCGAGCAGGCGCGCCAGGTCGCGGGAGATCGACAGGCCCAGGCCGGTGCCGCCATAGCGGCGGTTGGTGGTGCCGTCGGCCTGGTGGAAGGCTTCGAAGATCGCCTGCTGCTGGTCGGCGGCAATGCCTATGCCGCTGTCCTGCACATGGAACACGATACCGCCCCCCTCCTGCGCGGCCAGGGTCAGGCTGACCTGGCCCTGCTCGGTGAACTTCAGCGCGTTGGACAGCAGGTTCTTGAGGATCTGCTCCAGGCGCTGGCGGTCGGTGTACAGGGTCGCCGGCACCTGCGGCTCGACCTGCACCGTGAAGTTCAGCCCCTTGTCTGCGGCCAGCGGTTCGAACATGCCGCGCAGGCCGTCGGCCAGGCGCGCGACCTGGGTGGTTTCGGCACGCACATCGAGCTTGCCGGCCTCGACCTTGGCGATGTCGAGGATGTCGTTGATCAGGTTGAGCAGATCGTTGCCGGCGGAATAGATCGATTCGGCGAACTTGACCTGCTCGTCGCTGAGGTTGTCCTGCGGGTTCTCGGCCAGCAGCTTGGCCAGGATCAGCGAGCTGTTCAGCGGCGTGCGCAGCTCGTGGGACATGTTGGCAAGGAATTCGGACTTGTACTTGCTGGAGCGCTGCAGTTCCTCGGCACGCTGCTGCAACTGCACCTGGGCTTCGTTGAGCTCGGTGTTCTTGATGTCCAGGGCATCGCGCTGCGCTGCCATCGCATCGGTGCGCTCGGCCAGTTGCTCGTTGGTCTGCTCCAGCTCGGCACGCTGGGTTTCCAGGTGGGCCTGGGACTCCTTGAGCACCCGCGACTGTTCTTCCAGCTCCTCGTTGGCGGTTTTCAGTTCTTCCTGCTGGACCTGCAGCTCTTCGTTGAGCTGCTGGGTCTGCGCCAGCACTTCCTGCAGGCGCTGGCGGTAGCGCGCGCTTTCGATCGAGGTGCCGAGGTTGCCGGCAACCCGCTCCAGCAATTCGCCGTCGCGCGGGTTCAGCGGACGCAGGAAGCCCAGCTCGATCACCCCGTTGATCTGCCCGTCGTTGGTCGCCGGCATCAACATCACGCTGCGCGGCAACCCCTCGCCGAGTCCGGAACTGACCTTGAAATAGTCCTCCGGCACTTCGTCCAGGGTCAGCAGGCGGTTCTGCGCCAGGGCCTGGCCGACCAGCCCTTCGTTGGGCGCGATGACCTGGTCGAGAGCGTCCTGCTCGCGGGAAAAGCCATAGCTGGCGACCCGGTGCAGGTTGTCGTGCTCGTCGCGCACATACAGCGCAGCGACCACGCTGCCCAGATAGTTGGAGAAAAACTGCAGGATGTTATGGCCCAGGGTCGGCAGGGTCTGCTGGCCCAGTACCCGCTCGGCCAGCTGGCTCTGCCCGGCGCGGATCCAGCCCTGCTGCTCCAGGCGCTCCGCGGCACGCTGCTGGGCCTCGATGTTGTCCTGGTAGCTGCGCGACAGGTTGATCAGGTCACGTCGCCCGACCCAGGCCAGCAGGCCGCTGATGACCACGATGAACAGCAGGTACAACGAGATCGACACCCAGGTGGTGGTGCTCACCTGTTCGTTGCGCTTGGCCCGCAACTGCTGTTCGAGGGCGACGAAGTCCTCGTATTCCTTGCGGATCTGGTCGGTCAGGCGCTTGCCGCGGCCGGCCTCGATATCGGAACGGTAATCGCCGCCGCTACGGCGCAACTCGACCATTTCCTTGCCGAAAGCGTTCCACTCGGCCTGCAGGGCGTCCAGTCGGGCCAGGCGGTCGAGCTGGGTGGGGTTGTCCGCCACCAGCTCGCGCAGGGTCTGCATCTGCGCGGCGATACGTGGCCGGGCCAGTTCGTAGGGGTCGAGGAAATGTTCCTCGCCGGTCAACAGGTAACCGCGCATCCCGGTTTCCTTGTCGATGGACAGCTTCAGCGATTCGTTGGCGTTGTTGATCACCCGGTCGGTGTGGCCGACCCACTGGATCACCGACAGCAGGTAAGCGATTACCGCGATGAACACCACGGCACTCAGCAGCCCCACTCCCAGGGGCAGGCTGATATTGCGCACCAGCAGCTTCGAGAAGCGCTGCTGGTCGATAGGATTTGACTGATTCATCTGTTGGTCCATGCGGCAGAGTGTGGCGTTTGTTTTTTTGGCCTTGAGGCCAGGATCATGCTGCCTGGCCGGCACTGTTGTCCCAGTCTATCCGTCTTCACGGGTGCTGACAGGGCATAAAGCCAGTATTTGAGGCATGACGTACGGATTCGTTCCGTGCATTATCGCGGCCCGCTATGCTCTACCGACGTCGATGCCGGGAACTTCCGGCGGTGCATTGCTTACAGAGTCAGTAACATTCATTGCCGCAGGAGTCACCCATGCCCGCCACCGCCCCGCTTCTGGTCGTCGAAGACGACAACATCGTGCGCATGCTGATGGTCGATGTTCTTCAGGAACTGGGATACGAGGTCACGGAAGCCGAAAACGCGGAACAGGCCCTGGTGCAACTGGAAGATCCGCAACAGCATTTTTCCCTGATGCTCACCGATGTCGGCCTGCCCGACCTCGACGGCCAGGAGCTGGCCCGCCGCGCCCGCGACCTGCGCCCGCTGCTGCCGATCCTGTTCGCCAGCGGCTACGGCCACACGCTGCAGGTGCCCGAGGGCATGCATATGATCAGCAAGCCGTTCGGCATCGATCAGTTGCGCGACAAGATGAAGGCGATCCTGGGGTCTGTGCCGTAGCGGATGACCTCATCGCCGGCAACGCCGGCTCCCACAGAATGGGCGGAGCACGCGATACCTGTGCAGGCCCTTGTGGGAGCCGGCGTTGCCGGCGATGAGGCCCGACCAAACGACATCATTGCCCCTGCAGACCTCCTCCCCCTCCTGTCTTCATTCTGAAATGTGACCAACGGGTCACTCCTTATTCCTGCCGTCTCCTACACTCAGAAATCCTGCCCGGAATCCAAACCCAAGCATCAAGCGAAATAGTTTGAACCTTGGGTGAAATCGGCCGGTCAGGAATTCAAGTAGGTCATCGATTCCGGCATTCCCGGACGCGACCCACCCATCCCTACACTTCGTCACCTCGTCAACGGCAGGAGCGCCGGTTGGCGCAGCGCTTGCACGGATGGCAGGGACGCAACACCGCTCGCAGAGAACAGAGAGAAAAGATCAAGGCATCGAATTCGGGTGAATCGCCCAAAAGCACAAGGGATGGAGAGAAGTAATGATCAGTGCCACTGTCGAACCGCATTTCAATCCAGACAACAGCGCCCCCGTGGGCAGTGACATCGTCGCGACCGGTCGTGGTTTCGTCGGCGATAACAGACAGAACCGGCACAAACGCAAAGTCTTGTTCGTCACCTCGGAAATCGCCGACCTGGTCAAGACCGGCGGCCTCGGCGACGTCTCCGCCGCCCTGCCGCGGGCCCTGCGCCACCTGCACGATGTCCGCGTGCTGATCCCCGGCTACCCGCAAGTGATGGACAGCGACTACCCGATCCATGTGGTCGGTGCCCTCGGCGGCCATGCCGCCCTGCCCCCCTGCCAGATCGGCCGCATGGACCTGCCCGACGGCCTGGTGATCTACGTGCTGATCTGCCCCGAGCTGTACCAGCGCGAAGGTACCCCCTACGGCGCAAACAACGGCCGCGACTGGCCCGACAACCATATCCGCTTCGCCCGCCTGGGCCTGGCCGCCGCGGAGATCGCCGCCGGCGAAGGCATGGTCCACTGGACCCCGGAACTGATCCACGCCCACGACTGGCCTGCCGGCCTGGCCCCGGCGTACATGCACTGGCGCGGCCTGAGCACGCCGACCCTGTTCACCATCCACAACCTCGCCTACCAGGGCGTGGTCAGCCTGGCCTGCTGCCCGGAACTGGCGATCCCCGAGCACGCCCTGCAACAGGAAGGCATGGAGTTCTACGGCAAGCTGTCGTTCCTCAAGGCCGGCCTGGCCTACTCCAGCCATATCACCACGGTCAGCGCCACCTACGCCCGGGAGATCACCACCCCGGCGTTCGGCTGCGGCCTCGACGGCTTCCTCGCCAGCAAGGCCCAGCAAGGCCTGCTCAGCGGCATCCCGAACGGCATCGATGAAAGCTGGAACTCGGCCACCGACAGCTACCTGGAACATCATTTCGGCCTTAACGACTGGGAGGGCAAGGCCGCCAACGCCAGCGCAGTGCGCGAGCTGTTCGGCCTGGAACCGTCCAGCGGCCCGCTGTTCGCCGTGGTCTCGCGGCTGGTCTATCAGAAGGGCCTGGACCTGACCCTGGGGGTGGCCGAGTACATCGTCAAGCAAGGCGGGCAGATCGCAGTGATCGGCCGCGGCGAGCCGGAAGAGGAACAGGCCATGCGCGAGCTGGCCCTGCGCTTCCCCGGCCGGGTGGGCGTGCGCATCGGCTTCAACGAGACCGACGCGCGGCGCATGTTCGCCGGCAGCGACTTCCTGCTGATGCCTTCGCGCTACGAGCCCTGCGGCCTGAGCCAGATGTACGCGCAGCGCTTCGGCTCGTTGCCGGTGGCGCGCAACACCGGTGGCCTGGCCGACACCATCGAGAATGGCGTCACCGGCTTCCTCTTCGACGAGTCCACCGTGGACAGCTACCGCGAGGCCCTGAGCCGCGCCTTCTATGTGTTCGACAAGAAGCCGCTGCTCAACGCCATGCGCTGCCTGTCCATGACCCAACCCTTCAACTGGTGCCAGGCGGTGGAACCCTACGCCCGGCTTTACGAGGAACTGGTCGTCCGCGCCACTAGCCAGCGGGGCTGATCGATGACAGCACTGCCCCTGCGCTTCAGCCACGGAGCGCTGGTCGTCGACGGCCAGCGCACGCGGTTTTCCCTGTGGGCGCCTGATGCCCACACTGTCGAACTCGAACTGGACGGTGCCACTTTCGCCATGGCCCCTGAGGCCGATGGCTGGTTCCGTCTCAACCGGCGCTGCCCGCTCGGCGCGCTGTACCGCTATCGCATCGACGGCGAGCTGTCGGTGCCCGACCCGGCCTCGCGTTTCCAGCCCGAGGGTGTACACGGCCCGAGCCAGGTGGTGGCGCCGCATCGCTATCCGTGGCGCAACCACGATTGGCGCGGCCGGCCCTGGACCGAGGCGGTGATCCTGGAGCTGCATGTCGGCCTGCTCGGCGGCTACGCCGGGGTCATGGCCGAGCTGCCGCGCCTGGCCGAACTGGGTATCACTGCCATCGAGCTGATGCCCATCCAGCAGTTCCCCGGTGACCGCAACTGGGGCTACGACGGCGTCCTGCCGTTCGCCCCGCAACACAGCTATGGCACGCCGGAGCAGTTGCAGGCATTGATCGACCGGGCCCACGACCTGGGCCTGATGGTGCTGCTCGATGTGGTCTACAACCACTTCGGCCCGGACGGCAATTACCTGCACCGCTACGCCGAGCACTTCTTCCGCAAGGATCGTCAGACCCCGTGGGGCGCGGCCATCGACTTCCGCCGCCAGGAAGTGCGGGACTTCTTCATCGAAAATGCCCTGATGTGGCTCAGCGACTACCGCTTCGACGGCCTGCGCCTGGATGCGGTGCATGCCATCGACGATCCGGACTTTCTTCGTGCACTGTCCCGCGCCGTGCGCCAGCACTGCGGGGACGAGCGCCATTGCTGGCTGGTGCTGGAGAACGAAGCCAACCAGGCCAGCCTGCTGGAACAGGCTTTCGACGGGCAGTGGAACGACGACGGCCACAACACCCTGCACGTCATGCTCACTGGCGAGCAGGAAGGCTACTACGCCGACTTCCAGCAACCGGCGGCGCGCCTGGCCCGCTGCCTGGGCGAGGGCTTCGTCTACCAGGGCGAGACCTGCCACCACGGCACGCCCCGGGGCGAGCCCAGCGCGCACCTGCCGCCGAGCGCCTTCGTGCTGTTCCTGCAAAACCACGACCAGACCGGCAACCGCGCCCTCGGCGAGCGGCTCTCGACCCTGTGCCCGCCCCAGGCGCTGCGCGCGGCCACCACCCTGTTGCTGCTGTCGCCGATGATCCCGCTGTTGTTCATGGGCGACGAATGGGGCAGCGAGACGCCGTTCCTGTTCTTCACCGATCACCACGACGAACTGGCCGATGCCGTGCGCGAAGGCCGCCGCGCCGAATTCAAGGGCTTCGCCGCCTTCGCCGATGTCGAACAGCGCGAGCGAATCCCCGATCCCAACGCCCGGCAGACCTTCCTTGACTCGCGCCCCCGGCGCAATGCCGCGAGCGTCGAGTGGGAAAGCCTCTACCGCGACCTGCTGACCCTGCGTCGCCAGCACATCGTCCCGCACCTGGGCGGAACCCGCGCCCTCGGCGCCGAGGTGATCGGCGAACAGGCAGTCAGCGCACGCTGGCGACTGGGCGACGGCAGCGAACTGCGCATCGACCTCAACCTCGGCCCGTCGACGGTGCAGGTGCACTGGCCGGACGGTCATCAACCACTGTTCAACTGCACCGAAGCAGTGCAACAACCCGGCACGCTGCCCCCGTACAGCGCCGTGGTCAGCCTCAACCCTCTCTCCGCAGCGGAGCCTGCCCCATGAGTGACCTGCATTTGCACCATCTGGCCCGACGCGCTGGCGTCGCCGTGGACTGGATCGACGCCAACGGCCGTGCACAACAGGTCAGCGAGACCAACCTGCGCCGCATCCTCGGCGCCCTTGGCCATCCCGCCGAGAATGCCGAGAACATCGCCAGCAGCCTGGCCGCCCTGGAAGAAGCGGAGGACGAACAGCACCTGCCACCGCTGCTGACCGTGGATATCGACGCCGCCCTCGACCTGTCGCGCTGGTTCGACGGCGGCAGCCTGGTTCACGCCGTCCTCGAAGACGGCAGCGAGCAGGCCCTGCGCCTGGACCCGCGCGGCCATCTGGCCGGCGGCCTGCCCATTGGCTATCACCGCCTGGGCATCAACGGCCAGGGCTTTACCGTCGCCGTGGCACCGCTGCGCTGCTTTACCCTGGCCGACGCGCAACACCAGGCCACGCCCCGCGCCTGGGGCATCGCCGCCCAGCTCTACAGCCTGCGTCGCCCCGGCGATGGCGGTTTCGGCGACTGCCAGGCCCTCGAAGCCCTGGCCCGCAACGCCGCCGAACGCGGTGCCGATGCCCTGGCGATCAGCCCGACCCACGCGATGTTCGCCAACAACAGCCACACCTTCAGCCCCTACTCGCCGTCCAGCCGGCTGTTCTTCAACGCTCTCTACGCCAGCCCGGAACTGCTCCTCGGCGAACGGGTGGTACGGGTAGCCAAGGACAGCCTCGACCAGCCCTTCGACGAGCTGGAACAACTGCCATTGATCGACTGGCCGCACGCAGCGGCGGCCAAGCAGAAACTGCTGCGCGCCCTGTACCGTGACTTCAGCCGCGGCGAGCATCCGCTGCGCGAGGACTTCGACAGCTTCCGCAAGGCCGGCGGCCACGCCCTCGAAGACCATTGCCGCTACGAAGCCCTGCTCGATGCCGCTGCCAGCCGCGGCGTCAGCGCCGACTGGCGCAACTGGTACGACGGCTGGCGCGACCCGGGCAGCCTCGAAGTCGCGCAGTTCGCCGACAACTACCCGGCGGCCATCGAGTACTACGTGTTCTGCCAATGGCTGGTGACCCGTGGCCTGCAACGGGTGCAACAGGCCGCCCGGGGCCAGGGCATGGCGGTGGGCCTGATCGCCGACCTCGCGGTCGGTGCCGATGGCGCCGGCAGCCAGGCCTGGAGCCGCCAGGACGAACTGCTCGCCGACGTGCATGTCGGCGCACCACCGGACATCCTCAACCGCGCCGGACAGAACTGGGGCATCAGCGCCTTCTCGCCCCAGGGCCTGAAACGCAACGGCTTCCGCGCCTTCATCGAAATGCTCCGGGCCAACCTGGCCCATGCCGGCGGCCTGCGCATCGACCATGTGATGGGCCTGTACCGCCTGTGGCTGATCCCCGCCGGCGCCAGCGCACCCGACGGCGCCTACCTGCACTACCCGCTGGACGACCTGCTGCGCCTGCTGTGCCTGGAATCGGTGCGGCACCGGGCGATCATCCTCGGCGAAGACCTCGGCACCGTGCCCGGCGGCCTGCGGGAAAAACTCGCGGCGCGGGGCATCCTCGGCATGCGCGTGCTGCTGTTCGAGCAGGACCCGCCGGGGCATTTCAAGCCGATCCTCGACTGGCCGGACAACGCCCTGGCCACCACCAGCACCCACGACCTGCCGCCCCTGGCCGGTTGGCTGGCGGCGCGGGACATCGACTGGAACCAGCGCCTGGGCCTGATCGACGCCATCACCGAACGGGACTGGCGCGACACCCGTCAACACGAAATCAAGGGACTGCGCCACTTGCTGGAAAGCAACTATCACCAACCGCTGGACACTGCCGATGCCGTGCTCGACGCCAGCGTGCGCCTGCTCGGCCATACCCGCGCGCCGCTGGTGCTGCTGCCGCTGGAAGACCTGCTCGGGGTCGACGAGCAGCCCAACCTGCCCGGCACCGTCGACGGCCATCCCAACTGGCAGCGCCGTTTCGCCGCCCCGGCCCGCGAACTGCTCGACGACGTGGACGCCGCGCGGCGCCTCGAACTGCTGGCGCAAGCCCGCGAACAAGCCGGGGAGCGCGACCGATGAAAACCATGACCGCAACCCTGCGCCTGCAATTCCACGCCGGTTTCACCCTCGACGACGCCGTGCCGCTGGTGCCCTACTTCGCTCGCCTGGGCATCAGCCATGTGTACGCCTCGCCGCTGCTGGAGGCGCGCCCCGGCTCGATGCACGGCTACGATGTGGTCGACCCGACCCGGGTCAACCCCGAACTGGGCGGCGAAGCCGCACTGGAACGTCTGGTCGCCGCACTGCGCCAGCATGGCATGGGCCTTCTGCTGGATATCGTCTCCAACCATATGGCCGTCGGCGGCGAGCACAACCACTGGTGGCAGGACCTGTTGGCCTGGGGCCGACGCAGCCGCTACGCGGAATTCTTCGATATCCAGTGGCACTCGCCGGACCCGCTGCTGCGCGGCCAACTGCTGCTGCCCTTCCTCGCCGACGACTACGGCAAGGTCCTGCTGGACGGCGCCGCGCCGCTGCGCTTCGATGCTGACAGCGGGCATTTCCTGATCCATCACCACGACCACCGCTTCCCCATCAGCCCGCCGGACTATGCGCTGATCCTGGCCGGCAGCCAGTTGGCCGAGCTGCGCGAACTGGCCGGGCGCCTGGCCGCCTGCGCCAGCGCCGACGAGGCCGAGCCGCTGCTGCGCGTACTCGCCAGCCTGGCCTGCCATGCCCAGCACGCGGTGGACATCGAGCGTCTGCTCGAAGGCTTCAACGGGCGCACGCCTGAAGGTTTCGAGCGCCTGCACGGGCTGCTGGAGCGCCAGCACTACCGCCTGGCCAGCTGGCGCACGGCGGCGGACGACATCAACTGGCGGCGCTTCTTCGACGTCAACGAGCTGGGCGGCCTGCGGGTGGAAAAGCCAGCGGTGTTCGAAGCCACCCATGGCAAGGTGTTCGAACTGATCGGCCGTGGCCTGGTGGACGGCCTGCGCATCGACCATATCGACGGCCTCGCCGACCCGCGCGGCTACTGCCGCAAGCTGCGCCGGCGGACCACCGCCCTGCTCGCCGAACGCCCGCTGGACGCCGCGCTGGAACACCTGCCGATCTATGTCGAGAAGATCCTCGGCGCCGGCGAAAGCCTGCATCAGGACTGGCAGGTGGACGGCACCACCGGCTACGAATTCATGAACCAGGTGTCCTTGCTGCAGCACGACCCGGCCGGCGAAGCGGAATTGACCGCGCTATGGCATGAGCTCAGCGAGCGCCCGGCCTTTGCCGAGGAAGTCCGCCAGGCCCGCCAGCTGGTCCTGCAAGGCACCCTGGCCGGGGATTTCGAATCGGTGGCCCAGGCCCTGTTGCAGGTGGCACGCAACGATGTGATGAGCCGCGACCTGACCCTCGGCGCGATCCGCCGGGCCTTGCAGGCGCTGGTCGAGCACTACCCGGTGTACCGCACCTATATCAATGCCTGCGGGCGGCCGACGGCAGACGAAGGCTTCTTCCAGCAGGCCCTGGAACAGGCCCGCAGCAGCCTGGGTGATGCCGACGCCAATGTGCTCGATTTCCTGCAACGTTCGCTGGGCGGCCAACCCTGGCGCAGCGTGCCGGCGGGCCGGGCGCGCAAGCAACTGCGCCACGCCTGCGTGCGCTTCCAGCAACTGACCTCGCCGACCGCGGCCAAGGCCGTGGAAGACACCGCCTTCTACCGCTCGGCGGTGCTGCTGTCGCGCAACGACGTCGGCTTCGATGCCGAGCGTTTCAGCGCCCCGCCCGAGGTCTTCCATGCCCAGTGCCAGGCGCGCCTGGCGAGCTTTCCGGACAACCTGCTGGCCACCGCCACCCACGACCACAAGCGTGGCGAGGACCTGCGCGCGCGCCTGGCAGTGATCAGCGAGCGTCCCGAGTGGTTCGCCCATCGGGTCGAGCATTGGCGTGAGCTGGCCGCGCCACTGCGCCAGGACCAGGAAGACGGCCCGGCCCCCTGCGCCGGTGATGAACTGATGCTCTACCAGACCCTGCTCGGCAGTTGGCCGCTGGACCTCGATGCCGACGACAGCTTCGGCCTGCGCAGCTACGCCGAACGCCTGCGCCAATGGCAGGTCAAGGCGCTGCGCGAAGCCAAGTTGCGCAGCAGCTGGAGCGCTGCCAACGAGGCCTACGAACAGGCCTGCGCGAACTTCCTCGACGGCCTGCTGCTGGATGAGCAATGCCAGCAACTGCGCCACTCCATCGCCGAGGCGGCCCTCGCCCTGGCCTGCCCCGGGGCGCTGAACAGCCTGGTGCAGACCCTGCTGCGCATGACCGTGCCGGGCATCCCCGACCTGTACCAGGGCGCCGAGTTCTGGGACTTCAGCCTGGTCGACCCGGACAACCGCCGCCCGGTGGATTTCGCTGCCCGCCGCCAGGCCCTGGCGGATCAGCCGGCCAACGCCGAACTGCTCGGCCACTGGCGCGACGGCCGGGTCAAGCAGGCCCTGGTCAGCCAGGTGCTGGAGCGCCGCCAGCGCTTCCCCGAGCTGTTCCTGCGCGGCGACTATTTACCCCTGCAAGTGCTCGGCAAGCACGCCGAGCGAGTCCTCGCCTTCGCCCGTGTCCACGACGACCAGCATGCCGTGGTCATCGTGCCGCGCCTGGCCGCCGGCCTGCTTGGCGGCCAGGCACAACCGCTGATCCCGGCACAGAACTGGGACGATACGCGGGTGCTGTTGCCGTTCGACCTGTCCACTGCCAACTGCTCGGGACTTTTCGAACAGCGCGCAGTCACACACAACAGAGAGCTGTGGCTGAACAGCGCGCTGCAAGACTTTCCCGTGAATCTCTTTATCGATCGCATCGAGTCATCAGGAGCCTAGCCATGAGTGTCGAGGAAAAACGCATACGCGAATTCGCATACCAGATCTGGGAGTCGGAAGGTAAACCCGAAGGCCAGGAGTCGCGTCACTGGGACATGGCGCGCAAGCTCGCCGAGGCAGAAGCCCTGGCGCCGCCCGCCAAGTCCAGCAAGTCGCCGGCGGCGGCGAAAAAACCCAAGGCCGTCGCCAAGCCCAAGGCCGAGCCGGCCGCAGCACCGGCCAGCAAGCCTGCGCCAGCCAAGCCGGCCGTGGCGAAAAAGCCCCGCGCGCCGAAGAAACCCGCCCCGCTGTAAACGCCGGGCACCACCAGCTACCACGCCACACGCGACAGCCTCCGGGCTGTCGTGCAGGCCTCCTGTTTCCCAAAATCCGCTTCAGGTGACCCATGAGCCGTCGTCAAGAGAAAGCCGAAACCGTACACAGCGAACCCTCGCGCATCCGTGAAGGCCTGCCCTTCCCCCTGGGTGCGACCTGGGATGGCCTGGGGGTCAACTTCGCCATCTTCTCGGCCAACGCCACCAAGGTAGAGCTGTGCCTGTTCGATGCCAGCGGCGAGACCGAGATCGAGCGCATCGAACTGCCCGAATACACCGACGAAATCTTCCACGGCTACCTGCCCGACGCCCATCCGGGGCTGATCTACGGCTACCGTGTGCACGGTCCGTACGAGCCGCAGAACGGCCATCGCTTCAACCCCAACAAACTGCTGATCGATCCCTACGCCAAGCAACTGGTGGGCGGACTGAAATGGTCCGAGGCGCTGTTCGGCTATACCATCGGGCATCCTGACGGCGACCTCAGCTTCGACGAGCGCGACAGCGCGCCCTTCGTGCCCAAGTGCAAGGTGATCGACCCGGCCTACACCTGGGGCCGCGACCGGCGCATCGCCACGCCCTGGGAAAAGACCGTGATCTACGAGGCCCACGCCCGCGGCATCAGCATGCGCCACCCTAGCGTGCCCGACGCCGCCCGCGGCACCTTCGCCGGGCTGATGAACGACGACCTGCTCGGGCATATCAAGGACCTCGGCGTCACCGCCATCGAGTTGCTGCCGATCCATGCCTTCGTCAACGACCAGCACCTGCTGCAAAAGGGCCTGAACAACTACTGGGGCTACAACAGCATCGCCTTCTTCGCGCCCCACCCGAAGTACCTGGCCAAGGGCAAGATCGCCGAGTTCAAGGAGATGGTCGCGCACCTGCACGACGCCGGCCTGGAGGTGATCCTCGACGTGGTCTACAACCACACCGCCGAGGGCAACGAACTGGGCCCGACCCTGTCCATGCGCGGCATCGACAACGCCTCCTACTACCGCCTGATGCCCGACGACAAGCGCTACTACATCAACGACTCCGGCACCGGCAACACCCTCGACCTCAGCCACCCCTGCGTCCTGCAACTGGTCACCGACTCGCTGCGCTACTGGGCCGGGGAGATGCATGTGGACGGCTTCCGCTTCGACCTGGCGACCATCCTCGGCCGCTACCACGAGGGCTTCGACGAGCGCCACAGCTTCCTCGTCGCCTGCCGCCAGGACCCGCTGCTGCGCCAGGTCAAGCTGATCGCCGAGCCCTGGGACTGCGGCCCCGGCGGCTACCAGGTGGGTAACTTCGCCCCCGGCTGGGCCGAATGGAACGACCGTTTCCGCGACACCGTGCGCGCCTTCTGGAAAGGCGACGAAGGCCAGCTGGCCGACTTCGCCGCGCGCATGACCGCCTCCGGCGAGCTGTTCAACCGCCGCGGCCGGCGGCCCTATGCCTCGGTCAACTTCATCACCGCCCACGACGGCTTCACCCTGCGCGACCTGGTCTCGTACAACGACAAGCACAACGAAGACAACGACGAAAACAACCAGGACGGCAGCAACAACAACCTGTCCTGGAACCACGGCGCCGAAGGGCCGACCGACGACCCCGAGATCAACGCCCTGCGCATGCGCCAGATGCGCAACTTCTTCGCCACCCTGCTACTCGCCCAGGGCACGCCAATGATCGTTGCCGGCGACGAATTCAGCCGCACCCAGCACGGCAACAACAACGCCTACTGCCAGGACAGCGAGATCGGCTGGATCAACTGGGACCTGGACGAAGACGGCAGCGAGCTGCTGGCCTTCGTCAAGCGCCTGACCCGCCTGCGCCGCAACTACCCGATCCTGCGCCGGGCGCGCTTCCTGGTGGGCGACTACAACGAAGCCATCGGGGTCAAGGACGTCACCTGGCTGGCGCCGGATGCCAGCGAAATGAGCGTGGAGCAATGGGAAGACAGCCACGGCCGCTGCCTCGGCATGCTCATGGACGGCCGCGCCCAGGAAACCGGGATCCGCAAACCGGGGGCGGATGCCACCCTGCTGCTGATCGTCAACGCCCACCACGACACCGTGCCCTTCACCCTCCCGGAAGTGCCCCAGGGCGAGTACTGGAGCGTGCTGATCGACACCGACCAGCCGAAGCGGCGCAAATCGCCGAAACTGGGGTTCGGCGAGCAGTACGAGGTGACCGGGCGGAGCTTGTTGTTGCTGGAGTTGCAGCGCGACGAGGAGGCTTGAGCCGCTGGGGCTGATGGCCTCTCGCCAGCAAGCTCAACTGTTCTCTGGCGACAGTGCAGCCTGAAAGGCTGGGTGGACTCCCACAGGATGTTGGGCCACCCAGAGTATCTGTGCTCGGCGCGGTCCCTGTGGGAGCTGGCTTGCCAGCGAAGGACTGCGCAGCAGTCCCACCCTGGACCGCACCCATTGGCAAGATAGGTGACCCAACCGCACCCCTAGCAATCATTCGAAATAGCCCCACCCGCTGAAAGACCCAACCCCTCTATCAGCAAAAATCACTCCTTTATTTTCAACCACTTGAGTCACCCCACAAAACACCAACAACCCCTTCACAAAATCTTGACGCCCTGCCCGCCGTCTCCTTGACTGAACCTTAGCAACACCCCTTTCAACACTCGAAACGAGCCTCTAGCTCGCGCCTTCCAGCGCGGGACGGGCGGCGTTTTGCTGGTTTGGGTCGCCCCTCCTCGAGCCGTGACATCAGGCCAGACCCCTGGCTGTCATTTATGAGGAGATTTGCCATGAAAACAGCGTCGACCCCATCGGGCCTTGAATCGTTTTTCTTCGCTGTGTCCACCTCGTTGCTGCTGGCGACCCCGCTGGAGTCCCAGGCCCTGGACCGGGAAGAGTTCGATCCAACGCAGGCCTTCGATATCCCCGTCCTGAGCCTGCAACCGGTGAGTTTCAGCGGCCTCGGTCGGGAGACGCTGAACGCATTCTCCGAACGCCGCGCCGAGCGCGATGCGCTGGTGACTCCGGAGATGCTGCATAGCCAGTGGGCGCAGTTCTTCCCCACCGCGACGCCCTCCAGTCAGCCGCCACTGGAGATGCCCGGCAACGGCCTGCGCATGAGCCCCGACCTGTTCGTGCGGGAAACCGCCGACGGCAGTACCCATCGCGCCGGGATCTTCGTTGGCCGCAGCGACCTGCAAAGCGGCTTCGACGGCATGCGCCCGCAGACCGGGGACAAGAACACCACGGTGCGTCTGCAAGGGGAAAGCGTGGGCATGTACTGGAGCCTGCGCCATGAACAGGGCTGGCATGTGGATGCGGTGGCCATGGGTACCCGTCTCGATGCCAGCGGGCGCAATGCCGACGGCGCGCGCATCGATGGCGACGGGCATGCGCTGACCTTCTCGGTGGAAGGCGGCTTCCCCATCGGCCTGGGCAAGAACTGGGTGATCGAGCCCCAGGCGCAATTGGTCAACCAGCAGTACTTCGCCGCCAACCAGGCCCAGGCCGATGCCCTGCAATCCCTCGACGGCCAGCCGAGCTGGAGCGGCCGGGTCGGGGCGAAGCTGTCCGGGCACTATGTGGTCAGCGGCATGCCCATCGAACCCTATGTACGGACCAACGTCTGGTACGACTTCTCCAATGCCGACACGGTGAGCCTGGACAAGGTCGACAAGATCAGCAGCGGGCGCAATTCCGCCACCGTCGAGCTGGGCCTGGGTCTGGTGGCGCGGGTCACGCCGAAAGTGGCGCTGTTCGTCAGCGCCGATTACAGCAGCGATGTGGATGACAATGACCTGAACGGGCTGATTGGCAACCTGGGGGTGCGTGTGCGCTGGTGATGATGTGTTGGGGCTGATGGCCTCATCGCTGGCAAGCCAGCTCCCACAGGATTAGCGTCGCCGCAGACACTGTGGGAGCTGGCTTGCCAGCGATGAGGCCATCAGCACCAACATCAAAGCTCCTGCCCACCCCGCACCGCCAGCACATTGCACGGCAAATGCTGCAGCACATGCTCGGTGGTACTGCCGAGCAACCCCGCCGCACCCTTGCGCTGGCTGCTACCCATGACGATCACGTCGGCGCGGTGATGCCCGGCGTATTCGGCGATGGCATGGGTCGCCGGGCCACTGACGAAATGCCGCTGCGCTTCCGGTACGCCATGGGCATCGGCCAGGTGTTCGAAGGCCAGTTGCGCCGAGCGCCGCACCTCGCTGTTGAACCCCGGCATAGTCACCGCCCCGGCGCCGAAATCGGCGACATGGGTCTGCGCCACGTCCCAGGCATGCAGCAGGTGCAGCTCGGCATCGCATTGCACGGCAAGCAGCTTGGCTTCGCGGATCACCCGCTGGTTGATGCGGGTGTGCTGGCTGTCCGGGTGCAGGGTATCCACCGCGGCAATCACCACCTTGGGCAACGGACAACGCATATCGCTGACCAGATGCAGCGGCACCGCACAGTCGCGCAGCAGTTGCCAGTCCGGCGGAGTAAGGAAGACCCGGCGCAAGGCCGACTCATGATGGACATCCTTGATCACCAGGTCCGGCTGCATCTCCTCGACATGGGCGAGCATGTCCTTGATCACCTGCCGGCTGGTCTGCACTTCGCAACTGACCTCGAGGCCGTCATGACGCAATTGCGCGGCCTCGTCGCGCAACCAGCGCCAGGCCTCCTGCTCCATCGACTGGCGCAGCGCCGTGCCCGAGGCCATGCGTCCGAGCAGGTCACCTTCTTCGAGAAACACCGCGATATGCAGGGCCGCGTCGGTGGCCTTGGCGATGGCCACCGCACGCTCCATGGCCGGGGTGTGGCGCAGGGTCGGTGCGGCGATCATGAACAAGCGTTGATACGGGCTCATAAGACACCTCCTGACGGGTTGTCCGTTTGCCGCGGAAAGAATCAACGCACCCTGGCCAGGACGACCGGGGCGACGATACCGGCATAACGCCGGTATCGTGGAGCAAGTATAAGCCGCTGCTCAGAGACAGGTGGCCAGAGCCGCCATACGGCGCTGGGCCAGGGCATCGTCCTTCTGCGCGTAGAACTTGACCACGCTGCCGCTGCCCGACGCCGAGACATCAGTGAAGTACTCGCCGCCACGGGTCGAAACCGTGATGCCCTGGGCCGTGCGCTCCAGGTAACCACTGGCATCGACGCCGAACACCGCCTCGTCCTGCCAGCTGAATTGCACGCACTCGGCGACCTTCAGTGCTTCTTTGGTCGAATTGATAATCCTGTCCGGTTGGCCAGATCTGGCCGTGTTCATGGCCGACGAGGCACAGCCCGCCAGCAGGGTGGCGGCGACGAACGCCAGGGCAATGCGCATGTTTCACCTCTTCGACGGCAAAAAAGGAGCGACTTTAGCACCGCCGCCCTCCCGCCCGAAAACCATAGTTTTTTTGTGCCAATAGATGACCTCGATCAACCCATCGGCACTGTCGATTAGTCACATAAAAAATATGGACATAGACTCCCCGCGAATGCGTTCGCAGGCCCTCGTCAGAATGGGCCAGGACGCCTTCCCTGCATGCTTTGGCCTGAACACCACTGACCGATTCCGCCGCCTTGACCGGTGCGCACACCCGTGCGCGACCGTCGCGTCGGCTCGGCCGTAACAAGGAGATGATCATGGGACTGGGTAGACGACAGTTCTTCAAACTGTGCACCGTGGGCGCCGCCACCGCGACCTGCGCCACCCTGGGCTTCGCCCCGGGCATGGCCCAGGCGACCCAGTCGCGCCAGTACAAACTGCTGCGGGCCAAGGAAACCCGCAACAACTGCACCTACTGCTCGGTGGGCTGTGGCCTGCTGATGTACAGCCTCGGCGACGGCGCAAAGAACGCCAAGGCGCGGATCTTCCATATCGAGGGCGACCCGGACCATCCGGTCAGCCGCGGCTCGCTGTGCCCGAAAGGCGCCGGCCTGGTCGACTACATCCATAGCGAGCAGCGCCTGCTGTTCCCCGAATACCGCGCGCCGGGCTCGGACAAGTGGCAGCGGGTCAGTTGGGAGTACGCCATCGAGCGCATCGCCCGACTGATGAAGGATGACCGCGACGCCAACTTCATCGAGAAGAACGCCAAGGGCACCACGGTCAACCGCTGGCTGAGCACCGGCATGCTGTGTTCCTCGGCGGCCAGCAGCGAGACCGGCTCGCTGGACCAGCGCTTCACCCGCGCCCTGGGCATCCTCGGCACCGACAGCCAGGCGCGGGTCTGCCACGCCCCCACCGTATCGGCCCTGGCGCCGACCTTCGGCCGTGGCGCGATGACCAACAACTGGGTCGACATCAAGAACGCCAACGTCGTCCTGATCATGGGCGGCAACCCGGCCGAGGCGCACCCGGTGGGCTTCAAGTGGGTGATCGAGGCGAAGATCCGCAACGGCGCCAAGGTCATCGTCGTCGACCCGCGCTTCAACCGCAGCGCCGCGGTAGCCGACATCTATTCGCCGATCCGCGCCGGCTCCGACGTGACCTTCCTGATGGGCATGGTCAACTGGCTGATCAGCAACGACAAGGTCCAGCACGAGTACGTGCGCGCCTACACCAACGCCAGCCTGATCGTGCGCGAGGACTACCACTTCGACGAGGGCCTGTTCAGCGGCTACGACGCCGGCAAGCGCAGCTACGACCGCGCCTCGTGGAACTACGAGCTGGACGAGAACGGCTTCGCCAAGCGCGACCTCAGCCTGAGCCACCCGCGCTGCGTGTGGAACCTGCTCAAGGCCCACGTTTCCCGCTACACCCCGGAGATGGTCAGCAAGGTCTGCGGCACGCCGCAGGACGACTTCCTGAAGATCTGCACGATCCTCGGCGAGACCAGCGCCCCGGACAAGACCGCGACCTTCCTCTACGCCCTCGGCTGGACCCACCACACCAACGGCGCGCAGATGATCCGCGGCTCCGGGATGATCCAGCTGCTGCTGGGCAATATCGGCATGGCCGGCGGCGGCGTGAACGCCCTGCGCGGCCACTCCAACATCCAGGGCTACACCGACCTCGGCCTGCTCTCGCTGCGCCTGCCGGGCTACATGAACCTGCCCAGCGACGCCCAGGCCGACCTCGCCACCTACCTCAAGCAGACCACCCCCGGCGCGGTGCTGCCGGAGCAGGTCAACTACTACAAGAACACGCCGAAATTCTTCGTCAGCATGATGAAGAGCTTCTGGGGCGACAAGGCCACCAAGGACAACGACTGGGGCTTCGACTGGCTGCCGAAGTGGGACGACAGTTATGACGTGATCAACTTCACCAACCGCATGTACGAAGGCAAGGTCAACGGCTACATCGCCCAGGGCTTCAACCCGGTGGCGGCGTTCCCGGACAAGAACAAGGCCCAGGCGGCGTTGGCCAAGCTCAAGTTCCTGGTGATCATCGACCCGCTGGCCACCGAGACCTCGAGTTTCTGGAAGAACCACGGCGAAGAGCACAACGTCGACACCGCGGCGATCCAGACCGAAGTGTTCCGCCTGCCCTCCTCCTGCTTCGCCGAGGAAGACGGCTCGATCGTCAACTCCTCGCGCTGGCTGCAATGGCACTGGGCCGGTGCAGCACCGCCCGGCGAAGCCTGGCACGACGGCAAGATCCTCGGCCACCTGTTCATGAAGATCCGTGAGCTCTATGAAAAGGAAGGCGGCGCCAACCCCGCGCCGATCCTCAACATGGCCTGGGACTACGCCGATCCGCTCGATCCCAAGCCCGAGGAAGTGGCCAAGGAGTCCAACGGGCGCGCCCTCGCCGACCTGCGCGACGAGCAGGGCAACCTGATCCTGCGCAAGGGCCAGTTGCTCGACAACTTCGGCCAGTTGCGCGACGACGGCAGCACCGTGTGCTTCAACTGGATCTTCGCCGGCTCGTGGACCGAGCAAGGCAACCAGATGGCCCGTCGCGACAACACCGACGTCGGCCTCGGCAACACACCCGGCTGGGCCTGGGCCTGGCCGCAGAACCGCCGCGTCCTGTACAACCGCGCCTCGGCCGACCCGGCGGGCAAGCCATGGGATCCGAAACGCCAGTTGATCGGCTGGGATGGCGCACGCTGGAGCGGCGTCGACGTGCCGGACTTCGTCCCGACCATCGCCCCCGGCACTGCCACCTGCCCGTTCATCATGCTGCCCGAAGGGGTCGGCCGGCTGTTCTCGGTGGGCGCACTGAACGACGGACCGTTCCCCGAGCACTACGAGCCGACCGAAAGCCCGCTGGCGAGCAACCCGCTGCACCCGGCCGTGACCCATAGCCCCACGGCGCGGATCTACGACCACGACCGCTCGCGGATGGGCAAGCGCGAGGACTTCCCCTACGTCGCCACCACCTACTCGATCACCGAGCTGTTCCGCCACTGGACCAAGCACTCGCGGCTCAACGCGATCATCCAGCCGGAGCAGTTCGTCGAGATCGGCGAAAAGCTCGCCGCCGACAAGGGCATCGCCCATGGCGACCGGGTCAAGGTCAGCACCCAGCGCGGCTATATCAAGGCCAAGGCGGTGGTGACCAAGCGCATCCAGCGCCTGACCATCGACGGCCAGGCCGTGGACACCATCGGCATTCCCTGCCACTGGGGCTACGAAGGCAGCACGCGCAAGGGCTTCCTGGCCAACACCCTGACCCCGGGGGTCGGCGACTCCAATACCCACACGCCGGAATACAAGGCGTTTCTCGTGAACGTGGAAAAGGTCTGAGGGAGCACTCATGTCATACCAATCCCAGGACATCATCAAACGCTCGGCCACCAGCAGCCTGACCCCGCCGCCCCAGGCACGCAATCATCAGGCCGAGGTGGCCAAGCTGATCGACGTGAGCATCTGCATCGGCTGCAAGGCCTGCCAGGTGGCGTGCAACGAATGGAACGACCTGCGCGACGAGGTCGGCCATAACGTCGGCGTCTACGACAACCCGGCCGACCTGAGCGCGGAAACCTGGACGCTGATGCGCTTCGACGAAGTGGAAAACGAAAGCGGCCGGCTGGAGTGGCTGATCCGCAAGGACGGCTGCATGCACTGCGCCGACCCCGGCTGCCTCAAGGCCTGCCCGCAGCCGGGGGCGATCATCCAGTACGCCAACGGCATCGTCGATTTCCAGTCCGAGCACTGCATCGGCTGCGGCTACTGCATCGCCGGCTGCCCGTTCGATGTGCCGCGGATCAGCCAGAAAGACAACAAGGCGTACAAATGTACTCTTTGCGTCGATCGCGTCTCGGTCGGCCAGGAACCGGCCTGCGTCAAGACTTGCCCCACCGGCGCGATCAACTTCGGCGCCAAGAGCGAAATGCAGCACCTCGCCGCCGGACGCGTCGAGGAACTCAAGGGCCGCGGCTTCGCCGGTGCCGGCCTGTACGACCCGCAAGGCGTCGGCGGCACCCATGTGATGTACGTGCTGCAGCACGCCGACAAGCCGCACCTGTACCACAAGCTGCCCACCGACCCGCGCATCAGCGACGCAGTGCAGGGCTGGAAAGGCTGGCTCAAGCCGGCGGCAGCGGTGGCCTTCTTCGCCACCCTGGCCGGCACCATGTTCCATTACGTCGGCGTCGGTCCGAATGAAGTGGACGAGGGCGAAAAACACGACGAGGAGACCCACGCATGAACAAGGACAAGATGATCCTGCGCACGCGCTTCATCGAGCGCGCCAGCCACTGGCTGATGGTGATCTGCTTCTTCACCGTGGCCTTGTCCGGGCTGTCGTGGTTCTTCCCCTCGCTCAACGGCCTCAACGCGGTGTTCGCCACGCCGCAGATGGCGCGGATCCTCCATCCGTTCTTCGGCGTGGTGGTGTTCCTCCTGCTGGTGTTCCTGTTCATCCGCTTCGTGCGTTACAACCTGCCGGAGCCGGAGGACCGCCTGTGGTTCAGGAACGTGCCCCAGGTGCTCGCCGGCAAGCATGAACCGCAACTTCAGATCGGCAAGTACAACGCCGGGCAGAAGGTGCTGTTCTGGGGAATCATGGGCCTGATCAGCCTGTTGCTGGTCAGCGGCGTGGTGATCTGGCGGCCGTACTTCGCCCCGCTGTTCTCCATCCCGACCATCCGCATCGGCCTGCTGGTGCATGCCCTGGCCGGGATCGGCCTGATCCTGCTGGTGATCGGTCATGCCTACCTGGCGTTCTGGGTCAAGGGCTCGATTCGCGGCATGGTCACTGGCTACGTCAGCCACCGCTGGGCCAGAACCCACCATGACCGCTGGTACCGGCAGATCACTGCCAAGCACGACGGGAAATCCAAATGAGCAGTATCCGCATGACACCACTGGCGTCCGGCCAGGCCGCCGTGGGCGATATCGCCCCGGTGCTGCTGCCATCGCGGGACGGCCAGCATGCCAGGCGCGCGGCGCGGCTGCGCCAGTTGGCAGTCGGGCACCCGATGGCCGATTACCTGGACTTCGTCGCCGGGCTGGTGGAAAGCCAGGAGTTGTTGCTCAAGCAGGTGCCACCACCCGCAGCCCTGCTAGCCACCCTGCCCGCGCTGCTGGACAACCAGGGCGCGCCGCTGGACTGCCAGCGACATGTGCGCCACGGGCACTGGCTGGTACTGCTGCGCGGGCTTGGGGAAACCATCGAGCACCCTGCGCTGGAAGAGTTGTTGCAGGAGCAGGACTGGCGCCTGGAGGCCTATGCCGACTCCCTGCTGCGCGGCGATTTCCATGAGGTGCACAGCGGCGAAGCGCTGTTCATCTGGGCGGCGCTGTCGCTGTACTTTAGCCAGTTGGCGGCGCACCTGCCGGCGGCGGGCAAGGCCCAGGGCGAGAACCGCCAATACTGCCCGGTATGCGCCAGCGCGCCGGTGGCCAGCAGCATTCTCACCGGTGCCCAGGCTGGTTTGCGTTATCTGCACTGCGGCCTGTGCGAAAGCCGCTGGCATATGGTCCGGCTCAAATGCAGCAACTGCGAAGCGACCGGTGCGCTGGACTACTGGTCGCTGGACGAGGCCAAGGCGGCGGTCAAGGCCGAGAGTTGTGGTGAGTGCCGGAGTTACCTGAAGGTGTTCTATCCCGAGCATGAGCGCGAGCTGGAGGTGCTGGCCGATGACCTGGCCTCGCTGGGGCTGGATGCCGAGGTGGAGCGCGAGGGGTTTGGGCGCAGTGGGGTGAGTCCTTTCCTGTTTCCGGGGTGATAGCTGATGGCCTCATCGCTGGCAACGCCAGCCCCCACAGGGATCGTGTACACCGCGGACCTTGTGGGAGCCGGCGTTGCCGGCGATAGGGCCATCAACCATTCCATAACCTGGCAGCCCCAATCAAAAATCCCAGCAGCCTGAGTCAAGAACCTACCGCTCGTTAGGCATTTAATGCAAAGTGTAACAAGCGCTACGGTCGCCCTTGCCCAACTCCAATTACTCAGGCCGCCCCATGATCAACGTCGAAAGCCCCACCTACTACTCCGCCACCAAGAAGTACAACCTCGCCTTCCCCACCCTGGAAGCCGATATCGAAGCCGACGTGGTGGTGATCGGCGGTGGTTTCTCCGGGATCAACACCGCCTTGGAACTGGCCGAGAAAGGCATCACCAATATCGTCGTGCTGGAGGCCCGTTACCTGGGCTTCGGCGGTACCGGGCGCAATGGCGGGCAGATCATGGCCGGCATCGGCCACGACCTGGAAAAGATCAAAAGCAGCGTCGGCGAGAAAGGCCTGCAGCAGATCTTCGAGATCAGCGAGCTGGGCGCCGGGATCATCAAGGACCGCATCGCCAAGTACGCCATCGACGCGGACTTCTGCCACGGCTACGGCTACATGGGCTTCAACGCCCGCCAGGAACAGACCCTGCGCACCTGGGAAAAGGAATTCAAGAAGGTCAACGGCAAGGACGAGATCCGCTTCCTGGCCGGTTCCGAAGTGAAACAGATCATCGGCTCCGACGCCTACAGCAGCGCCCTGCTGCATATGGGCGGCGGCCATGTGCATTCGCTCAACCTGCTGCTTGGCGAAGCCCAGGCGCTGGTCAGCCACGGCGTGCGGATCTTCGAACACAGCGCGGCGCTGGAAGTGCGCTACGGCGACACCATCACCGTGCGTACCGGCCGCGGTTCGGTGAAGGCGAGCAAGCTGCTGTGGGCCTGCGACAGCTTCCTCAACAAGCTGGAACCGGAACTGCACAGCCGCACCATCAACACCTATGCCTTCCAGTTGATGACCGAGCCGCTATCCGACGAACTGATCCAGCGCATCAGCCCGATCCGCGGGGCCTACAGCGATATCCGCCCGGTCATCGACTACTACCGGGTGACCAACGAAAACCGCCTGCTGTTCGGCGCAGCCACGCCCTTTGTCGAGCACATCCCCAATGACTTGAAGGCGTGGAACCGCGCCTTGATGCTGAAGGTCTTCCCTTACCTCAAGGACGTGAAGATCGACCTGGCCTGGGGCGGCCCGATGGCCACCAGCGCCAACCTGTTCCCGCAGATCGGCACCCTCAGCGGCCGGCGCAATGCCTTCTACGTCCAGGGCTACTCGGGCTTCGGCGTAACCCCGAGCCATATCATCTGCAAGATTCTCGCCGAGGGCATGGCTGAAGGTTCCAGCCGCTACGACCTGATCAGCTCGGTGAAACACGCACGGATCATCGGCAAGGACAATTTCCGTCCGGCGATCCTCACGGCGGCGAAGACCTTGCATCAGTTGTCGGGGTTCTTCAACGGCCGGCGCTGAAGGATGGCCTGATCGACGCGGCCCAGGCCATCAGCCCAGCATCAAACCGACAACTGGTTGGTGAACTGCCCCACCGCATTCACCACTTTCTGCGCACCGTCCTGGATCTCGACGATCACACTGCCCGCCTGCGCCGACAGCTCCAGCCCCTGCTCGGCGCGGGCCTTGCCCTGCTCGATGATGCGCACCGCTTCTTCGGCGAGCTTCTGGTTCTGCGTCACCACGTCGACGATTTCCTCGGTGGCCTTGGTGGTGCGCGAGGCCAGTTGCCGGACCTCGTCGGCGACCACGGCAAAACCACGGCCCTGCTCGCCCGCCCGCGCCGCTTCGATCGCTGCGTTGAGCGCCAGCAGGTTGGTCTGGTCGGCAATCCCGCCAATGCTCTTGACGATGCTGCCGACGATCTGCGACTGCTTGTCCAGCGCGGCGATCCCCTCCACGGCGGCGGCCATCTGCACCGCCAGGCCCTGGATCACGTCCACGGTTTCCTGGATCACCACGCTGCCGCGACGAGCGCTGTCGTCGGTGTGCTGCGAGGTGGTGAAGGCGATTTCCGCCGCCTTGGACACAGCGATCTCGCGGTTGACCTGGTCGGTGATCACCGTGGCGAACTTGACGATCTTGTACAGCCGGCCGTGGGCGTCGGAGATCGGGTTGTAGGTCGCCTCCAGCCAGACCACCTGGCCATGGCTGTCGATGCGCTTGAAGCGGTCGGCGATGAATTCACCCCGGCGCAGCTTGTCCCAGAAACGCTCGTACTGCGGCGAGTTGGCTTCGGCGGCATCGCAGAAGATCCGGTGATGCTTGCCCTTGAGGGCCGCCAGCGTGTAGCCCATGCCCTGCAGGAAGCGCTCGTTGGCACTGAGCACGTTGCCTTGCAGATCGAACTCGACCACCGCGGTAGAACGCTGCAGGGCCTCGATCAGGTTTTCGCGCTCGCGGGAACTTTCAATGGTGCGGGTCAGGTCGTTGGCGTACAGCGAGATGTAATTGACCTGGCCGTTCTTGTCCTTGATCGGCTGGACGATGGCGCGCAACCAGGCTTCGTTGCCGTTGCCGCGCTTGAGCTGCAAGGCCCCGGCCCAGTGCTCGCCGTTGAGGATCGCCTGCTTCATCAACTTGAAATGGTTGGTGCCCTGGGCGTATTCCGGAACCAGGCCGAACAGCACCTTGCCCTCCACCGCCGCCGCGGAATATTGCATTTCGCCAAGGAAATTGGAGTTTGCCGAAGTGATCTGGCCCTGGGAGGTCAGCTTGAGGAACAGCATCTCGCGGTCGAGGCTTTCCTTGACCTGTTCGAGGGATGACAGCCGGTCCTGAGCCTCTGCCAACTCTTGCTTGAGCCGCCGGTACGCTGGAAACATGAGGGATATCCTCTAAAAAGGGCGAAAGTGTTAAGCAGCTTGGCTCTGTATGAAATGTATTCGAGCGAAGGCCAGGCAAGGCAAAAACAGGCGAGGAAGCGGAGTTGACTGGTTGTCAATGAGCATTCCGAGCCTGTTTTTAACGCAGCATGGACGAGCTCGGATGCATTTCGTACAGAGCCTTGCACGCTCAATGCGTCAAAACTTCATCATCCAGGCTTCCAGATCCTGCGGCGTCAACGGCTTCGACAGCAGGTAGCCCTGGGCGACATGATATCCCTGGTCCTTGAGAATCCGGTACTGGCCGTGTTCCTCGACCCCTTCGGCCACGACTTTCAAGCGCAGACTATCGCCGATCCGCATTACCGCGTCACTCAGCGCACGGCTGGTCTCGTCGGCCTCCAGATCGAGCACGAAACTGCGATCGAGCTTCAATTCCTGTATCGGCAGCTTGCGCAGATAACTCAAGCTGGAATAACCGGTGCCGAAGTCGTCCATGGCCAGGCGAATACCCTGGGCGTTGAGATCGTGCAGGACCTTCATGGTTCCGGGATTGGTATCGAGCAGCAGGTTTTCGGTGAGTTCGATGGTCAGGTCCTCGGCGGCCAGGCCGTGCTGGTCGAGCACCTGAACGATCATTCCGGCCAGGTCGAGGTTGTGGAAATTGCTCGGCGACAGGTTCACCGACACCGAGGGAATGTTCAGGCCCTTGCGCCGCCAGGCCGCCAGTTGCCGGCAGGCCTCCCTGACCGCCCAATGACCCAGCTCGGTGATCAGCCCGCACTCCTCGGCCAGCGGGATGAAGCGCGCCGGCGAGACCACGCCGAAGGTCGGGTGGGTCCAGCGCGCCAGGGCCTCGACGCCGTAGACCTGGCCGTCCTCGATATTCACCTGTGGCTGGTAGTGCAGTTGCAGCGAGCCCTGCTCGATGGCCTCGCGCAGCGCACTCTCCAGGGCCTGGCGTTCCTGTGCCAGCTCATTGAGCTCATGACTGAAGAAGCTGAAGCGCCCGCGTCCGGAGTTCTTGGCCTGGTACATGGCCATGTCGGCACGGTGGATCAGCGTGCTCATGTCGTGGCCGTCGCGGGGATACAGGCTGACACCGATACTGGCCGACGGCGAGAAGCACGAGCCGGCGATCTGGCATGGCTGGGCAAGCGCCTGGCGGATCTCCTCGATGGCGTCATTGACCTTGTCGCTGGTGCAATTGGGCAGGACCACGACGAACTCGTCACCGGACAGGCGCCCGACGATGTCCGTGCTGTTGCGGTTGGCATTCAGGCGTTGCGCGGTCTGCTTGAGCAGTTCGTCTCCGGCCGGGTGACCGAGGGAATCGTTGATCTGCTTGAAGCGATCGAGGTCGATGAACAGCACCGCCAGCTCGCTGCGCGTACGCCGCGCCTCGATCAGCGCATGGTCGGCCTTGGCGTGCAGCAGGCTGCGGTTAGGCAGCCGGGTCAGACTGTCGTAGAACGCCAACTGACGGATGCTCTCGCGGTTGACCTCACGCTCCATGGCCAGGGCGCACAACGGAATCAGCACATCGACCATCTGCTGGTGCAGGGCCGAAGGTGTGCGCTGCTCGGCGTAGTAGAACGCCAGGACGCCGATGGCAAAGCCCTTGGAATCCTTGATCGGAATCGACCAGGAGCTATGGATGCCCAGCGCCTGGCACTCCTCGCGGATCAGCGTCCAGTGCGGATCGCTGGCGATATCGTGGACGAAGACCATCTCGCCACGGCAGGCCGCGACGCTGGAAGACCCGACACACTCGCGGATCGGCCGCCCTTCCAGCAGCTGCCCGTAGCGCTCGGCGAAGCTCGGCGCGGCCAGGGCATGCATGGCGCCATCCTCGTCGACCTGGATCACCGCCGCGCGGACTTCCGGCGACATGCGCTCGATCTCCCGGCACAACAGCTCCATCACCGACTCCAGCGGCATCTCGCGGACCATCGCATCGAGGATGCAGTGCTGCAGCACCTGGTGGATCTTCGACGCGGTGATATCGGTCAGCACCGTGACGGTCTGGGCCAGCTCGCCATTGGCGCCCATCACCGGGTTGATCGCCACGTTGCACCAGATCCGCTCGCCGCCCTTGACCTGCAGCAGCTCTTCGAGGCGGAACGAACGGCCGCGGCGCAGTCCCTGCTGCAACTCGGCCATGCGCGCGGCCGGCAATTGCGGCACCAACAGGCCCACCGGGAAATGGCTGGCGATCTCGTCCAGGCTGTAGCCGAACAGCTTCTCGAAGCCCTTGTTCAGGTACACCACCTTGCCGCGGCCATCGGTGATGAAGATCGCGTTGTCGGTCTGGTCGGCCACCAGCGACAGCAGCCTGGCGCGCTTGCGCTCCTTGCGCTGCTCGGTGACATCCTTGACGAAGGCGGTGTAGAGAATCTGCCCCTCGCTTTCCACCCGCGAAATCGACATCGAGCCCCAGCGCTGGCTGCCGTCCTTCTTGTGGATCGGCACATCGCGGGTGGTACCGACGATCTTGTTGATCCCGGTGCGCCGGTTCGAATCGACATAACCGTCGTGTTTACTGCGAATACTTTCCGGCACCAACATGCTGACATTATTGCCAAGCACTTCTTCCCGTGAAAAACCCCACAACTTTTCCGCGGCGGCGTTGAATAACACCACGCGGTTATCGGTATCGATCACCACGACACTGTCGATGGCTTGTTCCAGGGTATGTACGAAAATCTCGGAGAGATTCTGGGTAATGGGCATCAACTCGATCCGAACGCAACTTGTTGATAATGGCAAAAGCACGGCGGAGCCATGCAGTGGTTGGCTGCACAGCTGATCTAGAGGCTCTGGCCTGGGTGCGCACGAGTGGCGCGGTGCATAGCTTACGCTGCGATATGGCTCATAGCCATTATTTGACGCGCAATATCCGGATTATTTTCCGGCGCCGGGAAACTGGCGGGAGCGCAAACGATTCATGTGGTTTATCGAGTTGGTATGTTGATCTAGGTCAATAGGTGAAAGTATTTATCTGATAGTGCACCTTTTCTAACTTTATTTGCCGAGAAATTTATTAATTCATGAGAGCGAATTAGTTCGTCGTGAAACCGTATCAAGGCTGACAAGTGCTTGCCGAAAGTTTTGCGGCGTTCTTTAGATCGAGCGCCGCCCGCGCGGCGCATCGCCGGCAACGCCGGCTCCCACATTTGTTGCAACGTACCTATGCCTGTCAGGCCATGGTTGTTCACCTTGTTTGTACGACGCGCTATCGAGTCGAGCCCAACAGCCTCCCCGCGATAAATCGCCAAGCACAAAGGGCTGGCAACCCAAATCCCACAGGCCATGGCACGTTGCAACAAATGTGGGAGCTGGCGTTGCCAGCGATGCGCCGTGTGGACGGCGCTCGATCTCAAGAACGCCAGAAAAACACCGAAATGCGCTTCGCGATGCGCCGTGCGGGCGGCGCTCGATCTTGAGGGCGCTGAAGACCTGTCGTCATGCACCTGCCAACCTTGATGCGCTCTACAGACGACCACCAGCGCCATTACCTCACCTATCCCCCAACATCGCCTGAATCTGCTGCGTCGCCTGCCGGGTACTCTCGGCCAGCTTCTTCACTTCCTCCGCCACCACCGAAAACCCGCGCCCGACCTCCCCGGCCCGGGCCGCTTCGATGGCGGCGTTCAGGGCCAGCAGGTTGGTCTGCTCGGCAATGCTCTTGATCACCCCCACTACCGTGGCGATCTGCGCGTAGGTGGTCTGGTTCTGCGAGAGCATCTGCTGGTGGCTGGCCTGGGCGCTGCGTTCGTCGCTGATGTCGCGGACCGCGCCGATCACTCGCACCAGCACGCCACGCTCGTCACGCACGGCACAACCGCGTTCGCGGCACCAGATGTAGCCGCGGGTCTTGTGGCGCATGCGGTACTCGAACACGTACTCGCCACTGCCGCCGGACTTGACGATTTCACGGTCGAAGATCGCCATGATCTGCGGCAGGTCATCCGGGTGGGTGATGCTGACCTGGGCGTCCCAGCCATCCGGCAGCTCGGCCGGGCTGAAACCCATGACCGTGCGGAACTGGTTGGAAATGCGCATATGGCTGTCCGGGTGCTGCAGGTCGCCCTGGACCACCTTGATGTCCCAGGTGCCCTCGGTGATGGTGGACTCCAGTTGCGCCCAGATCGCGGCCTGCTGACGGTGGGCTTCGAGTTGCTGTTGCAGGTCGCCGACCAGCGCCTGCAAGTCGTTGCTGCGCTGCTCAAGGCGGACAATCTCGGACTCGGCACTGCGCCCGTGATCCCGGGCCTGCTCGACCTGCATGGTCAGTTCACTGCCGAGCGCGCGGGCTTCGTCGAGCTGGCGGGCGTCCTGCTGGCGCGCCATGGCCAGCTCGCGCAGGGTCGCCAGCACGGCCGGATGACGCTGCAACTGCGGCGTCTCCACGTCGCCCCACAGTTGTCCCTGGCTGACCCGCGCCAGCACTGGCTCGAGCTCCCGCACCCAATGATCGTTCCTGAAAAACATCAGTGCACACCGTTCGGCAGTGAAAAACCCCGAGTTGACCGGATTACGCCGCCAGCGTCTTGCATCCGGGTGCCGGGAACTTGATCGTCGCTGCCAAACACCTTGCGCTTGCTGGCAGGCAAACGCATGCGCCCGACACGCACAGGCAAGACGCCTCCGGCACAAGCGCGTAAAGTCTGGCGCGGGCCCCGCTGGCGGCGGGGCCGTTCTTCCTCCGGCCATGGCGTTCCCGAATCGTGAAAGCAGCACAACCCTCCCGCCCGAACCGCTGGCCCAGCGTCCTGCGGGCCCTGCATCACCGCAATTTCCGCCTGTATTTCATCGGCCATGCGGTGTCTACCCTCGGCACCTGGGTGCAGACCGTGGCCCTGTCCTGGCTGGTCTACCGCCTGACCGGCTCGGCGGCACTACTGGGCATCACCACTTGCGCCACCCTGCTCCCGCAACTGCTGGTCGGGCCGATCGCCGGGGCCTGGATCGATCGCCACGACAAACGCCGCCTGCTGATTCGAGTCGAAGCCCTGCTCGGCGTGCAGGCCCTGTTGCTGGCGGTGCTGACCGGACTGGAACTGATCACCCCGAGCCTGATCGTGCTGCTTGCCGCGACCCTCGGCATCCTCAATGCGGTGGACACGCCCCTGCGCCAATCGCTGCTCAGCCGCCTGGTCGACGACCGCGACGACCTGCCCAACGCCCTGGCCCTCAACGCCATGCTCTTCACCTGCTCGCGCTTCGTCGGCCCGCCCCTGGCCGGCCTGCTCCTGGCGGTGACCGGCGAGGCGCTGTGCTTTGCCCTCAATGCGCTGTCCTATGGCGGCTTGATCCTCGGCCTGCTGCTGGTCCGCATTACCCCGGGCGAGAGGGCGAGCGGCAGCATGGGCAACATGTTCCGCGAAGGCCTCGACTATGTCTGGCGCTCGGCCTCGCTGCGCGGACTGATCTTCGGCGTGCTGGTGGTCAACCTGACCGCCTCGACCTATGCCGTGCTGCTGCCGGTGTTCGTCCACGACATCTTTGCCGGCGATGCCCGCACCCTGGGCTGGCTGTGGGGCGCCGCCGGGCTTGGCTCGCTGTTGTCCACCATGCTGCTGGCCGGCAGCCAGGGCGTCGAGCGCCTGCGCAAGCTGATCCTGTTCTCCGCCATCGCCAGCGCCGTCGGTCTGCTGCTGTTCGCCGGCAGCCGCAGCCTGCCGCTATCGTTGCTGGCGATGCTGATCCTCGGCTTCGGCGTGACGATCAACAACGTCGGCACCAATATCCTGTTGCAGGGCCAGGCCCCGGATGCCCTGCGCGGCCGCGTGATCTCGATCTACACCTCGACCCGTTTCGGTTTCGACGCCATCGGCGGCCTGCTCGCCGGCGTGCTCGCAGCCCATCTCGGCGGGCCCTGGGCCCTGTATATCGCCGCTGCCGTGCTTGCCCTGTACTGCTTCTGGCAACTGCTCTTGCGTGCCCGTGGCAACCCTGAATCCGCCCTGGAGGAATCCGCGCCATGACCGCCCTGCTGCGCCAGCAACCGACCATCACCCTGCGCCTCGCCATGCAGGCCCTCGGCGCTGCCGTCGACTTCGCCGAACAGGCAGGCCTGCGGGTCAGCCTGGCGATCCTCGATGCCAGCGGCCAGCCGATCCACAGTGCCCATATGGACGGCGCGCCACGCCCGTGCCAGGCCATCGCCCTGAACAAGGCACGCACTGCCGCCGGCTTTGGTGTGTCCACCACGGTCTGGGAAGAGCGCCTGCAAAAGACCTCGGCGGCAGTGCGCGAAGGCCTGCCGCTGCAAGCGGACCTGGCCCTGTTCGGCGGCGGCGAACCCTTCCTGCATGAAGGCCAGGTGATCGGCGCGATCGGTGTGTCCGGTGCCTCGGAGGCCATGGACGGCAACTGCGCCCGCGCCGCCGTGGACAAGGTCCGCGAACTGCTGGCCCAGCCATGAACGGCGCCGTCGAAGAACTCGGCCGCTACTGCCTGCACGCCTTCAGCCAGCAGGTGCCCGCCAGCCTGGCGGCCTTCTACCGGGTCGACGAGCAATTGCAGGCCTGCGACTTCCAGTTGCTCGGCATGCAGGCGCCCATGCACCACCGTTACCTGGAGCACTATCGCCATCTCGACCCGCTCAGGCCTGACAACTGCCGGGCCATCGGCCTGCCGGTGGTCTCGCTGCGCCAGGCCATGACCCATCAGGATGCCGCCCAGGGCCGGGAATACATGGGCTTTCTCGACCAGCACCGGGTGGTGGACGTAGTGGAGATCGTGGCCTGGGTCGACGGCCGTCCGGCGGCCGGGCTGTCGCTGCTGCGTGACGGCGCCCAGGGGCCCTTCGCAGCGGGTGAACTGGAGCGCCTGCTGCCGCTGCACGGCCTGATGCAGATGGCCGCCCGTCAATTGCCGGCACCGGCGCCCGACCGCCTGGCCGGGCTGACCCCGCGCGAACGGGAGATCGCCCTGCTGCTGCGCGACGGAGCCTGCAACAAGACCCTGGCACGGCAACTGGCGCTGGGCTTGCCGACGGTGAAGACCCACCTGATCAACCTGTTTCGCAAGGTGGGGGTGAGGAACCGGACGGAGCTGGTGGGGGTGTTGTTCCTCTAACGAGCTGGTCGTTTCTTGTTGTTGCCGATGGCCTCATCGCTGGCAAGCCAGCTCCCACAGGGACCGCGTCGAACACAAATCCTGTGGCTGGCCCCAATCCGCAGTGGGAGCTGGCTTGCCAGCGATGAGGCCATCGGCAACCATACATGCCTCCCTTCCAGCAACGGACTGCCCCATGCCCAGCATCACCTACCAAGGCGGCTGCCTCTGCGGCTTCATCCGCTTCAGCGCCCAAGGCCCGGCCGAGAATCCCCACACCTGTTCCTGCCGCAACTGCCAGCAACACAGCGGCGCCCTCTCCGCGCTGTGGGTCGAATTCCCCCGCGAACGCCTGGCCTGGACCGGAGAAGGCGGCCAACCGGCCCTGTACCGTTCCTCCGACTACTCCAGCCGGGCCTTCTGCCCACGCTGCGGCAGCTCACTCGGCGCCGTCGATGACGAGCCGCTGGTGGCCTTGCTCGCCGGTACCTTTGACGACCCGATGAGCGAAGCCTTCAAGCCCGAATACCACTCGTTCGAGGAGGGCCGCCCGCGTTGGTGGCGAACCTGACGAGCACTCATGAATTCTGCTCATAAGTCCTTGCCGGTTTGCCTGCCTAGTCACTGACACAGCGCCCCCCTAAGGTTCCTCAGCCAACCTTTCGGGAGACTCGACATGAAATCACTGGTGCTCAAGGCAGCCCTGCTGGCAGCAATGACAAGCGGCGCCGGCGAAAGCCTGGCGGCCGACTACCGGAAAAACCCGTTCAGCCTGGTCTACGCCGGCGCCCTCGACGAAAACACGCCAGGCCGGGTCAACCTGCACCCCGTCAGCTACAGCCTCAACGGCCTGAAGATCGCTGCCAACGTCTACACCCCGGCCCACTACGACCTGCAAAAACGCTACCCGACGGTGGTCATCGCCCATCCCAACGGCGGCGTGAAGGAACAGGTGGCCGGTCTTTACGCCCAGCGCCTGGCCGAACGCGGCTTCATCACCATCACCGCCGACGCCGCCTACCAGGGCGCCAGCGAGGGCCAACCGCGCAATGTCGATAAACCGGCCAATCGTATCGAAGACATCCATGGCATGGCCGACTTCATCAGCGGCTATGCCGGCGTCGATACACAGCGCCTCGGCCTGCTCGGCATCTGCGGTGGCGGTGGTTATTCACTGGCCGCCGCGAGCACCGACAAACGCTTCAAATCAGTGGCCACCCTGAGCCTGTTCAACTCCGGCCGGGTGCGCCGCAATGGCTACAACGACACGCAACTGGACAGCATCGGCCAGCGCCTGCGCCAGGCTTCCCAGGCCCGCGCCGAGGAAGCGGCAGGTGGCGAGGTGAGCTATGCCGGAGATGCCAACCTCAGCGACGAGCAGATCGCCGCCCTGCCCTTCGCCCTGTACCGCCAGGGCTACGAGTACTACTGGAAAACCCACGCCCATCCCAACTCGACCTTCCGCTACACCACCAGCAGCCTGCTCGACCTGATGCGCTTCGACGCCACCGACCAGTTGGCCCTGCTCGACCAGCCGCTGCTGATGATCGCCGGCAGCGCCGCCGACAGCCTGTACATGAGCCAGGACGCCTTGGCCAAGGCCAGCGGCACGCAAGACAAGGAGCTGTTCCTGATCGAGGGGGCGAGTCATATCGAGACTTACTGGGTGCCGGAGTATGTGGATAGCGCCATGCAGCGACTGGAGGAGTTCTATCGCCGGACGCTGTAGCTGTGGCTGATGGCCTCATCGCCGGCAACGCCGGCTCCCACAGGGTTTCGGGCCAGCCGCAAGATCCGGGCCTGACACAACAACCTGTGGGAGCTGGCATTGCCAGCGATGAGGCCGATACTGACCACAACACTGTCTGATCCGAGCACAGGCCGCCCATGTCCCGAGCCAACTACAACGACCTCCAGGCCTTCGTGGTGATCGCCCGCGAAGGCAGCTTCACCCGCGCCGCCGCCCAACTGGGCGTTTCCCAGTCGGCGCTGAGCCATACCATCCGCACCCTGGAGGCCCGGGTCGGGGTGCGCCTGCTGACCCGCACCACGCGCAGCGTCTCGCCCACCGAGGCCGGCGAGCGCCTGTACCAGGCCATGGCGCCGCGCTTCGAAGAGATCGAACTGGAACTGGCAGCGGTCAGCGCCTTTCGCGACACCCCGGCAGGTACCGTGCGCATCTCGGCCTCGGAACACGCAGCCAACAACATCCTTTGGCCGAAGCTGCTGCCAGTGCTGGAGCAATACCCGGATATCAAGGTCGAAATCACCGTCGACTACGCCCTGTCGGACATCGTCGCGCAGCGCTTCGATGCCGGGGTGCGCCTTGGCGAGCAGGTGGCCCGGGACATGATCGCCGTGCCCATCGGCCCACCGCTGCGCATGGCGGTGGTGGGCTCGCCGGCGTACTTGCGCCGCCGCGAGGCGCCGCAGAGGCCCGGCGACCTGGCCGCGCACAACTGCATCAACCTGCGCCTGCCGACCCACGGCAGCCTGCTGCAATGGGACTTCGCCAAGGACGGCCACGAACTCAAGGCACGGGTCGACGGCCAATGGACTTTCAACAGCAGCCTGCCGATCCTGCGCGCCGCCCTGGCCGGTGGCGGGCTGGCCTTCCTGCCCGAGGACATGGTCGCCGAAGCCCTGACCGCAGGCCGCCTGCTGCGGGTGCTGGACGACTGGTGCCAGCCCTTCCCCGGCTACCACCTGTACTACCCCAACCGCCGCGAACACTCCTCGGCCTTCGCCCTGGTGATCGAGGCCCTGCGCTTCAGCGGCTCTCCATCATCCGCACCAGCGGCGCATATTCCGCGCGACTGACCGGAGCCAGGGCGCTGGCATCCTGGGAAGCGAGGAACGCCGCCAGCCCGTCCTGGTTTTCCAGCATGGCCGCGCGGATCCGCGCCTTGTACTCGGGGCAGAGGTTGCCGCGGAACACGTACGGGTCGTAGTAGATCCGCTCCGAGCGCCACAGCACATTGAAGGTGTCCCGGCTGATCCTGCCGCTGTTGAGGTAGGCATCGGCGCGCACGCTAGCGACGAACGCCGCGTCCACCCGCCCTTCGAGCAAGGCGTCCAGCGATTTGTCATGGGAGCCGGAGTAGGCCACCGAGCCGAAGAAACGCGAGAGCGGCATGCCCACCTGGGCGGCGAACTCGACATTGGGTATCACGCTGCCCGAGGTACTGGCCGGATCGCTCAGGGCGCCGCGTTTGCCGCGCAGGGCCTCAAGGTCGTCGGCCACTTCGCGGCGGGCCAGGAGCAAGGCCTGGTAGTGATGCCCGGCCGGGGTGAAGTAACCGTTGCGGATCGCCAGGCTGGCGAACGGCTCGATACGCGGGTCACGCTGCTGCGCCAGCACATAGGACGCCGGCCCCAGCCAGGCAATGTCGACACCGCCGGAGACCACCGCATCCACCACGCTTTCATAGGACGACGCCGGGACGATGGACACCGGGATGCCCAGCGCCGCGCTCAGCCGCTCCAGCAGTGGCTGATAGTCCTTCATCAGCACTTCCATGCTTTTTTTAGGGATCACTGCGATGCGCAGGCTTGGCTGCTTGCAGTCAGCGTGGGCTGGAAGAGCCAGAAGCATGGCGAAGATCAGGCACAGCAGTCGGATCAGTGTTCGCATGCGGCTTCCGTCGCGTCGATGAAGGGCGGGTACTCATGAAGCTGGGCCTGGGTCAGCGGCCGGCTGAAGTGGTAGCCCTGGGCATAGTCGCAGCCGGCCAGGCGCAGGTAGACCACCTGCTCGCGGGTCTCCACGCCCTCGGCCACCACCTCCAGGCCCAGGCGCTTGGCGAGGATGATGGTGGACAGCACGATGGGGCTGTCATCGTGGCTGTTGGAAAGCTGGGCGATCAGCGCCCGGTCGATCTTCAGACGGTTGATCGGCAGCGCCTGCAGGTGGGAGAAGCCGGAATAGCCCTGGCCGAAATCGTCCAGGCTGATGCTCAGGCCGGCATCGCGCAGCGCCTGCAGGTGCTTGATGCCCTGGCCTTCGTTGTCGAGCACCGTGGTCTCGGTGATCTCAAGTTCCAGGCGCCGGGGATCGACGCCATGCTGGCCCAGTTCCTCCAGCAAGCGGCTGCTGAAATCAGGCTGGCGCAGTTGCAACGGCGACACGTTCACCGCCAGCCCCGAAGGAATCCCCCGCGCCTGCCAACGCACCAGTTCCTCGCAGGCCAGGCGCAGCACCTCCCAGCCGAGGGCGACGATAAAGCCACTGCGCTCGGCCAGGGAGATGAATCGATCCGGATAGAGCAGGCCGAACTGCGGATGCTGCCAACGCACCAGGGCCTCGTAGCCTTCCACCTGCATCGAGTCGAAGCGCACCTGTGGCTGGAAATGCAGGACGAACTGGCGTTCCTTCAGCGCCGAACCAAAGGCCTGCTCCAGGGCGAACTCGCCGACATCGACCACGTTCAGCGACGGGTCGAAGAAACGGTACTGGCCGCGCCCGGCCTGCTTGGCCGAGTACATCGCGGCGTCCGCATGGCGGATCAGTTCGTCCACCGACTGGCCGTCCCGCGGGCAGATGCTCACGCCGATGCTCGGGCTGCTGTTGAGCTCGTGCGTGTCCAGCGAGTAGGTGGCCGACAGCTTGTTCAGCAGCATGCGCACCCACAGGTCGATCTGCTCCTCGCTGCGCGCCCCGGCCAGCAGCACGACGAACTCGTCGCCGCCAAAGCGGGCGGCCTCGTCCCCCGGCTCCAGGGCACGGCTGATGCGCCCGGCGACCGCCTGCAAGAGCAGGTCGCCGACCTTGTGGCCAAGGGAGTCGTTGATCGATTTGAAGCGGTCCATGTCGATGAACAGGATCGCCATCAAGCGTCGCTTGCTGCGCTGCTCGGCGAGCACCCGCGCCGCCGTTTCCATGAACTGGCGGCGGTTGTGCAGGCCACTGAGGTGGTCGGTGGCGGCCGCATGGCTGCTGCGCCGGTGTTCTTCTTCCAGGCGCTGGATCAATTGCTGGTTGATGGTCTGCGCCTGCTCCAGGGCGGCAAAGGCTTCCTCGCGCTTGCCGAGCACCCGCCAGCTCCACAGGGCGCCGCCAAGGATCAGCAGGGTCATGGCCAGGTTCAGCCAGAGCTGGCGCTGATACAGCGACTGCGACGGCGCGAGGATCTCGTCCTCGCGCTGGCTCACGGCAATGCTGAAACCGCGTGGCAACACCTTGCGGAACAGGCTCTGGTAATGCCCGTCGGCGCTGTACTGGCTGGTGCGCCCGGCAGCTTCCACGCTGTCCGGCAGGTCCGGCTTGAGCGCCTCCCCCGCCACCAGCACGCCGCTGTTGCCGATGCGCAGGCGCTCATGGCCGGCACCGTCGAGCAGGCGCATCAGGCCGCTGCTGCCCAGGTCGATATGCTGGAATAGCACCGCCAGGTAGCCGATATCCAGTTGCACCAGCAGCACGCTTTGCGCATCACCCCGGGACGGATCGGTCAGCGGCAGGAGAAAGGGCAGGCGCCAGTTGATTTCCGCCGCCTCCCGGGCCGGGGCGTCCAGCGGCGCGAGGAAAGGTTTGAAACCGTAGCGGCCGATATGCTCGCGCAGGGCGCGCAGCCAGGGCTCGGGCAGTTGCCGCGGCTCATCGTCGTGACTGGCGGAGACCAGGCGGCCATCGGCGCGGTACAGGCTCATGCGCTTGAGCACCGGGTCTTCGGCGAGCATGCGCACCAGGCTCAGGCGGCCCTGGCCACCGTCGCGCATATCGACCTGGGCAGCGCGACCGATGCTCTGCGCGCGGTCCACCAGCTGGCTGAGGTTTTCCGCAGCCATGGTGGCCAGGTTGAGGTGTTCGGCGGCCTTGGCGCTCAGCGCTTCCTGTCCGGACGTAGCCTGCTGCTGGAAGAACAGCCCCCAGAGAAACAGGAGGATGGCCACGGACGAGGACAGGAGCAGAAACTGCAGAACATTGAGAGAGGAAAAAGATCGGCGGATCACTGCGATTCATTCCTGCCGCTGAATGATGGCACTTTACTACCGCTTTATGACAGACAGATGACTGGTATACCGCCCTCCTCAACCATCCGGTTGATACCGCCAGCCCGCCGCGCCCGGCACCATCACGGCTCCAACCAACAGCAACGAGCCACTCCCGATGACTACCCATACCGACTGGATTTCCGTAGGCGCCCTGGCCGACGGTTTCGCCCCTGAAGCCTTCATCCTGCCGCAACTGGCCGAACTGGCCGGTCAGCGCCTGACTCTCAACTTCGCCAACGGCTGGTCCATCGAGCACCGCTTCGACGCCGAGCAACTGCACTGGCACGCCGCCGACGGCCACTCCAGCGGCAGCGCGCCGTATCGCGCCACCTCGGTACGCCCGGGCATCGTCCTGGTCGATTTCCTCAAGACCGAGCACGGCAAAACCTGGTCGATCTCCCTGGTCCTCGACACCCTGAGCCAGTCCTTCACCGCGGTGATCGGCAGCATGCCCGAGGCCGAGGAAACCCGCGAAGGCATGTTCCACCGCGCCCTCTCCGGCAAGCCGCTGACCTGCGTCGATGCCGAGTTCCTCCACGGCACCCTCGACCGTCCGTGGCAGGATGGCGCCTGCCCGCATGCCCCGACCGCCGAGCTGGTGGGCATCCGCAACCGCTACCGCTACAGCCCGACCGAGGAATACGAGCACATCTACCTCAATGAGAACTTCTACACCTGGCAGTGCCTGAAGGGTGTCGAGCAAGGCCTGTGCGACACCGACCGCTGCCACTACTACAAGATCGCCGACGAGCTGTACCTGTTCGTCTGGCGCGAGAAGATCATTCCGACCCTGGGCCTGGTGATGATCGACCTGCGCGAGCACCGCAGCGACGGCAAGATCTTCGGCCACGCCGAAGGCGGCTTCGAGGCCTTCAGCAACTTCCCGGTATCGTCGTACTGCAATCTGATCAACACCACGGTCCACGAAAAATGAGCCGCACCGTGCTGATCACCGGTGCCGGCAGCGGCATCGGCGAGGCTTGCGCGCGGCGGCTGGCTGCAGCCGGCGACCAGTTGGTGCTGGTCGGCCGACGCCGCGAAGCGCTGGAGCGGGTAGCGGCCGATACCGATGCCCTGGTGCTGTCCGGCGATGCCGCCGACAGCGCCACCTGGCAGGGCTTCATCGAGCAGATCCGCGCCCGCTTCGGCGGCCTCGATGCACTGATCTGCTGCGCCGGCGGCCACGGCCTCGGCACGGCCCTGGACATGGACGACGCTGCCTGGGAAGCGGCCATGCGCGGCAACCTGCACAGCGCCTTCCACAGCGCCCGGGCCTGTTTGCCGCTGCTCATCGAGCGGCGCGGCAGCATCGTCCTGCTCGGTTCCATCGCCTCCCTGGCGGCGGGTCCGGAGGTGTGTGGCTACACCACCGCCAAGCACGCGCTGGTGGGGCTCAACCGCTCGCTGGCACGGGACTTCGGGCCGCAGGGAGTGCGGGTCAACTGCGTCTGCCCGGGCTGGGTGCGCACGCCGATGGCCGACGAGGAAATGCAGCCGCTGATGCAGCGCTACGGCGAAGACCTCGATGCTGCCTACGCCAGGGTCACCGCCGATGTGCCGCTGCGCCGCGCCGCCACGGCGGACGAAATCGCCGCGCTGTGCCAGTTCCTGGTCAGTGCCGAGGCGTCGATCATCACCGGCGCGGTGATTGCCGCCGATGGCGGATCGACCATCGTCGATGTGCCGACCCTGGCCTACACCCGAATGGAGCATCTGTCATGAGTGCGCGCTTCGATTTCAGTGGTCGCCAGGTGCTGGTCACCGGCGGCGCCCAGGGCATTGGCCGGGCCATCGTCGAGGGCTTCGCCCGTGGCGCTGCCGAGGTGCTGATCGCCGACCTCGACCTGCCGGCGGCGCAAGCCGTCGCCGAACGCCTGCGTGGCGAGGGCCACAAGGTCAGCGCAGTCGCCATTGACCTGGCCGACCGCGCGGCGATCTTCACCCTGCTCGGCAGCCTGCAACGCCTCGATGTGCTGGTGCACAACGCGGCGTACTTCCCGCTGACGCCCTTCGAGCAGATCGGCGAGCCGCTACTGCGCAGGACCCTGGACGTGAACCTGTCGGCGCTGTTCTGGCTGACCCAGGCGGCCCTGCCGCTGTTCCGCCGCCAAGGCGGCGGCAACGTGCTGGTGACCTCCTCGGTCACCGGGCCGCGGGTCGCCTATCCGGGACTCAGTCACTACGCCGCGTCCAAGGCCGGGGTCAACGGTTTCATCCGCAGTGCGGCGCTGGAACTGGCGGCGCTGGGGGTACGGGTGAACGGTGTCGAACCGGGGATGATCCGCACCCCGGCCATGGGCAATCTCGGCGACGACGGCCTCAATGCACGGATTGCCCGGGGCGTGCCGCTGGGTCGTCTCGGCGAACCCGAGGACATCGCCGCGGCGATGCTCTTCCTCGCCTCGGACAACGCCGCCTATGTCACCGGCCAGACCCTAATCGTCGACGGCGGTGCAACGCTGCCGGAAACCCTGGCGACGGCCGACTGAGCACTGGCCATCGTGGTCAAGGGCGCTGGCAGCCACGAACAAGACTTGCTCAGGCGGCCAGCGCCCTAATAGCCCCCGATCTGCCACACAAAAAAACTGGGGAAGCACTTATGGACAAGCAACACCGCCTGTTACCACTGGCCCGTGCCGTCGGCCTGAGCCTGATCACCCTGGCAGCGGCGCAACCGGCGCTGGCCTACGAGCTGTACGCGGACGACGACACCCACCTCAACGCCGACATGCTCGCGGTGTGGGGCATGTTCAACAGCCGCAAGAACTACGATGGCACGCCAGGCGGTTCGACCTGGCGCGAAGGCTTCATCAAATACGGCGTCAGCGGCGACCAGGGCCTGGGCGGCAATGGCACGCTGTACGGCACCTTCAACCTGGTCAGCTCGGCAACCTGGGGCGACGGCGATGCCGCCGGCAATACCGACGGTTCCGAGCGCACCACCAAGATCGAGGACGCTTTCCTTGGCTGGCGCTCCGGCGACCTGTTCCCGGCATTGGGCAAGGACGGCGTGGACTTCTCCGCCGGACGCCAGGTGGTCAAGGTCGGTAGCGGCTTCCTGATCAACGACGACGGCCCCAACCTCGGCAAGGGCCCGGCCGACGGTGCGCTGAACCGCGGCGGCGCCTATTACCTGGCGGCGCGCCACGCCTTCGACCGTACCGCCGTGCTGAAACTGGGTGGCCAGGACGGCCTGCACGGCAGCGTGCTGTGGCTGAAATCGGATAACCGCGCCCAGGCCGAAACCGAACTGGCCGCCGGTACCCTGGACTACAGCAACGACCTCGGCACCCTCGGCCTGACCTGGGTACACGGCCTCGACGTGGTCGACCAGTGGGCCAGCGACTTCCAGAAGGAACGCGAGAACATGGACGTCTACAGCGTCCGTGGCGAAGGCAGCGCCGGTATCGAGAACGCCAGCTTCGCCTTCGAATACGCCTGGCAGGACAAGGACGCCGGCCCGGAAAAAGCCTGGTACGCCGAAGCCGGCTACACCTTCGCCGATGTTGCCTGGTCACCCAAAGTCACCTACCGCTACACCCGCTATTCGCAAGGCTGGGACTCGCTGTTCACCGGCCTGAGCACGGGCTACGGCACCTGGTTCCAGGGCGAGGTGGCGGCCAACTACTCCGGGCCGTTCAACAGCAATACCGGGATCCACCATGTCGGCCTCAAGGCCACGCCACTGGAAAACCTCACGGTGGGCGCGCTGTACTTCGACTTCCACACCCTGCGCACCCGCGACACCCTCAACCTGGATGCCCGCGAGCTGGACTTCTATGCCGAATGGGCGGTCAACGAGCACCTGATCATCAGCCCGGTGATTGGTCTGTACCAGCCGAAGAAGGATGAGACCAACGGGGGGAATCAGGTGGGTGGTAATGGCACCAACGTGTATAGCCAGCTGACCGTGGCCGTACCGTTCTGAATCTTTATTGCCCCTGATGGCCTCATCGCCGGCAACGCCGGCTCCCACAAGGTTCTCCGTGCACCGCTGGACCTGTGGGAGCTGGCGTTGCCAGCGATGAGGCCCTCAAGGACGCCTCAGCCATCGGCCTTCTTGTCGGCCTTCTCCTGCTTCACCACCTGCTCCCCGCGATCGCCCCACAGCCTGTCCTGCTCGGCCTGGAACTTCGCCTGGAAGTCCTGGATCCGCTCCAGCCCGTCCGCCGCCTGGGCAGTACCGACCAGCGCCGACAGCACACCGGCCACCGCAATCATCTTGAACATACGCATCACTCACCTCGACCATTTCCGGGCGCACCAGGAAAGTGTGCCCTTGTTGCGAGCCAGTCTATGGACGAGCAGCTAACGCCAAGGTGAGGCGCACATGACAATTTCGAAAGCTTCAATAACGTCGCGTGCTCATCAGCTCATCCAGCACCCGGTTCGGCACACGGAACGGAATCGCTGCATGGTCCTCCCCCGCCTCGATCTGCAGATCGCTGCGCAGGCCGTACTGCGACAGGTTCTCCAGGCGCAGTTGCAGCGAGCGCACGTCCTGGATCTCCTGGGGCATCTCGCGGTCGCCGGCACTGAGGCTGAGGCTGCGGTGGATCAGGTCGAGCTTGCCGGCATGGGCCTTGGCGGTGAAGGCGCGTTCGTGGGCCAGGAGGAAGCGGTCCTGCCACCACAGGCTGGGGCTGATCGCCACGTAGTGCTGGAACAGCTGTGGCCGGGTGAACAGGGTGTAGATGGCGAACATGCCGCCGAACGAGTGCCCGACCAGGCTGCGCTGGTCCTGGTCGACCTTGAAGCGCTCATTGACCTTGGGCATCAGGCGCTTTTCGATGAAGTCGAGGAACACGTCCTGCCCGCCCTGGGGCGGCTCGTTGCGATCGGCCGGGGCCGGCGGCGACAGGTCATAGGCGCGACGAACAAAATCCAGCGGCGTGTCGCTGGGGTAGCCGATGCCCACCAGCACCGCCCCGCGCAGCCGCTCCTGGGCGCGCTTGGCGGCATGGAAGGCCGGGAAGTAGGCATTGCCGTCGAGCAGGTAGATCACCGGGTAGCCGCCGGTCCAGGGCACATCGCCTTCCGGCAGGCTGACCATGATGCGGTACTCGCGCCCCTCGGCGCTTTTCATGGTCCATTGCTCGGTGCCGTCCAGGGTCACCGGCCCGGCCATGGCCAGCCCGCTGAACAGCAGAACGGCCAGGCTCATCATCCATTTACGCAGCATGTGCAGTCCTCCCCTTACCAGCGATAGCTGAGGCTGGTGACCACGCTGCGCGCTTCGCCGCGATAGCAGTAACCGTCCTGGCAGTTGATGAAGCGCTCGTCGAACAGGTTGCGCGCGTTGAGGCCCAGGCGCACGCCGTCGAGGCCGCCGCCGAAGTCGTAGTGCACGCCAGCATCGACCAGGGTGTAGCCCTCGTTCTTCACCTGGTTGGCCGCATCGCCGTAGGTGCTGCCGGTATAGCGCGCGCCGCCGGAAATACCGAAGCCGAACGGCAGTTTGTAGTCCAGCCACAGCGAGGCCAGGTGGCGCGGCACGTTCTTCGGCACCTTGCCCTGGTCGCCGTTGTTGCCCTTGGTCACCTCGGCATCGTTGAAGGCGTAGCTGGCGGTGAGGCGCAGCTTGTCGTTGACGTCGGACACCGCTTCCAGCTCCAGGCCACGGGAAACCTGCTCGCCGGTCTGCACGTTGTTCAGCGGGTTGACCAGGTCGCGGGTCTGCACGTTGCTCTGGGTCAGGTGATAGAGCGAGGCGGTCAGCAGCGTGCTGCTGCCCGGCGCCTGGTATTTCACGCCAACCTCGTACTGCTTGCCCTCGGTCGGCTTGTACGGCTGGCCGCTGGCATTCACGCCGCTGACCGGCAGGAACGAGGTGGCATAGCTGGCATAGGGCGCCAGGCCATTGTCGAACAGGTAGAGCACGCCAACCTGGCCAGTGGTGGCGCTGTCGCTGGTGGTGCTGTTGATGTCGGTGAGGTTGTCGTCACGCCGCACATGCACCCAATCGCGGCGAAGGCCGGCGGACAGGCGCCATTGGTCGAGCTCGATCTGGTCCTGGATATAGGCGCCCATGCGGTGTTCCAGGCCATCCTGGTCGGCCAGCGGAGTGCCCGGCTTGGCCACCGGCTGATGGTAGTCCGGGTTCCAGCGGTCGATGCTTGGCCCCGGGCCTATGGCGTAGAGCAGCGAGGTCTGCAGCCAGGCGTAATCGACGCCGCTGATCACGGTGTGATGCAGGTCGCCGGTAGCAAAACGGCTGACCAGGCGGGTGTCGCTGGTCAGCGACTCCATGTCCTCGTACAGGCCCACGGCAGAGCGTTCGAGGATATGCCCGTCGGTGATCGAGGTCGGTTGCAGGTACTGGTTGGTAGTGTCGACCTGGCCATAGCGCAGGTTCTGCTGGACGCTGAAGGTGTCGTTGAAGGCGTGCTCGAACTCGTAGCCAAAGGTCCATTGGCGCTGGTGCAGCTTGTCGAAGTACTCGTCGCCCTGCCAGAAGTTCGTCAGGTGGTCGCCTTCCTGGAGCATCATCGGCGAGGCGGCGGTCTGCCGTTCCTGGTACTGGGCCAGCAGGGTCAGGCTGGTATCCGGGTCGATCTGCCAGCTCAGGGACGGCGCCAGCAGGCGCGAGTCGTTGTCCATCTGGTCGACCGAGTAGCCGGAGTCGCGGTACAGGCCGACGGTGCGGAACAGCACGTCGCCCGCCTCGTCCAGCTTGCCGCCGATATCGAACTGGCCCTGCTGGTGGTCATAGCTGCCGGCCTGCACCTGCACTTCATTCTTCGCCAGCAGGCTCGGGCGCTTGCTGACCCGGTTGACCATGCCGCCGGGGCTGATCTGGCCGTACAGCACCGAGGCCGGACCCTTGAGCACCTCGATGCGCTCCAGCGCGTAGGCCTCGGTGGAATACAGCGACAGCCAGCCACTGCCCGGCTGGCGCAGGCCGTCGAGGAAGTCGGCGGCGATGGTGGTTTCGAAGCCGCGCACCTGGATGTTGTCGAAGCGCGGGTCCAGGCCCGAGCTGCCGACCCGCACCCCGGCGCTGTAGGCCACGGCATCCTCGACCTTGTTGACCTTGCGGTCGTTGATCTGCTCGGCGGTGACCACGCTGACGCTCTGCGCGGTTTCCAGCAGCGGCTTGTCGCTCTTGGTGGCACTGCTGGCATTGCTGGCGAAATAGCCGGTGACCGGGGCGAAGGCGCTCTGTACTGCGGTGCTGTCGATGCTGGTCGGGGCCAGTTGCAGGCTGGCGCCGGTATCGCGCAGCACCACGTAGCCGGACTCGGTCTTGTGCGCCACCAGGCCGCTGCCCTTGAGCAGCCTGGCCAGGCCGTCTTCCAGCGAGCCACCAGCGCCGGTGCCGGAAGTGTTCAGGCCACGCACGTCATCGGGGGCGAACGACAGGGTGATCCCGGAGCGCTCGGCAAAACTGCTCAGGGCCTGGGCCAGTGGTCCGGCCGCGACCGCCGGGGCGGCAACTGCTTCGGCATGTACCGGCAGGCTGGCAACAGTACCGCCAAGGACCAGGGCCAAACATACGGCGCGGGACAGGGAGCGAGGCTGGAAGGGAATCGGCTGGGGTCTGGCAAAGCGCATGAACGAGTCCAAATTGGGCGAGAGATATTCCCTAACCGGACGAGTCCTTGAAGTCCGACAAATTATTTTGCAGCGGGCTAAGCCGGCACGATCCGCACCCACCAGCGGGTGCGCTCGACCACCTTGACCGGCAGCAGATGGCTGATGTTGTCCAGCAGCGAGGCCGGTTCGTCGAGGCGGAACACGCCGGACAGGCGCAGGTCGGCGATACGCTCGTCGCAGCCCAGCCAGCCATGGCGATAGCGCCCGGCCTCGGCGACGAACTCGCCCAGGCGGATATCGTTGACCACCAGCAGGCCGCGACTCCAGGCGAACGGATCAAGCGGGCTCTTGCCCAGCGGAGTCATCGCCGCCGCCGAAACGCCCAGCCCTTCACCGGCATGCAGGCGGCGCTGACCCACTGGCGAGGTGACCAGCACTTCGCCGCGATCGACACGGATCTCGCTGAAGCCATCGCGCTCGCGCAGCGACACCCGGGCATCGCGCCCGCTGCATTCGGCGAAACGACAACGGGCATGCCAGCGCGGGCCGTCCACCAGCACTTCGCCGGAGCGCAGCAGCAGTTCGCCGCCCTGCACGTCCACCGAGCTGTCGCCGTTGATCAGCACCCGGGTGCCGTTGCCGAGGTCGATCTGCCGGCGCTCGCCGAGGGCGGTGATGTAGTCGGCGTGCCAGGACGGTGGCGCGCTGACCGCCGCCAGGGCGGTGCCGCCGGCGACCAGGCCGAGCATCTTGAGCATGCGCCGCCGGCTCAGGTCGGCGGAGGCGCGCTTGAGCAGCGGGATGGTCTGCTCGGCTCGCGGCAACTGGCTGGCCTGGAACATCCCGGCCATCTGCTGCAGGCGTTGCCAGGCCAGTTGATGACGCGGGTCGCGGCGCAGCCAGTCGTGAAATGGCGCCTGCAACTCGGGATGGCCGCGCAGGCGCATCTGCCAGTCGATGGCGTCGCGGACGATGCTTTCCGGCACCCGCTCGCTGGCCTGGCTCATGCCGGGGTCTCGAAGCACAGGCGGTAGCAATGCAGCAGCGCGGTGGCCACGTGGCGCTCGACGGTACGGCTCGACACGCCCAGTTGCGCCGCGACCTGGACATGGGTCAGACCGCCCAGTTGATAGAGCAGGAAGGCCTCGCGCACAGCTGGCTTGAGGCCGTCGAGCATCTGCGCGATGCGCTCCAGGCATTGCAGGGCTTCATGGCGCACTTCCGGCGACGGGTGGCTGGCTTCCGGCAGTTGCGCCAGGGCTTCGAGGTAGGCCCGCTCCAGCGCGTCGCGGCGCCAGTGGTCGATCACCAGGCCGCGGGCGATGCGCGCCAGCAAGGCCCGTGGCGCGCGGTCGGTGACCGGCTGGTTGCGCACCAGCAGGCGCACGAAGGTGTCCTGGGCCAGGTCGGCGGCCTGCTGCGAACAGCCCACCGAACGCCGCAGCCAGCCGTTCAGCCAGCCGTGATGGGTGCCGTAGAGCACGTCGAAAGGAACGATGGAATCCGCTTCATGTAGCGACATGGCACCCCCGGAACCAGAACGGCTGAAATACGGGGCGCACATTAATAGCGAATCATTCTTATTTCAATATGTGTTGGTCATACGGGCCTCATCGCCGGCAACGCCGGCTCCCACAGGGTTCGGCTGTGGACTCGATTGAGCTGGCATTGCCAGCGAAGAGGCCGGCAAGCCTGGCACCGGATCATGGCCCATCCCGATACCCAAGATTCCACGAAGCCCGCAACGCCGCCTTCTTCAAGGCATGCACCTGTGCCGGATCCACCTGCCGGGTGATGTTCTGCACCGTAGCCACCAGCGCCACCGCGCCAATGAACTCGGCATTCAAACCGAGGATCGGCGCAGCGATCGCCGAGATCCCCAGGGTCTCCTCCTCGATCGCCGCCGCCCAGCCTTGAGCCCGTACCTCGGCCACCTGGCGTTTCAGTTCCTGGCGGTCGGTCACCGTGTTGACCGTCACCGCCGCCAGGTCCACCGCGCCAAGCTGATCCACTCCCAACTGCCGGGCGAAAGCCAGCGCCACCTTGCCCTGGGCATTGCAGTGCAATTGCAGCTCGGTGCCGGTGCGCACGCCGATTTCCAGGGCCGACTTGCCCAGCAGGGTTTCCACCACCACCAGCCGCCGCCCTTGCAATACCGAAAGCACCACCGACAACCCCAGTTCGTCACGCAGGTCGCGCAGGGCATCGGCCGAGGCGCTGAGCAGGTCGATGCCCCCCGCCGCCGCATGCCCCAGCACATAGGCCTGGACACCCAGGCGATAGCGCGAGGTCTGCGGGTTCTGACTGAGGTAGCCGCGCTCCACCAGGGTCTTCAGGTGACGGAACACCGAACCCTTGGTCGTCCCCAGTTGCAGCGCCAGCTCGCTGACGCCGATGTCCTCGCTGGCACTCGCCACCCGCTCCAGTACATCCAGCGCCAGCTGGACCGAGCGCACGCCGCCCGTTGCCGTTTCACCTGCCATCGAGCAGCTCCTGCTTCTGAAAAAGGCACCGCGTTCGCACAGACGAAACGCGGAAGTGGCCGGACTATCGCGCAGATTTATCGACACTGACAAGCCCCGTCGATCCCATCCTTCCCCGGCTCCGGTATTCAAAACCCACGCAACCCCATGATTTAACTGGAGTTGTATGAGAACCATCGAAGCCAACCTTCCACATAGTTCTTTCAGCGAAAAACCATTCTTTTAAAAGAAACAAAAAGGATTTGACGAAATTCCCGGCCAGTCGTAAAAATGAAACCATGTACCGCATACGCATACAAAATCGCAATGAGGATAAAGTCATGACAGCTCGTGGTTCGGCGCTGGCCCAGCGGGATATCGCTTACCATCTCCACCCCCAGACCAACCTGCGCCTGCACGAAGAGGTCGGTCCGCTGCTGATGGAGCGCGGCGAAGGCATCCATGTGTTCGACGAACAGGGCCGCCGCTATATCGAAGGGATGTCCGGCCTGTGGTGCGCGACCCTCGGCTTCAGCCAGCCGCGCCTGGCCGAGGCGGCCTATGCGCAACTGCTCAAGCTGCCCTACCAGCAGACCTTCGCCCACCGCAGCCACGGCCCGGCGGCGGAACTGGCGGCATTGCTGGTCAGCCGCGCCCCGGCCGGCCTGACCAAGGCGGTGTTCCAGAGCTCCGGCTCGGAAGCGGTGGACACCGCGATCAAGTTCGTCCGCTATTACCACAACGCCATTGGCAAACCGGCCAAGACCCGCCTGATCGCCCGCCAGCGCAGCTACCACGGCACCACCCTGGCCGCCGCCAGCCTCACCGGCCTGCCGAACATGCACAAAGGCTGGGGCGAGCCGCTGGCCGATGTGATCCATGTGCGCTGCCCGCACCTGTACCGCCAGGGCCTGCCGGGGGAAAGCGAAGAAGCCTTCGCCAGCCGCCTGGCCGAGGAACTGGAACAGACCATTCTCGAAGCCGGCCCCGACACCATCGGCGCCTTCTTCGCCGAGCCGGTGATGGGCACCGGCGGGGTGATCCTGCCGCCCGCCGGCTACTTCGCCAAAGTCCAGGCAGTGCTGCGCAAGTACGACATCCTGATGGTCGCCGACGAGGTGATCTGCGGTTTCGGCCGCACCGGCCACTACTGGGGCTGCGACGCCATGGGCATCGAGCCGGACATGCTGACCTGCGCCAAGGGCCTGTCGGCGGCGTTCCAGCCGATCTCCGCGCTGCTGGTCAGCGAGCGCATCTACCAGGTCATCGCCGACCAGAGCCAGGCCCTCGGCGGGCTCGGCCATGGCTATACCTACGGCGGCCATCCAGTGGCGGCGGCAGTGGCCCTGGAAACCCTGAAGATCTACGACGAGCTGGATATCGTCGCCCATGTGCGCGACGTCGCCCCGGCGTTCCAGGCCGGCATCCGCGCCCTGGCCGACCATCCGCTGGTAGGCGAGGCCCGCGGCATCGGCCTGATGGCGGCGCTGGAATTCGTCGCCGACAAGGACAGCCGCGCGCCCTTCCCCGCCGAACTGAAGATCGCCCAGCAGGTCAGCAACGCCCTGCAGCGCAACGGCATTCTCCTGCGCGCCCTCGGCGACACCCTGGTCATGGCGCCGCCGCTGATCGTCGATGGCGAACAGATCCAGACTATCCTCAACGCACTGGCCCAGGCCCTGGACGAAGTGCTGGCAGGTGTCCGGCCATGATCGCCCAGGACCTCCGCCCCTTGCCCAAGGCCGCCATGAACAGCGACTCCGACACCCCCGACCCGCTGGCCGACGCCCCGACGCTGGTGCGTTTCGAGGAGGTCTGCAAGACCTACGACGAACGCTCCTGGGTGGTCGACAACCTGCACCTGGATATCCGCCAGGGCGAGTTCCTCTCCCTGCTCGGCCCCAGCGGCTCGGGCAAGACCACCACGCTGATGATGCTGGCCGGTTTCGACGCGCCGGATCGCGGGCGCATCCTTATGGACGGCGCCGATATCAGCCGCCTGCCAGCGTACAAGCGCGACATGGGCGTGGTGTTCCAGAGCTATGCGCTGTTCCCGCACATGAGCGTGGCGCAGAACGTCGCCTTCCCGCTCAACCTGCGCAAGGTGTCGGCCGCCGAGACCCGCGAGCGGGTGCGCGAGGCCCTGGCCCTGGCGCGCCTGGAAGGCTTCGAGGAGCGCCAGCCGGGGCAACTGTCCGGCGGCCAGCAACAGCGCGTGGCCCTGGCCCGGGCGCTGGTCTACCGGCCGCGCCTATTGCTGATGGACGAGCCCCTCGGCGCGCTGGACAAGGCCCTGCGCGAGCATATGCAACTGGAGCTCAAGGCGATCCACAAGCAACTGGGCATCACCTTCGTCTACGTCACCCATGACCAGGACGAAGCCATGACCATGTCCGACCGGGTGGCGGTGTTCAACGATGGGCGCATCGCTCAGATCGCCCCACCGCAGACCCTGTACAACCGCCCGGCGACGCGCTTCGTCGCCAACTTCCTCGGCGAGACCAACCTGCTCGAAGGTCGGGTGGTGGCCAACGCCGGCGGTTTCGCCACCTTGCGCCTGGACGAAGACGGCGCCCTGCACCGCGCCCGCTGCGCCGATGCCAGCCTGACGGCCGGCGACAGCGCGGCCCTGGCGATTCGCCCGGAAAACCTGCGCCTGGCGACGCCCGACGAACCCGCCGTAGCGGCGCAGGTGATCGACAGCATCTTCCATGGCGCCCACTGCCGCCTGCGCCTGCGCATGGCCGGTGGCAGCCAGCTATCGATGACCTACAACCCCGGCAGCCTTGGCCGCCCGGCACCGCTGCCCGGCGAGACCGTGGCCCTCGGCGTGCCGCCCGACCTGGCGATGATCCTGCGCTAACGCAGGACAACAACAAAAAGCTCGATCGATGAATTGCTCTACCACTGCCGTCCAAAACCAATTTCAAAGGCTGGGAGTTCCATCATGTTCGCATTTCGCTCCGTGCACCGTTTCACCCTGACCCTGTGCGGCCTCGCCCTGCTCGCCGGCACCGCGCAAGCCCGTGACCTGACCGTGGCCTCCTGGGGCGGCGCCTACCAGGATGTACAACGCAAGATCTTCTTCGAACCCTACAGCCAGGCCAGCGGCAACAAGGTGGTCGAGGACAGTTGGGAAGGCGGCATCGGCCTGCTGCGTACCCGCGCCGAAGGCCAGGACGGCGGCTGGGACCTGGTCCAGGTGGAAGCCGAGGACCTCCAGCTGGGCTGCGGCGAGGGCCTGTTCATGGCCCTGGACTTCAACCGCATCGGCGGCAAGGACAGCTATATCCCCAGCGCCGCCAGCGAATGCGGGGTGGGCAACGCGGTGTACAACTTCGTCATCGGCTATGACACCAGCAAGCTGTCCCGCGCCCCCACCGGCTGGGCCGACTTCTTCGACACCAAGACCTTCCCCGGCAAGCGCGCCCTGCGCCAGGGGCCCAAGGGCAACCTGGAAATCGCCCTGATGGCCGACGGCGTGCCCCCCGCCGAGGTGTACAAGACCCTCAACCTGCCCGGCGGCGTCGACCGCGCGTTCAAGAAGCTCGACAGCATCAAGGACCAACTGCTGTTCTGGAAAGCCGGTGGCCAGCCCATGCAGTTGCTCGCCTCGGGCGAAGTGGCCATGACCACCTCGTACAACGGCCGGGTGACCAACGCCATCCGCCAGGACCACAAGCCCTTCGGCCTGGTCTGGAACCAGTCGCTGCAGACCATGGACAGTTGGGTGATCCTGGCCAACTCGCCGAATGAAGACAAAGCCTACGGCCTGCTCAAGGTCATGGGCGAAGGTGAGCACCAGAAGCTCTGGCCGGCCCTGCAACCGACCGGCATCACCTCGATCAAGGGTATCGCCGACACCGATCCGACGGCCCTGGCCGACTCGCCGAGCGCGCCGCAGAACAGCGCCAACGTGCTGGTGCTGGACGACAAGTTCTGGGTCGACCGCATCGACGAACTGAACGCCAAGTGGACCGCCTGGTCGGCCAAGTGAGCCCTGCCGAGGAATCGAGATGAGCGCTGTAGCCCTTACCCCCTCGTTGCCAGTGGTCGCGCGCAAGGACCGCGCCGCCCTCTGGCGCGCCTACGCCCTGCTGGCGCCGCTGGTGCTGTTCCTGCTGCTGACCTTCGTCGGCCCGATCGGCACCCTGCTGTGGCGCGCGGTGGCCGACGGCGAACTGCCCCAGGCCCTGCCGGCCACCGCCCAGGCGTTGTCGACCTGGGACGGCGTGACCGAGCCGGACGAAAAACTGTTCAAGCCACTGGTGCAGGACTTGCGCGAGGTCAGCCCGCGTGACCTGGCCGCGCTGGCCCGGCGCCTGGCCTATGAGAACCCGGCCCTGCGCGCCCTGCTGTCCAGCGCCAAGCGCGAAGCCGCCAGCCTCGACGGCAGCGCCGCCAGCCTGGCGGCGCTGGACCCGCGCTGGCTGGACAACGCCACCTGGCAGACCTTCAAGCGCGCGGCCGGGCCGGTGGGCAGCTATCACCTGCTGTCGGCGGTGGACCTGAAGCACGACTACAAGGAAGGCATCGTCACCAAGGACGAAGCCGGGCTGTACCGCTCGATCCTCGCCCGCACCTTCGGCATCGCCGCGATCACCACCCTGGTCTGCGTGCTGCTGGCCTTCCCGCTGTGCGTGTTCCTCGACCGGCGCACGCCGCGCACCCGCAACCTGCTGCTGTTGATGATCCTGCTGCCGTTCTGGACCTCGATCCTGGTGCGCACCACGGCCTGGATGGTGCTGCTGCAGGACGGCGGCATGGTCAATGCGTTGCTGCAGGCCCTGGGCTGGATCGACAGCCCGGTGCACCTGCTCTACAACCGCTTCGGGGTGATCCTGGCGCTGGTCCACGTGATGCTGCCGTTCATGGTCTTCCCGCTGCTGGCGGCCATGGCCGGCTGCAACCGCCTGCTGGTGCAGGCCGCCTATTCCATGGGCGCGCGGCCGTTGCGGGTGTTCTTCCAGGTCTATCTGCCGCAGGTGTTGCCGGGCCTGGCGGCCGGGGCGCTGATGGTGTTCATCGTCACCCTGGGCTTCTACATCACCCCGGCGCTGCTGGGCGGGCCGGCCGACCAGATGATCAGCTTCTACATCGCCCAGTTCACCACCGGCACCCTCAACTGGGGCCTGGCCTCGGCCCTCGGCCTGGTGCTGCTGGTGGCCACCACCCTGCTCTACCTGATCCAGGCCCACCTGGCCCGCCGTGGCGCGGAAGGAGTCAAACGATGATCCGCAACCCCAACAGCGGCCGCCTCGCCTGGCTCGGCAACCTTGGCCTGTCGCTCAGCGGCTGGCTGGTCCTGGCCTTCCTGCTGCTGCCGATCCTGGTGGTGCTGCCGCTGTCGTTCAGCGACAGCCGCTACATGTCGCTGCCCCTGGGCAGCTTCACCCTGCGCTGGTACGAGGAGTTCTTCGCCTCGCCGCAATGGCTCGGGGCGCTGTTCAACAGCTTCGCCATCGCCGTGGCCAGTACCGTGCTCGCGGTGGTGCTGGGCGGGCTGGCGGCGCTGGGGCTGCGCCATCCGGCGATGCCCGGCAAGCGCCTGATCGAAGTGCTGCTGATCGCGCCGATGATCGTCCCGGCGGTGATCGTCGGGGTCGGCATGTACTTCGTCTTCGCCAATGCCGGACTGACCCGCAGCTACACCGGGCTGATCCTGGCCCATACGACCCTGGCGGTGCCCTTCGTCATCGTCAACGTCGGTTCGGCCCTGGGCGGATTGAACCAGCGCCTGCTATGGGCGGCGGCAAGCATGGGCGCGACGCCGTGGATGACCTTGCGCAAGGTGACCCTGCCGCTGATCTCGCCGGGGCTGATTTCCGGTGGGTTGTTCGCCTTCGCCACCTCGCTGGACGAGGTGGTGGTGACCCTGTTCCTCGCCGGGCCCGACCAGCGCACCCTGCCGCGGGAGATGTTCACCACGGCACGGGAGGCGCTGAGTCCGGTGCTGTTGTCGGCGGCGACCATCATGGTGGTGTTTGCCACCTTGCTGTTGCTGCTGTCGCGGTCCCTCAGCCGGCGCAGCTGACCGGACACCTATCCCCCAAACCCCGAAAAACCCTGTGGGAGCTGGCTTGCCAGCGATGAGCATGGGTATCTACACATCTCAATTAGGCGCAACACGAACTCTGTGGGAGCGGCTGTTAGCCGGAACGCCGGACCGCGCGATCGGCGGCGAAGCCGTCGTAAAACCTGAGTCCCAGACCTGCCTGACACACCGAGGGCACAGGTTTCATGGCCGCTTTGCGGCCAATCGCGGCTAACAGCCGCTCCCACAGGTACACGGCGACCTGTGGCTTTGTGGTTGATCTCAAGTTGTGTAGATACCCATGCAGCGATGAGGCCAGTCCTGACAACCTCTTTGTCAGTACCGGCCAAATCGCTGGCAAGCCAGCTCCCACAGGGTTCAGCCGTGCCTGGAAAAGCCTGCAGAAATACCCCTGAAAGTGCCTTGACAGCCCTCCCAACCACTCCATATTCTCACCAGCCAGAGAAACACTGTTTCTACAAAAAGAACAAAACACATTGCTCACTGCCGACAACAATTCCCATAACAGAGAGACGCAATGAACCTGATCTCCCGTCGCACCTTCGCCAGCGAACAGGACAGCCTCCTGTACAACCGCATCGCCTGGCGCATCCTCCCCTTCCTTTTCGTGCTCTACGTGGTGGCCTTCCTCGACCGGGTCAACGTCGGCTTCGCCAAGTTGCAGATGGCCGCCGATATCGGCCTCAGCGACATGGCCTTCGGCTTCGGCGCCGGGGTGTTCTTCCTCGGCTACTGCCTGTTCGAGATCCCCAGCAACATGATGCTGCAGAAGGTCGGCGCACGGCTGTGGATCACCCGCATCATGGTCGCCTGGGGCCTGATCTCGACCTCGATGATGTTCGTCTCCAGCCCGACCTCCTTCTACATCCTGCGCTTTCTGCTGGGGGTCGCCGAAGCCGGTTTCTACCCCGGCGTGGTGCTCTACCTGACCTACTGGCTGCCGGCCTACGCCCAGTCCCAGGGCCTGGCCTGCCTGAGCCTCGGCGTGGGCATCGCCGGGGTGATCGGCGGGCCACTGTCGGGCTGGATCATGCAGACCTTCGCCGGCATGCACGGCCTGGCCGGCTGGCAGTGGCTGTTCCTGCTCGAAGGCCTGCCGGCGGTGATCCTCGGTATCGTGGTGTTCTTCTATCTCGACGACCGTCCGGGCAAGGTGCGCTGGCTGAGCAAGGAGCAGAACGCCAGGGTGGTGGCCGATCTCGACCGTCAACGCCAGGGCTTCGAGCAGGCCGGCGCCACCCACACCTTCGCCAGCGCTTTCCGCCATCGAGGCCTGTGGTGCCTGGTGTTCGTCAACTTCGCCCTGCTCTGCGGCACCTACGGCGTGTCGTTCTGGTTGCCGCAGATCATCCGCAGCCTCGGCGAGCAGTCGCTCTTGCAGACCGGGCTGATCTCGGCCATTCCCTTCGCCGTGGCCTCGGTGTGCATGCTGATCGTCGGCAAGCACTCCGACCGCACCCGCGAGCGGCGCTGGCACGCGTCGCTGTCGATACTCGCCGCCTGCATTGGCCTGATTCTCAGCGCCGCGCTGCATGCCCAGCCGTTCCTTTGCCTGTTCAGCCTGTGCATCGCCATGGCCGGCTGCCTGTCGGCGTTCAACGTGCTCTGGGCGATCCCCGGCACCCTGCTGACCGGCAGCGCCACCGCCGCCGGCATCGCCCTGATGACCACCGTGGGCAACCTCGGCGGCTATGCCAGCCCGTTCATGATGGGCTGGGTCAAGTCGGCCAGCGGCCATCTGGAGTACGGCCTGTACATCCTCGCCGCCCTGACCTTCGCCGCGGCCCTGGTGATGGCGCGTCTGCGCCCGCAAGCCCAGCCCGCCTTCGCCGCCTCGCACTAAGGAGCCGCCATGAGCGCTACCGGTTTTTTCCATGACGAACACTGTTTCTGGCACAGCGGCGGCATGTTCGCCCTGACCCTGCCGGTCGGCGGCTGGGTCGAACCGCCCTCGGGCTCGGCCCATGCCGAATCGCCGGAGTCCAAACGGCGCCTGAAGAACCTGGTGGAGGTCTCCGGACTCGGTCGCCAGCTGCGCCAGCATGGCGGCGAGCCGGTGTCGATGACGCAGATGCTGCGGGTACATACACCCGGCTATCTGGAGCGTTTCCGCCAACTGTGCGAGCGCGGCGGCGGTCTGCTCGACCCCGGCGCCCCGGTCGGACCGGATACCTGGCAGGTCGCGCGGGTCTCCGCCGGGCTGGTGTGCAACGCGGTGCGCCAGGTGCTGCACGGCGAATGCCGCAACGCCTATGTGCTGAGCCGGCCGCCGGGACACCACTGCCTGGCCGACCAGGCCATGGGCTTCTGCTACCTGAACAATATCGCCATCGCCATCGAGGAGGCCCGTGAGCAATTCGGCACGCTGCGGGTCGCCGTGCTCGACTGGGACGTGCACCACGGCAACGGCACCCAGTCGATCTACTACCAGCGCGACGATGTGCTGACCCTGTCGATCCACCAGCAGCGCGCCTACCCACGCGGCTATACCGGCGAAGACGATATCGGCAGCGGCGCCGGACACGGCTGCAACCTGAATATCGCCCTGCCCCCGGGCAGCGGTCACGACGCCTACCTGCATGCGATGCACAGCCTGGTAGTGCCGGCCCTGGAAGCCTTCGAGCCGCAACTGATCATCGTTGCCTGTGGTTATGACGCCAACGGCGTCGACCCGCTGGGACGCATGCTGCTGCACAGCGACAGCTTCCGCGTGCTGACCCGCATCACCCGGGAAGTGGCCGAACGCCTGTGCCAGGGCAAGCTGGTGCTGGTTCACGAAGGTGGCTACGCCGAAGCCTACGTGCCGTTCTGCGGCCTGGCGGCGATCGAGGAACTGGCCGGCGTGCGTACCGCGGTGGCCGACCCGATGCTCGACATGCTGGTTGCCCAGCAGCCGGATGCCGATTGCGTTGCCTTCCAGCGCGACGTCATCGACCGTGGCGCGCGGCGCTGGCGCCAGCGGGTCGAGGGTTCCTGAGCCCCGCCGCCCTACTCCTTTTCGCTTCACCACCCCTGCGGTCCACGCCCTGTTCCGATCCCGGAGCAGGCCGCGTGCCCGCGCACCTGCCTGGAAACCTAAAACAATGAACGGCAAAACCCTTCTCGCCCTGGCGATCCCCTGCGTCCTTCCCTTCAACGCCCTGGCCGAGGGCGGTGGCTTCGTCGAGGACGCGCACTTCTCGATCAAGGCCCGCAACTTCTATATGAACCGCAACTTCCTCGACGACCGCACCGCGCAGAACTACTCGGAGGAATGGGCCCAGGGCTTTATCGGCGTATTCGAATCCGGCTTCACCCAGGGCACGGTCGGCCTTGGCGTCGATGCCATCGGCCTGCTCGGCATCAAGCTCGACACCGGCAATGGCCGCAAGGGCGGCGGCACCCTGTTGCTGGAAGAGGACAGCGACGGCGCCAAGGACAGCTACGGCTATGGCGGCGCAGCGATCAAGGCGAGGATTTCCAATACCGTGCTCAAGTACGGCGATCAGTTGATGAACCTGCCGGTCCTCGCTACCAGCGACAACCGCCTGCTCCCGGAAACCACCCAGGGCTGGCTGCTGACCAGCAAGGAAATCGAAGGACTGACCCTGCATGCCGGCCACTTCACCGCCCTGCGTAGCCGCGATCAGAGCGAGCACGACAGCGGCGGCATGACCAGCCTCGACCTGGTCGGCGGCAACTACCAGTTCAACCGCGACCTCAGTGCCCGCCTGTACCACTCGGATGTCGACGACTACTGGCGCAAGACCTATGCCGGCGCCACCGCGCAATGGCAACTGGCGCCCAGCTGGTTGGCCAAGTTCGACTTCAACGGCTACGACACCCGCAGCCAGGGTCGGGCGCTGGGCGGCAAGCTGGACAACCGTATCTGGAGCCTCTCGGCAACACTGAACTACGGGCCGCACAGCGTGATGATCGCCCACCAGCGGGTCAGCGGCGACGGCAACTACAGCTATGGCGTGGACGGCAACAGCACGGTGTTCCTGGCCAACTCGGTACAGTACTCGGACTTCAACTACGAGAACGAGCGCTCGTGGCAGGCGCGCTATGACTTCGACTTCGCCGCGCTGGGCGTGCCGGGGCTGACCTTCATGACCCGCTACCTGCGCGGCACCGATTTCCACACCGCGCAGACCGACAATGGCCGCGCCTGGGAGCGGGATATCGACGTCAAGTACGTGGTGCAATCGGGCAGTGCCAAGGACCTGTCCTTCCGCGTGCGCCAGGCCAGCTTCCGCAGTCCGGACCGGGGGTTGAACTTCAATGAGGTGCGGCTGATTACCGAGTATCCACTCAACATCTTCTGAGGATTCAAGGGACTCATCGCTGGCAAGCCAGCTCCCACAGTGACCGCGTACACCGCTGGACCTGTGGGAGCTGGCTTGCCAGCGATTGCGGTAGTGAATCACTCACTACAGTCGCTGATACGTCCCCGCATGCAGCCGCTCGCTGATCTCCGCCGCAGCCGATTGCAACTCCCGCAACATCGCCGCCGGCGGCGGTGACGGGATCGCCGCACTCGGTCCGACAATGCCGATAGTCCCGACGATCTGGTCGTTCTCCCTGAACAGCGGGCAGCACAAGGCATTGATCCCCAAAGTCACCTCCCCGTCCGCATCGTCGTAAAGCCGCTGGCGAATCAGCTCCAGACGCGCCGCCAGCGCCTCCGGCTCGTGCAGGGTGCGCTCGGTCAGTTGCGGCATCTTGCGCCGCATCACCCGCTGCTGGCTGGCGGCATCGGCGAAGGCCAGCACCGTGCGGCCCTGGGCCGAGCAGTACGGCAGCACGCGGTTGCCCGGCTTGACCGAGATGCACACGTTGGCCTTGGATTCGACGCAGGACACCACCAGCGCGGTGTCATGAGTGGCCACGGCGAGCAAGGCGGTCTGCCCGGTGGCGTCGCGGATGCGGGTGAGATAGGGGTCGGCGATGGCACGCAGGTCGAACTGCTCGCCAGCCGCCTCGCCATAGGCCACCAGGCGCGCGCCGAGCATGTACTTCTCGCTGGCCGGGTCCTGTTCGAGGATGCCCAGCTGGCGCATCGAGGCGAGGTGACGGTAGGTACGCGGCTTGGCGGTCTGCAGCAGTTGCGCCAGTTCGGTCACGCCCAGGGGACGGCGGGCGGCGGTGAGTTCGTCGAGCAGGCGGAAGACCATTTCCACCGACTCCAGCAGCGCGGGACCGCTGCTGGGCTTCTCTTCATTCTGGTCCAATCGATCACCTCGTAACAGCTACGGGAAAGTGATCGATTGTATCGCTCGGCGAAACGCTTGTGTTGCTGCGTAATACTAAATTGCCGAAGGTTGGCCGATTCGCTGGGCCTGGCCGCTGCCCGGAGTCTTCACCGAGAACATTGCCAGGGCGCCAAGCACGGTCATCGCCGCCAGCACGTACAGGCCGTATTCCAGGTGCCCGCTGCTCTGCTTGACCCAACCCATCATGAACGGGCTGGCATAGCCACCGAGGTTGCCGATGGTGGCGATCAGGGCGATGCCCGCCGCCGCCGCAGTGCCGGTCAACAGCACCCCGGGCAAGGCCCAGAGCACACAGAACCCGGCCAGGCCGCCGGACATCGCCAGACTCAGACCGGCCAGGGACAGCACCGGCTGGTCATGGAACAGCGCCGCCATCGCCAGCCCCGCTGCCGACGCCAGGTTGCACAGGGTGCCATGCCAGCGCCGCTCGCGGGTGCGGTCGGAATGACGACTGACCAGGATCATCACCACCGAGGCCACGGCAAACGGCACGGCGGCGATCAGCCCGGTGCGGGTCAGGCTCTCGATGCCCAGATTGCGCACGATCTGCGGCAGCCAGAACGATACCCCGTAGGTGCCGCAGAGCAAGGCGAAGTTCACATAGATCAGCCGCCACAGGTCCTTGTTGACGAAGGCTGCACGGAAGTTGTGCCCGGCCCCGGCCTGCTCCTGCTGGCGGCGCTGCTCGGCCAGCTGGCTGACCACCCGCGCGTTCTGCTCGGCCGTCAGCCAGTGCACCTGGCCGGGACGGTCATCGAGGTAGAAGAACACCACGATGCCAAGGATCACCGCCGGCATCCCTTCGAGCAGGAACAGCCACTGCCAGCCGGCAAGCCCATGCACTCCGGCGAAGGTCTGCATGATCCAGCCGGACAGCGGGCTGCCGATCACCCCGGCCATGGCGATGCCGAGGTTGAACCAGGCCATGCCCTGGGAGCGGGCGTGGGACGGGAACCAGTAGGTCATGTACAGCACCACCCCGGGATAGAAACCGGCCTCGGCCATGCCCAGGAGAAAACGCAGGACGTAGAACTGGTTCGGCGTGCTGACAAACATCATCGACACCGACAGCAGCCCCCACATCACCATGATCCGGGTGATCCAGAAACGCGCGCCGACCCGCTGCAGCATCATGTTGCTGGGGATCTCGCACAGGCAGTAGCCGATGAAGAACACCCCGGCGCCAAAGCCGAAGGCCAGGTCGCTGAGGCCGATGTCGGCGGCCATCTGCAGCTTGGCGAAACCGACGTTGACCCGGTCGAGGAAGGCAATGATGTAGAGCACGAAAAGAAACGGCAGCAGGCGCCAGGCGATGCGGTTGTACAGGCGGCTGTCCTGCTCGTTGTCGAAGGTATTGCGGGCTATGAGGTTCATCGCGGCACTCTTGTAATTGTTGTCTCGGCGAAGTGATGTAGACGCATCCCTGCGAGACCGGCGCTGGCGCCGGCCTGGAAACCTCCGGTCAGGCCTGGGCGGCCAGAATGAAATCGGCGCAGCGCTCGCCGATCATGATGCTCGGCGCATTGGTATTGCCACTGACAATCGTCGGCATGATCGAAGCATCGGCCACGCGCAGGCCCTTGACCCCGTGCACACGCAGGTCCGGCGCCACCACCGCGTCGCGATCCTGGCCCATGCGGCAGGTGCCGGCGGGGTGGAACACGGTCTTGGCGACCTTGCGCACGTAGTCCTCGAAGACTTCGTCGGGAACGTCGTCCTCTTCCGGCAGCAACAGCATGCTTTCCACCACTGCGGCCAGGGCCGGGGCACGCAGGATACGCCGGGCCAGCTTCACGCCGGCGACCATGGTACGCATGTCTTCCGGATCGCTGAGGTAGTTGGCATTCAGCGCCACTTCATCCTGAGGGTCGGCGCTTTTCAGGCGCAGGCGGCCACGGGAACGGGGACGCAGGGCGCAGGGGTTGACCGAGATGCCATGGCCCTCCGGCGGCAGGCGGTCGATATCGCCGACCAGCGCCGGCACCACATGGAACTGCACGTCCGGGCGGCCGCAGCCGGTGGCATCGACAAAGGCACCACTCTCCACCACGTTGGAACTGAGCAGGCCGCTGCGCGAGGCCAGGTATTTGAGGCCGTGGCCGAGGGCACGCAGGCCGCGGTCATGGCCGAGCAGACTGTCCGGCTTGCGGGTGCGAGCGTAGACCGAGGCGCTGAGGTGGTCCTGGAAGTTCTCGCCGACGCCGGGCAGGTCGATGCGCAGCGGGATGCCCATATCTTCCAGGTGGGCCCGTGGACCGATGCCCGAAAGCATCAGCAGCTTGGGCGAGGCGATGGCCCCGGCGCTGACGATCACCTCGGCGCTGGCACGGAAGCTCACCGTGGCGCCATGGCTGTCCACGGCCTCGACGCCCACCACCCGCTCGCCTTCGAACAGCAGCCGGGTAGCCAGGGTTTCGGTCAGCACGGTCAGGCGCGGATCGCCACGCAGGGGCTTGAGATAGGACACCGCCGAACTGGCGCGACGTCCCTGGCTGGTGGTGGTCTGGTAGAAGCCGGCACCCTCCTGGCGGGCACCATTGAAGTCGTCGTTGGCGGGAACACCGGCCTGCACCGCTGCACTGACAAACGCTTCGCTCAGCGGATGGCGGTGACGCGGGTCGCTGACCTTGAGCGGCCCGGCCTGGCCGTGCAGTTGCCCGCCGAGGCGCGCGTTGGCCTCGCAGCGGCGGAACACCGGCAGCACGTCGTCCCAGCCCCAGCCGGGGCAGCCGCTGGCTTTCCACTCTTCATAGTCCTCGGCCTGGCCGCGGATATAGATCATCGCGTTGACCGCGCTGCCGCCGCCCAGGGTGCGGCCCTGGGGAATGAACACCTGGCGCTGGTTGACAAAGGGTTCCGGCTCGGTGCGGTACATCCAGGTGCGGCGGGTGCCGTGGACGCGGATGAAGGTGCCGGGGATGTGGATATAGGGATGGTTGTCGGCGGGGCCAGCCTCCAGCAGCAGGACCTGCTTGCCGGCAGATGCCAGGCGTGCGCCAAGGGCGCAACCGGCGGAGCCGGCGCCGATGACGATGTAGTCGAAGGTTTGCATTGTTGTTGTTCTCTGGTGTGGCGCGGTCCTTGTGGGAGCTGGCTTGCCAGCGATAGCAGCAGTGAATTCCCTACCGTCATCGCTGGCAAGCCAGCTCCCACAGGTTCTCTGTTCGCTCAGTGAGCTCTGTGTCGAATCAGCCCACCTGGCTGACGAACTTGGTGGTGAAGTAGGCGTCCAGCCCTTCACTGCCGCCTTCGCTGCCGTAGCCACTGTCCTTCACCCCGCCGAACGGCGTCTCCGGGGCGGCCAGGCCGAAGTGATTGATCGACACCATGCCCGACTCCAGCTCGTCGGCGAGCAAGGTGGCGCGCTGGATCGAGCGGGTGAAGGCGAATGCCGCCAGGCCGAACGGCAGGGAGTTGGCCTTGTCGATCACCTCTTCCAGGGTGGAGAACCGCACGATCGAGGCGATCGGGCCGAAGGGTTCTTCGCTCATCACCCGGGCGTTGTCCGGGACGTCGGTGAGCACCGTGGCCGGGTAGAAGAAGCCCTCGCCCTCCCCGCGCTGGCCGCCCAGGGCCAGTTGCGCACCCACTGCCAGGGCGTCGTCGACATAGTCCTGGATCGCCGCCACCCGCCGCGGGTTGGCCAGCGGGCCGAGCTGGCTGGACGGGTCCTGGCCGTCACCCATCTTCAATGCCGCGCCGGCGCGGCAGAAGGCGGCGACGAACTGCTCGTAGACCCCGTCCTGCACATAGAAGCGGGTCGGCGAGGCGCAGATCTGCCCGCCATTGCGGAACTTCAGGCCGGCGCCAAGTGCTGCCACCGCCTCCACGTCAACGTCATCGCAGACGATGAACGGCGCATGTCCGCCCAGCTCCAGGGTGCAGCGCTTGAGGTATTGCCCGGCCAGGGCGCCGAGGGCACGACCGACCGGGACCGAGCCGGTGAACGACACCTTGCGGATCACCTCGGAGCGGATCAGGTAGTCGGACACCTCGGCCGGCACGCCGAACACCAGGTTGAGCACGCCCGGCGGCACCCCGGCGTCCTGGAAGGCGCGGCACAGCTCGATGCACGAGGACGGTGTCTCTTCCGGCCCCTTGGCGATGATCGAGCAACCTGCGGCCAGGGCCCCGGCGATCTTGCGCACCAGTTGGCTGACCGGGAAGTTCCACGGGCTGAACGCCGCCACCGGGCCGATCGGCTCGCGCAGCACGGTCTGCCGCACACCGCGGGCACGCGGCGGAATCACTCGACCATAGGCACGGCGGCCTTCCTCGGCGTACCAGTCGATATGGTCGCCGGCGCCAAAGGCTTCCAGCTTGGCCTCGGCCAGCGGCTTGCCCTGCTCCAGGGTGATCAGCGCGGCGATCTCGTCGGAACGCTGGCGCACCAGGTCGGCGGCACGGCGCAGCACCTTGGAACGCTCGTAGGCGGACACCTTGCGCCAGGTCTGGAAACCACGCTGCGCAGCCGCCAGCGCACGATCCAGATCGGCGGTCGAGGCCAGCCCTAGGTGGGCGATCAGCTCGCCGGTGGCCGGGTTGAACACCTCGGCCTGGCGCTCATGGCCACCCGCCGACCATTGACCGTCGATAAGAAGAGACTCGATAACGCGCATGGACCACTCCTTCAAGGCTTGTATTTCTTGCAGAGAAATTTTGTTCTGATGTGCGACACATCCTATGAGGCGAAATCGGCGCCTGTCAAGGCGTGAAAAGGCACTTGACCGACGCCATGAGCGAGGATTAGCTTTATCTCACAACGAAACAACATTCTTACAAAAGAAACAAAAGGAGTGATACCGATGAGCCTCGCCCAAGCCCTGCTGCATAACTGGAACGATCTGCCCCGCGAAGTGGTGCGCAAGGGCGTGGAGCGCGTCGCCTTTCGCGGCGACGACACCCTGTGCGTGATGAACTGGCTGAGCCCGGGCATGGATGTGTTCCCCCACAGCCACACCTTCGAGCAACTGGTGATCATCGTGCAGGGCCGGGTGCGCTTTCACCTGGACGACGAGGTGGTCGAGGGCGGTCCCGGCAGCATGATCCGCATCCCGCCGCATGTAGTGCATTACGCCGAGCCGCTGGGCGACGAGGTGGTGATGAACCTCGATGTGTTCTCGCCGATCCGTGACGACTACCGCCACCTGATCGAATACCAGGCCGCCGAGTTCGCCGACGTGGAAACCACGGCATGAGCGCGTCGACCTTTGCCCAACGGCTGCGCGCCGGAGACAGCCTGCTGACCAGCTTCATCAAGACCCCGGCCCACGCCGTGGTGGAGATCGCCGGGGATGCCGGGCTCGATGCGGTGGTGCTGGATGCCGAGCACGCGCCGTTCGACGCCGGCAGCCTGGACAGCGCCCTGCTAGCCTGCCGCGCGGCGGCCGTGGGCGGCCTGGTGCGGGTGGCCGACGCCCGTGCGGCCACCTTGCAGCAGGCCCTCGACCTCGGCGCCGACGGCCTGGTGCTGCCGCATATCGTTGGCGCCGCCCAGGCCCGGCAGATTCTCGCGGCGACCCGCTACCGCGACGGCTGCCGCGGTTTCTCCAACTCGCCCCGGGCTGGCGGCTATGGCCGCGCCAACCTGGCCGAACACCTGACCGCGGAAGACGGTCGCCACGCCATCGTTGCCCAGATCGAAGACCGCGAAGCCCTCGACCACCTGGCCGAAATCGCCGCCGTCAGCGAGATCGACTGCCTGCTGGTGGGTCGCGCCGACCTGGCGGTGTCCCTCGGCGCCAGCAGCCTGGACGACCCGCGCGTGGAAGACGCCACCCTGCGCGCCATCGATGCCGCGCGCAGCGCCGGCAAGGCCGCCGGCATCTTCGTCGCCAGCCTCGACGACCTCGACCGTTTCGCCGAACGCGGCGTGACCCTGTTCATTCTCGGTTCCGACCAGGCGCTGCTGCGCGCCGGCTGGAGCCATCAGGTCAAGCACCTGCGCAACCGCGCCCGCTGACCCCACCCGACAATAAAAGAGGCCACAACTATGAACGCCATCCTCACCCCTGCCGCCAACGACGAACGCCAGGCGCGCATCAACGACCTGCTGGTCGGCGCCATCGACCTGCACTGCCACAGCGGCCCATCGGTGATGCCGCGCTACTGCGACCATATCGAAGCCATGCGCGAAGCCTCCGAGGCCGGGCTCAAGGCCGTGCTGCTCAAGGACCACTACTACAGCTGCACGCCGGTCACCGAACTGCTCAACAAGCACTTCAGCGAACTCAACGTGCACATGCTCTCCGGCGTGCCGCTGAACAACTCGGTAGGCGGGCTCAACGTGCATGCGGTGGAACACGGACTCAACCTCGGCGCCAAGCTGGTGTGGATGCCGACCTTCTCCTCGGCCAACCACATCGCCCACCACCACCAGGACGTCAAGTTCGTCGACAAATTCCCGCAGACCACCCAGCGCATGTTGCAGCCGATCCCGCTGACCGTGCTCGACGACGACGGCAAGCTCAAGGAAGAGGTCAAGGCCATCCTCGACCTGATCGCCGCCCAGGACGTGGTGCTCTCCGCCGGCCACCTGAACATCCGCGAGATCTGGCCACTGTTCGAGGAAGCGCGCAAGCGCGGGGTCAAGCGCCTGCTGGTCAACCACCCGACCTACGTGGTCGACGCCAGCCTCGACGACATGCGCCAACTGGCCAGCGAAGGCGTGTTCATGGAGCACTCGATGTGCATGTGGGTACCGGGTTCGAAGTTCAAGTTCTATGACGACACCTTCCTGCGCCAGGTGATCGAGGCCGGCACCATCGACCTGACCATCCTCGGTTCCGACCTTGGCCAGCAGGGCAACCCGAGCATCGCCGACGGTTTCCGCAACGTCATCGGCCAGTTGCTCGACCTGGAATACAGCGATGCCGACATCCGCAAGATGATCTCCGGCAACGCTGCCCGGCTGATGAACCTGTGAGCGCCGCCATGACCCGACTCACTACCCGTATCGGCTCGCTTACGCTGAAGAACCCGGTGATCTGCGGTGCCGGCGAGCAGACCATGACCGCTGAAGCGATCCGCGCCGCCCTGCACAGCGGCGCCGGGGCGGTGGTGGCCAAGTCCACCAACGAATCCCTGGCCGCCAAGCAGCAACTGGACAAGACCGACTACGTCCTGCTGGACAGCCAGTGGCGGCGCCTGCCGTGGAACTTCGCGCCACCGGCCGATGCCCATCTGTTCGGCCGCTCCGGGCTGGTGCAGCGGGAGTTCGATGAATGGCTGGAAGAGCTGGCCGTTCTCGACCGCGAGGCGCGGCTGCTGGACAGCTATGTGGTGCCGAGCCTGATCCTCAGCGACCTGGAGCAATGCGCGGCGTTCGCCCAGCGTATCGAACAGGCCGGCCTGCGCGTGCTGGAGCTGAATATCGGCGCGCCCCATGGCGAGGAAGCGGCCAAGGGTGCGATCGTGCTGGAGCGCGGTGCAGCGCGGATCGAGAGCATCGTCCGCCGTCTGCGCGAAGCGACCACGCTGCCGCTGTGGATCAAGCTCACCGGGCAGAGCGAGGACGTGGTCGGCCTGGCCCAGGCAGCACGCCGTGGGGGTGCCGACAGCGTGGTGATGATGGGCCGTTTCATGGGCTTTTTGCCCGACCTCGACACGGGTTTGCCAATGCTCGGCACCAGCGCCGCGATCGGTGGCGCCTGGGCCCTGCCGCTGACCGCGCGCTGGCTGATGCTGACGCGCCGGGCCATGGGCGACGACTACCCGCTGATCGCCACCAACGGCGCCCGCAACGGCCTGGACGTGGCGCGCTTCCTGCTCGCCGGAGCCTGTGCCACGGAGATGACCTCGGCGGTGTTTACCGGGGGTTACGAGGTGTTGAGTCGGGCCATTGAAGAGCTTGACGGGTATGTTGCGAGTCGCAACAGCAGTGTCGAGCAGTTGCTCGGCAGTGCGGCGGACCGGGTCGAGACCTACCAGCAACAAGCCGATCGCCCCGGCTGGTGGCAGGGCTTCGCCCCAAAGCCGACGGGGTCTCCCGAGTGAAGCGGCTGTGTCGGGAGATCACAGAGAGTTGGCGGATGCTGGCGCCTTGAGGAGAACATCGCATCAAGGCGGCCAGGCGCCTGTCTTGGGCTTTGCAGCGCCCTTGAGATCGAGCGCCGTGTGGACGGCGCTCGATCTTGAGAACGCCAGAGAAACACCGGCATGCGCTTTCACCTCACCGCTCCCTCGCCCCTTCCTCCAAGGTCTTCCACAACCGCCGCATGGTCGGATTCTGGTTGGCATGGGCGCAGTACGAACGGATTTCCAGCCGGGTGCTCCAGTCCTCGCCCCCCGCCCGCACCAGCCTGCCACGCTCCAGCTCCTCGGCCACCGCACTCTGTGGCAGCCAGGCAACACCATGGCCATCCACCGCCATGCGCATCAGCAACATGGCCATGTCGGCCTCGTAGCAACGCTCCAGCACGCAGGCAGTCGGGCCGTTCTTGATGACGATATCGGCCACCCGACCCAGAAAGGTGGTGGCGGTGTAGGCCAGGTGCGGCACCGGTCGCGCCGAGCTGCCCGGCAGGCGGAAGCGTGGCTTGCCGGCGGCATCCGGCGCGCACAGCGGCAGGAAAACGTCGTGGCCGAGAGTCAGGCTGCCAAAGCGCGCCGTGTCCATCAGGATCGGCGCCAGCGGGTGGTGATAGACGATCATCAGGTCGCAACTGCCCTCCTCCAGGGCGATCACCGCGTCATGGATATTGGCCGCCACCACCCGCGCGCTGAACTGGCCATTGCGCGCCTGGAACTGACCGAGCCATTGCGGCAGGAAGGTCATCGACAGGCTGTGCCCGGCAGTCACCTGGATCGAACGCCCGGGCATGCGCTCCACCTCGCGCAGTGCCGCGCGCAGCTTGAGCAGGCCGTCCAGGGCCTGGCGGCCTTCGTCGCAGAAGATGCGCCCGGCGGCGGTCAGTTGCACCGGGTAGGTGCCGCGGTCCACCAACTCGACCCCGACCCATTCCTCCAGTGAACGAATGCGCCGCGACAGCGCCGACTGGGTGATGCAGCGCACCTCGGCGGCGCGGGAAAAGTTCTTCCACTCGGCAATCGCCAGCAGATCGTCCAGCCATTTGATTTGCATACCGCCACCTCGCTGCGTGGCCGCAGTGTACTGCGCGCCGGCCCCGGATCCGCAGCCTTTTCCACGAACTATTCCAAAAGCGCATGGGGCCATCGGGATTACTCATCAAGCCGCCGCAAGCGCGTCCCTAGAATCCGGTCAATCCCGCTTCAACCCCGCACAACAACAAGAGGATCGCTCCGTGAAGAACAACCGACTTCCCCGTCGCATCGCCTATGGCATCGCCCTCGGCGTGCTCACCGGCTGGGCTTGCCATCATTTCGCAGGGAGCGAACAGCAGGCCAAGGACATCGCCGCCTACTTCTCGATGATCACTGACATCTTCCTGCGCCTGATCAAGATGATCATTGCGCCGCTGGTGTTCGCCACCCTGGTCGGCGGCATCGCCAGCCTCGGCAATTCGCGCTCGGTGGGGCGCATCGGCCTGCGCGCCATGGCCTGGTTCGTCACGGCGTCGGTGGTGTCGTTGAGCATCGGCATGGGCCTGGTCAATCTGTTCCAGCCCGGCGCCGGGCTGAACATGGACATCAGCCAGCACGCCGCCGTGCCGCTGGCGGTCAATACCGGTGATTTCAGCCTCAAGGTATTCATCAGCCATGTGTTCCCGCGCAGCTTCGCCGAGGCCATGGCCAACAACGAGATCCTGCAGATCGTGGTCTTCTCGCTGTTCTTCGGCTTCGCCCTGGCGGCGGTGAAACGCGCCGGCTACAGCGGTATCAGCCAAGCCGTGGATGAACTGGCCAAGGTCATGTTCCGCATCACCGACTACGTCATGGCCCTGGCCCCGGTCGGCGTATTCGCCGCCATCGCCTCGGCCATCACCGTGTAGGGCCTGTCCCTGCTGCTGGATTTCGGCAAGCTGATCGCCCAGTTCTACCTCGGCATAGGCCTGCTCTGGCTGGTGCTGTTCGGCGCCGGTTACCTGTTCCTCGGGCGCAGCGTGCTGACCCTCGGCAAGCTGATCCGCGAACCTGTGCTACTGGCCTTCTCCACCGCCAGCAGCGAATCGGCCTACCCCAAGACCATGGAAGCCCTGGAGAAATTCGGCGCGCCGAAACGGGTGTCGAGCTTCGTCCTGCCACTGGGCTATTCGTTCAACCTCGACGGCTCGATGATGTACCAGGCCTTCGCCATCCTGTTCATCGCCCAGGCCTACAACATCGACCTGAGCTTCACCCAGCAGGTGCTGATCCTGCTGACCCTGATGATCACCAGCAAGGGCATGGCCGGCGTCGCCCGGGCCTCGGTGGTGGTGGTCGCCGCGACCCTGCCGATGTTCAACCTGCCGGAAGCCGGATTGCTGCTGATCCTCGGCATCGACCAGTTCCTCGATATGGCCCGTACCGCCACCAATGTGGTGGGCAACAGCATCGCCACCGCCGTGGTCGCCAAGGCCGAAGCCGGGCAGCCCGAAGCCGAGGACGAGCCTGTCCGCCAAGCCGCGCCATCGATTGCCTGAGGAACCGACCATGACTTCCACTCCACGCAAACTCGGTATCGTCGGCGGGCTCGGTTCGCTGGCTGGCGGCGATCTGTTCTACAAGCTGGTGCGCTCCCGTGCCGTGCTGGAAGCCCAGGACCACTATCACTTCCTCTTCGAGCAGCACCCGTTCCGCGACCTGCGGCTGCCACTGGATCGCCAGGCGAACATGACCGCGCGCAAGTTCTATGTGTTCCAGGTCTGCCGCTCGTTCGAGGCCAGCGGGGTCGATGCGGTGCTGCTGCCGTGCTTCGCCAGCCATACCTTCCGCGACGAGGTCCAGGCCGAGCTGGGCATCCCGGTGCTGGACATGCTCGATGCGCTGGCCCAGCACCTGCACCACAGCGTCGAGCCGGGCACGCCGCTGGGGGTGATCGCGTCGGACTTCGTGCGTCATTCCGGCCTGCTGCAACGCTACCTGGGCGAACGCTTCCCCCTGCTCTATCCCGACGCAGCCGAACAGCAGGCGCTGATGCAGGCCATGTACGACGCCGGCGGAATCAAGGACGGCCATCTCCAGGGCATGCCGCTGGAGACGTTGTCCCAGGTCTGCCTGTCGCTCCAGGCCAAGGGAGCGCAATGGATAGTGCCGGGCCTGACCGAGCTGTCGCTGATCTGCGCCGATCTGCAACATCGCGGCATCGCCGTGCTGGATATCAACGATATCTACGCCACCTTCGCCACCCGCAGGGCGGGCCAGGCGCAGCGGCCGCCATTCAAGCTGGGCATCGTCGGCGGCGTCGGGCCGGCGGCGACCGTGGACTTCATGGGCAAGGTGGTGGCCTGCACCCCGGCGGGCAAGGACCAGGAACATCTGAAGATGGTGGTGGAGCAGAACCCGCAGATTCCCGACCGCACCGCCAACCTGCTGCACGCCGAAACAGATCCGACCCTGGCCCTGTACGCCACCTGCAAACGCCTGGAAAGTGCCGGAGCGCAGGCGATCGCCATTCCCTGCAACACCGCCCACGCCTTCGTCGAGCGGATCCAGGGGCATCTGCGAGTGCCCATCGTCAACATGCTGCAGCAGACGCTGGCGTACATCCGCGAGCGCTACGGCACGGACCGCCCGGTCGGGCTGCTGGCCACCTCGGGCACCCTGCAAAGCCAGGTCTACCACCAGGCCGCCGGGCAACTGGGCCTGCAACTGATCACCCCCGGCCATGACTACCAGGCCATGGTCATGCAGGCGATCTACGGCGAACGGGGGATCAAGGCCGGCTTTACCGAAGGCATCTGCCGCGAGCAGTTGCTGGTGGCCGCCGAGCATCTCTGCGACCTCGGCGCCGGGGTGCTGGTGCTGGGCTGCACCGAGCTGCCGCTGGTGCTCGGCCATTGCGAGGCCTTCCCCCTCAATGGCTACCAGGTACCGCTGGTGGACCCGACCACCGTGCTCGCCCGCAGTTGCGTGGCGCTGGCGCTCGAGTCCTGAACCTCAGCGCAGCTCCGGCCAGGTGGTCAGCACCTCGAAGCCATCCGCGGTGACCGCCACCATGTGCTCCCACTGCGCCGACAGCGAGTTGTCGCGGGTGACCACGGTCCACTGGTCGGCCAGGGTCTGGGTCTGGCGCTTGCCGTAGTTGAGCATCGGCTCGATGGTGAAGATCATCCCTTCCTTCAGGCGCATGCCGTAGCCGCGCTGGCCGAAATGGAGGATCTGCGGCTCGCCATGGTAGATCCGGCCGATGCCGTGGCCGCAGTACTCGCGGACCACGCTGAAGCCGGCGCCCTCGCCCACCGACTGGATGGCATGGCCGATATCGCCGAGGGTCGCCCCCGGGCGCACGACACGGATACCCGCCCACATGGCATCGAAGGTCACGTCCACCAGGCGCTGCGCCTCGGCGCTGACCTGGCCGACGCAATACATGCGGCTGGTATCGCCGTACCAGCCATCCTTGATCACTGCGGTGTCGATATTGACGATATCGCCGTCCTGCAGCACCCGCGCCGAAGGAATGCCGTGGCACACCACCTCGTTGACCGAAATGCAGATCGTCTTGGGAAAGCCGTGGTAACCGACGTTGGCCGGAATGGCCTGCTGCACGTTGACGATGTAGTCGTTGCAGATGCGGTCCAGCTCATCGGTGCTGACCCCGGGCTGGACATGGGGGGTGATCATCGCCAGCACGTCGGCGGCCAGTTCGGCAGCGATGCGCGCCTGGGCGATCTGTTCGGGGGAATGCAGGGTGATGTTTCTCAATGCTGGGCCTCCATGGCACGGTTCACCGCTACGCCGTCGAGGGCGCAGACGCGCTGCAGGTCCAGGCCGCCCTGTTGTTCGGCCTGGATCAGCAGGCGGCAGATTTCATTGTGGTTCAGGTCGGGGTGCAGCTCGGCGAGCATGCCGATGCGCATCCAGTGTTCGGCCTGGGCATTGATGGAGCGGCTGAGGGCATTGCTGGCGACGCGAAGACTCTCATGCATGTTTTCCGAGATCTTTACGATACCCATGGAAAATTCCTATACGAAACGCAGACGATTCGTATATTAACCGAAAATTTGCATTGGGTAACATTTCCCGCTTGAACCGCTGTACGACGCTTCGCTGGAAAAGCACAGTTTCAGGCTTACGCTCTATCGGTAACCTGCAACGACAGACCAAGGAAGTCCCCGGTGCCCTCGATCTACCAACTCAAGCCCCGTTTCCAGGCGCTGCTGCGCCCTGGTGTCACCCGTCTTCATCAACGCGGCGTCACCGCCAACCAGGTGACCCTGGCCGCCGCCATCGTTTCCATCCTGCTCGGCCTGCTGCTGGCCTGGGGCGCAACGCATGCCTGGCTGTTCGCCCTGCTGCCGCTGTGGATGCTGCTGCGCATGGCGCTGAATGCCGTGGACGGCATGCTGGCCAGGGAGTTCGGTCAGCAATCGCGCCTCGGCGCCTACCTCAACGAACTCTGCGACGTGATCGCCGACACCGCGCTGTACCTGCCCTTCGCCCTGCTGCCGGGGGTATCGCCGCTGCTGGTGGTGCTGGTGGCTGTGGCCGCGCTGGTCAGCGAGTACGCCGGGGTCATGGGCCCGCTGGCCGGTGCCTCGCGTCGTTACGACGGCCCGATGGGCAAGAGCGACCGGGCCTTCGTTTTCGGCGCCCTGGGCCTGGGGGTGGCCTTCGCCCTGCCCGCCACCTGGATCAACGGCGTGCTGCTGGTGGTCCTGCTGCTGTGCTTCTACACCCTCTGCAACCGGGTACGCCGCGGTCTCGCCGAAGCCCGCTGAAGATCCCGACGAATAAGGAACCGCCCCATGCGCCAGGCGCACTCATCGCACTTCACCACCCACGACGGCGTCGAGCTGTTCTACCGGCACTGGCCGGCACAACGCGAGCCCGGCCAGGCGAAACGCGCCGTGGTCATGTTCCACCGCGGCCACGAGCACGGCGGGCGCATGGCCCACCTGGTGGATGAACTGGACCTGCCCGACCACGACTTCTTCGCCTGGGACGCCCGTGGCCATGGCCAGTCGCCCGGCACCCGCGGCGACAGCCCGGGCTTCGCCCACAGCGTGCGCGACGTGCAGACCTTCATCGACCACATCGGCCAGCAGCACGACATCCCCGAGCCGGACATCGCCGTGCTGGCGCAGAGCGTTGGCGCCGTGCTGGTGGCGACCTGGGCTCATGACTATGCGCCCAAGGTGCGCTGCCTGGTGCTCGCCTCGCCGGCCTTCGACATCAAGCTCTACGTGCCCTTCGCCCGCCCCGGCCTCAAGGCCCTGCGCGCCTGGCGCGGCAACTTCTTCGTCAACAGCTACGTCAAGCCGCAACTGCTCACCCATGACCCCGAGCGGGTCATGAGCTACCGCAGCGACCCGCTGATCACCCGGCCGATCTCGGTGAACATGCTGCTCGGCCTGTACGACGCCGCCGACCGCGTGGTGGCCGATGCCCAGGCCATCCAGATTCCCACCCAGTTGCTGATTTCCGGGGCCGACGTGGTGGTCCGACGCAAGCCGCAGGAAGACTTCTTCGACCGTCTCGGCACGCTGCACAAGGAAAAGCACATTCTCCCCGGTTTCTTCCACGACACCCTCGGCGAACGCGATCGTGGCCACGCCCTGGCGCGGATCCGGCGCTTCGTCCTGCACGGCTTCGAGCAACCCGCGACCCGCCCCGGCCTGCTCGACGCCGACCGGCAAGGCGCCAGTTGCGCCGAAGCCGAAAGCCTGGCCGCGCCCTTGCCGAAGTACTCGCCGCGCAACCTCTACTGGCAGGTCACCCGCGCCTCTCTGCGCCTGGGCAAGGGCCTGTCCGACGGGATCCGCCTGGGCTTCGACACCGGCTTCGATTCCGGCAGCACCCTCGACTACGTCTACCGCAACCAGCCCACCGGCAAGGGCAACTTCGGCCAGTTGGTGGATCGCAATTACCTCGATGCCATCGGCTGGCGCGGCATCCGCCAGCGCAAGCTGCACGCCGAAGAACTGCTGCGCCTGGCCATCGCCCTCCTGCGCGAGCAGGGCCTGCCGGTGCATATCGTCGATATCGCCGCCGGCCACGGCCGCTACATCCTCGAAGCCCTCGAAGGCCTGGAGCAGCGCCCCGACTCGATCCTGCTGCGCGACTACAGCGAACTGAACGTCAGCCAGGGCAGCGCCCTGATCGAGGAAAAAGGCCTGGGGGACATCGCCCGCTTCGTCCGTGGCGACGTCTTCGACCGCGCTTCCCTCGCCGCCCTCGATCCACGCCCGAGCCTGGCGGTGGTTTCCGGCTTGTACGAGCTGTTCCCGAGCAACGAGCTGGTGCGCGCATCCCTCGCCGGCCTGGCCGATGCCGTCGAGGACGGCGGCTACCTGGTCTACACCGGCCAGCCCTGGCACCCGCAACTGGAGATGATCGCCCGCGCCCTGACCAGCCACCGCGACGGCCAGGCCTGGGTCATGCGCCGCCGCAGCCAGGCGGAAATGGACCAGTTGGTCGAGGCCGCCGGCTTCCGCAAGCTGGAGCAGCGCATCGACGAATGGGGCATTTTCAGCGTCAGCCTGGCCCGGCGGGTGCGCTGATGCCGGTTCCGCGCGAAGAGGGACTGATCAAGCGCGGCGTGCTCTGGCTGTTGCTGCTCGGGCCGCTGTTCTTCCTCAGCTACGGCCTGAGCAACAGCTTCACCGCCAACCGCGACGATGTCGGCAGCCTGGTGTTCGACTGGGAGCGCGGCATTCCGCTGTGGGCCTGGACCATCGTCCCCTACTGGTCCATCGACCTGCTCTATGGCCTGTCCTTCCTGCTACCGCGCAGCCGTCGGGAAATGGACCTGCACGCCCTGCGCCTGCTCAGCGCCCAGCTGATCTGCGTGGCCTGCTTCCTGCTCTGGCCGCTGCGCTTCACCTTCGAGCGCCCGGCGCTGGACGGTGTGTTCGGCTGGCTGTTCGACGTGCTGATGGGTTTCGACAAGCCCTACAACCAGGCGCCGTCGCTGCACATCACCCTGCTGGTGATCATCTGGGCCATGTTCGCCCGGCATGTCCAGGGCCGCTGGCTGCGCGGCCTGATGCATGGCTGGATGGCCCTGATCGGGCTGTCGGTACTGACCACCTGGCAGCACCACTTCATCGACCTGCCCACCGGCGCGCTGGCCGGCTTCCTGTGCCTGTGGCTCTGGCCGCGGGAAGGTACCTTGCCATTGCGCCTGATGCGCCAGCCACCCTCGGCGCGCCGCCTGGGCCTGGCGGTGCGCTACGGGCTTGGCGCAGGGTTGCTGGCTGCGGTCGCCTTCACCCTGCACGGGGCCTGGCTATGGCTCCTGTGGCCCGGCATGGCGTTGTTGATGGTGGCGCTGAACTACGCGCTGTTCGGTGCCGAGGGCTTCCAGAAGCGCGCCGACGGCAGCCAGTCCTGTGCGGTGCGCTGGCTGCTGGCGCCCTATCTGGCGGCGGCATGGATCAACTCGCGACTGTGGACCCGTCGCCATCCCCAGGCCGACGAGGTCTGCGACGGTGTCTATCTCGGCCGCCTGCCGGGCCAGGGCGAGGCCACGGCATTCGCCGCTGTCGTCGACCTGTGCGCAGAACTGCCCATCACGCCCGCCCCCGGCCAGCACTATCGCAGCCTGCCCAGCCTGGACCTGGTGGTCCCCCAGACCGAGCTGTGCGCCGAGGCGGCGGCGACCATCGAGAACCTGCGCAACCACGGCCCGGTACTGGTCTGCTGCGCCCTGGGTTATTCCCGCAGCGCCTGTGCGGTAGCCGCCTGGCTGGTACAGAGCGGGCGCTGCAAGGACATCGATGCCGCCGAGGCGCTGATCCGCCACGCCCGTCCCGGCGTGGTGCTGTACCCGGCCCATCGGCGCATGCTGGAACAATTGCCCCACGGAGCCTGTCCATGAGCGAAGAACCGCAACTGGCCCTGACCGCACGCCTGCTGGAGCGCGGTCGGCAGATCGAACGGCTGTCCGATGGCATCAGCCTGCTGGCCCTGGCCTTCGGCCTGGCACCACTACTGGTGGCGGCCCGGCATCCCGGCCTGGCCAGCGCGCTCTGCGCCGGGCTGGTGATCCTCGGCCTGGCGCAGAAATACCACGCCCTGCGGGTCGCGCTGGATGCCGAGCTGATCGCCGCCCTGGCCAGCGATGCCGGACGCCTGAGCAGCCGCACCCGCGCCCTCGACCAGGCGTTGTACGAACTGGGCCTGAAGCGCAGCAGCCAGGAGCGCGACTGGCTCGCCCGCTGTCGCGGTGCCTTGCGCCTGCTGCGCTGGCAGGGTATCTGTTTCGGCCTGCAGGTTTCAGTGGCGCTGTCGGGGCTGCTGATCCTGCCCTGGCTTCCATCGGTTGCATAAGGACGCATCCATGCTCGCTGCCTTCACCGCCTTTCTCATCACCTCCTTCGCCCGCCTGGTCACCGGTGCCCGCGCCCTGTGGCTGGGCTGCAGCCCGCTGCCCATCCAGCGCCTGTACTTCGCCAACCACAGCAGCCACGGCGACTTCGTGCTGATCTGGGCCTCGCTGCCCGAAACGCTGCGCCGCCGTACCCGCCCGGTGGCGGGTGCCGATTACTGGCTCAAACCGGGTGTGCGCAGTTTTCTGATCCAGAAGGTGTTCAACGGCGTGCTGCTCGACCGCCAGCGCAGCGAACCGCACGCCGACCCGCTGCAACCGGTGAAGGAGGCCCTGGCCCAGGGCGATTCGCTGATCTTCTTCCCCGAAGGCACGCGCAATCTCGGCGACGAGGCGCTGCTGCCGTTCAAGAGCGGCCTGTTCCACCTGGCGACGGCGCAACCTGGCATCGAGGTGGTGCCGGTGTGGATCGCCAACCTCAACCGGGTCATGCCCAAGGGCCGCACCCTGCCCCTGCCGCTGCTGTGCACCCTGAGCTTCGGCGAACCGCTGCTGCTCGGTGCCGACGAGAGCAAGCAGGCCTTCCTTGACCGCGCCAGCCAGGCCCTGCTGGCCCTGGCCCCGAAGGAGGTCTGATCATGGAACACAACACCTGGCCACTGTTCGCCGGCATCGGCGCCCTGTTGTTGCTCGCCAGCCTGATCGGCCGCGCCCTGAAATGGCGGGCCGGCCCGGCCCCCCATGCGGTGATCGACAACCTCAACGCACGCATCGACGCCTGGTGGGTGATGGTCCTGGTCATCGGCCTGGCCTTCACCTTCGGCAAGACCGGGGTGATCGTGCTGTTCTACCTGGTGTCCTTCTACGCCCTGCGCGAATTCATCACCCTGACCCCGACCCGTCGCGGCGACTACCCGGCCCTGGTCCTGGCCTTCTACGTGGCCCTGCCGGTGCAGTACCTGCTGATCGGCTTCGACTGGTACGGACTGTTCAGCATCTTCATCCCGGTCTACCTGTTCCTCCTGCTGCCGATCCTGGCCAGCTTCGGCGGCGACACCACGCGCTTCCTCGAACGGGCGTCGAAGGTGCAGTGGGGATTGATGATCGCGGTGTACTGCCTGTCCTCGGTACCGGCGCTGATGACCCTGGACATTCCCGGCTTCGAGGGGCGCAACCTGCTGCTGATCGCCTGGCTGATCCTCGTGGTGCAGATCAGCGACGTGCTGCAGTACGTCTGCGGCAAGCTGTTCGGCAAGCGCAAGGTGGCGCCGACCCTGTCACCTTCGAAAACCCTCGAAGGCCTGGTCGGCGGCGTGGCCCTGGCCACCCTGGTCGGCGCCGCGCTGTACTGGATCACTCCGTTTGCCCCCTGGCAGGCGGCCTTGATGGCGCTGGTGGTGAACGTGATGGGCTTCTTCGGCGGGCTGGTGATGTCGGCGATCAAGCGCGATCGCGGGGTCAAGGACTGGGGGCACATGATCGAGGGCCACGGGGGCATGCTCGATCGCATGGATTCGGTGTGCTTCGCTGCGCCGATCTTCTTCCATTTCGTCCGGTATTGGTGGGCGTAAGTCGGGCGCCACTGGTGGCCCGTGGCAACCCGTGGCAAGCTCGATCAAGTGTCTGGCAGAGGAAGGCAAGCGGCAGCCTTGCCATCCGTGTCCAATGGGCAGCCCGCATTCCCAACGCCGGGATGGGCCACAAGAGCCAGCCACTGGCCGGTATCGCCTGCGTGCCAACATCCCGATAATCGCCGCGCCCCGCCAAGAGGGCGTCCGCCACCAGGAGTACCGTCATGGGCAAACTTGCTCTGGCTGCCAAGATCACCCACGTTCCGTCCATGTACCTGTCCGAACTGCCCGGCCCGCGCCAGGGCTATCGCCAGGCCGCGATCGACGGCCACAAGGAAATTTCCCGACGCTGCCGCGAGCTGGGGGTCGACACCCTGGTGGTGTTCGACACCCACTGGCTGGTCAACGCCAACTACCACATCAACTGCAACCCGCACTTCAAGGGCACCTACACCAGCAACGAGCTGCCGCACTTCATCGCCAACATGGACTACGAAGTGCCGGGCAACGCCGAGCTGGGCCGCTTGATGGCCGAAGAAGCCAACCGCTACGGGGTCGAGACCATGGCCCACGACGCCACCAGCCTCGGCCCGGAATACGGCACCCTGGTGCCCATGCGCTACATGAACGAAGACCAGCACTTCAAGGTGGTTTCGGTTTCCGCACTGTGCACCTCCCACTACCTCAACGACAGCGCACGCCTGGGCTGGGCCCTGCGCAAGGCGGTGGAAGAGCACTACGACGGCACCGTGGCGTTCCTCGCCAGCGGCTCGCTGTCGCACCGCTTCGCCCAGAACGGCCAGGCGCCGGAATTCGCCGACAAGGTCTGGAGCCCGTTCCTGGAAACCCTCGACCACCGCGTCGTGCAGATGTGGGAAAACGCCGAGTGGGATGACTTCTGCACCATGCTTCCGGAGTACGCGGTCAAGGGCCATGGCGAAGGCTTCATGCACGACACCGCCATGCTCCTGGGCGCACTGGGCTGGTCGAAGTACGACGGCAAGGTCGAGGTGGTCACGCCTTACTTCGGCTCCTCCGCCACCGGGCAGATCAACGCGATCTTCCCGGTGACCCCGCAGGACGGCTCGGCGATTCCGCCGGCACAGGCGTCGGCGGGGCAACTGGCGGTTGCAGGACGCCTGTAGGCAGCCTTCGGGCCTCATCGCTGCGGTTCGGCGCCCCGACAAGCCAGCTCCACAAGTTCACCACTGCTCTCACGAGCGGCGTAGTACCTGTGGGAGCTGGCTTGCCAGCGATAAGCATAGGTATCTACACATCTCAATCAGGCACAACACGACCCCCTGTGGGAGCGGCTGTTAGCCGGGACGCCGGACCGCGCGATCGGCGGCGAAGCCGTCGTAAAACCTGAATCCTAGGTTTTCCTGACACACCGACGGCACAGGTTTTATGGCCGCTTCGCGCCCAATCGCGGCTAACAGCCGCTCCCACAGGTACGCGGCGGCGCATCATTTGTGGTGATCTGAAGTTGTGTAGATACCCATGCAGCGATAAGGCCATCCACCACACCACCAATACCCCTTTCTGAAAAAACACCCTTCGCGAAACCTCTCGCCCATGAGGATGTCAATTGACATCCAGCATGGATGATGAATAACATCCACCCACGCAACACCCCTCCCACCTCCGACACAGGAAGAGATCCATGAATCTCCAGTCTGTCTTCGATTACCGCAGCCCCTACGCCTACCTCGCCAACACCCGCCTGCCCGGTCTGGATCACCCGGTCGAGTACCTGCCCATCGACGTCATCGCGGTGATGAAGCAGGTGAATAACCAGCCGTCCCCCGCCTGCCCGCCCAAGGCCCGCTATTCCGGCCTTGACGCCGCGCGCTGGGCGGCGCTGTACCAGGTGCCGTTCGCGGTCAACAGCGGTTTGTTCCAGGCCATGCGCGGTGGCCAGTTCGACGGCGCGCTGCTGATGCGCGCTGCGGTGGCGGCCCAACAGGCCGGGGTGTTCGAGACCGTCCATCCAGCATTATTCGCCGCGGTCTGGGCCGGTAATACCGAACTGTGGAGCAAGCAAGGCCGCGAGCACTTCCTGCGTGATCTGAAACTGGACGTCGACCTCTGGCAGCTCGCCGACAGCCCGCAAGCCCGTGAGCAACTGGCCGCCAACGACGCACTGGCCATCCAGCGCGGCGTATTCGGCGTCCCCACCTTCTTCTGCGACGACGAAATGTACTTCGGCAACGACCGTCTCGATTTCGTCCGCGCCGCCCTTCAACACGCCAAGGAAGCTTGAACCATGACCACGAAAAAACTCGCCATCGTCACCGGCGTCGGCCCGGGCACCGGAGCCTCCATCGTTCGCCGTCTGGTAGCCGATGGCTATAGGGTGGCAATGCTCGCGCGCAATGCCGAACGCCTCGCCGAACTGCAGGGCGAACTGGCGGATACCCATGCCTTCGCCGTAGACGTCAGCGATAGCGCGCAACTGGAACGCACCCTTGACCTGATCCAGACGCAGCTGGGCAACGCCGATGTGCTGGTGCACAACGCCGTCGGCGCCACCTTCGGCACCTTCCTCGAGATCGACCCAGCCGCCCTGGAAGCCAACTTCCAGACCAACGTCATGGCCCTGCTCCAGCTCGCCCGCAAGCTGTCTCCGGCCATGGTCGAGAAAGGCCAGGGCGCAATCATCGTCACCGGCAATACCTCGGCCCTGCGCGGCAAGGGATATTTCGCCGGGTTCGCCCCGACCAAGGCGGCGCAGCGCATTCTCAGCGAGTCGATCGCCCGCGAACTGGGGCCGAAGGGCGTGCATGTGGCCTATCTGGTCATCGATGCAGTGATCGACGTGGAATGGACGCGCAAGATGCACCCGAGCAAGCCGGACGAATTCTTCATCCAGCCAGCGGACATCGCCGCCGAGGTCAGCCATCTGATCCAGCAACCGCGCAGCGCCTGGAGCTTCCTCAGCGAAGTGCGCCCCTACGGCGAGACCTGGTAAGCCACGCCACGTCCGGGGACGGGTGCTATGATCCGCCCCCGGATCACGCAGGAGAAATGCAACCATGGGCCATTCCCAAGCCAGCAAGCAGAGCACCCACGAACGCATCGTCGCCATCGCCGCCGAGCGCTTCTGCGAGCTGGGCCTCGACGGCCTGAGCATTGCCAACCTGATGAAGGAAGCCGGCCTGACCCATGGCGGCTTCTACAAGCATTTCGAATCCCGCGACCAACTGGTGGCGGAAGCACTGGACGCCGCGTTCAAGCGCTCGGAAGACCCGCAGCGCACCCACCGCGCCGACTTCCCGAGCCTGGTCAGCGAGTACCTCAGCCCGGAACACCGCGATGGCGTCGGCAGCGGCTGCGCGGTCGGTGCGCTGGTCAGCGATATCGGCCGGGTCGAAGGCGAGGCCCGCGAGCTGTACACCCGCAAGCTGCGCTCCAACGTCAAGGGCATCGGCCATCTGCTGGGCGGCGACAACGGCGAAAAACGCCAGCAGGCAATCATCGCCTTCAGTGCCATGGTCGGCGCCCTGGGCCTGTCCCGGGCCTGCGCGGATGACGAGCTGTCGCGGGAAATCCTCGCCACAGTACGGGACTTCCTGCTCGACACCTTCAGCGAAGACTGACGCCCACTTCTACACTCTCCTGACAATCATCCGGAGAGCGTGGCATGACTGACACAGAAGTCCTGATCATCGGCGCCGGCCCCACCGGCCTGGTCCTCGCCTTATGGTTGAGCAAGCTGGGCGTGCGCTTGCGCATCGTCGACAAGGCCAGCGGGCCGGGCACCACCTCCCGGGCCCTGGCGGTGCAGGCCCGGACCCTGGAGCTGTATCGCCAGCTGGATCTCGCAGACACTGTGGTCGAGCGCGGCCACCAGGTGCCGGCAGCCAACCTCTGGGTCAGGGGCCAGCGCGCCGCGCACCTGTCGTTGCAGGACATCGGCGCCGGCCAGACGCCCTACCCCTTTCTGGAAATCTACCCCCAGGACGAACACGAGAAACTGCTGATCGAGCGCCTGCAGGGCTTCGGCGTCGAGGTCGAGTGGAACACCGAACTGCTCGACCTGGCCCAGGACGATCAGCAGGCCGTGGCCCGCCTGCGCCTGGCCAAAGGCAGCGAGCAAGAGCACAGCGCAACCTTCGTCGCCGGCTGCGATGGTGCCCGCTCGGCACTGCGCAAAGCGTTGGGCATAGGTTTTCCGGGTGGCACCTACCAGCAGGTGTTCTATGTCGCCGATGTGCAGGCCTCGGGGACTGCCATCGATGGCGAACTGCATGTGGACCTCGACGACGCGGACTTTCTCGCCGTGTTCCCCCTGGCCGGTACCGGCCGCGCGCGGCTGATCGGCACGGTGCGCGACGAGCGCGCGGAACACCCGGAAAACCTGACCTTCGCCGATGTCGGCCAGCGCGCCATCGAACACATGGGCATCCAGGTGGAACAGGTCAACTGGTTCTCCACCTACCGCGTGCACCACCGCGTGGCCCAGCAGTTCCGCCGCCACCGCGCCTTTCTTCTCGGCGATGCCGCCCATGTCCACAGCCCGGCCGGCGGCCAGGGCATGAACACCGGGATCGGCGATGCCATCAACCTGGCCTGGAAACTGGCCAGCGTGCTGCACGGCAAGGCCAGCGAGGAGTTGCTCGACAGCTACGAGGTCGAGCGCAAGGCCTTCGCCGAACGCCTGGTGGCGACCACCGACCAGGTCTTCAACTTCGTCAGCGCCAATGGCCGCATCGCCAACCTGCTGCGCACGCGCCTGGCGCCGGTGCTGTTGTCGCGCCTGGTGGCCATGGCCAAGGTGCGCAGCTTCATGTTCCGCACCGTCTCGCAGACCGCCCTCAACTATCGGCTGATGCCCCTGAGCTTCGGTACCGCCGGGCATGTGCATGGCGGCGATCGCCTGCCTTGGGCACATGATGAAGCGGGGGACAATTTCGCCGAACTGGCACGACCCTGCTGGCAAGTGCATGTCTACGGCCTGGCCAGCAAGGACCTGACCGGCTGGTGCGCGGCGCGCCAGATTCCCTTGCAGGTGTTCGCCTGGAGCCCGGCCCATGAAGCCGCCGGGCTGGCGCGCAATGCCTTCTACCTGATCCGCCCGGACAGCTACGTGGCGCTGGCCGAGTCGTCTTCCTCCACCGCAGCGCTGGAGCGCTACTTCGCCGAACGCTCGCTCAGGCCCTGCTGAACCCCGAAGAAACGCCAGGTGGCGTACAGGCACAGAAGCAATCCGGCCGCCGCCAGTACGCCACCGACCCCGCCGATGTAGGCCAGGCCGACCTGGCTGACGACAATGCTGCCCAGCAGCGCACCGCCGCCGATACCGACGTTGTACAGCCCGGAGAACATGGCCATGGCCACGTCGGTAGCGTCCGACGCCAGGTGCAGCACCTTGGACTGCAAGGCCAGGCTGAAGCACATGATCGCCATGCCCCAGAACGCACTCAGGGCGCACAGCAACCAGGGCACCCCGGCCAGCGGCAGGAGCAACGACAGGCACAGGCCGAGCATGGCGATCGCGGCGATCAGGAAGCCGCGGGGGAAGCGTTCGCTGAAATGGCTGAACAGGAACGAGCCGAAGATCCCCGCACCGCCGAACACCAGCAGCAGGACCGTGGTCATCTCGCTGCTCAGCGCGGCGACTTCCTGGGCGAACGGCTCGATATAGCTGTAGCCGGTGAACTGCGCGGTAATCACCAGCACCACCAGGGCATACACCGACATCAGCGCCGGGCGCTTGAGCAGGATCGGCAGGCTGCGCAGCGAGCCGGAGTTCTGGCTCGGCAGCAGCGGCAGCGAGCGCAGCAACCAGAGCAGGGTCGCCACCGAAACCACGGCAATGCCAAGGAACGTGGTGCGCCAACCCAGCGCCTCGCCCACCACCCGCCCCAGCGGAATGCCCAGCACCATGGCCAGGGTGGTGCCGGTGGCCAGCAGCCCGAGGGCCTTGGCCTGCTTGCCCGGCGGCGCCACACGCACCGCCAGCGACGCGGTGATCGACCAGAACACCGCATGGGCCAGGGCGATTCCGACCCGGCTGACCAGCAACATGCCGAAGCTGGTGGCCATGCTCGACATCACATGGCTGAGGATGAACAGCACGAACAGAAAGCCCAGCAGGCGCCGCCGTTCGATATTGCGGGTCAGCAGCATCATCGGCAGCGAGGTCAGCGACACCACCCAGGCATACACCGTGAGCATCAGCCCGACCTGGGCGCTGGGCATGTCGAAACTGCGCCCGATATCGCTGAGCAGCGCCACCGGCACGAATTCGGTGGTGTTGAAGATGAAGGCGCCCAAGGCCAGGGCGAAGACGCTGAGCCAACTGCCGCTACGGGGTTCGACGGGGCTATTCATGCGGTGGACAAGGCTCCTGAAAGGGACAAATCGCACGCGTGACAAAGGCATCCATGAACCCGGGGTTCGGATGTGCCATGCGGTCGTTGTAGGAATGATGGGCCGGAGTCTACGTGAGCCATCCCCCCGTCGCAAACGCCGGACGGGAGCTTTTTGCCAAACAGGGAAAATCAGGCGCCAGATTCCCGTCAAAATTGCCGATTGCCTCCCGCAGATTTTCATTGCAGCCACAACGCCCGGACTAGAGCGGCAGCAGTACTTTGTACATATTTAGAAACAACTACTCCGCTGGCTTTTTGACGGCATGGCAAATCGCTGCGCTATACATGAAAAAAAGTTCATTTTCTTGACGCAACCTGCCCCGGAGGCTCCATGCGCGCACTGCCTGCCCTACTCGCCCGAATTCGTCGCAAGGGACTGCGCCGCACCTTGGTTACCCTCTGGCAACGCCACGTGTTCTTCCACTGGGAGCTGCTGTGGATGGAGCGCGACCTGGTCACCCCGGTCGGCCCGCTCACCCTCAAGGAGCACCCTCCGGTACGCCTGGTGGCCATCACCGAGACCAACGCCGACGCCTTCGCCCGGCATTTCGGCGACCGTGTCGAAACCATGCGCGAACTGGCCCGGGAGGGGCATACCGGGCATATGTACCTCGACGATGCAGGAGACGCCGTGGCCTTTATCTGGGCCAGCACCCGGGACTATCACGACCGTCACTACTACGGCTGCACCTTCCCGGTGGCGCCGGGGGACTTCTTCGAGTTCGGTGGCGAGATGACCCCGGCGTACTTCGGCAGCCGGCTATCGCTGGATGCCCAGGTCGAACTGTGGCAGGCCATGCATGCACGGGGCTGCACCCGGGTGGTGGATGTGGTCGAGACGCACAACGTGCCGGCGCTGAAACTGCACCTGCGCATGGGCTACCAGGAACAGGGGCGTGTGCTGCATGTGTACGGCCTGTTCGGGCGCTGGAAGCTGTTCCGCGAAAGCTGCTACCAGGGTTCGCGACTGGTGCCGCTGTGCAAGGTGAAGGTGGTGCCGGTGGGCAAGGTGGAGATGGCCTGACAATCCTGTCTGCCTGGGTGAATCCACAGGCCTCATCGCCGGCAAGCCGGCTCCCACAGGGTCATGGGCCGATCATGGGATCTGTGCTCGGCGCCACTCTGTGGGAGCTGGCTTGCCAGCGATGAAGCCGGCAGCCGCGCCACAAAACCCTGGTCAAACCCCGGAGCTGTTCTCATCATTCCAGGGTGATATTCCCCGCCTTGATCACTTCCCCCCAGCGCTTGCCATCCGCCGCGATCAACTCGGCAAACCCGGCTGGCGTGCCCTGCTCCACGCTGATGCCGTTCTGGGCAAAGCGTTCGGCGGTCTGTGGTGATTTGGCGATCACCGCGATCGCCGTGCCGAGCTTCTCCACCAACTCTGGCGCCGCGCCCTTGGGCAGGACGATGCCGAACCAGCCCGAGGCGACGAAGCCCGGCAAGCCCGCTTCGGTGGCACTGGGCACGCCCGGCAGCAGTGGCGAACGCTCGGCGCTGCTGAGCACCAGGCCCTTGAGCTTGCCGGCCTGGATCTGCGGGGCCAGCACGGTGAGGGTATCGACCGCCACATCCACCTCGCCACCCAGCAGCCCCGTGACTGCCGGCGCACTGCCCTTGTACGGCACATGCAGCAGATCAGCGCCGGCCAGGTGCTTGAGCAGTTCGCCAGACAGGTGGCAGAGCGTGCCATTGCCGCACGAGGAATAGCTCAAGGCTCCCGGCCGCGCCTTGGCCTCGGCAATCAGCGCCGGCAGCGAGTCGATCTTGCTCCCAGCCTGCACCGCTACCACGTTGGGCACCGAGGCGACCACCGCCACCGGCACGAAGTCCTTGATCGGGTCGTAGCGCAGGTCCTTCTGCAGGTTGGGCAGGATCGCCAGTTGTCCGGCGGTGGCCAGGGACAGGGTGTAGCCATCCGGTTTGGCCTTGGCCACCGCTTCGGCGGCGATGGCGGTACCGGCGCCGGGCTTGTTGTCCACCACCACCGGCTGGCCGAGGGAGGCAGACAACTGCTCGGCGTAGTAGCGACCGATGGTGTCCGCCGCACCACCGGGCGGGAACGGCACGACCAACGTCACCGGGCGGCTCGGGTAGTTGTCGGCCTGGGCCAGGCCGGTGATGCCCAGGGCCAGGGCGGCCAGGGCAAATCTGAAGGAACGGGCAAGCTTCATGGTGAATTCCTGAATGAGGGGAAAAGTCAGTCTTCGCTGAACGCCACCTGGCGGGTGGCACGCAGCCGTGGCGAGAGCATCAGCAGCACCACCAGCGCGCAGAGGATCAGCAGGGTCAGGCTCAAGGGCCGGGTGAAGAACACCGTGACATCGCCGCGCGACAGCAACATCGCCCGGCGCAGGTTCTCTTCCATCAGCGGTCCGAGCAGATAGCCGAGCAACAGCGGCGCCGGCTCGCAGCGCAGCTTGATGAACAGGTAGCCGAGCAGGCCGAAAGCGACGGTCAGCAGCACGTCGAACAGGCTGTTGTTGACGCTGTACACGCCGATACAGCAGAACAGCAGGATCGATGGGTAAAGCAGGCGATACGGCACCGCCAGCAGGCGCACCCAGATACCTACCAGCGGCAGGTTGAGCACCAGCAGCAACAGGTTGCCGAGCCACATGCTGACGATCAGGCCCCAGAACAGCTCGGGACGCTCGTCGATCACCTGCGGTCCGGGGACGATGCCGTGGATCATCATGGCCCCGGCCATCAGCGCCATCACCGCATTGGACGGCAGGCCCAGCACCAGCATGGGAATAAAGGAGGTCTGCGCCCCGGCATTGTTGGCCGACTCCGGGCCGGCGACGCCCTCGATGGCGCCCAGGCCGAAACGCTCCGGCTGTTTGGCCAGGCGCTTTTCGATCATGTATGAGGCGAACGAGCCGAGCATCGCCCCGCCGCCCGGCAACACACCGAGCAGCGCACCCAGGCCGGTGCCGCGCAGGATCGGTTTCCAGCTGCGCCGGTAGTCGTCCCGAGATGGCATCAGGCTGCCGACCCGCGCCACCTGGGCCTTGCCGGCGTGGTCGCGCTCCAGGTTGGCGATGATCTCGGCAATGCCGAAGATGCCCATGGAAATCACCACGAAGCTGATGCCGTCGCTCAACTCGGGAATGCCGAAGGTAAAGCGCTCGGCCCCGGAATTGACATCGGTGCCCACCAGCCCGAGCAGCAGGCCGAGCAGGGTCATGGCGATGGCCTTGAGCACATCGCCCTGGGCCAGGACGATGGCTGCTACCAGGCCCAGCAGCATCAGTGAAAAGTACTCCGCCGGGCCGAACTTCAGCGCAGCTTCCGCCAGAGGCGTGGCCGCCGCAGCCAGCAGCAGGATCGCCAGGCTGCCGGCGATGAACGAACCGATCGCGGCGATGGCCAGGGCCACTCCCGCCCTGCCCTTGCGCGCCATGGCATGGCCATCGAGGCAGGTCACCACGGAGGACGACTCACCCGGCAGATTGACCAGGATCGCCGTGGTCGAACCGCCGTACTGGGCGCCGTAGTAGATGCCGGAAAGCATGATCAGCGCCGCCGACGGTGTCAGGCCGTAAGTGATCGGCAGCAGCATGGCGATGGTCGCCACCGGTCCCAGTCCGGGCAGCACGCCGACCAGGGTGCCGAGGGTCACGCCGACGAAGCAATACAGCAGGTTGTTCAGGGTAAAGGCCGCTTCCAGGCCAAGCGCCAGGTGATCGAACAGTTCCATGGCGCGCCCTCAGACCGGCCAGGCCGGCAGGTTGAGGCCCAGGCCCCAGGCGAACAGCGCCACGCTGAACAACCCGAGCGCGCAGCCCAGCGCCGTCAGTTCGCCGAGGTGGGCACGGCGCCGGGCCAGGCCGCTGAGCAGGGTCATGAGCAAGGTCGACAGGGCCAGGCCGAGGCTCGGCAGCAACAGGGCGAAGGCCAGCACACTGCCGCCGATGGACAGGCCCGGGCGGACCTGGAACAGCTCGCCCAGGGCCACCCGTTCACGGCACAGGGCCAGGCCGCGAACCAGCAAGGCCGCGCCCAGGCCACACAGCGCCAGGCTGACCAGCCAGGGGAAATAGCCGGCGCCCATGCGCATCGCGGTGCCGCTGGCGTAGTCGCGACCGATCAGCAGGCCGGCGACGCCGAAAGCAAGGAACAGCAGGCCGGCGAGCACTTCGCGGGCATCGAACAGCAGGGTGCGCAGGGGGTGTTGCACGGCAGTCTCCAGGCGCCCGCTGGCAGGCACGGTGGTGGACGATCCGCGCGTGCGGTCTCGTGACGAGGGGTCTTTTTTGGGGCCGCTGTGCGGCTCTTCGCGACGGTTCGGCGCCCCGACAAGCTCGCTCCCACGGATCAAGTGCGTCCCTGTGGACTGCGAAGCAGCCCCAAGGTCTCTTAGGACAGGCGCGCGGCGACCTTGGCCCGGGTCAGCGGCAGCAGCTCGCGGCCATAGTCCTCGGCATCGACCACCGGGTCGAAGCCACGGATGAGGAAGGTCTTTACGCCAAGGTCGTAGTAGGCCAGCAGCGCATCGGCGACCTGCTCCGGAGTACCGACCAGCGCGGTGGAGTTGTGCCCGCCGCCAACCAGCCCGGCGATTCCGGTCCACAGGCGCTCGTCGACGCGATCACCCTTGGCCACGGTGTCGAGCAGGCGCTGGGCGCCGACACTCTGCGGCTTGTTGGCGATCACCGGGCCAGCCCGCTCGATACGCTGGCGGGCGCTGCCGAGGATGGTCTCGGCCTTGGCCCAGGCGGCTTCCTCGGTGTCGGCGATGATCGGCCGGAACGACACGCTGAACTCGATCTCGCGACCATGGCGGGCAGCCTCGGCGCGCACGGCGGCGATGGTCTCGCGGGTCTGCTCCAGCGACTCGCCCCACAGGGCGAAGACATCGGCATGCTTGCCGGCCACCTGCAAGGCGGCTTCGGACGAGCCGCCGAAATACACCGGCAGATGAGGCTTTTGCAGCGGTTTGATCGCCGAGAAGGCGTTCTGCGCCTGGTAGTGAGCGCCCTGGTGATCGAACGGCTGCTCTTCGGTCCAGACCTTGCGCACCACGTCAAGAAACTCATCGGTGCGCGCATAGCGCTGGTCGTGGTCAAGGTGGTCGCCGTCCTTGCGCTGCTCGCCGTCGTTGCCGCCGCTGATCACATGCACGGCCAGGCGGCCATCGAGCAGATGTTCCAGGGTCGCCAGCTTGCGCGCCGCAACGGTGGGGGCGACGAAGCCGGGACGGTGAGCCAAGAGGAAATTGATTTTCGAAGTGGCCAGTCCGGCCAGGGCAGTCACCAGGAAACCGTCCGGCTGATCGGACCAGTAGCCCACCAGGATGCGGTCGAACCCCGCCTCCTCATGGACCTGGGCGAAACGGGTGATGTACGCCTTGTCGAAGATCGGGCCGGTGGCGTCGATGGTTTCCGAGGACAGTCGATGGCCGATCATGCCGATGAATTGAACGCTCATGCTGGATCTCCTTGAAGGCGGAAGGGAAAGACCGCTGGTTATAGAAAGAGGCTTCCCCCAAACGATCGCTTATAATCTAACGATCGCTTCATCCGCTGTGAAATTCTTTTAAGGTATAAGCTAATACAAAAAATAAAGAATAATCTTTTATCTTTAAAATTCTCTTTCCGCATATTAGCTTATGCGGAATTTGAATTTTGAGAATCATCTGGCCGTTGCTAGGGTTCTTGGAAAACCGCAGCCTGAGCCTTCAACCATGACCCAACCGCTACGTCTCGACCGCCTGCGCCAGTTCATCGGCGACCTGGCCGAACTGCTGGACAACGAGAACGAAGAAGCCGCCATCCTCGACCGCGGGCAGAACCTGCTGCAGCAACTGGTAGCCCATGACGACTGGCTGCCGGACGAACTGGCCCAACCCAGCCCCGAGCGCTACCAGCAGTTCCTCCTGCATGCCGACTCGCGCCAGCGCTTCTCGGTGGTGAGCTTCGTCTGGGGCCCCGGGCAGCGCACGCCGATCCACGATCACCGGGTCTGGGGGCTGATCGGCATGCTGCGTGGTGCCGAGTATTCCCAGGGTTTCGCCCGCACCGAGAGCGGTGCCTTGATTCCTGCCGGTGACGCCGTGCGCCTCGCCCCTGGCCAGGTCGAAGCGGTGTCGCCGCGCATCGGCGATATCCACGAAGTACGCAATGCCCACGACGACCAGGTGTCGATCAGCATCCACGTTTATGGCGCCAACATCGGCGCGGTAAAACGCGCCGTCTACCTCGCCGACGGTAGCGAGAAACCCTTTATTTCCGGCTATTCCAACACCCGCTTGCCCAATATCTGGGACCTGTCCAAAGAGAACCCCGCCCCATGAGTACCGTGCCTACCCGCTCCTACGCCGAGCTGCGCCAGCACCTGCTGGCCAAGGATGAACTGGCCCTGATCGATGTGCGCGAAGAAGCGCCCTTCGCCCTGGAGCATCCGCTGTTCGCCGCCAACATTCCCCTGTCGAAACTGGAAATCGAGATCTACGCCCGGGTGCCGCGGCGCGATACCGCGGTCACCGTCTATGACGATGGCGAGGGCCTCGCCGCGCTGGCCGCCGAGCGCCTGCGCGCCCTTGGCTACAGCGACGTGGCCCTGCTCGAAGGCGGCCTGGCCGGCTGGCGCGAAGCCGGTGGCGAGCTGTTCCGCGACGTCAACGTGCCGAGCAAGGCCTTTGGCGAGCTGGTCGAGGCCAAGCGTCATACGCCATCGCTGGCTGCCGAGGAAGTCCAGCAACTGCTGGATGACAAGGCCGACGTGGTGGTGCTCGATGCCCGCCGTTTCGACGAGTACCAGACCATGAGCATTCCCGGCGGCATCAGCGTGCCGGGTGCCGAACTGGTGCTGCGGGTGGCCGAGCTGGCACCGGATCCGCAGACCCGGGTCATCGTCAACTGCGCCGGGCGTACCCGCAGCATCATCGGCACCCAATCGCTGGTGAATGCCGGCATCCCCAACCCGGTGTCGGCCCTGCGCAACGGCACCATCGGCTGGACCCTGGCCGGGCAGCAACTGGCCCACGGCCAGGCGCAGCGCTTTGCCGAAGTCAGCAACGAGACCCGCGACAACGCCGCCGAGCGTGCCCGCGCGGTGGCCGACAAGGCCGGCGTGGCGCGGATCTCCAAGGATGACCTGGCGATCTGGCAAGCCGAATCCCAGCGCACCACCTACCTGTTCGATGTGCGCACGCCGGAGGAATACGCCAAGGGTCACCTCCCGGGCAGTCGCTCCACCCCGGGCGGCCAACTGGTCCAGGAAACCGACCACAACGCCAGCGTGCGTGGCGCGCGCATCGTGCTGGTGGACGACGATGGCGTGCGGGCCAACATGAGCGGGTCCTGGCTGGCGCAGATGGGCTGGCAGGTAGCAGTGCTGGATGGCCTGGACTCCGCTGACTTCAGTGAAACCGGCGACTGGCAGGCACCGCTGCCGGAGCTGCCGCAACCGCCATCGATCCAGGGCGAGCAGTTGCAGCAGTGGCTGGAGGCCGGCGACACCGTGCTGCTCGACTTCACCACCAGCGCCAACTACGTGCAGCGGCATATCCCCGGCGCGCACTGGGCGATCCGCGCGCAACTGGCCCAGGCTCTGGAACAGTTGCCGGTGGCGGAGCGCTACGTTGTGACCTGCGGCAGCAGCCTGCTGGCGCGCTTTGCCGCCGTCGACCTGCAGGCGCTGACGCGCAAGCCGGTGTTCCTGCTGGAAGGTGGGACCGGGCGCTGGATCGCCGAGGACCGTGCACTGGAACATGGCGAGACGCACCTGGCGGTGCCGCGCAGCGACCGTTATCGCCGGCCGTATGAAGGCACCGACAATCCGCGGGAGGCGATGCAAGGCTATCTGGACTGGGAGTTCGGGTTGGTGGAGCAGTTGGGTCGGGATGGTACCCATGGGTTCTTCGTGATCTGACACAGCACTCTTTCTCAAACCCCAACAATCACTGTGGGAGCTGGCTTGCCAGCGATGAGGCCAGCAGGAACAACCTTTGTTGCTCTGTCGGGCCCTATCGCTGGCAAGCCAGCTCCCACAGGTTTTTCCATCAGCCTGACGAGTGCATTTCAGACCCAGCAATAAATAAATTTTAAGCATATTGATAAAGATCAATAATTCCTCAAAAGAATAATATTGATATTCCAATAAAGAATTTCCACTCCAATTCTTATAAAAATAAGATCAATACCAGACGATCTCGTCACCCCTTCAAGACCCCAGGCGATCCACCTGCACCCGCACCCAGGGCCAGTGCCAGCTTCGATGGACCAAGCCCGCATGCCCCAGCATTTCCCTTTCAGCGCCCTGACCGCCGCCCTGCTCCTGGCCAGCCTCGCCCCCGCTACCCAGGCCGCCAGCAACGACACCCACCTGGACACCGTGACCGTGATCTCCACCGGTATCCGCGGCCAGGAACGTACCGTGGCCGACAGCCCGGCGCCGATCGATGTGATCAATAGCGAGCAACTGCTCAAGACCGGCCGTGCCGAACTGTCGGAAGCCATCTCGCGGCTGCTGCCATCGTTCAACTTCGGCACCAATATCGCCGGCTACAACTCGGTCACTCGCCCCCTGAGCAACCGTAGCCTGGGCCCGGCCTACACCCTGGTGCTGGTCAACGGCAAACGTCGGCACAACGGCGCCGTCGGCCAGCGCGGCAATATCGACAACAGCGGCGCCAACGCGGTGGACATCGACCTGATCCCGGTCAGCGCCGTCGACCATATCGAAGTGCTCAAGGACAGCGCCGCCGCCCAGTACGGCTCGGACGCGGTGGCCGGGGTGATCAACATCATCCTCAAGTCCAGCGCCTCCGGCGGCCATGTCGAGAGCAGCTACGGCAAGCTCTACTCCGGCCAGGGCGAGACCCTCAAGCTGGCCGGCGACCAGGGCTTCAAGCTCGGTGAAAGCGGCTTCCTGCACCTGTCCGCCGATGCCCGCAAGCGCGGCACCGCCGCCTGGAACGACAAGGCCGACAGCAGCGTGCGTGCCTTCAGCGACCCGGCCAAGCAGGCCGCCTGGGACCGCGTGGCAATCAAGAACGGCGACCCGGAACTGAAAGCCTTCAACCTCGCCTACAACGCCGAGCTGCCGCTGGACGCCCTGACCCTCTACTCCTACGCCACCTACGGCGAACGCGAGGCCGAGGCCTACAACTACTTCCGCCTGCCCACCGGCACCGCCGCCGTGCCCGAGCTGTTCCCCGACGGCTACTACCCGCTGAACAACATCAAGGACCGCGACTACCAGTTCCTCTTCGGCGGCAAGGGCGAGCGCGCCGACTGGCACTGGGACCTGAGCACCACCTACGGGCGCAACAACATCCACCATTACAGCGACTTCAACATCAACCCGTCGCTGGGTACCGCGACCCCGACCAAATTCGACAACCTGGCGACCTTCCGCTTCGAGCAGTGGGTCAACAACTTCGACCTGACCCGCCGCTACGACAGCCTGTTCGGCCTGACCTCGCCGGTGCAGGTGTCGGCCGGCCTGGAACACCGCTGGGAGCGCTTCAGTACCTTCGCCGGCGACCCCGAGGCCTACATCACCGGCAGCTACCCCGCCGCGTCCGGGGCCCAGGCCGCAGTGACCCTGCGCCCGGAAGACGAAGTCAGCCTGATCCGCAACAACTACGCGGCCTACCTCGACCTCGGCTTCGACCTGACCGAACGCTGGTTCCTCGATCTGGCCGGGCGCGTCGAGCACTACGACGACGATTCCGGCAACACCTTCGGACTCAAGCTCAACTCGCGCTATGAACTGACCGACCAGGTCGCCGTGCGCGGCACCGTCGGCACCGGCTTCCGCGCGCCGTCGCTGACCCAGATCGGCTACACCGTGGCCGACAACCGCGTGGCCACCGACGTCAACGGCAACGTGGTCCCGGCGGTGACCCGCCTGACCCCGTCCGACAGCAGCCTGGCCGCGGCCCTCGGCGGCGACAAGCTGAAGCCGGAGAAATCGCGCAACCTCGGCCTTGGCCTGACCTGGCAACCGGCGCCGCGCACCAGCCTTACCGCCGACGCCTACCTGATCGACATCGACGACCGCATCACCCTGACCAGCAACATCTACGACCAGGGCAATGGCGTCATCACCTCGATCCTGCAAAGCCAGGGCGTCGCCCCCGGGACCTGGGTCAACTACTACACCAACGCCTACGACACCCGTACCAAAGGCCTGGACATCGTCGCCGACCACAGCACCGATTTCGGCGCCTGGGGCGACGTGCGCTGGAGCCTGGCGTTCAACTGGAACAAGACCAGCATCGAGGACGTGCGCGATACCCCGGCGTCCCTGGCCGGCTCCGGCGTGACCCTGGTCGGCCGCGACCGCGAGGGCGACCTGACCGTGGCCAGCCCGCGGACCAAGTGGATCCTCGGCGCCAACTGGAAGGTCGACGATTGGGCGGTGAACCTGCAGACCACCCGCTACGGCAGCGTCAAGACCCTGGCCGTCAACCCCAGCGGCGACCGCAGCTTCAACGCGCGCTGGATCACCGACCTGGACGTTGCCTACACCTTTTTCGACCAACTCACCATCAGCGTCGGCGCCACCAACCTGTTCGACGTGCGCCCGTCGCGCAACGCGGTGTACAGCTCGCTGGGCCTGGCGCCCTACGGCAACCCGCCGTTCCACCCTGGTGGCGGCTACTGGTACAGCAAGATCGCCTACGACTTCTGATCCAAGAGACAACAAAGGTTGAGAGCGCAACGCGAATCCTGTGGGAGCTGGCTTGCCAGCGATTGCGGTACTGAATTCACCGACGTCATCGCTGGCAAGCCAGCTCCCACAGGGTCCGCGTCACCTTTGACCGAGATATGAAGATACCCATGCTTCGAGGAGGAACGCCCATGAGACTGCAACGAACCCTGGCCAGCGCGGCCATCCTGCTGGCCCTGGGCCTGACCCTGCCGGGCTGCTCGCCCTCGCAACCGGACGCCCAGGCGGCCAGCACGCTGAAGATCGCCTTCTTCAGCGACAACACCCAACTGGTCAGCATCGACCCCTTCCAGGTCTACTGGATCGAGCACCGCGTGGTCCTGCGCAACGTGGTCGAAGCGCTGACCGACCAGGACCCGCAGACCGGCCAGATCATCCCCTGGCTGGCCGAACGCTGGGAGATCAGCCCGGACGCCCGCGAATACACCTTCCATCTGCGCAAGGACGTGACCTTCAGCAACGGCGAGGCCTTCGACGCCCAGGCGGTGAAAACCGCCTTCGACAGCAACAAGGCCTTCGCCGCCGAGCTGCCGAGCACCTTCGGCGCCACCTACCTGGCCGGCTACGACCACGCCGAGATCCTCGACCCGCACACCATCAAGCTGGTGCTGAGCAAGCCCAACGCCGGCTTCCTCCAGGCCACCTCGACCACCAACCTGTCGATCCTCGCTCCCGAGTCCTATCGCAAGAGCGCCAAGGAGCGTTCCCTCGGCGCGGTGATCGGCAGCGGGCCGTTCAAGATCGAGCACTACACCCCGGAAAGCGGCCTCAAGCTGGTCCGCCGCGAAGGCTACCGCTGGGCGTCGGCCAACGTGCAGAACAAGGGTGACGCGCACCTGTCGACCATCGAGGTCAGCTATGTGCCCGAGGAAAGCGTGCGCAACGGCCTGTTCCTGCAAGGCAAGGTGGACATCCTCTGGCCACGGGTGCCGTTCTCCGAGGTCGACCTGCAACTGCTGCAGCGCAACGACGCCACTATCCAGAGCCGCTCCCTGCCCGGCCCGGCGTGGAACCTCTACCCCAACACCCGCAACGAACGCATCCTCGCCGACCAGCAGGTGCGCCTGGCCGTGCAGAAAGCCATCGACCGCAAGAGCTACGCCAGCACCGTGTACAACGAGGCGTTCCCGGTGGTCGACGGCGTCTACGACGTGACCACCCCGTACTTCCGCAGCCAGGGCACCAAGCTCGCCTATGACCCGCAGGGTGCGGCGAAGCTGCTCGACGATGCCGGCTGGACCCTCGGTGCGGACAACTACCGCTACAAGGACGGCAAGCGCCTGAGCCTGGTGTACAACCTGGCCGGCAAGGAAACCCCCGGCGACGTGCTGATCCAGGACCAGCTGCGCAAGCTCGGCATCGAACTCAAGCTCAAGGTGCAGACCACCGCCGAGTGGGCCGCGGCCAACGCCGCCGGCAACTACGACCTGACCTTCACCTACATGACCCGCGCCGATCCGATCATCCTGCAGACCGTCCTCGATCCGCGCAGCGCCAACAGCTCGACCCTGGCCACCAACACCTACGCCCCGGCCGTGCTGCCCCTGGCCCAGAACCTGTTCGACGCCGGCCTCACCGCCACCACCCCCGAGCAGCGGGCCCAGGCCTACGGCCAGTTGCAGGACCTGCTGATCGACCAGGGCTCGGCGATCCCGGTGTACGAGCGGGTCTGGCAGGCGGCGACTTCCAAGCGCGTGCAGAACTTCCGCTGGAGCGCCGAGGGCTTCGCCTTCCTCAATGACATCGAGGTCAAGCCATGAGCCGCTACCTGCTCGGCCGCATCGCCCAGGCCGCGCTGGTGCTCTGGGGCGCCTACAGCATCACCTACCTGATCCTCTACCTGCTGCCGGGGGACCCGCTGAGCATCATGCTCAGCGCCTCGGGCATGGAGATCGATGCGCTGTCGCCGGAGCAACTGGCCAAGGCCAGGGCCTTCTATGGCCTGGACCAGGGCCTGCTGGAGCGCTACGTCAACCTGCTGCTCGGCGTGCTGCAGGGCGACCTCGGCCAGTCCCTGACCCTCAATCGCCCGGTCACCGAGATCCTCGCCGAGCGCCTGCCGCAGACCCTGGCCCTGGCCGGCCTGGCCATCGTCCTGTCGCTGATCGGCGGGGTCGGCCTGGCCTACCTCGCCGCCTATGTGCGCTGGCAGCCGCTCAAGGTATTCCTCGCCCGCCTGCCGGCGCTGGGCTTCTCGGTGCCGGTGTTCTGGATGGGCCTGCTGCTGATCCAGGTCTTCGCCTTCGGCCTGGGCTGGTTCCCGGCCACCGGCAGCGTCGGCTTCGAAAGCCTGGTGCTGCCGGCGGTGACCCTGGCCATTCCCAGCGCGGCGGTGTACGCCCAGGTGCTGCAACGGGGCTTTATCGATGTCTGGCGCGAACCCTATATCACCACCGCCTTCGCCAAGGGCCTGAGCCGCGCCCAGGTCCAGGCCCGCCACGGCCTGCGCAATGCCGCCCTGCCGCTGCTGACCCTGATCGGCCTGCAGGTGGGCAACACGGTGTCCGGCGCGGTGCTGGTGGAAACCATCTTCGCCCGCAACGGCGTCGGCCGCCTGGTCCAGGAAGCGGTACTGCGCCAGGACATCCCGCTGGTGCTGGCGGTGGTCACGGTGTCCGCCGCCGCCTTCGTGCTGGTCAACCTGCTGGTGGACCTGCTCTACCCCATCCTCGACCCGCGCATCACCCATGCGCCCAAGGTGACCTGAGATGACCGTCCTGCAACGTCTGATTCCCGTGGCCGGCGACGCCGCGCCATGGCGCCCGCGGCGGCGCCTGCAACGCCTGTTCGACCAGGCCGGCCCCTTGCTGCGTCGGCCGGGGTTCGTGGTGGCACTGATCCTGGTGCTGTTCACCCTGGTCGCCGCACTGGCGCCGTGGCTGTTCACCCAGGTCGATCCCTATGCGACCCAGCCTTCGGCCAAGCTGCTGCCGCCCAGCGCGCTGCACTGGTTCGGCACCGACGAGTTGGGGCGCGACCTGTACACCCGGGTGCTGTATGGCGCGCGCCTGTCGGTGGAGGCAGCGCTGCTGGCGGTGGGCCTGGCGCTGCTCAGCGGCCTCGGCCTGGGCATCGTCTCGGGCTTTATCGGCGGCCGGGTCGATGCCGTGATCATGCGCATCGTCGATGTGCTGCTGGCGCTGCCGGGCCTGCTGCTGGCCTTGGCCATCGTCACTGCCATCGGCTTCGGCACCATCCCCGTGGCCATCGCCGTGGGCGTCGGCATCATTCCCGGCTTCGCCCGCACCACCCGCGCCGAAGTGCTGCGGATCAAGACCCTGCCCTATGTCGAGGCGGCGCGTCTCGGCGGCGCGAGCTGGACCAGCACCCTGCTGCGCCATGTGCTGCCCAATGCCTGGGGCCCGGTGGCGGTGCTCGCCACCCTGGATATCGGTGCGGCGATCCTCGCCACTGCCGGCCTCAGTTTCCTCGGTTTCGGCGCCGAGCCGCCGGCGGCGGAATGGGGCACCCTGATCGCCAATGGCCGCCACTTCCTCATCACCGCGCCCTGGGTTTCGCTGCTGCCGGGGCTGTTCCTGGTGCTGGTGGTGTTCAGCCTCAACCATATCGCCCGCACCTTCGAGGAGATCCAGCGATGAGCCACCTGATCGATGTGCAGGACCTGCGGGTCAGCTACCACAGTGGCGGCCGGGTCACCGAGGCGGTGCGCGGAGTGAGTTTTCACCTGCAGCCGGGCGAGACCCTGGCCATCGTCGGTGAGTCCGGCTCGGGCAAAACCACCGTCGCCAGCGCCCTGCTCGGCCTGCTGCCGACCACCGCGCGGATCGATGGCGGACGCCTGGCGGTCGCCGGCCAGGACATCAGCCATGCCAGCGAGCGCAGCAAGCAGCGCCTGCGCGGGCGGGTGGTCGGGCTGGTGCCGCAAGACCCGATGGTCAGCCTCAACCCGACCCTGAGCATCGGCAAGCAGATCGGCGAAAGCCTGCTGCTGCGCCATGGCAAGCGCTATCCGGGGCTGGATGCCGATGTGCTGGAACTGCTGGAGCAAGTCGGCATCGACAACCCGGCCCTGCGCGCCGGGCAGTATCCCCACGAGCTGTCCGGCGGCATGCGCCAGCGGGTGCTGATCGCCATCGCCCTGGCCGGCGAGCCGCAGCTGATCATCGCCGACGAGCCCACCAGCGCCCTGGACGTGACGGTGCAAAAGCGCATCCTCGATCACCTGGAACAACTGGTCAGGGCACGGGGCATCGCCCTGGTGATCATCACCCACGACCTCGGCGTCGCCGCCGACCGCGCCGACCGGGTGCTGGTGATGCGCCAGGGCGAGGTGGTGGAAAGTGGTATCGCCCGGGAGGTGTTCTCCGCGCCGAGCCACGCCTACACCCGTGATCTGCTGGCCGCTGCGCCGGCGTTCGGTGCCACCCCGAAACCGGTACCTGTGGAAACACGCGGAGCCGCGCCACTGCTGGAGTTCGACGCTGTCGGCAAGCGTTTCGCACTGCCTCGCGGCCAGCATTTCCAGGCCTTGCAGGACCTCAGCCTGGCGGTCTATCCGGGGCAGACCCTGGCCATCGTCGGCGAATCCGGATCGGGCAAAAGCACCAGCCTGCGCATCGCCCTCGGCCTGGAACAGCCCAGCAGCGGCCGGGTGCGCTTTGCCGGGCAGGAAATCGGCGGGCTGGGCTGGAAGCAGTTCAGGCCGCTGCGCCAGCGCATGCAACTGGTGCAGCAGAATCCCTTCGCCGCGCTCGACCCGCGGTTCAGCGTGTACCAGAGCGTGGTCGAACCACTGGTGTCCTTCGGTCTGCTCAAGGGGCGCGAACTGGAACAGGCGGCGCGCCAATTGATGGAGCAGGTGCAGTTGCCAGCCAGCTACCTCGACCGCCTGCCGCGGGAATTGTCCGGTGGGCAGCGCCAGCGGGTCGCCATCGCCCGGGCTTTGGCGCTAAAGCCGGACCTGTTGCTGCTGGATGAGCCGGTGTCGGCGCTGGATGTCTCGGTGCAGGCGCAGATCCTTGACCTGCTGCGCGAGTTGCAGGCTGAGCTGGGCGTGGCTTACGTGCTGGTGTCCCACGACCTGGCGGTGGTCGCCAGCCTGGCGCACCAGGTGGTGGTGCTCAAGCAGGGACAAGTGGTGGAACAAGGAGAAGCGCGGCAGGTGCTGGAGCAGCCGCGGGAGCGCTACACCCGGGAGTTGCTGGAGGCGGTGCCGGGGAGACGGCTGGCAGTGGCCTGACTTTTCTACTGTTCTTTCGGGCCTCATCGCTGGCAAGCCAGCTCCCACAAGTTCAGCTGTGCATGCGGTCCTTGTGGGAGCTGGCTTGCCAGCGATGAGGCCCCGGAATCCAATAAAAATCCCGGCCAATGGACCGGGATTTTCATGTTCAAGCGCTATTTACTTGATAACCCCACAAGCAAACCGCGCCGCCCCGCCACCCAGCGGCGCCGGGTGATCCGCATGGTTGTCGCCACCGGCATGGATCATCAGGGCATGGCCCTTCAGCTCATCGAGCTTCTTGATCTTCGGCGCCAGCAGCGGCTGCGCGGCCTTGCCGTCGGCGGTGACGATCAGCGCCGGCAGGTCGCCCATATGGCCGCCGTCATCCCACGGGAAGCTGTGCTTGCCGGTGTTCTTCGGATCCCAGTGACCGCCGGCACCACCGGCAGGAACCGGCTTGCTGTCGGCCTCGGTCGGTGCGCAGCTGGGATTGGCGTGTACATGGAAACCATGCACACCTGGCGCCACGCCGCTCAGCTCGGGGGTGAACACCGCACCATAGGGGCTCTCGGTGATGGTCACGAAGCCGACGCTCTTGCCCTCGCCCTGGGCGGTGGCTTCCTTGAGTTCGACCTTGATCGAGTCAGCGGCCTGCACCGCGGCGCTGGCACACAGGGCGACTGAGAGAGCAATCCACTTTTTCATTGGGCACATTCCTTATTTCATTGCAGAAAAAACGCTTGGGCAGCTTAGACAAAAACGGGGGCGGAGTTCGAATGAAAATCACTCCGGGCAACATCAGGCAACAGCTCTGGGGTGAAGGTTCCCGCTTGCCGATGCACCGCGGGACCTGTGGGAGCTGGCTTGCCAGCGATGAGGTCAGATCGGACAAAATCGTTGCCACTGCCGGCCCTATCGCTGGCAAGCCAGCTCCCACAGGGGCCCTGAGCAGCCTCCGGGATCTCACTCCGGTACCGGCAGCCGTGTCACTGCCTTCACCTCGCGCAACGACAGGCTCGACTGGATCGAGGCAATCCCCGGCTGGCGGCGCAGCACGTCCTCGACAAAACGCCCGTAGCTTTCCAGGTCGGTGGCCACCACCGTCAGCACGTAGTCCGCCTCGCCCGTGACCTTGTGACACGACAGCACCTGGGGCAGCGCCTTGATCGCCCGTTCGAACTGGTCCGGGGCGTTGTCGGAGACATTGCCGAAGCGCACCTGGGCGAAGGCCATGACGTCGTAGCCCAATTTGCGCCGGTCCAGGTTGGCCTGGTAATCGCGGATGATGCCCAGGTCCTCCAGGCGCTTGCGCCGCCGCCAGCATGGCGTGACCGACATCGACAGGCGCTCGCCCAGGGCCGCGCTGGACAGGGTGCCGTCCTCCTGCAACAGGCCCAGCAAGGTACGGTCGACACCGTCCAGCGAATCGAAAGAACTGTCTTTGCTCATGAAACCCACCTGGCGGAATGAATTTGCTCACTTAAGCCGATTCAACGGAAATAAAGCAAAACAATTTTCCTGACCCAGGGAGAAAATCTTCTTCACAACAACACCGCGAAGAGGACTCCCCCGTGCTGACCGTTTTCAGTTCCAGCCACCGCCTGCACCATGGCACCGAGCTCAAGGACGGCGCGCTGACGCCCTCCTTCGAAAAACCGCAACGGGCCGAAACGGTCCTGGCCCGGGTGCGCAGCAGCGGCCTGGGTGAAGTGATCGGCGAGCAGCGGCATGACCGCGCCTGCTATGTCGCCGCCCATAGCGAGCGCTATGTGAGCTTCCTGGAAAACGCCTGGAGCGAGTGGTCCGCCACCGGCAAGACCCACGATGCCCTGCCCCTGGTCTGGCCGGTGCGCGACCTGGCCAGCGCCCCCGAGCCCGGTTTCATCGACGGCAAGCTCGGCTTCTATGCCATGGACGCCGGCTCGCCGATCACCGCCGGCACCTGGGAGGCGGTGCGCGCCAGCGCCGATGTGGCGCTGACCGCGATGGACCAGGTGCTCGCCGGGCATCACGCCGCCTTCGCCCTGTGCCGCCCACCAGGACACCACGCCGCCCGCGAGTACATGGGCGGCTATTGCTACCTGAACAACGCCGCCATCGCCGCCGAACGCTGCCTGGCCCAGGGCTCGCGGCGGGTAGCGATCCTCGACGTGGACTTCCACCACGGTAACGGCACGCAGAACATCTTCTACGACCGCGCCGACGTATTCTTCGCCTCGATCCACGGTGATCCCCATGTGTCCTACCCGTACTTCTCCGGTTATGCCGAGGAAACCGGGATCGGCGCCGGCGAAGGCTGCAACGCCAACTACCCGCTGGCCCGCGGCACGACGTGGAGCCGCTTCAGCGAAGCCCTCGACCATGCCCTGGCGCGCATCGTCGCCTATCGCCCCGAGCAACTGATCATCTCCCTCGGCGTCGACACCTTCGAAGACGACCCGATCAGCCATTTCCGCCTGACCAGCGAGGACTTCCTGCGCCTGGGCCAACGCATCGCCAGCGCCGGGCTGCCGACCCTGTTCGTGATGGAGGGCGGCTACATGGTCGACGAGATCGGCATCAACGCGGTGAACACCCTGCAAGGCTTCGAAGCCAACACCTGAAACCCCGCCCCGCCCGCCTTGGCGGGGCTTTCCAGCGATCCACTAGAACAACAAGAGAGGTTCGATCATGCACACGTCTTCCGCACGCCCGGAGGCAGCCGGGCACCTGCAGCGCACCCTGGAAAACCGCCATATCCAGCTGATCTCCATCGGCGGGGCAATCGGCACCGGGCTGTTCATGGGCTCCGGCAAGATCATCGCCCTGGCCGGCACCTCGATCATCCTGGTCTACGCCATCATCGGGTTCTTCCTGTATTTCGTGATGCGCGCCATGGGCGAGCTGCTGCTGTCCGACCTGCGCTTCAAGTCCTTCGCCGATATCGTCGCCGCCTACCTCGGGCCACGGGCCGGCTTCGTCCTCAGTTGGTCGTACTGGCTGAGCTGGAGCGTCGCGGTGGTCGGTGACGTGGTGGTGGTCGCCGGCTTCATGCAGTACTGGTACCCGGACCTGCCGGCGTGGATGCCGGCGTTCTTCACCCTGTTCCTCCTGCTGGGCCTGAACATGCTGGCGGTGCGGATCTTCGGCGAGGTCGAGTTCTGGTTCGCGATCATCAAGATCATCGCCATCGTCGCCCTGATCCTCACCGCACTGGTGATGATCGCCACCGCCTTCACCTCGCCCAACGGCGTGCAGGCGAGCCTCTCGCATATGGTCACGCCCGGGGCGATCTTCCCCCACGGCCTGAGCGGCTTCTTCGCCGGTTTCCAGATCGCCGTGTTCTCCTTCGCCGGCACCGAACTGATCGGCACCACCGCCGCCGAAGCGAAGAACCCGGAGCGCACCCTGCCCAAGGCGATCAACACCATTCCGGCGCGGATCCTGCTGTTCTACATCCTTGCCCTGGTGTGCATCATCAGCGTGGTGTCCTGGGCCGAAGTGCCGGCCAACCGCAGCCCCTTCGTCGAACTGTTCCTGCTCGCCGGCTTCCCCGCCGCCGCCGGGATGATCAACTTCGTGGTGCTGACCTCGGCCGCCTCCTCGGCCAACAGCGGCGTGTATTCCGGCTGCCGCATGCTCTTCGGCCTGGCCGAGCGACGCAATGCGCCGGGGATCTTCGGCCGTCTGTCGCGGCTTAGCGTGCCGGTCTACAGCCTGCTGTTCTCGGGGATCTGCATGTTCGTCGGGCTGACCCTGCTGTTCGTGATTCCCGAGGTGATGACCGTGTTCACCCTGATCTCCACGGTGTCGGCAGTGCTGGTGATCTTCACCTGGTCGATGATTCTCGCTGCCTATATCGCCTATCGCCGGGTCAACCCGGCCGCCCACCAGCGCTCCGCCTTCAAGATGCCGGGTGGCGTGCCCATGGCAGCGGCGACCCTGGCCTTCCTGCTGTTCGTCCTGTCGTTGCTGGCGCTGGAAGCCGATACCCGCGCGGCCTTGCTGGCGATGCCATTCTGGTTCGTCTTCCTCCTGCTGATGTACCGCCGCCGTGGCCGCCAGGCAGGCGCTGCACTGGCGGACAACGGCTGATCCCAGCCTGCGACATTTCGCCCGGGTCACAGGACGTGACCCGCCGGTCACCCGTGGTTGTCTTTCTCTGAAGACAACAATCACAACATCAGGGTTGACCCATGCATCCCCAACGCACCGCCTTGCACAACGAGCTGCACGCCCGCCCCTCGTTGTATTTCGACGCCCCGGCGCATGTCTTCCACCTGGCCTTCGTCGGCAGCCCGCAGCAGTGCGATGACCTGCTGCGGCGCTGCTGCCCCGATGCGGGCAATACCGACGCGGTGCAGGGCATCACCCGCTTCGATGGCTGCCCGTTCAAATGGGAGCGGCATTCCGAGTTCTTCACCCTGACCCTGGTACGTCCCGCCAGCGACCACGCGCCGGACTGGAGCGAGCTGCCCGCCGCGCTGGCCGACGCCATCGCCCCCTGGCGCGAGCTGATCATCAATGCCATGCAGGTGCTGGTGCGCGAGGAAGACGGCCTGCAACTGGCGCGCTACGGCTTCAAGGACCCCGCCGGCTCCAGCGTCGGCGGCGGTGATGCGGTGGTGTGGAGCGACTTTCGCCTGGACGACCAGGGCAGCAACCGCCTGCTGTTCGTCAATCGCCGGCTCAATGCCTACCGCCTGGGGCGGATGATCCGCCGCCTGCTGGAAATCGAGACCTACCGGATGATGGCGTCCCTGGCCCTGGGCACCGCCAAGGAACTCGCGCCGCAACTGGATGGCTTCGACCGTGGGCTGGTCCAGCTGTCGCAGCGCAATGCCGGGGCCAGCGGGGTACAGGCCAAGGTGCTGCTGGAAGATATCGCCGAGCTGTCACGCCAGGTAGTGGCCGCCACGGTGAAAAGCCGCCACCGCTTCAGCGCCACCCAGGCCTATGCGCAACTGGTGTTCGAGCGCCTGGCGGAACTGCGCGAGGGGCATGTCGGCGATTGCCAGCGGTTGGGGATCTTCATCGAGCGGCGTTTCAAGCCCACCGTGCGCTATTGCGCAGCGACGGAGCAGCGCCTCGATCATCTGGCCAAGGGCGTGGCCAACCTCGGCGACCTGTTGCAGGCGCGGGTGCAGGTGGAAATGGAGGAGCAGAACGCCGGGATCCTGCACAGCCTGAATGCCCGCGCGGAATCGCAGATCAAGATCCAGCGGGCGGTGGAAGGCCTGTCGATCATCGCCATCACCTATTACCTGCTGAGCCTGTTCAAGCTGTTCTATGCCGGGCTGGATACCCTGGGGGCACATATTGCGCCGCGGGATGCCCTGGTCGGGCTGGCGCCGGTGGTGGGCTTGATCCTGGGGGTGATCCTGTTGCGGATCAGGAAGGCCAAGCAGCATTGAGGGTTTGATGCAGGCGGAGAACCTGTGGGAGCTGGCTTGCCAGCGATTGCAATGGTGAATTCACAGCAGCAATCGCTGGCAAGCCAGCTCCCACAGATTTAGCGGCGCCTATGTGATCAAGCGGCCTGCTTCAGCGCCCGCTGATGCACGATCACACCGATCAGCGCCACGACGATCGCCGCAGCACCGGTGGAGATCACCAGCACCTGGTACTCCTCGACGAAAGCCATGGTCACCAGGCAGCCGACGATGAACACGATGCTCAGGTAGGTCAGCCACGGGAACAGCCACATTTTCAGGCGGATCTGCTTGCCCTCGGCTTCCAGCTTGCGGCGCATCTTCAGCTGCGAGCAGGCGATCACCAGGTAGACCAGCATGGCGATCATGCCGGTGGTGTTCATCAGGGTGTCCAGCACGTCCTTCGGACGCAGGGCCTCGTTGAAGTTGATCAGCGCGCAGAAGATCGCGATGGCGCACGAGCCGATGATGGCGAACACCGGTACGCCGGTGCCGGCACGGGTCATCTTGAAGATCTTCGGTGCATCGCCACGGGTAGCCAGGGAGAACAGCATGCGCGAGGCGGTGTAGTGGGCCGAGATCAGGCAGCTGCTGACCGAGGTCAGGACCACGAAGTTCATCACGAACTCGGCGCCGGGAATGCCCAGCAGTTCCAGGGTACGGCGGTACGAGCCATAGCCCGAGGTGCCCATCAGCGGGTCGTTCCATGGCACCAGGCAGACGATCAGGAAGATCGAGCCGATGTAGAACAGGCACACGCGCCACACCACCGAGTTGGTCGCCTTGACGATCTGCCCGGCCGGGTCTTTCGACTCGGACGCAGCGATGGTGACGATTTCCGCACCGAGGAAGGCAAACATCGCACCGAGCATCGCCACCACTACCGACTCGATGCCGTTGGGCATGAAGCCGCCGTGGGCGGTCAGGTTGGCCATGCCGCTGACTTCACCGGTCGGCCACAGGTTCATCACTGCGGCGGTGCAGACCACCAGGAAGCAGACGATCGCCACTACCTTGATCAGGGCGAACCAGAACTCGAACTCGCCGTAGTGCTTCACATTGAAGAAGTTCACGCAGATCAGCGCCAGGGTCGCCATCAGCACGAAGCTGTTGATGCTGACGGACGGGAACCAGCCGTGCAGGATCTTGCCCGCGACATAGGCCTCCCAGGCCATCAGGATCACCCAGTAGCCCCAGTACAGCCAGCCGATGGTGAAGCCCGCCCAGCGCCCGATGGCACGTTCGGCGTAGGTGGAGAAGGAGCCGGTGTCCGGCGAGGACGTCGCCATTTCGCCGAGCATGCGCATGATCAGCACCACCAGGATGCCGCCGGCCAGATAGGCCAGTACTGCGGCCGGGCCGGCGCTGTGGATCACGCTGCCGGAACCGACGAACAGTGCACCGCCGATCACTCCGGCGATCGACATCATGGTCAGGTGGCGCGATTTGAGCGAAGCCGCCAGCTTGCTCTCATGCTCCGACTTCGCTGCCGAAGTCGATGTGGATGTTGCGTCCATCAGTGGTCTACCCCGTGTTCTTTTTATCCAAGGAAAAACTCGACAGGGGCGCGGCATGACGTCGCGCCCCCTGTTGCATCAGCTGCTCTGATTCGACGTGCACGACACTGCCCGGGCCGACGAACGGCTAAGTGCTGGGCAGTCAGTTGTCGTGCTCAGGCTCGTCCGCTAAGCCTGAAAGTTACTGCGAAGGCACTGTCGGCAACGCTTGCGGGCGCGGCGGACAGCGAGTGAGACGCGGAGAATGATCCCCGCCTCGGGAATTCATGGTTCGACGAGCGGTTGTTCATGAAGCTTCACGGCTTTGATCTAGCGGTAACTGATACCTAATGTAAAAATGTCCGGCCTCAAGAGCCATGCACAGTGCCCACTGATTGTCACTGCACTGTACAGGTCGTCATTGCAATACAGCGCATGCGCGGCCGGCGTTACGCTCACCCGAAGGCACCGTTTTCCCATGTTCGAACTCCGCCCCGACGCCTCGCCTCCCCTGGTCAACCAGATCATCAACGGACTGCGCGAAGCGATCGAGAACCAGACCCTCAAGCCCGGCGCCAAGGTGCCGTCGATCCGCGCGTTCGCGGCAAAGTACTCGGTGAGCACCTTCACCGTGGTCGAGGCCTACGATCGCCTGGTGGCCCAGGGCCTGCTGGTCAGCCGCGGCACCGCCGGCTTCTTCGTCAACCGCGCCGCCGGCGACCTGCTGGAGGCCCAGGCCAGCGAGCCGGACACGGCCAAGCCGGCGTTCAATTCCGAGTGGTACCTGCAACAGATCTTCGAAAGCCGCCAGCTGGCGTTCAAGCCCGGCTGCGGCTGGCTGCCCAACGACTGGATGTTCGAGGACGGCCTGCGTCGCGGCCTGCGCCAGGTCGCCAGCAGCGTGCTGGAACTGAGCGGCTACGGCGACCCGATGGGCCTGGCCGAACTGCGCACCCTCACCGCGCAGAACCTGCAACAGGACCTGCGCATCGTCGTGCCGCCGAACCAGCTGATGCTCACCCACGGCGCCAGCCAGGCCCTGGACCTCGCGGTACGCACCCTGGTGCGCCCGGGCGACGTGGTGCTGGTGGACGATCCCGGCTACCCCAACCTGATGAGCATCCTGCGCTTCCAGGGTGCGACCCTGGTCGGCGTACCGCGTACCCCCAACGGCTACGACCTCGATCACCTGGAGCGCCTGCTCGACCAATACCGACCGACGGTGTTCTTCACCCAGCCGCACCTGCACAGCCCGACCTGCACCCGGACCCCGCTGGTGCAGCTGCACCGCCTGCTGCAACTGGCCAGCCAGCACGGCTTCCGCCTGGTGGAAAACCACCTGTACGCCGACATGATCGAAGAACCGCTGCCTTGCCTGACCAGCCTCGACCACCTGCAGCAGGTGGTCTATGTCGGCAGCTACTCGAAGAGCATCTCGCCCAACGTGCGGGTCGGCTACATGCTGGCCAACCCGGAAACCATGCAGCAGCTGCTGCAACTGAAAATGCGCTCGGGCCTGACCACCTCCCAGGTGATGGAGCGGGTGGTGTATGCCGCGATCACCGACGGCCGCTGGCGCAAGCACCTCAAGCGCCTGCGCCAGCGCCTGGCCGAGGCGCACCAGGAAGTGGGCCGGCAACTGGCGCGGCTGGGTTTCGAGCGTTTTATCGACAGCGACGAAGGCATGTACATCTGGACCCGCCACCCGGCCATCCCGGACAGCGCCGCGCTGCTCGACGATGCGCTGGACCAGGGCATCATGCTCGGCCCCGGGCAGTTGTTCATGGTCGACAGCCAGGCCACCGGCTGGATGCGCTTCAACGTGGCGTTCAGTACCGAACCGGCGTTGTGGGAGCAACTGGAGAAGTTGCTGGTCAAGCATGTGCGGGCGGTGAAGGATCGTTAGTCCTGCTGTGCCTTCACCGGCCTCATCGCCGGCAACGCCGGCTCCCACAGGCCCCCGATCGACCGCCTGATTCAGGCCCGACACAAAACCTGTGGGAGATTCTATGGCGGCAGGCAAGCAGATTGATCTTGTGACTGCTGGCCTCATCGTCGGCAAGCCGACTCCCACAGGGTTCCTGGCCCGCCATCGTACCTGCGCCCGGCGCGGTCTCTGTGGGAGCTGGCATTGCCAGCGATGAGGCCCGCAAGAACACAACAGATGGTCTAGGGTTGTGCCATGTCCCGCTCAACCTACAACCGCATCACTGTCCTTATCGGCATGGTCGCCCTGATCGCGGCCTCGGCCCTGCTCGGCCTGCCCTACTGGCGTGAAGAGTTCGCCCTCGCCGACCTCAGCACCGGCAGCGGCCAGTCGCACAGCGAACGGCTTGCCGACGGCAGCCTGCTGACCCTGGCCGAAAGCTCCTCGGTTACCCTTCAGTTCAACGAAGATCCCCACCGGATTCACCTGATCGCCGGCCAGATACTCCTGGAGGCCGGCCCTGCCCCGCTCCAGGTCATCACCCCGCAGACCCGCATCGATACCCACGACGCTCGCCTGAAGGTCGAGTACTCACAAGGCACCACCCGCATCAGCCAGTTCGCCGGCAGCAGCCGGGTCGGCGATCAACTGACCCTGAATGCCAACCAGCAGGTGCAGGTGACCGACGGCGGCATCGAGCCAGTCCTGCCGACCCCGTCGCAATAAAGGCAGTTCCTGTCGCCCGGGGCAGAAAAAAGTCGAATGTCCGCAGCCGCCGCGCCGCGCTACGATCGCCGGATCCAAAAAGAAAGACAGAGGCCGGTTTCATGACAAGCACCCTTTTCAAGGATCACTTCTCCAGCGGCTCGGCCGGCTACGCGGCCTACCGACCGAGCTACCCCCTGGAGCTGATCGACGAGCTGACCAGCATCAGCCCCGACACTGGCCGGGCCCTGGATTGCGGCTGCGGTACCGGGCAACTGTCGGTGCTGCTGGCCGAGCGTTTCGACGAAGTCATCGCCACTGACGCCAGCGCCGCGCAGATCGCCGCCGCCGAGCCCCGCGAGGGCGTGGTCTACCGCACCGCACCGGCCGAGGACAGTGGCCTCGAAGCCAACAGCGTCGATCTCATCACCGTGGCCCAGGCCGCCCACTGGCTGGACCTCGACAAGTTCTACGAAGAAGCCCGGCGCATCGCCCGGCCCCAGGCGGCCATCGCCCTGATCACCTACGGCGTGCTGCACCTGGAAGGCGAGCTGGACCGCCACCTGCACACCTTCTACTACCAGACCATCGCCGCCTACTGGCCGCCGGAGCGCCGCCATGTGGAAACCGGCTACCGCGACCTACCCTTCCCCTTCACCCCGATCGAGGTGCCGCCGCAGGTCATCGAGATGCGCTGGACCCTGGCGCAGTTGATCGGCTACCTGAATACCTGGTCGGCGGTGAAGGCGGCGGAAAAGGCCCTGGGGGTCAATCCGGTGGATGAGCTGGCCAGGGCGCTGGCGGAGGAATGGGGCGATCCGGCGACCAGGCGGCTGATCACCTGGCCGCTGACCATCCGCGCCGGGCGGATTGACTGACACCTCGACAACCTCTTTGTCAGTGCCGAACTCATCGCTGGCAAGCCAGCTCCCACAGGGGCTGCGGCGACACCGAACCCTGTGGGAGTCGGCTTGCCGACGATGAGGCCAGCAATCACAGCCTCAATTTTCTTGTCTGCCACCATGGCATCTCCCGACAGGCTTTTCGGCAAGCCGCAAAAATCTGCTCAACTCCCCTCTCCCCCCACGGAACCATTTGCCCAGCGCAAGGATCGGAGTTCCATTCCCCCTGATACTGGCAATACGCCCAGCAGTTTTCCCGGACAGTGCTACTGTCCAGAAGCCGGCAACCCGAAGAACCGGCTCATTTCCCAGGAGCGACACATCGATGGCAGCACTCAGTTCCAGCACGCTTGAAGCGATCCAGGCACAGCGCACCCAGTTGCTTGCCGACTGGACCAGGGACCTGGAGGACAAAGGCGCCACGCGCAATCTCAAGGAACAGGACCTGCAGCAACAGACCACGGAGTTCCTGCAACTGCTGATCGCCGGCCTGGAGACCAAGACCGGCGAAAACATCAGCACCACCGGCTGGGACGAAATCCGCCAGTTCCTCGAAAAGCTCTCCCACAGCCGCGCCCTGCTCGGCCACGATTCGCACCAGACCGCCTACTTCATCTTCGCCCTCAAGGGCCCGTTGTTCGCCCTGCTGCAACGGCACTTCAGCGACGAACCGGCGGCCCTCGCCGAACAGCTCTGGGTGATCTCGGAACTGCTCGATTCCCTCGGCATGCACACCATCCGCACCTTCCAGCGCTCGCGCGAGGCGGTGATCAAGCGCCAGCAGGAAGAACTGCTGGAACTGTCGACCCCGGTGGTCAAGCTGTGGGACGGCATCCTCGCCCTGCCGATGATCGGCACCCTCGACTCCCAGCGCACCCAGGTGGTGATGGAGTCGCTGCTGCAACGCATCGTCGATACCGGCGCCGAGATCGCCATCGTCGATATCACCGGGGTGCCCACCGTGGATACCCTGGTGGCCCAGCACCTGCTCAAGACCGTCACCGCCATCCGCCTGATGGGCGCCGACTGCATCATCAGCGGCGTACGCCCGCAGATCGCCCAGACCATCGTCCACCTCGGCCTCGACCTGCAAGGCATGACCACCAAGGCCAACCTGGCCGATGCGCTGAAACTGGCCCTGTCGCGCCTGGGCATCAACGCCGTCAAAGCGGGCTGAGCCATGGACCGTATCCCCATCCTGCAAATGGGCGAGTACCTGCTGGTGACCATCCAGGTCGACATGCATGACCAGCTCGCCCTGAACCTTCAGGAAGACCTCTCCGAACGCATCAGCCGCACCTCGGCCAAGGGCGTGCTGATCGATATCTCGGCGCTGGACATGGTCGACTCCTTTATCGGCCGGATGATCGGCACCATCTCCGGGCTGTCGCGGATCATGGACGCGCAGACCGTACTGGTAGGCATGCAGCCGTCGGTGGCGATCACCCTGGTCGAGCTGGGTCTGACCCTGCCCGGGGTGAGCACCGCGCTGAACGTCGAGCGCGGCATGCAGAAACTCCGTGACCGGGTGGAACGCTCATGAACCTGCGCAGCAGCGGTACCCAACCGGTGCGCCTGGAACAGGACGTGGTCCTGGCCCGGCAGACCGCGCGCAAGCTGGCCACCGAGCTGGGCATGCGCCTGATCGACCAGACCAAGCTGGTCACCGCGGTCAGCGAGCTGGCGCGCAACACCGTGGTCTACGGCGGCGGCGGCGACATGGACTGGCAGGTGCTCGACGATATCGGTCGGGTCGGCCTGCGCCTGAGCTTTCGCGACCAGGGCCCGGGCATCCCGGATATCCGCCTGGCCCTGACCGACGGCTGGACCTCCGGCGGCGGCCTGGGCCTGGGCCTGACCGGGGCCAGGCGCCTGGTGGACGAATTCGACCTGCAAACCGCGCCCGGCGAGGGCACCTGCGTGACGATTACCCGATGGACTTGAGCGTTGATGGATCGCCGACCCTGGTGCTGGCGATCGAAGAAGCATCCCAGGTCGGCCATGCCCGACGCAGCGCGCAGAAACTGGCGCAGCAGCACGGCTTCAACGAAAACGATGCCGGGCGGGTCGCGCTGGTCACGACCGAGCTGGCCAGCAATGTGCTCAAGCACGCCGGTCGCGGCGAGCTGCACCTGCGCCTGCTGCCCCACCCCGACGGCATCGGCATCGAGGTGCTGGCGGTAGACCGCGCCGCCGGTTTCGACCGCGCTACCTGCATGACCGACGGCTATTCCAGCGGCGGCACCCAGGGCATCGGCCTTGGTGCGGTGGAGCGCCAGGCCGACGCCTTCGACCTGTATACCGACGAGCGCGGCACCGTGCTGCTGGCACGTTTCTATCGCGATGGCGGCTTCGGCAAACGCAAGCGCGATGTGCGCTACGGCCTGAGCCAACACTCGCTGCACAACGACCCGGCCTGTGGCGACAGCTGGTACCTGGCGTTTCGCGGCCAGCGCCTGACGGCACTGGTGCTCGACGGCCTTGGCCATGGTGTGGAAGCCGAGGAAGCCGCGCTCGCCGGGCGCGACGCCTTTGCCCGCGAGCCCTTTGCCGCAGCCGACCGGCTCATTGCGGACATGCACGAAGCAATGAGCCGCACCCGTGGCGGCGCGGTGGGCATCGCCCAGTTCGACGCAGCCAGCGACAGCCTGCAATTCACCGGCATCGGCAATATCGCCGCCAGCCTGATCAGCCCGGAAAAGACCCGCGGCCTCACCTCGCACCCCGGCATCGTTGGCGCCCAATACCGCAAGACCCAGACCTTTGACTATGCTGCCGTGAACGGAAACCTGCTGATCCTGCACAGCGATGGCCTGCAATCGCGCTGGAATCTGCGCGACTACCCCGGCCTGGTGCACTGCCATCCGGCAGTGATCGCCGCCGTGCTGCACCGCGATTTCAGCCGTGGCCGCGACGACGTGACCGTTCTGGTGGTGGCCCTGGAGACCGTCGATGACTGACCTGTCCAATCTCAATGCCGAACAGCGCGCCCTGTTCGAGCGCCTGCAAGGCGAAGCCGAGGCCTTGCGTGCCGAACTCGACGAAACCAACCAGGGCGTGCTGGCCCTCTACTCCGAACTGGACACCCAGGCCGAGCAACTGCGCCAGGCCTCGGACCTGAAAAGCCGCTTCCTGTCCTACATGAGCCACGAGTTCCGCACCCCGCTGGGCTCGATCCTGAGCATCACCAGCCTGCTCGCCGACGAACTGGACGGACCGCTCAGCCCCGAGCAGCACAAGCAGGTGGCCTTTGTCAGCAACGCCACCCGCGAGCTCAGCGACATGGTCGACGACCTGCTCGACCTGGCCAAGATCGAGGCCGGGCGCATCACCATCTCGCCGGGCTGGTTCGACATGCTCGACCTGTTCGCCGCCCTGCGCGGCATGTTCCGCCCCATCGTCAACAGCAGCAATGTCGACCTGATCTTCGAGGAACCCAGCGGGCTGCCACGGCTCTATACCGATGACAAGAAGCTGGCGCAGATCCTGCGCAACTTCATTTCCAACTCGCTGAAATTCACCACCAGCGGCGAGGTGCGGGTTTCGGCCAGCCTGGAGGGCAGCGAGTGGATCCGCTTCGCGGTGAGCGATACCGGCATCGGCATCGCCCCGGAACTGCACGGCGCCCTGTTCGAGGACTTCTCCCAGGTCGACTCGCCGTTGCAGAAGCGCCTGCGCGGCACCGGCCTCGGCCTGTCGCTGTGCAAGCGCTTCGCCGAGCTGCTGGGCGGCGAGGTCGGGGTCGACAGCGAGCCGGGTGTCGGCTCGACCTTTTTCGTGATCATCCCGCTGGCCGTGGCCACGGAGGCAGTCGATGAAACGTGATCTGCGCCTGCTGATCGTCGACGACAACATCGCCACCCGCTACGCCCTGCGCCGCCGTCTCGACCGTCAGGGCTACACGGTGCTGGAGGCCGGCACCGGCGGCGAGGGCCTGGCGCTGATCGAGCAGGAGCGCCTCGATGCGCTGATCCTCGACGTCAACCTGCCGGACATGAGCGGCTTCGATATCGTCCGCAACCTGCGCGCCGACCCGCGCACCGCCCTGCTCCCGGTGATCCACGTGTCGGCCGCGTCGATCCAGACCGGCGACATCATCACCGGCCTCGATGCCGGCGCCGACGCCTACCTGATCCACCCGATCGATCCCGACGTGCTGCTGGCCACCCTGCGCACCCTGCTACGGGTACGCGATACGGAAAACGCCCTGCGCGAAAGCGAGGCGCGCTTCCGCGAGATCTTCACCAACGTCTCCGCGCCCCTGGCCGTGCTCGACGCCAACCTGACCATCCACGAATGCAACCAGGCCTTCGCCCAGTTGCTCGAAGGCACCAGCAACCCGCAGACCGTGCGCGAGTGCCTGGACGACAACGACGGCTCGGTGATCGGCGAACTGCGCCTGCGCCTGGCCGATGGCGAACGCTGGAAAGGCACGCTGAACATGCGGGTCAAGGGTGAACTGCGCGAGACCGAGTGGCAGATCTCGCCCTACCGCACCCCCGGTTCCAGCCTGGTGTTCGTCGAGGATGTCACCGAACACCGTCATCGCGAACGCTCGCACCAGGCCCAGCTGGACGACGCCACCACCCAGCTGGCCAAGGAAGTCGCCGAACATGCCCGGACCGAAGAGCAACTGCTCCAGGCACAGAAGATGGACGCCCTGGGCAAGCTGACCGGCGGTATCGCCCACGACTTCAACAACATGCTCACCGGGATCATCACCAGCCTCGAACTGATTCGGAAACAGGCCGGCGTACAAACCTCGCCGAAGCTGCAGATCTACGCCGAGGCCGCGCTCAATTCCGCCACCAGCGCGGCGTCCCTGACCCACCGCCTGCTCGCCTTCGCCCGCCAGCAGCCGCTGGATACCCGGCCGGTGGATATCAACGAGCACGTGCGCTCGCTGGAAGACCTGCTGATCCGCACCATCGGCGAACGCATCGTGCTCAAGCTGGAGCTGACCAACCAGCCGGCCATCGCCCTGGTCGACCCGGTGCAGCTGGAAAGCGCCGTACTCAACCTGGTGATCAACGCCCGCGATGCCCTGCCCCAGGGCGGGCATATCTGGATCAGCACTTATGCCGCGTACTCCCGTGGCAACCCGAAGATGCAGGATGGCGCCTATGTCTCGCTGTCGGTGCGCGACGACGGCATTGGTATCGATCACAGCGTGATCGACAAGGTCTTCGAGCCGTTCTTCACCACCAAACCGCTGGGCCAGGGCACCGGGCTCGGCCTGTCGACCATCTACGGCTTCGCCCGCCAGTCCGGTGGTGACGCGCATATTCGCAGCGTGATGGGCCGAGGTACCGAGGTGACCCTGCTCCTGCCTGCCGCCGGCGAAGTACCCGACCTGCCACCCGAGCCGCAGGACAGCGTCGATCCGCAGGGCCAGGGCGAGCACATCCTGATCGTCGAGGACATGGCCTCGGTGCGCCTGTTCGTGAGTGAAGTGCTGCTGGATGCCGGTTACCGCTGCACCACGGTGGAAAGCATCGAGCTGGCCCTGGAGCACCTGCAGAAGGATGCCTCCATTGACCTGCTGCTCACCGATGTCGGCCTGCCGCGCATGAGCGGCCGCGAACTGGCGGATGTCGCCCGCGGCTGGCGCGCCGGGTTGCCGGTGCTGTTCATGACCGGCTATGCGCAGACCGCCCTCAATCGCCAGGCGTTTCTCGCGCCGGGCATGGACATGCTGTTCAAGCCGTTCCAGATCGGGGAGTTGCTGGAGAAGGTGCGGCGGGTGCTGGGTGGGTGATGGAGTCAGGTCGACGCGGTCGAGGTAGGAGCTGCTTTAGCTGCGAAGGACCGCGTCAGCGGTCCCAAAACCATCCCGCACGAGCCTCTGGCCAATCCGGATTGTGGATTCACCGAGCCAGGCCTGGCGTGTGTCTCCAGATTCATTGGATTGACAGGTTTTGGGACCGCTGACGCGGTCCTTCGCAGCTAAAGCAGCTCCTACCGGGACCGCGCCGCACGGGCGGTTTGTGTAAACCGGATGCTCATCGCTGGCAGCTCCCACAAGGTTCCGGGCCAACCGCAGAATTCAGGCCCGACACAGAACCTGTGGGAGCTGGCATTGCCAGCGATGAGGCCCGAAAAACCACCCTCACCCCGCCTCCTTGCCCCCTTCCAGGAAGATCTGCGCCGGCAACCTGAACCCCCGCAGCCGCAGCAACGCCAGCGGCCCCTCCCCCAACTCCGTG
>Ga0222427_100217_pt1 | contig 136899 bp, 119 predicted proteins | sample 2B20Ametagenome_FD_182890 | JGI IMG/M metagenome (GOLD analysis project Ga0222427, IMG submission 182890) | Enriched microbial communities from leaf-cutter ant dump, University of Wisconsin, Madison, United States - 2B20A (version 2) | ecosystem: Environmental > Terrestrial > Nest > Insects... | reverse complement strand
TCGCCCGCGTCGTCCTCGGCGGCGATCTCGAACCGGATCTTCTTGCCGCCGATCACGAGGTTCTGCGCATTCAGGTCGTCGAGCGCGAGGCGCACGCCGTTCTCGGTGTCCTTGCCGATGTGGGCGATGCCGCCCGAGATGGGGCCGGCGTGGGCGATCTTGACGACCTGCACGTCCTGCGCCAGCGCAGGGGCCGCAACGGTGACAGTAGCCAGCACGCAGGCGGCAGACAACAGGGACAGCGAGAAGCGGGAAGTACAGGCCACGGTCGAAAATCTCCAAGAATGCGGGGCCTGCATCCTAGCCAGCGCCGGCCCGGTTTCCCGGCAGATGCTATGCAAACATAGCAATTCGAGCCGGCCATTAAAACGGCTAATGCAGGGCGTGGGACAGGCTGGGATAATTGCGCCCCTATGTCCCTACTGCCCCACCAGCTCGAACTGCTCGCGCCCGCGCGCGATGCCGACATCGGCATCGAAGCCGTCAACCATGGCGCGGATGCCGTCTACATCGGCGGCCCGGCCTTCGGCGCGCGGGCGAGCGCGGGCAACGGCATCCGCGACATCGAGCGGCTGGTAAAGCACGCGCACCGCTTCAACAGCCGCATCTTCATCACGCTCAACACCATCCTGCGCGACGACGAGCTGGAGGCCGCGCGCCGCATGGCCTGGCAGGTGTACGAGGCAGGCGCGGACGCGCTCATCATCCAGGACATGGGCCTGCTCGAAATCGACCTGCCGCCCATCCAGCTCCACGCCAGCACGCAGACCGACATCCGCACGCCCGAGAAGGCGCGCTTTCTGCAGGATGCGGGCCTGTCGCAGATCGTGCTGGCACGCGAGCTGACGGTGCAGCAGATCGCGGCCGTGCACAAGGCGCTGGGCCCCGTCGATGCGCCGGGCCGTGCCAACATCGAGTTCTTCATCCACGGCGCGCTGTGCGTGGCCTACAGCGGCCAGTGCAACATCAGCCACGCGCAGACCGGCCGCAGCGCCAACCGGGGCGACTGCAGCCAGGCCTGCCGCCTGCCCTACCAGGTGACGGACGCGCAGGGCCGCTTCATTGCGCACGACAAGCACGTGCTCTCCATGAAGGACAACAACCAGAGCGACAACCTGCGCGCCCTCATCGCCGCGGGCGTGCGCAGCTTCAAGATCGAGGGGCGCTACAAGGACATGGGCTACGTGAAGAACATCACCGCCCACTACCGCACGCTGCTCGACGAAATCATCGAGGAGCGCGAGGCCCAGGGTATGCCGCTGGCCCGCTCGTCCAGCGGGCGCACCACGTTCACCTTCACGCCCGACCCGCTGCAGAATTTCAACCGCGAGTTCACCGACTATTTCGTGACCGGCCGCAAGCAGGACATCGGCGCCTTCGACACCCCCAAGAACCCCGGCCAGGCCATCGGCTGGGTGACCAAGGTCGGCCCCGACTTCGTGGAACTGGAACTGACCGACCCCGCCACCGTGCTGCACAACGGCGACGGCCTGTGCTACTACGACCTGCACAAGGAACTGGTGGGCATGGCCATCAACGTGGCCGAGCCCGTGTCGGCGCGCAGCGTCGGCCAGTGGCGCGTGTACCCGAAGGACCCGATGGAGGGCTTCAAGGACCTGCGCAAAGGCACGGAGGTCAACCGCAACCGCGACATGGACTGGGTGCGCACGCTGGAGAAGAAGTCCAGCGACCGCCGCATCGGCCTGTGGGCGCACTTCGCGGAAACGCCCGGCGGCTTCAACCTGATGCTGACCGACGAGGACGGCCACGTGGGCTGTGCCGAGGTGCAGCAGCCGCACCAGAGCGCCACGGATGCCGCCAAGGCAGAGGCCAGCCTGCGCGAGCAACTGGGCCGCTTCGGCGCCACGATCTTCACGGTGCACGACATCGCGGTACAGCTCTCCCAGCCCTGGTTCGTGCCCGCCTCGGTGCTCAACGCGCTGCGCCGCGACGCCGTGGCCGATCTGGAAGCCAACCGCGCCGCGGGCTTCCTGCGCCTGCAGCGCGCCGCGCCCGTGCAGCCGCCCGTGCCCTACCCCGAGGACACGCTCTCCTACCTGGGCAATGTGTTCAACCATAAGGCGCACGACTTCTACGCGCGCCACGGCGTGAAGGTGATAGACGCCGCCTACGAGGCGCACGAGGAGGAAGGCGAGGTCAGCCTGATGATCACCAAGCACTGCGTGCGCTTTTCCATGAGCCTGTGCCCCAAGCAGGCCAAGGGCGTGACGGGCGTGCAGGGCACCATCAAGGCCGAGCCATTGATGCTCATCAACGGCAAGGAAAAGCTCACCCTGCGCTTCGACTGCAAGCCCTGCGAGATGCACGTGGTGGGCAAGATGAAGAAGTCCGTGCTGAACCAGCACACGAAGGAGATGCAGGCCCAGCCCCTGCAGTTCTACCGGACGCGGCCCCTGGGCAATACGCTCTCGAAACAATAGCTGCCAGCGCTTTCTGGACAAGCGCTGGAGGCCAAAAAAACCCAAAACCCCAAAGCGGCGGCCCGCGCATAAGCTCATAGCCAACGATTCGACCCATGCGCACCTTCCCGGTGCAAGAATGGCCCCGCCATTTTTCTTTCATCCAACCGGGAGACCCAAGCGCGTGAAGATCGAAACCCTCGCCGTCCACGCCGGCTACACGCCCGACCCCACGACCAAGTCCGTGGCCGTGCCCATCTACCAGACGGTGGCCTACGCCTTCGACAGCGCCCAGCACGGCGCCGACCTGTTCGACCTGAAAGTGCCGGGCAACATCTACACCCGCATCATGAACCCGACCAACGACGTGCTGGAAAAGCGCCTCGCGGCGCTCGAAGGCGGCATCGCAGCACTGGCGCTGGCCTCGGGCATGGCGGCCATCACCTACGCCATCCAGACCATCGCCGAGGCGGGCGACAACATCGTCTCGGCCAGCACGCTCTACGGCGGCACCTACAACCTGTTCGCGCACACCTTCCCGCAGCAGGGCATTGAGGTGCGCTTCGCCGACCCGCGCGACCCGGCCAGCTTCGCGCCGCTGATCGACGCGCGCACCAAGGCCGTGTTCGTCGAATCCATCGGCAACCCGCTGGGCAACGTGACCGACATCGCCGCGCTGGCGAAGGTGGCGCACGACCACGGCGTGCCGCTGATCGTGGACAACACCGTGCCCAGCCCCTACCTGCTGCGCCCCATCGAGCACGGCGCAGACATCGTGGTGCACGCGCTCACCAAGTACCTGGGCGGCCATGGCAACAGCATCGGCGGCGCCATCATCGACAGCGGCAAGTTCCCGTGGGCCGAGCACAAGGCGCGCTTCAAGCGCCTGAACGAGCCCGACGTGAGCTACCACGGCGTGGTCTACACCGAGGCGCTGGGCCCCGCCGCCTTCATCGGCCGCGCGCGCGTGGTGCCGCTGCGCAATACGGGCGCGGCGCTGTCGCCGTTCAACGCCTTCCTGATCCTGCAGGGCATCGAGACGCTGGCGCTGCGCATGGACCGCATCGGCGACAACACCCTGGCCATCGCCCAGTACCTGCAGGGCCACCCCAAGGTGGAATGGGTGCGCTACGCGGGCCTGCCCGACCACCCGGACCACGCGCTGGTGCAGCGCCAGTCGGGCGGCAAGGCGTCGGGCATTCTGTCGTTCAGCCTGAAGGCCAGTGACACCAACCCGCGCGCCGCCGGGGCGCGCTTCCTCGATGCGCTGCAGCTCTTCACCCGCCTCGTGAACATCGGCGACGCGAAGTCGCTGGCCACGCACCCGGCATCGACCACGCACCGCCAGCTCAACCCCGAGGAACTGGCCAAGGCGGGCGTGAGCGAAGGCATGGTGCGGCTGTCGGTGGGCATCGAGCACATCGACGACCTGCGGGCCGACCTGGCGCAGGCGCTCGACAAGGTTTGAAGTGTTTTTGGCCTCCAGCGCTTGTCCAGAAAGCGCTGGCAGCTATTCAAACCGTAGCAATCAAAGGTCCCGCGCCAGCCGCAGCCCCGTGAACTGCCAGCGCGCGGTGGCCGGGAAGAAGTTGCGGTAGGTCAGCCGCTCGTGCCCCGCCGGCGTGGCGCACGAGCCGCCGCGCAGCACGTACTGGTTGACCATGAACTTGCCGTTGTACTCGCCCACCGCGCCCGCCGCGGGGCGAAAGCCCGGGTACGGCGCGTAGCTCGACTGCGTCCACTGCCACGCGGCGTCAAAGCACTGCGCAAAGCCGCCCGCAGACAGCGGGGCCGCGTACAGCCGGGCCGCGTGCTCCCATTCCGCCTCGGTCGGCAGCCGCGCGCCCACCCAGCGCGCGTAGGCGTCGGCCTCGTAATACGACAGGTGGACGGCCGGTTGCGCCGGGTCCAGCGGCTGCAGGCCCGCGAGCGTGAAGGCATGCCAGCCGCTTTCCGCGCGCTGCCAGTAAAGCGGCTGCGTGATGCCCTGCGCCACACGCCAATCCCAACCCTCGGCCAGCCAGCAGGCCGGGTCGCCGTAGCCGCCGCCCTCGACGAAGGCGGCGAACTCGGCGTTGGTGACAAGGCGCGAGGCCAACGCGCAGGGGTGCAGGTAGACGCGGTGGCGCGGGCTTTCGTTGTCGAACGCGAAGCCCTCGCCCGCGTGGCCGATCTCGGCCAGACCGCCTTCCAGCGGCAGCCATTCCAATGCGCCGGACGCCTGCACCGGTGCGGGTGCGTCGGAGTCATAGGCTGGGTACAGCGGGTTGCACGACAGCAGGTGCTTCACATCGGTGAGCAGCAGCTCCTGGTGCTGCTGCTCGTGCTGCAGGCCCAGCTCCACCAGCGCGCACAGCACGGCATCACGCGCCACGGCGGGCAGCAGGCGCTGCATGCGCGCATCCACATCCGAGCGGTAGGCCAGCACCTCGGCCAGCGCGGGCCGCGTGAGCAAACCCCGCTGCGGGCGCGGGTGCTTGGCGCCCACGCCGTTGTAGTAGGAGTTAAACAGCACGCGGAACGCGGGGTGGAACGGCGCGAAGCCTGGCTCGTTGGGCTCCAGCACGAAGGTCTCGAAGAACCAGGTGGTGTGGGCCAGGTGCCACTTCACGGGGCTGGCGTCGGGCATGGACTGCGCGCCGCAGTCCTCGGCCGACAGGGGCGCGGCCAGCGCCAGCGAGTGCTGGCGGGTGGCGGTGTAGCGCGCAAGCAGTTCGGCAGCGGCGGTCATGGCAGGTTCCTATCAGGGACGCGCGTGCACCACAGCGAACCAGCCGCGCTCGTCCGTCCAGGCCTGGGCCTGCGTGAAGCCTGCGCGCGCGAGCATGGCGGTGAACACGGGCAGCGGGTACTTGTAGCTGTTCTCGGTGTGGATGCGCTCGCCCCGGTCGAACCGGCGGCCGCCGCCGGGCCAGCGCACCTCCGAATCGGCCAGCGCCTCCAGGTGCATCTCGATGCGCGATGCGTCCTGGTTGAAGAACGCGCGGTGCCCCCACTGTTCCACGTCGAAGTCGCTGCCGATGAGGCGGTTCACATGGGTCAGCATGTTGCGGTTGAAGGCGGCCGTCACGCCCGCCGCATCGTCGTAGGCGGCCTCCAGCACCGCCACGTCCTTGGGCAGGTCGATGCCGATCAGCAGGCCGCCGTCGTCATCGACCAGTTCGCGCATGTGGGCCAGCAGCTCCAGCGCGTGCGGCGGGTCGAAGTTGCCAATGGACGAGCCCGGGTAGAACACCAGCCGGCCGGCGCGCGGGATGTCGCCGGGCAGCTGCACGCCCTGCGTCATGTCGCCGCCCAGCGCCCGCGCGTCCAGGCCCGGGAAATCCTCGCGCAGGCCCTGCACCGCCGCATTCAGGAAGTCCGCCGAGATGTCCACGCCCACGAAGCAGGCGGGCCGCACCAGCCGGCACAACGTGCGCGCCTTCTGGCAGTTGCCCGCGCCCAGCTCCACCACGGTGCGCCCCGTGCCCACGGCCCGCGCGATGTCGGCCGCGTGCTGCTGCATGACGGCGTTCTCGGTGCGCGTGGGGTAGTACTCGGGCAGGCGCGTGATCTCCTCGAACAGCCGCGAGCCGTGCTGGTCGTAGAAGTACTTGGGTGAGATGCAGGCGGGGCGGCGGCGCAGGCCGTGCGTGATGTCTTCGGTAGTGCTGGGCATGGGTCGTGGGGCGTCTTGCTGGCGGCACAGGAGCCCGGCGGCCCCGCAACCAAGGACCATTGTGCGCCGCCCGCACGGCCGCGCATGTAGGCCAATTCCCATGGGTGCGTGTACTGGCCGCATTGGCGAGCATCTGTACCTTGCCGGCCCGGCGCACCGGCCCTACGCTGGACGCTTTCAACCCGGACCCGCCCACACCATGCTCCAGATGCGCTCCCGCCACAGGGTGGCGGCATGACGCCCGCCACGCTGCTGGTCTTTTCGCTGGTGGCCCTGGTCGCCATCGCCACCCCCGGCCCCACGGTGCTGCTCGCGCTGGCCAATGGCTCGCGCTATGGCATACGCCGTTCGCTGCCGGGCATGCTGGGGGCCATGGCGTCCGACTGCGTGCTGGTGGGCGCGGTGGCGCTGGGCCTGGGCGCGCTGCTGGCGGCCTCGGAATTCTGGTTCTCGGTGGTGAAGTGGCTGGGCGCGGCCTACCTGGCCTGGCTGGGCGTGCGCCTGCTGCGCTCGCAAGGGAGCCTGGACGCCGTTTCGGCGCCGGCCGGCGGGGGTACGCCGCGCGGCATCTTCGCGCGCTCGTTCCTGGTGGCCGTGACCAACCCCAAGGGCTACCTGTTCTGCTCGGCCCTGCTGCCGCAGTTCATCGACGCCGGCGCGCCGCAGTGGCCGCAGTACGCCACCATTGCCGTGGTGTTCGCCAGCCTCGATTTCGCGGTGATGCTGGCCTACGCCGTGGCCGGCGCCCGCGCGGTCAGGCTGCTGCGCCGCCATGCGGTGCTGTGGCTGGACCGCTGCTGCGGCGGCGCGCTGCTGGCGCTGGCCGGCTCGCTGGCGTTCTACCGCCGCGGCGCCGGCTGAAGGTGACGGGCGGTCAGAACCGCCAGCCCAGGCCCACGCCCACCAGCACGGGGTCGGCCTTGAAGGTGCCCAGCTTGGCGCCGCCGGCGCTCACGTCGGTCTTGATGAAGACTTTCTTCACGTCGAAGTTCAGGTACAGGTTCTTCTGCAGCGGAATGTCCACGCCGGCCTGCAGCGCGGCGCCGAAGCTGTTGCGGTCGATGTCCACGCCGGCGGGCAGCCTCACGCTGGAAAAGCGCGTGTAGTTCAGGCCCGCACCCACATAGGGCTTGAAGCCGGGGGCGTTGAAGTGGTACTGCAGCAGCAGCGTGGGCGGCAGGTGCTTGAGCGAGCCGATGGCGGCGCCCGCCGCGCTCAGCGTGTGCTTCTGGGGCACGGTCAGGATCAGCTCGGCCGCCAAGTTGGGGCTGAAGAAGTAGGTGACGTCGACTTCGGGAATGGTCTTGTCGTTGATGGACAGGCCCAGGGGCGTGCTGTCCTTGTTGGCGCTGTCCAGGTGCACGGCGCGCGCGCGGACCATCCAGGGGCCCTCGGCCTGTTGTTGCGCGAAGGCGGCGCCGGAAGCGGCGGTCAATGCACACAGGGCGGCCGCGGCCAGCAGGTTCTTTTTGTTCATGGCGATTCTCGTTTCTTCCATCGGTTGGACGGGGACGACCCCCGTGCCACCATTGAACCGCCACGCCCTTCAGCGGGCCTTGCCCTAACTCAAGACACTGGTATTAACCCTTAGATCTGGATCAATGCGCGGCGGACTTGCCGCGCAGGCGCTGCACCAGCGTCACGCCCGCGAGCACCAGCCCGCCCGCCACGATGCCCACCACCGCGTTGAGCAGGTTCGGCACCAGCAGGCCCCACAGCCCGCCCACGGGCCACAGCGCCGCGGCGCTGCCGGCCCCTTCCACCAGGTGGTGCAGCGGCGGCACGCCATGCACCAGGATGCCGCCGCCGACCAGGAACATCGCCGCCGTGCCCGCCACCGACAGGCCCTTCATGAGCCAGGGCGCCGCACGCAGGATGCCCGCCCCCACGGCCTGCGCCACGCTGCTGGCGCGGCGGCTGAGCCACAGGCCCAGATCGTCCAGCTTGACGATGCCGGCCACCAGCCCGTACACGCCCGCCGTCATGATCACGGCGATGCCCGACAACACCGCCACCTGCTGCGCGAACGGCGCCGTGGCCACGGTGCCCAGGGTGATGGCGATGATTTCGGCCGATAGGATGAAGTCGGTGCGCACCGCGCCCTTGATCTTGGCTTTTTCGAACGCCACCAGGTCCACCGCCGGGTTGGCATTGGCCTGGGCGTGGCTCTCGTGCTCGGCGGCGTCCGTGTGCGGGGCGTGCAGCAGCTTGTGGGCCAGCTTCTCGAAGCCTTCGAAGCACAGGAAGGCGCCGCCCACCATCAGCAGCGGCGTGACCGCCCAGGGCGCGAAGGCGCTGATGAGCAGCGCCAGCGGCACCAGGATGACCTTGTTCACCAGCGAGCCCTTGGCCACCGCCCACACCACGGGGATCTCGCGCTCGGCGCGCACGCCGGCCACCTGCTGGGCGTTGAGCGCAAGGTCGTCGCCCAGCACGCCCGCCGTCTTCTGCGCCGCCACCTTGGTCATGACCGACACGTCGTCGGCCATGGTGGCGCTCTTCTTGGCGGCCACCTTGGTCATGAGGGCCACGTCGTCGAGGATGGTGGCAATGTCGTCGAGCAGGGTCAGAAGGCTGGCACCGGCCATGGTCGTCCTTGGGCAAAGATGGGGGCAAGAATGGATCCGCACCGCGCGGGTGCAAAGGACTATGGTAATCGTACGGCTGCGAGGCTTGCCGCGCAGTCTGAACGGCTGTGCCTGCCCGTGCCAGGCTCCCCTCTACCCTTGCCGGGAAGAAGCGCTTTTCGGTGGTCTTGCGCCATTGAAGCACCGCGCTGGTCCGCCGGAACCCGGCGACGCGCAGCGCGGTGCATCTTCGTTCAGAACGCATCGTGGCGGCAGGGACGCGCCGCGCACATCTCTCTGGAGACAATTGCCGCCGCGGATGGTCACATTTTGCAAAGCGGGGATGCCGCCGGGGTAATGCTGGCGGGGTAGCTTTGCTCGATCACGGGGCGCAGCACTCCATCGGCAACCTTCACGCGGGCCACATAGTTGGGGATCAGCAGTTGGTTATCCGCCGCCCTGATTTCCGCCTTGCCGTACAAGGTGTCCACCGTCGCCCCGCGCAGCGCCTTGGTCACGTCCTCGGGCTTGACGCTCTTGGCCAACGCGATGCCCTGGAAGAGCACCATCGCACCGTTGTAGGCCTGGCCTTCGGTGTCGGATGGCAAGCGGTTGTGCTTGGCCTTGAACGCGGCGGCGAAAGCCTTGCTCTGCGGCGTGTCGATATCGGGCGTGTAGCCCACGTTGCCCGGCACGTTGCTGAGCGACTGGCCCGTGGCATTGACCACAAAGTTCGACAGGAGCGCGTGGCCGATCAGTGGCGTCTGGGGAATGAGACCGAAGTCAGTGGCCTGCTTGGTGAAGGCGATGGCGCCTGAAACGTCCGCGACCCAGATAGCATCTGCCTTGGCGGCCTTTAGCTGCTGAATGTAAGGCGCGTAGTCCTTGGTGCCAAGTGGCACGAAGAGCTTGGTGGTGACCTTCTTGCCCTGGGCTGTGACCGCTGCCTCGAATGACTTGGCCGAGTCCTGGCCCCATACATAGTCGGCCGCCATGACGGCGAAGTTGTTGCCCGGAATGCCTTTGACCCATTCGTTGATCATGGCAAGATCCATCGCATCGGAGTGGTTGGTGCGGATGAATCGCGGGCTACAGGCATCCTGCGTGAGCTTGTCAGCCTTGCTGATGGTGCCGATGAAGGCAGCGTCCCAGCGTACCAGGTTGGCACTGACGGCCAGCGAGATCGACGAGGTGATGGGGCCGATCAGCAGGTTGTGGCCTTCGCGTGCCAGCTTTTCTGCAGCGCGCCGGCCGGCGTCGGGCGTGCTCTCGTCATCGGCCTCTGCCACCACGATCTTGCGGCCATCCACGCCACCCTTGGCGTTGGCCTCATCCACGGCAAAGCGGATGCCGTTGAGCACGTCCGCGCCCATGGTCGAGAACGCGCCCGACTTGGATGTCACCAGCCCCAGCTTGACGGGGTCCTTGGCCTGGGCCGCCGCTGCCAATGGCAGGGCCGCGATGAGCGCCACGCCTGCCAACCTTTGTTGAAACTGCGTTGTCTTCTTGAACATGTTTGTCTCCTAGTTTTTCTCACCGGAAACGGCCCGGCTGCCACTCCACCACGCGCCGCTGGGCGCGTCACACGGTTACGTGTTCCTCCAGGGCCTTAAGCCCTTGCGGCCCCGCCTGCACCTCGCCCGCTGCCACCACAGCCCCTTTCGCCATGGCCGCGTAGCGGTGCGCCACGCGCACCACCAGGCTCAGGTTCTGCTCGATCAACAGCAAGGCCGTGCCTTGATCTGCTACATGGTTGAAGATGTCCACGAGCTGGTCCACGATGACGGGCGCAAGGCCCTCGGTCGGCTCGTCGAGCAGGATCAGCGCGGGGTTCGCCATCAGTGCGCGCCCCACGGCCAGCATCTGCTGCTGCCCGCCGGACAGCGCGGTGCCGGGCGTCTGCGCCCGCTCTTGCAGGATGGGGAACAGGCGGTAGATGTGCGCCAAGTCCCATGGCCCTTTGCGGCCCACGGCGGCACCGAGTTGCAGGTTCTCCTGCACGGTCAGGTTGGCGACGATGCGCCGCCCCTGCGGCACGACGGCGATGCCGTGCTGCGCAGCGACGTAGGGGCGGGGGCGGCTGACATCCGCCCCGCCCAGCGTGATGCGGCCCTGGCGCATGTGCGCGAGGCCCAGAATGGTGTTGACCACGGTGGTCTTGCCCACGCCGTTGCGCCCGATCAGCGCCACGCGCTCGGCGGCAGACACTTGCAGGCTCAGGCCGTGCAGGATGTGGGCCGCGCCGTAGTAGGCATGCACGCCCTCCAGGTTCAACAGGCTGCCGCTCATGCCGCGCTCCCCAGATAGGCTTCGCGCACGCGGGGGTCTGCGCGCACGGCGGCAGGCTCGCCGCTGGCGATGACACGGCCCAGTTCAAACACCGTGACCGCATCGGAGATGCCGAACACCACGTCCATGTCGTGCTCCACCAGCAGCACCGACACCTCCCAGCGCGAGGTGAGCGCCTTCAGGTGCCGGGCCAAGTCCAGCGATTCCTGCACCGACAGGCCCGCCATGGGTTCGTCCAGCATCAAGAGCTTGGGGCGGCCCACCAGCGCCAGGGCGAGGTCGAGGCGGCGCTGCTCGCCATAGCCCAGGTCGCCCGCGATGGCGTTGCCCAGGCGGGCCAAGTCCAGCTCTTGCAGCACGGCCTCGGCATCCTGCGCGGAATCGGTCACGCCCATCTTGTGCGACGCCAGCTCCACCTGCTGGCGCACGCCCATGCCGCCAAAGATGCTGGTGCGCTGAAAGCTGCGCGACAGGCCGCGCTGGCGGCGCTGCACCGCGCCCAGGTGGCTTACGTCTTCACCGGCCAGCAGCACCTTGCCGCGTGTCAGCGGCCTGCGCCCGGTGATGGCGTCGATGACGGTGGATTTGCCCGCGCCGTTGGGGCCTATCAGCCCGCGTATCTGGCCTTTTTCCAGCGTCAGCGCCACGCCGTCGAGCGCCTTCACGCCACCGTAGTGGATGGCCACGTCCTGCGCTTCGAGCACGTAAGAGGGTTGGTTGTCCGTCATGCCCTGCCCTCCCCCTTTTTACGCTGGAATAAGCGCTGGAATAGGCGCTGCGCCGCGCCGGTGATGCCGTCGGGCGAGAACACGATGACCGCGATCAGCGCCGCGCCGAAGATCGCCATGGAATGCGTGGCGTATTCGCCCAGCAAGTCCTTGAACAGAAAGTAGATGACCGCCCCCACGATCGGCCCCATAGGCTTGCGGAAGCCGCCCACCACCACCATCAGCAGGGTGATGGCCGACACGCTCCAGTGCAGGTTTTCGGGCGAGACGAAGCCGGTGTTGAGCGACGACAGCAGCCCCGCCACGCCCGTGACCATGGCCGACAGCGCATACACCAGCGCACGCGGCACGGTGGTGCGGATGCCGATGAAGCGGGCGCGCTCTTCGTTGTCGCGGATGGCCTCGGTGATGGCGCCAAAGCGCGTGCGCAGCAGGCAGGCCAGCGCCACGGCCACGGCCACCAGCACCACCCACGACACCATGAACAGCACGCTGGGTTGGAGCAGCACCGACTGCGGCACGCCGAACAGCGTGTTCGGCCACGGAATGCTCATGCCGTCCGCCCCGCCCGTCAGGCCCCGCGCCCGCGCCGCCAGCAAATAGGCCATTTGCCCGATGGCGAGCGTGAGCATGCCGAAGGCGATGCCGGGCACGCGCACGATGACCAGTCCGATGAGGAAAGCCGCCGCGCCCAGCGCCGCCAGCACCAGGGGCATGGCGAGTTCGGCAGGCAGCCAGCCCAGCGTGAGCACCACGCCCATGCCATACCCCGCCGCGCCGAAGTACAGCGCATGGCCAAAGCTGACCAGCCCGTTCTGCCGCAGCAGCACGCCCACGCCCAGCGCAAAGATGGCGTAGATGACCGCCTGCGTGAACATGCCCAGCAGGCTGTTGGAGCGCGTGACCAGCACGATGGCCGCGCCAGCGGCCAGGGCCAGCAGGGGCCACGAGAGCAGTCGGAGCAGATGCATCATGTGTGCCGCCCTCCCCGCTCAGGTGCGGCTTCCGGCCAGCCCGGAGGGCTTCCAGATCAGCACGGCAATCATGAAGATGAAGGGCAGCAGCACCGACACTTCGGGCAGATAGACCGCGCCGATGGACTGCATCATGCCCAGCAGCAGCGCTGCGGCAAACGCGCCCGCCAGCGAGCCAAGGCCGCCGATCACCACCACCACGAAGGAGTCGATCAGCACGTCCGAACTCATGTGCGGCGACAGCGACAGGAAGGGCGCGGCCACCACGCCCGCCAGCCCCGCCAGCGCGCTGCCCAGGCCCACCACGCCTGCGCTCAGGCGGTCGGTGTTGACGCCCTGCATGGAGGTGGTGACGGGGTCGGTGCTGGCGGCGCGCACGAACAGCCCGGCCTTGGAAAAGCGCAGCCACAGCGTCAGCCCCAGCGCCACGGCCGCGCCCACCACGATCACGCCGATGCGGTAGGCGGGCAGGTCGTGCCTCATGAAGCGCACCGAGAACGCCAGCAGCTCGGGCGTGAACAGCGAGTAATTGGCCTTGCCCCAGATGAAGGCCACGAGGTCTTCCAGAATCAGCAGCAGGCCGAAGGTGACGAGCATCACGTTGAGCGGCTCGTGGTCTTGCAGCGGCTGGAAGACGTAGCGGTCCAGCAGCACGCCGACCACGGCCATCGCCAGCGGCGCAACGCACAGGGCCACCCAGAAGTTGCTGTGCATCGCCACCGTGTAGCCGATGTACGCGCCCAGCATGTAGAGCGCGCCGTGCGCAAAGTTGACCACGCGCCGCAGCCCATAGATCAGCGCCAGCCCGGAACTCATCACGATGAGCAGCGCGCCATACACCAAGCCGTTGAACAGATTGACCGCCAACATATCCCGTCTCCTGCTCACTATGTTTTTAGTAGCTGCCAGCGCTTTTCCATCAAGCGCTGGAGGCCGATTTCATTCAGAAACCTTCATCATCTCGCGCAGCTTGAATTTCTGAATCTTTCCCGACGGCGTGGTGGGCATGGCCTCGGTGACGACCAGCTTTTCAGGGACGTATTGCAGGGCGACCTTCTGCTCTTTGAGGAAGGCCTGGATGGCGGCCAAGTCCAGCGTCTGCCCCGGCTTGGGCACCACCACGGCGCAGGCGCGCTCGCCCAGGCGCTCGTCGGGGTAGGCCACGATGGCGGCCATTGCCACGCTGGGGTGGCGGTAGAGCAGCGATTCGATCTCGACCACGGGAATGTTCTCGCCGCCGCGAATGATGACGTCCTTGCTGCGGCCGGTGATGCGGATGTAGCCGCGCTCGTCGATGCGCGCCAGGTCGCCGGTGTCGAACCAGTCGTCGGCGTCGGTGCCGTTGAGGTGCGGCCGGTGCAGGTAGCCGCCGAAGTTGGAGCACGAGCGCAGCATCAGCTTGCCCACGCTGCCGACCGGGAGCGTGCTGCCGTCCACGTCCGTCACCTTCACCTCCACGCCCGGCAGCGGGCAGCCGTCGGTATTGAAGGAGCGCTCGTCATCGTCCTCCAGTTGCGTGAGCGTGACCGCGCCGTTCTCCGTCATGCCCCAGGCGGAGACGATCTTGGCACCCAGCGCGGCGCGGGCCTGCTCCACCAGCGGCCCCGGAATGGGCGCACCCGCGCACAGAAAGGTGCGCAGGCTGGGCACGCCCTGCCCCGTCTCGGCCACGGTCTTCGCCAGGTCGGTCAGGAAGGGCGTGGAGGCCATGGTGAAGGTCACGCCGTGCTCGCGGATCAGGGCGATGGCCTTGTTCGGCTCCCACACGTCTTGCAGCACCACGCCCGTGCGCAGCATGACGGGCATGAGCAGGCCATACATGAAGCCCGTCTGGTGCGCCATGGGCGAGGCCATGAGCACGGTGTCTTGCGCGCCCAGGCGCAGGCGCTCGGCATAGGGAACGATGTTCGCCATGACGGTGTTGGCCGAGTGCATGACGCCCTTGGGTTCGCCCGTGGTGCCCGATGTGTAGATGAGCTGCGTCACGTCGTCCGGCCCTGGGCGGTGGCGCGTGAGGATGTCGCGGGCGTCCGCCGCGTCTTCCCACGCGGGGCCGCTCAAGAGGGCCTCGTAGCTGTTCGCGCCCTCGCCGCCCACGATGACGAGGTGTTGCAGGCTGGGCAGGCTGGCCTTCAGGCCGTTCGCCATGCTTTCAAAGTCGAAGCCGCGAAAGCTCTTAGGCGCGATCACCACCTTGGCCTCGCCGTGTTTGAGCATGAACGACAGCTCGCGCTCGCGGAAGATGTGCATCAGCGGGTTCATCACCGCGCCGATGCGCGAGCACGCGAGGTACGTCACCGTGAACTGCCACCAGTTGGGCAACTGGCAGGCCACCACGTCGTTTTGGCCCACGCCCAGCCGCGACAGGCCCACGGCCACGCGGTCTGCCATGCGCGCCAGTTCGCGGTAGCTGAACTGCGTGACCGCGCCCGTCTCCACGCGCAGCGCGGTCAGCGCCAGCTTGTCGGGGCACTGCGCCACGCAGGCGTCCAGCGCGTCGTTGATGGTGCGGTCGTGCCAGAGTCCTTGGGCGACCATGCGGGCGCGGCGCGGGGGCAGCAGTACGGCATCGAATTCCATGGCTTGTCTCCTGGGGTGTGGTTGTCGTTGTGTCGTCTCAAAAAAACTTCAGGCGGGAACGTGCTGCCTGCCCGCCCGCACGCGGGCGATGATGGTTTTCATGATCTGCGCCGTGCCGTCGCCAATCTGGAAGCCGAGCACGTCGCGCAGGCGCTGCTCCATCGGCCCCCTGTCGTAGCCGCCGTGGCCGAAGCACAGCAGGCACTGGTGGATCACGTCGTAGGCCAGCTTCGGCCCCCACCACTTCGCCATGCCCGCCTCGGCGGTGTGGGGCAGGCCCTGGTCCTTCAACCACAGGCCCTGGAGGCACAGCAGGCGTGCGCCCTCCACCTCGGTGTCGAACTGCGCCAGCGGGTGCGTCACGCCCTGGAAGGCCGACAGCGGCTGGCCGAAGGCTTGGCGCTCGGTGATGTATTGCCAGGTTTCCTCCAGCGACACGCGGGCCACGGCCAGGCACTGCAAGCCGATGAGCGAGCGCGAAAAGTCAAAGCCGTGCATCACCTGCACAAAGCCCTTGTTCTCGTCGCCCAGGCGGTGGCTGACGGGTACGCGCACGTTCTCGAAGAAGATCGACCCGCGCCCGATGGCGCGCTGGCCGTGGCAGTCGAAACGGCTGGTGGTGACGCCCGGCGTGTTCATGGGCACCAAAAGCGCCGTCACGCCGTGCGCGCCCGATTCGGGCGTGCCTGTGCGGCCAAACACCACGGTGATGTCGGCCTGGTCGGCGGCGGAGATGGAGGTCTTTTCGCCGTTGATGACGTATTCATCGCCAACGCGCTCGATGCGCAGGCGCAGGTTGGCCGCGTCCGAGCCACCACGCGGCTCGGTCAGCGCAATGGCGCAGATGGCCTCGCCCTGCACGATCTTTTGCAGCCAGGGCTGCACCACGCCCGGCTGGCCGTAGCGGGACAGGATTTGGCTGTTGAGCGAGGCCAGCAGGTTGACGTAAGAAAAGCTGAGGTCGGCGCGGGCGATCTCTTCATGGATCACGCCCGCCGCGAGGCAGCCCATGCCCAGGCCACCGAACTGCTCGGGCAGCTCGGGCACGATGAAGCCCAGTTGCCCCATCTCGCGCATCAGGGCGCGGTCAAAGGCGCGGGTCTTGTCGCGCTCCAGAAAGCCGGGGGCCACGCGCTCCTGCGCGAAGCGGCGCACCGTGTCGGCCAGCGTTTGCAGGTCTTCGGTGATGTAGGGGTTGGCTTGCATCGGCGGGCCTTTGCGTCCTACTTCACGTACTTGCGGAACTCGGGCTTGCGCTTTTCCGTCAGCGCCGCCACGCCTTCGCGGGATTCGTCGGTGTCGTAATACAGCTTGAGCGCGTACATGCCCAGGCCCGCAATGCCCGCTTGGTGGGCCGTGTCGGCGTTGAAGCTGCGCTTGGCAATCGCCAGCGCCGTGGGGCTGCGCTCGCACAGCTCTTCGCCAATCTTCTGCACTTCGGCATCGAGCTGGTCATGCGGCACGCAGAAGTTGGCAAGGCCCATGGCGACGGCTTCTGCGCCGCTGTAGCGGCGGTTCAGGTACCAAATCTCGCGGGCCTTCTTCTCGCCCACCACGCGGGCCAGGAAGGCCGTGCCATAGCCAGGATCCACCGACCCCATCTTGGGGCCGACTTGGCCGAACTGCGCCTTGTCGGAGCAGATGGTGAGGTCGCAAATGGTGGCCAGCACGTTGCCGCCGCCGATGGCATAGCCCTGCACGCGGGCGATGACGGGCTTGGGCACGTCGCGGATGGCGGTGTGCAGCTCTTCCATCGGCAGGCCGATGGTGCCGCGCCCGTCGTAGTTGCCGTTGTGGGCCGACTGGTCGCCGCCTGTGCAGAAGGCGCGGTCGCCCGCGCCCGCCAGCACGATCGCGCCCACGGACTTGTCGTAGCCCGCCTTGTTCAGCGCCCGGATGATCTCGTCGCAGGTCTGGCCGCGAAAGGCGTTCATCTTCTCGGGCCGGTTGATGGTGATCCAGGCCACGCCGTTGCGCACTTCGTACAGGATGTCTTCAAAATTCATGTCGGTCTCCGTATTTGTTTGGGGGTTCCAGGCCGTCAGCCGACCATGCTCAGGCCGCCCGAGACACTGAGCACCTGCCCCGTGACGTAGGCCGCGTCGTCGCTGGCGAAGAAGAGGATGGCGCCGGGCAGGTCCGTCGGCTGGCCGATGCGGCCCAGCGGAATGGAGCGCTTGAAGGCTTCCTCCAGCTTTTCGGGGTTGCCCGCGCCTTCCTTGTAGTCGGCAAACAGGGCCGTGTCGGTGGGGCCGGGGCACACCACGTTCACGGTGATGCCGTGGCGCGCATGCTCCCGCGCAATGGTTTTGGAGAACGACACCAGCCCGCCCTTGCAGGCGGCATACACGGCCTCGCCCGACGAACCCACGCGGGCGGCGTCGGATGCGATGTTGACGATGCGCTTGCCGCCACCGGCCGCCACCATCACCGGCAGCACGGCGTGGTGCATGTGCAGCGCGCCGGTCAGGTTGATGGCAATCAGCTTGTCCCACTGCGCAGGCTCAGTCTTGGTGAAGGGCTTGAACACGTCCCACCCCGCGTTGTTGACCAGCACGTCGATACCGCCCCAGGCGGCCTGCACGCCGGCCACCATGGCATCCACGTCTGCCCGCACGGTGATGTCGCAGCGGAACGCCTTGGCCTGCCCGCCTGCGGCGGTGATCTTGTCCACGGTAGCCTGCGCGGCGTCCAGGTTCATGTCGCACACGGCTACATTCGCACCCTCCTGGGCAAAGCGGGCGCAGGTGGCACCGCCAATGCCGCCGCCGCCGCCCGTCACGATGACCGTCTTACCGCTGAATCTTTGCATTGCACACTCCATGGACCAGGGCGAACCGCACGCCCATCAAATTAAGTAAATATGTTGCCTTATATTAAGCACAAGGCTAGAGTTCCACAACCAAAAAATAGAGGATGCGATCATGGATAACCCTAAAGAACGCCAGCACTTCACACGCATGGAGTTAGCCAACCGCGTCTTCTTCCGGATGTACCAATGTGCAAACATGATGCATAAAACAGGAACACGCGCCGTGGCAACCGAGGGCTTGACCACACAGCAGTGGGCCGTGCTGGGGGCGCTGTCACACCCCAAGGCGCAGGGGGGTATGAGCGTGGGCGACCTGGCCCGTTACCTGATGGTGAGCCGCCAGAACTTGTCGGGCCTCATCAGCCGCATGGAGCGCGATGGCCGCGTGCAAAGCGCCCCGGACGGGCGCGACCGCCGGTCCCGTCTGGTGAGCATGACGCCCGAGGGGCGCAAGGTGTGGCAGGAGCAGGCCACGCCGCAAATCGAGGCGTATTACGAGCAGGTGATGGCGGACTTTTCGGTGAGCGACATTTCACACATGCTGCACTACCTGCTCAAGATGCTGAACAGCATGAAGCAGATTGATCTGGCGGAAGACACCGGCGACGCCGATGACGCGCCGATGGAGCCATAGAACCACCGCGCGCCAGAAGGGGTTCCAGGCTGCAGCGCTAGGTAGCTACAAAAAGTAGAGCTACCAGCGCTTGAAATGAAAGGGGTAGAGCCTAAGAATGCTCAAAACCTGAAAGCGCGCCATGGCGCGGCGCTATCACCCCGCCACCCACTTGCGCGCATTGCGCCAGATGCGCATCCACGGGCTGAACTGGCTGCGGTCGCCGCTGGTCCAGCTCATCTGCACGTTGCGGAACACGCGCTCGGGGTGCGGCATCAGCGCGGTGAAGCGGCCGTCGGCGGTGGTCACGCTGGTCAGGCCGCCGGGGCTGCCGTTGGGGTTGAAGGGGTACTGCTCGGTGGCCGCGCCGTGGTGGTCCACGTAGCGCATCGCGGCGATGGCCTTGTCGGGGTTGCCGCGGTACTTGAAGTTGGCAAAGCCCTCGCCGTGCGCCACCGCGATGGGCAGGCGGCTGCCGGCCATGCCCGTGAAGAACAGGCTGGGCGAATCGAGCACCTCCACCAGCGACAGGCGGGCCTCGAAGCGCTCGCTCTGGTTGGTGGTGAAGCGCGGCCAGTCCTCCGCGCCCGGGATGATGCCGGCCAGCTCCGCGAACATCTGGCAGCCGTTGCACACGCCCAGGCCGAAGGTGTCCGCGCGGTGGAAGAAGCCCTGGAACTGCTCGGCCAGCCGCGGGTTGAAGGTGATGCTGCGCGCCCAGCCGATACCCGCGCCCAGCGTGTCGCCGTAGCTGAAGCCGCCGCAGGCGACCACGCCCTTGAAGTCCTGCAGTTGGACGCGGCCGGTCTGCAGGTCGGTCATGTGCACGTCGAAGGCCTCGAAGCCCGCCTCGGTGAAGGTGTAGGCCATCTCCACGTGCGAGTTCACGCCCTGCTCGCGCAGGATGGCGACCTTGGGGCGGGCCAGGTTCAAAAAGGGCGCGGCCACGTCCTCGGCCGGGTCGAACGCCAGGTGAACGTGCAGGCCGGGGTCGGCGGGCTCGCCCGCCGCGGCGTGTTCTGCATCGGCCGTGGCGGGGTTGTCGCGCTGCTGGCAGATCTTCCAGCTCACGGCGTCCCACACCTGGTGCAGATCTTCGAGCCGGGCGCTGAACACGGCCTTGGCGTCGCGCCAGACCTGCAGCTCGCCCTTGCCCGCGTCGATGGGGGACGACACGGGGCGGGTCTTGCCGATGAAGTTGCTCCACTTGGAGAGGCCGTGCTCACGCAGCAACTGCATCACGTCGTTGCGGTCCGCCGTGCGCACCTGCAGCACCACGCCCAGCTCTTCGCTGAACAGGGCCTTGAGCGTCAGCTCCTCGCGGCGGGCGCTGATCTGCTGGGCCCAGTTCTTGGCGTCGCCGGTTTCCATGCGACTGTCGCTGATGCCGTCGCCCTCGGTGACGAGCAGGTCGACGTTGAGCGCCACGCCCACGTGGCCCGCGAAGGCCATCTCGGCCACCGCCGCCAGCAGGCCGCCGTCGCTGCGGTCGTGGTAGGCCAGGATGCGGCCCTGGGCGCGCAGGGCGTTGACGGCGTTGACCAGGTTGACGAGGTCCTGCGGGTCGTCGAGGTCGGGCACTTCGTCACCGCTTTGCTCCAGCGTCTGGCCCAGGATGCTGCCGCCCATGCGGTTCTGGCCCTTGCCGAGGTCGATGAGGATCAGCGTGGTGTCCTCTTCCGCCGCGTCCAGCTGCGGCGTGAGCGTGCCGCGCACGTCGGCCAGCGAGGCGAAGGCGCTCACGATCAGGCTGACGGGCGAGGTGACCTTTTTCTTGTCGCTGCCTTCAGCCCATTGCGTGCGCATGGACAGCGAATCCTTGCCGACCGGGATGCTGATGCCCAGCGCGGGGCACAGCTCCATGCCCACGGCCTTCACCGTCTCGTACAACGCGGCGTCCTCGCCGGGTTCGCCGCAGGCGGCCATCCAGTTGGCGGAGAGCTTCACGCGCGGCAGCTCGATGGGCGCGGCCAGCAGGTTGGTGATGGCCTCGGCCACGGCCATGCGGCCCGAGGCGGGCGCATTGATGGCGGCCAGCGGCGTGCGCTCGCCCATGCTCATGGCCTCGCCCGCGAAGCCACGATAGTCGGCCAGCGTGACGGCGCAGTCGGCCACGGGCACCTGCCAGGGGCCGACCATCTGGTCGCGGTGGGTGAGGCCGCCCACCGTGCGGTCGCCGATGGTGATGAGGAAGCGTTTGGACGCCACCGTGGGATGCGCCAGCACGTCGATGACGGCCTTCTGCAGCGGCACGCCGGTGAGGTCCATGGGCGCGAATGCGCGCTGCACGGTCGCCACGTCGCGGTGCATCTTGGGCGGCTTGCCCAGCAGCACGTCCATGGGCATGTCGACCGGGTACTTCTGGTCGCCGGCCGCCACGGCGGTGTCCTCCAGCACCAGCTGGCGCTGCTCGGTGGCGGTGCCGATCACGGCGAAGGGGCAGCGCTCGCGCTCGCAAAAGGCCTTGAAGAGGGGCAGCGATTCGGGCGCGATGGCCAGCACGTAGCGCTCCTGGCTTTCGTTGCTCCAGATTTCCTTGGGCGCCATGCCGGACTCTTCGAGCGGCACGGCGCGCAGGTCGAAGCGCGCGCCCCGGCCTGCGTCATTGGTCAGCTCGGGGAAGGCGTTGGACAGGCCGCCCGCGCCCACGTCGTGGATCGCCAGGATGGGGTTTTGCGCGCCCTGCGCCCAGCAGTGGTTGATGACTTCCTGCGCGCGGCGCTCGATCTCGGGGTTGCCGCGCTGCACGGAGTCGAAGTCCAGCTCCGCCGCATTCGTGCCCGTGGCCATGGAGCTGGCCGCGCTGCCGCCCATGCCGATGCGCATGCCGGGGCCGCCCAGCTGGATGAGCAGCGAGCCGGCGGGGAATTCGATCTTCTTCGTCAGTTCCGCATCGATCACGCCCACGCCGCCCGCGATCATGATGGGCTTGTGGTAGCCGCGCTGCACGCCACCGACGTTCTGCTCGTACTCGCGGAAGTAGCCTGCGAGGTTGGGCCGGCCGAATTCGTTGTTGAACGCTGCGCCGCCGAGGGGCCCTTCCACCATGATCTGCAGCGGGCTCGCGATGTGCTCGGGCTTGCCCACGTGGGAGCCCCAGAGCCGGGACACCGTGAAGCCCGTGAGCCCCGCCTTGGGCTTGGAGCCGCGCCCCGTGGCGCCTTCGTCGCGGATCTCGCCGCCCGCGCCGGTGGACGCGCCCGGGAAGGGCGAGATGGCCGTGGGGTGGTTGTGCGTCTCCACCTTCATCAGCACGTGGTGGGTCGCACTACTTTTTTGATAGCTGCTTGCGCCCGACCCATCTGCGCTGGAGGCCATTTTGGCCATGAACCGCTCGACGGCGTGGCCTTCCATGATGGAGGCGTTGTCCGAGTACGCCACCACCGTATGCTGCGGCGCGAGCTGGTGCGTGTTGCGGATCATGCCGAACAGGCTCTTATCCTGCGCCACGCCGTCGATGGTGAACTGGGCGTTGAAGATCTTGTGGCGGCAATGCTCGCTGTTGGCCTGGGCGAACATCATCAGCTCCACGTCCGTGGGGTTGCGTGCCAGGCCGGTGAAGGCATTGACCAGGTAGTCGATCTCGTCCTCTGCCAACGCCAGGCCGAAGCGGGCGTTGGCGGCTTCCAGCGCCGCGCGGCCGCCGCCCAGCACGTTGACGTGCTCCATGGGTGCGGGCTGCAGCTCGGTGAACAGCGCGGCCGCGGCGGCGCGGCCGGCCACCACGGATTCGGTCATGCGGTCGTGCAGCAGGGCCGCCACCTGGGCGAGCTGCTCGGCGCTCAGCTCGGGCGCTCCGCCCAGCAGGCCGTGCCGCAGGTGCAGGCGGTATTCGGTGATGCGCTCCACACGGCGGATGGCGATGCCGCAGTTGCGCGCGATGTCCGTGGCCTTGCTGGCCCAGGGCGAGAGCGTGCCCAGGCGCGGCGTGACGATGACGGCCGCGCCCTCCGCCGGGCCTTCGTACGGGTCGCCGTAGGTCAGCAGGGCCGCCAGGCGCTCCTGCTCGGCCGGCGTGGGGGCCGCGTCCGTGGCGACCAGGTGCACGAAGCGCGCCGCGATGCCTTCGATCCGGGGGTGGATGGCTTGCAGGGCGGGTTGGAGTTGCTGGGCGCGGAAGGAGCTGAGGGCATTGCCGCCCTCCAGCGTGGTCAAGTGCAAGGTCACGGTAGCGGCCTGTTGGGGGTGTGAGGTACGGAAGAGGCGAGGCGCCGACCCGAAGGGCCCGGACCGGTGGGCCTGGGCGGGTGGGCAGCCCGGCATTTTACCGGGCGTGCCGCCCGCGCCAGCGGGCAACGGGGGCCAATGGGATAATTGGGGGCATGAGCATCACCATCAAAAGCGCCGAGGACATCGAGGGCATGCGCCTGGCATGCCGCCTTGCCTCCGAAGTGCTGGACTACATCGCCCCCCACATCAAGCCCGGCATCACCACCAAGGAAATCGACCGCTTGGGCGCGGAATGCATGGCCCTGCAGGGCACCGTGTCCGCCACCATCGGCTACCAGCCCCCGGGCTACCCGCCCTACCCCGGGCACCTGTGCACCTCCGTCAACCACGTGGTGTGCCACGGCATCCCGAACGAGAAGCCCCTGAAGAAGGGCGACATCCTGAACGTGGACGTCACCGTCATCACCAAGGACGGCTGGTACGGCGACAACAGCCGCATGTACCTGATCGGCGAATGCTCCATCGCAGCCAAGCGCCTGTCGGCGCTGACCTTCGAGGCGATGTGGCTCGGCATCCAGCAGGTCAAGCCCGGCGCGCGCCTGGGCGACGTGGGCCACGCGATCCAGAAGTTCGCCGAAGGGCACGGCCTGTCGGTGGTGCGCGAGTTCTGCGGCCATGGCATCGGCCAGAAGTTCCACGAGGAGCCCCAGGTACTGCACTACGGCCGCCCCGGCACGGGCGAGGAACTGGTGCCGGGCATGACCTTCACCATCGAGCCCATGCTCAACCTGGGCCGCCGCGAGGTCAAGGAACACGGCAACGACGGCTGGACCATCGTGACCAAGGACCACAGCCTGTCCGCGCAGTGGGAGCACACGGTGCTGGTCACCGAGACCGGCTACGACGTGTTGACGCTGTCGGCCGGCTCGCCCGCCCTGCCCGCCTTCGTGGCGGCCACGGCCACCTGACCCCAGGCGCGCCGGCGCAGCAGCCCCTGACGGCCCCCGGCGCGCACGACTCTTGCATGGCTTTTCGCATGGCCTTCCACCCGCGCGCTCCCCGACCATGACCGAACTCCATGCCCTGCGGGACGCCTACCGCAGCGACAAAGCCGCCCTGCTCGCCGCCATGCAGGCCACGGGCGCCTCCACCCGCGGCATCCGCGTGCTGCTGCGCAAGCTCTCCACGCTGGCGGGCCAGTTGCTGCAGACCCTGTGGCAGCGCGCGGGCCTGCCCGCCGACATGGCCCTGGTGGCCGTGGGCGGCTTCGGGCGGGACCAGCTCTTTCCGTACTCGGACGTCGATGTCCTGCTGCTGATGCCCGACGGCGCCGCGCCCGAGGCCGGCAGCGCGCTGCGCACGCGGCTGGAGGGCTTCATCGGCAGCTGCTGGGACGCGGGGCTGGAGATCGGCTCCAGCGTGCGCACCGTGGCCGAGTGCCTGGCCGAGAGCGCGGGCGACGTGACGGTGCAGACATCGCTGCTCGAATCGCGCCTGGTCTGCGGCAACGCGGCGCTGTTCGCCGAGTTCCAGCGCCGCTACCGCGAGCAGATGAACCCCCAGGCCTTCCTGGTGGCCAAGACGCTGGAGATGCGCCAGCGCCACACCAAGTACGAGAACACGCCCTACGCGCTGGAGCCCAACTGCAAGGAGTCGCCCGGCGGGCTGCGCGACCTGCAGATGATCCTGTGGGTGTCCCAGGCCGCGGGCCTGGGCCGCAACTGGAAGGAACTAGCCGCCAGCGGCATGGCCACGGCCTTCGAGGTGCGGCAGATCGAGCGCAACGAGGCCCTGCTGTGTCTCATCCGCGCGCGCCTGCACGCCGCGGCGGGGCGCCACGAAGACCGCCTAGTGTTCGACCTGCAGACCGCCGTGGCCGAGTCCTTCGGCTACCGCTCGCAGGCGCCCGACGGCTCGCGCCTGCCCATGCGCGCCAGCGAAAGCCTGATGCGCCGCTACTACTGGGCGGCCAAGGCCGTGTCGCAGCTCAGCCAGATCCTGCTGCTGAACATCGAGGAGCGGCTGAACCCTTCCACGCACGAGCCGCGCCCGATCAACGCGCGCTTCTTCGAGAAGGCCGGGCTCATCGAGGTCGCGAGCGACGACCTGTACCAGCGCGACCCGCACGCCATCCTCGAGACCTTTTTGCTCTACCAGACCACGGTGGGCCTCAAGGACCTGTCGGCGCGCACCTTGCGCGCGCTGTACAACGCGCGCGGCGTGATGGACGCCGCCTTCCGCCGCGACCCGGTCAACCGCGCCGCCTTCATGCGCATCCTGCAGCAGCCCTCGGGCATCACGCACGCGATGCGACTCATGAACCAGACCTCGGTGCTGGGGCGCTACCTGTGGCCGTTCCGCCGCATCGTGGGGCAGATGCAGCACGACCTGTTCCACGTCTACACGGTGGACCAGCACATCCTGATGGTGCTGCGCAACGTGCGCCGCTTCTTCATGGCCGAGCACGCACACGAATACCCGTTCTGCTCGCAGCTCGCGGGCGGCTGGGACAAGCCGTGGATCCTGTACGTGGCCGCGCTGTTCCACGACATCGGCAAGGGGCGCGGCGGCGACCATTCGCAGATCGGCGCGGTGGAAGTGCGGCGCTTTGGCCGCCAGCACGGCGTGGACCGCGAGGACGCGAAGCTCATCGAGTTCCTGGTGCGCGAGCACCTGACCATGAGCACCGTGGCCCAGAAGCAGGACCTGGCCGACCCCGACGTGATCGGCGCCTTCGCGCGGCGCGTGGGCAACGAGCGCTACCTCACGGCCCTGTACCTGCTCACCGTAGCCGACATCCGCGGCACCAGCCCCAAGGTGTGGAACGCCTGGAAGGGCAAGCTGCTGGAAGACCTGTACCGCGCCACGCTGCGCACCCTGGGCGGACGCGCGCCCGACGCCGCCGCCGAGATCGAGGCGCGCAAGCGCGAGGCGCTGGTACAGCTGGCGCTGAGCGCCCAGCCCTTCGAGGCGCACAAGAAGCTGTGGGACACGCTGGACGTGAGCTACTTCATGCGCCACGAGGCCGCCGACATCGCCTGGCACACGCGCCACCTGTCGCGCCACGTGGGCGCGGCCAAGCCCGTGGTGCGCGCGCGCCAGTCGCTGGCGGGCGACGGGCTGCAGGTCATGGTCTACGCGGCCGACCAACCCGACCTGTTCGCGCGCATCTGCGGCTATTTCGACCGCGCGGGCTTCTCCATCCTGGACGCGCGCGTGCACACCGCCAACAACGGCTACGCGCTCGACACCTTCCAGGTCGTGGCCTCGTCCCAGCCGGGGCACTACCGCGAGCTGACGCACATGGTCGAAAGCGACCTGATGCACGCCATCGAGGCCGGCGGCCCGCTGCCCGAGCCCGCGCGCAAGCGGCTGTCGCGCCGGGTCAAGAGCTTTCCGGTGGCGCCGCGCGTCACCTTGCGGCCCGACGAGAAGGCCCAGCGCTGGCTGCTCGCCATCTCGGCCAGCGACAGGGCAGGCCTGCTCTACCTGGTGGCGCGCATCCTGGCCCGCCACCACCTGAGCGTGCAGCTCGCCAAGGTCAGCACGCTGGGCGAGCGGGTGGAGGACACCTTCCTGGTGCAGGGGCCCGAGTTGCAGAACAACGCGCGGCAGATCCAGATCGAGACGGAACTGCTGCGCGAGCTGTCGGCCTGATACTCCCGTATTGATAGCTGCCAGCGCTTTCTGGACAAGCGCTGGAGGCCGATTTGGCCCTCAATCGTCTTCCGTCGCGCTGATGTCCGGGAACAGGATCTCCGTGAAGCCGAACTGCGTGAAATCGCGCACCCGCATCGGGTACAGCTTGCCGATGAGGTGGTCGCACTCGTGCTGCACCACGCGGGCATGGAAGCCGTCCACCGTGCGGTCGATGGGGTCGCCGTACGGGTCGAATCCGGTATAGCGGATGCGCGACCAGCGGGGCACCTTGCCGCGCAGGCCGGGGACCGAAAGGCAGCCCTCCCAGTCCTCTTCCTCCTCCTCGCCCAGCGGCGTGATGACGGGGTTGAGCAGCACCGTGGGCGGCACCAGCGGCCGGTTGGGGTAGCGCGGGTTGCGCGCGTTGGAGCCGAAGATCACCAGCTGCAGGTCCACGCCGATCTGCGGCGCCGCCAGCCCCGCGCCGTTCACGGCATGCATGGTCTCGAACATGTCGCGCACCAGCAGGTGCAGTTCATCGGTGTCGAACGCGGTCACGGGCTGGGCCACGCGCAGCAGGCGCGGGTCGCCCATCTTCAGGATGGTGTGGATGGTCATGGGGCAGGCGGATCGAAAAAAGCCCCCCAGCATAGCGCCACAATAGCCCCCATGACCCCGCCCAGCGACGACGAGAGCCCCGCCGCACCGCGCCCCCTGCCCTGGCCGGTGCGCTGGCTGCTGTTGGCCTTCGCTGTGCTCAGCCTGGCGCTGGGCATCATCGGCATCATCGTGCCGGGCCTGCCCACCACCGTCTTCATCCTCATGGCGGCCTGGGCGGCGGCGCGCAGTTCGCCCCGGCTCTACCGCTGGCTCTGGAACCACCGCCTGTTCGGCCCCTCGCTGCGCAACTGGGCCCAGGGCGGCAAGGTGAGCCGCCGCGCCAAGTGGAGTGCAACCGCCGCCATGGCGGCCAGCGCCGTCATCCTGCTGCTGTTCGGCCCGCGCAACTGGGCGCTCTACTTTGCGCTGGGCAGCATGGCCTGCGTGCTGGCCTGGCTGTGGCGCAGGCCCGAGCCCTGAAAAACAAAACCCACCATGCGCGGGCACATGGCGGGTTCTGATTGCTGGCTCCTCAACCTGGGCTCGAACCAGGGACCTACGGATTAACAGTCCGGCGCTCTACCGACTGAGCTATTGAGGAATGATCGGTACTTTGATGCAAAAGGCCCCGCGTACACATGCAGGGCCTGCAGAATTCTGGCTCCTCAACCTGGGCTCGAACCAGGGACCTACGGATTAACAGTCCGGCGCTCTACCGACTGAGCTATTGAGGAACAAGACTTAGATTATATACACAAAAACACCGCATACCGGACAATAGCGCCCCATGTCTTCGCAACTGCCCTGGCTGGAGCCGGGCGACCCCTTGCCTCGCCCCGCCAGTGCCTGGGGTTCCGACGATCCCGCACCCGGCCTGCTGGCCGCAGGCGGGGCGCTTGACGTGCCCACGCTGTGCGCCGCCTACGCGCAGGCCACCTTCCCCTGGTACGGTCCCGGCCAGCCCATTCTGTGGTGGTCGCCCGACCCGCGCATGGTGCTGCCCGTGGCGCAGTTCCGGCTGCACCGCTCGCTGCGCAAGGCGCTGCAGGCCTTCCGTTCCCGCGCCGATTGCGAGATCCGCGTGGACAGCGCGTTCGAGGCCGTCATCACCGCCTGCGCCACCAAGGAGCGCAGTGGCCAGGCCGGCACCTGGATCGTGCCCGAGATGGTCGAAGCCTATACGGACCTGCACGCGGCGGGCCATGCCCACAGCGTGGAGACCTGGGTGGGCGGCGAGTTGGCGGGCGGCCTGTACTGCGTGGCGCTGGGGCGCGCCGTCTTCGGCGAATCCATGTTCGCCCATGCCACCGATGCATCCAAGATCGCGCTGGCGGCACTGGTCGCCCTGTGCCGCCGCCACGGCGTGGAGATGATCGACTGCCAGCAGAATACGCGCCACCTTGCCTCGCTGGGCGCCTTGGAAATGCCGCGCGGGCGCTTCCTGGCCCACGTGGAGCAGGCCTGCCGCCAGCCTGGGCCGCCCTGGCAGTTCGACCCCCTATACTGGAACGCACTGCTTCCATGACGCAACTCAACGACCTTCCGCTGCAGACCCTGCAGTTCTACGCGACGGCCCCCTACCCCTGCAGCTACCTGCCGGACCGGCAGGCGCGGTCGCAGGTCGCCACGCCCAGCCACCTGATCCAGAGCGACATCTATTCGGACCTCGTCGCCAAGGGGTTCCGCCGCAGCGGCATGTTCACCTACCGCCCCTACTGCGACGGCTGCCAGGCCTGCACCCCGCTGCGCATCCTGGTGAACGAATTCCGGCCGGACCGGAGCCAGCGGCGCGCCGCCACCCGCCACGGCAACCTGCAGGCCCGCGTGCTGCGCCTGTGCTTCGTGCCGGAGCACTACCAGCTGTACCTGCGCTACCAGAACGGCCGCCACGCGGGCGGCGGCATGGACCACGACAGCATCGACCAGTACACGCAGTTCCTGCTGCAGAGCCGCGTGAATTCGCGCCTGGTGGAGTTCCGCGAGGTGGACGCGGCCACGGGCGAGCCGGGCGCGCTCAAGATGGTCTCCATCCTCGACGTGCTGGACGACGGGCTGTCGGCGGTCTATACGTTCTACGAGCCCGAGCCCCATCGCAGCTACGGCACCTACAACGTGATGTGGCAGATAAGCCAAGCGCGCTCCCTGGGACTGCCCCACGTGTACCTGGGCTACTGGATCGAGGCGAGCCCCAAGATGAACTACAAGGCGCGCTTCCATCCGCACGAGGTGCGCACGGAGGGCGCATGGCGCCGTACGGTCCGCCCGGCGGCGCCAGACACCTGACTGCGGATTTGTATTTCACAAGATAAAATGCAGCGGCCGTCACTGCATCGCCGCCCATGAAAAAGATCGACCCCAGCGTCCCTGCCAAGCCCAGCGTCCAGGTGCTGGAGCGCATGTTCACGCTGATCGACGTGCTGGCATCGCGCGAAGAGGCCATCTCCCTCAAGGAGATCAGCGAGAAGACGGGGCTGCACCCTTCCACCACGCACCGCATCCTCAACGACCTGACCATCGGCCGCTTCGTGGACCGCCCCGAATCCGGCAGCTACCGCCTGGGCATGCGCCTGCTGGAGCTGGGCAACTTGGTCAAGGCCCGCCTGAGCGTGCGCGACGCGGCGCTCACCCCCATGCGCAACCTGCACAAGCTGATCCAGCAGCCGGTCAACCTGAGCATGCGGCAGGGCGATGAAATCGTCTATGTGGAGCGCGCCTACAGCGAGCGCTCGGGCATGCAGGTGGTGCGCGCCATCGGCGGCCGCGCGCCGCTGCACCTGACCTCCACGGGCAAGCTCTTCCTGGCGCTGGACGACCCGCAGCGCGTGCGCGCCTACGCCACCCGCACCGGCCTGGCGGGCCACACGCGCAACAGCATCACCCAGTTGCCGATCCTCGAACGCGAACTCGCCAAGGCCCGGCAGTACGGCATGGCGCGCGACAACGAGGAGTTGGAGCTGGGCGTGCGCTGCATGGCCGCCGGCGTGTACGACGACCAGGGCAAGCTGGTGGCGGGCCTGTCCATCTCCGCCCCGGCCGACCGGCTGGACGATGGCTGGCTGCCCAAGCTGCAGGCCACAGCCCATGAAATCTCGCTGGCGCTGGGCTATGCGCCCAGCACCGACGCCCCGGGCGAAGCCGGCACACGCCACGGACCGCGCCCCTGAAGCACAAAGGCCGCTCCCAGGGACGCGGCCTTTGTCCCCCGGAAGGAAGAAACGCTAGCCGTTGCCGCCGGCACGCGCCTGCAGCGGCGCCGTCAGCGACGACGGCAGGGACTCCACCCAGTGGCGCACGCGCTCCGCGTCGCCCAGGCGGCTGAACTTGCCCGCCGAGTCGAGGAACACCATGATCAGCTTGCGCCCGGCGATCTGGGTCTGCATCACGAGGCAGCGGCCTGCCTCCGAGATATAGCCGGTCTTCTGCAGGCCGATGTCCCAGGTGGGGTTCTTCACCAGCCCGTTGGTGTTGTTGTACTGCAGGGTCCTCTGCCCCACCGCCACCTCAAAGCCCGGGGAGGTGGACAGCTCGCGCAGCAAGGGGTCGCCATGCGCCACGTTCACCAGGGTGGCCAGGTCGCGGGCGCTGGACTGGTTGCGGCTCGACAGGCCAGTGGGCTCCACGTAGCGGGTGTCCGTCATGCCCAGCAGGCGGGCCTTGGCGTTCATGTGCGCCACGAAAGCCTCCAGCCCGCCCGGAAAGGTGCGCCCCAGCGCATGCGCGGCACGGTTCTCGCTGGACATCAGCGCCAGGTGCAGCATCTCGCCGCGCGTCAGCGTGGTGCCCACGATGAGGCGCGAGCTGCTGCCTTTTTCGGTATCCACGTCGTCCTGCGTGATGGTGATCGGCTCGTCCATCGGCAGCTTGGCCTGGGAAACGATCATGCCCGTCATGAGCTTGGTCAGCGACGCGATGGGCAGCACGGCGTGGTCGTTCTTGCTGAGCAGTACTTCGTGCGTGTCCTGGTCGATAACGAGCGCCACGCTGGACTTCAGGTCCAGCGGGTCGTTCACCTCGTGCAGGCCGGCCAGCTGCCCGAAGGAGGGCTTGGCGGGCACATAGGCCACGCGGGTCGCCGCCTTGGAGGTCTTGGCCGTGACGCGCACGGCCTTGCTGTTGCTGGCCGCCACCTTGCGCGGCGCCACGGCCCGCTTGGCGACGGAAGAGCTGCTGGCCTGCTGCTTCTTGGCGGGCGCTTTCTTGCGCTCTCCGGCATGCGCCCCGGGCGCGATCAGGGCCGCGCTCACGACGGCAAGGCCCACCCATTGGACAAGACGGTTCACTGCGGCGCGGTAGGGATGGTGCATCCAGGTGCTCCAAACGGTAAGAAGTGTTGGGCAGTGTACAGAATCAAAAAAAGTCGCGCAAGATCAAGACCTTGCGCGACTTTCCGAGAAAGTGAATGAAATTATAAATCGGCGGCTCAGCCTTGTGCCGCCACCCGGTCGGCTTTACTTTGTAACTTGTTCAGCGCGCTCAGGTAGGCCTTCGCGGAAGCGACCACGATGTCCGGGTCAGCCCCCACGCCGTTGACCACCCGGCCGCTGTTCTGCAGGCGCACGGTGACCTCGCCCTGGCTCTCGGTGGAGCCGCTGATCGCGTTCACCGAATACAGCACCATCTCGGCGCCGCTCTTCACGTGCGACTCGATGGCCTTGAGCGACGCGTCGACCGGCCCGTTGCCGTCGGATTCGCCGCGCACCTCCTGGCCGTCCACCGTGAACACGATGGTGGCCTGCGGGCGCTCGCCGGTTTCGCTGTGCTGCGCCAGCGAGACGAAGCCGTACTGCTCCTTCTCGCTGGTCACGCTCTCGTCGCTCACCAGGGCCAGGATGTCCTCGTCGAAGATCTCGCTCTTGCGGTCCGCCAGCTCCTTGAACCTGGCGAAGGCGACGTTGATTTCGGTTTCGCTTTCCAGCTGCACGCCCAGCTCCTGCAGGCGCTGCTTGAAGGCATTGCGGCCGCTCAACTTGCCCAGCACGATCTTGTTGGCCGTCCAGCCCACGTCCTCGGCGCGCATGATTTCGTAGGTGTCGCGCGCCTTGAGCACGCCGTCCTGGTGGATGCCCGAGGCGTGCGCGAAGGCGTTGGCGCCCACCACGGCCTTGTTGGGCTGCACCACGAAGCCGGTGGTCTGGCTGACCATGCGGCTGGCGGCCACGATGTGCTGGGTGTCGATGTTGAGGTCGAGGTTGAAGTAGTCCTTGCGCGTCTTCACCGCCATCACCACCTCTTCGAGCGAGCAGTTGCCCGCGCGCTCGCCCAGGCCGTTGATGGTGCATTCCACCTGGCGCGCACCGCCGATCTTCACGCCCGCGAGCGAATTGGCCACGGCCATGCCCAGGTCGTTGTGGCAGTGCACGGACCAGACGGCCTTGTCCGAATTGGGAATGCGCTCGCGCAGCGTCTTGATGAAGTTGCCGTACAGCTCGGGGATGGCGTAGCCCACGGTGTCGGGCACGTTGATGGTGGTGGCGCCCTCGGTGATCACCGTCTCCAGCACGCGGCACAGGAAGTCCACATCGCTGCGGTAGCCGTCCTCGGGGCTGAACTCGATGTCGCCCACCAGGTTGCGAGCAAAGCGCACCGACTGCTTGGCCTGCTCCAGCACCTGCTCGGGCGTCATGCGCAGCTTCTTCTCCATGTGCAGGGGGCTGGTGGCGATGAAGGTGTGGATGCGCCCGCTGTTGGCGCCCTTGAGCGCTTCCGCCGCGCGCGCGATGTCGCGGTCGTTGGCGCGCGACAGCGAGCAGATGGTCGAGTCCTTGATGGCATGGGCGATGGCCTGCACGCACTCGAAGTCGCCGTTGGAGCTGGCGGCGAAGCCGGCCTCGATCACGTCCACCTTCAGGCGCTCCAGCTGGCGCGCGATGCGCAGCTTTTCGTCCTTGGTCATCGAGGCGCCGGGGGACTGCTCGCCGTCGCGCAAGGTGGTGTCGAAAATGATGAGTTTGTCAGCCATGTCGTTCTCCTGGTATCGGTGGTGGGGTGCCCGCTTCGGTCAAGATTCTGGGAGCCAAAACAAAAGGCCCGTTGCGGGTGCATACGGGCCTTTGTGGAAAAAGTGTGCGCGTGCGCCTACCGTCTCCGCCCGTGGGGAGGTAGCAGTAGGGCCAGTGCCAACGTGTTCATGCGGTGCAATGTAGCACAACAACAAGTCGCACACCGCCGCCGTCACTTGTGCAGCCCGCGCTCGTCGGGTTCGTCGGTGGAGGTGCTGATGACGCTGCTGTGCTGCCCCTTGGCCTTGCGCCAGGCATAGACGCCGTAGCCCGACAGGCCGTATAACACGAACACGGCGAACAGCACGGTGGGCGGGTGGATGTTGATGACAGCGATGCCCAGCGCAATGAGAACGATGGCGGCGAAGGGCACGCTCTTTTTCATCTGCACGTCCTTGAAGCTGTAGAACGGCACGTTGGTCACCATGGTGAGCCCCGCATACAGCGTGAAGGCGAACATGATCCACGTGATCTGCGACCAGGTGAGCCATCCATCCTCGCCCGGGCGCACGCCCAGCTCGGTCATCAGCCAGATGAAGCCCGCCACCAGCGCGGCGGCGGCCGGCGACGGCAGGCCCTGGAAGTAGCGCTTGTCCACCACGCCGGTGTTCACGTTGAAGCGCGCCAGCCGCAGCGCCGCGCAGGCGCAGTACACGAAGGCCGCGATCCAGCCCCAGCGGCCCAGGCCCTGCAGCGACCATTCGTAGGCGATGAGCGCGGGCGCCGCGCCGAAGGACACCATGTCGGACAGCGAATCCATCTGCTCGCCGAAGGCGCTTTGCGTGTTGGTCATGCGCGCCACGCGCCCGTCCAGGCTGTCGAGCACCATGGCGCAGAACACGCCGACGGCCGCCTGGTCGAAGCGCCCGTTCATGGCCATCACGATGGAATAGAAGCCGCCGAACAGCGCCGCCAGCGTGAACAGGTTGGGCAGGATGTAGATGCCCTTGCGCCGCTTGCGCACCATCACGCCGGTGTCTTCGGCAGATCCATTCCCGTCATGCATCAAATTGGCCTCCAGCGCTTGCTGCATAAGCGCAAGCAGCTATCATATTCATAGTTTTTGGCAGCCCCCGGCATTGCGCGGGCGAAGGGTGGATTTTAGCGCCCACGAAAAAGGCCACCGAAGTGGCCTTTTGCTCGGATGCTTCCCGGGGAAGGATCAGTTGCGCGTCTGGTCCACCAGCTTGTTCTTGGCGATCCAGGGCATCATGGCGCGCAGCTTGCCGCCCACCACTTCGATGCTGTGCTCGGCCGTGTTGCGGCGGCGGGCCGTCATGCTAGGGTAGTTCAGGCGGCCTTCCTGGATGAACATCTTGGCGTAGTCGCCGTTCTGGATGCGCTTCAGGGCATTGCGCATGGCGGCGCGCGACTGCTCGTTGATGACCTCGGGGCCCGTCACGTACTCCCCGAACTCGGCGTTGTTCGAGATCGAGTAGTTCATGTTGGCGATGCCACCTTCGTAGATCAGGTCCACGATGAGCTTGAGTTCGTGCAGGCACTCGAAGTAGGCCATCTCGGGCGCGTAGCCGGCTTCGACCAGGGTCTCGTAGCCCATCTTGATCAGCTCGACCGCGCCGCCGCACAGCACGGCCTGCTCGCCGAACAGGTCGGTCTCGGTCTCTTCCTTGAAGTTGGTCTCGATGATGCCGGCCTTGCCGCCGCCGTTGGCCATGGCGTAGGACAGGGCCAGGTCACGCGCCTTGCCGCTCTGGTCCTGGTGCACGGCCACGAGGTGGGGCACGCCGCCGCCCTGGCTGTAGGTGGAGCGCACGGTGTGGCCGGGGGCCTTGGGGGCAACCATCCACACGTCCAGATCGGCGCGGGGCACGACCTGGTTGTAGTGCACGTTGAAGCCGTGGGCGAAGGCCAGCGACGCGCCCTGCTTGATGTTGGGCGCCACGTTGTTCGTGTAGACCTCGGCGATCTGCTCGTCGGGCAGCAGGATCATGACCACGTCGGCTTCCTTCACCGCGTCGTTCACTTCCTTCACGGTGAGGCCGGCCTTGCCGACCTTGTCCCACGAAGCGCCGCCCTTGCGCAGGCCGACCACGACCTTCACGCCGCTGTCGTTCAGGTTCTGTGCGTGGGCGTGGCCTTGCGAGCCATAGCCGATGATGGCCACGGTCTTGCCCTTGATGAGGCTCAGGTCACAGTCTTTGTCGTAGAAAACTTTCATGGGTCGCTCCGGTTGAAATGCGTTGTTCGGGTTGGAAATAAAAACGGTGGATTGTCTTACACGCGCAGGATGCGCTCGCCGCGGCCGATGCCGCTGGCGCCCGTGCGCACGGTCTCCAGGATGGCCGTGCGGTCGATGGCCTGCAGGAAGGCGTCGTTCTTGCTCTGGTCGCCGGTGAGCTCGATGGTGTAGCTCTTCTCGGTCACGTCGATGATGCGGCCGCGGAAGATGTCGGCCATGCGCTTCATCTCCTCGCGCTCCTTGCCCACGGCGCGCACCTTCACCATCATGAGCTCGCGCTCGGTGTAGGCGCCCTCGGTGAGGTCGACCACCTTCACGACCTCGATGAGGCGGTTCAGGTGCTTGGTGATCTGCTCGATCACGTCGTCGGAGCCCGTCGTCTGGATGGTCATGCGCGAGAGCGATGCATCCTCGGTGGGCGCCACGGTGAGCGATTCGATGTTGTAGCCACGGGCCGAGAACAGGCCCACCACGCGCGAGAGGGCGCCGGCTTCGTTTTCCAGCAGAACGGCAATGATGTGTTTCATGATGAAGATTCCTCTTTTCGCTGCCCTCCCCTGGCGCCGGTAAGCGCCAAGCTCGGCAGGCAATAGATTCGTCAAAAAAGATAGCTGCCAGCGCTTGATGGGCAAGCGCTGGAGGCCGATTTGGCTTAAAGGTCCTCGGACCCCAGCAGCATTTCGGTGATGCCCTTGCCGGCCTGCACCATCGGGAACACGTTCTCGGTGGGGTCGGTGCGGAAGTCCATGAACACCGTGCGGTCCTTGAGCTTGCGGGCCTCGCGCAGCGCGGGCTCCACGTCCTTGGGGTGCTCGATGAGCATGCCCACGTGGCCGTAGGCCTCGGCCAGCTTCACGAAGTTGGGCAGCGCGTCCATGTAGCTGTGGCTGTAGCGGCCGGAGTACTCGATCTCCTGCCACTGGCGCACCATGCCCAGGTAGCGGTTGTTCAGCGAGCAGATCTTGATCGGCGTGTTGTACTGCAGGCAGGTGGACAGCTCCTGAATGTTCATCTGCACCGAGCCTTCGCCGGTGATGCAGAACACCTCGGACTGCGGCTTGGCCAGCTTGATGCCCATGGCGTAGGGGATGCCCACGCCCATGGTGCCCAGGCCGCCGGAGTTGATCCAGCGGCGCGGCTCGTCGAAGCGGTAGTACTGCGCGGCCCACATCTGGTGCTGGCCGACGTCGGACGTGACGTAGGTGTCGGCGTCCTTCGTCATGTTCCACAGCGTCTCGACCACGTACTGCGGCTTGATCACGTCGCCGCTGCCCATGCTGTACTTCAGGCAGTCGCGCTTGCGCCAGCCCTCGATGGTGTCCCACCACGCGGCCAGCGCACCGGCGTCGGGGCGGGTGCTGCTCTCGCGGATCATGGAGATCAGCTCGGTCAGCACGTCCTTAACGTCGCCGACGATGGGGATGTCCACCTTCACGCGCTTGGAGATGCTCGACGGGTCGATGTCCACGTGGATGATCTTGCGGTCGTTCTGCGCGAAGTGCTTGGGGTTGCCGATCACGCGGTCGTCGAAGCGCGCGCCCACGGCCAGCAGCACGTCGCAGTTCTGCATGGCGTTGTTGGCCTCGATGGTGCCGTGCATGCCCAGCATGCCAAGAAATTTGCGGTCCGACGCCGGGTAGGCGCCCAGGCCCATCAGCGTGTTGGTGACCGGGTAGCCCAGCATGTCCACCAGCGTGCGCAGCTCGTTGCAGGCATTGCCCAGCAACACACCGCCGCCGGTGTAGATGTAGGGGCGCTTGGCCGTCAGCAGCAGCTGCAGCGCCTTGCGGATCTGGCCGCCGTGGCCCTTGCGCACCGGGTTGTACGAGCGCATTTCCACGGTCTGCGGATAGCCGCTGTACGGCACCTTCTTGAAGGACACATCCTTGGGCACGTCCACCACCACGGGGCCGGGCCGGCCGGTGCGCGCGATGTGGAAGGCCTTCTTCATCGTGGCGGCGAGGTCGCGCGGGTCCTTGACGAGGAAGTTGTGCTTGACGATGGGGCGCGTGATGCCCACGGTGTCGCATTCCTGGAAGGCGTCCAGCCCGATCGCGGGCGTGGGCACCTGGCCGGAGATGATCACCATGGGAATGCTGTCCATGTACGCCGTGGCGATGCCGGTGACCGCATTGGTCAGGCCCGGGCCGGACGTGACCAGCGCCACGCCCACTTCACCCGTGGCGCGGGCATAGCCGTCGGCGGCGTGCACGGCCGCCTGCTCGTGGCGCACCAGCACGTGCTGGATAGTGTCCTGCTTGTACAGCGCGTCGTAGATGTAGAGCACCGCGCCGCCGGGGTAGCCCCAGATGTACTGGACGTTCTCGGCCTGCAGGGATTTGATGAGGATTTCGGCGCCCATGAGGTCCTGCGGACCGGAGGCATTGCCTTGCGAAGCAGCGGCCGCCGAAGTGAGTTCAGCCTTGGAGATTTCCATGATCGATCAACCTTTGCGAATTTCTCTGACGAAAAACCTTGGGTGCCCCTCGCACGGACTCTTGTGAAGCCGGCTTGGGACTTGAGGCCAAGGACATGGGCGGGATGATTGCCGCGCCGGACCGTGACCCGTTTGCCTTTTGAATTGCAGCGGCGATTATCGCACTGCAACACATGCGAAACCGCGCGCGGCCGAAAAAAACACCGGCGGATGCGATAATCCGAGGCTTCACCGTGCCGGATAGCCACATTTTTCAAAGGCGCCGTTGGCACAGATCCCCTCCCCGGGCTGACCCGTCTTGGCAACCGAACAAGAACTCTCCGATTTCCTCAAGAGCGTGGAAAAGCGCGCCTTCAAGCGCTCGGTCTACCATGTTCGCAACGAGGAAGCGGCGCTCGACATCGTGCAGGACAGCATGCTCAAGCTCGCCGAGCACTACGGCGACAAGCCGGCGGCGGAGCTGCCCATGCTCTACCAGCGCATCCTTTCGAACTGCACGCTGGACTGGTTCCGGCGCCAGAAGACGCGCAATGCACTGTTTTCGAGCATGAGCGACTTCGAAGGCCCTGGCGAAGATGGCATGGATTTTGATCTGCTCGAAGCGTATTCGGGGCCGGAAGACGGCGAACGCGCGGAAAGCGCGGAAGACCTGACCCGCCGGGCGCAGATCTTCCGCAGCATCGAAGCCGAGATCGCCGAACTGCCGCCGCGTCAACGGGAGGCATTTCTGATGCGTTACTGGGAAGAAATGGATGTGGCGGAAACCGCAGCCGCCATGGGCTGCTCCGAAGGCAGCGTCAAGACGCACTGTTTTCGTGCCATACACACCCTCAGCAAGGCGCTGAAGGCCAAAGGAATCGAGCCATGAACACTGTACAGACCCCCTCGTCCCAGGCAGAAGCCGCAGCAGAGCGCTTTGCGCTGCGCGTCACGGCACGGCTGTCCAGCGGCACGGATGAACTGCCCTACGACATCACCGAGCGCCTGCGCGCCTCGCGCATGCAGGCGCTGGCCAAGCGCAAGAAGGCCGTGGCGCCGGCACGCCTCGCCGCCCCCGCCGTGGTGCACGCCGGCGGCGGCAGCGCCGCCCTGGGCCGTGGCAGCCACGATGGCAACAGCGAGGGCGGCAGCTGGTGGAACGCCCTGGTGTCCGCGGTGCCGCTGCTGGCGCTGATGGCCGGGCTGGTGATGATCAACATCGCCCAGGACGAAAGCAGCGTCCACGACGTGGCCGAGGTGGACGCCGCCCTGCTGACCGACGACCTGCCGCCCGCCGCCTACGCCGACCCGGGCTTCGTACAATTCCTCAAGACCTCCGCGCAGGCACCTTCCCGCTGAGCCTCGCAACCCGCGCACTGCATGCACCCAAGTCCCTCCGACGCTTCCCCTGCCCTGCCAGCCTTCGTGCTGGCTTTGGCACTCTTGGGCGTGCTCGCGGCGGTCGGCGGCCAGGTGGTGGGGCAGATGCGCATGGCGCCTGGCACCCTGCTGATGGCCGGGGCGGAAGCCGCCGTGGCCAGCCCCAACAATGCCCGCGCGCCGGCGGCCTACGGGGCGTCGGCCGTGCCCCAGGTGGAAACCGGCCCCGGCTGGGAAACCCTGAACACGCCGCAGAAGCTGGCGCTGTACCCCCTGGCCGAGCGCTGGGCGCTCATCAGCGAGGCCCAGAAGCGCCGCTGGCTGGCCCTGGCGGCCAACTTCCCGGCCCTGCCGGAGGACGAACAGGCCAAGTTCCACGAACGCATGACGGACTGGGCCAGCCTGAGCGCGCAGCAGCGCAACCAGGCCCGCCTGAACTACGCCACGACCAACCGCCTGGCGCCCGACGACAAGCGGGCCCAGTGGGAGGCCTACCAGGCCCTGTCCGAGGACGAAAGGCGCGCCCTGGCGGCCCGCGCCGCGCCCAAGCCCAAGGGCGCCGCCGTCGCCCTGCGGCCCGTATCGCCCCGCAAGCTCGCCCAGGTGCCGGCCGCCACGCAGGCCACGCCCAGCAGCCCGAACGTGCCCAAGATCCCGCCGGTGACGGACCATTCCACGCGCATGGCCGCGCCGGTGCACCCCAGCCCGGCGGCGCCGGCCCCCGCGCCCGCACCGGCCGCCGCGCCCGCAGTGGTCGAGACGGCGCCCGTCTCGGTGCCCGTGGCCGTGCCGGCCGCGCTGCCGCCGCTGGACGCCGGCAGCTCCGCCGAGAGCCCCGCGGCCCCCACGCCGCTGCCCGTCACGCCCGACACCTCAGGCCTGTATCCTCAGTAGCCTTGTCCTGCTGCCGCCTTCCCGCCTTTCCGGAATGACCGTTTCCCCTCCCGCGCCCACCGGCGCCACGCCCAACCTGTGGCGCCGCATGGCCTGCTGGCTGTACGAAGGCATGCTGATGTTCGGCGTGGTCTTCATCGCCGGCTACCTGTTCGGCACCCTGAGCCAGACCCGCAACGCCATGGACAACCGCCATGCCCTGCAGGCCTTTCTGTTCGTGGTGTTCGGTATCTACTTCACCTGGTTCTGGGCCAAGGGCCAGACCCTGGCGCAGAAGACCTGGCACATCCGGGTGGTGGATGCTGTCGGCCGCCCCATCAGCCAGGCGCGCGCCCTGCTGCGCTACGTGCTGAGCTGGCTGTGGTTCCTGCCGCCGCTGGCGGCCTATGCGTTCGGCGTGCCGGCCCTCGAAGTGCTGGTGCTGCTGGGGGGCTGGGTCGCCCTCTGGGCCATCCTGAGCCGTTTCCATCCACAGCGGCAGTTCTGGCACGACGCGCTGGCGGGCACGCGGCTGGTGCACTACGTGCCGGCCCGAAAGTAAGTGTCATCTGGGTGCGAGACAATCCCCGCATGCCCCCAGCCCCCTCGCCCGCCAACCCGCAAAAGGCCCGCTCCGGCCTGAACCGCATCTGGCATGCCGCCGGCTATTCGCTGGAGGGCCTGCGCGCCGGCTGGGGCGAAAAGGCCTTCCGCCAGGAGGCCATCGCCGCCCTGGTGCTGCTGCCCGCCTCGCTGTGGCTGGGCCGCGGCTGGGTGGAGGTGGCGCTGCTGGCCGGCTCCGTGCTGATCGTGATGATCGTGGAGCTGCTCAACACGGGCATCGAAACCGCCATCGACCGCATCGGTCCCGAATGGCACGACCTGTCCAAGCGCGCCAAGGACATGGGCAGCGCGGCCGTGCTGCTGGCCCTGCTGCTGTGCGCGGGCATCTGGGGCGCGGCGCTTTTCCAGAGGATTCTTCATGGCTGAACCGGCATTTTCCATCTGCGTGTACTGCGGCTCGCGCCCCGGCGAGAACCCGGCGTTTGCCGAGGCCGCCAAGGCCGTGGGCCGGTGGATCGGCGTGCACGGCGGGCAGCTGGTCTATGGCGGTGGCCGCAGCGGCCTCATGGGCACCGTGGCCGAGGCCGTGCGCCAGGCCGGCGGCCGCGTGGTGGGCGTGATCCCGCAGGCGCTGGTGGACAAGGAGCTGGCCAACCGCCTGTGCGACGAACTGCACATCGTGCAGACCATGCACGAGCGCAAGGCCATGATGGCCGAGCGCAGCGACGCCTTCCTGGCCCTGCCCGGCGGCATCGGCACCTTCGAGGAACTGTTCGAGGTGTGGACCTGGCGCCAGCTCGGCTACCACGACAAGCCGCTGGGCCTGCTCAACGTGGCGGGCTATTACGACGCGCTGATGGGCTTTCTGAACCACAGCGTGGCCAGCGGCTTCATGGGCGAGTGGCAGATGGGCCTGCTGCACGCTTCCGCCGACGCCCAGGCGCTGCTGCGCACGCTGGTGCAGGAGGCGGGCAGCAACATGGACGGGACGGCGCTGCGGGACGTGATCTGAAGAGGAAATGATAGCTGGCCGCGCTTGCCCATCCTGAGTTTCAGGCACTTTTGCACCTGAAACTGCCGTGCATCAAGCGCTGGCAGCTATTCTTTGAATAGCGCCGTTCAGATCGCCGCGTCGTCCAAATCGCCCGTGCGGATGCGCACCACGCGCTCCACCGGGGTCACGAAGATCTTGCCGTCACCGATCTTGCCGGTGCGCGCCACGTTCACGATGGCGTCCACGCAGCGGTCCACGTCCTCGCTCTTCACGACGACCTCGACCTTCACCTTGGGCAGGAAGTCCACCACGTACTCGGCGCCGCGGTACAGCTCGGTGTGGCCCTTCTGGCGGCCGAAACCCTTGACCTCGGTCACGGTGAGGCCGGTCACGCCGCATTCGGCCAGGGCCTCGCGGACTTCTTCGAGCTTGAAGGGCTTGATGACGGCGGTGATCATTTTCATGGCGGGGTCTCCAGCAGATGTAAAAAACAAAAATCAGGCGCGGAAGCGATTGGTAATAGGGTAACGCCAGTCCTTGCCGAAGCTGCGGCGCGTCACCCTTATCCCCACGGGCGCCTGCCGGCGCTTGTATTCGTTGAGCTTGATGAGGCGCGTCACGCGCTCCACGTCCGCGCGCTCGAAGCCGCTGGCGATGATGGACTCGATGGGCTCGTCGTTCTCCATGTAGCGCGCGATGATCGCATCCAGCACCTCGTAGGGCGGCAGGCTGTCCTGGTCCTTCTGGTCTGGCCGCAGCTCGGCGCTGGGCGGGCGGGTGATGATGCGCTCGGGGATGGGGTTGGCGCCCGTGCCATACGGGTCGTTGGCGTTGCGCCAGCGCGCCAGGTCGAACACCCGCGTCTTGGCCACGTCCTTGATGACGGCGAAGCCGCCGGCCATGTCGCCGTACAGCGTGCAGTAGCCCGTGGCCATCTCGCTCTTGTTGCCCGTGGTCAGCACCACGGCGCCGAACTTGTTGGACAGCGCCATCAGCAGCGTGCCGCGGATGCGGGCCTGCAGGTTCTCCTCGGTCGTGTCCTCGGGCAGGCCCGCGAACTCGGCGGCCAGCGCGGCCTTGAAGGCCTCGAACTGGGGCCGGATGGAAATCTCGTCGTAGCGCACGCCCAGGCGGCCCGCCATGTCGCGCGCGTCGATCCAGCTGATGTCGGCCGTGTAGGGCGAGGGCATCATCACCGCGCGCACCTTGTCCGCGCCCAGCGCATCCACGGCGACGGCCAGCACCAGCGCCGAGTCGATGCCGCCCGACAGCCCCAGCAGCGCGCCGGGAAAGCCGTTCTTGCCCACGTAGTCGCGCACGCCCAGCACCAGGGCGTCCCACAGGTCGGCCTCGGCGCTGCGTGCCGGCGCCACGTCCGCTTCTAATTTGATAGCTGCTGGCGCTTGCGTGGCCTGCGCAAACACCAGTTTTTCCTCGAAAGCCGGCGCGCGCATCGCCACGCTGCCGTCGGCGTCCAGCGCAAACGAACGGCCCTCGAACACCACCTCATCCTGCCCCCCGACGAGGTGGGCATAGACCAGCGGCAGCCCCGTCTCGGCCACGCGCTCGCGCATGGTCTGCTCGCGCTCCGCGCCCTTGCCCAGGTGGAACGGCGAGGCGTTGATGACGGCCAGCAGCTGCGCGCCCGCCGCGGCGGCGTCGCGGGCGGGGGCGGCAAACCACGCGTCCTCGCAGATCAGCACGCCCACCTTCACGCCCTCCACCTCGAACACGCAGGGCGCATCGCCCGCGACGAAGTAGCGGCGCTCGTCGAACACCTGGTAGTTGGGCAGTTCGCGCTTGGCGTAGGTCTGCTCGATGCGGCCTTCGCGCAGCACGCTGGCGGCATTGCGGCAGGCGCTGAACGCGGGCGCATCGGGCGCCACGGCCTGCGGGTGGCCGAGCACGATGGCCAGGCCCTTCAACCCCGCGGTCTCGCGGGCCACGGTTTTCACGGCATCATCGCAGGCTGCGATGAAGGCGGGGCGCAGGAACAGATCCTCAGCGGCATAGCCGCAGATCGCCAGCTCGGGCGTGAGCAGCAGCCGGGCGCCGCGGGCGTGGGCCTCGTGGGCGGCAGCGATGATCTTGCGCGCATTCGCGGGCATGTCGCCCACGACAAAATTGAGCTGCGCAGTGCAAATGGAGAGCGTCATGGAACTGGAGTCGGATACCGCCAATGCAGCAGGCCCGCGCAAGGGTTCGCGGCCCGGGAGGGCGCATGGCTGATGAAGCCGCCATTATCGCCCGCGTGCTCGCATCCCCGCTGGAGGTGGACGCCGCCGCCTGGAACGCCCTGCTCGCGCGGCAAGCCCACCCCACGCCCTTCATGCGGCACGAATACCTGGCCGCCCTGCACGAGAGCAGCAGCGCCACGCCGCGCACCGGCTGGGCGCCGCGCTTCATGACGCTGTGGGAGGGCGGCACACTGGTGGCCGCCTGCCCGCTGTACCTCAAGAGCCATTCCTACGGCGAATACGTCTTCGACTGGGCCTGGGCCAGCGCCTACGAACAGCACGGCGTGCCCTACTACCCCAAGGCCGTGGTGGCCGTGCCCTTCACGCCCGTACCGGGCGCGCGGCTGCTGGCGCGCGATGGCGAGGCGCGTGCCCTGATGGTGCAGGCCGTACAGCAATGGTGCGAGCAGGAAGGCGTCTCGTCCGCGCACGTGCTGTTCGCCAGCGATGCCGACGTGCAGGCCTGCACCCGGCAACAGCTCATGCTGCGCCACACCGTGCAATTCCACTGGCAGAACGACGGTTACCGCGACTTCGACCACTTCCTCGCCAGCCTCGCACAGGACAAGCGCAAGAAGATCCGCCAGGAGCGCCGCCGCGTGGCGGAGGCCGGCGTCGCCTTCCGCTGGGCGCGCGGGGCGGACATCGCGCCGGCCGATTGGGATTTCTTCTACCGCTGCTACGAGCGCACCTACCTGGAGCACGGCAACCCGCCCTACCTCACGCGCGATTTCTTCGCGCGCATGGCCCGGGACCTGCCCGAGGCCTGGCTGCTGTTCATCGCCGAGCGCGGCGGGCGGCCCATCGCTAGCAGTTTGATAGCTATTGGCGCTTCACCAGCAAGCGCTGGCGGCCAAAAAGACCCTGAAACCGTGGCCTATGGCCGCTACTGGGGCGCGCTGGAGCGCGTGGACTGCCTGCATTTCGAGGCCTGCTACTACCAGCCGCTGCAGTGGTGCATCGCCCACGGCGTGCAGCGCTTCGAGGGCGGCGCCCAAGGCGAGCACAAGATGGCCCGGGCGCTGCTGCCGGTGCAGGCCACCAGCGCGCACTGGCTGGCGCACCCGGCGTTCGCCGAGGCGGTGGAGCGCTTCCTGGAGCGCGAAGGCCAGGGCGTGGAGGGTTACCTGGAGGAACTGCAAGGGCGCAGCCCGTTCAGGCGCGCGTGAGGCATGGGGCCGCGCCCTCACTCCCCGCCAGGCGGCATCGGCTGCGCACCGGCCCCCTGCACGAAGTCCACGAACGCCCGCAGTGGCGCCGGCAGGTAGCGCCGCCCCGGGTAGTAGAGAAATGGCCCCGTGAAAGGACGCGTCCAGTCCTCCAGCACGGGCACCAGCGCCCCGCTGTCGATATGGGGCTGGAGCCAGCCTTCGAACATGTGGATGACGCCGCAGCCCGCGCACGCCACATCCACGGCCAGGTCCACCCCGCCCGCGATGCGCACGACGAGGGGGCCGGCAGGGTCCACGACGATCACCTCGCCATCGCGCTCGAACTCCCAGTTCGCCATGGCGCCGCTGGCGAAGCGCCCGCGCAGGCAGGCGTGTTCCATGAGGTCGCGCGGGTGCCCGGGCCGGCCGCGCGCGGCCAGGTAGGCCGGCGACGCGGCCGTGGTTATGCGCTGCCATCGCGGGCCGATGGGGATGGCGATCATGTCCTGCTCCAGCCGCTCGCCGTAGCGGATGCCGGCATCGCAGCCCTCGGCCAGGATGTCGACGAAACTTTCCTCCACCACCACGTCGAGCCGGATCTCGGGGTAGGCCGCCAGGAACGGCGGCACGATGGCCGGCAGCACCAGGCGCGCAGCACTGGCGGGCACGTTCAGCCGCAGGGTGCCGGCGGGCCGGTCGCGAAAGCCATTGACCACGTCGAGCGCGGCCTCGACCTCGCCCAGCGCCGGGCCCAGGCGCTCCAGCAGGCGGGCCCCTGCTTCGGTGGGCGCCACGCTGCGGGTGGTGCGGTGCAGCAGGCGCACGCCCAGGCGCGCTTCGAGCCGGCGCACTGCCTCGCTCAGGCGGGAAGCGCTGCTGGCGCCGCCGCTGCCGCGCGCGGCCTCCCGGAACCCGCGGCTGCGCGCAACGGCCAGAAAGGCGGCCAGATCACCCAACTGCTCGGCCATGGTCGAGGCTCCCTGCTTGATTGTTCGGCATTCCGCACAAGCTGTGCAGATTCAACCGGCTTATCGTACACACACCGCCTGCCTACAGTGCATGCATCCATTCATTGCAAGGAGATTTCCATGACAGCCATCGACAAGGCCGGCAGCTTCCGGCTCGGCGACCGCGATGTGAAGCGCCTGGGCTACGGCGCCATGCAACTGGCGGGCCCCGGCGTGTTCGGCCCGCCCAGGGACCGGGCGGCGGCCGTGGCCGTGCTGCGCGCCGCGGTGGAAAGCGGCGTGAACCACATCGACACCAGCGACTTCTATGGCCCCCACGTGACCAACCAGATCATCAAGGAGGCCTTGCACCCCTACCGCGACGGCCTGACCCTCGTGACCAAGGTGGGCGCGCGGCGCGGCAGCGATGCCGCGTGGCTGCCCGCCTTCTCGGCCGCGGAGCTGGAGCAGGCGGTGCACGACAACCTGCGCAACCTGGGCCTGGATGTGCTGGACGTGGTGAACCTGCGCGCCATGTTCAGCGTGCACGGCCCGGCGGAGGGCTCGCTGGAAGCACCGCTCACGGCCCTGGCCGAATTGCGGCGCAAGGGCCTGGTCCGCCACATCGGCCTGAGCAACGTGACGGCGCGCCAGGTGCAGGAGGGGCGAGGAATCGTCCCCATCGCCTGCGTGCAGAACCTGTACAACCTGGCCCACCGCGAGGACGAGGCCCTGCTCGTGCAGCTGGCCGATGAGGGCACGGCCTACGTTCCTTTCTTCCCGCTGGGCGGCTTCACGCCGCTGCAGTCGGGCGTGCTGTCCGACGTGGCGGCGTCGCTGGGCGCCACGCCCATGCAGGTGGCGCTGGCCTGGCTGCTGCAGCGCTCCCCCAACATCCTGCTGATCCCGGGCACCTCCTCGGTGGCGCACCTGCAGCAGAACCTGGCGTCCGCCCAGTTGCACCTGCCCGCCGATGCCGTGGCGCGGCTGGACGGCATCGCGGCATGAAACAACACCCCCCCTGAGTCGCTTCGCGCCTTCCCCCCGCTCTCGCGCTTCGCGCGGGCAGGGGGACGCAGCCAGCGCGGCGGGGCGGCCCTTGCGCGGCTGCCCGCGCTGGGGCTGCGCCAGTTTCATGCGCAGCGCCATGGATAACTGATCTCAGAAACTCTCCCAGTCGTCCTCCGCGCCGGCGGCCACGGGCTGCGGCGCAGGGGCCTTGGCGGGCTTGCTCGCGGCGAGGGCCGGGGCTCTTGCTGCTGGCTTGGCCCGCGCAACAGGCGCGGGGGCCGGTGCTGGACGGGGCGCGGGCCGGGGCGGCTGGGCGGGCGCGGCGCCGGCCTCCAGGCGGGTCTGGTCGGCCGAGAGCTTGAACACCGCCACCGCGCCCACCAAGGCCTGGGCCTGCTGGCTCAGGCTGCCGGCCGCGGCGGCCATTTCCTCCACCAGCGCGGCGTTCTGCTGCGTGACCTGGTCCATCTGCATCACGGCCTCGCCCACCTGCGACACGCCCGTGCTCTGCTCGGTGCTGGCCGCGCTGATCTCGCCCATGATGTCCGTCACGCGGCGGATGGAGGAGACCACCTCGGTCATGGTGACGCCCGCCTTGTCCACCAGCAGCGAGCCCTGCTCCACGCGCTCTACGCTGGCGGTGATCAGGGCCTTGATCTCCTTGGCCGCCTCGGCGCTGCGCCCTGCCAGGCTGCGCACCTCGCCGGCCACCACGGCGAAGCCGCGGCCCTGCTCGCCGGCACGCGCCGCCTCCACCGCCGCGTTCAGCGCCAGGATGTTGGTCTGGAACGCGATGCCGTCGATCACGCTGATGATGTCGGCGATCTTCTTGCTGCTGTCGTTGATGCCTTTCATGGTCTCCACCACTTCGGAGACCACGTCGCCGCCCTGCCCCGCCACGGTGCTGGCGCTCATCGCGAGCTGGTTGGCCTGGCGCGCGTTGTCGGCATTCTGCTTGACCGTGGAGCTGAGCTCCTCCATCGACGCGGCCGTTTCCTGCAGCGCGCTGGCCTGCTGCTCGGTGCGGATCGACAGGTCGTTGTTGCCCGAGGCGATCTCCGCGCTGGCCGAGGCCACGCCCTGCGCGTTGCCGCGCACGCCCGACACCACGCGCGCCAGGTTGTCACGCATGGTGGTCAGGCCGCCCAGCAGCTGGGCGATCTCGTCCTTGCCCCGCGCCTCGATGGGCACCGTGAGGTCGCCCTGCGCCACCGCGTCGGTGATCTGCACCGCGCTGCCCAGGGCGCGCGAGATCTGCCGGATCATCGCGCCGCCCATCAGCACCGCCAGCGCCACGCCCAGCACCACGGCCGTGAGGGCGAGCGCGCGGATGGTCTGGAAGCTCGCCGCGGCGCGGTCGTACTCGGCCTTGGCGCGGTCCAGCTGCACCTGCATGAGCTTGCCCAGCACGTCCTGCAGCGGGTCGATGGCGGGGTAAAGCTCCTTGGCGGCGAAGGCCGTGAGCGCCGCCGCGTCGCCCGAGCGGAAGTGGCTGACCAGCGCCTCCGTGGCCGCGTCGGCCTTGGCCTGCAGGGGCTGGAAGCGCTCGGCCAGTTGCGCCTCCTCGGGCACGAGCTGCGTGGAGAGGTAAGCCTTCCAGTTGGCGTCGATGGCCTTGCGCGCGTCAGCCACCGACTGCTGGCCCTGCGCGGGCGTCAGGGCGCCGTCGCGCACCTTGTGGGCGGCATCGACCACGTTGACGGCATACATGTCCGCCACCGTCTTGATCTGCTTGAGCGGCACCACCCGGTCGTCGTACACCGACTTGAGCCCGGCGTTGGACTGCCCCATGCCGAACAGCCCCGCCGCACCCACCAGCACGACGAGCAGGCACAGCGCCGCCAGCAGGCCGGCAAGGCGCGTGGATATCTTGAACTGGTTCATGAAAACGCTCCTGGTGAAGTGGGGGTGGAAAGGGAGGTGCGGCGCGGCCGCCGCCATCGCGGGAGGCCTGTGCGGCGAAGGAAAACGGGGAAAGAGTTTCGTCCTGCCGCTGGCCGAATGGCGCGGCAGGCCCGCAGGCGGTTGGCATACGCATCGGCAGAGTCGAAGCCGCGAACCATGGGGAACTCCCGGCAAAAGACCAACGCATCCAGCAGACGGGCCCGCAACCGCGAAGCGGCGGGGCCGATGCGATCAGCATAGCGCGTTTGGTTACGTTTGCGAACAACCTGGCCGTGGTACGCAGGGCCCGGAATCAAAAAAAGCACGCTGGAGGGCATCCCCTCCAGCGTGCTTTGCTTTTGATAGCTGCCCGCGCTTGCTGCACAAGCGCTGGCGGCCTCTTTGGCCTGTACTCCCCTCTCCGCCGCTCAGAAGCTCTCCCAGTCGTCGTCGCTCCCACCCGCCGCCGGCTTGGCCGCTGCCGCCGCCGGCTTGGGCGCGGGCAGGCTGTCCGTCTTCGCCGCCTTTGCCATCTTTGCGGCCTTCGCCGGGCTGCGCGGCGCCAGCTGCGGCGCGGCGCTCCTGGCCGGCATCGCCACCGGCGCACGCGGTGCTGCCACGGGCGCCGCCGCGCTGCGCTGCTGCGCCCCCGCTTCCAGCCTGAACACCGCCACCGCGTTCACCAGTTCGCCCGCCTGCGCGTTCAGCGCGCTGGCCGCCGCCGCCATTTCCTCCACCAGCGCCGCGTTCTGCTGCGTCGCCTGGTCCATCTGCGTCACCGCTTCTCCCACCTGGCCCACGCCCGCGCTTTGCTCACTGCTGGCCGCGCTGATCTCGCCCATGATGTCCGTCACCCTGCGGATGGCGTTGACCACTTCCGTCATCGTCGCCCCGGCCTTGTCCACCAGCTGCGTGCCGCGCTCCACCCGTTCCACGCTGTCGGTGATCAGCGTCTTGATTTCCTTGGCCGCTTCGGCGCTGCGCCCGGCCAGGCTGCGCACTTCGCCAGCCACCACGGCGAAGCCCCGGCCCTGTTCGCCGGCGCGCGCCGCCTCCACCGCCGCGTTCAGCGCCAGGATGTTGGTCTGGAACGCGATGCCATCGATCACGCTGATGATGTCCGCGATCTTGCTGCTGCTGGCGTTGATGCCTTTCATGGTCTCCACCACTTCGGCCACCACGTCCCCGCCCTGCACCGCCACCGTGCTCGCACTCACCGCCAGCTGGTTGGCCTGGCGCGCGTTGTCCGCGTTCTGGCGCACGGTGGAGCCCAGCTCTTCCATCGACGCCGCCGTCTCCTCCAGCGCCGAGGCCTGCTGCTCCGTGCGCGCCGACAGGTCGTTGTTGCCCGAGGCAATCTGCGAACTCGCCGATGCCACTCCCTCCGCGTTGCTGCGCACCGCACTCACGGTGTTCACCAGGCTCTGCTGCATGCGCTGCAGCGCGCCGAGCAGGTGGCCGGTCTCGTCGCTGGACTGCACGATGATCCGGCCGCTGAGGTCGCCGCCGGCCACGCGGTCGGCCGCCGCCACCGCCTGGGCCAGCGGGCGGGTGATGGAGCGGATGATGGTGATGGCCAGGAAGATCGCCAGCGCAATCGCCACAGCGCCCGCGATCAGCACGTCGCGCTGCAGGGCGCTCGCCTCGGCCTCGGCCCGCTCGCCGGCGGCCACGGTGAGCTGGGCCTGGTAGTCCACCTGCTCCTGGATCGCCTTCTGGTATTCGATCTGGGCGGGGCGCAGCTGCTCCGCCAGCAGCTTCAGGGCCTCGTCCCGCTGGCCCTTCCCGATCAGGCCCAGGTACTGGTCGCCCAGCGCCACGAAGGCCGTGCGGTGCTGCTGCACGCGCGCCAGGATCTCCTTGCCCTTGTCGGACTGGATGAGCGTCCCGAGCGTTTCCATCTGCCTGGCGATCGTCGCGCGCGCCGCGGCGACCTGTTCGCTCGACCGCTTGACGATCTCCTCGGACGTGGTCAGCGCCAGGTTGCGGAACTGGATGGCCTGCACGTTCACCCCGTCCGCCAGCATGCCCATGGATTTGGTGATGGGGATGCGTGTGAAGACGATGTCGTTGAGCGCCGCGCGCTGGCTGGCCGAGCGCCACAGCGCGACGCCGCCCAGGGCGACCAGCAGCAGCACCATGGCGGCAAAGGCCGCGGCCAGCCGGGTGGAAATATTGAGTCGGTTCATTCTGCCTTCCTCTCCGTGCGATCGTTGTTCATTCGATGGGGGCGCGCCGCCCTGCCGGGACGGCGCTGGCAGTCATCCTATGGGCTCGTTCCAAAATGGCCGCGCCGCATTGCGATGCCCCTGGGCCGCGGCTGGAATTGGAGAGCTAGCTCCATTCGGGCGCCGCAGACGCGGGGCAAAAAATGCTACCGTCGCTGGCAATCCTCGCTCAACTGCGCCCTGCTTTGTTTGGAATGACCCACTGATGCCTTTTTTCAACAAGAAAGAAACCGGCCCCGACCACATGCCGCCTCCGGGCCTGCCCCTGCTGGCCCTGGAACTGCGCGCTCCCTGGGAGTTCGGCGCGGTGCTGCCCGCCTGGCCCGTGCTGCAGCGCGCCCCGCTGGGCGACGGCCACACGGTCATCGTGTTCCCGGGCCTCACGGCGGGCGACGCCACCACCGTGCCGCTGCGCCGCTACCTGGATTCGCGCAACTACGACGCCCAGGGCTGGGGCCAGGGCCTGAACCTGGGCCCGCGCGACGGCGTGCTGGAGAACGCCAAGCGCCAGCTGCAGGCCGCCAGCGACGCCAGCGGCCGCAAGGTGAGCCTGGTGGGCTGGAGCCTGGGCGGCATCTACGCCCGCGAGCTGGCCAAGGAGATGCCCGAGCTGGTGCGCTGCGTGGTGACGCTGGGCACGCCGTTCGCGGGCCCGCACACCTCCACGAACGCGTGGCGCATCTACCAGCTGGCGAGCGGCCGCAGCATCGAGCGCGAGACCGAGAACTACAACCTGCCCGAGGCGCCGCCCGTGCCCACGACGAGCATCTATTCGCGCACCGACGGCGTGGTGGCCTGGCGCGGCAGCATCCAGGCGCCGGCCGAGCACAACCCGCACACCGAGAACATCGAGGTGGTGGCCAGCCACTTCGGCATCGGCCTGAACCCCAGCGCCTGGTGGGCCGTGGCCGACCGGCTGGGCCAGCCGCACGACCAGGGCGTGCCCTGGCAGCCGTTCCAGCGGCCCAGCCTGCCGGGGCTGCAGCTCATCTATCCCGACCCGGAGCGTTGAGCCATTAAAAAAGCACGCTGGAGGGCATCCCCTCCAGCGTGCTTTGTTTTTGATAGCTGCCCGCGCTTGCTGCACAAGCGCTGGCGGCCTCTTTGGCCTGTACTCCCCTCTCCGCCGCTCAGAAGCTCTCCCAGTCGTCGTCGCTCCCACCCGCCGCCGGCTTGGCCGCTGCCGCCGCCGGCTTGGGCGCGGGCAGGCTGTCCGTCTTCGCCGCCTTTGCCATCTTTGCGGCCTTCGCCGGGCTGCGCGGCGCCAGCTGCGGCGCGGCGCTCCTGGCCGGCATCGCCACCGGCGCACGCGGTGCTGCCACGGGCGCCGCCGCGCTGCGCTGCTGCGCCCCCGCTTCCAGCCTGAACACCGCCACCGCGTTCACCAGTTCGCCCGCCTGCGCGTTCAGCGCGCTGGCCGCCGCCGCCATTTCCTCCACCAGCGCCGCGTTCTGCTGCGTCGCCTGGTCCATCTGCGTCACCGCTTCTCCCACCTGGCCCACGCCCGCGCTTTGCTCACTGCTGGCCGCGCTGATCTCGCCCATGATGTCCGTCACCCTGCGGATGGCGTTGACCACTTCCGTCATCGTCGCCCCGGCCTTGTCCACCAGCTGCGTGCCGCGCTCCACCCGTTCCACGCTGTCGGTGATCAGCGTCTTGATTTCCTTGGCCGCTTCGGCGCTGCGCCCGGCCAGGCTGCGCACTTCGCCAGCCACCACGGCGAAGCCCCGGCCCTGTTCGCCGGCGCGCGCCGCCTCCACCGCCGCGTTCAGCGCCAGGATGTTGGTCTGGAACGCGATGCCATCGATCACGCTGATGATGTCCGCGATCTTGCTGCTGCTGGCGTTGATGCCTTTCATGGTCTCCACCACTTCGGCCACCACGTCCCCGCCCTGCACCGCCACCGTGCTCGCACTCACCGCCAGCTGGTTGGCCTGGCGCGCGTTGTCCGCGTTCTGGCGCACGGTGGAGCCCAGCTCTTCCATCGACGCCGCCGTCTCCTCCAGCGCCGAGGCCTGCTGCTCCGTGCGCGCCGACAGGTCGTTGTTGCCCGAGGCAATCTGCGAACTCGCCGATGCCACTCCCTCCGCGTTGCTGCGCACGCCCGAGACCACGCGGGCCAAGTTGTCGCGCATCTCGGCCAAAGCTGCCAGCAGCTGGCCCATTTCGTCCTTGCCGCCCGCAGGCACCTGCGCGGCCAGGTCGCCCGCCGCGATCGCACGCGCCGCCTGCACGGCATGGTGGGCCGGCCGGGTGACGGCCCGCGTGATGCCGATGCCCAGCAGCGTGGCCAGCACGATGCAGACCGCCAGCGTGCCGATCACCCACAGGCGCGCCATGGCGAAGCCTTGCCGGGCGTCTTCATTGGCCTGCTGCGCGTTGTCCGAGTTGATCTTCTGCAGCTCGCCCAGCGTTTCGGCCACGGTGACGAAGGCGGCCTCGGATTCGCCCGCGTAGAACGTGCCCAGCGTGTCGAGCGAGATCTCCAGGGTCTCGGTGGTGCTGAAGTCCACGCCCTTGGCGATCTCCATGAGCTTGGCCTGCAAGGCGACGTATTCGGCCTTGCGCGTCTTGTACTTCTGGTAGGCCTCGCGTTCCTGGGGGCTGTCGACCAGCGCGTCGTACGCGGCCTCGATGCGGTCGAGGTCCTTGTGGCGCAGCGCCACCTGATCGGCGAACGCGCTGACCTCGGCCTGGCTGCGCGAGGTGACCAGCCCGGCCTCCGAGCGGCGCATGCGGTTGAGCAGCACGCGCAGTTCCCCGGCCTGCGCCACGCTGGGCAGCAGGTTGGTGGCGATCTCCTCCGTGTTGTCGTACATGCGGGACAGCTGCACCAGCGAGATGGCGCCCAGCAAGGCGGTGAACAGCACCACCGCCAGGAAGCCCGCTCCCAACTTGACGCCAATGCGCAGATCAGAAATCTTCATGAAATATCCCCCCGGATGTCGCACGGCCTCTCCGACCGGCCGATGCAGTCTAGCAATGCCCCCCGGATACCCCGGTTCGGGTAATCCAGCAAAAAAAGCATGCCCGCGGCAGCGCGGGCATGCTTTTGGGGTGCGCCGTCAGCGCAATGTCAACCTGCCGCCTCAGGCGGCGGATTTCTGGTAGCTGGCGATGCCGTCCACGATTTCCTTGCGGGCGGCGTCGATGCCTTCCCAGCCCAGCACCTTGACCCACTTGCCCTTTTCCAGGTCCTTGTAGTGCTCGAAGAAGTGGGCGATGGCGTTGCGGCGCATGGGGTTCACGTCGTCGATGGTCTTCCAGTGGTCGTACATCGGCAGGATCTTGCTGGTGGGCACGGCGACGACCTTGCCGTCCACGCCGGCCTCGTCTTCCATCATCAGGATGCCCAGGGGGCGGCAGGGCACGACCACGCCGGGGTGCAGGGCGTAGGGGGTGATCACGAGCACGTCCACCGGATCGCCGTCGCCCGACAGGGTCTGCGGCACGTAGCCGTAGTTGGTGGGGTAGTGCATGGCCGTGGTCATGAAGCGGTCCACGAAGATGGCGCCCGATTCCTTGTCCACCTCGTACTTGATCGGGTCGGAGTTCATCGGGATCTCGATGACGACGTTGAAGGTATCGGGGGCGTTCTTGCCGGGGGTAACGTTGTTGAGGGACATGGTTGCAGAGGTTGATGTAAGACAGGAATCCGCGTCGGGATTAACCCTGATTTTAGGGGCACGCCCCTTTCTGCCCGCTTGCATTTCACGGTTTCGCTGTAAATTGGGCCTGTTGGCCATTCGTCGCATGCCCGCCAGGGCGACGCTGAATAAGTCACCGCGATGGCGCGCGCCCTGGTTCGGGGTGGGATGCAAGGCGCAAAGCGCAGCAATAGCCGTAGCTATTGCGAGCATTTGCAACGCCGCAGACCGTCCCAAAGCAGGGATGCGCGACACGCGGGGACTTGTTCAGCGTCGCCCCAACTGGGACAGCACGAGGAAGCAACGCAGCGGAAGCACCACCCCGTCCTGCGTTGTGATGCTTCCTTCCGTGCAACTGAATTTCTTCAAGGAGTGATGAATGGCTGAAAGCTCAGCGCTGACTTCCCCTCTGATACTGGCTCTGGTTTGCGGATTGATTGCGGTGGCCTATGGCATCTGGGCGCGGGGATGGATCCTCGGCAAGGACCCGGGCAATGCCCGCATGCAGGAGATCGCCGCCGCCATCCAGGCCGGCGCCGCCGCCTACCTGGCCCGCCAGTACAAGACCATCGCCATCGTCGGCGTGGTGCTGGCCATCCTCATCGGCATCTTCCTGGACCCCGCCACGGCCATCGGCTTCGTGGTGGGCGCGGTGCTCTCGGGCGCCTGCGGCTTCATCGGCATGAACGTGTCGGTGCGCGCCAACGTGCGCACGGCGCAGGCGGCCACGCAGGGCATCGGCCCGGCGCTGGACGTGGCCTTCCGCGGCGGCGCCATCACCGGCATGCTGGTCGTGGGGCTGGGCCTGCTGGGCGTGACGGGCTTCTACTGGTTCCTGGGCGGCACAGCTGCCACGTCCGCCAGCTCGCTCAACCCGCTGATCGGCTTCGCCTTCGGCTCGTCGCTCATTTCCATCTTCGCGCGGCTGGGCGGTGGCATCTTCACCAAGGGCGCCGACGTGGGCGCCGACCTGGTGGGCAAGGTCGAGGCGGGCATCCCCGAGGACGACCCGCGCAACCCCGCCGTGATCGCCGACAACGTGGGCGACAACGTGGGCGACTGCGCGGGCATGGCGGCCGACCTGTTCGAGACCTACGCGGTCACGCTCATCGCCACCATGGTGCTGGGCGCGCTGCTGGTGGCCGCCGCGCCGGTGAACGCCGTGGTGTACCCGCTGGCGCTGGGGGCTGTGTCCATCGTGGCCAGCATCATCGGCTGCTTCTTCGTGAAGGCCTCGCCGGGCATGAAGAACGTGATGCCCGCGCTGTACAAGGGGCTGGCGATCGCGGGCGTGCTGTCGCTCATCGCGTTCTGGTTCGTCACGGCCTGGATCATCCCGGACAACGCGCTGGGCGGCAGCGGCGCGCAGATGCGCCTGTTCGGCGCCTGCACCGTGGGCCTGGTGCTGACGGCGGCGCTGGTGTGGATCACCGAGTTCTACACCGGCACGCAGTATTCGCCCGTGCAGCACATCGCACAGGCATCGACCACGGGCCACGGCACCAACATCATCGCGGGCCTGGGCGTGTCCATGCGCTCCACGGCCTGGCCGGTGATCTTCGTGTGCGTGTCGATCTGGGTGGCCTACGCGCTCGCCGGGCTGTACGGCATCGCGGTGGCCGCCATGTCCATGCTGTCCATGGCTGGCATCGTGGTGGCGCTGGACGCCTACGGCCCCATCACCGACAACGCGGGCGGCATCGCCGAGATGGCCGAGCTGCCCAGCAGCGTGCGCGACATCACCGACCCGCTGGACGCCGTGGGCAACACCACCAAGGCCGTGACCAAGGGCTACGCCATCGGCTCGGCGGGCCTGGCCTCGCTGGTGCTGTTCGCCGACTACACGCACAAGCTGGAGACGTATGGCAAGCACATCAGCTTCGACCTGTCGGACCCGCTGGTCATCATCGGCCTCATCATCGGCGGCCTGATCCCCTACCTGTTCGGCGCCATGGCCATGGAGGCCGTGGGCCGCGCCGCGGGCGCCGTGGTGGTGGAAGTGCGCCGCCAATTCAGCACCATCAAGGGCATCATGGAAGGCACGGCCAAGCCCGAGTACGGCAAGGCCGTGGACATGCTGACCAGCGCCGCCATCAAGGAAATGGTGGTGCCGAGCCTGCTGCCCGTGGCCGTGCCCATCATCGTGGGCCTGCTGCTCGGGCCGAAGGCGCTCGGGGGCCTGCTGATGGGCACCATCGTCACCGGCCTGTTTGTCGCCATCAGCATGTGCACCGGCGGCGGCGCGTGGGACAACGCCAAGAAGTACATCGAGGACGGCCACCATGGCGGCAAGGGCAGCGACGCGCACAAGGCCGCCGTGACGGGCGACACTGTGGGCGACCCCTACAAGGACACGGCCGGCCCGGCCATCAACCCGCTGATCAAGATCATCAACATCGTGGCGCTGCTGGTGGTGCCGCTGGTGGTCAAGTTCCACGGGGGTTGAAGGACCGCAAGGAGAAGGCAAAAAGGGGCTTCGGGCCCCTTTTTGCCGCGTACGATGGCGGGCAACGGTATTTCCCTGAAAAATGGCCTCGAACCCTACCGCTCCACCCGCCCCCTCCGCCGCGCTCCAGCACGCCATTGGCGGCGTACTGGCCGATGCCAAGCACTTGATGGAGCGCATCGTCGAGGCCACCCGCCTGTCCCTGCAGGCGCGCGAGAACCAGGCCCGCACGGCAGGCGAACACCAGGCCATGCTCGAAGCGCGGCAGCAGCTCACGCGGCTGGCCTACGTGATGGGCGACCGCTACCCCGAGGCGCTGCGCAAGGCGCTGGACAAGGAGGCCGGGCAGCGGGAGCCCTCCTCCACGCGCTCGCTGTTCACCATCCATTTCGACGAGCTCGAACTGATGGACGAGACGCAGGTCAGCGAAAGCGTGGAGCGCGCCCGCGCCCGGCAAATCCTGGCCTCGGCCGTGGAAGGCCCGCTGGCCGACTTCGACGCCCTGGTGAGCGCCGCCCAGGGCCTGCCCAAGGTGCTGCCCGAGAACAACCCCCTGCGCCCCGAAATCTTCCTGCAGGCGCTGCAGACCGTGGTGTCGCAGATGCAGGCCAGCGAGCAGGTGCGGCACGACTGGATGGGCCACATGGCCCAGGCGCTGGGCGGCGAGCTGCGCACGCTCTACACCACGCTGACCGGGCGCCTCAAGCAGGGCGGCGTGCGGCCCGTGGGCTATGCCATGCGCCAGGCCGACGGCCAGTACGTCTACGTGGCGCAGGCCGAGGGCGGCGCGTCTCCCGGCTTCGCCGCCGAAGCGGACCTGCCCGCCGCCCCGGGCGCCGCCGACCCGCTGCTCACGCTCGACCGCCTGCGGCGCCTGCTGCTGGGCGAATTCACCGAGGCGCCCCCGCCCGCAGCACCGGCGCAGGCGGCGGAGGCCACGGACGAGACCTTCGCCGAACGCTTCGCGCGCGAATTCGAGGCCCCGGGCGCCCTCCCCGCCATCGACGCGCCCGCCACGGACTTCGCCATGACCGTGCCCGCCGCCTTCGAAGCGCTGCAGGAGATGAACCAGGTCGGCCGCATGATGGAGCGCCTGGGCAGCCAGCCGCAACCCGCCCAGCGCCAGCACGCCGGCAAGCTCGCGCAGGCGCTGAGCATGGAGGTGGTGGCTCTGATGGTGGACAACATCGCGCGCGACGAGCGCCTGCTGTGGCCCGTGCAGCAGTTCGTGCGGGCGCTGGAGCCCGCCCTGCTGCAGCTCGCGCTGGCCGACCCGCGCTTCTTCAGCGACAAGGAGCACCCCGCGCGCCGCCTGCTGCAGGAGATCACCGACCGCAGCCTGGCCTTCGACAGCACGGAGGCGCCCGGTTTCCAGGGCTACATGCGCGCGCTGATGAAGGTGGCCGGGCCGCTGTCCACGGCCACCATCGAGGGGGCCTACGATTTCGAGCACGTATTGCAGCAGCTGCAGGCCACCTGGGCCGAGAGCGAACAGGCGCGCAAGCGCGAGCGCCTGCGCGCGATCGAGGCGCTGCAGCACGCCGAGCAGCGCCACCTGCTGGCGGCCAAGATCTCGCGCGACGTGTGGCTGCTGCCGCAGATCGGCGACGTGCCCAACGAAATCTCGCGCTTCCTCATCGGCCCCTGGGCCCAGGTGCTGGCCGAGGCCCAGCTCACCGACAAGACCGGCAGCCCCGACCCGGGCCGCTACCGCGAGCTGGTGGACGCCCTGATCTGGAGCGCCCAGCCCCGGCTGACCCGCATGAACACCGGCCGGCTCGCGCGCCTGCTGCCCAAGCTCCTGCCCATGCTGCGCGAAGGCCTGGCCACCATCGGCTACCCCGCCGCCAAGACCGAGGCCTTCTTCGACCTGCTCATGCAGCTGCACCAGCAGGCCTTCAAGCCCGGGCCCGGCGCCGCACCCGCGCCAGCCCAGCCCGCCAGCCCGGCCCCCGCCGCACCGCAGGCCCTGCCCGCCGACGAAGAGCCGTGGGTCGCGCCGTCCGAAGCCAAGGAATCGGGCTACATGGAATCCTCGCTGGCCCCCGAGTCCGAGGCGGCGCAGAGCAGCGCCCCCGCGCCCATCGCGGGCGACGCGCCGGCCCAGCCGCCGCTGGCCGTCGGCACCTGGGTGAACCTGCTCGTGGGCGGAGACCAGTGGGAGCGCACCCAGCTGTCCTGGATCGGCCCGCACGGCACCATGTTCCTGTTCACCAGCGCCTCGGGCCGCACGCAGTCGATGACGCTGCGGCTGGTCGAGCGGCTTATCCAGCAAGGCGCCATGCACGTGCTGACGCAGCAGACCGTGGTGGACGGCGCCCTGGACGCCGTGGCCCAGGCCGCCATGCGCAACAGCGTGGACAGTCGGTTGGGAGATTGCTCCTGAAACGGGAGCTGACTGCGCTTGCTCCATAAGCGCTGGAGGCCATTTCTATGGTGATTCAAAGATGAAGCCCATCCCAGCCGCCGCCCTCCTGCTGGCCGCCGGCCTCCTGTCCGGCACCGCCCAGGCGGACACCGCTCCGCCGCCTGCCCACGTGGCCGCCTGCGGCCTCGAATTCGACCTGCCCGCGGGCTACAAGGTCACGCGCCCCAAGCGCGACGGCAGTCCGCAGGACGGTGCCTCCTGCGACTTCGACATCGTCCAGGCCCGGCCCGCGCCGCCCCAGCGCGGCGAATGCAAGGACAAGGAAGACGGCGGCCAGCCGCCCTACAACGTGTGCGACTGGATGATCGCCGCAGGCCCCGCCACCCCCAGCGTGCGGGTGGTGCGCGCACCGCCGGGCCGCAAACCCGTGCTCAATGCCTTCGCGCCCGGCGACGACGGCCGCTGGACGGTGAGCAACGCGCAAGCCGGAGACCAGCCCGCCGAGCCCTTCGACTTTTACGGCAAGCCCGCGTGGAAGGGCGAAACCATCGTGCGCGGCTACTGGTATCGCCAGCGCGTCAAGCACTTCAACGGCATCTACGCAGGCTCCTTCGGCGGCGACGTGACCCTGGTGCAGTTCGCACCCAGCCTGTTCGTCGAGCTGCAAGACCCGCCGCAAGATGAAGGCGGAAACTGCACCACCTTCTGCGCCAGCCTGCGCCTGGGCAAGCGCACGCAGGACCTGCCGTGACATGACCGCCGCCGACAGCACCCAACGCATCAGCGCCCTGCTCGCCCGCCTGCACGATCTGGCGCAGCGCGACGACCTCGCCGAAGTCGCCTGGTGCGGCCCCAGCACCGAACAGGCCATCGCCGCCGTCGAACACGCGCTGGGCGTGCGCATCACCGGCTCGTTCCGCGACTTCATCCTGCGCACCGGCGGCGGCGGGCTGGACCTGTTCCCCATCTCCACCATCCCTGCGGACACGCCGCTGAACGGGCGCGGCACGGTGCATGGCGACACGCTGTACTGGCGGCACGACGCAGGCGGCACACCGCTGCCGCCGCACCTTGTCGTCATCCAGCGCGACGCGGACGACAACGAGCCGTTCTGCCTGGACACCTCGCGCGTCGTCGGCGGCGAAAACCCCGTAGTCCTGTTCTACCCCAGCTCGCGCAGCGGCCATGTGGACCGCATCGCGCCCGGCTTCCTCGACTTCTACGAGGACTACCTCGCTCCCAAATTCGGCGGAGAGGCCGAATGACCTTCCCCCACCACCTGCTCGCCGCCACCACCGCCCGCTGCCAGCCGCGCAGCGGCCCCACGGGGCAGCCCGCCATCACCATCGCGCTGCAGCCCTTCCTGCTGGACGGTCAGGCCGTGGACACCTGCATCCGCCTCGACACCATCGCGCTCGACCTGAACGACCCGCGCGCCCAGGCCCGGCGCACCCACCGCTTCCCCGTCAACCCCGAGCCCGGCTACATCGACGGCAGCATGTACCTGCTGCACCGCCACGTGCCGCTGGACGTGACCGAACTCGCCTTCGGCACCCCGGACGAGCACACGCTGCCCGCGCGGCTGGCGGGCACGCTGGCCTTTTCCGCCGCGGGCATCGCCGACTGGCCCGACACGCCACTGGACCTGGCCTTCGCACTGGAGCTGCCGCCCACCCCCGCGCAGCTCGACACCGCCATCGCCCAGGCCATCGCCGCCACCGGCGCGCGCAGCGCCCGCGACACGGGGCGCGCCATGGCCTGGCTGGTGCGCCAACACCCCGGCTGGGACGACCGCGCCGCACTGCACGCCCGCCTGTGCCAGCATCTGGCATGACACCCCTCGTCTTCACCCCCGCCCCCGCCAGCCCTTCGGAACCCCGCCTGGGCGGCGGCGCGCTGATCGGCGGCGTGTCCGACTGGCCGCACGGCCCCACGGGCCGCCCGCTGGTGCTGGCCGCATCGCTGCCCGCCGCCTTCCTGGCCGAGCACGCAGGCATCGCCATCGGCCCGGGCCGCATCGCCTCGGTCTTCACCACCTACGCGCCGGGCACCTACTTCCTCGACGAGATCACCTACCACGGCGACCCGGCCGAGCTGGCGCTGCTGCGCCGAGGCACCACGCAGGTGCTGGTGCATGCGGCCGGTACCCTGGTGCGGGGCACGCTGGAGCTACCCGCGCACGGCATCCACGCACAGCCCGGCGGCGATGCGCGCTCCTTCATCGGCGGCACGCCGCAATGGCTGCAAAACGAAGACCTGGCGCTGGACGGCCTGGCCTTCGCAGCGCAGATCGACTGCGGCAACCTGCCCGCGCCGCTGCGCGACCTGTTCTATCTGGCCGACGGCGTGGGCTACCTGTACCTGCCCGCGCAGCCTTCTGAAGACACGGACCGCAGCGGCCTTTTTTTCGCGCAGGTGACCTGATGGAGCTGCCCGACGACGTGCATGCCCACCTCGCCGCCGCCTTCGCGCCCGGCGAGCTGGCGCAGGCCATCGCGCTGCTCGCCAGCGCCCGCACCGAGGACGGCAGCGCGCCCACGGCACGCCTGCTGCGCTGCGCCGCTTTCGCCAGCAACGGCCAGTTGCCGCGCCTGCGGCATCTGGTGGCGTTGATGGCTCTCGACTGGCGCGACGTGGTGACGGCTGGCGAATGCGACAACGTGCATGGACACCCACACCACGTCCGCGATTTCACCCAGGCCATGGCAACACCGCACCAGGAATCCACCGCGCATGATCGACGCTGAACAACTGCAATCCCTCGGCCTGCCCCCTGACGCCGCCGAACGCGCCGCGCAGGCCCTGCAAGGCGGCGACCTGCGCGGCTACGTGCACGAACTGCTGCTGCATGGCCTGTGGAACGAGGTGATCGACGAAGCCCAGCCCCAGCCCCAGTGGATCGCCCGGTGGCAGCAACTGGCCGCCAGCGGCTTCCCCATCATCGACACCGCCGCACTGCAACGCCTGCTGGACGCGGGCGTCAACGTGCACGACCTGACCGGCGTGGTGCGCTCGGCGCAAATCCTCGCCCTCTACAACACCGCACAGCGGCTGGACTACCCCGCGCTGGGCCTGGGCTGGGACCTGCCCGACGCCGCCACGCCGCACCTGGCCTGCGGCAGCGCGGCCGGTGACGGCACGCAGCGCCTGCACGCACTCGCACCCTGCCTGCTGCAAAACGACCCCGCCGGGCGCTTTGGCGAACCGCAGCCGCTGGCGCTGCGCCAATGGCAATCGCTGCCCGAAGGTGTGCGCGGCGACATCCGCACGCTGCTGCACGAAGGCCGCAAGGCACAGGCGGCCGCGCTGTGGAAAGAGCACATGGGCGGCGCGCTGCGCGCCTGCCTGGAGGCCATGGAGGTGCTAAAGGACTACGTATAAAAACAGGCTCTAGCGCCCATCCAGAAAGCGCAAGCAGCTATTGTTCCGAGAGCAAATCACCGGCATCCGCATAGCGCACGCCCCCGCCGCCAAAGCCGCTGCGCGGTTCGTAGTGCGCCCAGATTTCGCCCCAGCCATACACGCCCACCGGACTGCCGCGCGCGGCCAGCCAGTCGTGCAGGGCGCGGGCGCGCTGGCGTTCCTTGCGCTCGCTCCAGTCGTCCCAACTGCTGCCGTACAAGGCATCGTCGTCGTGCCACAAATGGCATTCGGCCAGCAGGCCGTGGCGGAACATCAGGTGCACACCCAGGCGCAGCCCGCCGTCCACCCACGGATGCAGGCGGTACGTGGCCCAGCCGTCGCGCGGCTCGCTGCGTTTTTCGGCCAGCGCCGCATGGCTGCCCGCAAGCTGGGCGGATGCCAGCCTGCGCGCAATGCGCAGGCCCTGGGGGTGCAGCAGTTCAAACGGGGCGGACATGGCAATCAAGGTGCGCATAATTTTGCATGCCCCAGCCACCCCTGGCGCATGCGGGCAACCGCGCGAACATCCTCGATACGGCTGGCCCATCTGGAGCAGTACGCCGCGCTCATCGGCCATCGACGAAGACCCGTTGCTGCGCCGCGTGCTCGACCGCGCCCTGGCCGTGCAACCGGCGCGCGAAATCCTCGTGCACGAGTTTGGTAAATCCAAATAAAAATTGCCTCCAGCGCCCGCTGCATAAGCGCTACCAGCTATATTTTCAAGAGCAAAATACCGCCATGCAGACCTATACCATCGAAGAAGTCATGACCGGCAGCGACGACGGCCTGCTGTGGCTGAGCCTGGGCTTTGCCTCGGCGCACGACCCGCTGGACGTGCTGCACATCGCCTGCGGCGCAGTGCTGACGGGCGATGCCGAAGCCGACGCGCTGTACCTGGAGCGCACCGACCAAAGCCTGGCCTGCGCCGGCCAGGTGCTGCAACTGCGGGCGGAAAAAGACCGCATCGACCTGCACCTGACGCCCGCAGGCGCTGCCGCGCTGCAACTGGCCGAGCACACGCGCTTTCACTTCAGCGCCCAACCCGCGCTGCACGCGCAGGCGCTGGCGCAACTGGCGCGCATGGCCGGTGCCGGGCAGGGCTGCATTTCTGCGCCTTGACCATGGCGTACACGCTTCTCAGGCCGCCGGACCCTCCCTCCGGCTGCGCTCGGCCATTGCGGCATAGGGGAAAACAACCTGCCAGCCACCGTCCTTCAGCAGGGCCGCACCGTACAAGCCGGCCAGCTGGAGAATGCCTGCCCGCGAGGACAGGTTGCCGGCGCAGCCGGATATGTCCGCCGGCAGCGCGTTGCCTGATCTGTGCAGCCCGTGGTCTTGCTGCGCCAAACCCTGCGACAGAGGCCTTTGATCGAAGCCATGCGAGATTTTCTGCGCATCGACCATGACAATCTCACCCAGCCCCAGTTTTGACGTGGCGGCGAAGCAGGCCGTCGATAGCGATCAAGCTGACCCAAGTTGAGCGACATCCCATGACCACGCCACCCCTGCTCACCCTGCGCCAAATCCTGCGCCAGCCCGACGCCCACGCAGGCTGGCTGTACCTGAAACCAGGCGCATGGACGCTGGACACGCAAGGCTTCTTCTACGACGCCGACCTGGATCTATCGCCAGAAGACGAGGCTGCCGCGCTCGATGCCGCAGGCTGGCAATGCACGGTGAGCCGCGAGGACATCGAGGACGCCATCGCCAACACCAAGGACCAGCTCGAAGCGCCCACCGAAGCCGACCTGCTGCAAGCCGTGCGCCATTTCTTCGACCACGATGCCTTCATGGAGTGGCCTGAATGAGCGCCCTGCAGCGCGAGACGATGCGCTCAAGGCGGCACCTGGCGCGAACTTCTGTATTTCAGAGTCTTTGGCCAGGTGCCAGGGCAGCGGCATCCCACTCGAACACCGTCCCGGTAGAACGCGACACGGCAAACCAGCCCACCAGGCTGCTCCCTACCCAATCCGGATGGGCTCCAGGCGGCGAAGGATGTTTGGCGCGCAGCGCAAAGACGAAATAGCGGCCACGGCCTTCGCCCGCCACCGGTTCGCAGCGGTATTCGCTGGCGCCGTGGCGTGGTGATTGCTGTTGCGCAACCGCAGCCTTGAGGCGTGCGCAGGCGGACGCATGCGAAATGGCCGGACCAGAAGCCAGCACTGGCGCGCAGCACACCAGCGCCAGGCAGGCCGGGAGGGTTCGGATGGCAAATTGCATGGTTGTCCTGGGTCTGCGCTTGGAGAGTCCTCCGGGAAAAATATTCGATGAAAACTGCCTCCAGTGCTTTCCCAGCAAGCGCCATAAGCTATTATAAATATAGCATTCACTACACGCCCGGCACCTGCTTCAGCCGCCCGGGCAGATAGCCCTTGCCGCGCCAATGCGCCAGCGCAAAGCCGTCGTCGCGGTTGGGCGGCTCGCCCGCGAGCAGTTGCGCATTCGCCCGCACCAGGTTCCGCTCGGCCGTGTCGAAAAAGCGCGCGGCCCGGCCCAGGCTCGCCGCGTCGCCCACGTAGCTGAGGCAGACCCGGTCCTGGTCCTCGCCCGGCTTGTGGTCGATGCGCACGCATTCCGATCCGTCCAGGTGGCGTTGCAGTTCGAAGAAGTAGTGCCCCACCTCGCCGCCGCGGCCCGCCGCCTCCGCGGACACGCGCAGCAGGGCGGGCATGGGCTCGCCGTCGAACGGCGCTCCGCCCTGCCGGAAGGCGCAATAGACGCTGCCGGCCCACAGGCCGTTGCGGTCGTCGTCGTAGAAATCGTCGTAGGGCTCGGCCAGCGGCAGGGCCAGCAGGGCGCGCAGCCGGGCCGGGTCGATCAGCGTGCGCGCATGCGCATAGGTGCTGGCGCCGTCGAGCAGCTGGTTCCAGCCTTGCTGGATGAGCGGGGCGAACGGCCCGGTGCCGAGGCTGTCCAGCGGATGCCATTCGGTGTCGGCGCCGGCCATGCTGCGGGCCTTGGCGGCGATGCGCCATGCGGGGCCCTGGGCGCCGCGCAGCCGGGCCCAGAGGCGGCGCCGGGGCGGCTCGGCATCGACCCGGATGCTGACGGCCTTCTCGCTCCCGTCCTGGAAATAGACCGTGCGGAACGGATGCGGCTCGCCGTCGTCCTGGTCGGCGCTGGCGCGGCAGAACAGCTCGCCCGCCCAGAATTCGTACCGGCGCGCCAGGCCGGGCTTCACGGCCTCGGGCAGCAGGGCCGGGGCAGTCAGCCGCTCGATGTTGGCGATGGTGAGCTGCCTGTCGGGAAAGAGGGACGCCATGGCGGGCGGGGCGGCTGGAGTGTCCAGCCGGTCGAGGCGGACCACGGCCCGGCCCGCCTCGAAGTGCTCGCGCATCTTTTCGCGCCAGAGGATGGGGCCCTCCTCGCCATCGAGGACGCAGTCGGGCACGAAGATGTCCTGCAGCACCCGGCCGTCCAGGTCGCACCAGTCGCCCACTTCGTCCCACTGGCTGATGCGGCGGCGCGCCTGGATCGCACCCGCCACTTCCAGGTGGTATTCCTCGGTGTCCGCCAGCACGGCGGCGCTGGCGTTGCCTTGGACCTTCAGCGTGCCGTGGTTGTAGTCGCCCCAGCACAGCTCGGCCACCGCGAGGTCGCCGGTGACGTAGATCTCCTGCCCCCCCACGACCATGTTGCGCGCGGACAGGTTGCCCAGCACGACGAGGCCGCAGGCGCCGTCGGTGTCCTGGTTGTAGATGTGGCCGTCCACCGCCAGATCGCCCTCGACGAGGATCAGCAAGGGCGTTTCATCCGGGCCCGCCGGCTGGCCCAGGTCGAGCTTAGGCAGGCGCAGGCTGCCCGGGTGGTACAGCACGTCCTCGTCCTCGAACTCGCTCTGGTGGCGCTCGTCGCGCCAGCGGGCCCAGCAGTCGTGCGGAAGTTTTTCACGAATCTCCGAGAATTTCATGCGCCGGCAGGGAAAGCTTGTCATAGATTCACGCCTCTTTACGATCACATGCTGCCAGAACCACGGCCATGAAACTGCTGATCACCCTCTGCTGCCTTGCCCTCACCGGAGCCCCCGCCATGGCCAGCGCCTTCCAGCCCGTCACGCGCCTGGCCTGCCCGGGCGGCGAATTCATCGCCGATGCCCGCCCCTGGGGCGAGAACGAGGCCGGCGGCTCCCAGCGCGAAATGCGCTACCGCTACCGGGGCGTGGTGCTGCAAGCCATCGGCTACGAGGCGCACTACAAGAACCTCGACCCGTGGCTGCGCCAGGGCAGCCCGCGCATCTACAACCTGGGCCTGAACCTGGACACCAGCGGCGCCAGCAGGACGCACGGCTACGACCAGGGCGACACGCTGTACCTGCCGCCCGAATCGTTCACGCAGGCCGAGGTGGAAGACCTGTTCGACTGCCTGGGCCAGCACCACGCCGCGCTGCGCCGCGACTTCGAGAACGCGCAAATCACCAGCAGCACCTTCCTGGGCCTGATGAAGACGCGCACCGGCACCCACCGCAACGGCGTGGCGCGGCTGGTGCACGCGGCCGCGCCGATCACCGCCATCTACGACGGCGGCGTGCTGCTGATCCTGGTGGAGCGCGGCGGCCGCGTGCTGCTGCACACCGACTTCACCGCCAACAACCCTGCCGAATCGGCCGTCTGGGGCGAGGTGCTGGCCGATGCAGACCAGCGCCCGCTGCTGCGCGTGCTGCGCCAGGTGTCCATCTACGGCCAGCGCCGCGACGGCAGCGACTTTCTGACCGCGCCGCAATGGCGCACCGGGCGGCGCTTGCAGGATGATTTCCGCATCGAATGGAAGTAGCCAGGAACCGCATGCTCCCCGACGCTGCACAAGGCGTTCTACAACCAGCAGCGGCAACAGCGCGGACTGGAGCCCGTGGAATGACGCCGCAAGCGCAGCAGCAGCGCGGGCACCCCATTACTGACTCCATCGCGGGCCTGCTGCTGTGCATTGCCGCCCCCGCCGCGCATGCCGCCTGCCTATCGGGCCGGCCCGCGCTGTCCGACGAGTTCGCGCAATCCACCGTCGTCGTGGCGCAGGTGCGCACGGCGCGCAACGTGCAGGACGACCCGGACGACCCGGCAGGCATCAGCGCCACGCTGTACCGCCTGGCCGTGCGCGAACGCCTGCGCGGCACGCCGCCGCGCCAGTTGGAACTGCGCTCGGACAACACGTCCAGCCGCTTTCCGATGGAACACGGGCCGCGCTACCTGCTGTTCGTCCAGACGGCGCGGGATGGCACGCACTACGTCGATGCCTGCGGACACTCGGGCGCGCTGCCGCAGGCGGGCGAGGCGCTCACACAGGCCCGCCAACTGGCAAGGAAACGCCCATGACGCCTGCCATGCCCACGGCCATCCGCCGGTTCGTCGAGGCCGCCATCGTCTCCGGCGACATGGCCCTGCCCTTCCACTCCAACCGCGCAAACAGCGAAGGCGCATCCACATGAACGCACACCATGGATTCTCACCAGCGCAGGTGGATGAACTGCGCACGCACGGCATCGAGCTGTTCGCGGGCCGCGTGATCTTCGACGCGCAGCCGCCCATGGCCGAGGCGGACATCGCCGCCGTGCAGGCCCAATGCCGTGGCCCGCTGCCGCCGGGCCTGCTGGCGCTGTGGCGCCAGACGGCGGGCGGGCGGCTGGCCTACGACCTGGATATCGCCATGCGCACCGCAAATGGCGAACGCATCGAGGCCATCAGCTGGGCCGAACTCTTCTACGAAGGCAGCGAGCGCTACCACGACCTGTGGGGCTGGATCGAACACGAGCAGCAGCAAGTGTTCGAGCTGGCCGAGGAAGCAGGCCGCGACCATGACGGCAAGCTGGACTACCTGCCCATCGGCGGCTTCGAGTATTGCGACCGCATCTACGTGGTCACCACGCCCGGCGCACCCGACTGTGGCGGCGCGCTGGCCTGGAAGATGGGCCTGCCGCCCGCCTGGGCGCCCGCCATGACCGAGGATGCAGTAGCGACCTTCGCGCCCAGCCTGCAAGCCGCCTTCGCGCAACTGGCCCTGCACCAGGATCCGCTGGCCGCGCACGACGACTACCACCCCTGCGTGGAACTGCTGGAATACCTGGACACGCGCCGCGAGCACGGACTGCCGGCGGAACTGGCCGACACCCTGCTGGCGTTCTACCGCCGCGCCTACATCGACTGGCCCGGCCTGCTGCAGGCCGGCACGCTGGCCGCGCACCCGCGCGCATTGCGGCTGGCGCTGGCGCACGCGGTGGAATGCGACGATACCGACCTGCTGCGGCGCATCGCGGCCGCCGGCTGCCCGCTGGATGGCCTGGTGCGCGGCGGCGACGACGCGCTGGCCCATGCGCGGTTCCTGAACAAGCCCGCAGCGGCCGAAACGCTGGCCGCACTCACCCGCCCTGGATAAAAATGCCTGCAGCGCTTGATACACAAGCGCCAACAGCTATCAATAGAGAAGCAAAAGCCACCACACGCCCATGTCCCCACCCGCACCGCCCCGGCTGCCCACTGCACGCATCGTCCATGAAGGGCGCGGCGGCCATGTCGAGATCGAAGGCTGCCGCTACGCCATCGAGATGTTGGAAGGTGGGCGCTTCTGCATCCACTTCCCCAGCGGGCAGCGCCACCCGCAGCGCGCGCTGCACCGGGACGTGCTCGCGCAACTGGCACAGGCACGGCAGCCGCCCTGGTGGGTGGAAGATGTGCGCCGCCCTACCGAAGAAGAATGATCTCCATGAACCTTCACGCCTTGACCCGCGACATCCGCGAAGCCGCCCGCCGGTCGTTCTCCGACCTGCTGGCCCAGCATGGCGACGAGCATTTCTATGCCTTCGCGCTGTACACCACCAGCGCCATGGAATGAGCGCCGCCATGCCCGCGACCGACTTCACCCGCCTCGAAATGCTGCTGCGCGACCTGGCGCTGCACACCCTGGCCGAGGCGCGCCGTACCTGGGGCGATGCACCGCTGGCCGGTTTCGCCTTCAATGGCAGCGCGGCCTGGGGCTTCCTGCATGTCAGCCTGTCCTTCAACCCACAGCGCGCCGCGATGGAGCCGCCGGACTGGGAACACGAATGCGCCGAGGACGAGTTGCCCGACAGCCGCACACGCTGGCGCGCGCAGTACGAACCCCTGCGCCAGCACTACGACGCCGAGTGCGCCACGCACGCTGACCACCCCGAACGCTTCCTGCACACCCTGCGCCGCGTGCTGGCAGGCATGGAGCGCGACGGCGTATTTGCCGGCACGCCCGGCGTCCGCCTGCTGGTCACCGAGGTGGATGCCGACACCGACGCCGAACAGGCCGCGCTGGACGAGGTGCGGCGCGCCATGGGGCTGCGCGCATGAGGGCTGTGCCTTCAGGGACCGCTGTTCGCGCTGGCATGGCTGGAAGAACTATGGCACCTGTAGCCGCGCCTTCCATCCTTGGCATAAAAGCAGGTCCCAGCGCCTGCCAGTCAATCGTCAATAGCTATCAAAAATGGAGCAACCGAATATGACCGCCCACCGCCTGCCCGCCACCGAATGGCCCGCGCTGCTGCGCTGCGCCCCGTATTTCAGCCGTGCCATCGTCGATGCGCTGTGCGAACGCGGCCCCGATGGATTTGCGCCGCACATTGCCGCCGTGTATTGGTTCGACCTGTTCGACGCGCAGGTGTCCAACGGCGGCGTGGATCAGTACTTCGACAACGTGCTTGCGCAGCAGGACGATGCCGACGCGGTGCCCGCCCTGATCGCCGCCAACCCGGTGTATGCGCCCGCGCTGGCGCTGATCGAGGAAGCGCATGCGATCTGGCGGGACGTGGCGCAGGCGTACCCAGGCGAAGAAGACGACGATGAAGAAGATGACGACGAGGATGACGCCTGGGACGCCTACCAGGACCTGTTGGCCCCGCACCAGGACCGCCTCGAAGCCATCGCCACCGCCTTCTTCGCCCTGCACCACACCCCGCGCCAGCGGCTGGAGCAGGACATCGTGCAGAACCCGCACCGCTACTTCGCCATCGCCCCGGTGCCAGGGCTGCGCGGCAGCGGCGTCGAGCACATCGCCCTGGCAGACGGCGCGCACCGCCTGCGCTTCGAGGACGGCTTCCCCATCGGCCCCAACAGCTTCGAGAACGAAGACGGCGGCTGCGACGTGATCTGGTTCTCGCGCGACCGCGCGCTGCTGCAGTGCGAGACGGCCGGCTGGGCCGCGCAGCGCGACCGCCACTTCATCCACTACCCCAGCCAGGGCAGCAGCACCTGGACCTCGAATGCCGACCTGGGCGGCAAGATCCGCTCCATCCGCAGCGACCAGCATGCGCTGGGCGGCCACCGCCACGGGCTGGACGAGACCTTCCACCCCAACGGCCAGCGCGAAAGCGCTTCTTTGCACTGGCACGGCCAGGAGCTGTGCAGCGAACACTTCCACGAAGACGGCTCGCCGCTGCTGCGTATCGAGCCGCACGGCAACGGCCAGCAGCGCTGGCTGCGCTACTGGCCCGGCGGCGCGCTCAACACCGAGAGCCTGCAAGACCGCGACGGCCGCGACCGCTACCTGCGCTGCCTGGACGAACACGGCACCGACCTCGCCCCGGGCGGCACCGGCCGCCTGCGCGAAGTGCTGGGCCAGCACGGCGAGATCGTGCAATGGCGCGAAGGCGAGCTGGTGGCGGGCTTCCTGCACGGCCCGGTGCGGCGCATGGCCTGCCGGCCCGACGGCAGCGGCACGCGCGAAACCGAATGCACCTTCTACAAGAACGGCCGCGCGCAATGAGGCAAGATCACACCATGGCATCCGACACATCCAGGCTGAAACGCCCCCAATATCCCATGCCCGACTTCGTGTCGCAGGCGCTCGCCGCCCGTGGACTGGAGCAGGCCTACCGCAGCCGGCCCGCCTACCAGCAGAACGACTACATCGGCTGGATCACCCGCGCCAAGCGCCAGGAAACCCGGGACAAGCGGCTGGCCCAGATGCTGGACGAACTGGCGGCGGGCGGCGTCTACATGAACATGAAGCACGCGGCATCGGCCAAGCCCTGACGGCCGCCTGCATGCGCCAGGGGCGGCGGCACGCACCTGTCGTGGGCAAGCCTTTTCATCGCGCCCATTCTTCCGTGGTCAAACGGCGCGCCGGGTGGTACGCTGGCGCAGCAGCCCACTCCAGGGGCCTTGCCAGCATCCCCAGCGATGATTCAAGGCCTTCGCCCGCTTCGGCGGGCTTTTTTACGGCAGCCTCTCTGCTACCAAAAGAGAAGCTGCCAGCGCTTGCTGCATAAGCGCCAGCGGCCGTTTTCATTCAAAACTCTGCGGAGATAGCCGCCCGCAGCAGCGCGCTGGCGGGCTCCACCAGCTCCTGCAGCCGCGCCTCGCGCCCCTGTTCGATGGACTGCAGCACCATCTCGTTGATGCCGCCCACCACGGCCATGGCCATCGTGGGCTGCAAGGGCGCCTTGCGCTTGCGCTGGCCGGGGCGGTTGTTCACAACATCCAGCATCAGGTCGGCCAGTTGCTGGTTGGCGCGGCGGCGCGCGGCCAGGCCCGGCGTGCCCAGGCCCAGGATGTCGATGAACAGCGTGCGCAGCAGCACGGGGTTGCGCGCCAGCACGCCCAGGTAGGCGCCCATGGCCTGCTCCACCTGCGCCTCCCAGTCGCTCCCCGGGTCGATGGCGGCGCGCAGCACGGCGATGGCGTTGCCGCTGGCGGCCTCGTACAGCGCGACCAGGCATTCGGCCTTGTCGGCGAAGTGCTCGTAGAAGGTGCGGCGCGACACGCTGGCCTCGCGCACGATGTCGGCGATGGTGGTGTCGGCATAGCCCTTGGCGGCCACGGCGCGGGCCATGCCTTCGAGCAGGCGGGCGCGGTGTTCGGTGGGGTCGGCGGCGGTGTCGGCTTCGGTCATGGCGGCGCGGTGTGTTTCGCTGTCGGTACTTGACAGTACCACATTTGATCTGCATCATACCGCCTCGGTACTGCACAGTACCAAACCACACGACCGCCCCACGGAGCCCGCCATGACCGAACTTGTCGTCCGCCGCCTGCTGATCGATCTGGAGACGCCCATCACGCGCCACTGGTGCGGTGGCGACGCCTTCCGCACGGCTCTGTTCAATGCGCTGTCGATGAGCTTTCCGGTGGGCGAGCAGTTCTTCATCGACGCGGTGCGCGAAGGCCACAAGGCCCTGCCGCCCGAGCGGCAGGCGCAGTTCGCCCAGGAAGTGCGCGGCTTCATCGGCCAGGAGGCCACGCACCGCCGCATCCACGCGCTGTTCAACGGCCACCTGGAGAAGCAGGGCCTCGTCAACGCCTGGGGCCCCCGTGCGCAGGAGCGCATGAAGCTCTTCGCCGGCGCCGACCCGCGCCACCCGCTGGCCGTGACCGCCGCCAACGAGCACTTCACGGCCCTGCTGGCCGAATGGCTGCTGGCCCACCCCGACGTGCTGGCAGGCGCCGAGCCGCGCCTGGCCACGATGTGGCAGTGGCACTGCGCTGAAGAGGCCGAGCACAAGAGCACGGCCTTCGACCTGTACCAGGCGCTGGGCGGCAACCACGACTGGCGCATCACCTGGTTCCGCCGCATCACCCTCGTCTTCCTGGGCGACGTGCTGCGCCAGACCTTGCACAACCTGCGCCGCGATGGCACGCTGTGGCGATGGAGCACCTGGGCCAGCGCCGCACGCACGCTCTTCGGGCGCGGCGGCCTGGTGCGCGAGACCTGGCGGCCCTGGCGCGAGTACCTGCGGCGCGACTTCCACCCCAGCCAGCACGGCAGCGACCGCTCGGAACGCTGGCTGGCCGAACACAGCAACACCTACACGCCCGTCGGCGGGCAATGAACCCATGAAACACGCCACCACGCCCCGGTTCGGCAGGCATCGGGCAGGCGCAGCCATGCTGTGCCTGTCCTGCGCCCTCGCCCTTCCCACCCAAGCCGCCCCCCTGGCCTTCGACGCCGCGCTGCAACAGATGCAGCAGCGCTCGGACCAGCTCGCCGCCTCGCGCAGCGCCATCGAAAGCGCCCAGTTGCGCCGCGACGCCATGCAGCGCCTGGGCGGCCCCGTGGTGAACCTGAGCGGCGCGGCCTACGCCTACAACGCCAACCTGGACGTGGATCTGAATCCGCTCAACCGCGCCCTGCCCGGCGTGCTGTCGCAACTGCCGCCGCAGCTCGCGGGCCCGATCGCGCAGCTGCCGCACCTGCCGTCGAGCTATACCCTCAACCGCCACAAGAGCGACACCACCGCGTCCGTCTCCGCCGTCTGGCCGATCTACCTGGGCGGCGCCAGCGACGCGGCGCGCGGCCTGCTCGACGCCCAGGCGCACGAGGCCGAGGCCGACGCCGCCAGGACCGGCCACGAGGCCACTACCGTGCTGGTGCAGCGCTACTTCGGCGCCCAGCTGGCCGAGCGCGCCGCCGTGCTGCGCGAGGCCGCCCTGGCGACCATCGAGCAGCACGACGCCGCCGCGCAGAAGATGCTGGACGCCGGCGCCATCGCCCGCGTGGAGCGCCTGCAGGCCCGTTCCGCGCTCGAAGAGGCCCGCCGCAACGCCCGCAAGGCGCGCGACGATGCCGACCTGGCCGCCACCGCACTCACCCGCACGCTGCGCGCAGAGGAGCGCATCACGCCCACCAGCCCCCTGTTCGTGCTGAACCAGCCCCTGGAGCCGCTGCCCCACTTCATCGACACCGCGCTGGCCCGTCACCCGGGCCTGGACAAGGTGGCCGCCAAGAAGGAGCAGGCCACGCAACTGCACGCCGCGCAAGAAGCGCTGCGCAAGCCCCAGGTCTTCGCCTTCGGCCAGCGCCAGTTGAAGACCGGCCGCGACGCCGACTGGGTGGCAGGCGTGGGCGTACGCTGGACGCTGTGGGACTCCATCGACCGCAACGCGCTGGCCGAGTCGTCCAACCGCCAGATCGAGCAGGCCGAACGCACCGGCGCCCAGGCGCGCAACGACATCGCGCTGCTCGTGGAAAAGCGCTGGCTGGCCGTGGAGCAGGCGCGCCGCCAGTTCTTCGCGCTCGCGCCCGGCCTGGAGCTGGCCGACGAGGTGCTGCGCCTGCGCACCTCGGGCCTCAAGGCGGGCACCAGCACCATGCTGGATTTGATCGATGCGCAGACCAACCAGGCCAAGGCCCAGACCGAACGCGCCCAGGCCGCGCACGACTACGTGAAGGCCCTGGCCGAGCTGCTGGAAAGCTGCGGCCTGTCGGATGAATTCGGCAGCTACCTGGCGCGCGCCGACGTGATGAAAGTGGAGTGAAGAACATGAGCAGCAAGAAAAAGACAGCCGTCATCGGCACGGTGGCCTTCGTGGCCGTGGCCAGCTTCGTGGGCTTTGGCCTGTGGAAGGCGTCGCAGCCGGCGCCCGAGGTCTTCCAGGGCCAGATGGAAGCGCAAGAGGCCGACATCGCCCCCAAGGTCACCGCACGCATCGCGCAGATTCTGGTGAAGGAAGGCGACCAGATCGCCGTGGGCGCGCCGCTGATCCGCATGGACAGCCCCGAGGTCCAGGCCAAGCTGGCGCAGGCCACGGCCGCGCAGGAGGCCGCCCAGGCCATGGTCGCCAAGGCCGAGCGCGGCGCCCGCCCGCAAGAGGTGGAGATGGCCCGCCTGAACTGGCAGCGCGCCGTGGCCGCCGCCGACCTGGCCGAATCGTCTTTCAAGCGCGTGGACGGCCTGGCCCGCGAGGGCCTGGTGGCCACGCAAAAGCGCGACGAGGCCGAGGCCAACTTCAAGGCATCGCGCGACCAGGCCCTGGCCGCCAAGGCGCAGTACGAGCTGGCCCGCTCCGGCGCCCGCGCCGAAGACCGCTCCGCCGCCAACGCCCAGGCGCGCCAGGTGGCGGGCGTGGTGGCCGAGGTGGAAGCCGCCCAGGCCGAGACCGAACTCAAGAGCCCCGTGGCGGGCGAAGTCGCCAAGGTGCTGGCCCGCACGGGCGAACTGTCGCCCCAGGGCGTGGCCGTCGTCACGGTGGTGAACCTGCAGGACCAGTGGGTGGTGCTGAACGTGCGCGAGGACCGCCTGCAGCGCTTTGCCATCGGCAGCGAGTTCGATGCCACGCTGCCCGCGCTGGGCGGCAAGGCCGTGAAGTTCAAGGTCTACCACACCGCCGCCCTGCCTGACTTCGCCACCTGGCGCGCCACGCGCGCGGGCCAGGGTTTCGACGCCCGCACGTTCGAGGTGCGCGCCCGGCCCGCTGCGCCCATCGAAGGCGCACGCCCCGGCATGACGGTCCTGGTCCAGTAAAAGACTTCAAGCCAAATATGCCTCCAGCGCTTATGTAGCAAGCGCGAGCAGCTATGAATTCAATAGTCAACAGCTTCCGCCGCGAAGCCCGCCGCCTCTGGGCCAGCCCCTGGGACCTGGCCATGGTCACCTGGGTGCCGCTGCTGGCGGTGGCGCTGCTGTGGTGGATCTTCTCGGCGGGCCTGCCGCGCCACCTGCCCGTGGGCGTGGTGGACGACGACCACAGCAGCCTGTCGCGCCAACTGGTGCGCATGCTGGACGCCACGCCGGGCATGCAGGTCACCCACCACTACGCCAACGCGGCCGAGGCCGAGCGCGCGCTGCGCGGCATCGAGGTCTATGCCGTGGTCACCATCCCGCGCGACTTCGCCCGCACCGTCAAGCAGGGCCGCGCCGCCCAGGTCACGCTGCTGCACAACGCGCAGATGGGCACGCACTCGGGCCTGCTGCAGCGGGACGTGCGCACCGTGGTGGGCACGCTGTCGGCCGGCATCGAGATGGCGGCGCGCAACAAGCGTGGCGAAAGCGCCCAGGCCGTGCGCGTGAGCATGGAGCCCATCCACACGCAGATGGTGGCGCTGTTCAACATCGCCACCAACTACGAGCAGTTCCTGGGCGCGGCGCTGATCCCCGCGCTGCTGCACATCCTCGCCATGACGGCGGGCGCCTGGGCCGTGGGGCGCGAGCTGCGCGACCGCACGGTGGGCGAATGGCTGGGCGCGGGCGGGTTCTTTCACATGGCTGGCGCATTGCTGGGCAAGCTGGCGCTGCCGTGGGCCACGCTCACCCTGACGGGCCTGCTGGCGCTCGCAGGCATCACCTGGGGCCGGGGCTGGCATCCGCCGGGCAACCTGGCCTGGGTGGCGGCGGCGCTGGCGCTGCTGATGGCCGTGTCGCTGTCGGCGGGCGCGGCGCTGGCGGCCATCACGCGCTCGCTGCGCACCGCCCTGTCGGGCGCGGGCTTCTTCGCAGCGCCCGCATTCGCGTTCAGCGGCGTGGCGTTTCCGCTGTCGGGCATGCCCGCCAGCGCCCGCGCCTGGGCCGAGGCCATGCCGTTCACGCACTACATCCGGCTGCAGATCGAGCAGTTGCAGATGGGCGCGCCGCTGGCCGCCAGCGTGCGCACCCTGGCGGGCCTGATCATCGCCACAGCGGTGCTGTGGCTTATCGCATCCATCGGTCTGCGGCTGGCCGTACGGCGTCCGGACACTTGGGGAGGCCGCTGATGCCGCAAAACACAACAACAAGTCTCTGGCGCGCCTGGCTGCAGGCGCTGGCCGCCATCGGCCGCGACACGGGTGTGCTGCTGCTCCTGGTGGGGGCGCCCGTGCTGTACGGCTTCTTCTACCCGTGGTTCTATGCCGACGAGGTGCTGACCCGCGTCCCCGTGGCCGTGGTGGACATGGACCACAGCAGCCTGTCGCGCCAGATCACGCGCTTCGCGGCGGCTGACCCGCGCATCGAAGTGCGCATGGTCACCGGCAGCGAGCGCGAGGCGCAGCAGGCCCTGTGGCGCGGCGAGATCGAGGGCTATGCGCTCATCCCCGCCGACCTCAAGCGCAGCGTGGTGCGCGGGCAGAACGCCGTCGTCAGCATCGAGGCCAACGGCGCCTACGCGCTGCTCAACAAGGCCGTGCAATACGGCTTTGCCGAGGCGGTGGGCACGGTGTCGGCCGGGGTGGAAATCCGCAAGCTGCAGGCCGCGGGCCAGAGCGCGCAGCAGGCCCAGGCCAGCCGCGCGCCCGTGCAGTTGCAGATGGTGGCGCTGTTCAACCCCACCGAAGGCTACGGCAGCTTCGTGGTGCCTGCCGTGGCGCTGCTGATCCTGCAGCAAACCTTGCTCATGGGCGCAGCCCTGGTGGCGGGCACCTGGGTGGAGACGGGCCAGCACCGGCCCGGGGCCACCGCGTGGCTGGGCCGCCTGCTGGCGCTGTGCACGCTGGGCTGGGCCAGCGGCCTGTTCTACTTCGGCTGGATCTTTCTGCTGCACGACTATCCGCGCGGCGGCAACCCCCTGGGCGCGCTGGCCTTGCTGGCCTGCTACGTGCCCGCCATCGCGGCGCTGGGGTCGCTGCTGGGCCTGTGGTTCGGCAATCGCGAACGGGCGCTGCAGGTGCTTCTGTGGACCACGCTGCCGATTGCCTTCGTCGCGGGCTTTTCGTGGCCTGTAGAGGCCCTGCCCGCGCCGCTGCAGTGGCTGCGGTGGCTGCTGCCCAGCACCTCGGGGGTGCAGGCTTCGCTGCGGCTCAACCAGTTGGGTGCCTCACTGGAATCGGCCTTACCCTACCTGTGTGCGCTGGTGGCGCTGGGCGCTGCGTGCACTGCGGCGCTGCTGTGGAAGACCCGCCACACCAGCCCCGCAAACACGCCCTGAGCGCCCGCCAATCGCGCCCTGCACGGCACAATGGAGCGCATGCGCATTCTGTTCATCCACCAGAACTTTCCGGGCCAATTCAAGCACCTGGCGCCCGCCCTGGCAGCCCAGGGGCACGAGGTCGTCGCCCTGTGCATCAACAATCCGCCCGCGCCCACACCAGGCGTCAAGGTCGTTCGGCACCACCCTCAGTTCACGGCGCCTGCGCCTGGCGGAGATGCAGACGCCACGGCGCTGCAGGAGCTTCGCAACAAGATGGAGCGCGGGGCTTCCGTGGCCCGCGCCCTGCAGGCCCTGCAGCGCGGCGGGTTCACCCCCGACCTGATTTACGCCCACTCGGGCTGGGGCGAAGCTTTCTACGTCAAGGACGTGTACCCCGCCGCCAAGTTGCTCGTCTATGCCGAATACTTCTACCAATCCCACGGCGGCGACTCGCACTTCGACCCCGAGTTCAGCCACCCCAGCGAAGGCAGCCAACGGCGCCTACACACCAAGAACGTCCACCTCATGCATGCGCTCACGCATGCCGACCGTGGCCTCTCGCCCACCACATTCCAGCGCGACCGGCACCCCGCCCCCTTACGCGAACGCATCGAGGTCATCCACGACGGCATCGACACGCAGCGCTTCGCCCCATCGGCGCAGGCGTACATCTCGCTGCGCAACGCCGGCGTCCGCCTGACGGCCCAGGACGAAGTCATCACCTTCGCCGTGCGCGAGCTGGAACCCTACCGGGGCTACCACATCTTCATGCGCGCCCTGCCCGAGATTCTGGCGCGGCGGCCCCAGGCCCACGTCATCATCGTCGGAGGCAACGGCGCCAGCTACGGCGCCGCAGCACCGGCAGGCACCACGTGGCGGCAAATCTTCCATGACGCAGTGGCGGCCCGCCTGGACCACCGGCGCGTGCACTTCGTGGGCAAGCTGCCCCACGCCACGCTCACCCAGTTGATGCAGGTGTCCACCGTGCACACCTACCTCACCTACCCATTCGTGCTGAGCTGGTCGCTGATGGAAGCCATGAGCGTGGGCTGCCTGATCGTCGCGTCAGACACCGCCCCCGTGCGCGAGCAGATACGGCATGGCGAAAACGGCCTGCTGGTGGACTTCTTCAACCCGCAGGCCCTGGCCGACACCGTGGTGCAGGCTATAGAGCGACGCGCCGAACTGCAACCCCTGCGCGACGCCGCCCGCGCCCACGTGGCGGCCCGCCACGACCTCGCCAGCATCTGCCTGCCCGCGCAGATGGCCCTGGTCTCCCGCCTGGTGGGCGCCGCCGCCTGAACCACCCACACCACCCTACGCACACCATGCCCGTCTTCCTGCACATCGGCTGCGGCCAGAACCGCAAAGCGCGCACCACCCGCGCATTCAACATCCCGCAGTGGCAAGAACTGCGGCTGGACATCGACCCCGCCGTCGCCCCCGACATCGTGGGCAGCATGACCGACATGCGCGCCGTGGCGGACGGGTCGGTGGACGCCATCTACTCATCCCACAACATCGAGCACCTGTACCCGCACGAAGTGCCCCTGGCGCTGGCCGAGTTCCACCGCGTGCTCAAACCCGAAGGCTTTGCCGTGGTCACCTGCCCAGACCTGCAGGCCGTGGCAGAGCTGGTGGCGCAAGACAAGCTGTTGCAGCCCGCCTACCAGTCGCCCGCAGGCCCCATTGCGCCGCTGGACATCCTGTACGGCCACCGGCCCGCTCTGGCGCGGGGCAACCTGTTCATGGCGCACCGCACGGGGTTCACCTTGAACAGCCTCATCCAGACCTTCGGGGCCACAGGTTTTGGCAGCTGCGCCGGGCGGCGCCAGCCGCCGCCCGCCTACGCGCTGTGGGTGGTGGCCACCCGGCAGGCCATGGCAGGGGCGGACCTCAAGCAACTGGCGGCGGCGCACTTTCCGGCATGAGTGTTTTTGGCCTGCAGCGCCTGTCCAGCAAGCGCTGACAGCTCTCTTTCAAGAGCAAAACCCAATCAGGCCACCAGCACAATGTCGGAGGCCAGCAGCACCGGGTGCGTGCTGATGCCCAGAAGGGCGATGGGCTTCGCGGCCTCGCCGCCTGCGCCGTCGGCGTCATACGTCAAAAAGCCGTCGTTGTAGGCCAGGTGATCGCCGTTCAGCGTCACCGTGCCGCCCGCCGCCCCCAGCATGTTGAACACCGATACCGACAGCGCGATCTTGTCGCCCTCCGCGCGGTTGAAATCGGTAATGGTGTCCATGTAGCTCCCCCCCTCAAGGGCCGTGTTGAACACAAAGGTATCCGCCCCCGTGCCGCCGGTCAGAATGTCCCAGCCCGAGCCGCCTTCCAGCGTGTCGTTGCCCGCACCGCCGATCAACGTGTCGGCAGCGTTGCCACCCCGCAGGTAGTTGTTCAAGGCATTGCCCGTCAGGCTGATGTTGTCGCTGCCGAAGAAGATGCCGTTCTCCACATTGGCCGCCAGAGTGTAGGCGGATCCCGTGAAATTCTGGAGCCACACCGTGTCCGTGCCCTGATTGGCAGCTTCGGTCACCACGTCGCCCGGCGCGTTCACGATGTAGACGTCATCACCCAGCCCGCCCACCAACCGGTCGTTGCCCAGGCCGCCGTCCAGCGTGTCATTGCCCGCGCCGCCGGTCAGCGTGTTGGCAGCGGCGTTGCCCGTCAGGTAGTTGTCTAACGCGTTGCCCGTAATGCCCACGGCACCCGTGGACGTGACGATGCCGTTCTCCACATTGGCACCCAGCGTGTAGGTGCCCGACGGCAGCTTGACCCACACGGTGTCGATGCCCTCATTGGCCAGTTCCACAATCTTGTCGCCCGCCACATCCACCTCGTAGATGTCGTTGCCCAGGCCGCCAATCATCGAATCCACACCTGCGCCGCCGACCAGCGTGTCCGACCAGTCGGTGCCATAGATGGTGTCGTTGCCTGCCAAGCCGTCCACATAGCCGCCAATCATCGGCGATAGGATGAGGTTCGGCTCGGCATACAGTACGTCGGCAAACGGGGTAGGCCCCACGGCCTTGCCTACCGAGAACGAGTCATCTGCAAACTGGAACCACTCCACGTTGCGCACGGTAATGGTCTGGCTGCCGCGCACCAGCTTGATGTCAGTGGCCGACGTGCGCGAAATGGTGTAGTCTGCACGGTTGTAGTCGAAGCTGGCCCAGTCGTTGCCAGCGCCCCCGTCCAGCGTGTCGTTGCCCGCGCCACCCCAAAGGACGTCGTCGCCCGCGCCGCCGCTGAGCACGTTGTTGCCCGCGCCGCCGATCAAGACGTTGTTCTCGGCATTGCCCGTCAGGTTGACGTTCAGGCCGTTGCCAACCGTGGCCGCTTCCACGTTGGCAGCCAGCGTGTAGGTGCCCGCCGTAGCGAACTGCACCAGCACATGGTCGTGGCCTTGGTCCTTGGCCTCCACCACCACGTCGCCCGCCACGTTCACCACGTAGGTGTCGTCGCCCAGGCCACCCACCATGCGGTCGATGCCTGCGCCGCCGTCCAGGGTGTCATTGCCGCCGTTGCCAATCAGGGTGTCGTTGCCTTCGGCTCCCAGCAGAACATTGTCGGCATCGTTGCCGGTCAGTACGTTGTTGTGCAGGTTGCCCGTGATGTTGACCGCGCCCAGTGATGTGACGGTGGCGTTCTCCAGATTGCTGAGCAGCGAATAGGTGCCGCTGGCAATCCCCACCCGCACCAGGTCCGTGCCGCCATTGGCCAGTTCGTAGGCCACGTCGCCCAGCGAATCCACCTCGTAGGTGTCGTTGCCTGCGCCGCCCTCCATCCAGTCGTCGCCTGTGCCGCCGTTCAGCGTGTCATTGCCCGCATCGCCATACAGCGAGTCGTTGCCTGCACCGCCGTCCAGCAGGTCATTGCCCAGGCCGCCGATCAGGGTGTCGCTGCCCAGACCGCCCAACAAGGTGTCATTGCCCGCCAGGCCGTCGATGAGGTCGTCGCCTGTTGTGCCATTGATCAGGTCATTGCCCGTGCTGGCCGTGTTGGCTGTGACGTAGGCCAAGTCCACCGGCACGTTGCCGTTGAACATGAAGTTCTCCACGCCGCGCACGGTGGTCACGTCGCCCGTCATGCGGTGCGTCAGCCGCACGTCGGTGGCCGAGGGGCGGGCTATCACGTAATCCGAGAAATTGCCGCTGAACACCGCCAGGTCATTGCCCGCGCCGCCGTCCAGCGTGTCGTTGCCGCCGTTGCCGATCAGCGTGTCGTGGCCCGCGCCGCCGCTGAGCACGTTGTTGCCCGCGCCTCCCGTCAAGACGTTGTTCTCGGCATTGCCCGTCAAGTTGACGTTCAGGCCGTTGCCAACCGTGGCCGCTTCCACGTTGGCAGCCAGCGTGTAGGTGCCCGCCGTAGCGAACTGCACCAGCACATGGTCGTGGCCTTGGTCCTTGGCCTCCACCACCACGTCGCCCGCCACGTTCACCACGTAGGTGTCGTCGCCCAGGCCACCCACCATGCGGTCGATGCCTGCGCCGCCGTCCAGGGTGTCATTGCCGCCGTTGCCAATCAGGGTGTCGTTGCCTTCGGCTCCCAGCAGAACATTGTCGGCATCGTTGCCGGTCAGTACGTTGTTGTGCAGGTTGCCCGTGATGTTGACCGCGCCCAGTGATGTGACGGTGGCGTTCTCCAGATTGCTGAGCAGCGAATAGGTGCCGCTGGCAATCCCCACCCGCACCAGGTCCGTGCCGCCATTGGCCAGTTCGTAGGCCACGTCGCCCAGCGAATCCACCTCGTAGGTGTCGTTGCCTGCGCCGCCTTCCATCCAGTCGTCGCCCGTGCCGCCAATCAGCGTGTCGTTGCCCGCATCGCCAATCAGCGTGTCATTACCCACGCCGCCGTCCAGAAAATCGTTGCCCAGGCCGCCCAGCAAGCTGTCGTTGCCCCCGCTGCCATACAGCGTGTCGTCGCCCGCCAGGCCCACCAGGGTGTCGTTGCCGTCCAGGCCGTCCAGCACGTCTTTGCCGGCCGTTCCCGTGATGCTGTCTGGACCCCAGGTGGCAACATTGAGCAGTATCTCGGCCAGAGTCTTGACGCCATCGGTGAACTTGAACAACTCCGCGTCGCGCACGGTAATGGTCTGCCCGCTGCGCACCAGCGTCACGTCCGTGGCATTGGGCCGTCCTACCGTGTATTCCGCCCGCTTGCCCGCCAGGACGATGGTGTCCGTACCGCCACCGCCATCCAGCGTGTCATTGCCCAGCCCGCCGTCCAGCGTGTCGTCGCCCAGGCCGCCTTCCAGCAGGTTGGCAACGCTGTTGCCGTAGATCACGTCGTTATAGGCGGTGCCGCGCGCGTTCTCGATGGTGGCCCCGTAGGCAATGCCCAGGGTGTCACGCATGTACGCCTTGCCGTTCCAGATGGGTGCACCCACCGATGAGAGCGTGCCTGGCTGCAGGTTGATGATTGCCCCATACCCCGACGGTCCCGGCGCCCCCTGGTTGGACACATCGATCGTGTCCGTGCCGCCGCCGTCCCAGATGGTTTCGAACACCTTGGCACCCGTCGCCCAGGTGTAGGTGGTGTTGCCGCTGTTGTAGCTGTTGTTGGCACCGTACAGCGCTTGCAGCGCGGCGATGTCGTCCATCATGGGCGTGGTGGGGAAGTAGTCCAGCCCGTAGCCCGAGCCACTTCCCGACGTGGGCTGGTTTTCGTAGCCCCGGTAGCTCATGATGGAGTAGCGCAACTGGTCATGGCCCGCCACCGGCTTGTTGGTGGTGGAGGTGTGGGGGTGCGCCAGACCCAGGGCATGCCCCAGCTCGTGGATGAAGGTGTGGTAGCCATACCCTCCCACTACGGGGTTGCCGTACCAATAACTGTTGGCTGTCCCAAACCAGATATCGCCGCTCGCCCCCGTGCTGCCGGGGAAGTACCCCCAGGCCGTGGGCGGCTCTGCCGAATTGGCCCAGCGGATGTCGCCCGCCGCGGAGGCCGTGTCGGTGGTCTGCGTGAAGGTGATGTTCGCCACGTTGGCAAACTTCTGCATGGCCGATTGCGCGGCGGCCTGCTGGTTGGCCGTGAAGCTGGAAACGCTCGTCCATTCGGTGTCGGCTGGGTGGTACTGGTACTGCGACACGCCTGCCACCGCAAAGCTATACGTCAGCGATGCGCTGGAGCCGACGGCGCTCCCCCACTTGTACCCAGTCGCCAGATTGCGGATGGACAGCCCCATGACCGTGGTGTCGCCAATTTCCGTCTTGGGGTTGAAGACGTAGGACGGCGACACGCTGCCACCAATGCCCGTGCCGCCGCCATTGAGGTAGGAGCCATAGTTGATGCCACCGAGTGCGGAGGGCAAGCGGCCATCGCCATCGTCCGTGGGGTAGCTCAGGTTGAAGCCATTGGTGTCGGTGGTCATTTTTCGCCTCTCTGCGCCGCGCCTGGCGGCAAATACTTATATGTTTTGATAGCTGCTAGCGCTTGCGCAGCAAGCGCTAGTGGCCAATTTGACCACAACCCTACAAGCCACTACGGCTGAAGCCGCCCTTGCAGGGCTTGCGCCCGCAAAAGGCGGCTTCAGCCGCGTGTCGTGCTGCCAGCTGGTCAGGCAATCAGCACGAAGTCGCCCGCCGTCAGCCCAGGGTGCGTGGTCGTGCCCACGATGGCGATGGTTTGCGCGGCCCCGCTGCCCGTGCCGTCGGCGTCATACGTCAGCGCGCCGGTGGTGGCGTTGTACTTCAGGTAGTCGCCGCCCAGATCCACCGTGTCGCCCGCGTCGCCCAGCATCTCGAACACTGAAACCGACAGCACGATCTTGTCGCCCTGCGCGCTATTGAAGTCAGTGATGCTGTCCGCCATGGCCGTGATGGCGGCAGTGCTGAAGACAAAGTGGTCCGCGCCCAGGCCGCCGGTCAGCGTATCCTTACCTTCGCCGCCGACCAAGAGGTCGTCGCCCGCGCCGCCGTCCAACTTGTCGTTGCCGATGCCGCCGTACAGAACGTCGTTGCCATCGTCGCCATACAGGATGTCGTTGCCGCCGAGGCCGTACAGCGTGTCGTTGCCCGCGCCGCCGCGCAGGGTGTTGATGGCGGCGTTGCCGGTCAGAACGTTGTCCTCGCCGTTGCCGGTGAGGCTGACAGCGCCCGTGGAGGTGACGGTAGCGTTCTCCACGTTGGCACCCAACGTGTAGATGCCCGAGGTCATGGCTACTTGCACCAGGTCCGTGCCTTCGCCCGACTCTTCCACAACCACGTCTCCTGCCACGTCCACCACGTAGGTGTCGTCGCCGTCGCCGCCCTCCATGCGGTCATTGCCCGCGCCGCCGTCCAGTATGTCGTCGTCCGCTCCGCCATACAGCGTGTCGTTGCCCGCACCGCCCTTGAGCGTGTCGTTGCCGCCGTTGCCGTAGATGACATCGTTGCCCGCCAAGCCATCGAGCACATTGTCAGTGCCATCGCCCACCAGGGTGTCGTTGAAGGCCGTGGCAAGCAGGTCCAGCAGATCCGAAGTGCTGACCGTCTGGTCGTCGAATTGCACGCTTTCAATGTTCGAGAACGTGACGGTTTCCGTTCCGCGCTTGAACTGCGTGCCCGCTGCCGTGCGCGACAGTGTCCAGGCGGCACGGTTGCCCACCAACACCAGGGTGTCGTCACCTTCGCCGCCGTCCACGGTGTCGTTGCCGCCGCCAGTGATGAGCACGTCGTCGCCCGCGCCGCCCAGCAGCTTGTCGTTGCCCAGCCCGCCGTCCAGCGTGTCGTCGCCATCGCCGCCGTCCAGCGTGTCGTTGCCCGCCATACCCAGCAAGTGGTCGTCGCCGTCCATGCCCTTGAGCGTGTTGGCTGCGGCGTTGCCGGTCAGAACGTTGTCCTCGCCGTTGCCGGTGAGGCTGACAGCGCCCGTGGAGGTGACGGTAGCGTTCTCCACGTTGGCACCCAACGTGTAGATGCCCGAGGTCATGGCTACTTGCACCAGGTCCGTGCCTTCGCCCGACTCTTCCACAACCACGTCTCCTGCCACGTCCACCACGTAGGTGTCGTCGCCGTCGCCGCCCTCCATGCGGTCATTGCCCGCGCCGCCGTTGAGTGTGTCGTTGCCGTCACCCCCCAGCAGAGTGTCGTTGCCTGCGTCGCCCATCAGGCTGTCGTTGCCGTCGCTGCCGATCAAGCTGTCGTTGCCGTCACCACCGTACAGCGTGTCATTGCCGTCTGCGCCGTCCAGCGTGTCATTGCCTTTCAAGCCATTCACGGTGTCATTGCCTGACGTGCCCTCCCAGGAGTCGTCGAAGTCGCTGATGGAGTTGTTCAACAGCGTTGCCAAGTCCATGGGGCCGTCATCAAACGCAAAGCTTTCGATATTGCTGGCAGTGATGATGGTGGCGTCGCTGCCGTTGCCACGAGTCAGCACCACCTTGGGGGCCGCCAGGGTGCCGGTACGTTGGACGTTGTAGTCGGCGCGGTCGCCCAACAGCACCAGGGTGTCGGTGCCTTCGCCCCCATCCACGGTGTCGTTGCCGCCGCCGCCGATGATGGTGTCGTTACCCTTGCCGCCGTTGAGCACGTTCTTGCCCGCGTTGCCGGTCAGCACATTGTCCAGGTCGTTGCCGGTCAGATTGACGGCCAGCAAGGGGTTACTGGTGGCAACGGTGGCGTTCTCCAAGTTGGCGCCAAGCGTGTAGGTGCCCGCTGCGGAGAAGACAACCTGCACCGTGTCAGTGCCTTCGTTGGCAGCCTCCACGATCACGTCGGTCGTCACGTCAATGATGTAGGTGTCATCCCCCGCGCCGCCCACCAGCCGGTCGGTGCCCGCGCCGCCGTCGAGTGTGTCGTCACCGGCGCCACCGTTCAGCGTGTCGTTGCCGCCCATGCCTTGCAGCAAGTCATCGCCGCCGTTGCCGGTCAGCGTGTTGGCCGCAGCGTTGCCCGTTAGCACATTGTCCTGCTCGTTGCCGGTAATGCTGACGGCAGCGGTGGACGTGACGGTGGCGGTCTCTACGTGTTCGCTCAGAACATAGGTGCCCGAGGGCAGCTTGACGTTGGCGTGGTCGATGCCTTCGTCTTCCAACTCCACAATCACGTCGGCTGCGGAATCCACCTCGTAGGTGTCGTCGCCTTCGCCGCCCACCAAGGTGTCGTTGCCCGTGCCGCCGATCAGGGTGTCGTTGCCCTCCAGGCCCGAAATGGAGTCGTTGCCCGCGCCGCCGTCGATGTTGTCGTCGCCCGTCGTGCCGGTCAGTGTGTCCGCGTAGTCGCTTGGCGCGTTGCCCAGAATGTCTTGCAGCGTGCGCACATCCGCACCGCTGTTGAACCCAAAGTACTCCACGTTGCGAACGATGGTGGTATTGCCGTTGCGCACCAAGCGCAAGTCGGTGTCGTTGACGCGGGTAATGACGTATTCCGAGAAAAGGCCCGCAAAGCCCGCCGCGTCGGCGCCGTCGCCGCCGTCCAGCGTGTCGTTGCCGTTGCCGCCCACCAGAGTGTCGTTGCCTGCGCCGCCGACGAGGGAGTCATTGCCCTCGCCGCCCAGCAGGCTGTCATCCCCGTCACCGCCGTCCAGTGTGTCGTTACCGGCACCGCCATCCAAGGTGTCGTTGCCGGCGCCGCCGCTGATGTTGTCGTTACCGCCCATGCCTTCAAGGCGGTTGTTGGCACCGTCACCCACCAGAGTGTCGGCAAAGCCCGAGCCGCGCACGCCCTCAATGTTGCGAAGCGTATCGGTGCCGCCCTGGCCGTCGGTAGCGGTCTCGCCCGCCAGGTTGACGCTGATACCCGTGGTTGCGCTGAAGTCATAGCGCACCATGTCGTAGCCGCCCTTGCCGTCAATGGTGTCGTTGCCGCCCCGGCCTTCAAACCACTCGGTGTAGGCTGTGGTGTCGGAGCCCACCAAGCTGTCGGCGGCGCTGGAGCCACGCACTTGGGTGATGTTGCTCAACTGGTCCTGGCCCAAGCTGCCTTTGTTGGCAGTGCCCGCACCCAGGTCAACGCTCACAGCGGTGGCGAAATTTTGGTAAGAAATGCGGTTGGCGCCGTCGTTGGAAATGGTGCCGCCGTCGATGGTGTCGTTGCCCGCAGTGCCATAGAACATTTCAAAAATGGCGGCGCTGCTGCCTAGGATGCTGTCGGCGTGGGCCGAACCCCGGATGAAATTGACGTTGCTGACCGTGTCGGTGCCGCCCCAGCCGTCGGTGACCGTGCCGGTGCCAGTGCTGCCGTCGCCCGTGATGCCGGAGAGGTCCATCACGATGCCGTTGGGGTCAAACTCATAGCTCAGGGTGTTGCCATCGGTGTAGCCGCTGCGGTCGGTAATGACGCCGCCGTCGATGACATCATTGCCTCCGCCGCCGATCAGGATGTCAGAGCCCTCGCCGCCCAGGATGGTGTCGTTGCCTGCGCCGCCAGACAGCCAGTCATTGCCCTTGCCGCCGTCGATGGAATCGTTGCCGTCTTCACCTGTCAGCGAGTTGTCCTCGTCGCTGCCCACCAGGATATCGTCATACATCGAGCCGCCAATGTTCTCGATGCTGATGAGTGTGTCCACCCCGCCCTGGCCGTCGTCATAAGCCGTGCCATCGGCCAGGTTGACGTGGACAGCCCCATTGGCAATGCCGTACCACACCGAGTCTCGGCCCGCGCCGCCGTCAATGGTGTCGTTGCCGCCCCCGCCTTCAAAGCTGTTGTCGTCCGCGTTGCCGACGAGGCTGTCGGCAAAATTAGTGCCCACCGCGCCGGAGATGTTGACCAGGGTGTCGGTGCCGACCTGCGCTGCATCAGCGCTGTTGAGGGCCTGGCCCTGCCCGGTGGCCAGGTTTACCGAGACGCCCGTTTGCACCCCCCAATAGCCCACGCGGTCAAAGCCGCCACCGCCCACGATGCGGTCATTGCCTGCACCGCCGTTGAAGTCGTTGTTGCCAGTGTCGCCGGTCAGTGTGTCGTTGTAGTTGCTGCCCTGCACGGCCTCAAAGTTCGATAGTTTGTCAGTACCGCCGCCGCCCGTGGCAGTGCCATTCTGTAGATTTACAGTCACGGCAGAAGTAGCGTCGTCGTAGCGCACCCAGTCCCAGCCATCACCGCCATCCAAGGTGTCGTTGCCCAAGCCGCCGGTGATGTTGTCATTGCCCGCGCCGCCGCTGATGCTGTCATTGCCCAGGCCGCTCCAGATGGAGTTGTCGTTGGCATCCCCAATGATGGTGTCGTTGTAGTTGCTGCCGCCTACCATTTCGATGCCGATGAGCGTGTCAGCACCGCCCTGGCCGTCGTTGGATGCGATGCCTGTAGCCAGGTTGACATTGACGCCAACGGTGGCGTCCCAATACTCCACCACGTCGTATCCGTCGCCGCCATCGATCACGTCATTGCCCGTGCCGCCGCGAATCTGGTCATGGCCGTTGCCGCCCCGCAAGGTGTCGTTGCCAGCACCACCAAACAGCGTGTCGTTCCCGTCCAGGCCCTCGATGCTGTCATTGCCGCCCATGCCTTCGAGCTTGTTGCCGTTGGCATCGCCAATGATCGTGTCGTTGGAATTACTGCCGCGCACCATTTCAATGTTGTAGAGCGTGTCGGTGCCGCCCTGGCCGTCGGAGGCGGTATTGCCTGCCAGATTGACGTTGACGCCCGTGGTGGCCAGAGATCGGTAGTCCACGCGGTCCCAGCCGCCCTTGCCGTCAATGGTGTCGTTGCCCGCGCCGCCCTCGAAGGATTCATAGTAGGCATCGCTGCCGATGAGGGTATCGTTGTTACTGGAGCCGCGCACAGCCTCGATGTTGTATAGCGTGTCGGTGCCGCCCATGCCGTCGTTCGCCCAACCCTTTTCCAGATCCGAATCGAACAAAACCACGTGTACGCCGCTGGTGGAGGTGTCGTAGTCCACCCGGTCGTAGCCCTGCCCGCCATCGATGATGTCGTTGCCCGCGCCGCCCCGAAAGAACTCAATGAGGCCGTCTTCCAGAGTCACTCCGCCCTGGGCGTGGCCGCCGATCAGCGTGTCGTCAAAGCGTGTGCCCTGGATCCCTTCGATGCCTATCACGGTATCCTGACCGCTATCCTGGCCGTTGTCATAGACGCGCTGGGTGGCAAGGTTGATATTCACGCCGCGCCATGCAACATCAAAGCGCACGATGTCAATGCCGCCCTTGCCATCGATATAGTTGCTGCCGCCCCGGCCCTCGAAGAATTCGGAATAGTTGGTGGGATTGTCAGAGCCGACCAGCGTGTCGTTGAAGTTGGAGCCGCGCACCTGGTTGATGTTGTACAACTTGTCGTTGCCATCGGCGCCCGTGGCCGTTCCTGTGGTCAGGTTCACTGTGACGGAGCCATCGGCGTTTTGGTACGACACGCGGTTACCGTTGGCATCGCTGGTGATGGTGCCACCGTCAATGGTGTCGTTGCCTTTGCCGCCCTCGAACATCTCGAACCAGTTGTTCGTACTGCCCGTGAGGCTGTCGCCAAACTGGGTACCCACGACGAGTTCGATGCTGGTCAGGGTGTCGGTGCCTATACCGGCGTTGTTGCCGACAAGGCTGGTGGCACTGTTCGTTTGCAGGTTGACATTGACGCCGGCCGTAGCCGACCAAAAAAGAACCCTATCGAGACCGTCGCCGCCATCGATAATGTCGTTGCCGCCATTGCCCTCGAAGTCATTGTCAGAGCTGTCGCCAGTCAGCGTGTCATCGAAGTCGCTGCCAGCGATTGCCTCGAAGCCGCTAATCATGTCGGTGCCATCAGCGCCGGTGGCTATACCCGTTGCCAGGTTGACGTTTACCGCTCCGGTGGTTCCGAAGAATCCTAGATTTCCCGAACTATTGGTTTCATAGCTCACTGTGTCCCAGCCATCGCCACCCACCAAGGTGTCATTGCCCAAGCCGCCGTAGATTCGGTCATTGCCACCCATGCCTTCCAGCAGGTTGTCGGCATCGTCGCCATAAATTTGGTCGGCCCAACTCGTGCCGCGCACGCCTTCGATGTTGTAGAGGGTGTCTACGCCACCCTGGCCATCTTTGTATGCAATGTTGCCCCCCAGCCAGACGCTAATGCCCTCGTAGGTGGGCGCCTGGTCGTAACGCACGGTGTCGAATCCGCCCCGGCCATCAATGGTGTCGTCGCCGCCCCGGCCTTCGAACATTTCGTTGGCGCCAGAGCCAAGCAGGGTGTCGTTGGAATTGGAACCGCGCACGCGGTTGAAATTGCTGATGACGTCGTTGCCGTTGATGCCCTTGTCGGCGGTGCCTGCCTGCAAATCAACGCTGACGCCTGCGGTGGCGTTCTGGTACGACAAGCGGTTGCTGTTGACGGCAGCATCGGTGATGGCGCCCCCGTCCAGCGAGTCGTTGCCCGCGCCGCCCTCAATCTGTTCGAAGATGTCGGCGCTGCTGCCAATGATGGTGTCGTTGTTATTGGTGCCCTGTACGAACTGCACGCTGACCAGCGTGTCGGTGCCGCCCATGCCGTCGTTTGCGGTGCCCGATCCTGTACTGCCATCGCCAGTAATGCCGGACAGGTTCACATAGATGCCGTTGGGGCCACCCATGTAGCTCACGGTATTGACATCGGTGTAGCCGCTCCGGTCCAGCACTGCACCGCCGTCGATAAAGTCGCTGCCCGCGCCGCCGACAAGGAAGTCAGCCCCCGCCTGGCCCAACAGCGTGTCGTTGCCGTTGCCTCCTTGCAGGTTATCGTTGCCGCCACCACCCTCAATGGAGTCATCGCCGTCACCACCGTCGATGAAATCGTTGTCCACGGTGCCAATGAGCGTGTCGTTGCCCGGAGTGCCTGAAATATTGGCCATGATGAAGGTGCCCTCGAAGTTCGGTTTTGGGTGATCGAGAAGGACGGCGGCGCACAACTACCCGAGCATGCGGCCGGAGTTCCTCGTTTCAAAACTGTATCTGACTGTTTCGACCCGTCCATCCCGCAAATGCGGTATGGACTTTTCCTCAAGCCTGTGCTAACCGACCACACCTCAACAAGAGGGCGCGGCTTCTGGGAATAGGTGCAGCTTCATGCGCTCAGTATTTGATAGCTACAGGCGTTTTAGAAATGAGCATTGAAGCTCATTTTTTTAGCCAATCGGCTGGCGCTCGCCGCCTGGCTGCTCGCTTGGCCACGGGGCAGGCAATCCACAAACAACAGCAGCAGCAAGGACGCCGGATGCGCGCCCCCTATCAAGCCGCGGCCTGGCCCGTGCGCAGCCGCACCGGACCGCTGCGCGCCTCGACGGCCGCCTGCACTTCCTTGCGCAACCCCAGCGCGAAGGCCCATTCGGCCACCACGAACAGCGGGCCCACGATAAGACCGACCAGGTCGTCCACGAATGCAGGCTTGCGGCCCTCGTAGTAGTGGCCGATGAACTGGATCACCCAGCCCACCGCGAACATGCCGATCCCTGTGGCAAGCCACACCACCAGGCTCTGCGCGGCCACCCACTGCGCCACGGCCAGCATGGCGGCCAGCAGCGCGGCCATGGCGAGGCCGAAGCGCGTGTCCAGCCGGAAGTAGAAGACACAGGCCGCCAGCGCGCAGAACAGCGCCGGCGTCACGGGCAGGTCGCCCGCCATCCACGCGGGGCGCGAGAGCAGCACGACGACCGCGAACATGATCATGGGCACGCCCACGAAGTGCGTGTGGATGTTGCGCGGGTCGCGGTGGTAATCGGCGTACTGGGAGAGGTGGTCGATCAGGGTTTTCATGGGTGTCTCCGGCTATCGTTTTGAGCAGCATCAATGTTCGCCCCGCTTGCGCGCCCCTGTCTGTCAGACACACGACAAAAACCATCCCGCCATGACCGACCCCGCCGCCTACGAGCCCGTCCTGCAGACCGGCCGCTGGTTCGCCCACCTGCCGCCCGGCTTTGCCCAGCCGCTGATCGCCATGGCCCAGGTGCGCCAGCTGCAGCCGGGCGAGGTGCTGTTCCTGCGCGGCGACGCGCCCTGCGGGCTGTATGCGGTGGTGCGCGGCGCCATCAGCATCTCGGGCACGGGGGGTCGGGCCAACGAGGCGCGCGCGGCGCTGCTCACGCGGCTGGAGCCGCCGCACTGGTTCGGCGAGATCTCGGTGTTCGACGGCTCGGCCCGCACGCACGACGCGCACGCGGCCGAGGCCAGTACGCTGCTGCAGGTGCCGCACGAGCGCCTGCAGGCCTGGCTGCAATCGCACCCCGAGCACTGGCACGCGCTGGCGCTGCTGCTCACCGACAAGCTGCGCACCGCCTTCGTGGCCATGGAAGAGCTGGCCTTGCTGCCCGCGCCCCAGCGCCTGGCGCGGCGGCTGGTGATGATGGCCGAGGGCTATGGCCAGTGGACGGCCGAGGGGCAGTCGCGCCGGGTGATCGGCATCTCGCAGGAGCAGTTGTCGCTGATGCTGGCCATCTCGCGCCAGACCGCCAACCAGATCCTCAAGGACCTCGAAGCCCGGCAACTGGTGCGCGTGCACCGTGGCGAGCTGGAGCTGCTGGACCTGCCCCGCCTGCGCGCTGAATGCTATCGATAGCGTAGCTGCCAGCGCTTGTCCAGCAAGCGCTGGAGCCCATTTTCATTCATGTTCCGCCGAGGGATTCCCTCCGATCTGCCATTGCTGCGCCCGCGCCTGGTGTTCCCACAGCGTCGCATAGACGCCGCCCTGCGCCAGCAGTTCCTCGTGCCGCCCCTGGGCCACGAGCCGGCCCGCGTCCAGCACCAGGATCTGGTCCGCATGCACCACGCTGCGCAGGCGGTGCGCGATCACCACCACCGTGCGGTCCTTCACCAGCGAGCTCAGCGCGCGCTGGATCTGCGCGGCGCCGGACGGGTCCACGCTGGCCGTGGCTTCGTCCAGCAGCAGGATGGGCGCGTCCTTGAGGAAGGCGCGTGCGATCGACAGGCGCTGGCGCTCGCCACCCGACAACTGCGCGCCGCCTTCGCCCAGCGGCGTGTCGTAGCCCTGCGGCAGGCGCTCGATGAAGCCGTTCGCCTCGGCCAGCCGCGCGGCGGCCACGATCTCGTCATGCGTGGCCGAGGGCCGGCCCACGGCCAGGTTCTCGCGCACGGTGCCGGAGAACAGCACCACGTCCTGGAACACGATGGCCATCTGCCGGTGCAGCGCCTCGCTACCCATCTCGCGCAGGTCCACGCCGCCGATGCGCACCGCACCGGCATCCACGTCCCACAGCCGCGCCACCAGGTGCAGCAGCGTGGTCTTGCCCGAGCCAGAACGGCCCACCACCGCCGTCAGCCCGCGCGGCGGAATGTGCGCGGTGATGCCGCGCAGCGCCGCGTCGCCCGCTGCGCCCGCATAGCCGAAATGCACGCCGTCCAGATCGATGGCATGGCCCTGCGGTTCGCGCGGGCAGGCGGGCTCGGGCAGCGCCTGCTCCGCCAGCAGGCCCTGAATGCGCGCCATGGCCTCCTGCGCATAGCGCAGCAGCAGGAAGGACACGCCCACCTCGTGGAGCTGGCGGAACACCGGCCACGACAACACGATGAAGACCAGCAGTGTCTCGCCCGCCAGCGTGTGGCCCAGGCGCTGCGCGCCGAACCACACGGCCAGGGCGAAGCCCGACTCCACCGCGAAGCCGAACAGCGCGATCAGGGGCGTGGGCCACAGCTCGATGGCCAGCGCCTGGCGCCGCATGTCCGCCAGCGCCGCCTGCAGACGCCCAAAGCGCGTGCCCGCCTCGGCCCGCGGCTCGAAGGTGCGCACCACGGCGATGCCCTGCACGTAGTCGAGCACCTCGTCCTGACCCTGGGCGTTGGCCGCCTGCAGCCTGGCCGCCTGCGCGAGTAGCACGTGCTGGCCCAGCATCAGCAGGCCGAAGGCGACGGGCAGCGTGGCCAGCACCACCAGGCCCAGCCGCAGGTCCAGCCACAGCAGCAGCCCCGACAGGAACAGCGGCACCAGCAGCCCGCCGAAGAACACTCCGAGGAAGTGCGCCCAGATGTCCTCCAGCACCTGCAGGTCCGACGCGAGCGTGGCCGCCAGGCTGCCGCTGCGCCGGCCCGCGAACCAGCCCATGGGCAGCCGCCGCAGATGGTCCGCCACGCGCAGGCGGGCCTGGCCCATCATGGCGCAGGCGCCGCTGAAGATCGCCGGCATGGCCTGCCGCGCGCAGGCGATGCGCGCGCCCAGGCAGGCCAGCAGCGCGACGGCCGCCCAGCCAGCGCGCGCGGGCGTCGCCTCGCCGCGCAGCACGTCGAGCAGCATCCACGCGACGATGCCGGACGGGATGGCGGCGCACAGCGCTTCGAGCGCGGACCACAACAGCCCGCGCACCAGGCGCGCGTCCACATAGCCCGCCAACTGGCTGCCGGCCAGCACCAGGGTGCGAATCATGGCTGCACCTCCTGGCCGCCGGTCAGTTGCCAGTCCCGCACGTCGCCGTGGTCGGCCCAGAGCTGCCGGTACAGCGCGCAGGTCTGCAGCAGGTGCGCGTGCCGCCCCTGGGCCACCACGCGGCCGGCGTCCACCACGACGATGTGCGCCGCATGCCGGATGGTGTGCAGCCGGTGCGCGATCATGAGCACGGTGCGCCCCTGGCAGACGGCGTCCAGCGCCTGCTGGATGAGCCATTCGTTCTCGGCGTCCGCATGCGCCATGGCTTCGTCGAGCAGCAGCACGGGCGCATCCTTGAGCAGTGCGCGCGCGATCGACAGGCGCTGGCGCTCCCCGCCCGAGAGCCTGGCGCCGCGCTCGCCGATGGGCGTGTCGTAGCCCTGGGGCAGTTGCAGGATGAAGTCGTGCGCGCGGGCGGCGCGGGCGGCGGCCTCCAACTCGGGCTGCGTGGCACCGGGCCGGGCCACCCGCAGGTTGTCGCGCACCGTGCCGTGGAAAAGAAACACCTCCTGGAACACGATGCCGATGCGCGCCAGCAGGTCCGGCAGCGGCCAGGCGCGCACGTCCTGCCCGGCCACGCGCACGCTGCCGGCCGTGGCGTCGTGAAAGCGCGTGACCAGCCGGGCGATGGTGCTCTTGCCCGCACCCGAAGGCCCCACCAGCGCGGTGAGTTGCCCGGCCGGGGCGGTGAACGTCACGCCGTGCAGCACCGCCGCGTCCGCGCGTGGATGCGCCTCATCGGCGCCGTACGCGAAGTGCACCCCGTCGAACTCCAGCGCATGCGGCGCCGACAGGTCCGGCGGCGCGGCCTGGGCCGCGTCGGGCAGCACCGGCGCGCGCAGCACCGCGTCGATGCGCCGCAGGGCCTCGGCCCGGCGCGTCTGCTCCCCGAAGGCGAAGGTCAGCCGCAGCAGCGGCTGCAGCACCGACGGCGCCACGAGCAGGAACAGCACCAGCGTGGCCGCATCGACCTGCCCCCGGGCAAACAGCCACACGCCCAGCGGTGCCACCACGACGAGGTTGGCCGACAGCAGCGCCATGAAGGTGGCCCAGCCGGCGGCGGAACCGCGCGCATAGCGGTCCACCCAGTCCACCCCGCCGTGGATGGCCTGCGCGAGCTGGCCGAACGAGCGCGCCGACACGCCGAACACCTTGACCACCGGCATGCAGCGCAGGAACTCGGTGATCTGCGCGGCGATGGCCGACTGCAGGTCGTGCCATTCGCGCATGCGCTCGCCGGAGCGGCGCAGCATCAGCACCTGCAGGGCCAGCGCCACGGGCAGCGGCGCCAGCGCCCCCAGCGTGAGCCGCCAGTCCAGCAGCGCCATGAGCACCAGGGCCGCCAGCGGCACCGTGGCGCTGGCCACGGCGTCGGGCAGCATGTGCGCCAGAAAGCCTTCCATGGCGCCGGTGTCGTCCACCACCGTCTTGCGCAGGCGGCCGCTGCCCTGCCGGTCGAAGAAGTCCATGGGCACGCGCGCCAGCTGGCGGGCCATACGCAGCCGCAGCGTGTACAGCACCGAAAACGCCCCCAGGTGCGCGAGCGAGTGGCTGGCCGCCATCAGCACCCAGCGCAGCAGGATGAGCAGCAGCGCCAGCGCCGCCAGGGCGCGAATGGCCTGCACGTCGGGCTGCGCGGCGAAGATGGCGAGGGCCATGCGGTACAGCAGGTACAGCGGCGCCAGCGACAGCGCGGCCGACAGCACTGCCAGCAGCGCCGCGCCGGCCAGGGCCCCGGGCGCCATGGCCGCCAGCGCGGCAAAGCCCATGGGCTTGTTGGAAGAAACACTCCGCGGCGTGCTCATGCGGTGCCCCTGAATTCATGCGCGAGATGCATGCGCGGCAGCGCCACAGCGATCCAGACGGTGACCAGCGCACCCGCGAACCATGCGAAGGCAAACGCATGGCCATACCCCCACCACTGCCCCAGCCCGCCGATGGCGCCTGCGGCCATCGCATTGGCCAGGCTTTCGCAGCACTGCATCACGGTGTAGTCGGTGCCCGGCCGCGTGGGCGACGCCCAGTTCATCACTAGCGTCCAGATGGCCACGTACATGGCGCCGTCGCACAGGGCCTGCACGGCGAATGCGGCGTAGTACACCGGCAGCGGCTGCTGCCCGCTGGCGTTCAGGGCCCAGGGCACGCCCAGCACCAGCGCCGACAGCACGCAGGCCGCCAGCGTGCCGCGCCGGTTGCCCCAGCGGCGCACCATGGGCACGCCGATGAACACGCCCCCCAGCGCCGTCGCCACCAGCGACGCCATCTGCAGGCTGCCGATCTGCTCCAGCCCCAGCCCCCGGTCCACCAGCCAGGGCTGCGACAGCGTGCCCGTGGCCGTGCTCGCGAACTTGAAGACCAGCGCGACCGACAGCGCCCAGCCCAGGTCGGCGTGCGAGCGCAGGTCCCGCAGCCGCACCCGCGCCACCACCGGCACGGCGCCAGCGCTGGGTTCACGCCACGCCCGGCCCAGCAGCAGCGGCAGGTACAGCAGCGCCATCAGCGCGGCCAGGCACAGCATGGCGCCATCCCAGCCCAGGTGCCGGTACACCACCAGCAGGCCGCCGCCGCCCACGAGCATGCCGGCGATGAAGCCCGCCACCTGGATCGCATTGGCCGCCCCGGCCGCGCGCCCCTGCATGCGCGAGACCGCATAGGCGTTGGTGGCGATGTCCTGCGTGGCGCAGAGGGTGTTGAGCAGCACCACGCCCACCAGCGCCCAGGGCAGGTGGCTGGACGGCGGAAACGGCACCAGCGCCAGGCATGCGAGGACCGCCAGCACCTGCGTGACGCCCACCACCCGCGCATGGCCCCAGCGCGCGCAGGCGTTGTCCACCGGCCCGGCCCACAGGAACTTGATGGCCCACGGCAAAAAGGCGAGCCCCGCCAGCCCCACGTCGCCCACGCTGTGCCCGCCCTGGCGAATGAGCACGCCCAGCGCGTTGAAAGCCAGCCCGGCGGGCACGCCCTGCGCCAGGTACATCAGCGCCAGCGCGGTGTACTCGGCCCGGCGCAGCGCGCCCCGGTCCGCGCCCGGCGCGCTGCGCCACGTCGCGGCCGGCATCAGAAGTCCACCGCCAAGCGCACGCCCAGCGTGCGGGGCGCGGCGGCCACCACGGTGGCGGGGCCGAGCGCGCGGCTGTAGTAGCGCGCGTCCCCCAGGTTCTTGCCGTACACGCCCAGGATCCAGCGCTGGAAGCGGTACGACAGCTGCGCATCCACCAGCGTGTAGGCCGGGTTGCGCACCGAGCTGTCCGGGTACAGCAGGGAGCTGCCCAGGCGCCGCACCGAGAGGCCGCCCTCCCAGCCCGGCGCGGGCTGCCACTGCACGGCCACGCCGTAGCTGCTGCGCGGCGTGTTGGGGAACTGCCGGCCCGCGTAGTTCTCGCCGCCGTGCAGATATTCGTCGTAGACGGCCTTGACGTAGCCCGCGAAGCCGCTCACCTCCAGCCCCGCCACGGGGCGGACCGCGCCCGTCAGCTCCAGCCCCTGGTTGTGCGAGCGCCCCGCGTTGCTCACCAGGCTCTGGCCGCCGGCGCCGATGACCACCACCTGCTGGTCGCGCAGCCGCGTAGTGAACGCGGTGGCGCCCAGCTCCCAGGCATTGCGCTCGCCGCGCACGCGGTAGCCGATCTCAGCGTAGTTGCCGTATTCGGGCGCGAACGGCGAGGCGGCGGACACCGGGTCGTAGGCGTACTGGTTGAAGCCCGAGGCCTTGTAGCCACGCGCCAGGGTGATCCAGGCGAACTGCCGCTCGCCGGGCTGGTGCTCCAGCGTCAGCCGGGGCAGCAGCACCTTGTCGCGCACCTTGAGCGGGCCGACCGCGTCGGTGGTGGCGTAGGGCGTGTCGGGCTGGCCGTCGCCGTTGCTGTCGAAGAAGCCGCTTTGCTGGCTGGTCCAGTCCATGCGGCGGCGGTCGGCCTCGTAGCGCAGCGCGCCGGCCAGGCGCCAGCCGGGCGCCAGGCGCCAGCCCAGTTCGCCGAACACGGCGGCGGTGCGGCCCTCGATGGCCGCCGTGGTGGCGCTGCGCATGTAGCCCGCCATCTCAAACAGGTAGGGCGACTGCTTTTTCAGGCTGGACGCATACACGCCGGCCATCCAGTCCCAGCCCGCAGGCATGTCGCCCGAGAGCCGCACCTCGCCGCTGAACTGGCGCGTCTTCGCGTCGAAGCCCGAGGGGCCGCCGAACTGGGACAGCGGCATCCAGTAGTCCCACCGGCCGTTGCTCGCGCCCAGGGTCGCGGCCAGTTGCGTGCCGTTGCCCAGGCGTCGCAGGTACTCGCCGGTGACGAGGCTGTAGGCGGTGTCGCTGCGGCCCGCGTCGCTGGCGCTGGATTGCAGACCGGCCGCGAGGGCCGTGGGCGCGAAGTAGTCGTTGCCGCCCTTGCGCTGCGCATGGTGCAGGCCCAGCCGCCATTCGCCACCGGCCTCGTCGCGGTGCAGCAGCTTCAGGCGCGCGAACCGGCTTCGCCAGCCCGTGGTGTCGTCGCGCGCGAGGCCCGGGTTGCGCACGTAGCCGTCGGCATCCTCGCCGCCCAGGGCGATGCGGGCCGCAGTGCGGCCCGACAGCGGCAGGTCCGCCGCCAGCGCCATGCGCCGCCGGTTGCCGGTGCCGTAGTCCCACTGCGCGCGGCCGCCGGCCACGCTGCCCGGGTCGCGCGTGCGCATCGCCACCAGCCCGCCCATGCTGTTCTGGCCGTACAGGGTGCTCTGCGGGCCGCGCAGCACCTCGACGTGCTCCAGGTCGAACAGCGTGCCCAGGGCCGCGCCGTAGATGGGCACGCCGTCGATCAGCAGCGCCGTGCTGGTGCTGTCCGACTCGTCATCGGAGAAGCCCAGCCCGCGGATGGTGAGTGTGGGCGTGCTGCCCGCGAAGTCGGTGAAGTACACGTTGGGCACCTGCTGCGCCACGTCGGCCAGCGACTGCAGCCCCTGCTGCTCCACCGCCTCGCCGCCCACCACGCTCACGCTGGCCGGGGTCTCCAGCAGCGTGCGGCCCTGCTTGGTGGACGTCACCACCACTGAGGGCAGGGTGGGCGCAGGTGCGTCGGCGGCGGAGCCCGGCGCCCCCTGCGCCCAGGCGCCTTGCGCGGCGGCGAGCAGCAGTCCCATGCCCAGGGGCCGCAGGCGAAACGGAAGGAAACGGTGCATGTTCATGAGTGCTTGCTTTGCGGGGATGGATATACTTTGATGCTAGTAATTCTCATTTGCATCCACTACCCGAAAGCGGAGCGGATCTACCCGTCGCAGGAGTTTTTGATGCGCGATGCACCCGTGGTGGACATAGCGGGCCACCTGCCCTCGGACCTGACGCAGCGGCAGGACCTGTGGCCCGCCGGGCCGCAAACGAGCGGCGGGCACGTCACGCCCTACGGACTGGCGGCCTTCGCGAGCCGCAGCGAGTACGTGCAGCCGGTCCGCATCACGGTGAAGGACTCGGCCAAGCGCCTGCACCTGTCGGTGTGGCTCCACGACGGCCCGGCCGTCGAGTCCGATGCACGCAAGTTCCGCGTCCGTGGCCGCGACACGGTGGCCGGCTACCTGCCGGGCGTGCCCCTGAAGTCCCACTTCCACGGCAAGCTGCACCACGTGGGGCTACTGCTGGCGCCCGGCCAGCTGCCCGCGCTGGGCGGCGAGCAGGGCGAGGCCTTTTTCGACCGGCTGCGGCGCGACGATTGCCTGCGGGTGCAGCCGGGCTCGGCCGAGGTGCTGCGCGCCGCGCACGAGCTCGACGCGATCCTGATCCACCCCTCCAGCAGCCCGCTGCTGCGCGAGGCCAAGAGCCTGGAGCTATTGGCCCACCTGCTCTCGACCGGCGACCGGCGGGACGCACAAGCCTCGCTCACCCCCGCGCAGCGCGAGCGGCTGCGCCATGCCCGCGAGCTGCTGCTGGCCGATCTGGCCGGGCCGCCCACCATCGAGCAGCTGGCGCGCGCCAGCGGCATCAATGCGTTCGCGCTCAAGCAGGGGTTCAAGCGGCTTTTCGGGCTGCCGGTGCACGCGCTGTACCAGCAGGAGCGCATGCGCGCGGCGTGGCAGCTCATCGCGTCGGGCCAGGCCAGCGTGTCGGAGGCCGGCGCGCGCCTGGGGTACACCAACATGAGCCATTTCGGCACGGCGTTCCGCAAGGCGTTCGGCGTGCTGCCGGGTGAATTGCGCAAGCGGTAGCGGCCCCGCAAAATAATAAGCACACATTCCATTTCCGGGCAAAATGGCGGCCATGCAACTGAACTACATCGCCAACGCCCCGGTGCCGTCCGCCTCGGGCCGCACCATCCCGGTGATCGACCCGTCCGACGGCCAGCCCTTCGACGAGATCCAGCGCAGCAATGCCGACGACATCGATGCGGCGGTGCATGCGGCGCGCCAGTGCTACCAAGCGGTGTGGCAGAAGATGGCGCCGGCCGACCGGGGCCGGCTGCTGCAGAAGCTCTCGGCCAAGATACTGGAGCACGCCGACGAGCTGACGGCCCTGGAGCAGCGCGACTGCGGCAAGCCCACCAAGCAGGCCCGCGCCGACGCGCTGGCGCTGGCGCGCTATTTCGAGTTCTACGCGGGCGCCTGCGACAAGTTCCACGGCGAGACCATTCCCTACCCCGACGGCTACAGCGTGCTGACCTGGCGCGAGCCCCACGGCGTGACGGGCCACGTGATCCCCTGGAACTACCCCATGCAGATCTTCGGCCGCAGCGTGGGCGGCGCGCTGGCTGCCGGCAACGTGTGCGTGGTCAAGCCTGCCGAGGACGCCTGCCTGTCCCTCATCCGCGTGGCGCAACTGGCGGCCGAGGTGGGCTTTCCCTCGGGCGCGCTCAACATCGTGACGGGCTACGGCCACGAGGTGGGCGACGCGCTGGCGCGCCATCCGGGCATCGACCACATCAGCTTCACCGGCAGCCCCAAGATCGGCACGCTGATCCAGCAGGTCGCCGCCGAGCGCCACTGCCCCGTGACGCTGGAGCTGGGCGGCAAGAGCCCGCAGATCATCTTTGCCGACGCCGACCTGGACGCCGCCATCCCCGTGGTCATCAACGCCATCGTGCAGAACGCGGGGCAGACCTGCTCGGCCGGCTCGCGCGTACTGATCGACTCGCTGATCTACGAGCCGCTGCTGGAGCGCCTGGGCCAGGCGTTCGAGAAACTGCGCGTGGGCCCCGCCGCGATGGACCTGGACGTGGGCCCGCTGATCCGCCAGACGCAGCAGCAGCGCGTGTGGGATTTCCTCTCCGACGCGCAGGTGGCTGGCATCCCCATGGTGGCCCAGGGCATCGTGGTGGATGAAGCGCCAGAGACCGGCTACTACCAGGCCCCCACCCTGCTGCGCGACGTGCCCGTGAACCACCGGCTGGCGCAGGAAGAGGTCTTCGGCCCCGTGCTCAGCGCCATGGCCTTCCAGGACGAGGACCATGCGGTGGAACTGGCCAACGCCACGCAGTTCGGCCTGGTGGCCGGCATCTGGACGCGCGACGGGTCGCGCCAGTTCCGCATGGCCAAGCGGGTGCACAGCGGCCAGGTGTTCATCAACAACTACGGCGCGGCGGGCGGCGTGGAGCTGCCCTTCGGCGGCGTGAAGTCCAGCGGCTACGGGCGCGAGAAGGGCTTCGAGGCCCTGTACGGCTTCACCACGCTCAAGACCGTGGCCATCCGGCACGGCTGATAAGAATACAAGCCCAATCGGCCTCCAGCGATTGTCCAGCAAGCGCTGGCAGCTATCAAATCAGGAGAACAACCCCATGCGCGTACAAGGCAAATCCATCATCGTGACCGGCGCCGGCGGCGGCATTGGCGAGGGCATCGCCAAGCGGCTGGCGCAGGAAGGCGGCAAGGTCATCGTCTGCGACATCAACCCCGAGGGCGGCCAGCGCGTCACGGGCGACATCCAGGCCGCGGGCGGCAATGCCAGCTTCTTCCAGGCAGACGTGGCCAACTCCGCCCAGGTCAAGGCCCTGGTGGATGAAGCCCTGCGCCTGCACGGCCGGCTGGACGTGGTGGTGAACAACGCGGGCTGGACGCACCGCAACCGCCCCATGCTGGAAGTGAGCGAGGACGAGTTCGACAAGGTCTACGCCATCAACGTCAAGAGCATCTACCTCTCGGCCATCCACGCCGTGCCCGCCATGCGCGCCGCGGGTGGGGGCAGCTTCATCAACATCGCGTCCACGGCGGGCCTGCGGCCCCGTCCGGGCCTGACCTGGTACAACGGCTCCAAGGGCGCCGTCATCATCACCAGCAAGTCCATGGCCGCCGAGCTGGGGCCGGACAACATCCGCGTGAACTGCATCAACCCCGTGTTCAACCCCGACACCGGCTTGGCCGCCGAGTTCGCGGGCGGCCCGGTGGACGAGGCGCGCCGTGCCAAGTTCCTGGCCACCATCCCGCTGGGGCGCTTTTCCACCGCGCTGGACGTGGCCAATGCCGCGCTGTACCTGGCGAGCGACGAGGCGGCCTTCGTCAGTGGCGTGTGCATCGAGGTGGACGGCGGCCGCTGCGTCTGATCCTGGTCAATGCCTTTGCAGGGGGACTTGATCCGGTCAAGGCCCTCTGCGGCAGAATCGCACCATGGCCGAACGTGTGATTCCCCTGGTGGACCAGCGCATCGCCGCCCTGGCGGCGCGGGTGCCGCCCCATGCCCTTGCGCCCACCGGCCTGCTCACCGACACCCTGGGCCGCCCGCTGCGCGACCTGCGCATCAGCGTGACGGACCGCTGCAACTTCCGCTGCAACTACTGCATGCCCAAGGAAGTGTTCGGCAAGGACTACCCGTACCTGCCCCACGGCGCGCTGCTCAGCTTTGAAGAGATCACGCGCCTGGCCCGCCTGTTCCTCGCGCACGGCGTGCGCAAGATCCGCCTGACGGGCGGCGAACCCCTGCTGCGCAAGAACCTCGAAGCGCTGGTGGCCCAGCTCGCCGAGCTGCGCACCGTGGACGGCCGCGCGCCCGACCTCACGCTCACCACCAACGGCGCGCTGCTGGCGCGCAAGGCCCGGTCGCTGAAGGACGCGGGCCTGAACCGCGTGACCGTGAGCCTGGACGGGCTCGACGACGCCGTGTTCCGCCGCATGAACGACGTGGACTTCCCGGTGGCCGAGGTGCTGGCGGGCATCGATGCCGCCCAGGCGGCGGGCTTCGCGCCCGTCAAGGTCAACATGGTGGTCAAGCGTGGCACCAACGACCACGAGATCCTGCCCATGGCGCGCCATTTCCGCGGCACGGGCGTCACGCTGCGCTTCATCGAATTCATGGACGTGGGCGCCACCAACGGCTGGCGCATGGACCAGGTGCTGCCCTCGGCCGAGCTCATCGCGCGCCTGCGCGCCGTGCTGCCGCTGGTGCCGCTGGCCCCCAGCGCCCCCGGCGAAACCGCCGAGCGCTGGGGCTATGCCGGCGCCGACGGCCTGCACGACCCGCTGCTGGGCGAGGTGGGCGCGATCAGCAGCGTGACCCAGGCCTTCTGCGGCGACTGCAACCGCGCCCGCCTGTCCACCGAGGGCAAGCTCTACCTGTGCCTGTTCGCCACCCAGGGCTACGACCTGCGCGCCCTGCTGCGCGGCGGCGCCAGCGACGAGGCCATCGCCGCCGCCATCGCACCCATCTGGCAGCAGCGCAAGGACCGGTATTCGGAGCTGCGCGGCAGCCTGCCCGCCAGCACCGAGCGCATCGAGATGAGCTACATCGGCGGCTAGATGGCTATTGCACGCCAGGACATCACCGGCCTCGTGCTCGCGGGCGGCCAGGGCTCCCGCATGGGCGGGGTGGACAAGGGCCTGCAGCCCTTTCGCGGCCAGCCGCTGGCGCTGCACGCGCTGCGGCGGCTGCAGGCGCAGACCGGCGCCGCCCTGCTCAGCGCCAACCGCAACCTGGCCGCGTACGAAGCCTTCGGCGTGCCCGTGTGGCGAGACGACGAAGGCGGCGAGGGCCCGCTCGCGGGCTTCCTGGCCGGTCTCATGCATTGCCACACGCCCTGGCTGCTCACCGTGCCCTGCGACACCCCCTTCTTCCCCGCCGACCTCGCCGCGCGGCTGGCCGCGGCGGCGCACCGCGACGATGCCGACATCGCCCTGGCCGCCGCGCCCGACGGCGACCTGCAGCCCGTGTTCTGCCTGCTGCGCGCCAGCCTGCGCGACGAGCTGGCCGCCCACCTGCGCCAGGGCGGCCGCAAGGTCCGCGCCTGGATGGGCCAGCACCGTTGCGCCACCGTGCGCTTCGACCAGCCGGGCGACGACCCCAGCGCCTTCGCCAACGCCAACACGCTCGCCGAGCTGCGGGTGCTGGAAAACCCGATCGTCCCATGAACCACCCCGTGCGCATCCGCGCCCTGGCCGCCGCCGACGCCCCCGCTTACAAGGCCCTGCGCGACGAGGCGCTGCGCACTGCGCCCGATGCGTTCACCTCCGACCACGCCTCCTCCGCCGGCCGCCCCGCCCGGGAGTACGTGGCGCGCTTCGGCCCGCTGGACTCGGGCACATTCTTCGTGGGCGCGTTCGACGGCGCGGGCCGCCTGCTGGGCTGCGTGGGCTGCGAGCGCGATGCGCGCGCCAAGGTGCGCCACACGGCCACCGTGGTCGGCATGATGGTGGCGCCCGCCGCGCAGCGCCAGGGCATCGGCCGGCAGCTGGTGGCCGCCTGCGTGCAGGCCGCCCGGCGCGTGCCCGGGCTCACGCAGCTGGTGCTGACGGTGACGGCCTCCAACCCGCACGTGGTGCGGCTCTACGAGCAGGCGGGCTTTCGCGCCTGGGGCCTGCTGCCGCGCGCCGTCGTGGTCGATGGCGTGGGCTACGACAAGCTGCACATGCTGCTGGTGCTGACCTCCGACCCCTCTCCCGCCTGCCGGTCCCACTAAGAAGGTGTGAACGAACCCGCCATGCCCGCTCATCCCACCAAAACACGCCCCCTCGGCGTTGCAAATGCTCGCCATAGCCCGAGCTATGGCTGCGCTTTGCGCCTTGATGGGCCGCGTTTTGACGGCCTGCTCGGACACGCCGGATTCACTCACACCTTCTGCCCGCTTTCTTGCATTTCCCGCCCATGAAGACCACCGCCCAGATCGCCGCCGAACTGCAGGGCTACGACCCCGATGCCCTGCGCGCCGCCGACGTGGGCGCCTTCCTGGAGCGGCTGGTGGAGCCCGTCACCGCGACCGAGGAGGTGAGCCTCTTCGACGCCCTGGGCCGTGTGCTGGCCGGCGACGTGGTCTCTCCCATCAGCGTGCCCCCGCACGACAACTCGGCCATGGACGGCTACGCCTTCGCGGATGCACAGCGCGCGGCGGGCCAGCCGCTCACGCTGCGCGTCGTCGGCACCGCGCTGGCGGGCCGGGCCTGGGCGGGCCGCGTGGCGGCGGGCGAATGTGTGCGCATCATGACCGGCGCCGTCATGCCGGCCGGCCTGGACACCGTAGTGCCGCAGGAATTCACCACGGCCCGGGACGGGCAGGTGACCATCGCCGCCGACGTACCGCTGCGCCCCGGCGCCAACCGCCGCCTCAAGGGCGAGGACCTGATGCAGGGCCGCGTGGCGCTGGCGCGCGGCGAGCCGCTCACGCCCGCCGCCCTGGGCCTGCTCGCCAGCCTGGGCCTGCAAACCGTTACGGTGGTCCGTCGCCTGCGCGTGGCGTACTTCTCCACCGGCGACGAGATCCTGAGCCTGGGCGAGCCCCCGCGCGAGGGCGCCGTGTACGACAGCAACCGCCACGCCCTGCGCGGCCTGCTCACGCGGCTGGGCGTGGAGGTGATCGACCTGGGCGTGGTGCGCGACGACCCCGCCCAGCTCGAAGCCACGCTGCGCGAGGCGGCCGGCCGCGCCGACGCCATCGTCACCAGCGGCGGCGTGAGCGCGGGCGAAGCCGACCACACGCGCACCATGATGAGAAAGCTCGGCGACGTGGCCTTCTGGCGCATCGCCATGCGGCCCGGACGTCCCATGGCGGTGGGCCGTATCACGGCGCCTGAAATACAAGCCAAATCGGCCTCCAGCGCTTATCCAGAAAGCGCAAGCAGCTATCAAAACCATACCGGCGCCATGCTCTTCGGCCTGCCCGGCAACCCGGTGGCGGTGATGGTGACCTTCCTCGCCTTCGTGCGCCCCGCCCTGCTGCGCATGATGGGCAGCACCCGCCCCGCCCCGCCGCTGCTGCGCGCGGTGGCGGCAGGCCCGCTGCGCAAGAAGCCGGGCCGCACCGAGTACCAGCGCGGCATCGTCACCGCCGCGCCCAACGGCACGCTGCAGGTGCGCACCACGGGCAGCCAGGGCTCGGGCGTGCTCAGCTCCATGGTGCATGCCAACGGCCTCATCGTGCTGGGGCACGACCAGGGCGACGTGGCCGCAGGCGACGCGGTGGACGTGATGCTTTTTGACGGCGCCATCTGACAAGGCGGGGGGCGCCCGCCGGTTAAAACCCTGCCAATGCCCCTCATCCCAGGACCTGCCATGACCTACACAGCCCAGCACCTCACCCACCCGCCCACCCGCGACGAGGTGGACCAACTGCCCGGCGCCACGGTGCTGGAGTTCAGCACGCCCTGGTGCGGCCACTGCCAGCGCGCCCAGCCGCTCATCGAGCGGGCCTTGCAGGGCCGCGACGACGTGGCCCACGTCAAGGTCGAGGACGGCCCCGGCCAGCGCCTGGGCCGCAGCTTCGGCGTGAAGCTCTGGCCCACGCTGGTGTTTCTGCGCGACGGCAGGGAAGTGGCGCGCACGGTGCGGCCGCAGCACGTGAACGAGGTGCAGGACGCGCTGCAGGGCATCGCGGCCTAGGGCGACTTATTCAGCGTTGCCCTAGATCACACTACAGCCGCTTCTGCGTGAACGCCGCGATGCGCTGCGCCGTGTCGGGGTCGGCAAAACAGGCCATGGCGGCCTCGCTCTCCACGGCCAGCGCCGTTTCGATGCGCGGCCCCAGGCCCGAGGCCAGCGCCCGCTTGAGCCGCGCCGTGGCCCCGGCGGAGCGCGTGGCCACCTCGGCGGCCAGGGCCATGGCGGCGGGCAGCATCTGGTCCTGCGGCACCACGCGGTTGACGAGGCCCAGGGCCTTCAAGTCCGCCGCGCTCTGGCGCTCGCCGAGCACGATGAGTTCCATGGCGCGCTGGTGGCCCAGCGCCTGCGGCAGCAGGTGCGCGACGCCGCCGGTGACGAAGTGGCCCAGCGCCATCTCGGGAAAGAAGCACACCAGGCTGTCGGCCGCCACCACCAGGTCGCAGTTGAGCACCCATTCGAAGCCGCCGCCCACGGCATAGCCGTGCACCGCGCCGATGACCAGCTTGGGGCCGAACATGATGGCGCGCGTGACGTGCTGGATGCGCTCGCAGTGCTCGGCGATGGCGGCCGGGGTTTCGGACTGCTCGCCGAACTCCTTGAGGTCGTCGCCCGCGCAGAACGCCCGGCCCGCGCCGGTGAAGACGATGGCGCGCGTGGCGGGCTCGCTCTGCGCGGCCTGCAGCGCGGCGATCAGGTCCACCAGCAGCGCGCCGCTGATGGCGTTGAGCCGCTCGGGGCGCTGCAGGGTGACGACGCTCACGGCGCCTTCGATGGTGTGGGTGGCATAAGTCATGGTCGGGTCTCCGGGGTTGATGCCTCGCGGTCCCAGGTATCGGGGGTGATGCCCTCGGCCTGCAGGCGGAATTTCTCGATCTTGTCGGTGGGCGTGCGGGGCAGCGCCGTGGCGAAGCGCAGGTAGCGCGGCACCATGAAGCGCGCCATCTGCCCGGCGCAGTGCGCGGCCAGCGCGGCGGGGGTGAGCGCGGCGCCGGGGCGCAGCACCACGCAGGCCATGATCTCTTCTTCCGTCAGGTCGCTGGGCACGCCGTACACGGCGCATTCGAGCACGTCGGGGTGGGTCTCGATGCCCATTTCGACCTCGGCGCAGGCGATGTTCTCGCCCCGGCGGCGCACCATGTCCTTGCGGCGGCCCACGAAGTAGAACCAGCCGTCCGCGTCCTGGCGCAGCACGTCGCCGGTGTGGAACCACAGGTCCTGGAAGGCGTCCAGCGTGGCCTCGGGCATGCCGTAGTAGCCCTGCATGAGCAGCGAGGGTTCCTGGGGCCGGATCAGCAGCTCGCCCGGCTCGCCCACGGGTACCTCGAAGCCCTCCGGATTGACGAGCCTCACACTGAACGCAGCGGCGGGCCGGCCGCACGCGCCCATGCGCCGGGGCGCGTGCAGCGGGGTGAACATCACGCCGCCCGCCTCGGTGGAGCCGTACAGCTCCACCAGGCGGCAGCCGAAGCGTTCCTCGAACTGCGGGGCGAAGGCGGGCAGCGGCACGCCCCAGCCCAGGCGCGCGCGGTGGTCGCGGTCGCGCGGCGTAGGGGGCTGCTTCCAGAGCAGGGTGATGGTGGCGCCCATGAAGTCGAACACCGTGCCCTGCAGCGCGCGCATCTCGTCCCAGTAGCGCGAGACGCTGAACCGCTCGCCCAGCGCCGCCACGCCGCGCATCAGCAGCGCGGGGGCGATGGTCATCACCGTGGCGTCGAGGTGGAACATGGGGTAGGGGCAGTACAAGACATCGTCGCCGCGCAGCTCCAGCCCCTCGATGAAGATGCGTGCCTGGCCCAGCACGAAGCGGTGCGGAATCATCGCCGCCTTGGACCGGCCCGTGGTGCCCGAGGTGTAGAGCAGCAGGCACAGCGCGTCGAAGGGCACCTCGGGCCTGGGCAGGCTGGCCGGGGTGGGCTCCACGCCGCGCAGCAGCGCGTAGGACATGCAGTCCTCGGACACGTCGTCGCCCAGCACGAACACGCTGCGGACGGTGTCGAGGTGGGCCTGCACCTGCGCCCAGGCTTCATGCAGCGATGCATGGACGATGGCCAAGCGGCTCTGCACCAGGTTGACCGCACCGGCCAGCGCGGCGCCCCGGAACGCGGTGTTGACGGGCGCCGCCACCGCGCCCAGCTTGGCGAGCGCGAACCACAGCAGCGCCAATTCGATGCAGTTGGGCAGCATCAGCGTGACGCGGTCGCCGGGCTTTACGCCCTGGGCGTGCAGGCCGGCGGCCAGGCGGTCGCTCTCCTCGTCGCACTGGCGGTAGGTCCATTCGCCCGCCGCCATGCGGATGAAGGGGCGGTCGGGCACCTCGGCCGCCGCACGGCGCAGCTCGGCGCCCAGCGAAGGGCTGAAGGGGTCGGCCATGGCACTCCTGAAAAGACGTTGACGCCTGACAGGGGCAAGAGGCATGCCAGCGGCCCGCCCCAGGAAGACGGCGAACGATAAGGCAAGATATGCAACAGGCGTTCTAATATTGAACGTTCAAATCGGAAACGCCATGCCTGCCAAAAAGCCCGCCGCCCCGCCCGACGAACCCGCCCTGCTGGAGCGGCAGCGCCAGCTCATCGAGGAGCTGCAGACGCTGGTCAACCACGTGCCCTACGGCCTGATGGTGCTGGAGCCCGGCGGCGTGGTGCGCCACCTCAACGCGGAGGCGGCGCGGCAACTGCGCCTGCCCCGGCACCTGGCGCAGGGCCGCACGCTCGGCTCGCTGCTGGACTTCGACACCATGGTGGAGCAGGTCTTCCTGACCGGCGAGGGCTACACCGACCGCGAGCGCATCATCTCCACGCCACGCTTCCAGCTCCACGTGCTGGACAGCGCCGTGCCGGTCAAGGCGGCGGACGGGCGCGTGCTGTCGGTGGTGAACACCTTCCGCGAGATCCAGGGCGCGCACCGGCTGGCCGACCGGCTGGCGGGCAGCCATGCGCGCCACACCTTCGGCAGCGTGCTCGGCCGCAGTCCCGCGCTGCTGGCGGCCCTGGCCACGGCGCGCAAGGCCGCGCACGGCGGCGCGAACATCCTGCTCAGCGGCGAGAGCGGCACCGGCAAGGAAGTCTTCGCCCAGGCCATCCACAACGAGAGCCCGCGCCGCGACGGCCCTTTCATCGCCGTCAACTGCGCCGCCCTGCCCCGCGACCTGATCGAGAGCGAGCTGTTCGGCTACGCGCCCGGCGCCTTCACCGGCGCCCAGCGCGAGGGGCGGCCCGGCAAGTTCGAGGCCGCCCAGGGCGGCACGATCTTCCTGGACGAGGTGTCCGAGCTGCCGCTGGACGTGCAGGCCAAGCTGCTGCGCGTGCTGCAGGAGCGCGAGGTGGTGCGGCTGGGCAGCACCCGCGCCATCGCCGTCGATGCGCGCGTGGTCACCGCCAGCAACCGCGACCTGCGGGCCCTGGTGGAGCGCCAGGAGTTCCGCGCCGACCTGTACTACCGCTGCCACGTCATCGGCGTCACGCTGCCGCCGCTGCGCGAGCGGCCGGCCGACATCGCGCTGCTGGCGCAGCACTTCCTGGAGCGCTACGCGGCGGCGCTGGGCAAGCCGGTGCGGCAGATTCCCGCCGAGGTGCTGGCCGCGCTGCTGCACCACCCCTGGCCCGGCAACGTGCGCGAGCTGGAGAACACCCTGGAGCGGATGGTGAACCTGAGCGAGGGCGATGCGCTGGATGCGTCGCTGCTGTCGCTCGCATCGCCGGGCGGCAGCCCGGCGCAGGACGGCGAGGCCCCACCGGCCACCCACATGGGCAGCCTCAAGGACGCCGAACGCCAGGCCATCGTGCAGGCGCTGCGCGCCCACCGCTTCAACGTGACGCGGGCCGCGCAGACCCTGGGCATCGCCAAGCCCACGCTGTACGCCAAGCTGCGGATGCACGGCATCGCGCTGGAGCGGCCGCTGGCGCGCTAGCCGCCCTGCCGCGCCTGCTCCACGCCCCGGTTCGCCAGCGCGTCGGCGCGCTCGTTGCCCGGGTCGCCGGAATGTCCGCGCACCCAGCGCCATTCGATGCGGTGGCCGCCGTTGCTCACCAGCGCATCCAGGCGCTGCCACAGGTCGACGTTCTTCACGGGCTGCTTGGACGCGGTGCGCCAGCCCTTGGCCTTCCAGCCGTGGATCCATTCGGTGATGCCCTGGCGCACGTACTGGCTGTCCAGGTACAGCGTCACGGCGCAGGGGCGCTTCAGGGCTGACAGCGCCTCGATCACGGCCATCAGCTCCATGCGGTTGTTGGTGGTGCCCAGCTCGCCGCCGAACAGTTCTTTTTCGGTGCTGCCCGAGCGCAGCAGCGCGCCCCAGCCTCCGGGACCCGGGTTGCCCTTGCAGGCCCCGTCCGTGTAAATCTCTACCTGGTTCAAACCTTGTTCCTGTGTTGTTGCGCCCGGTTGGCGACGGGCACCGTGCCCGCGGCGCGCTGGCGGCCGGTGCGCCAGGCGGGCTCCAGCAAGCGCATGCCGTGCACGCGCTTGATGGCGACGATGAAGTATGCCGCGCCCAGGATGGGCCACCACTTCTCGCCCAGCGCGTCCATCCAGCCGAAGCGCTCCAGCCAGTGCGCGCTGCGCACCGCCGGGCGGTAGCAGCCGAAGCGGGCCGACTCGACCTCGAAGTTCAAGAGCCGCAGCCAGTCGCGCAGGCGCCGGTGGCCGATGAACTCGCCCACGTCGGGCAGGTACAGCGAACCCCGGAACAGGCGCGCGCGCCGCTGGCGCAGGCCCCACAGGCTGGCGGGGTTCAGGCCGCTGATGACCACGCGGCCCTCGGGCACCAGCACGCGCTCCACCTCGCGCAGCGCGGCGTGGGGGTCCACGCTCAGCTCCAGGGTGTGGGGCAGCACGACCAAGTCCAGGCTCGCTGGTGCGAACGGCAGGGCCACGGGATCGGCCAGGAGGTGGGGAACGGCCTGGCCCTCGATGTTCTGCTCCAGCGCCAGCCACTGGTGCGGCATGCGGTTGGCGCGCAGGCCCTGGAGCAAGGGCATGCCCAACTGCAGGCTGTGGTAGCCGAAGATGTCGGCCACCGCCTCGTCGAAACGCGCCTGTTCCCAGGCCAGCAGGTAGCGGCCGGGCGGGGAGTCGAACCAGTGGTGCAAACCTATAATTTGATCGCTCATGAACTTGCTGCCGCTGCCCGCCTTTACCGACAACTACATCTGGATGCTGCACGACGGGCGCCAGGCGGCCGTCGTCGATCCGGGGGACGCCGCGCCCGTGTTCCAAGCCCTGGAGCGCCTGGGGTTGCGGCTGGCGGCCATTCTAGTCACGCACCACCATCCCGATCACACCGGGGGCGTGGATGCGCTGCGCAACGCCACGGGCGCCACGGTCTACGGCCCGGCGCGCGAGCGCATTCCCGAGCCGCTGGTGCGGCTGGCGCAGGGAGACACGGTGGACGTGCTGGGCCTGCGGTTCGAGGTGATCGACGTGCCCGGCCACACGGCGGGCCATATCGCCTTCTACTGCCCGGACCTGGACGGCGCGCCGCTGCTGTTCTGCGGCGACACGCTGTTCTCGGGCGGCTGCGGCCGGCTGTTCGAGGGCACGCCCGCGCAGATGCTCCATTCGCTGGACCAGTTGGCCGCGCTGCCCGGCGACACCCGCGTGTGCTGCACGCACGAGTACACCCTGTCCAACCTGAAATTCGCGCGCGCCGTGGAACCCGGCAACGCGGCCTTGGTCCACTACAGCAGCCAGTGCGAAGCGCTGCGGGCCCGGGGCGAACCCACCCTGCCCTCGCGCATGGCGCTGGAGCGCGACATCAACCCTTTCCTGCGCGTGCGCGTGCCGATGGTGGCCCAGGCCGCCCGGGGCCATGACGCGCAGGTCGATCAAGACGACGCCGTGGCCGTGCTGGCCGCGCTGCGCCAATGGAAAAACGAGTTCCGATGAAAATTCTGCACATCGCCTGCCTGGCGGCCGCCCTCTGGCTCACAGGCTGCGCCACCACCGGAACGCCGCAGGGCGACGCCGCCCCGGCCCCAGCCACCCCCACCAACCCTGCCCCCAAGGCCCACACGCCCCTGTACCCCAACGGACCGCTGCAGCCCATCACGGCCGCGCAGGCATCCAGCGGCGAGGTCGCCTCGCTCTCGGCCCCCGCCGACCTGTGGGACCGCATTCGCCGCGGCTTCGCCATGCCCGACCTGGAGCACGAGTTGGTGCAGGACCGCGAGCAGTGGTACGCCACGCGGCCCGACTACATCCAGCGCATGACGGAGCGCTCCAGCAAGTACCTGTTCCACATCGTCGAGGAGCTGGAGCGCCGCGGCATGCCCACCGAGCTGGCGCTGCTGCCCTACATCGAGAGCGCCTTCAACCCCCAGGCCGTCTCCAGCGCCAAGGCGGCGGGCATGTGGCAGTTCATGCCGGCCACGGGCAACTACTTCGAGCTCAAGCAGAACGCCTTCCGCGACGACCGCCGCGACGTGCTCGCGTCCACGCGCGCCGCGCTCGACTACCTGCAGAAGCTCTACAACATGTTCGGCGACTGGCACCTGGCCCTGGCCGCCTACAACTGGGGCGAGGGCAGCGTGGGTCGGGCCATCGCCCGCAACCAGAAGCTGGGGCTGGGCACGGGCTACACCGACCTCAGCATGCCGGCCGAGACGCGCCTGTACGTACCCAAGCTGCAGGCCGTGAAGAACATCGTGGCCCACCCCGAGGCCTTCCGCACCGAGCTGCCACTGATCGAGAACCACCCCTACTTCCAGACGGTGGAGATCCAGCACGACATCGACGTGGCGCTGGTCGCCACACTGGCCGACGTGCGCGAGGAGGACTTCCGCGCGCTGAACCCATCGTTCAACAAGCCGGTGATCCTGGCCGCCGGCACGCCGCGCATCCTGCTGCCCTGGGACAACGCCAAGGTCTTCCAGCGCAACCTGGAAGCGCGCAGCGAAGGCCAGTACGCGAGCTGGACGGTCTGGTCCGTGCCCACCACCATGACGGTGGCCGAGGCCGCCCAGCGCGCGGGCATGAGCGAGGGCGACCTGCGCAGCGTCAACAGCATCCCCCCGCGCATGCTCATCAAGGCGGGTTCGGCCCTCATGATCCCTCGCTCGGCCGCCGTGCGGCAGGACGTGTCGCCGCACCTGGCGGACAACGGCCAGGTGGCCTTCGCGCCCGAGACCGTGACCCGTCGCACCACCGTGCGCGCCGGCAAGGGCGACACCGTGGCCAGCATCGCCCGGCGCTACAAGCTGGCCGCCGCCAGCGTGGCCGACTGGAACGACGTGCGCGCCAACGCCGCCTTCAAGGTGGGCCAGCAGGTGGTCGTGTACCTGCAGGTGCGGCCGGCCCAGGCGCGAACCACCAGCAAGGCCGGCAGCAGCAAACGGACGGCGGCGCCTACGCGCAAGGGCGGCACGCCGTCGAAGGTCAAGCGGCGCTGATCAAAACCTCAAGGTATGCAGGCCCAGCAGGCCGATGATGCCCATGATGATGAGGTACAGCGCCACGATGGTGCTGAGCAGGCGGGGCATGACGAGGATGAGGATGCCGGCGATGAGGGAAACGAGCGGGCCGATGCTGAGGCTGAGGGTCATGGGTGCAGTCCTGGTGGCAAATGAATCCGCCACTGTAGAACATCACACGTTGAATTTCTGGCGCGCCTTGCGAACGTATTCGTTGGTGTAGGTTCGCGCCAGGTCCACCTTGGCGTCGGCGAGCTCCGGGTGCACGCGCGCCAGCACGCGCAGGGCGATGGCGGCGCCGTCGTCGGGCATGAGGCCGTTGGTGGAATAGGTCTCCCGCACGCGGCCGAAGGCCGCTAGGTACACCCCGCGGTCGCCCAGCAGGTAGCCCGCGGGCACTGCCTTGACGAGGTCGGCCGGGGCGGCGGTCTGCAGCCACTTGAGCGCGTGCACGATCCCGTTGGCCAGCGCCTGGGCCTGCGCCGGCTGCTTCTGCACAAAGGCCTGGGGAGCGTACAGGCAGCTGGCGGGCATGCTGCCGCCGAACATCTCCTGCGCGGCCTTGAGCGAGCGCAGGTCGCCGACGATGCGCAGGTCCGCCTTCTGCTCCAGCAGGGTCATGATCGGGTCGGCATGGCACAGCGCGTGCACCTGGCCCGAACGCAGCGCACTCACCGCCGACGTGCCCGAGCCCACGCCCACGAAGGACACGTCCCGCGGCCCCAGCCCCGCGCGCGCGAGCACGAGGCTGGCCGCCAGCTGCGTGGACGAACCCACGGACGACACGCCAATGCGCCGCCCGCGCAGGTCCCCCAACGACTTGTAGCCGGGCACCGCGCGCATCGACACCCCCAGCGCGAGCTGCGGCGCGCGCCCCTGCACCACCAGCGAGCGGTAGGCCTGGCCCCGCATCTGCTGCCGGATGGTGTGCTCGAACGCACCAGAGCAGACATCGGCCGCACCATCCTGCACCGCCTGTAGGGCCAGCGCACCGGCGGAGAAGTCGCGCACCGTCACCTCCAGCCCCTCGGCGCGGAAGTAGCCCAACTGGTCCGCCAGCGCCAGCGGCAGGTGGTACAGCACGCCCTGCCCGCCCACGGCGATGGCCACGCGGCCCAGCGCCCCCGCCCCGTCCGCCTGGGCCCGCACGGCCGCAGGCGCGAACACCGTGGCCGCCGACAGGGCGGTCAGGGCGCCGAAAGTGCGGCGGGTGAGCAAGGGAGGGCGTGTCATGGGGTCAGGGAAAAGGGCAATGCTGCATTGCAACAATCGTGCCCCAAGGCGGGCCAACCCGTATCAGGGACTTTCCCCAGCCGGATTTCTACGTACCCGGGGTTCAGCGGTATCCGATGAACAGGATCGCGATGTTGACCCCGAAGGCCCCCGCCCAGACAGCGCTGCGGATGGCGGGCATGTCGGAGACGTACATCAGGATGTAGAACACGCGCAGCATGACGTACAGCAGCGCCAGCATGTCCAGCAGGGTCTGCCCCGCGCCCAGCAGGTGCGCGATGATCACCGCGCCGATGAAGAACGGCAGCGCCTCGAAGCTGTTGGCCTGGGCCGCGTTGGCCCGCGCCTGCCAGCCGGTCTGCCGGCCCATCCAGGCGCGGGGGTCGTGGTTGTCGAAGCCGCCCTGCTTGCGCGGCTTGCCCCAGCCGCCGCTCTTGGCGAGCCAGGAGCACGCCAGGGGCAGCAGCGCCGCGATCAGCACGCACCAGTAGGCCACGGTGAAGCGGGCGATGTGCTGGGTGGTGTTCATTTTCTTATGCCTTTTTGGCCTCCAGCGCTTATGTACCAAGCGCCAGCAGCTATCAATTAATGAGTTACCGCCGGTCCACCAGCGCGTGGGCGATGGTGCCCAGATCCACGTACTCCAGCTCGCTGCCCACGGGCACGCCGCGCGCCAGGCGCGTCACGTGCAGCCCCCGGCTCTTGAGCGCCTCGCTGATGACGTGGGCCGTGGCCTCGCCCTCGGCGTTGAAGTTGGTGGCCAGGATCACCTCCTGCACCGTGCCGTCGGTGGCACGCTCCATGAGCTTTTGCAGGCCGATCTCCTTGGGGCCGATGCCATCGAGCGGCGACAGGCGCCCCATGAGCACGAAGTACAGCCCCTTGAAGGCGCCCGTGCGCTCCATCGCGGCCTGGTCCGCGGGCGTTTCGACCACGCACAGCCGCGTGGCGTCGCGCGCCGGGTCCAGGCAGGTGCTGCAGACCTCGGCCTCGGTGAAGGTGTGGCAGCGCACGCAGTGGTGCACCGCGCCCACCGCCTCGTGCAGCGCGCGAGAGAGTTGCTCCGCGCCCGCGCGGTCGTGCTGCAGCAGGTGGAAGGCCATGCGCTGCGCCGACTTGACGCCCACGCCCGGCAGGCGTCGCAGCGCCTGGATCAGTGCGTCCAGGGAATGGGCGGCGGCCATGTCCAGGATCAGAAGGGGAGCTTCATCCCGGCGGGCAGGCCGGCCGTGAGCTTGCCCATCTTCTCGGCCGACGTTTCCTCGGCCTTGCGCACGGCCGCATTGAAGGCGGCGGCCACCAGGTCTTCGAGCATGTCCTTGTCCTCGGCAAGCAGGCTGGGATCGATGGTGACGCGCTTGACGTCGTGCTTGCAGGTCATCAGCACCTTCACGAGGCCCGCGCCGGACTCGCCTTCCACCTCGATGAGCGCCAGCTCGTCCTGGGCCTTCTTCAGGTTGTCCTGCATGGCCTGGGCTTGCTTCATGAGGCCGGCGAGTTGTCCTTTGTTGAACATGGGATGTTTCCTTTGCTTGTTTCTGGTTGATTTCACGCAGGCTTGATGCTGCCGGGCACGATTCTCGCGCCGTACTCGTTCATCAATGCCTGCACGTAGGGGTCGTTGTTCACGATTTCTTCCGCGCGGCGCTGGCGCTCGGCGGCGGCGGCGGCGTTGCGGCGGGCAGGGCTGTCGATGACCATGCCCACCTCCACGCTGATCTGGCTGGCATGGCCGGCGGCCTCCAGCGCGGCGCGCAGGCGCTCGCGCGCCGTGGGCTGGTTGAGGGATTCGCGCTCCACGCGCAGCAGCCAGTGGCCGCCGTCGCGGGCCACGAGCTGCGACTGCAGGGCCAGCTCGCGCACCAGGGCTGTGATGGCCTCGGCCGCCACCAACTGCTGCACGGTGGCGTGCCACACGTCACCCTCCTCGGTGGGCGTGTAGCGCGCCGACGCGGGCATGGGAGCAGAGGCCGGCAAGGGCTGCAGGCGCGCACCGGGCTCCGGCACTTCACGCACCGGAATTGCTACGACTTCAGGAGCTGCTGGCGCTTGACTGGCGGGCGCTGGAGGCCGATTTCTATCAAAACTCTCCGCCGTGCGCACGGGCAGCGCCACGGGCGGCGGCAACGGCACGGGGGCGGGCTGCGCCACAGGGGCCGCTGCGGCCGGCGCAGGCGCAGGGGGCGGCTCAGGCCGCGTCAGAGTTTTTTTTTCAGCCGGTGCGCCACTACTGCCGCCGGGCTTGAAGGCCAGCAGGCGCAAGAGCACCATGGTCAGCGCCGCGTACTCGTCGGGCGCCAGCCCCAGCTCGCCCCGGCCGTGCAGGCACAGGCTGTAGAGCAGCTGCGTCTCGTCGGCGGGCATCAGCGCGGCGAGGCGGGCGGTCTCCGCCGCCTCGGGGTCGTTCGCATCCACGGCATCGGCCATCTGCGGCACGGCCTGGAACACGGCCATGCGCTGCAGCACGGCGCTCATTTCCTCCAGCGTGGAGGCGGCGGACAGGCCGTTGACGCGCAGCGCATCCGAGGTCTCGACCACCGTGCGGCCGTCGCCCTGCGCCAGTGCCTCGATGAGGCGGAACACGTAGGAGCGGTCCACCGCGCCCAGCATCTGGCGCACGCCCGCTTCCTGCAGTTGCCCGCTGCCGAAGGCGATGGCCTGGTCGGTGAGCGAGAGAGCGTCGCGCATGGAGCCGCGCGCGGCGCGCGCGAGCAGGCGCAGGGCCTGGGGCTCGGCGGGCACGTTCTCCTGCGCCAGCACGCGCGTCAAGTGCTCCAGCACCGTCTCGGGCGCCATGGGGCGCAGGTTGAACTGCAGGCAGCGGCTCAGCACCGTGACGGGCACCTTCTGCGGATCGGTGGTGGCGAGCACGAATTTCAGGTACTCGGGCGGCTCCTCCAGCGTCTTGAGCATGGCGTTGAACGCCGTGTTCGTGAGCATGTGCACTTCGTCGATCATGAAGACCTTGAAGCGCCCCTGCACCGGCTTGTACACGGCCTGCTCCAGCAGGCTCTGCACCTCGTCCACGCCCCGGTTCGAGGCCGCGTCCAGCTCGGTGTAGTCCACGAAGCGGCCGCTGTCGATGTCGGTGCACGCCTGGCACACGCCGCAGGGCGTGGCGGTGATGCCGCCCTGCCCATCCGCCCCCTGGCAGTTGAGCGACTTGGCCAGGATGCGCGACACCGTCGTCTTGCCCACGCCCCGCGTGCCCGTGAACAGATAGGCATGGTGCAGCCGCTGCTGCGTGAGCGCGTTGGTGAGGGCCTGCACCACATGCTCCTGCCCCACCATCTCGGTGAAATTGCGGGGGCGGTACTTGCGGGCGAGCACGAGATAGGACATAGGAGGGTGATTCTATGGCCCTCTGCCCTCCGATCCCGGCGCGCTCCCAGGCGAGGGACACCGCGCAAGGGCCGCCCCGCCGCGCCGGTGTCGTCCCCCTTCCCGGCGAAGCCGAGAGAAGGGGGAAGCGGCGAAGCCGCACAGGGGGTAGAATCTCGTGCTGACGGGCCTCCCCGCATGGTGAAGCAGCCAACCGGGTCAGGTGGGGAACCAAGCAGCCCTAACTGTGGAGCCAGTGCCGGGGGTAAGGCTCGTCAACTTCTCTTTCTCTCTTTCCCCCTCCTCTCCTCTCTCCCTCATTGCCACGACGCCGGAACTGGCGCACCATGGTGTCGGAGATTTCCCACGCGGTTTCGCGGCATTCACGGCGAACGCCGGCGTGGGAGACGGCAGCACACTCTGTTGCATCGCTTCATCCTTCTTTCAATGGGTGCCGCCATGCCAGGCTTTATCACAGCGCAGGTGTCCTCCCTCTGCCCCTCCCGGGCGTGGCTTCTTTTGGCCGGCCTTCTGGCCCCGGCGGCCTGGGCCGCGGACGGCCAGTTCGCCGACGACGCGATGGCCGCTTTGCAGGAAGAAACCCGGTCCACCGCCAGCCCTGGCTATGAAGTGAACAGCCTCGTGCTGCCCAGCCTGGACGACCCCCTGACGTGGGGCGCATCGCAGCGCCCGGGCTTGGTCAGCGGCTCCAACGCTACCCAGCGCATCGACGTCACGCGCTGGCTCACGCCCGATGCGCCGCACCAACTGGGTATGTCTCTGGGCCTGAACTCCGCCGCACCGCCGGCCGGCGCATTCGCGCCCCAGGGCCCCGCTGCCCCGGCCAGCCTGGACCTGGGCGTGCGCTGGCGCTCGCGGCTCGACAGCGGGCGCCACCTGGACGTTTCGGCCTGGGCCCAGGCGCCACGCATGGTGCAGGCGCCCGATGCCATGGGCCTGATCTGGCAGCAGCAGCCGACCTACGGCACCCGGGTCGAGGTGCAATGGGCGTCCTCCCGCACGCGCGGACTGGTGCCGGAGTTCGGTGCCATCGGCGTGCAGCTGCAGGGCGGATCGCGCCTGGTGCTGCGGGCCAAAAAAGGCGGACCGATGCTCTACTACCGGGCCAAGTTCTGACCCGGCTTCCCGTCAAGCGCCTCTGCGCCCCAGCCACTGCCGCGCGCCCTCGCCCGCCACCCGGCCGCTGGCCATGCTGGCGGTGAGCAGGTAGCCGCCGGTGGGCGCCTCCCAGTCCAGCATCTCGCCCGCGCAGAAGACGCCGGGCACCGCCGTGGCCATGAGGTGCGCGTCCAGCGCCTCGAACGCCACTCCGCCGGCCGTGCTGATGGCCTCGTCGATGGGCCGCGCGGCCACCACGGTGACGGGCAGCGCCTTGATCGCCCGGGCCAAGACAGCAGGGTCATGCATGCCGTCCTTGCCCAGTTGCTCGTACAGAATGCCGGCCCTGATGCCGTCCAGCCCCAGGCGGCCCTTGAGGTGGCTGGAGAGCGAGCGCGAGCCGCGCGGGTGGCGCACCTCGGCCAGCACGCGCTCGGGCGTGTGGTCGGGCAGCAGGTCCAGGTGGAAGGTGGCATGGCCGTGGGCCGCGATCTCGTCGCGCAGCAGGTGCGACGCTGCGTAGACCAAACTGCCCTCCACGCCCGTGGCCGTGGCCACGAATTCGCCCCGGCGGTGGAAGGCGCGGCCCTGGCTGTCGGTGAAGTCCAGCGCCACCGTCTTGAACGGCTGGCCCGCGAAGCGTTCGGCGAAGTGCGGCGTCCAGCCCGTGGCGGGCGCGGGGCCACGGCCGATCAGTTCCTGCAGGAAGGCCCGGCGCGTCTCGCCCGCAGGCGCATCGTGGCGCAGCACGTCGAAGCCGCAATTGGCCGGGGCCAGCGGCGCCACGGCAATGCCGCGCTCGCGCAGCAGCGGCACCCAGGCGCCGTCCGAGCCCAGCCGCGCCCAACTGCCGCCGCCCAGCGCCAGCACCACCGCGCGCGCAGGCACCAGGGCTTCGCCGCCGGGGGCTGCGAAGCGCAGCGCGCCGCCCTCCGACCAGCCCAGCCAGCGGTGACGCATGTGGAACTGCACTCCCAGGCCGCGCAGGCGCTGCAGCCATGCACGCAGCAGGGGCGCGGCCTTCATGTCGGCGGGAAACACGCGGCCCGAGGTGCCCACGAAGGTGTCCACGCCCAGCCCCTGCGCCCAGGCGCGCACCTCGGGGCCGCCGAAGGCGTTGAGCAGCGGCTCCACCTGCGGCTGGCGCGCGCCGAAGCGGGCGGCGAAGGCCGCAGGCGGTTCGGAATGCGTGAGGTTGAGCCCGCCCTTGCCCGCGAGCAGGAACTTGCGCCCTACGGAAGGCATGGCGTCGAACACGTGCACGGCCACGCCGGCCTGGGCCAGCACTTCGGCGGCCATGAGCCCGGCGGGGCCGCCGCCGATGACGGCTGCGTCGCAGGAAGGGAAAGAAGTCAGAGATGTCATAGAGAGAAAAGTCAATTCAGAACAGGCTGCCCTGGGGCGAATCCAGGGCGGCCGCCCCGGGCACCAGCACCATGCGCCCGTCGCCCGCCAGCAGCGCGGCGCGCACGCGCTCGCCCGGCGTTTGCGACTGCACCGCGTCGCGGTAGCGCCGCAGTTGCGCCAGCAGCGCGCCCTGGCGCTCGGGCTCGGCGGCGCTCTTGTAGTCCAGCACCCACCAGCCCGCGCGCTGGGGCGGCTGGTGGCAGCGCACGAGGCGGTCCAGGCGCAAGCTCTGACCCTGGTGGCGCAGGGGCGCTTCGTTGATGGCAATGTCCACGCTGGCGGCATCCCACGCCCAGGCGCCTTCGCCCGCCAGGATGCGCTGCGCTGTGTGCGCGGCGTGCCGGGCCGCGGCCATGGAGATGTCGAAATCCTGCGCAAGCCGCGCCACGCGGGCTGCGGGCCAGCCGTGCGCGCGCAGCTCGGCCAGCGGCGCGCCGGCCACGCCCGCCTGCTCCAGCAGCTGGTGCATGGCCTCGCCCTGGCGGGAGGCGGGTGTGGAAGGTTCCGCCTCGGCTTCCGGCGCGGGCGGCGCGGCGCGCAGGTGCTGGGGCAGCGGCGCCAGCTCGACCAGCAGCACGTGGCCTTGCGCGGGAGCGTTGCCGGGGATGGCGGCATCGCCGTCCACCACGGCATCGGCCACTACATCGGCCACCAGCGGCGCCAGGCGGTTCCACCAGCTGCCCGGCGCGGAGGTGGCGGGCTGCACCGACGAGATCGCCAGGCAGTGCTTGGCGCGGGTCATGGCCACGTAGAGCATGTTCAGCTCTTCGCGCTGGCGGGCCTGCTGCTCGGCGGCCAGGGCATCGGCGGCGCTGGGCGGCGGGCTGGATTCGCTGGCCAGGAAGACGAAGGCCCGGGGCATGGGCTGTTCGCCCGGCCAGTCCACCAGTACACCCATGGTCTCGGCCTTCTGGGGGCGGGTGTCGGTGTCGAGCAGCAGCACGCTGTGCGCCTCCAGCCCCTTGGCGCCGTGCACGGTGAGCAGGCGCACGGCCTGCGCGTCCACGCGGCCGGGGGCGCGCACGCCCCCCTTCTTCATGGCCCGCACGAAGGCGTAGGGCGTGAGGTAGCGCCCCCCGCCGTGCTGCAGCGCGGCCGACAGCAGGGCGCGCAGGTTGGCCTGCACCGGCAGGCGCTGCGCGGCGGGCGCGGCGGCGGCGAAACGGGCCAGCACGTCGGCATGCTGGTAGATGGCGTGCAGCGCATCGTGCGGGGGCCAGCGCTGCACCCAGCCCTGGTATAGAGCCAAATCGGCCCCCAGCGCTTGCTGGCCGGGCGCCAGCAGCTCACTTTTCTGCAGCAATTCGAACCAGCTGCAGGCCGCATGCTCCGGCCGGCGGCGCAGCAGGGCCAGCGCCACCAGCGCGTCGTCGTGCAGGCCGAACAGCGGCGACTTGAGCGCGCGGGCCAGCGAGAGGTCGTGTCCCGGGGACACCAGCGCGTCGAGCAGCGCGATCACGTCCTGCACCTCGGGCGCGTCGAATAGGTCGGCCTTCTCGGGCTGCACGCAGGGCAGGTGCAGGTCGCGCAGCGCGTCCTGCATGGCGGCGAGACGGTCGCGCTTGCGGGCCAGCACCAGCACCTCACGGGGCGGCACGCCCTGGGCGATCTGCGCGGCCACCCAATGCGCGGCCTGGGTGCATTCGCGCATGCGCTGGGTTTCCTCGGGCTCGTGGCGCGGCTCGGCGAGGCTGTCGCGCCAGCGCAGCGGATCGGTGCCCGCGCCACCCTCCGCTTCCATGGGCCCGATGGCGGGCAGCCGCAGCAGCGCGCCGGGGTCGGTGGATTCGGTGGTGTGGTCGCGGAAACCGCTGGTCTCGTGCTGCGCCTGCGCCGCGCCCATGACGTGGTTCACGGCGGCGATCACGCCCGTGGCGTTGCGGCGCGTGTGGTCGCAGCTGAGCAGGTCGCCGCCCAGGCCTTCGCGCACGAAGTTCTGCGCGGCGATGAACACCTGCGGCTCGGCGCGGCGGAAGCGGTAGATGCTCTGCTTGGGGTCGCCCACGATGAACACGCTGGGCGCCTGCGCGCCGCCGCCGGAGCCCGTGTAGCCCGACAGCCACGCGTGCAGCGCCTGCCACTGCAGCGGGTTGGTGTCCTGGAACTCATCGACCAGCAGGTGGCGCACGCGGGCGTCCAGCCGCTCCTGCACCCAGCCGCTGACCACCGGGTCGGCCAGCATCACGAGCGCGGTGCGCTCCACGTCGTTCATGTCCACCCAGCCGCGCTGGTGCTTGACGGCGGCGTACTGCGCGATCAGGCAGCGCGCAAGCCGCGCCATGCGCTGCTGGTGCTGCCAGGCGTCGTGCTGGCGGCGGGCTTGCAGCAGGCGCTGCAGCTCGGGCTCGGCTTCTTGCGCGGCGGGGAATTTTTCGAGGTTCTTGGAGAGCCGGTCTTCCTTGGCCACGAACAGGGCGCGGCGCAGCCGGTCCAGGCGCTCTTCCGGGCTGGTGCAGGCCAGCGCGTCGATGATGGCGTCGGCCGCCTTCTGCGGGGTCTTGTTGGCTTCGGCGCCCAGGGCCTGGGCGCGGGCTGTCCAGCGCTGGGCGCAGGCCTCGTCTTGCAGGGCGCCGGCGGGTTCGTCGAACGCGGCCAGATCGGGGTACTGAGTCTGGAATGGCGGCACCGAGGCATCGACCACGCCCTGCGTATCCGCCAGGTCGAACTCCACGCGCTTGGCCAGCGCCGCCTCCAGCGCCTTGTGCGTCTGCGAGCGGCCGTGGCGGGCCACCACGGCCTCGTAGTCGGCGCGCAGGCTTGCGTTGTCGGCCACGGCGTGCAGGAACGGGCCCCACACCTCGCGCACGGCCTCGGCGTCGTCTTCGAGCAGCTCGAAGTGCGGGGGCAGGCCCTGGTCCTGCAGCAGCGCCAGCGGGGCCGTGCCCAGCAGCGCGGCGAACCAGCTGTGGAAGGTGCGGATCTGCACCGGCCGGCCGCTGGCGAGCAGGCTCTGGTATAGATTTTGTAGCGCCCCGCGCTGGTCCTGTGCGCGCTGGGGGCTGATTCCCCTTGCAACCAGCTCAGAGGTCAGATCGTCCAGCGGGGCGTGGGCGAACTGCTCCAGCCATTCCTGCAGGCGCTGGCGCATCTCGCCCGCGGCCTTCTTGGTGAAGGTAATGGCCAGGATCTCGTGCGGCGCGGCGCCGTCGAGCAGGGCGCGCAGCATGCGCGAGACCAGCATCCAGGTCTTGCCCGCGCCCGCGCAGGCTTCCACGGCCACGCTGCGCTGCGGGTCGCAGGCGATGGCATAGAAAGCCTCGCGCGTGACTGGCTGGCCGTTGTGTTCGTAGGCGGCCTTCATTCCCAAAAGTCCTTGCGGCAGAGGCCGCGTGCGGCGCAGTAATCGCAGACGGCACCCTCGCCCAAGGCGGGCAAGGGTGCGCCCTCTGCGATGCGCTGGAAGTCATGTTGGATGCCTTCGACCAGCAGGTCGCGCAGGTGCACCACCTCGTCCTGCTCATGCATCTGCGTCTCGCCGCGCTCGCCCACGTTGACGTAGGCGGCGCGCAGCGTGTCGTGGTGCAGCAAGGCGGCGTAGAAGGCCAGTTGCGTGTCCTCGGCACCCGCCTTGATGCGCTGGCGGGTGGCGGCGTCGCTTTCGGTCTTATAGTCGATGACCAGGGCGCCATCGGGCGTGGCGTCGGTGCGGTCGATGGTGCCCACCAGTTCCAGCGCGCCCAGCGGCTGGGTCGTCTTGAACTCGGCCTGCTGGAAGGCGGCGCCCGCCTGTTCGTGCTGCGCCAGCCAGCGCAGGTAGCCGTCGCGCACCTGGGGCCAGCCCGCGGCGAAGGGCAGGAAGTCGCCCGCGCCCAGGCCCTGCTGGCGCGTGACGGCCTGGGCGGCCTCGTCCATGCGCAGCGTGCGGTCATCGGTGGGCTCGGCCAGCAGGCCTTCGTGGAAGTGCTGCAGCACCGCGTGCAGCCAGTTGCCGAAGTCGCGCTTGTCCACTTCGGCGGCCAGTTCGTCGGCCTCCTGCAGGCCCAGCTGGCGCAGCGCGAAGAAGCGGTAGGGGCAGTGCCGCAGGTCGGAATACGCGGTGGACGACAGCCGCCGCACGGGCAGAGCGCTCCCATCCGGCAAGGGCCGGGGCGTGGGCACGGCGGGCACGCTGCGCGGCACGCGGGTATCGGCGCCCGGCTGCGCGGCGCCTTCCAGGTCCAGGGCCAGCACCAGGGGGCTGGCCAGCAGGGGCTCGCCGCCCTCGTCGCCGGTGCGCCAGAGCACGTCCACGGCGGGGGTCTGCAGCGCGTTCTGCCAGGCCGCGCGCTGGGCGGCCTCCAGCGATGCGCGCGTGGGCAGGCCCCAGGCCTCGCGCTGGGCCGGGGTCCATTCGCCCGGGGGCTCGGGGGCGGGTTGCAGGCGCTTTTCATCACAGCCCGGCAGCACCAGCGCGGCAAAGGATCGCGCGAGCAGCTGGGGCAAGGGCAGCACGGTCACGGGCGCATCCGCCTGCGCGCCGGGCACGTAGCGCGCAGCTTCGAGCACCTCGTTGGCCCAGCGGACGAATTCGGCCTGCGCCATGCGCCGGCCCGCACCGCCCCAGCCTTCCAGCTCGGCCTCCTGGCCGGGCTGCAGGCGCAGGGCCATGAGCACACGGGCGCCGGCGTCGTCCGCCTCCAGCGCAGCCCATTGCCCGCTGCCCTCCAGCAGCGCGCGCACAGCCTGCAGCCACTGGGCCAGCGGACGGGGCGCACGCAACCCTTCCCGCCAGGCCTGCACCTGGGCCACGCAGTCCGCCAGCGCGGGCTGGCTGGACCAGTCCCGCCCGGCAGCGGCGGCCCAGGTGGCGATAGCGCTTTTGCGCAAGGCGCGCTCCAGGGCGCCGAGCACGGAGGGCGCCACCGCGGGCGCGTGCTTGAGCCAATCGAGCACGGTGTCGGCCGGCGCATCCCAGGCGCAGGCCTGGAGCGCCGCCATCAGCTGCGCGGCGGAGCGGGTGGTGGACAGGGTCCAGCCGTTCTCGTCGCGCACCGCCACGCCGCAGCTCGCCAGGTGCGCGCCGATGCGGCGTGTGAGGGCGCGGTCGTTCGCCGCCAGGGCCACCGGCACGCGGCCAGCGGCGATGTGGGCGAGCACGCAGGCGGCCGCGCGCTGGGCTTCGTCCTCGGCGTCCTGCGCGGCATGCAGGGCGATGGTTCCGCGTTCCGACGGGCTTTCCGCCAGGGGGATGGCGATGGCGCGGTCCTCGCCCCAGCAGGCTTGCAGGGCCTGGGCCAGCGGGTCGGACTGAAAGCCTTGCAGCACCACGAGCGCATCCACCGAGCGGCGCACGCCGGGCTCGAACAGCACATCCGTGGCATGGCGCGACGCCGCCACCCATTCGAGCGCGATGCGCGCCACCACGGCCTCCAGCCGCAGCGCGGAGCCCTCCTGGGCCTCCGGCAGCAGTCCGCGCGCCTGCGCGGCCCAGGCCTCGCGCTGCGATGGCGGCACCGCCATGACCACCGGCGCCAACTGCGCGGCGGCTTCCTGCAGGGGGGTGGCCAGCATGTCGCGCTGGCCGGACAGGCCGGCGCGGTCGAGCAGCGTCCGCGCGGTCAGGGTGTCGCGCGCCACGTCGCCGGCCAGGTCGTCGCCCTGGGGCACGAAGGCCGCGAGCTGCCGCGCCCAATTGCGCGTGGTCTCGAAACGCGGGGCGAAGCCGTCGCCGTGCAGCAGCGCCCAGTGGCGCTGCGCCCAGGGCATGAGCTGGGCGTAAGGCACCAGCACCACCGTGCGCGCCGGATGGGCGCCCCGGCGCTGCAGGTGGCCCGCCACCCGGGCCAGAACACGCTCCCACAAGGGGCGCGGGGCCCCGGGCCGATCGCTTTTCGCTATGACAGTCATAGCGTCGCAAGGCCCGGCCACACCGGTGAACGTGGGATTGGTTTCTGTCACAATGCCCAGACTTTATACGCACCACGCCCAGCAAACAGAAGGAATCCGCCATGGCCAGCGAACTCATCAAACATCTCTCCGACGCAAGCTTCGAAGCCGACGTGCTGCAGGCCGGCACCCCGGTGCTGGTGGACTACTGGGCCGAATGGTGCGGCCCCTGCAAGATGATCGCCCCCATCCTGGACGAAGTGGCCGGCACCTACCAGGGCAAGCTGCAGGTCACCAAGATGAACGTGGACGAGAACCGCGAAATCCCCGCCAAGTTCGGCATCCGCGGCATCCCCACGCTGATGCTGTTCAAGGACGGCCAGCTGGCCGCCACCAAGGTCGGCGCGATGAGCAAGGCGCAGCTCACCGCCTTCATCGACCAGCAACTCGCTTAAACAACTCCCCCGCCCGCGATGCGCAAGGCAAAGCGGGTGCTTTTTTTCCTGTCATAATTCGCACCAGATCACCGGCCTGCACGCATTGGCAGCCGGACCGAGATCCCCGGCAAGCCGGGCCTGCAAACAGCAGCCCTCCCGGCACCAGCCCCCCTCCCCGAGATACCTACCCGCTCCGCCAAGGAGTCCATCCATGCACTTAAACGAACTCAAGGCACTGCACGTGTCCGAGGTCCTGAAGCAGGCCGAAGAACTCGAAATCGAAAACACGGGCCGGATGCGCAAGCAGGAGCTGATGTTTGCCATCATCAAGAAGCGCGCCAAGGCGGGCGAGCAGGTCTTCGCGGACGGCGTGCTGGAAATCCTGCCCGACGGCTTCGGTTTCCTGCGCAGCCCCGACACCAGCTTCACGGCCAGCACGGACGACATCTACATCAGCCCCAGCCAGGTGCGCCGCTTCAACCTGCACACCGGCGACATGATCGAGGGCGAGGTGCGCACGCCCAAGGACGGCGAGCGCTACTTCGCGCTGACCAAGCTCGACGCCGTGAACGGCGGCCCGCCGGAGCAGAACAAGCACAAGGTGATGTTCGAGAACTTGACGCCCCTGTTCCCCAAGGAGCAGATGAAGCTGGAGCGCGAGATCAAGGGCGACGAGAACATCACCGGCCGCATCATCGACATCATCGCTCCCATCGGCCGCGGCCAGCGCGCGCTGATCGTCGCACCGCCCAAGAGCGGCAAGACGGTGATGATGCAGCACATCGCCCACGCCATCACGGCCAACAACCCCGACGTGTACCTGATGGTGCTGCTGGTGGACGAGCGCCCTGAAGAAGTGACCGAGATGCAGCGCACGGTCAAGGGCGAGATCATCGCCTCGACCTTCGACGAGCCCGCCGCGCGCCACGTGCACGTGGCCGAGATGGTCATCGAGCGCGCCAAGCGCCTGGTGGAGCTCAAGAAGGACGTGGTGATCCTGCTGGACTCCATCACCCGCCTGGCCCGCGCCTACAACAACGTCGTACCCTCGTCCGGCAAGGTGCTCTCGGGCGGTGTCGATTCCAACGCGCTGCAGCGCCCCAAGCGTTTCTTCGGCGCGGCGCGCAAGGTGGAGGAAGGCGGCTCGCTGACCATCATCGCCACCGCGCTGGTCGACACCGGCAGCCGCATGGACGAAGTGATCTTCGAAGAGTTCAAGGGCACGGGCAACTGCGAAATCCACCTGAACCGCCGCCTGTACGAAAAGCGCGTGTTCCCCGCCATCGAGCTCAACAAGAGCGGCACGCGCCGCGAAGAGCTGCTGCTGGCGCCCGAGATCCTGCAGAAGACCCGCATCCTGCGCCAGTTCATGTACAACATGGACGAGATCGAGTCCATGGAGCTCATGATCAAGAACATGAAGGCCACCAAGACCAATGTCGATTTCTTCGACATGATGCGCCGGGGCGGCTGATCTGGGCCCTGTGCCATAATAGAGGGCTTTTTCTTGCGGAAAGTACGCCGGGCGGTCCGGCGCGGCTCCCGCAGCTGAACTTAAGGAAGATCATGAAAGAAGGCATTCACCCCAACTACCGCGAAGTCCTGTTCGTGGACCTGTCCAACGGCTTCAAGTTCGTGACCCGCTCCTGCGTGAACACGAAGGAAACCGAAACCCACGAAGGCAAGGAATACCCGCTGTTCAAGCTGGATACCTCTTCCGAATCGCACCCCTTCTACACCGGCACGCAAAAGTCCGTGGACAACATGGGCGGCCGCGTGGAGAAGTTCCGCAACCGTTTCGGCAAGACCGCAGCGAAGTAATCAGACTCCTGCGTTTGCGCCACGAAAGGCAGCCCGGGCAACCGCGCTGCCTTTTTGATTTTTGTTTTGCCCTTATTCTTGGCCGTTCCGCCATTGCGCCGTTCCGACCGAAGCGTGACCTCTCCCACCCCCGCCATCGTTACCCAGAGCGCCGTCAGCCGCTTCCCCCGCTGGGCTCTGCTGCTGCTGTGCATCGCCTACGTCGTGCCCGGCTTCCTGGGGCGCGATCCGTGGAAAAGCTCGGACGTGACGGCTTTCGGCTACATGCTGGAGCTGGCTCAGGGCCGCACGCCCTGGCTCAGCCCCTTGCTCGGGGGCATGCCGCCGGAAACCGAGGGGCTGCTGCCCTATTGGCTGGGGGCGTGGGCCATCCAGATCGCTCCGTCCTGGCTGTCCGCCGAGATGGCCGTGCGCCTGCCCTTTGCCGCGCTGCTGGCGCTCACGCTCATGGCCACCTGGTACGGCGCGTACTGCCTGGCGCGCAGCCCCGGCGCACAGCCCGTGGCCTTCGCCTTCGGCGGAGAAGCCCATCCGCTGGACTACGCGCGCGCCATTGCCGACGGCGCGCTGCTGGCGCTGATCGCCTGCCTGGGGCTGGCGCAGCTGTCGCACGAGGTGACCAGCTACCTCGTGCAGCTCGGCTGCACGGCCCTGCTCTTCTTCGCCGTGGCGGCCACGCCCTACCGTACCGTGGCCCCTGCGGTGGCCTTGGTGGCCGGGATGGCGGGCCTGACGCTCGCGGGCGCGCCCGCGCTGGCGGCGCTGCTGGGCGTGGGCAGCCTGATCCTCGTGGTGGTGGCGGCGCCGGTGGGCAGCGCCGACCGGCGCCTGCCGTGGTCGCTGGCCCTGGCCGCCGCCACGCTGGCGGCCGCGCTGCTCGCCTGGCAGCTGGACCTGTGGCGCTGGCGCATCGTGGACACCGACGAGGCCAAGGAATGGCAAAGCCTGGCGCGCCTGCTGCTGTGGTTCGGCTGGCCCGCCTGGCCGCTGGCGTTGTGGACCCTGTGGCGCTGGCGCAAGCAGATCCTCAGCCGCCAGGGCCACCGGCACCTGCTGCTGCCGCTGTGGTTCTCGGCCGTTTCCATTGCCGCCACCCTCACCACGCAGCCCGCCGACCGGGCGCTGCTGCTGGGCCTGCCCGCGCTGGCCGTGCTGGCGGCCTTCGCCCTGCCCACGCTGCGGCGCAGCATGGGGGCGCTCATCGACTGGTTCACACTGCTGTTCTTCACGGTCTCGGCGCTGGCGATATGGGTGATCTGGATCGCCATGCAGACTGGCTTTCCAGCCAAGCCCGCGGCCAACGTGGCCAAGCTCGCGCCCGGCTTCGTGCCGCAGTTCTCGGCGCTGGCGCTGGCCGTGGCGCTGGCCGCCACGGCGGGCTGGTGTTACCTGGTGTGGTGGCGCGCTGCGCGCAACCGTGCGCCGATCTGGAAAAGCCTGGTGCTGCCCGCCGGCGGCGCGGCGCTGTGCTGGGTGCTGCTGATGACGCTGTGGCTACCCCTGCTGGACTATGCGCGCAGCTACCGCGCCCAGGTGCATAGCGTGATGGCCGTGCTGGGGCCGGAGCCGGGCTGCGTGCAGACCGTGGGCCTGAACCGCGCCCAGGTGGCGGCACTGCAATACCACGGTGGGCTGGCGCTGCAGCGCGCGGCCCTGCAGGACCGCTGCGACTGGCTGGTGGCCGACATCGCTTCGTGGCCCGCGCGCGAGGGTGAAGCCGATGCCACGCAGTGGAACAAGCGCGCCACCATTCCCCGTCCCACGGACAAGACCGACCACCTGCTGGTATTCCGCCGCACGGAGCCCGCGCGCTGATGGCAGAGCTGTCCATCATTGCCCGGCACGCTGTCACCGTGCTGGCCGGGCAACTCGCCGTCATGGCCTTCGGCGTGACCGACACCATCGTCGCGGACCGCCATGGCGAAGCCTCGCTGGCCGCGCTGTCGGTGGGCTCGGCCATCTTCATCAGCGTGTACGTGGCGCTGATCGGCGTGCTGCAGGCGCTGCTGCCCGTGTGGGCGGAGCAGCGGGGCGCCCGGCAGACGGAGGTCATCGGCCGCTCGCTGCGGCAGGCGCTGTACCTGTGCGGCGCCGCTTCGATCGCGGGCATGGCGGTCTTGCTGTCGCCCGGCCCGCTGCTACGCTGGACCGAGGTGCCGCCCGCATTGCGCACCGAGGTCGAGCAGTACCTGGCGGTGCTGGCCCTGGCGCTGCCGCCTGCCCTGCTCTTTCGCATCTACAGCACACTGAACCAGGCGCTGGGCAGGCCCCAGCTGGTGACCTGGCTGCAGGTGGGCTCGCTGTTCATCAAGCTGCCGCTGTCGATCTGGTTCACCTTTGGCGGGCTGGGGCTGCCCGCGCAGGGCGTGGTGGGCTGCGCATGGGCCACGCTGGTCGTCAACTGCAGCATGCTCGCGCTGGCGTTCTGGCTGCTGCGCACGCAGGACATCTACGAACCGCTGGCCCTCTGGCGTCGCATGGAGCGGCCGCACTGGCCCACCATCGCCGGCTTCGCGCGGCTGGGCGTCCCCGCGGGGCTGGCGGTGATGGTGGAGGTGACCTCCTTCACGCTGATGGCGCTGTTCATCGCGCGCCAGGGCACCACGGCCTCGGCGGCCCACCAGATCGCATCCAACCTGGCGGTTGTGCTCTACATGGTGCCGCTGTCGCTCGCGATCGCGACCAGCGCGCGCGCCAGCTACTGGCTGGGTGCGCAGGAGCCCGGTCGCGCCCGCGCTGCGGTTTTCATTGGTTTCAGGGCTGCAGCGCTTATGGGTATTGCGCTGGCAGCTATTCTGTTGATAGCAAAGGACGGCATTGCCCACGTGTACACCACCCATGCCAGCGTGGTGGCTATGACCGGCGCCGTATTGGCCTGGGTGGCCGCGTACCACCTGGCCGACGCGCTGCAGACGCTGTGTGTGTTCGTGCTGCGCTGCTACCGCATCACGGTCGCGCCGCTGGCCGTGTACTGCACCCTGCTGTGGGGCGCCGGCCTGGGCGGCGGGTACGTGCTGGCCTACCAGGGCGTGGGGCCGTGGGCGGTGGCAGCGCCCTCCCCCACGCCCTTCTGGGCCGCCAGCGCGGTGGCGCTCGCGGCCACCGCCGTGCTGTTCACGGCCATGCTGTGGCGGGCCGTCAATTCGGCAACGAGAAGCCCCGCAGGCGGTTCGCCGGAAAGGTGACCGAGAACACCGAGCCCTTGCCCAGGGTGCTGGTGATGTCGAGCGTGGCGCCATGGCGCTGCAGCACGTGCTTGACGATGGCCAGGCCCAGGCCGGTGCCGCCAGTCTCGCGGGAACGGCTGCGGTCCACGCGGTAGAAGCGCTCCGTCAGGCGCGGTATGTGCTCTGGAGCGATTCCAGGGCCTGTGTCCTGCACCGAGAACACCGCCCGGCCGTCTTCCTTGCGCTGCCATGCCACCGTGATCGAGCCGCCCGCAGGCGTGTAGCGCACGGCGTTGCTGATGAGGTTGGACAGCGCGCTCTGCAGCTCGGCGGGCACACCGGCGATCTCTCCCTCGGCCCGCAGGGCCTCCAGGGACGGGAACGCCATCGCATGCTGCCGGGGCTGGTTCAGCGTGAGCAGGGCCGACAGCGCGCGCCCCTCCTCCTCGCAGCGCTGCATGAGCGACTGCACCGGCGTCCACTCGGCCATGCCCGGCGGCGGGCTGCCTTCCAGGCGCGAAAGCGTGAGCAGGTCCTGCACCACGCTCTGCATGCGCATCGCCTGCTGCGCCATCATGCCCAGGTAGCGTGCGCGCTCCTCGGCGTTCAGCGGAAGGGTCTGCAGGGTCTCGACGAAGCCGGTCAGCACCGTGAGCGGCGTGCGGATCTCGTGCGACACGTTGGCCACGAAGTCGCGCCGCATGGCCTCGGCCTGCTCCAGCGCCGTCACGTCGCGCGACAGCAGCAGGGTGCGCCCGTCGCCGTACGGGTGCAGGTGCACCGAGATGCGCACGGGCCGCGACGGCGTGCTGAAGCGCCCTTCCAGCACCACGTCGTGGCTGAAATCCTGCGCGGCAAGGTAGGCCGTGAACTCGGGGTCCCGCACGAGGTTGCCGATGGACTGCATCACGTCGCGCTGCGCGTCGAAGCCGAACTGGCTGGCCGCCATCTGGTTGCACCATTCGATGCGGCCCCGCGCGTCCAGCAGCACCACGCCATTGGGCGTGGCCTGCAGCGCGGCCAGGATTTCCTGCAGACGGTCCTGGCTGTCGCGGATCTGCGCCTCCTGCCGGCGCAGCAGGCGCCGCGCGCGGTCCGCCGCCTCGCCCCAGATGCCGCGCAGGGGGGGCACCTCGGCGAGGTCGCCCGTGCGCAGCCAGCGCAGCACGCGCGCGCCGCGCAGCAGATCCCCCAGGAACCAAATCCAGGCGGCCACGGCCGCGCCCAGCGCGGCGCCCCAGGGCCCGCCCTGCCACCAGCCCAGCCCGCCGCCCGCCAGTTGCCAGAGCAGGAAATACGAAAAACGCCACAGCATGCGGTCAGCTCAGCAAAACCTGTTTTGAGAAAAGCGGGCGCGGTGCGCGCCCATCGGCAGCATCACGCCTGCAACTGCTGCACCTGGGGCTGGGCCGTCAGCCGGTAGCCCGCGCCGCGCACGGTCTCCACCATGACGGAGGCCGTGCCCAGGGCTTCGCGCAGCCGCTTGACGTGCACGTCCACCGTGCGCTCCTCGATGAAGACGTGGTCGCCCCACACCTTGTCGAGCAGCTGCGAACGGCTGTGCACGCGCTCGGCGTGCTTCATCAGGAAGTGCAGCAGCTTGAACTCGGTGGGACCCACCTTGAGCGGCTGGCCCTGGAACGACACGCGGTACGTGCCCGCGTCCAGCACCAGTTCGCCGATGGTCACACTGTCGCTCACCTGCTCCGGCGCGCGGCGGCGCAGCACCGCCCGGATGCGGGCCAGCAGTTCCTGCGTGGAGAACGGCTTGGTGATGTAGTCGTCCGCGCCCGCGTCGAGCCCGGCCACCTTGTCGGGCTCATCGCCGCGGGCCGTGAGCATGAGGATGGGAATGGGCTTGGTGCGGCTGTCCGCGCGCCACTTGCGGGCCAGCGACAGGCCGCTCTGCCCGGGCAGCATCCAGTCCAGCAGGATGACGTCCGGCAGCACCGCATCGAGCTCGCGCTGGGCCGAGTCGCCGTCCTCCGCCCAGAAGGGCTGGAATCCGTTGTGCCGCAGGTTGACGGCGATCAGCTCGGCGATCGCGGGTTCGTCCTCGACGATGAGGACGCGTGGAAGCTTTCTCATAGGTGTGCCAAGGCCCTTTCGTTCACAGAACGGCCGACTCGATTTCGTCCAGGGCAGTGTGGCGCACATCCTTGCCCTTGACCAGATAGATGATCAGCTCGGCCACGTTCTTGGAATGGTCTCCGATGCGCTCGATGGCCTTGGCCAGGAACAGCAGGTCCAGGCTGGGCGAGATGGTGCGCGGGTCTTCCATCATGTAGGTGATGAGCTTGCGCACGAAGCCGTCGAACTCCTTGTCGATGAGGTCGTCCTCCTTGAGGATGGCCACCGCCGCCTTGGTGTCCAGGCGTGCAAAGGCGTCCAGCGTCTTGCGCAGCAGGCCCGAGGCCAGCTCGGCCGCCGTGCGCAGGTCGCTCGACGGCAGCGAACGCGGCGCGCCGCTTTCGATGATGGAGCGCACCATGCGCGCCATCTTGTTGGCCTCGTCGCCCATGCGCTCCAGGTTGGCCGTGGCCTTGGAGAAAGCCAGCAGCAGGCGCAGGTCGCGCGCGGTGGGCTGGCGGCGGGCGATGATGGACGACAGCTCCTGGTCGATCTCGACCTCCATCGCGTTGATGCGCGCCTCCATCGAAGCCACCGTGTCCACGGCCTCCAGGCTGAACTGGGACAGGGCGTACACCGCCTGGCGGATCTGCGACTCCACCAGTCCGCCCATTTCCATGACGCGGGCGGAGACGCTGTTGAGTTCGCTGTCGAACTGGGACGAAAGATGTTTATCGGGCATCTGCGGTCTCCTTAGCCGAAACGGCCGGTGATGTA
>Ga0222427_100216_pt1 | contig 137401 bp, 107 predicted proteins | sample 2B20Ametagenome_FD_182890 | JGI IMG/M metagenome (GOLD analysis project Ga0222427, IMG submission 182890) | Enriched microbial communities from leaf-cutter ant dump, University of Wisconsin, Madison, United States - 2B20A (version 2) | ecosystem: Environmental > Terrestrial > Nest > Insects... | reverse complement strand
TTATGGGCGGAGACTATGCTCCCAAAGCAATTGTTTTGGGAGCAATAGCAGCTCATCAATCCCTGGCTCCAGATGAGCATTTAGTGCTAATTGGAGATACCCAGCAGATTAAACCGCTTCTTTCTGAACAAGGATTCAATCCTGATCATTTCGAATTCGTACACACCGAAGAAGTGATTGGCATGGGTGAACACCCTACCAAAGCAATCCTTCAAAAACCCAATTCTAGCATTTCTGTTGGCTTTCAATTATTAAAAGAAGGCAAAATTGATTCGTTTGCAAGCGCAGGCAACTCTGGTGCTATGCTGGTGGGCGCTGTTTTTAGCGTTAAACCCATTGCAGGTATTGCCAGACCATGTCTTTGTACCATTGTGCCCAAACTAAAAGGAGGCGTAGGCCTTTTATTGGATGTTGGCGCCAATGCTGATTGTAAACCTGATAATTTAGTAGATTTTGGTATTTTGGGCAGCTTGTATGCGGAGCATATCATGCAGATTGAAAACCCTAAGGTGGCGCTAATGAATATTGGCGAAGAAGACGAAAAAGGCAACATGCTGGCCATGGCTACCTTTCCGCTAATGAAGCAATCATCACATTTTAATTTTGTAGGCAACGTAGAAGGCAGAGACCTTTTCAACGATAAGGCCGATGTAATTGTTTGCGATGGCTTTACCGGAAACATCATGCTTAAACTGGCTGAATCTTTTTATGTACTCACTATTAAAAAGGGATTGAAGGATGAGTTTTTTGATCGTTTCAATTATGAAAACTACGGAGGCAGCCCAGTACTGGGTGTGAACGCCCCTGTGTTGATTGGACATGGAATATCGAGCCCCGAAGCCGTGAAGAATATGATCTTCCAATCTAGGGACATGATCAATACTGGATTGGTTGGTAAAATACAAGCCGCATTCCAATAATTAAACAACAACAAAATGAGTAAAATTCACGCTGCTATTACCGCAGTTAATGGTTACGTTCCCGAATATGTGCTAACCAACAAGGAGTTAGAAACTATTGTTGACACCTCTGACGAGTGGATTACCACCAGAACCGGTATTAAAGAGCGAAGAATATTAAAAGGCGAAGGCTTGGGCACTTCGGATATGGCCGTACCGGCGGTGAATGGTCTTTTGAAAAAAAGAGGCATCGACGCCAAAGAAATTGACCTGATTATTTTTTGCACCACTACTCCCGATTTTACTTTCCCTGCCACAGCCAATGTACTAGCCGACAAAATTGGCGCCGTAAATGCTTGGGGATATGATTTACAAGCTGCTTGCTCAGGTTTTATTTTTGGCTTAACCACAGGCGCACAATTCATCGAATCAGGTAAACATCAAAAAGTATTGGTTGTAGGTGGCGATAAAATGTCCTCTATCATCAATTATGAAGACCGTACCACTTGTATCATTTTTGGCGACGGCTGCGGATGCGCTTTACTAGAGCCTAACGAAGAAGGTTTCGGTATACAAGATTCGATCTTAAGAAGCGACGGTTCAGGCGGTAAATATCTGGGCATGAAAGCAGGCGGTTCTGTAAAACCTGCTACGCATGAAACTATTGATGCCAAAGAACACTTCGCTTACCAAGAAGGGCAAACCGTATTTAAATTTGCAGTAACCAATATGGCCGATGTAGCTGCTGAAATCATGGAAAGAAACAGCCTTTCTTCTGATGATGTGGCCTGGTTGGTTCCACACCAAGCAAACAAACGCATTATTGACGCTACAGCTTCTAGAATGGGCGTTGACAGCGATAAAGTGATGGTAAACATTGAACGTTACGGAAACACCACTAACGGTACTATCCCACTTTGCTTATGGGAATGGGAAAAAGACCTGAAAAAAGGAGACAACATTATTATTGCTGCTTTCGGCGGTGGTTTTACTTGGGGCTCTGTATATTTAAAATGGGCTTATAATAGTTAATCAGTTCATTAGCTCATTAGTTCATTCAGCACTAAGCTTACACACTAATAACCAATGAACTATTGAACCAGTGAACCATTGAACAATAGACTAAAAACCTTAACTTAGTTAATCAAAATAAGACAACAATTATTTAACATAACAAAAAGAGAATGGATATTAAACAAATTCAGGAACTTATAAAATTTGTTTCTCGGTCGGGAGTGAATGAAGTTTCTCTAGAGCAAGAAAACTTCAAAATTACCATCAAAACTAACCAAAATCCAGTTTATGTAAATGCTGCCATTCCTGCACAGGCACCAGTTGCGGCGGCTCCAGCAGCGCCAGTTGCGGCACCTGCTCCAGTAGCAGCAGCACCGGCGGCTCCAGCAGCCTCTACAGCTTCAGAAGATACTTCTAAGTACATCACCATAAAATCTCCTATGATTGGTACTTTCTATCGTTCTGCAAGCCCTGAGAAACCTTCGTTTGTAAACGTTGGCGACGAAATAGGTACGGGTAAAGTGGTATGTATTATTGAAGCAATGAAGCTTTTCAACGAGATTGAGAGTGAAGTTTCTGGCCGTATCGTGAAGATATTGGTAGACAACGCCTCACCTGTTGAGTACGACCAACCTTTATTCTTAGTAGAACCTATTTAATTAGCAAATTAATCAATTAGCTAATCGGCTAATTAAAGAGAAATTATGTTTAAAAAAATATTAATTGCCAACAGGGGCGAAATCGCTTTGCGTATTATCCGTACCTGTAAGGAGATGGGCATAAAAACCGTTGCGGTTTACTCTACTGCTGATAGAGACAGCTTGCACGTACGTTTTGCTGACGAGGCCGTTTGTATTGGTCCTCCGCCAAGCAAGGATTCTTATTTGAGCATCCCTAACATTATTTCTGCTGCGGAATTAACCAATGCAGATGCCATACACCCGGGTTACGGCTTCTTGTCTGAAAACGCTAAATTTTCTTCAGTTTGCCGCGACTATGGGATTAAATTTATTGGTGCTACGCCAGAACAGATCAATAGCATGGGCGATAAGTCGTCAGCTAAAGAAACTATGAAGAAAGCTGGAGTCCCAACCATTCCAGGTTCAGAGGGTTTATTGGAGAGTGTGAGTGAAGGGATTAAATTGGCGAATGAAATTGGCTATCCCGTAATTCTAAAAGCTACTGCTGGTGGTGGTGGCCGAGGAATGCGTGTAGTTTGGAAAGATGAAGAATTTGAAAATGCTTGGGACAGTGCACGTCAAGAATCGGGTGCCGCTTTTGGCAACGATGGTCTTTATTTAGAAAAATACATCGAAGATCCACGCCACATCGAAATCCAAATTATTGGTGACCAATATGGTAAAGCTTGCCATTTGTCGGAAAGAGATTGTTCTATCCAACGTCGTCACCAAAAATTGGTGGAAGAAGCCCCTTCTCCTTTCATGACTGACGAATTGCGCCAGAAAATGGGAGAAGCAGCGATTAAAGGTGCTTTGGCAGTAAGTTATGAAGGTGCTGGAACTATTGAGTTTTTGGTAGATAAGCACCGTAATTTCTACTTCATGGAAATGAACACTCGTATCCAGGTAGAACATCCGGTAACGGAAGAGGTCATCAACTTCGATTTGATCAAAGAGCAGATTAAAGTTGCAGCCGGCATTCCTATTTCTGGCAAAAACTATACGCCTGATATGCATGCGATCGAGTGTCGTATCAATGCGGAGGACCCTTTCAATGGTTTCCGTCCTTCACCGGGCAGAATTACCAATTTCCACTCTCCAGGTGGTCACGGGGTTCGTGTAGACACACACGTGTATGCTGGTTATCAAATTCCTCCTAACTACGATTCGATGATTGCAAAGCTGATTTGTATTGCGCAAACCAGAGAGGAAGCCATTTGCACCATGGAGCGTGCTTTGAGTGAATTCGTAATTGAAGGAATTAAAACAACTATTCCATTCCACTTGAAATTAATGAAAGACCCTAACTTTAGAGCTGGTAATTTTACTACTAAGTTTATGGAGACTTTTGATTTCTCGGAATAAGAGATATTGATTTTTCAATGAAAATGCTTCGACAGATTGTTGGGGCATTTTTGTTTTAGGGTGTTTTCGTTTTTTGAACCACCTTAGAACATCTAAGCATACGGGAATCTATAAAACTAAATATTCTTAAATGCCTCAGATTGTAGTATAATCAAATCGATTAATTGACCCATCTAATACATCTAAGGGCACACCCTTGCATACCGCTCATAAAAACTAAAATGTTCTAAAATGTCTAAGGTGGTAATAACTAAATAGCTTTTCACTTTCAACTATCAACTATCAACACTACCTTTACACCAATTAAATATGCAGGGATTAGTCATTAAATCTACAGGTAGTTGGTACCAAGTATTTGCCGAAGATGGCCATACTTATTCTTGTCGTATCAAGGGTAAATTTCGTATTAAAGGTATACAGACCACCAACCCTATTGCTGTTGGCGATCAGGTAGATTTTGAACTGGAACCCAATGCCGATACTGGGGTAATCAACCATTTACACGACCGCAAGAATTACATTATTCGTAAATCGATTAACCTGAGCAAGCAAACACAGATCATTGCCGCCAACTTAGACCAGGCATTTTTGATTGTTACTTTGGCTTCTCCTCGTACTTCCCTAGGTTTTATCGATAGGTTTTTGGTTACCGCCGAAGCTTACGACATTCCCACTTGCTTGATATTCAACAAGCTTGATATTTATAGTGATGAAGGATTAGAGATATTAGCGGATTACAAAGCCATTTACGAAAATATTGGCTACTCCTGCTATGAAGTTTCCGCTTTGCAGGGCACCAATATCCCGCAGATAGAAACTTTATTGAAGGATAAAGTGACCTTATTTTCTGGGCATTCGGGGGTAGGAAAATCGAGCTTGATCAATGCCATTTTGCCCAACTTTGATTTAAAGACTGGCGAAGTAAGCGAGTGGAGCGATAAAGGCCAACATACCACTACCTTTGCCGAAATGCATCAACTTCCTTTTGGTGGCTATCTGATTGATACACCCGGCATTAGAGAATTGGGCATTGTAGACATTGAAAAAGAGGAACTGAGCCACTTTTTTGTAGAAATGAGGGAAAGGCTTAACCAATGCAAGTTTAACAACTGCAGGCACATTAACGAGCCTGACTGTGCCATTATCAAAGCAGTTGAGGAAGGCGAAATAAAACCTTCACGCTATGATAGCTACCAGAGCATCTATTTTGGAAACGATACGAGAGCTTAAAACAGTCGTTAGTAATTAGGGGCTAGCAATCAGTTTTTGGTTTAAAACTTCCAATCTTTATTCTTATTCTTTGCTCCTTGCTCCTAAATTAAATCGGTGTAAAGCCAAATCTACCTAGTAGCAAGAGCACTGCCAACTAAACCTGATGGCAGCGTAAATCCTTTTTGTTTGAGATGCCTTTTAAAACTGCTTGTCATGCTGAGTTTATCGAAGCATGTGTTGCGATGAAAAAGATTCTTCGGCAAGCTCAGGATAACAGTGGTTGAAACAAAAAGATTTCAGCGTACAGCAGGACAAGCCTATTGATCGTTGCTTCTGTGATTGCTTTCAAATCCTTTTAAAAAATACTTCCAGACGGCTTCCCACCATAACGGCAAATGCTTTTATTTTTGTCTGAAATAAATCTGGATCGGTACGCCGGAAAAATCGAAATTTTCGCGCAACTTGTTTTCAATAAAGCGTTTGTAAGGTTCTTTAATGTACTGCGGTAGGTTACAGAAAAATGCGAACATTGGTGCTACGCCGTTAATTTGGGTGATGTACTTAATCTTGATGTATTTGCCCTTGGTTGCTGGCGGCGGATAAGCCTCAATAATAGGCAATAACACATCATTAAGCTTAGAAGTAGGGATTTTCTTCGCTCTATTCTTCTGCACTTCCAGTGCTGTTTCGATGGCTTTGAAAATACGTTGTTTGTTCAATACCGAAATGAAAAGAATTGGCACATCGGTAAATGGTTGCAATTTATGCTTGATTTGCTCTTCGAAAGCCTTCATAGTTTTCTCATTCTTATCAATCAAATCCCATTTATTGACCAACACAACAATACCTTTCTTATTCTTCTCAGCCAAGTGGAAAATATTGATATCCTGCGCTTCCAAACCCTCTTCTGCATCCAACATCAGCATCACTACATCTGCATCTTCTAGGGCTTTAATGGTACGCATTACCGAGTAAAACTCGATGTTTTCCTTTACCTTGGTTTTTTTACGTAAACCAGCGGTATCGATGAACATAAATTCATGTCCGTATTGGTTGTAATGAATATGGATAGAATCTCTAGTGGTACCTGCAATTGGTGTTACGATATTTCTGTCTTTACCAATTAGGGCATTAATTAACGATGATTTACCTACGTTTGGCCTACCTACGATGGTAATTTTAGGCAAAGTATTTTCTTCCTCAACAACGTCTTCAAAATGTTTAACAACTTCGTCCAGCAAATCGCCGGTACCCGAACCTGTCATCGAAGAAATAGTATAGATTTCGCCTAAGCCGAAGCCATAAAAAACAGAAGATTCATTTTCCAAAGCCGTGTTATCAACTTTGTTTACGACTACAAAAACCGGCTTTTTGCTCTTACGAAGCAAGTTTGCAATATCATCATCTAAATCGGTAATGCCTGTAGTTACATCAACCATGAAGATAATTACGGTAGCTTCTTCTATAGCAATCACTACCTGCTCGCGAATAGCCACTTCAAATAAATCCTCTGAATTTGCCACGTAACCACCTGTATCAATTACCGTAAATTCTTTATCGGTCCACTCAGCCTTGCCATAATGTCTATCTCTAGTTACACCGCTAAAATCATCAACAATAGCCTTACGACTTTCGGTTAAGCGATTAAACAGGGTTGATTTTCCTACGTTGGGTCTGCCTACAATGGCGATGATATTGCTCATGTTGATATACGATTTTGCTTGCCTGCGTGGCAGGCGTTTACGATTTTGGACTTTTAGGAGCTATATTTTCTTCAGAAAATCCAATTCTCGCTTTCATTCTCCTTTTTGCTAAAGGGTTTGACTTGCAAAAGTACGCTTATTTTTTGAACAATAAGGAACTTTCCACATCATTAGAAAAGAATATGCCTTGAATGACAAGGTTATTTTGGTTGTTGAAGTACTTTCATGGCTTCCGGACTTTTGATCATTCCACGAATAAGGTCAAGCGCAATAATTAACCCTACATAAACCAGGAACGCAAAACCAAAAATGAGCAATACTTTTAGGATAATTTTCCCTATTGATTGATCAGGATAAAAACCTTTGTAAAACCACACAAAAATAAAAGGCACTATCAAATTAGAGGCAGAAAAGACTAATATAAATGCACTAATATTACCTCTTAATATATATAGAATGGGATAAAGGGCAATAATGATAATTAAGGTATATAGAGAGAGTCCAAAAGCATTCATTACAATATGCTCATAATAATTTTGCCCCCACTTGCGAAATATAATTGAGGTAAAGACAGCAAAGAAAGGAATGAACAGTAGCATCAGAAAAGAGTTATAGCTCGTCATAAAGGACAGTGTCTTCGACATATCAGGAGCACCGTCAATTTTGGAGCTTGCCTCGATTAAAACTTCATTCAACCCACCAATGTTATACAAGAGTGCAGAGATACCACTCAATACAAAAGCCAATAAAATGGGTTTGTAATGGTTAACCCTATTTCCTTCAATAAAATTCCTAGCCGTTTTACCTGGATTTTTAAGGATGTTTTTTACCGAATACAGAAAGCCTTTATTGGTATGGAGCACGGAGTATTGTACTTCGTCGATAATGTACTTGCGGTCAATACGCTTATATTTTTTCTGTCCGCAGTTACCACAAAAGTTTTCGGTAATAGGAGTTTGACAATTCAAACAGTTGCTTGCCATATTGATAGGGTTGTTTTGTGCTTTCTATTGTTGGTTTATACTATTTCTTTGCTGGTAAAAAACCAAAATACAAAGGCAAAAAATAGTGTTGCAAGTATAAAAAAAAGCCACAAATAAGCCAATACTAAAACCTTAAGCTCTAAAATAAATTTAGCTTATTCTCCAATAAAAGTGGCAACTATTTAAATTAACTATCGTAACCGAAGTTTTTAAGATAATTCTTTTTGCTTCTCCAGTCTGGAATTACCTTCACGAAAGTTTCCAAAAACACTTTTGAATCAATAAACTTTTCAATGTCCTTGCGGGCTTCCATGCCTACCTTTTTTAAGCTGGCACCGCCTTTACCAATCAGGATGTTTTTTTGCGAATCCCGCTCTACAATAATTTCGGCACTTATTCTTGTCAGATTATCTTCTTCTTTAAAGGCAGTAACTATTACCTCGGTACTGTAGGGAATTTCTTTTTGATAGTTGTTAAAGATTTTTTCCCTAATAATTTCCGACACAAAAAAGCGCAAATGCCTATCGGTTAAATCTTCTTTATCGTAATAAGCTGGGTGCTCTGGTATTACTTCCAGAATCAACGGCAATAGGCCTTCTAAGTTATAACTATGCAATGCCGAAATGGCGAAAACGTGCATTGGGTTCAATTTCTCTTGCCAGTAATTCATTTTTTCCAGCACTTGTTCTTGGGTCGCATTATCTACCTTGTTGATCAGCACCACTAAAGGAATAGTAGTATTGGCAATTTTTTCAAGTACATCGTTTTCATCATGGCGCTCGTTAATATCGGTCACAAAGAAAATCAGATCGGCATCCTGCAAGGCACCGCCTACGGCAGTCATCATCGAATCTTGTAGGCCGTATTTAGGTTTAATGATGCCTGGTGTATCAGAAAATACAATCTGAAAGTCATCTTCGTTTACAATACCCAATATACGATGGCGGGTAGTTTGCGCTTTTGGGGTAATGATCGATAGCTTTTCTCCTACCAATGCGTTCATCAGCGTTGATTTTCCCACGTTTGGCTTTCCTATAATACTTACAAAACCTGCTTTATGTGCCATATATACTTTTTTTAAAAAAAATTTGCGTTACAAAGAAACGAATTATATCTTTGCATTCCAATTCGGAAACAAGCTGTGTAGGATTAGGCAGCAAAAAAGTTGAATTGTTTATAGTGCGGGGTGGAGCAGTTGGTAGCTCGTCGGGCTCATAACCCGAAGGTCGCACGTTCGAGTCGTGTCCCCGCTACCAAAGTAAATTTACAAATGTAGATTTACGATTTACGAAGGATTTTAATCGTAAATCAAAAAAATTGAAAGATGGAAGAAACAAGATTAGCATTTGCTTAGCAATTGTAAATCCTAAATTCTAAAATCAATTTGGCCCGTTCGTCTAGGGGTTAGGACGCCAGATTTTCATTCTGGAAACAGGGGTTCGATTCCCCTACGGGCTACTTACCAAAAAGGCTGTAAATTAAGTTTACAGCCTTTTTTGCATTATATCTTTTCGCAAGGTGAAGGGTAGTTTTCAAAAAGCCATCACTTCTTCAAAATTCTCTATGTAATTCTCTTCTGTGCGTGTCCTATTTTTGGAAGAATTTTTGTGGCGTATTTCCGCATTTAACTTCCTATGAATAAGCATTATCACCTCATTTTCAGGGAAAATCCTCTGAATATTAAAAATGTCACCAAAAATGTGCCCAAAACCTGCATGTATCCACTCAAATCGGCTACAGAAGTTTTAGCCTATAAATTTGAACAGGCCACGCTTCTCCAACAAAAATGTTGTTTCGAAAATTTTCTGGTAGAGTCCTTTCAACTGGACACTAACGTACCATTTAGTATTGGGTACGAACTCCTGGCACCCCGTATTTTCTTCACCTTTGTAGCCCACAATGATATTGCATTTACAACAGGCCTTAACCAGCCCACGGTACAGGTAAAAGCAGGGCATTTTTATCTTTCTACCGAACTAGAGGGCTACTATGAAGTACATTGCAAGGCTGGCAAATCGGTACTGATTGCCGTATCGGTACGCCCACAATGGCTCATGAAAGTAGCCAAGGATTATCCTATTCTGAATGAAACGGTTCAGCACCTGCTCAGCTCTGAGGCCCAGTTTGAGGTGCTTCCCCATTGTAGGATTGATCGACAAATCCATCAATGGCTGTTTGAGGTACGAAAGTTTTCACACCAAAATAGCTTTGCCGAAGAGCTATACCTTTCCTCCCGTTTAGTAATGGGACTGGCCCATTATGAAGCACTACTGAACAGCAGCACCGCAGGCAAGGTGTACCGCATTAAACAATATATAATGCAACACTACACCAATCCGGAGCTAAACCTAAACGACCTGCTCCACAACATTGGACTGGAGAACAGGACCGCAGCACGCTGGTTCAAAAAAATATATGGCATGACCATGCGTAGCTATCAAATGTGGATAAGGCTTAATAAAGCTCACCACTTGATCAACAGTGAGCAAATGTCCATAAGGCAGGTGATAGGTAAGGTTGGCTATCTTAATGCCAATTCATTCCGAAAAGCCTATCGGAAGTTTCTTGCCCAAAAGAGGGACTGAAACGACAGCTTGCCCTTAAATTTTTATAAATTTTGTCGTTTTGGCTATTTCCCAGCCCATGCTTTGCCCCGAAATTTGTAGGCCAAAGGAGCCTAAAATATGCAAAACCCAGTGGAGGCAAGCATCAATACCAGCGACCAAGGCAAAACCTATACCAGCAAGCAGAAACCAAGGTATTGCCGCTTTCCCATCATGGGCCTCCCTTTTCGCGTGGTAGAACATCAAAGCTGTCAAATGTGCACACAAGAAATCGAATGCTTTGAGAACCATCTTCAATTGGTAGAAATCCAGGTCCATAGTGAAATTGAACTGAAGCTTTCGACGCATAAAGCCCATATTTTCCTGGTCATCATGATTGAAGGCTTCTTTCGCTATTATAACCAGAACACCATCTCTTTCTATAATTTACCAAAGGCCATGTACATGGCCTATTGCCCCCGCACCCAACTTTTTCTGCGTGTGGGCCAGGGGAAGCACAGCATTTTGGTGATATCCATCAACAGCGATTGGATATTGGACATAGGGCAAAAGAAACAAAAACTAGCGCCTATGATCGAACACCTTTTGCAAGAGCGTCAAGAGACCATGGTATTGCCCATGTGCAGGATCACCAAATCGATACAGGAACTGTTAGAAAACGTTAGGCTCTCCAACTGCGATACGCTCAAGCGCAAAGCGCAAATTGTTGTCATGCTTGCTGAAATGGTGAATAACTATCATGAGCTCTTAGAAAAAGATGCCGTTATTAAAAGCCAGCTATCTGCGCATATGGCCAACCTGATCCACAGCTACGTAACGCAAAATCTGATCAAGGGAAATGAAATAACAGCGCAAAAAATAGCAGACCATATCGGAATATCCATATGGAAAGTACGTGAATATGCACATCTGATTTTTGGTCAATCGTTGCACAAGCACATTCTCAACCTAAGGATCATGAATGCCTCTCAACTATTAACCTCAACCAACCTATCGGTAAGTGGCATAGGCCTCATGGTAGGTTTTGCCAGCGATTCGCATTTCTACAAAATTTTCAAAAAATTTTTCAAGCTATCTCCTCAAAACTTTAGAGACAGGCACCAAAAAACAACAGGTCTTTAAATATCACCACCCATTTGTGAAGAATTTCAAAAACAGCTATTTCCTTAGTTAAACCGTAAATGACAGCAGTGGGGAATTCGTTGAGTTCCGAAAATAATTACTCATAAAGCACTGATAACAAGCATATATATGTGTCGATTGCTCCTATGGCCTATAGCCCGCTAAACTTAATGTAAAGTAGGATTTTGGCTTTCAGGAATTTTACTAAAGCCTGATTTACTCCAGTTGCCTTAGCCGAAAAGGCCAAGCCCCAAGGGTTAGTTAACTACTTTTTTGAACGTTCGTTGTCTATCTTGTCGCTCTAAAAGAATTAATTTTTGATCTGACAGATAAACTACGTGGTCTATTATAATTTCATAATACTCACCATTTTTGTCTTTTTTTGCATGTCCTCTTGAAATCAGATCTCTTGAGGCAAAATCATACGGCTTAGTATAATATAAAAGATGTACTATCGCCTTTTTATCATTGTCAAAGTACCACTTCCCTTTATCAATATTTTCTGGTGTAAACTGCTTTGAATAGGTATAGTCACTATTATAGATCACTAAAGGGCCATCTGGAATCTCATATCCAAATGGATGTCTGATTGTATCAACTTTTTTATTGTCTTTATCTCTTAGTTCAACAAATTTCCAAGTACCTACCAATTCCTTTTTCAAGCTATCAGTATTCAAGGTTTGTCCAAACGACGTTAAATTTAGAATAACCGCCAGCACTAAAAAAAGTCCAGATCTAAATATTGCTGCTTTAATTTTCATCCGTTTTAATATAGCGTTTTCGGTAATAGTCAATAATCCTTTTCTATTTAATGGTTGCAAATCATCTCATTAATCCCTGATATTTAGAATATCGTCTCTTCTTTCGCTTCAATTCTTTTTCTGGCAAATAAAGGTAATCAGAAAATTGTTTAACAATACCAGTTAAGAGCACGATAAATTTAGTTCCATTAAATTTCTATTTGGGAGCACAAATTACGAAATGCTAATCAAACTCTTTAGCTAACACATATACTAATTATACATTTAGGGAAACCCTTCCATAAAAAGAATCTTCCATGTTTATCATATTTCTATTTTTTTAGACCTAAGCACGAGTATCGGCGTCATAAAAACATTGATGAAACAGGCCTAAATAATACTGAAACTACAAACCGATAAATTATAAAATGTAATGATCAGCAAGAAATCCTAATCATTACATTAAGGTATGCGAATTAGGGATTAATCTGTAATGGTTAACCTAACCCCTGGGGCATTACTTGCTGCACCAAAGCCCGTAATGGTTTCGCCAACTACTGGTATAATTTTCCAAAGGCAAAATTCTATACCGCCCGGCAATTGTACGGTAGTGTGTGCTTCGCCTCCGCTCGGAATATCATGCAATATACCGGTGGCTACCCTATTGGAATCATTGTCCTTTACGGCAATTTCTGCTACCCTAAAATCCACAGAAGATTCATTAATGACCGAAATACTAATGGGGTAAAATGCCTTGTTGCCTTTGTTGGCACTCTCTGCCAACGAAAATTTAATTTTTGTTTCTTTACTTTCCATCTTCTTTTTGATTGTTATGAATAAAATATTGAGCCTTTAGTTTTACCTACATTCTTTAAAAGCGCATACCCAAACTTAGTTGCATAACCACTTAGCTGCAATACCAAAAAACCTGTATTTTACTGACCGTAAGACGTTTAAAACAACAGACTATCTACAAATAGAAATGGGTATGGTGGTATCCATACTTTCCTTATCCAAATCTCGGGAAACATGGCATTAGCCCCCAATCCCATAAAAATTAAAATATTTTTGCAAAACAAACCTAAACTTCTACCTTTGCAGACCAATCGGTCAAAAGGCCAAAAAATTGGCCCGTTCGTCTAGGGGTGAGGACGCCAGATTTTCATTCTGGAAACAGGGGTTCGATTCCCCTACGGGCTACTTAAGGAAACAACATCACACAGTTGTTTCCTTTTTTTATGCCCATAAATATCTACAGCACAAACAGTTAAACACAGCTTTGTTTTAGTTCGATTTTCTCCAATAAAATACTATTGTAATTCTGTTCGTTTGATTAAAAGTATGCTCTAAATATCTTTAGGAGCCGTTTTTACTCAGTTCGATTTCCTCTTAACGATTACCCCGTTTCTGACTTTCCTCATTCCTATTGTAGGTTTTGGCAATTACATACAGAAAGTCCAATATTACAGCAGCTTCCTCCTCACTAACCTGTACATCATTTTGCCTCAAAATTTCCACAGCCTTTTTCGGCGATATTCTTTTATCTATGAAACGCGGTGCTCTATAAATAGTATCTTCCATCTCAAACAGATATAGGGTTACTTCTTAAACAATAATATCTTTGATAGGGCTTCACCTAGCCCCAGGGAAACACGGCCAGCATGGATATCGATTCCAACAGGGGGCATAAGGCTCACCAACTGCTTTTTGTCGGAAGCCTCCATATCAAGGTAGCCTCCAAAAACATCAAGTGAGGACCTGTCCCCAAGTACGGACTGTCGGTCCATGAACCTCAGTTTCGCGTCGAGGCTGCCCAGTTCTTTTTTTACCCCGTCTGTCAGGACCAAACATTCTTTTTTTATCTCCTTAAAATCATCAAACTTGAGCTTGTCCGCAACAAATAATTTTCTTGCCTTTGAAAGCATGGCTTCCTGTTCATCAAGTTGCCTAAGCAGAATCCTTCTATCCCTTAAACAATCCTCCCTCTGAGTCCCCACATTTATATCCTCTATTACAAGGCTGAATAACCCTAAGGCTTTTTTGGAAAGTACCAGTCCCTGCAAACCGCTGTCGTAGCTGTTATTGAGCAGTTCAGCATTGGCCCTTACCTTGCAGCTGCCCGAACAGTGATAATAGGGATATCTCTTCGAGGAGCCACGCGAAAAACTTCCTCGAAGCTTCCGGCTGCAGACCGGACAGAAAAGGTATCCCTTCAAAAAGAAGGTCGTCTTCAGCTCTTCTGTTTTACTACTGGGTTTCCTATTCGTATTGATGATATCCTGTACCTCGAAAAAAAGAGCTTCGGAAATCAAGGGTACATGAAGCCCCTTGACCATCTTTAATTCCCCTGAAGCTGTCTGTATTCTTATCAGGCCACAATAAGCGGGGTTGCGTATCAGTTTTGCAAAGTAGGAGCGTGAACAGCGCAGCCCTCTTGCCTGGGCCATCCTCCTGACCTCCTCGATCTTAAAACAATTTTTGGCAAGCTGTTGGAAAACCCATCTTATGGCAGCGGCCTCGGGTTGTTTCTGGGCAATATATTTTTTACCGTCCAACGCTGCCAGGTTGATGTATCCTAGCGGGGCCTTGTTTGGATACCCACCGAGCAGCTTTGCCCTCCGTATGCCGTTTGCCGTATTCAACGCCCTCCTGGTATTCTCCGCTTCTGGGACGGACAGATATACGGCGAGCATTACCGAGCTTTCCGGGATGGAGAAATCAATTGGCTAATCGATCGCCATCGGCATAGCCTTATATTTTCTGAGTATGCCGATCATTTCGTAGGCATATTCTATGTTGCGGCTGAACCGGTCCCATTTGATGAAGAGTATGTTTTTTTCTGGAAATCGATCACCTCTTATGGTCGCGATCATCTTTTTCCATTCTGGCCTATTGAAGTTCTTTGCGGAAAAATCTTCTCGATAGATTCCCTTTACCGCTATACCATAATGATCACAGTGTTTTAATAGCCGATCCTCCTGCTCCGGAAGGGAATAGCCTTTTCTTTTTTGTTCATCCGTACTGACACGAACATATAGATAAGCTGACTTCATAGCATAATTTACTTGTCCATCTCATTATCTAACGAAAAAAGATCTAGAAGTGTACAAATTGGATAAAGCAGCAAGTCAAATATATTCCTAAAAGAAAATTCGTAAATAAATTTATCAAGCTTATTTAATTCAGGCTGGCCAAAATTCTTTGCCTAATATTCCTCATTGTATCTGCTTTAACTTCAATAATATCACACTCAAAATATTTTATAGCTGACCCGATGTTCAGGTAAGGAATAGCATTTTTTTGTTCATCTGTGTTCAAACTGGCGTATAAGAGCTGTCTCTATACTCTAAAATGCATAGAACTTATTTTAAGTCCATTTCTTTTTGAAAGAAAATAATTACATTGTTAAAGACTTACCTAGGTCTTCTAAGATAAAGTCTCTAACAAGGAAATAATTTATAAATTCATCCAGAAAATTTAACACAAATACATTTGCCCAATTTACATGAATAACAAATAAAAATATGATAACATTTAGCTCATTTATTTTTAAATCGAACAAGCACTAGTTAATGTCCCAAAAGAATAAAAGTAACATCTACAAATCAAAGCTAGGAATGCTTGTTCAAGGAAATTCCATTGAATTACTTGAGAACGACAAAGAAATTTCTGCATTAAAAGGTAAAGTAAATCTTATAGTAACTTCTCCTCCGTTTCCTTTGAATAATAAAAAGCAATATGGGAATGAAAAAGGAGAAGAATATAAGGATTGGTTTATAAAATTAGCTCCAATATTTTCTGATCTTTTGGCCGATGATGGTTCATTAGTTATAGAAATTGGTAATGCGTGGGAACCAGAAAGGCCTGTTCAATCCCTATTGCATTTAGAATGCCTTTTAGGAATGGTTAAACATCCTGAAGCTAATTTAAGATTAATCCAGGAATTTATCTGCTACAATCCTTCAAAGCTGCCTTCACCAGCTCAATGGGTAACCGTAAATAGATTCCGAACTGTAGATAGCTATACACACGTTTGGTGGATAGCTAAAAATGATTTTCCTAAAGCAGATAATAGCAAAGTATTACGCCCTTACAGTAAGAGTATGGAGCAGCTGCTTAAACGACAATCGTATAATTCAGGTAAACGACCATCAGAACATCAAATCAGCGAAGCAGGATTCTTAAAGGATAATGGCGGTAGTATTTCCCATAACTTTTTTGAAATGGAGGCTCTAGATGAAAAACGCGAAGTAAGATTACCGCATAGTGTATTGAGTTTTTCAAACACTAATTCTAATGATTATTTTCTTAAAACTTGCAGAGAGAAAGGAATTACACCGCATCCTGCAAGGATGTCTGGTGGACTGGTAAACTTCTTTATGCAATTTCTGACAGATGAGGGCGACCTGATCTTGGATCCATTCTCGGGAAGTAATACTACTGGATATTGTGCTGAAAAATTAAACCGCAAATGGATATCATTTGAAGTTAAAGAGGATTATATAAAGCAAGCTGTTATCAGGTTCAGCGAACCCGATTTAAAATCTCAATTAAAAGCGTTGTAAAATTATGGAAAGCCTAAGAGACGAATTTGAAAAAATTGCTAAAACAGACATTTTTGAAGTTGCCAAAGATGCTAAGAATTTTGTAGGAAATCCCTTTAAAATAGACTATGACAAAACAAGTTTATTGACATGTGATGATTGGAAATATAAGGTTGGAGGCATTGCCCAGGGTTGTTTTCTTTTAGCATTTTATGAAAACGATTTTGGAGAAGAGATTGTAAATGAAGCATTACTATTAAGGGCATTGAGACCTACTGCTATTCCAAGCGATAATGGTGTGATCAGTTCGAGAATAGAATATTTTAAAGAAGAACTTAAAACAGCTGGGAAGAACAGGCAAATTGATCAATTCACCCGATTTGAATTTAGCTGCTCAGGCATGGAATGTTCTATACTTGGTACATTTTATAAAACATCGGGAGGGAAAGTTGAATTTGGTGCAGATCTGGAAAATTTTTATTCTCCGCACTTATACAAGGTGTACAAACCTTCGGGTAAATATCTTCAATATATTGTAAACTTACGGGATGATGATGGCCCTTTAAAGCCCGATTCCAATTTTCAGATAGGAGAAGTCCGTTACAGTTCAAGCCGGAAAAATCATTCTGAAAATGCAGGTACGGATGAAAAGGTTTATATGCATACCAAAGATATACTTGGAAAAAGAACAGCTTTGTTTGGCATGACCCGGACCGGTAAATCGAACACGGTTAAAAAATTAATTGAGGCTACCCAGGAGCTTTCAAATAAAGTAACAACAAATATTTCATCAGGAAGCTTTGAGAAAGATATAAATCCGTATAATGAAAATGAAATCCCCAAATCAAAAGTGGGACAAATCATTTTTGACATTAATGGGGAGTACGCAAATAAAAATTTGCAAGATGGTACTGCAATCTTCGAAAAGTATAAAGATAATGTGGTTCGATATAGCGTCTTAGAGAAGGTAGGATTCGAAGTATTGAAAATTAACTTTTACAAAGATCTTTCATCTGGACAGGAATTAATGCGAGGATATTTTAAGCAATTTGGGAAACAATCTGACTACGTGGAGGATTTTTTAGGCGTCAATCTTGAAAAAGAAGGAGAATTACAAGGAGGTGAGAAGATCAGGTATGAAAGAAAAATCGCTGCTTATAAGTGTTGTCTGAAATTAGCTGGTTTTTTATTGTCAGGAACAAACAAGCTCTATTTTGATGGACGCAAAGAGATTAATGACCAGGTAAAAGAAGGTGGAATTGATCCTAAAAAAGGTGTTTCGTATGATGAAGCAATCACCTGGTTTAGCCAGGTTTGGAAAAATTATGAAGAATGGGATTATTTAAAACAATATGACTCTAAAAATGGGAAGCCTTGGGCAGATAATGATCTAAAGGCCATCTTAAGGTTTTTAACCCAATATAGAAGCCCGGGAGAAAGAGGCCCGGTAAATAGTTTTATAAAATTACGCCCATTAACAAAGTATCATACAACTTCTGAAACGGAATTGTTCGAGGACAATATTTGCAAACTTGTTAAAGCGGGAAAAATAGTAATTGTAGATTTATCTCAAGGAGATCCTGAAATCCAAAATTTATATTCTGAAAAAATTTGCCGGGCAATTTTTAATTCATCAATGAGTAATTTCATTGATGCCAAGCCAAACAATTTTATACAATTCTATTTTGAAGAAGCCCATAATCTCTTTCCTAAAAAGGACGACAAAGATCTGAGCCAGATCTACAATAGGATCGCTAAAGAAGGGGCCAAACTTAATTTAGGAATGGTGTACGCGACGCAGGAGGTAAGCTCGATCAGTTCAAACATTCTTAAAAATACACAAAACTGGTTCATAGCCCACTTAAACAATGAGGATGAAGTGAAAGAGCTACGTAAATTCTACGACTTCAGCGATTTTGCAGATGCTTTGATCAAGTTTAGTGCAAAGAATGATAAAGGATTTGTCCGGATGAAAACCTATTCCAATCCTTTTGTTGTTCCTGTACAAATAGGCCTTTTTAAATAACGGATTATGTCAAATGATCATGCAAATAGCAGTTTTGAACGGGGCAGCCTGATAGCTCATAGTTATATTATTAACGATGAAGAAGTAAAGCAATACCTGAACAGTTGCGAGATTCCTGTTGAGGCAGAAGACGTACATCTGAATGAAAGCCTTCAACATGTTATTGTATATCCGGAAAAAAATACAATTGAATTTATTGTTGCTGTTGATGGAGAAAGTACAACCATCCCGGTAAAAAAGAGCTTTCCTTCTTCATTAATCACTTTCTTTCAATTTGGTTCTCTTCTTATAAAAGGCTCTGATCTGGATGAGATGGAAAAGAAGCCGTTTGTGTCTCCTTCTGATATCAATAAACTGAAGAAAATAGAACGTGAAAAGTTTGTGCTCCCCACAAAAAATGTTGCATTAAAAAAGGGGATTGATTTCAGAACCACGGTTAGAGAAGCTATTCACGAATTTTTCAAAAAAAAACATTCAGGAACTACATCTATTCTTGAAACTTTATACTGGTTCCTATTTGAAAAATATAACCCTTCTTCAACAAAAAGTGATTATAAGCTTTCCCAGTGCCCCCATTGCGGAACAAATCATATTGTTTTAAATAAAGACAAAATAGACTTTAAAAATTATTCCTGGAATTGTACACACGATAAATGTGGTAAGGAAATATTAATTACTGATGTATTCCGGCTGTTTGAGAAAGTTGATGACAATGCAGGAGCGACTGGCATTATCACTTACCTGGAAAGCGTTACAGAAAGTTTTCTTACACTTCATTCGATTAAAAGATTATTGGAAATTGAAGATGGATTGGTAGATCGCTTTTTATTTGTAAAAGATGGACCTTTAAGTTTTGGCGGAGAAACTGCTAATATGCATAAACCCATGCAGGCATTGCTGACTCATCTTAATAAGACCAATAAGATCAACCTGGTTGGAGTTGAAACTTCCGGTGCTTTTGTAGATCATGCCAGGCAGATCAAAGACAAACTAAATCCTGGCCAGGTTTTTTTACTAAACAACGAGCATATCTACACTTATATACAAGTGGGCGACCACAAACAACAGCAGTATGGAAGTACATCATATTACAGTGGGAAATTTATTTATAAATCATTTGATGGAAGAGTGTATGTTTTAACATTACCTGTTGAGAACCACAACACATATTACAACCAGCCGGAATTAACTGATTTGAAAAATATCCAGGAAATACTCATGAATATTGATAAACTAAGATGTGATATATACGAAAATGCATTAATTCCTGTTGCTGTTGCCAATAAACTTATTTCATTAACGAATTATCCAAGTTCTAACATACTGGAGAAATTTGCTAAAAGATCTATAGGAAGATGATTAAGATAGAGAAACAAAAAGCCCCCGACTATCTAAGTTCTTCAATGATTAACCTGGCTGTTGAGAAGCTGGAAGAGTTCTTCGCATCTAAAAACAGAAGCCAAAAACGATATGACTGGCCTTTTAACAGAGAAATAGATAAGGAGCTTAAGAAATATCTGCATGAAGCATTCCATGGAAAATGTGGCTATTGTGAAACGAAAATTGAATATCCCGATCTTGGAGCGGTTGACAGATACAGGCCCAATAATGGAGTAAGAGATCAAAATGAATATCACCAGGATTTATATTGGTGGCTAACATTTGAGTGGGACAACCTGGTTTATTCCTGTAAAGAATGTAACCAGTTTAAGGGAAATTATTTTCCAATAAAAGGAAGACGTGCATTGAATGAAAATGATGATTATGAAAGTGAACATCGAATGCTTTTGAACCCATACTTGGATGAACCTGAGAATCATTTAACATATGAATATACTGAGCATGGTCGTATTGATGCCTTAACAGAAGAAGGTAATCAAACAATTGAATTATTGCGCTTAAACAGAACTGACCTGATAGAAGGAAGGCAAAGAGCAAGAAGGGACCTATTAGATGAGGTAGAGTCTTTGATCAATGGAAGTCAGGTAAAAAATGAAACACTTAAAAGGCATCTTGCTAATATATATGAGCTGGAAGATCCTGGGATAGAATTTTTATCCTATAAAAAATGGGTGTTGCTTAATGAATTAGAGACGACACCTTTTTTAGGACAGATCTTGAATCTCGAAGATTACCAGCATGACGAGGACTGGATTGAAAAGATTGCAATTCCGGCAAAAGAAATGTTTTCAAAAAAAGATGTGCTGGTTAGCGATTATTTTCCAATTGAATACATTCACATCAAAAACTTTAAATCCATCGCTGATCTGAGAATTGATTTTAAAGAAGATGAATTAAATAAAAAATCATGGTTGTTCTTGCTTGGGGAAAATGGGGTTGGGAAAAGCTCAATTCTTCAGGCAATTGCAGTAGGGCTAAAGTTGGATAGAAAACTTATTAATGAAGATGCAATTCGTTCTCTTATTAAGAAACGAAAACAAACCTCTGAAATTCTAATCAAAGAAAGGAATAGTGATAATATTATCCATACTAAACTAGTGCGTAAGACTGGTACGGTAGAGCAATCAGGTAATTTTAATTCCTACTTAATTGGTTATGGTTCATTAAGGCTTTCTGTTGATGAGATTGAAAATAGCTCTCCAAAAGACACCTCAAAAATGAGCTATCAAAATTTATTCAAGCCTACCAATGCTTTAAATGATGTAACCAAATGGTTGAGGTCAATACATAAAAACGATATTGATTTCTTTAATCGCATAGCTTTTTCTATTAAACAATTATTACCACACGATAAACCCGATACTGATCTTTCCATAAAGAATGGCGAAATAGTGCTAGGTGATTCTGAAACTTTATTTGCTGAATTAAGTGACGGTTATAAAAGTACTATTACTTTAGCTATTGATATCATGATGAAACTCTCTGATGCACAATCAGACATGGATAAAATGTCTGGAATTGTGTTAATTGATGAGTTGGGCAACCAGTTACACCCAAGGTGGCAAATGAGGATCGTAAAGCAATTGCGGAAGGTATTTCCTAATATTAACTTTATTATTTCTACTCACCATCCCCTCTGTTTAAGAGGTGCGGAAAGAGAAGAAATTTTACTGCTCAGGAATTTAGATAATGAGGTTGTTACCAATACTGAATTACCTGATCCTGCTACTTTAAGGGTAGATCAAATCCTAGCTTCGGAGTTCTTTGGCTTAAGCAGCCTTGTTGACCCTGAGATAGAAGCCAGGTTTAACCGCTATTATGAACTGCTGGCTAAAAACGATAAAGCAACACAAGGTGAAAAGGCAGAAATTGATCAGTTGAAAGATTTTCTCAGGAATAAGAAACAGTTAGGAGTCTCCTTAAGGGAGGAGTTAATGTACACAGTAATAGATAAATTACTGGCTGAAAAAGTGGTTTTTAATAAACAATCTTTCGACCGTAACAGCCTAAAGGAAGAGGCTGTGCAAAGAGTAAAAGAAGTTTGGAAAAATCTAAATCTTGAGGCCGATGATTAACGTTAAAAGATCAGATTGCCCAGATATTCTTAAAATTGGCATAACTCCTGAAAGCGATGGCGAATGGGAAACTAAAGACGCCATTATTTATTTTCAGGATGTTGCCAATCACCCGGAGAAATATAAACGAACAGGAAAAAGAGGAAAAAAAAGAGTTGAGCAGGGATATACCATATACTCTGATAAAAGTGTTAGAAAGCTACTTATAAAAATGTTTCATGGAAAGTGTTCCTACTGTGAAAGCAAAATCACAGCAATTTATAATGGTGATATAGAACATTTCAGGCCGAAAGGAGAAATTAAAGATGTTAATCCCTCCAAGCCTGGGTACTTTTGGCTAGCTTCAGAATGGGAAAATTTATTATTTGCCTGTCCATTCTGTAATCAAACGAATACACATGAGTTCAGAAATGGAAATAATATTGAAGAAGCAGTTTTTGGGAAACTGGATCAGTTTCCTTTAAATACAGAAACGCATCGTTTAAAATATACGCACGGCCTAATTTATTTTACAGATAGTGCAAGTTATAACCAAGCTTTTGAGCGTGAAGAATCCGAGAGGTTATTATTGAATCCTTGCAAGGATGATCATATTGAAAGATACTTCAAGTTTGATGATAATGGTGCCATTATTTCGAATGACGGGTTAACTGTTCTTGAAGAAAAAAAAGCCCGAACCTCAATCCTCACCTACGCGCTACACAGGTTACCACTAACATTAGCCCGGGAAGAAAAGATCTTACAAATAAAAGCTCAGATCCGCAGAGTGGAAATTGCCGTAAAAAACTATAATGACCATCTAGCTTCAACTGACGAAAAAAGGATATGGTTTGAAGGGATTATGAGAGAAGAAATGAAAATACTGAGAAAATTTAAAGATGCTGATCAAGAATATTCAGGGCTAGCGAGATATATCATTGAAAAGTATTTTGATGAGGCAAATTTAATATGAAAGGAAGTTATCTGAATAAAATATTGTCTATAAATGCAAAACACGCCTTGTATAGAGAGGATGGAAAATGGTATCATAATCTCACCAAATTTCCGGGGGTATTATTTGATAAGAATGGCTATATAATATTTAATAATGAAGAGAGTTATATTAATAATCCTAAATTACAAGTAAAAAAAGATTTACATATAACGGATGGGATAGAAAGTCTTGCTAATTATGTGAAGTTTTCAAAAAGAGAAAGGGAATTAATCAACATTATTGACTTTGTAGCTGAGGATAATGAAGAGCATACAATTCGTGTTATAAGAGAAATTGAAATCATTCTTCGCAAAAGGAACTTAGTTGAGAAAATAAAAAAGCTCTACAATAGTACCTGTCAATTATGTGATACCCAAGTTGTAATTGGGGACAAAAAATATTACTCTGAAATTCATCACATTATTCCATTAGGGAAACCTCACAATGGAATTGATGCTCTAGAAAACATGGTATGTGTCTGCCCAAATTGTCACATAGAGTTAGACTTTAAAGCTATTCCATTAAATGAAAATATGTTCAAAGTAATTCGTCATACAATTTCTTCAAAAAGTATAAAATATCATAACTCGCTTTATAAGATAAAAAAGGATTCCAGTAAATAATACTATGAAAACAGATGAAATTATATCAAAACTAATAGGCAATCTGTTGGACATTCAAACAGGTGGAGAACATATTACCGTTGCTGAACTAAAAACAATTGATAAGCACGGATTGAACGAAACCATTGATATCAATACGGCTTTAGTTTCGCCAAGTCTAATTAGTAAAATAAAATCATCACATGTTAACCCTTATGTAAATCTGTCAGGAGCATACTATAGAGAAGATTATGAATATAAACCTTTATTCGCATTATACCTTTCAAAATCTTCAGGATTAAGTAAAGCAGAACCTTTGGTTGTTTCTTGGTGCTCTGGAAATCACACCACCTTCATGGTTGATCAGGGGTTTCTTAGTGCCTTTAAATTATCACCACGTTTATTGGACAGTGAAATTTTATGGGATGACTTGAAAGAACCAGAATACGATGTAGTAAAAGTCAAACCTCTTTCTGAATATGATTTCCCAACACATTCCGAAGCTTATGTAAAAGTCAATAAGGATTATTTGGAAACTTACTTAGCTTTCAGAAAGAAAGTTGCGGTACAGGTATTTACTATAAAAAGAGATATCGTAATAGACGAAGAAATCTCCACACTGCTTAAAAATAAAAAATACTTTATAGAAGAATTTAAGCAGTTCGAAATAAGGCTTACCAGATTTGACCACAAAGAGGATATAGCTCGCTTAGAAATAAATGGCTTCAAGGTTTTACTAGAAAATAGTGAGAATAATCAGGAAGAAGAAACAGTTATAGGGCATTATTGGAAAGGAATTGATGGGTTGGTAACAGAGTGGCGAGCAAGACACGAAATACCGTTTGAGTATGTATATGTTTCGGATAAAGTATTGGCAGTATATGAAGCAGACGAAGATTATGAAGTTCATCCTTTATCAGGGAGTGTCAACTATAGGAATCAATGGTCAGTAACACATTGTGATCGTGTTGGAAAAAATGCTATTAAAATTGAAATCAAAAAACTATACGAGGGTAATAGATATACGATAATTGACTATTGGAATAAATTTTCTATTCATCCATCCGAAATTATTGAAGGAGAGAATATTGCTGAAAAAGCAGAACGTCTAACTAGAAAGTTTTTTCTGTTCGGACGAATATTTACAGGTTTATTTAACCACTTATTCGAACTTAATTATTCGGCAAAAGACTTAATTGGTTTAGATGAAGAATATATTGAATATACAGGATGGTCAGAATTCCCCGAATTCAATGCTATTGCTCAACACGTAGATTTAAAATCTTTTTCCAAGGAGCAATTCATATCCCGATGTAAAAAGCTATATATTTTGTTAGGAGAAAATTTGAAAGAAAAACCTCTACGTAGAATAGTAGATATGTTGGGTTTCCCAGTTTCAGAAACTGAAAAATTAAGAAGTATAAAATTACTTGAATTGATTATAGCATATCTGAAAATGACAGACGAAAGTGGCTTACATCCTTTAGATAATAAAGAAACCATCGTAGAGAGAGTTTTAGAAATTAAAAAATTTAACGTATTAGTAGAGTTATCATCTGTGAATAGCATCAGACAGTTAGATGCTCATAAAACTAATGATTCAAAAACAAGACTTCATAAAGCGTTAGCGGATTTGGGAATACAGCCTAATGCCATTTCGAATAATTATGCGGACGCTATTTGGCAAGTTTACGACAGCGTTGATGAGATGTTTGTGGATTTGAATATGTTTCTTTCAAGTGCTTATAACTTAAAATAATTATCATGAAAAAGGTAGATATGATTCCTAATTATTACGCTTATACTTTAAAGACCAATGGAAGAGATCTATCCGAAGAACAAAGAATTCACTTTTTTAATTGCATCAATAAGATTTATCGCAATAATGATAAGTTTATATATCGTGGTGATAAAAAAGAAAAGCTATACCCAATTTATGGATTAGACAAAGAAAGTTCTGACGAACGATTTCGAGATACGTTATTCATTTTAGGAGCAAAAGCTAATATGTTTCTTACAAGACTGCCGGGTATGAACGAAATAAATATTGATGATGCAAACAGTAGTGTATTTAATATCATTTTCAAAATGCTATCAAATTTGCTAAATAGAGAATTCCCTTTTGGATTAACTAGAAAATTTGTTGGTGAATTTAAAAAGAGAGAATCAGGAGTTATTGATTTTTTCTGTAATCAATACAATGAAGATCAGTTTATTGATATTATATCCAATCTAACTACAAAACAGCAGATTATTGTACGGGATTATTATTTGGGTTTATTACATCATGTCAGTAAAAGTGAATATTATGCTTCTTCTTTTTTACTAAGTACAAGCATTGATTTTTCGCAAGCTTCTAAATTTGCATCAAGTAAAGAGGAAAAAGATAGTGAAAACCCTTTGATTATTTTTGGATGGGTGCCTTACAAATACGAAGGAGTATTAAGTGTTCCCGATTCCAGAATTCTAAGGAGGGATATTAATATGGAAGCTACTGATTTACCTATTTATGAAAAGAGTTTTTTCCCCTATCAAAAGGAAGTTACTTTAAAAGGAGGTTTATTACCACATTATCTTCTGGGTTATTTGCACAATAAAAGAAGTGAGAAAATATTTGAAATTAATCCAGCCTTATTCGATGTAAGTGATACGTGGAATGGCATAGAATTACCCGTTGATCAAAGCACATTTCATCAACGCATGCAAAATACTTTGTTTGGCCGGTACTTTACTCTTGAAAATGAAAGTAATCATTTTGGACAGATGAGAAAGCATTATTGACATTAGATTGATTTTCTTAAACTAAATGGTCGTCAACTTCTTATTTAGGTAACCACCTGCATAAGCTAAAGTGAAACTAAAAATTATAATTTTGTCGGTTACAAAAGTGGACGAAAATTTTATTCCCATTCAGTAAATCAGGTATAAATAGTATTAAGAATTAAATCTTAGACCTCTAAAGCCTAAATCCCTTTGATTTATTCTTTGTCCTCAATGCAATATTCATTTTTGGTTCTAGCTCCCGTCGTATATTTTTGAGCAATGGATCCTGATTTAGGGATGCCAATCTCACTAAATCATCAAAAATTTGGTTCGACTTTAGTACTGTTCGGGCTACCAAAAAAGAAACCAACGTAAACTACGTTGGTTTTTTGTTTTGAGAGCTGTTTCTTTAGGTAAAATAAGCGTTCCCTTTAGGCAATACCTTATATATTAGTGATAGAATATTCTTTGAGCAACTATCCGGCAACAACCAGCCTTACAAATTTTAATTTGCCATTTCGGTATTCAAATTGCCAGTTATACATAAATTCATCTTCAGAACGATAATCGGTAAACTCATCAAAATCTTTAATGATTTCTGAATGGCTCATATAGTTATAAAAAAGATGCACTTGATTGGCTTCTACCGAAAGGCCAAAAAGCTGGTTCACAAATCCATTGTCTATCGTTACCTTATGCAGTCCTTTTTCCCTGTAATAGTTAATGTCATCTAGATTAACTTTGGCCAAAACCCCTTTGAGAAGCTTATGTTCCTCCTTGTTATCAGGTTCAAACACAAACCCGAACTGTGCTTTCAGTTCTGCAATTTGATGGGCATTTACTAAAACTTTAAAGGTTTTAAGTTGCGCTACCAATGCCAAGCGCTCTGCCTTTAGTTGCTTGATCCTTTCCTGCAAAAAGTTGATGTTTCGCTTTTCTACCTCGTTATATACAATGCTTTTATTATCCTTGGCCGGTCGGTACCAATTTTGGCGCTCAAAGTATTCTTGGAATCTTTGGCTTTCAAACTGATAACCTTTTCGGGCGTAGATTTCATTGCTGAGTAGGCGTATTTCATCAAGGCTCAAGTTGGCAATTTGTGCTTGGGCAATGGGCTTGGTAGCACAAATTGAACAATCTTTGAGTGTTTGCGCACTGACAGTGGTCCAAAAGAAAGACAAGAATAAAGCGTAAATTAGTTTCATTGCATTTTCGTTTCCTTCGTGAACAAAAAAATCACGTTATTTATGGGCTATTCTCTTTATCAGTGAGGTAAGTGTAGGGCATAAAACGATAGCTGAACTATTCGTTTTTGCAAATATATTAAAAGTCACCGATTGGTGACTTTTAATATTACTATTTTTGAAAAGAGATGAACAAAACAACTACTTAAAACTAACATTGTGGCAAAGAAAACAGGAACCGTCAAAGGGAGGAATAAGGAACAGAGCAAGCAACAGTTTTTGAATACGGTAGGGAAAATCCTGAGAACAAAAGGGCATGCCGCATTAAAGGTCAATGATATTGCATTAACTGCCGGGCTAGACAAGAAATTGATTTACAGGTACTTTGGAAGCACCGAACAGCTCTTGGATGAATACCTACACCAGCAGGATTTTTGGAGCAATGTGAGCGAAGATGCCGTTTCTACCGAAATTAAGGATGGTGGACAAGAGTTTTTAACGCAAATGTTGCTGGAGCAATTTAATTATGTAGGTCAAAATAAAGCATTCCAGAAAGTATTGTTATGGAGCCTTACGGAACAACGAAAATCCTTACAAAAATTAATAGATGACCAAGAGACCAATGGCGAAGTATTATTTGAAAATATTATGGCTCCACATTTTGGCGATAAAATTACGAATTGCCGTGCGGTGCTGGCTATTTTAGTCTCTGGACTTTATTACCTCAATTTATTTACAGAAGTGAATGGCAGTAAATTTTGTGGCATAGATTTAAAAACTGAGGAAGGAAAGTCTAAAATACAAGAAGCGATTTCTTTTTTAGTGAAACAGACTTATTCATCCTTATAAAATCCAAAAAACATTTCTCTTCATTTTATCCTGCCAGTTACTCAAATAGCTGCTTTTCGCATATTTTAAAAACAAGGCTAAAGGTATGATCTGTTCAAAATTAGTTAATACCACCATTAAATCGTATCTTTGCATGACAACGAGGTTCTGTCTTGGCCTTTTCTGATTTCGTCGAATTCCATTTCTTCATTTCAGTTTTCGCTTCCAGCTTCCGTATATTTTTTATCCATCGCACATATTAACTGCAATTAGCCATACTATATAGCCAAAACTAGTTGATATTCTCTGTGCCGACAAAAAAGAAGCAGTTGCTCATTATTGGACAAAGAAATATCTACTGCTAAATATGCGACAAAAAGTGTTTGACAGAACCGATTAATCTTAGAAAGGAAAAATATGGGTGAATCGTTCGCCAAAAAAGAAAGAAACAAGAGCAAAGCAAAGAAAAAGCAAGAGAAAACACAAAAAATGATGGACCGTAAGCATGATGGTTCAAAAGCTACTTTTGAAGACATGATCGCTTATGTGGATGAGAACGGTAATTTTACTGACAAACCCGCTACCGCAGTAAGAAGCGAAATCAAATTGGAGGATATTCAGTTAGGTGCCGCTCCTATTATACCCGAAACCAAGGAACGAACAGGCACCGTTACTTCCTACGATCCGATAAAAGGATATGGGTTTATTTCAGATGACTCCAATGGAGGTAAAATTTTCGTGCATAGCAGTGGGCTTACACAGCCCATAAAAAACCATGACAAGGTAAGCTTTGAGCGAGAGAAAGGGTCAAGGGGGTATAATGCAATCATGGTTAAAAAAATTAAATAACCATCAATACTAAATGTTAGAATTCTGTAATTCTAATATTGTTTTAGATAGTTCCATAAAGCGTTATGCATAAAGGCCATAACTACAATAGGGTATGAGTTAACACATAATTCTGTTCCTTCAGTAAAAGTTAATGATACCACTTAAACCAGCAAGTAGCTCTTGCTGGTTTTTTTTTGCATTTTAAAAGAATTGTCAATATTTCCATTGGATAATCCTATGTAGCAGTATTTAAGGCTTCCATACTTTTTTAACGATTGCTTTTCCTGTGCCGGTTAATTTCATAAAGTATACTCCACTAGGGTAATTACTCAGATCAATGCTCTTTTCGCTTTCAGTAGCGGATATCTTTTGGCTTTGTAATATCTGTCCGTTGAGATTTAACAATTCTAGTTGTTGGTAGGATTGCCCCATTAAATTGACCCATACCTTACCTGTTATTACTGGATTGGGATAAACTTGGGCTTCGCTTTTTGATGATATTGAAAAGTTGACCACAATAGGTTCAAAAGCTACGAGCGTACCATCCCTATCTACTTGGCTCAATTTGTAATAATTCACACCTTTTTGCGGATTGGCATCTAAATAGTTATAAGACGAGGCAAAATCACCTTTAGATAATTGTTTACTAAGCAACACATAGTTTATCCCATTACTACTACGTTCTAAAAGAAAATAATCGTTGTTTTCTTCCGTCTCTGTTTGCCAGTTCAACTGAACGCCGTGAGCTTTGATATTAGCTGAGAAGCCAGATAGTTTAACAGGGAGTGTACTGAAATTCTCATAGGCTCCCATATCTATAATACCATTATTCACACGAGTTTGACCAGCCAAATCGAGCGCTAGATTAGCCAAATCATTATCGCCCTTATCTACAGTAAAACTACCCACAAGTGGTTTAAGACGCAAAAACTGTGCATGATTAGGATCCGTGCTTAAAAATTGAGGGTCTTCACCTACCACTATGCCATCCGTGCCATTTGTACCAATTTGTTGAGTGAGCGAATGCTTCAACGTTAAAATGGCCGATGCCCCTTTTTCGATATCGGGGCCACTGTTGATCGATGTGTTTCCGTATAAAATAGAATTGTAAATATTAACTATGGAACTAGAAGAATTACTGATGTTAATCCCCCCACCTACTGCAGCACCTGTGGCTTTATTGGCGTAAATAGTGCTTCCAATAACATCAACCTCTGCTGCTGAAATGGAAATTGCACCGCCGCCCAAGGCTGTTTTGGCTTCGTTGTTATAAAACACAGCGTTTTCTATCACTCTACGCCCGCCCGTACTTTCGGTAGTAAAAATGGCACCTCCTGCACTATTGGCCACATTATCCTGCGCATAAATATGGTTCAATGTAGCTTCAGTTAAAGTATTGATATTGATGGCGCCGCCATTGCCAGTAGCTGTATTGGACTTGAAAACACCTCCATTGATGGTTAACTTGCTCAAACTCGCACCGGTACCGGCAATATACAAAGCTCCGCCACTACCATTTAAGGTAGCATTGGCTTCAAAAGTAGCATTGTTCAATACCGCCTCGGTATAAATATTAAAATGTGCCGCACCACCATTAACCGCAGCACTTCCATTGATGGTATTTTGCTTAAAAGTACATCCAGTAAGCTGTATATTATTAACGCTACCTGCAGCACCAATTGAAAAAAATGCTCCTCCGTGCCCTGCTGCTACATTAGTTTCAAATACTAGATTTGTTGCGGTTACATTGGTATAGTTAGAAGCATAAACCGCCCCACCTCTATAGTTTATAGCTTCATTGCTTTTAAAGCTACCTCCGTTTAAAGTCAGTTGGCTTTGCCCATTGGCATTCCCAAAACTGTAAATGGCACCTCCAGCATAATTAGCCGTGTTGCCTTCAAAATTAACATTGGTAAAAGAAGGACTTGCATAGCTGGCCATATAAATGCCTCCACCATTGCCCGTAGTAGCACTTGTACCGGTAACCTCATTATTTTTGAAGCTGCCTCCAGTAAAAGAACTTGTATTTTTATTGGCTGCACTGGCTCCTAAGATATAGACTGCCCCGGCAGATGTTTGTGCCGAGTTTTGTTCAAAATCTACATTTTCAAAACTGGGGCTAAAACCCGAAGCAATGTACACCGCACCGGCTATAGATTTAGCCGTATTATTTTGCAACCTACTATTTTTAAACGTTGCTGTCGCCCCGCAATACAAGCCCCCCGCATGACCTGAACCTGCACCTGTATTAAGACATTTGTTGTTAATGATTTCGCAATTTTCAATTGAAATAGCCTTATTTCCTGCAATAAACGCACCTCCGCCATAGGCTACCGACGAAGCGGTATTTGCATTTACTATGTTATTCTTCACCACCATATTTTTAAAGGTTCCTCCTGCATCTCTTAAAAAAATGCCTGCTCCGTAAAAACTGTAGTAGTTGACTGTACCTATCCGGGTAAGTTGACCCGCCGTGGCGTAACCATTTTGTATGGTAAACCCGTCCATTACAAAAGAATCGATAGCATGCCCAATAATGGTCACTACATGCAGCACGTTATCTACTTTCTTACTAAGGTCGTCGCCATTATCATCACCTATCAAATCACCATCTAAAATACTCGGGTTTAATGCAAAATTACGTGTATTGATATCGTCGCTACCGTCCCCTTTAAAGCCACCATATAGTGCTACACCTTCTGGAATTAAAAAAGTTTGGTCTTTGGTGCCGTTGTCAATGGTTAAACCCGACGGACGTACAGATGGCTTATAAATACCCGCAGCGACGTATATTTTGTCTGTCGCTATGGCGTTGTCAATGGCTTCTTGTAAACTTATATAAGCAGTTCCCCAAGTGGTGCCATCTTTAGTAGGCGCTGCTACGTTGGCGGCATTTACGTAAATGGTTTTGTTTTGCGACCAAGCACTAAGGCTCAGTACAGATAGCAAAGCACCTGTTAATAGTAAAGTTTTCTTCATATTGTTTAGTTTTAGTGGTTCACAACAATAAGGCAGCACCAACAGATTGTGAGCTATTGGTGCTATAGCTGCTTATTTGGAAGGGTAGTAACCTGCCCTACCTAGGGCATTTACGTCCTTAAAAGGGTGGTTTGGTTTTAGATAACTGGCCAAAAACTGATATACTTTTAACCTTGCTTCTTTGGAAGCATAATTGTCTATTCTATCAAAATGATGACCTCCAGGAGCATCTTCATATATTTTATATTCAAATTTCTTTTGATTGGCTTTAAGTGCACTGATCAAATGCTCCACTTCTTCAATCAGTACATCATCGTCATTGGTATTAGCGTGGATCAGTAGAGGGGTTTTCAATTTCTCTACATTCCAAACAGGTGATCGCTTTCTGTATTCTTTCACATTTTGGAATACTTCCTTGCCAATGTGATAATCGGCTGAAAAAAGTTTTCGGTATTCATCATTCATGTAACCAAGGCGCATAATGAGGTCACTTACCGGAACACCAGCATAACCTACCGCATAGCTATCTGGAAATTGGAACAAATTCATGAGCGTATGCATACCTCCGTGGCTCCACCCCATTACTCCAACTCGGCTTTTATCTACAAAATCGTAATTCTGTAACATGTAATCACGGGTATATTTGGTATCGTCAATCTCTCTACCTCCATAATCTATTTCACGTTGAAATTTTTTGCCATAGCCAGTGCTTCCACGATATTCGGGTGCGGCTACCACATAACCTTGGGCCAGCAACTCTCTAACAATATGCGAATTGGACAGTCCGAAATTGCCATGTACGCCACCGTGTACTAACACTATTAAAGGATATTTTTTATTTAAATCGATGCCTTTGGGCACAAACACATAAGCGTAAATGGTAAGGGGATTGTTATAGCCTTTCCCGGTTTTACTGCGCACCTGCGCCGATGCCAAGCTCGAAAAACGGACCTTATCTACAAAAGCGATATCAGCCATTTTATGCTCCCATGACACATCTTCAATTCCTTTAGAAAGCTCATCAAAACTGAAGCTAAGGTTGTCTATTTGCTGCTTAAGGGCATTTATTTTAGTGTCTAGGCTTTCGGTCTGCTGTGCTTTTACTATAACAGTGGAAAGGAATAGCAGGAGGAATATTCTAAATTTCATGTGCGTGGTTACTAATAGTTTTCTATAATGTTGACAAGGTATTTTTCGACAGCTCTACGAATGGACACCTGATTTTGATGATGGTTGTTTACTAGAAAAGAGAAGAAATATCGCTTTCCTTTTTTGCTGAGTAGATAGCCGCTCAGCGTAGTGCTATTACCTCCCAAAGTGCCCGTTTTACTCCAAATGTGATTTTCGTAGCCTTTGTAATAATCAGTAGCAGTACTTTCATCTTTTTGCAAGATTTGACGGATGGTTTCCCAGCCAAAGCTTTGCCTCATTTTATAAAGTAGTGCCGTAAGTACCTGCGGAGAAAAGTTGTTATTTCGGCTTAGTCCGCTACCATCTACCCAAACAAAGGATTGGGGAAAATTGGAAAAGTCATCTTTTTGCAGCGCTGCTATAGCTAGCCTATCCGCTAGTTTCCCTACCAATTTACTCCCCGCAATAAGCAATAGCTGCTCGGCCATAAAATTATCGCTCTGGTGCATCATCGGGGTGAGCACTTCAGTTGTTTTATAAGTATAATATGGCTTCCAAAAACTATCGCCTCGGTTTTGATTTTCTACAAATTGTATCTGCTTGTTAAGCTTAGACAGGGTATCTGCCAATAAACGGTAATTGAGGTCGGCATCTTCCTTTTGGGTAAAGGGCCTAACACTTGCACTAGCGGCGGCCGGATTGGCCGTAAATTCATTGCTGTCCATTGCTCTGCTTATGCTCATTTTTTTTCCCTGCGGAATACTATTTACTTTTAACCTGCTTTGGAAATAGCCAGGAGTAACTCTGATACCACCGTTTATTTGTTCAAATTTTACTACGTTACCGTAAATGGGCATGCCAGAACGCTCAGGCATATACCATTCCTGATAGCTGTTCCACGACCAACCGAAGCCTAATCTAGTAAATGCGGTGGCTGATGCTTTTTCGACCACTACTATCTTTTTAGTATGAAGGATTTGTTGAAATACCTTTTGCTGTGAGAAAGTGGGATGAAGAAAAGTTGGATCGCCATTGGGTTTAAGGTACAAGGTATCTGGAGTGTGGTGAACAAACCATCCTGGTAGGCTATCGGGCCAAGTTCGTAATACGGCATAAGTGGTAAATAACTTGGTGTTACTTGCTGGGATAAACAGTTTGGAAGCATTGTGGGCTACCAATGTTTTTCCGGCATCGTCTTGAAGTATGAATCCAATATGGGCATTGTTAAATAACGAGTCGTTGTTGAGCTTTTGGATGCCTTTGCTTAACATTAGATGGCTTGAACAGCCCGAAAGTAAAATGATAGCAGCCCATAGCAACAAGATATAAATAGGTCTTCTAGTCATGGGGTTATGGCTTCATTAAATGTTTGATTAAAAATTCAGCCGTAGCTTGCTTTACTTGCAATAGGTTGTCAAACACCATCCAATGATGGGTTTCATCGGGAATTACCAAATACTCTGCCTGTACATTCCTAGCTTTTAACCTGTTCACTAGGTCTAAACTTTGCGTAAAATTTACATTCTGATCATCGTCGCCATGGATGATGAGCACCGGCGATGTCCATTTATCAACATAGTTGGATGGTGAAGAGTCTGATGCGAGTTTAGCGGCTAAATCTGCATCCGGTGCTGTTGGTCCATCCGCTGGTTTTCGTTCGCGGTTATGCACACCATGAATATCTACGCCTACTTTAAAAATATCTGAGTTTTTTCCTAGGGCAAAGGCCGTTAGATAACCACCGTATGAACCGCCGTAAACTCCTATTTTATTAGCATCAATGCCCTTTTGATTAGAAAGCCACTTGCCCGCAGCCAAAATATCCAAGTATTCAGAAGCACCCAAATTACCCACATGGTCTGGATTTTGGAAGGCGTAGCCATAACCGGTACCCATGCGATAGTTCACTGCTAAAACGGTAAAACCTTGGCTTGCCAAATACTGGTTAAAAGCATAGTCATAGAAATAGTAGTCCATAAAATGCCAACCCAAAAACATTTGCCTGCGTGGCCCTCCATGGATATAAACCAAGGCTGGAGTTTTTCCTTGAGCTTTTTTAGGTTTAAATAACTGACCGTAAACCAGCAAGCCATCTTCTGATTTGAAACTTACCTGCTCTGGTACAATTAAAGCTTGTTCATCAAAATCTTGGAAAATAGATTGGGCTAAGCGTTTGGGAGCAACATTATTTGAGAGACTAATGATGGCGGGGCTTGGGGGCAATTTTGAACTGCCATGGATAATGGCCAATTGTTGGTTTTGATTAATAAAAATTGGAGCGGAAGAAATTCCATCGCCACTGGTAAGCATACGAAATGCACTGCCATCAACCTGTACTACGCCAATGTGTTTTCTGTCGAGGTCTTGTTTTTCCTTGCCGGTATTGGCAGCAAAAGCAATTTGTTTCCCATCACTACTGAAACTGATTTGATCGACCGAGAAATTTCCTTTAGTGATCTGCTTAAAATTTTTGCCCGAAGGTGCAATGCTGTAAAGATGTGGCCAACCATCCTGATAGCTTAAGAATACTAATTGCTGTTCAGTGGGCCAATTGAGATTGATACCACCTTGCCAAGCAGGTACAGAAGCCTGTAAGGTTTGAGGTGCTTCCCAGATTTGCTGGATATGATTGGTGTTCAGATTACTTACCATAATGGCCCAAGGGCGATGCTTTTTGGCAGTTATAGAATCTATTTCACCCCCTGTTGCAGGTTGTCTAACGAAAGCCAAACTTGCACCATCTGGTGACCAATTGGGAAAATCATCCTTAAAAAACGAGGGTGCTACCCAATGAATATTTTTTTTCCCCTGTTCAAATACTCCAATAAATGAATGTGTAGTTCTACGAGAAGCAAAAGCCAATTTCTTTCCATCCGGCGACCATTGTAAGGCTCTAGAGCTTCCTCTTGCATAAAATAACAATTTGGCGGATGCGCTACCATCAATAGGGACGTTCATGATTTGATCGCGACTAATAAAGGCCAGTGTTTTAGAATCAGGGTTAAGCGCTGGAAAATCACCTTCGGCTAATTGCTTTACCTGTCCCGTTGGCAAGTGGATACTGTATATCGCTATTTTTGGCGCAACAATACCCGACTTTGGATCGATAGGTTTGGCCATGCTATTTGCGCCATGGTCGCCACCACGTACGAAAACCGCCCACTGTCCATCCTTACTGAGACTAAGGCTGGAGATTTCCTGCCCATCATCGTCATTAAACTGGGTAAGCTGTTGTAACTGCTCATTGGGCGTAACTTTAAACACATTTCGACGTCCTTCTTTATTAAGGACAAATAATATATCTGTGTTTTGGGACGATGCCGCCAAATTAGAGACATATGGTGTTTTAAGGAGTTGCGAGAGCGTTAAGTTTTGTGCACTTGCAGTGGACACAATTAGGCTAATCAACCCAAAAACAATTAAACGAATGTTAAAATTATACATGGCTGCTTTTTTTGAAAATAGAATAAAAATCTCCCGAAGGAAGCGAGCAGTTCTGAGAACCACTCGCTCATCGGGGCGACGACATTGGATTATTTATACTTACACACTATCATAAACCAATTACTTAATCCACAAATACGCCCGCTGGTGTGCTTACCGTAACGGTCATATAGTATTTGCTATCTTTTCTGCTTACTATGCGAATGCGCTGCAGCGCTCCTGCTCTTCCAAAAGGCACAATAGTTACTCCTTCTGGTGGAAAAATGTAGGATAGAAACTGGTTAACCGCAGGTAAAAAAGGCACTGCCACCGTGTTAGTTGCACCTGTTGGTGTGACTATCACATGGCTTTCATCCATTTTTTGCAGGTTATAATAATATACCATCCAACCTGAAGCCGAACCATCATGGGCCGTGGTTCCAGTGGGCATGATGTACCTAAACTGTATAGAATTGGTGAGGTTTGGCGCTGTACCATTTCTATTGTACAACTGTGCATTAAAGGTTTCGGCTCCTGTTAAGGTTTTGACTTTTAAAAACTCTGCTTCCAAAGCTGGGCTATAGTAGTCGGCGGTAGTAGCTAAGGTGTAGGCATAAAATCTTACCGTACCATTCTGCTGAATAAAATAATCAGAAGTACCTTTGTATGGAAATGCAGGTACATGATCTACCGCAATTTTACCAGCTCCAGCATTCCCTGCTTCAGTTACCTCTAATTCATTGGTAGAGGCTTGACCGAATTTGATACGCTCCACCATAAAATTCCCAGGTTTCCAAGCTTTATCAAGGGCAATCCCATTGGCAATGTTAGTATACACAAATTGTTCTGAAACAGGATTTCCATTGCCATCTAACCAAGTGAGCTTTATGGTCCTTGCTTGCGGACTTAATTCCCAAAAAGCCGACACACCGCTCAATATTAGATTTTTGAAGTATCCAGAGGAATTTTTGGTAAAATTCTCCAATAATACTACGGTATTTGCTTTTCCAGCTAAGTCTGCTTTATCTGTAGCGCTCGCTTTTTTCAGCGTTTGTTTAGTAGTTTCGTTAATCCTCTTTAGGCTGGCCGAGCCATCGTTATTGAAAGTAAGACCAAATTCAAAAGCTCCACCCATATTTTCGGCAATGGCATGCCAAGCACTATAGGTTTCGAAAATTAGCTCAGGTGAGTTAACGCCGCCAATCCTATATCTTATATTAGCTTGCTCGGTAGTATAGCCGCTATAGTCAGACAATACATTAGCGGTACCATCTGCATTGAATTTTACCCAAATAGCTACTTTACCTTGCCCACTAGCGGGTTGGTAATCAATGACCCAACCATCGGTCGCGGCCACCAACTGTTGCTTGTATTTTTCCTGTAATTGTGATAGGGAGGCAATATCCTCTGGAATGGTAGTTTCTGGCTGTTTTTTACAGGCAAGTAAGATGCCCGCTAAAAACAATATCGTTAAAAAATGTTTCATCTTCATCTTAATTAAAGTAAATGCCTGTTGGTGTGCTTACTAGTAATTCAAGCCAAATACGGCTATCTTTACGGCTTACCAATCTTAATATTTGGTTGGACCCACTTTTTCTTACAGGCACCACCGTTAAACCTTCAGGCGGAAAAATCACTGCCATAAGTTCTTGTACGGCATTCAAAAAAGGCGCACTAGCGGTGCTGGTACCACCATTAAAAGTAATCACCACATGGTTGGCATCTTTCTTTTGGATATCGTAATAATAGGGGAGAAAAACAGAGCCATTGGCCGCATTTCGGGTAAGGATTTGCAATGAATTTAACCGGTTAGCGGCGGTATTACCTGCATCACTATGGTTATAAAACTGAAAACGGAAAACCGAACTAGTCACATAAGTGCTTGACATGGCCTGACGTAATTTCTCGCGATGGGTTTGTAAAGCTGGACTATAATAAGCGTTTAAATCATCCAAGGTATAGCCAAAAAAGCGGGGTAGTTCTCCTCTAATAAACAAATCGGCTGTGGAATAACCTGCCGGCGCACCTGCTATAGCGGTTTGGTATGGGTAAGCAGGGACATGTTTGTATCCCCAGCTTCCTGCGCCTGCGTTACCCGCCGAAGCAATGGTGAGCTGATGATCGGTATATTCGTCAAATTTAATGGTATCAATCATTACCGTTCCCGACTGCAGCTTGGGATTTAAGGCAATACCGTTAGGCACTACTGAGTAATTAAAGACCCCTTCTTTTTCGGTCACACCTTCTTTCCATTTCAAGGTGAACTTTTTGGCTACAGTATCCAAATCAGACCAATAGGCGCTGAAGTCCTCTACAGTGAGATTTTGAAAGTAGAACCCAGCATCATCTGCGCCTAAGCTGGCCATTTTACCCGCAGCGACCAAACGTAGGCGTTGCTGCTCACGTTCATAAGCGATTTTTTCTAAAATCACATCTACTTGTTCCTGCAAAATTTGGAGATCTTGGGCGGTAGCTTTTTTAAGAATAAAAAACTTGTCGTCGAAACCATCGGCTCTTCTTAATTTAAATGTTCCATCGTTTTCTTGGGTGATTTTAAATTTATGAGCACCGTTTAAATCTTTCTCTAGAGTAGCCCATAAGGTGTTTTTAGAGAACACAATTTCTGTACTCACCTGCCCGTCAAAGCTATATGAACCAATATGTTGTTCCTCATGAAATTCGGAGTAGCCCGCCTTAAGAATCAATGAATCATTCTCCAAAAATTTCATCCAAACGGCAATTTCTTCACTTTGCGCCGTAGGTTTATATGAAATAAACCATCCATTGGTTTCGGCAACCAAGGTTTTTTTATATCCTGCCTGTACTTCGTTTAAAGGCGTTGGTTTTTCCTTTTCGGGAAGTACGGTTTGTTCTTTTTTACAGGCCATGATGCTTACCAAGGCCACCAGCAATAATGTTTTGATATATGTACTGTTAATTTTCATGGCTACTGCAATATGGTTTGTAAGTATTCCTGTAATAAATGTAAATCAATGCCCTTACTGAGGTAGAAGTTATAAACGAGGGTGTACTTTCTTTTAAGCAGATCGTTTGCAGCTACAATACCGAGTACTTCGTCTTTGGGTGTGGTTACAATACCATCTACCCAAGTAGCAAAATCTTCTGACTCGTTGGTCATTCCGTAGTTTTTCCAAAAACCTCTGGAACGGGCTTCGGCCTGTGTAAATACAGCAAAGCTGGTAGAACCCGCGTAAAGTCCCTTGGAAACATCATCAAACCCCATTGGCCTACTATAGATCTTATCCAATACGTGCGCAAACTCATGGTGAAGGGTTGCATATTGTCCTCTCAACCACGATTTGTTGTTCAAATCGTAGGCATTGATTCCTGTAATCAAAATGCGGCTGAAAGACTGTGCCATACCACTGGCACTAAAGTTTCGCTCATCGCCCGCATCGTAATTAATGCTACTGCCAATGAAAATCATTTCGATAGGCATGTGCTTGACCATGAAATCACTTTTTTGGCGATCGTAAGCAGCAATGAACAGCTTTCTTAAAATGTTATCGATATAAGGTTTGATGAGTTCAAATTGTGGCGGTGTTGCTGAAGCATCGGCACTGATATATCTCCTATCCCACTTGTAAACAATTTTGGTTTGATAGGTTTTTAAGATATCCTGTATGGCCAAATCAGTAGGATTGTTGGCCACTTCTTTCTCTACATGAGGTTCAAAGGGAATGGCCTTTTCCTTGGTACAGCCTGCAAAACCAGCAAGTATGGCCAAGAGCAAAATCATAAGGGTGTTTGTTTTGTTAAGCATCTTCATATGGTTTGGTTTATCTTGGGTTGGGCTCCATTAGTGGATTGGCGGTTAGTTCCGGCACCGGAATTTGGAACACGCGTCTCAAATCGTTTGCTGGCAGATGAATAGTGCCGTTCTCGGTCCAGTGACTTATCGGAATATTAAATCTTTTGATATCAAACCATCGATATCCTTCGTAACACAATTCCCTATTTCTCTCATCAATAACCTTATCCAACAAGGCTTGTGTAGTTGGAAAATTGGAAAGCTGTAATGCCGTGTAAGGGCGTAAACGTTTTGCCAAAATGGCGTTCAACTTGTCAATGGCATATTGCGGATTCGGATTCGCTTTTCTGATCGCAGCCTCGGCAGCATTGTACATCACTTCTTCTACTACAAAAAGGGCAACATCTGAATATTGTTGACCATCTGAAGGTCGTAATGAACGAAACTTACGTACGTTGTAATTGGGTGTTTGGTTACTGTTGAAGGTGAATAGTCGTCCACGCAAATCGGCACTAGAGAAAGTAGATCTATACTCATTGGCATACAAACCGCTTCTGAAAAAAGAGTTCCACTCTAACGTGCGGTTCATCAATAGGATATTACTTTGATCGACAGAAAAATACCTGTCCGCAAATTCATTATACAAACCTGTAGCCATATAAGCATCATAATCCTTAAACAAATCTCTGATGGCTGCGTTTTGCGCTAAGACTTGTTCGCTATGCGCTAGGCTTTTCTCAAAATCACCTTTGAAAAGGTATAATCTGCTTAAAAAGGCATGTGCTGATGTTTTAGAGAAATGAAATTTAGGCACTGCAATCAACGCGTCGTTAATAAGATTAAGGCCTTCCAAGGCATCTTTCTCTGCCAAGTCATAAACCGTTTTCACAGCATCTCTTTTATATTGCTTGTTGTTTTCTTTTTCGGTTTCCAAAGTATATGGAATACCTAAATCTGTAGCGGCAGTGGCCTCGTTGTAGTGCTTGGCAAAAATATTAACCAACATGAAATGGCAATAAGCTCGTACCAATAATGCTTCTCCGCGTAGTGAAGATTTTTGAGCTACGTCACCAGTAGCTTCTGGCAAACCCTCCAAAACCACATTGGCCACATAAATGGAATTATAATACTTACGCCAACCTGCCTCCGGAGTAATGGCGTTATTGGAAATATACTCATCAGACCATAAATAAATAGGCTTTAACCACGATTGGATATTGGCATTGTTATAATCAGGGTAATCGTAAAAACGATAGTTATCGGTATATAGTTCAGTAAACAGATGAAAAGCCTGCGGCAAGCCACCGTTCATGATTGCCTGGTAGTCTTCAACCGAAGTGGGTCTGATCCTGTTATCGGGATTTACTTCTAGAAACTTCTTACAGCCCAGCCCTAATAATAAAAAACAGAGAATTACTAATTTGCTGATATTTTGTGTGATTGTTTTCATGTGCGCTCAGATTAAAAATTAACACTTAAACCCAAGGTGTAGGTAGTAGCCGCGGGAATGGAGACGCCTGACACCAGCGCTTCTGGATCTTGGCCATTCAGTTTTGGATCTGCCCAGAGAACTAGGTTTTGGGCTTGGCCATTAATTTGCAAGCTCTTAAGTCCTATCTTTTTACTCAAGTTACTGGGTACGTTATAGCTGAGCATTACATTTTTCAAACGAACAAATGAGCCATTAGCCACCCTAATGTTGCTACGGTTGTAAAAGGTAAAAGGATCGGCATTTTCCTGCAGCAAGCGACTTCTGGTTTCGGCTTCAATAATTCGGGGCACGTTGGTATAAGCCTCCTGCCCTGGGGCGGTCCAGCGTTGAGCCAAAGAGGCATCAAGTGCTTCTACATCGCTGTAATAGCGCTGAAAAAATGGATTTAGCCTAATTTTATTGCCATAAGCATAAGTAAAGAGAAAGGATAGACTTAAATTTTTGTACCTGAAACTGTTGGTTAAACCTCCTGAGCCCAATGGATCCCTACTTCCTTCATAATCTAAAATACTTAGCGTGCGATAATATTTAGTGATCCGATAGGTAGGCTCATTTCTTGCATTGTAAAATTGTGGAAGCCCTTCAGAGTCTAGTCCTGCAAAGCGAAAAGAGTACAAACCATTCACTGGATATCCAACGGCAGGGCTACCCTTATCAATAGTAGCCTGAAGCACCGTAGTATTGGAATTGGACATACGAGTTACCGTATTCCTATTATAGCCGAAGGTGAAAATAGTGTTCCAATCGAAATTCTTTTGTTTGATGTTATGAGTGTTCAACGTGAACTCAAAACCTTCGTTCTTCATATCCGCCCAGTTCATGGTCTTTCTCTGAAAACCGCTTACTCGTGAAACTTCAAGATTACCAATCAGATCATAGTTTTTACGGAAGTAATATTCCAAAGTGGCGCTAAAACGTTCAAAAACACCCAATTCCAAAGCCACATTCCCCATCTTTTCTTTCTCCCATTGCATGGTAGGGTTATCTGGTGCAGAGATGGTGATGGAATTTTCTACGGTATTCGGGTCAAAGCGAACGGTGGTCCCATAATAGGCCAACAACTCAGGACTACCCAAACCACTAATGTTACCACGCATGCCGTAAGAAGCTCGCAGTTTGAGGTTATTTAACCATTTAATGTCTTTCAGAAAATTCTCGTCGACCGCATTCCAACTGGCGCCCGCTACCCAAATAGGTAAAAATCTAAATCTCTCCGAAGCACCTAAACGGTTAGAACCATCGGCCCTGAGAGATAAGGTAAGGTTGTATTTATGGTTGAAAGTATAAGCAAGATTGGCAAAAAAAGAAGCTTCATGTGATACGCTTTGTCCCTTGCCATAATACGGTGAGCCTCCAGTAGACAAAAGGTCCCTTTGGATAGCCCGATAGTCTGGACTGGCCGTCATTCCACGGTTATAATCAAAGCCATAACCTTTGTAATAATCGGTATAATACTTCCGATGTCTTAATTCTGTACCACCCAAAATATCAAAACTATGTTTTTGAGCGATGATAGGCTTCCAATTTAACGAGTTCCTCACAGTATAAAAATCTGCCAATGTATTATCCGTAATTACAATACCACCGCGGGGTAAAACAGAAATGGGATATTGGCTGTCATCGTAAGGATCGTCATAAAGCCAAGGATTTAGGGAGCGGATAGACAAGCTGCCCATCGCTCTATAACTTTCGGCAACATTAGATTTTTCGGTAGCAATGTGCTCGCTATAGGCAGAAGTCATACGTCCTGAAACAATTCCCAAATAGGTGAGCCTTTTGGCGATGTCCCATTTCCCATCCAATTGGAATTTAACCTCTCTTGCTTTAATATCGATGAAGTTATTCTCTAACTCATGGATGATATTAAAGGGTGCAAAATTGGTCTGATAAAACTCTAGGGAACCGTCATCTGCATAGGGACGCATAGCCCGGCTTGTGGTGCGAGCGTAAGTATAGGGATTGATATCAAAATCGCGTTCAATAATGCCAGCAACACTTTCAGTAGAGTTAAAAGCGCCAAACATGCGCTGATTCCTAGCCGAAGCATAAAGTGAAGCGGTTAAAGTAAATTTCTCTGATAAATTATAATTGGCCCTAAGATTTGCGGTATAACGATCGGTGTATTGCCCTTTGGTCTGTCCGCCGTCCCTAAAGTAACTTCCCGACATGTAATATTGCGCTTTTTCAGTTCCAGAACTTACACCCAAGCTATGCTCCTGTGTAAGTGAATTTCTAAAAAGTACATCAAACCAATCGGTGTTATAGGTCTTTGCTCTTTGGATTCCATCATAAAAGCCGTCCCAATCAATTTCTTTTTTTGAAAGTTGGTTCAACAATTTTCCATAGGCACCATAGGTTTGATTAAGATTGGTGAAGTCGATCAAGTTCTTGGCATACATCTCCTCGGAAAACTCCATGCGCTCTTTAGAGTTCATCACGTTAAACTGGGTAATACGTGGTTTGATCCCCACAGAAAAAGTATTTTTGTAGCTCACCACTGGACTACCTATTTTTCCTCGTTTAGTAGTTACTACAATAACACCGTTCACAGCCTGCGTACCATACATTGCCGTAGCAGAAGCATCTTTAAGAATCTGGATATCTTCAATGTCATCAGGGTTAATGCCGCTAATGGCTGAACTTAACATTGTGGCCGCATCACCAGAATAAAGCTGATTGGGATTGACATTAACAGGATCATCAAGCACAATACCGTCTACCACCCATAAGGGCTCCTGGTTACCACTGATAGATGAGTTTCCCCTGATCCTGATTTTGGATTTGGTTCCAAAGGTACCACTGGAGTTTTCAACGGCAACACCCGCTACTGCTCCTTGTAACGCCTTGCCCACATCAGAGCTGGCCGCCGTAGCCAAAAGTTTAGTATCTACCTTACCTACTGAGCCTGTGAAGGTACGCTTGTCTACCACTTGGTAGCCAGTAATGACCACTTCTCTCATTTCTTCCACTTTACTGGAAAGTAATACCATCTGTAATTCCTCTTTTTGAAAGGGCTGCTTTACGGGCAACATGCCAATAAAATTGAAGCGTACCGAGTCACCTTCCTTTCCCTTGATGCGAAACATGCCTACACCATCACTAACTACAGTAATATTTCGATTGACATTGGTGACCGAAACTCCTGCAATACCCATCATCGAGGCGTTATTCATTACCTTACCAGTCAATGTCACCAAAGTATCCTGCGTAGCGGTACTTTGTGGTTTCACAGCACTTGCTTTGGTACCTGACGCGGTGACTGGCTTCTTTTTAATGAGGATATAATCATCCGAAAATTGATAAATCAATGGTTTATTTTTCAGCAGCTCGGTCATTACGCTGCTTAAAGAAGTATTCTTGAAATCGACAGTTACTTTTTCCTTGTCGTTTAAAAGTTCATTGCTATAGAAAACAATGGTTCCTGTTTGCTTTTTAATTTCGTCGAAAATGCTAAGCAAAGACACTTCTCTACCTGAAAAAGTAAGGGTTTTATTTTGAAAAGCCATTACTTTCAAGCTTAAAAGCAAAAAAACAAGGCTCAGGACACAAAAGCGCCCAATATCCACATTAAAGACACGGCTTTTACCCGCTCTTAATGTGTCAAATCCAGAATTGCACATATTTAGGTTGTTGGTTGTTTATATATAGACGGAACAAACCTTAATTAGGGTGACAATATTTTTTATTTTTTTAAAAAATATTGTCACAACTTGATAAACAATGGGAAAAGAGAAGCATTTTACAAGAAATAAATCTCCGTACAACTTATAGAGCTTAATATAGCTCTATTTTTCCATCCTTAATTTGATATTGAACCATAGAAGAGGAAGACTTGATATTTTCCAGTAATACTTTGATAGGTTTATCTGTCTTCAAAGCTCCAGAAAACCTATAATTGGCAATTTTAGAATCTGTGATATACACGTCCTCTCCTGTTACCCTGTTCGTAATATCAACAATATCACGCAGGGTCATGTTATTAAAGTAATACGTACCTTTTAACCAAGATAATATTTGGTCAGCGGAAAAAGCCTCCACTCTAATGAGATTTGAACCACCTTTAATTGCGGCCTGTCCTGGCTTTATCAGCAGTTCTTTTGTCGTGTGGTCGCTTACAGCTACACTACCCTCTACCAAGGAAGTTTGTGCGTCATTGCCTGGATAGGTATTTACGTTAAACTTGGTTCCCAACACTTTCACGTCCATTTCACGGGTTTTTACCACAAAAGGTTGATGGTTTCGTTTCGTGACTTCAAAATATGCTTCGCCATCCAATTGCACTTCTCTGCTATTCCCCTCAAAAAACATTGGAAATTTAAGCGTAGAGGCACTGTTGATTTTAACTGTAGTTCCATCATCCAATATTAATGCATAGGTTTTCCCTTTGGGAATGGACAAAGTAATCATCTGGTTTTCGCGGCCTTCATTATTTCCACCAACACGCTGCGCAGATTGCGCACCAAACTTAATTTCTCCCGTAGTGATATCTTTATGGCCATCAAGTGTATAGGTGGTACCATCACCCAAAATTACCTTTATCGTTTCTGCATTTTTAGCATGTTGTTCATTAAACTTCAAGTTGCTGCGGAACAGACCAAACCACAATGCGGTAAGTAAAATCGGAATCAATATAGCCGCCGCAGCGAACCATTTATATGTTGATGGTTTAATTTTCTTTATTGGTGGCTCTTCATCCGAAGGCATTTTTGCCATCAGGTCATCCCAGGCCATTTGCTCGTCTATTCCTTCTACTTTTTTTGAAGCCCGATAAAAGGAAATCAGTTCTACAGACTCTTCCCATTGCTGGCGAACAGATTCGTCTGTACGAATCAACTGCGCTAGCAATTCATCGTCCTCAGGCGTTATCTGACCACTAAGTTTATCAGCTATCAGTTCTTCGATCTGTTCGTTTAACGGTTTCAAATAATTTTTCTTTTAATTAGTAAGACGTTAATGTTTGGTTTTCGGGTGACAAGTTATCGATATTTTTCCATCACGTTTCTCATCCTGGCCAAAGCACGCTTTAACTGCGTTTTAATAGTGTTTATGCTTACCCCAAGTTCATCTGCCACTTCTTGATATTTTTTTCCATCGAGGAAAACACGTTCAAAAATTTCTCGGCATTGCGCCGGCAAACTTTGCGAAGCAAGCTGCAGTTGTTGATTAAGTTCTTTCAATCGAACTGAGTGAAAAGGATCGGCGGCGTCGTCGCTAATTTCCACTTCAACAATATCATCCGTAAATCTTACTTTTCTAAGCTCGTCTAAGCATGCGTTTTTTACCGAAGTATATAGATATCCATTGATATTGGCGATATTCTCTAATTCCTTCCTTTTGGCCCAAACCTTCAAAAAAACATCTTGTACTACATCTTCTGCTTGTTCTTGATCCTTTAACAATACTAATGCACTAATACATAATGACTTGTAATGGCTTTTAAAAAGCATGTTAAAGGCTTCTATATTTCCTTTACATACTTTTTGCCATAAATCAAATTCATGATGCGTTGTTGTCATCTAATCGCGACTGGGAAATTTGCTAATATTGTTTGGTGGATTGCGCTACTCTAGAAGTTGAATTTAGAAAAAAATTTAGAAAGCGATATTGGTTTTTAGAAAACACTCCCTCGTAAAGCAAAAATTTTACATCAAAGTCCAGCCGAAATCTCAATTAAAAGCACAATTACTTATTTTTGTAACACTTGTTATCAAGGCAACATGCAGTTACAATTGTATCCCATTCATCCAGACCTGAAAGCCTATGTAAAGCTCATTTGCACGATGGATTGTAATGAGCATACAGATACAAAGCACATTCATGTGTTGCCTGATGCTTGCGTGGAGCTATTTATTAGCTATACCGACACACCAGTGGCCATTATTGACCAACAACTCCACCCGAAAAGTATTGTGAACGCTCGCATGAACGCACCAACAGCAGTACAAATGCGCAAAGGTTCAGGTTGCGTTGCAATTTGCTTCCAGCCAGGAATGGCCTATCCGTTTTTTTCAATTCCTATGAGTGCACTGTCCAACAATAGCATTGCGTTAAACGAAATTTGGGGTAGTACCATAACAATCATAGAAGAAAAGTTAGCCCATGCAAATGACAATTCAGCGCGAGTAGATCTCATTCAGAAACACTTGCTCCAATTGCTACAGCTAGCTCAACAAGATTTGGCCTTAACGCACTGCATCAGGCTTATCCAACAAAAACCTAGTGAAATAAGGCTGGCTGAACTTCAACAGATGACAGGTTATGGCCAACGGCATTTGGCGAGGAAATTTAACCAACATATTGGACTTCCTCCGAAGGAATATATCAAAGTTAACAGGTTTATCGGCTCATTAAAACATTTAAAAAATCAACCGGAATTGTCTTTAACACAAATTGCTTATTAAAGTGGTTATTTTGATTAGGCACATTTCATAAGGGATTATAAAATGTATACAGGTTATACCCCTCGCGAAATTATCCGCTCTCAACATATTTTATATTAATGTCCGTTCTGTACAATTGTTTCATTTGATAGGTATTGATTTTTGCTACTTAACTTTAAAGACATGCGAAAACTAATTTTAGGACTGGCTATCAGCTTAGATGGCTACATTGAAGGGCCTAACGGCGAATACGATTGGTGTTTTACCGACCAAGATTATGGTTTAAACGAGTTTTTCGAACGTATAGACGCCATGTTCATTGGACGTAAAAGCTATGAAATCGCTGAACAATATGCCCAGCAAAATAACGGCGAAACCATACCGGGTATGCCAAATCTAACCGAATACATCTTCTCTGCTACTTTAAAAACAGTAAAAAAAGGGGCTGTGCTCATTTCAGAAGATGCTATTGATCAAGCCCACAAGATAAAAGCGCTACCCGGGAAAGATATTTGGCTTTACGGAGGAGCGTCGCTCACCCAATCTTTTATAAAGGAAGGTTTGGTAGATGAACTATGGCTATCTGTACATCCCATCTTATTAGGAAGCGGCAAATTGCTTTTTCAGGAACAGGATGATCGTACCCAATTAACTTTATTGGAAAGCAAAACCTACCCAACTGGTTTGGTGTCGCTTCGATATGCGATCAAACCCAATCAGGCTTAACAGCCAGTTTTTTGAATGTAGGTTTTCTATTATTATGCAGCATAGAAAACCTATTTATTTTTGTTTGGGACAAAATTTTTAATCTTTTTTCATTTTCACTTTGAAATACAAAGTATTTTATATTAACTTTGAAATACAAAGCACTTTAATATTTTTATTATGGAAACGATTAACCACTCCCAACGCTCCAATTTAATTGCTAAGCGCATGCTTGTGGGTGCTACCTTAGCCTTGATCTTGATTGCAGTTTTCCTATACGGTGTTAAAAACGCTGACCCAGCTTGGGGCAAATTATGGTTTTTAAGGCCTTTAATTGTAGTGCCGCTTGCTGGTGCTATGGGTGGTCTGTTTTATCATTTGATGGAAGGTTTGCGCCAACGAGGAGGCTGGAGCACTATTGCGGCAAATATCATTAGTTTGCTTGTTTACCTATTCATCCTGTGGATAGGTACCGTTCTGGGGCTAGATGGCACCCTTTGGGACTAAATTAAGATGTAAAATGTCATTTTATAATTAATCTCTCTTGGAAAGAAGTCTTAAGGACTTCTTTTTTGTTTAGTATCATCCCTACCATACCTTTTTAACTTTTTTGGGGCTTGTAGTGGTTTTGAGAAAGTCCTTTTTTAAGCTTTTGCAGTTATTTGATAGATATTTGGATCAAAAGCAACCAAATATAAGCGTGAGCTCATTTACTATCTATTCATGCATTTTCAGTGGTTGCCTATTATGTCACATCAATTAAAACCACTCATCCCCGCAGGAATTAAAAAATGAAAAAAAGACTCTTCATCTCTCCATTGCTTGCGCTTTCGTTATTTTCCGCAGCACAAAAACCAACCGATGCTGCCATTGACCAAAAGGTGAAAACCTTATTATCCAAAATGACCTTGGAAGAAAAAGTGGGCCAAATGGCACAAATTACCATGGATGTGATCACCAATGGCAAGGACAGGTACAGTAGTGACGAACCTGTTGTCCTTAACCAACAACAGTTGGAGCATGCCCTGGTGAAATACAAGGTTGGCTCGGTACTGAACACGGCCAATAATAGGGCACGTACCCGTGAAGTTTGGCATCAAATCATCAATAAAATACAGGAAACGGGCAAAGGACGTCTAAATATTCCGGTATTATATGGTATCGATGCAGTGCACGGTACTACTTATACCGCTGATGCAACCATGTTTCCTCAACAAATCGGTCAGGCTGCTACGCGTAACCGGGCATTGGTTTACAAAGGAGCCGAAATTACAGCCTACGAAACACGTGCCAGTGCAATTCCTTGGAATTTCTCACCAGTACTCGATTTAGCTCCCGATCCCCGCTTTCCTCGTCAGTGGGAAACCTTTGGAGAAGACCCTTATTTGATCAGTGAACTCGGACTTCAAATGGTTAAAGGCTTTGAAGGTGATCACATTGCCGACCCTTACCGAGTGGCTGCCTGCTTAAAGCATTTTGTAGGCTATCAAGTATCTGTTTCCGGAAAAGATAGGACGCCCGCCTATATTCCCGACCATGTACTAAGAGACTCCCATCTTCCTCCATTTAAAGCAGCTATTGAAGCTGGTGCGCATAGCATCATGATCAATTCAGGTATCATTAACGGCGTGCCTGTTCATGCCAACTACCAACTTTTAACCAAACTTTTAAGAGAAGAGCTTGGCTTTAAGGGCTTAATTGTTACCGATTGGGGAGATATTGAAAACTTGCATACCCGAGATCGCGTAGCGAAAGACCACAAAGAAGCCATCATGTTAGCCATTAATGCCGGGATTGACATGTCGATGATTGCCTATGATTATGAAAGATTTTGCGACAACCTTATTGCTCTTGTAAAGGAAGGAAAGGTAAAAGAATCAAGAATTAATGATGCAGTTACACACATCCTTACCTTAAAATACAAATTAGGTTTATTTGAAAAGGCGGTGTATGACCTTAAGCAATATCCAAAATTTGGGAGCAAAGAGTTTGAGCAAGCAGCTTACCAAACCGCTGCCGAATCTATCACATTATTAAAGAACACAAATTCCACATTACCACTTAAAAAAGGCACTAAATTATTAGTAACTGGGCCCAATGCCAACTCCATGCGCACCTTAAACGGCGGTTGGACCTACTCATGGCAAGGCGAAAAAGTAGAGGAATTTGCTGGTAAATATAATACCATTCTAGAAGCGCTCAGTCAGAAAGCAGGCAAGGAAAATGTCACTTTTGTAGAGGGAGTGAGTTATAAAATGGATGGCAAATACTATGAAGAATTTGAAAACGGGATGGAAAAAGCAGTAAAAGCCGCTCAGGATGTAGATGTTGTTGTGCTTTGCTTGGGTGAAAACTCTTACACAGAAAGCCCAGGAAATTTAAGCGATTTATATATCTCGAATTTGCAAACAGAACTGGCATTGAAACTAGCTGCGACAGGGAAACCAATTATCCTAGTGCTTAATGAAGGTCGCCCTAGGTTGATCAGTAAATTTGAACCTAAAATGGCTGGTATTTTACAAACTTATTTACCAGGAAATTTTGGTGGCGACGCTTTGGCGGACATTTTATTTGGTGAGATCAACCCTTCAGGAAAATTACCTTACAACTACCCTAAATATCCAAACTCCTTGGTAGGTTATAACCATAAACCTTCTGAAAACAGAACGGTTATGGAAGGCGTTTACAATTACGACGCTGAATATAATCCGCAGTACGAATTTGGTTTTGGATTAAGCTATACCACCTTTAAATTTGAAAATCTGAAATTAAGCGCCGAAAAAATCAAAGCCAACCAAGAACTGACAGTATCCATAGAAGTGAGCAATACTGGCCATAGAGAAGGCCAGGAAGTAGTGGAGCTCTACTTGAGCGATTTGTATGCCACACTTACCCCTGACTCGAAAAGATTAAGAGGCTTTGAAAAAATTAATTTAAAGCCTGGTGAAAAGAAAATTGTAACATTTAAGCTCAATCAAAAAGATTTTTCATTTACTCATTTAGATAATCGTTCAGTAGTAGAACCTGGGGAATTTAAGGTGAAAATTGGACCGCTCAGCAAAAACTTCTTTATAGAATAAATGTTAATTCAAAAGTTAATTACAATATCGATACCATTCTAATCAAATAGAATGGTATTTTTGTTTTCCAAATAGTTGAAATGAGCAGTAATAAGGCCAAAGATTTAATCGATTCGATAAAAAATAAAGGAAAGAACCTAGAGGCAGAAATGTCTTTTTTTGATCATTTAGATGTACTACGCAAGCATTTATTAAGGGCTTTAGCGGTCATTACGGTTTTGGTATGTTTGGCATTTTACTTTACCGATTTTATTTGGCATGATGTGATCATGGCTCCCAAAAACGCCGATTTTTGGACTTATCGCATGATGTGCAAGCTAGTTGAAGCTTTTCCATCCATTGGGCCAGAGTTTTGTATCAAAGAAATTCACGCTAAAATTATCAATACAGAAATGTCGGGGCAATTTACATTACAAATGAACTCCTGCGTAATGGCTGGGATTATTTTGGGTGTACCTTATCTGTTATTTGAAATTTGGTTATTCATTAAACCTGCTTTATTGGAAAACGAACGCAAATCGGCCAGTGGTTTTGTGGCATTTGCTTCATTCCTTTTTGCACTAGGCTTATTGTTTGGTTATTATCTCATCTGTCCTTTATCTATCAATTTCTTAATCAACTATACCGTAGATAGCAGTATTGAGAATACTTTCACTATTTCATCCTACTTATCTACCGTTTTAACCTTAACCTTAGGTTCGGGTATTATTTTTCAATTACCAGTTGTCATTTATATCCTATCTAAATTAGGTGTAATGACACCTAGATTTATGCGTTCTACAAGAAGATATGCAGCCGTGTTAATTTTAGTGGTGGCCGCTGTAGTAACACCAACAGCAGACCCCTATACCATGCTGATTGTAGCTTTCCCACTTTTCTTGCTATACGAATTAAGCATCTTAATTTCAGCTCGTATAGAGAAAAAGAAGCAAAAGGCTGAGCTGGCATTTTATGGCAAAAAGTAATTAGTGTAAAGAAAATAAGAGCTGAAAATTTAAGCATTAGGCTCTACAACAAAATATTTACCTACCATATTTATAATTCTATATACATTTGAATATGCCTACAACAAATTCGATTAAAATTGCCATTGGGGCGGATCATGCTGGCTTTGAATACAAGGAAATTCTAAAAGCTTTTTTGGCTAATTACGAAGTGACCGATTTCGGAACACATTCGTTAGATTCAGTAGATTATCCAGATTTTGCGCACCCTGTAGCTAGCGCTGTAGAAAATGGAGAAGCAACCTTCGGTATCCTAGTTTGCGGAAGCGCACAAGGAGTTGCCATTACGGCCAACAAGCATCAAGGCATTAGAGCAGCCGTTACATGGTTAACGGATATTGCCAAGCTTTCTAGACAACACAACAATGCTAATGTAATTTGCATCCCAGCTCGTTTTGTTTCGGAAGAATTGGCCAAGGAAATGGTGACAGCCTTTTTGGAAACACCTTTCGAAGGCGGTAGACATGCCAACAGAGTGAACAAAATATCGTGCTAACAAAACGCATAACCTTAACTAACAATAATGAATAAAAAGTTTGTATACACCTCACTGGCGCTGGCGCTCAGTTTTGGTGCGATGGCCCAAGATCAAAATGCCATCAAATTTAGTGCGCCAGTAAACAAGGATAGGGCTTACCAGCATTTATCTATTTTAGCTTCAGATGAGTACGAAGGTCGTGAAACTGGTAAAAAGGGCGCTTGGATGGCCGCGGAATATATCAAAAAACAATTCCAAAGCTTTGGCTTAGTAGGCCCGGTAAAGGGCAGTAAAGACCCTTATCTTCAACCTGTAGGTATCGTTTCCAAAAAACTTTCAGGGGTGTCTTTAAAAGTTGGCTCACAAACTAAAGAGAATTTAAAAGATTATTACGTTTTAGCTCAATCTACTCCAGCTGCTGGTTTCAATGTAAAAGCTTCGTCTATTATTTTTGCGGGATATGGCCTTAATAAAGAAGATTTTAATGAGTATGCTGGCCAAAATGTAGCAGGTAAAGTAGTAATGATATTTGCTACTGGAGATCCAACGGCCAAAGCAACTACACAACCAACACAAGGTCGCAGACCACAAAGCAGTGTAGGTAGCCAACAGGCAAAGATCAAATATCTTCAAGAAAATAAAGCAGCTGGCGTATTAGTAATCAACGAAAGGGTTGAATCTCTTTCTGATGCTCAAAGAGCTTATTTAGCAGAAGGGAGTGCAGGTTTAAAAAGAGCTGATGAAGAGAACAGAAACACCTTGCCAGTAATCACGATTGGTACTGGAATAGCTAACCAAATTTTGGCTGGTGCTAACACTAATTTGGAAGAAGTAAAGAAAAAAATTACTGAAACTCAAAAACCTGCTACCACAGTGATCAGCACTCCTATTGCATTTACCGCAAAAATGGTTGAAGAAGATATCAAAGCTGATAATGTATTAGGATTTTTAGAAGGATCAGACCCTAAGTTAAAAAATGAAGTAGTAGTAGTAACTGGCCACTATGACCACATTGGTTTAGAAGCCGACCCTAACGCTCCTGATAAAGTAAACAACGGCGCTGACGATGACGGCTCTGGTACTACTGGCGTTTTAATGCTTGCTGAGGCTTTTGCAAAAGCAAAGAAAGAAGGTCATGGTCCTAAACGTAGCATTTTGTTCATGACTGTTTGTGGTGAAGAAAAAGGTCTTTGGGGCTCAGAATGGTATTCAGATCATCCTGTATTTCCTTTGACTAACACCATTACCAACTTAAACATCGACATGATTGGTCGTGGTGATGATAACCGTTCGGGCGACAACAATTTTGTTTATATCATTGGTTCGAACATGCTAAGTGATGACTTAGATAGGATTGGTAAAAAAGCAAATACTGATTATGTAAACATCGTGTTAGACGAGAAATACAACAATCGTACTGACCCTAACCGTTTCTACTACCGTTCAGACCATTACAACTTTGCTAAACATGGCATTCCGGTAATTTTTTATTTCAACGGGGTGCACAAAGACTACCACCAACCTGGTGACGAAGTAAGCAAAATAGATTTCCCAATGCTGGCAAAAAGGGCTCAATTGGTTTACTATACTGCTTGGGAATTAGCCAATGGCGAGAAACGCCCTGTAGTAAATAAGAATGAAGATGGTTCCTTAAAAGCGAACTAAAATAATTTAACATATCAAATCCCGTTAGGTAACTGACGGGATTTTTTATTTAAATGGTTTATCTCCGAATTAAACAAAACCCTAATTTTATGCCAATGAAAAACAGCACCGCTTCTAGCTATCTATTAGTTCTCGTTATCACCATACTTAGCCATTCATCATTTGCTCAGCGACTTACCGCCGAAGAAAAACTTCTAGCCTCTACTCCTAATTTTCTTAAAAAACGATTGACAGCTACCGATTCGCTTTTTTTGGACGACATCAACGTCATCAAAAAATATATGGAAATTGACAGTATTGATGTAGAGATTTTAAAGCCCCGCATTTTATATGCCATGCTAATTGAAAGCAAAGTTGATTCAGCGGTAACTTATAAAACACTGGTAAATGCCATCCAAGCTTTTAAAGGCGGAATTGGCTACGCAGAATTCAGAAGAGGAATTATACTTTATAAGCAAATGGCTGCTATAAAGGTGAACCCCCAAAATTGGGCAAACGACCAAACACTTTTTAGAAAACTAGGTTTTACAGAAGCAGATCTTGATGATTTTTTGCTATTTATTTCCAAAACCGAAAATAAAGAACTGAACTATAAACAAGCTTATTTGGCTTACATGAAAGAAATAGACAGTTTAAAGTAGAACAAGGAGTAAAGAACAAAGAGTAAGGAGCAAAGACAGAAAACCTCGCAGGTTTTTAAAAACCTACGAGGTTTGGCCAAACTAAACCTGCACTTGCTTTTCGAAATATAAAAAAGGTGCGCCTGATGGTATAATTATATCAACATCTGCTCGTTAAATTTTAAAGCCCTAGCCTATTTGCCTATATTTGAGCACTGATGAATACTGCCGAAGAATTTTTAATAAAAGCCGATGAAAAGGCCTTCGATGTTCCACACCGCAACACCATTAACTATAATATTGGTAAATATAATGTGGCGGTGGCCCGAGGCTTGTCGAAATTTGAAAATTTAGAGGTATCCAAACGTAAGGCACACGTAATTAAATGGCGTGTGATGGAAAACTTGGACAAACTGTTGCCTGAGTTTGAGTCGAACTTTCAGAAACGCGGCGGTAAAGTGATTTGGGCTAACGATGCTGCAGAAGCCCAAAAGGAAATTTTACAGATCATTCAACGCACTGGTGGTAAAAGCGTTATCAAATCCAAGTCGATGACGACCGAAGAAATTCATTTGAATGAGTTTTTGGAAAAACACGACATTGAATCATTAGAAAGTGATTTGGGCGAGTACATTGTGCAATTGTTGGGACAAGCTCCTTACCATATTGTAACACCTGCCATGCACTTGAGTAAAGAAGATATTGCCAAGTTGTTCCATGAAAAATTTGGGACACCCATTGACGCCACCCCTGAGCAGCTGACCCAAAAAGCCCGTGAACTGCTTAGAGAAAAATATTTAACTGCTGATATTGGCATTACCGGCGGAAACTTCCTAATTGCAGATACGGGAAGCATAGCCCTTACCGAAAATGAAGGGAATGCCAGATTAACCACAACCTTTCCGAAAATACATATTGCTATTGTGGGCATTGAAAAACTAGTGCCTTCTATAGCCGATCTAGATTTATTTTGGCCGTTGTTGGCCAGTCATGGTACAGGACAAAATTTGACCGTTTACAACACCATTTTAAGCGGTCCGCGACAGGCCAATGAAACTGATGGACCAGAGGAAATGTACGTGATTTTGTTGGACAATGGCCGTACTAATCTCCTCGCACAAAAAGAACAGCGCCAAGCTTTATACTGCATTCGTTGCGGTGCCTGCCTAAATGCTTGTCCTGTTTACAAAAATATTGGCGGACATACCTACAACACTACCTACAGTGGACCAATAGGCTCAATCATTACACCACATTTCAAGGGCATGAAAGAGTTTAAGCACTTAAGTTATGCCTCTAGTTTATGCGGAAAATGCTCCGAGGTTTGTCCCGCAAAGATTGATATCCATAAAATGCTATTGCTTAACCGTAGAGATGCGGCGGCTGCTAGCGAAAATACTACGACCGAAAATATTGGTTGGAATATTTGGAAGAAAGGTATGAAAAAGCGCTCACTGATGGACTTTTTTAGTGGCAAGATGAAAAATTTCTTCCTTAAAACCTTCTTCAAGAAAGGTTGGGGCAAGTATCGTGAAATGCCAGAAATAGCCCCTAAATCTTTCGCGAAGCGTTGGGAAGAACATCAAAAGAAGCAGGAAAAAGAACAGGATTCGCTTTAATTTCCTTTGCGTTCTCTGCGTAACTCTTCCTTTCTTTGCCGTAAAATTTTAACCCTAAACTCCATATTAATTTTCTTTGTTTTGCGATCAAGCTTTAATCGCAAAGGGTTTTTAAAGTTTCGCAAAGAGCACAAAGACCACCTCAAAAACTAAGATTTGCATTCCATCGCTGGCAACTTAATTACTATATTTACTGCAAACCAATATCAACCTTATGCAGTTCGACAGAAAGCAAAAAACCGATTCTGAGTTATTGTCCATCTACAAGCATTTGCTCTTTCCTCGCTTAATTGAAGAAAAAATGCTGATTTTACTAAGACAAGGTCGAATAGGCAAATGGTTTTCGGGAATTGGACAAGAAGCCATTGCCGTAGGCAGTACCTTGGCCATGCAAAGCGATGAATATATTTTACCCATGCACCGCAATCTTGGTGTTTTTACGACCAGGGGCATTCCTTTAAAACGATTAATGGCCCAGTGGCAGGGAAAACTGAGTGGTTTTACCAAAGGAAGGGATCGATCATTCCATTTCGGAACGCAGGAATATAAAATTATTGGCATGATCTCGCATTTGGGCCCTCAAATGGCCTTAGCAGACGGCATTGCACTAGCAGACTTAATTGCAGAGCAACCAAAAGCAACCTTGGTATTTACTGGTGAGGGAGCTACCAGTGAGGGCGATTTTCATGAAGCCATCAATGTAGCCTCTGTTTGGAATTTACCGGTTATTTTCTTGATCGAAAACAATGGCTACGGCCTATCAACGCCTATTAACGAACAGTACCGCTGCAAACATTTAGTAGACAGGGCTATTGGCTATGGTATTGAAGGCATACAGCTAGATGGCAATAATATTCTAGAAGTTTACGATAAATTAACTGAACTGGCCGAAGATATGCGACAGCATCCTAGACCGGTGTTGGTAGAATGTTTGACCTTTAGAATGCGTGGCCATGAAGAAGCTTCGGGCACTAAATATGTACCACAAGAACTGTTTGACGAATGGTCTAAAAAAGATCCCGTTAGTAATTTCGAAGAATACCTTTTAGAGGAAAATATACTAACGGAAAATACCATCTCTGAAATTAGAAGTGTTTTCAAAAAACAGATAGATAGTGAAGTAGAAGCTGCTTTTGCTGAGCAGGAGCCAGAGGTTAACGCCGGCCACGAATTAGCCGACATGTACTATCCTTATGAGCCAATCCCTTTCCCTCCATCAGCTTCTGCCACAGAAAAAAGATACTTAGATGCCATTAGCGATGGACTAAGAATGGCTATGCAACGACATCACAACTTAGTACTAATGGGCCAAGATATTGCCGAATATGGTGGTGCCTTTAAAATTACAGATGGTTTTGTAGCTGAATTTGGAAAAGCAAGGGTGCGCAATACCCCAATCTGCGAGTCGGCTATTGTGGGTGCAGGCTTAGGGCTTTCTATCAATGGTTATAAAGCGATGGTAGAAATGCAATTTGCTGATTTCGTAAGCGTAGGTTTTAATCAAATTGTAAACAATCTAGCCAAAACACATTATCGTTGGGGAGAAAAAGCAGATGTAGTGATACGGATGCCTACTGGTGCGGGTACCGGAGCGGGGCCTTTCCATTCACAAAGCAACGAAGCCTGGTTTACCAAAACTCCAGGCTTAAAAGTGGTTTATCCAGCTTTTCCTTATGATGCCAAAGGCTTGTTGCTGTCCGCCATAGAAGACCCTAATCCAGTAATCTATTTTGAGCATAAATATTTGTACAGAAGCTTAAGCGGTTTAGTTACCGAAGGCTTTTATACCATAGAGATAGGAAAAGCAAATATTTTGAAGGAGGGGCAGCAGCTTGTGATCATTACCTACGGTCTCGGCGTTCACTGGGCGCTGGAATATTTAAATGCAAATCCACAAGTATCAGCAACTGTGGTTGATTTAGTTAGCTTGCAACCTTGGGATAAATCAACCGTAGAAACTGTAGTAAAAGCCACTGGAAAAGTACTCATCTTACATGAAGATACACTAACAGGCGGTTTTGGAGCTGAAATTGCTGCCTGGATCAGCGAACATTGCTTTGAGTATCTTGACGCTCCGGTAATGCGTTGTGCAAGTTTGGATACCGCCATTCCGATGAGCAAAGCTTTAGAAGAAGATTTTTTGGCCAAAGCCAGATTAGCACAAATAGTGGACAAATTATTGAACTATTGACAAAAGAACACCGTCAAAAATATGATTGTCAGCACCTTAACAACTAAAAGTGCTAAAGGCCCTGTAACATTTACTTAAAGAGAGCGTTAAGTTAAATGATGAGGGCCAGTAATGAGCGTTATTTAAGATGATGGTCTTATCGCTATAAAATTATTCATTTACAGCACTTAACGAGAAAATGTGACTTTTTTTCACATTTTGTGTATTAATGAAGTCGTATATTTAGTTGATTTACTACAAAGACGCTTTTATGAATGTTGGTAAAATCTTAAGGAAGCTTAGACAATATAAAGGAGTAACGCAAGAGAATATTGCCACATTTTTGAATCTGGAAAGGTCTGCGTATTCCAAATTGGAGCACGACAAAACCATGTTAAGACTTGACACCGCTAAACTTATTGCTGTTTTTTATGGTTTTGAATTACATTACCTTATTTTATGCATGGAATACGACCATTATCTTAACAACCCTACCACACTCAGGTTAATTAAAGCACAAAAAGATAAAGAGGCTGCTTTTGCTAAGCAAGTGGCCTATTCAGCATAAACCTCGGCCAAGGGGTTAAACAGATATATTTTCCCATTATCTAAGCAAGTACATCTATAACGTTTTCTAATACGTTCACCTTTCTGAAATTTACGGCCGTCTTTTAAAGTAAAAATGGTATTGGCTGGCAATTGCTCTACATGTAAGGTTTCCTCTTGCGCATCGTATTTCTTAAGTGCTCGAGCCAATCTTAAATCGGTACAACTAGAAGCAGCTGGATTGTTCAAATAAGCAACAATTCCCTGGTTAACGTCGGTTGGAAAAATTTCTAAATCAAAAAATGGTTTCATCATTCTTTTGAAGTTGTTTTTCCATTCTGTCCCGTGTGGCTTTACCTTATTTTTATGGTCGTTCCAAGTTAGTAAGTGTGCAAACTCGTGTACCGTAGTCACCAAAAAAGCGTATGGATTTAAGTCGTTATTGACAGATATTTTATGTCCGCTCCCCCGAAATGGATGTCGATAATCTCCTAATTTGGTACTCCTATTTTTGGATATTTTAAATTCACATTGGAAATAATCAATCCATTTGGCAATAATAGGTGCTGCTTCTGGCGGCATGTATTGAGCTAGTACTTCTTTTTTATCCATTGGGAGAAAAGCAAATTGATCAAAGCAAACTGTTAGAAATTTTATTTTCTAAGTCCTCATTTAACCGTAGAGCAATATAACAATTTACTTTAAAAGCTGGTAAGCAATGAGTGCTGCAATATAAGCCATCACCGTCATGTAAACCAATTGGATGATTGGCCACTTCCACGATTTTGTTTCTCTATAAACCACAGCCACGGTACTCATACATTGCATCGCAAAGGCATAAAATAGCATGAGTGAAAAAGCGGTAGCAAAGGTAAATATAGGCAAACCAGTTTGCGGATCTTTAGCCGCACCGATTTTATCGCGTAACCTCATTTCGCCTCCATCGCCATCGGCGCCTTCAACACTATAAATGGTGGCCATAGTGCCTACGAAAGCTTCGCGGGCAGCAAAAGAAGTAATTAATGCAATCCCTATTTTCCAATCGTAGCCCAAAGGTTTAATCATCGGTTCAATAGTTTGTCCTAATAAACCAGCGTAAGAATTTTCTAGTTTTTCAGCTGCTCTATCTCTCTCCAAAGACGCTAACTGTACGGTATCTGTAGAAGTTGCTTCTATGCGATTGTACTTCGCATCAATAGCTTCAAAACGCTTAGAAGGTCCATAGGTAGACATTACCCATAAAATGATAGAGATGGCAATAATCACTTTACCAGCCTCTAAAACAAAGGTCTTTGATTTTTCGTACATCGTAAATAATACGTTCTTCCAACGTGGCATACGATATACGGGTAACTCCATAATAAAATACGAACGTTCTTTGGCTTTAATGATGAACTTAAAAACTAAGGCAACCAAAACGGCTGCAATAATACTAATAAAGTACATCGCCATTAAGGTCAATCCTTGTAGGTTAAATACTCCCCAAACTTTTTCATCTGGCACCACTAAGGAAATCAGCAAGGTATAAACAGGCAATCTGGCCGAGCAACTTACCAATGGCGTAACCATAATGGTAATGATCCTATCCTTCCAGCTTTCAATATTACGGGCACTCATGATAGAAGGCACTGCACAGGCAATACCGCCAATCATAGGCACTACAGATTTCCCACTTAAACCAAATTTACGCATTACCTTGTCCAACATGAAGGTTACCCTTGCCATATAGCCGGTATCTTCCAAAATGGATATTAGCGCAAAAAGAATAGCAATTTGAGGAATAAAAATAACGATACCACCTAAGCCAGCAACTACGCCATCCATCAACAAGTCCGTCAATACTCCCGGGGGCAAGTGTTCGTGTCCTTTTTCCGTCAACCAAGCAAAGCCGCCTTCTATTAAATCCATTGGTACCGAAGACCAAGAAAAAATCGCATTAAAAATGAAAAACAGAATGAAAAAGAAGATGACGAAGCCCCATACTTTATGTGTAAGTATCGCATCAATTTTGTCGGTAAAGGTAAATTTCTTTTGGGCTCCAGTATCAACCACCACATCGCTTAATATCTTACCCAGATGCCTATATCTTGCCACTGTTTCTTCGCCTTGAAGTTTCACGGTATCAAATCCATTACCTATTTCAATGGCTTCAATTTCTTCCTGCTCTTTTTCAGTGAAAAATGTCAAATGTTCATGCTGGTGTAGCACTTGCAGCGCATAGTAATCATTCTTAGTACCAATTTTTTGCTTAATCGCTTCTACTGCCTCTGGCGCAAAGCCCCTGGCATCAATACTATTGACTTGCGTAGCTAACGGTGTAGTTTGCGAAATGGCTTGTTTTAAGGTATCTAGGCCTTCTCCCTTTCTGGCCGAAATGTTGACCACTTGTACGCCGAGTCGCTGGGCCAGTTTATCAACATCAATGCTGATGCCTTCTTTCCTAGCCATATCAGTCATGTTAAGCACCAACAACATGGGGATGCCTAAATCTGCCACTTGAGAAAACAGCAATAGGTTACGACGTAAATTGGTAGAATCAGCCACCAAAACAATTACATCTGGGTAGCTGCTATTGTTTTTGTCGGCCAATACCTGAAAAACAATGCTTTCGTCTTTGCTTTTTGGATATAGGGAATAGGTTCCTGGCAAGTCGATGATTTCGGCAGTTTTGCCCGATGGCAATTTGCAAAAACCAGTTTTTTTATCGACAGTGATTCCCGGAAAATTTCCAATTTTTTGATTTAATCCTGTTAGAAGGTTAAATAGGGTAGACTTTCCGGTATTCGGATTTCCAACTAAAGCAACTTTTAAATCAGCCAAAATACTATTGAATTATAATTACAGCAGCTTCGGTTTTACGTAAACAAAGTTGATATCCAGCTACGCGAATAGCGATAGGATCGCCTAGTGGTGCGCATCGCTCCACTTCAACCTCTTCGCCTGGAAGGCATCCCATTTCCATTAATTTTACCGCCATTTCAGCATCGGTAAAAGAAACAATGATACCTTTTTGTCCTGGATTTAATTGCGAAAGTTTCATACAAAAATCTTTATTTACGAGCATAAAAACCGTATTCAATGCCCAAAAAAACTGCCGCAAGTTAGCCCTTATTTATATCAAATCCAAATAAGAAAGTGTAACAAAAAGATAAAAACGCAAGTACCTTACAGTATGGCTCATTTGCCCAACCTGTCGTTTTTCACTACATTTGCGCCTATTATACAACCACTTATGAGTATTATCAAAAAGTTAACCATCTACTCTCTACTTTCCTTTGTGTTTTTAAACTACGTTTCTTGCAAAAAAGATAAAATTACCACCAATGTTAAATTTTTAGGGCACAAGGGTGCCGGCGGAAATTACTTTAATGATGTGCATATGGAAAACACCATTCCATCATTTGCACAAGCTATAGAAACATTAGATGGGGTAGAAACTGACGTTGCGATGAGCTTAGACGGCACCATTTGGATGTACCATAATCAAGATGTAAATGATTATGCTTGTGATGAAGTTCCAGGTCGATTTATCCCTGCAATGCGAGATAGTGAATTGGAAAAGATTATGCTTTGCCATGAAAGCAAAAAGGATAGGATATATAAATTTTCTGAACTGATGGCATTTTGGGAAAGCAGAGGTAAAAGCTTCATCATCTCATTAGACATTAAACCGACCTTTCCAGCATGGGTATTTGATATGGTTGGCGGCAGAAGTGCTTACTACGATAAACTTGCAAAAAGTCTTTCGGAAATACCTAGCTCTGCAGAGGGTACGGAAAAGATCTTATTGGAGTTTGATAGTCCGCGGTTTTTAAGCCAACTCAAATTGTATCCAAAAACTGAGAAGATGGTTAGATATTATACAGGAGACGGCGGCATGGAAGACCATATCCAAACTGCATTAGCTAGAGGTTACGATGGAATAAGTGTAGATGGAAATAAAGCTTCAGTAGAAAGTGTAAAAAAGGCTAAATCAGTAGGTTTGAAAGTTCAATTATGGACTCCTTACTTTAGAGATGAGCTTAGACCTGTTTTTGCAATGGAACCAGATTTTATTCATACCGATAATATCCATGCTAAAAAAGCACTAAATATTACACCATAATAAAAAAGGAGCTCCTATCGAAGCTCCTTTTTTATTTAATCATTGATTTTACATTCTTCCCGGACCACCCATTCTGAAGTTACCTCTTCCTTGCTGCCCTGGCATTTGCATACCAGCAATGCTGCTTAATGAGTAAGTGAATGAGAACATGAAATAACGTTTCAATACATTAAAGTTTTGGTCTACGATAGCGTTTGCGTTTGCAGTACGTAAAACACCGGTATTTTCATTAAACAAATCGTTTACAGCCAATTTAAATGTTCCTTTGTTTTTAAAGAACTGGCGGCTAATGTAAGCATTTACCTGTGTGTAGTCTGTATTAGCTGCCCCTCTTCCCGTAAGTCTATTGTAAGTCGCATCTGTTTGTAGGCGGATATTACCAGGAAACACATAGCTAATATCGATATTAGGTGACAGCGTATAGAAGTTAGTCGTTTTACCAATGGTATAAGTTCCACGATCCCATCTTCCAGAAACACCCGCAATTAAGTCAAACTTATCCATGTTAGACACCAATTTGTAACCATTTCTCAAACCAATATTTTTAGTTACGTTTTTGAGACCATCGGTAATGTTAGTTCCTTGGCTAAATGACGCCCCTCCATCTATTTGAAGGTTTAACTTGTTACCTTTAATAATTGGCAATCCTAAGTTACCAAAAAGGTTAGCGCTATAGTTTCCTTTAACGTTAGTGTACCCATTTTCAATTTTACCAAAATCTTCTGAAGCTGGATCTTCGATTACTCGTTGTGTATTTCCAAAATCATTGAACGTTTGCGTAATAAATGCTCCTAAAAATAGGGTACGATAGCTAGCAAAATCAAAGTTGTTATAGAAAATTCTCAAGTTGTTTGAAAACGAAGGTTTCAAGTTCGGATTTCCCAATGGTACACTTTGGGTGTTGGTGTTATCTCTTACCGGTTGAATTTGGTCGATACTTGGCTGATTGGTTCTACCATCATATCTAATGTTCAATCGTTTGTTGTTACTGAAATTGTATCTGAACTGTGCCGTTGGTGTAATGTTAAAGAAGTCTTGCTTGAAAAGTTTTCCTGTCGTTAAATTATCATTGCTACGGTTAGTAAGCTGACCAGCAATTCCCACGTTCCAGTTATACTTTTTCTCGTTCTTGTTCAAGCTAAAACCTAAAGCATTGGTCCAAGTGGTATTTTCAAATTCGTTACTATAATCAATATTGACGATATCATATAGCTGAGTTGTATTATTGAAGTCGTACACATAACGTTTTCTATTATCGTGCATGTAAACATTCTGATAATTGAACTCCATACTCAAAGTTTTAGACAAAGGTTCTGTATATACCAATCTCGCCGTATTGTTAAATGAATTAACGTTATTGTCGTTCAACTGGTCTAGATTGACGTATGATATAGTTCCGTCTTTTGCAGTTCTCATTTCTGGGTTTTTGTTATAATTATCTGCATCACTATCATTGATGTTGGTGTTTACGTTTAAAGATAGTGTACGGCCACGACGAAGAAACTTTCTGCGAAGCAACAAATTGTTGCTAATCGACGGAGCTTTTGAGCCTGTAGCAAGGGTTTGAGTACCTACTGCATGACCGGTCGTTTGGTTAGTTCTATCGTAATTAGAAAAACTGTTCGCAGAATTATCTGTATAAGAAATATTAGGTTGAACTCTGATAGAAGTAGCCGAATCCAACTTGGTATCGACCATAAAGTTTAAACGATGGTTAAGTCGTTTAGTTGTGCTTTCCAAATCTTCTAAGCTATTAACAGTATTACCGCCAATGAATCTCTGTGTGTTAGAGGTATTGAGATTAAACAATGAAGTTTTGTTAAAGAAATAACTTCCGGTAAATTGGGTTCCGTCATCGTAAGTATCGGCAAAATCAATACCGGCAGCAGTAGTTGTGGTAATCCCTTGTTGTTGCTGGCCACCACCACCAAACATCATTCCACGGCCACCACCGCCAATACCACCACCAAAGTTCTGTTTGTTCACATTGTTGAACTGACCTATTAAGGAAATACGTTGTGCGTTATCAAAACGATTCAAGTTAATGTTTACATCGTAACGATCATCAGTGCCATATCCAGCGGTGCTATTGCCCATATAACCTTTATTTTTGATCCCGTTTTTGGTCACGATATTCAAAATCTTTTCACGGTTACCATCATCAACACCTGAGAATTTAGATTGCTCCGACATATCGTCGATGATCTGGATTTTATCCACCATGTCAGCAGGCAAGTTTCTAGTGGCCAATAGGGGATCATTACCCATAAAGTCCTTACCATCTACACGTACTCTTTTAATGGTTTCACCTTGTGTAGTTACGGTACCATCTTTAGCCACATCAACACCTGGAACTTTTTTCAATAGGTCTTCTACCACGGAGTTTTCTTTAACTTTTAAAGTAGAAGCACTGATTTCTAAAGTATCTTTTTTAACCACCACAGGAGGGGTTTCACCTTTAATTTCGATACCTTTTAGGGTTACACCGGTATCTTCCATTAATAACTCGCCTAAATTGATGCTAGGTTTTGCAGCAGTTAGCTCAAAATCTTTATTAATGGTTTTCAATCCAAGAAAAACCACATATAATCTGTATTTACCTGCTGCAATGTTGTTGATAGAAAAAGTTCCACTGGTACTGGTAGAAGTAGTACCTACAACGGTTGAATCACTACTCAATTTCTTGATTGCAACTGAGGCGTAATCAATTGGCTTTTTGTCTTTTTCATTTAATACTTTCCCACTCACAATCCCTTGCGCTTGTGCAAAAGCCATATTGCCCAACCAGAGTAGGGCTATAAATAAAACTCTTTGTAAATGTTTATTCATTTGTATATTCTAAAAATTATTTTTTTGAAATTACCTAATCAGACTTCTCAAAGCCGCAAAGGTTTGTTAAGAAATGTTAAAAGCGTAGTAACATTTTAAATACAACTAACTTTATCGTTACAAAGACAAAATTTGGAATTGAAGTTGTCTCTGAAAGGAATCCATTTATATGCTTTTGTGTCTCGAATGGGGGATTTTTGGGCATTTACAGCTGGGTTTAAAGATGCTGCACGACTGTAGCACAAAAAGCAGAAAAAAAATCAAAATCAGATTAAACCTTGTTTTCATCGGGCTATAATTTTTCAATTTTTGTGATGAGCTATCATGCGCTTTCAAACTCATCTGTCTTGGTTAATGCGTCATTGCTGCGCATAATGGTCTCATTGTAGTTTGACAAGTGCAAAAGCACGTAACTAAACACGCCCATTAAACAGCCAATCATGTCACAGGCAAAGTCCCACCATTCTGCTGAACGGTAAGTAAATACCTTCCATTGAAGTACTTCTATTGCTCCTCCGATAACGGCTGAAATCAAGATAATTTTAAAGATGGTTAGCGAGCGAAAACTATAGTTGTGTTGATATTTTATCTTTCCGTAGAAAAGCAAAATGGTCAGTACATAGAAAAACCCTAAGTGAGCCAGTTTATCAAATCCTGTGAAGAAAAAATCTGAGCTCGCCTCATTGCCGGAAAGATCAATGTTACAAAGCACTAAAATAATAATGGTCCATAAAACGGCCCAGCGTTGATATTTTAGTGCTTTGAATTTGGCCATTTTATGCGCCAATTAATGCTTTATAATCATCTGCACTTAACAGCCCGTCTACTTCGCTAACATCAGCTAAAGTAACTTTAACCATCCAGCCTTCGCCATAAGGATCAGAGTTTACCAATTCTGGATTGTCGTTTAATGCCGAATTAAACTCATTTACTGTACCTGTAACCGGCATGAAAAGATCAGAAACAGTTTTAACAGCTTCTACTGTACCAAATACTTCTTCTTTAGCTACTTCAGAGCCTAGTGTATTGATATCGATATAAACGATGTCTCCTAGCTCACGTTGAGCAAAATCTGTAATGCCAATGGTAGCCTCATTTCCTGATACCGATACCCACTCATGATCTTTTGTGTACTTTAGTTCTGATGGAAAGTTCATTTTTATGTTTTTATTAAGTTTGTTTTCAATTCATATTTGTATTCCGCAAAGGTAATGAATTTATGCCATTGCCTCTCTACTAATTTAAGGTTACCCTTAGGCTAAATCCAAAGTTGCTAAACGAGGTATTGAATGATTGCGAAGTGTATGGTTTAGTGATATTTGAATCATAGAATACCCTTACATTGAAACGCTGGTTGAGCACATAATCTACACTTGGACGCAGGGTAATGTTTTTAGCGCCTGATGATACTTCTGCTTCGGTAATATCTGCACGGTAAATCACCGTTTTATTATCTCTTACTGATACATCTAGTTTAAAGTCCATGTTGTTGTCCATTTTCATTTGTTTAAATAAACCAAATGGGAACCTGAACTTGGTAGTTCTGTAACCTAAACCAAAAACGATATTATTTTCCGAAAGATGTGCCAATTGGCTATTTGCCAAACTTAAACCTAACAATCGGGTTTTATTGATCTCGAAATTAAGGGTCATGTTATTTTTTAAGCGGGTATCAAAACCTATTAATGGCGCAAATTGCTCAGAAATGGTTACTTGCGAGAACTGATAGAAAGGCAAGAAGTTGCCATTAACATCAGTGCTGCTCACCGCCCCGTTGGCTTCTTCATATCTTAATAGACTATTAAAACCATTGATACTGTAAGTTGAACGATAACCATGTCTCAAGCTCAGTTCAGAGAAACGATCTGCAATGAAAGGGTATTTGGTTAAACCTGCGTAGGTTAACCTCCAGTTAGGCAAAGGTATTTTTGGCAAACTATTCAGGCTCGACGAGTTTGGATTTTTCCCTGTATAAGCTGCGAGAAAAGCCAGTACCACCACATCTTGCGAGCGCTTGTCGTAACCCGCAGCATAACCATTGGCTGTACCAATAGAATTAGGATTTAAAGCACCCAAGCGACGAGAGATGATTGGCCTATTGTTCATAAAATCGTTAAACACACTCGATAAAGTAGCCCCACTTTTATCTTTAAACGCTGTACCGATGGAAATGGTAGAAATACTGTAATCGCCTGTCGTATTTGGGCTTTGGTTCGCAAATCTTCCACTATTGGTATCGTATTTAAAATTGGTTGAGTAATTTAAAGTTCTATTTTTATTGGCCATTAGGGTAATCTTCAGATCACGAATTGGCTCAACGGTACTCGTCAGCTGGAAATCTTCGCGAAGCGTGTTTACATACAACTGCATCTGAGTGTCGTCCGTGGTGATCCAGCCATTGTTAACGGCCATTAACCTAATATCTCTTTGGCTACCAAATACAAAACCCAAACCTGGAGCTCCGGTCACATCATCTATCCCAAAAAATCTGGTTTTTGGCAGATATCCGGGCAGGAATATTCCTTGTGTTTTAGTGAAAGCTACGTTAACGTTTTTAATACTGGTTAATAAGCCTACCATAAAATTCGACATCTTGAAAGTGGTATCTCTATTGTTTAGACTACGTCTAATGAAACCAAATTTATTATACAGAGAAATCATGTTCAGGGTTGGATTTACCTGTATGGTCCGTGAGTTTTGAATGGTATTACCTAAATTGATGGTTGGATCATTAAGGGTAGATAGGGCTTCTGTTTGCCACGTAAAAGTGGTCCCATAAGTGGTTGCCAAACTGATCCAATCTAAACCAGGTATTTTAGCAATTGGCCAATTGTACCTTACGTTAAGGCTATGGTTATAATCGGTAGTGCGGCCTAGACCTTTAAGGTTATTCCAAAGGATTTCTCGTTTATAGCCTTCAATACGGCCTTCTGGCTCATCAATGATAGAGTAATTGGTTGCATCAAAATCTAAACTAAGCGATTTTGTCAAATCCCAAGCAATGCCATATACCCTTGTTACCAAAAAGTTCTTGTTAAAGGTTGTATTAATTGGGATGTAATTATTTGGATCGTTGTTTCTTAAAGAGTTTTCAGAATAGAAACGATCAAAATCTATCCTAAAATTGATAGAATTTGGCAGCAGTGAGAAGTTAAAATCCTTTAATAGCTTTAAGGTATTGGATTTGATCAACTTGTCAAACGGCTGATAGCTTTTCGAGTTGTAGCTATAGTTATAAGCTAAAGATGCTTTATAGGTATTTTGAATAGTTGTTTCGTTGATAAAATCGCGGTGCGACATTTTTGTTTGTGCATAGGAAACATTAAAGTTCTCAATATCCCACAGCCTTACCTTTGCATCTTCTTTCACACGTTCTTTACGCACGTTGGTAAAAGCTAAACTGCTTCTAGTGGTATAGTCCTGTGCAAAATTCAAAATGGAATCTCTTTGGGCTTTATTGGCGTTATCCAAAGCTTTTGACAGTTCAATATCAGGTGTACGGGGATCAAACTGAGGAGTAGCAACCTGCTTAGAGTAGCTTACAAACATTGGAATCTTTACTCCACTTTTTTGAGGCAAGAACTTGCCCAACTCCATATTCGATGAAATATCAAAAGCCATATTGTCTGATCGGCTACGTTGGCTCACCTTGCTATCAATAGACCCAAAACCTACGGTTGACTTGGTTCCCGATACGTTCACATCGGCGAAATCAGCAAGTTTGGCACTCATTCTGGCTGTTGCGGCCCAACCGCCTCGTTCATCAAATTCGGTTAACCTTAGCTCATTAAACCAAGCTTGTGCATATTTCGCTAATCCATCGTCATTTGGAGAAGCGTCAGGTCCGTTTCGTAATGGATTTTTCAATCCAAGCATGTATACCCGCACCTTGCTCATGTCGGGCTGCCCTTTTACAATAATGGTATTTTTACCATCGGTATATCTAAACGGTATGTTAATAGGCCATGGTGCATTTCCTAAACGGGCTTTGTTACGAGCAATTTTTGCTTGTTGGAAAAGCTCCAGTTCAATGACCATCTTATTTTGTTCAGGCCAAATGGCATAAGCATCGCTTGTTCCGGGCTGTGTTACTTTTAATGGTTTGTTGTACTCGTAATAGTTATCGTCATTATCTGTTCCTATGCGTAGGAATGCACTAAGCTCATTGTCTTGCAAGCTATTTACACCATCGCCTTCCAAGTGAATATACATTTCCAGCTTTTTATACGATCTAAAGTCGTTGATAGCTGTTTTAAATGCTGCACGCCCATAGCCGTCTCGTAGATCTTTCACAATCATGGAAAGCGATTGTTCATTTTGACGTGTGTCTCCTCTATAGTTACTAAAGTCTCTCTCTCTTTCAATGCCTGGGGGAACAACATAAGGAATAGGTGCTCTACGACCATTTTCTTCGATGTTTACAGTTCCTAGCTCCAAGATAGAATTATCTGGAGATGGATTTGTCCCTAATCCTGGATCCGCAATAACCTTACCGCTTTCATTTTTAGCGTTATACTGTCTCCATTCGCCACGCACGAATTGGATTTTTGCAAGCCTTATTACCGCAGTATCGGCAAAGTCTGTCATGAACATCCTTACAAAACGAATAGATTTGAAATCTTGAATATTTGGTGATTTCCAATCATACTGTGCTAAAGGGATACGGATTTGGTACCAAGTGGCATTTTGGGTTTGTCCGTTAGCCAGTTTAACGGCAGAAGTTACTTTATCGGTTACAAAGCCTTGCCCCACTTGCAAATCACCTGGACGAATAGATATTTTGTATTGATAGTACTCGTCAGATTGGGTCATGTTGTTATCACGATTGATATCTTCCCCATCTGGCAAGTAAGTAGAAGCTGAATTTTCTAACCCTAGCTCTTGTTGCGATTGTTGCGAAGTTTTAGAGTTACCTTCTAAACCGTTAAAATTCATGTAACGCCTTAAAATACCAGCATTCTCTTGGTCTAATTGCCCACCTCTAAAATAAGAGTAATCATCAGAAGAAGGGTCGTTATCGAAAACTGATGCGGCATCAGGATTTAACTGGGCTTTAATTTGATTGATCGCTGACTGAAAAAACTGATAGGCCCTTTCATCGGCATTCGACAAACCGTCCAAACCTACGTCCTGTGCTCTTCTGGCATTGGGATCGTTATCAAACACCTGCACTACAGGCTGAAGTCGGGCAACCCTGCCCCAAGTCTTCTCTTCATATTTCGATGGATCGCCATTACCTGGCAATGCATTCTCCAATGATTTTCGACCATCTTTTAAGATATCTTCTGAAATGTTACCAATATTGAAATACAGATCTCCTCCCTGCGAACCAGGCTTGTACATAAATGGATCCATCATCCAAAGTTCAATGTACTCAATATTTTGGGCTTCAAAATCATTGACGTCTACCCTACGCATCAAGCCTCCCCATCTGTTACGAGGGTTTTGTAAGGTACCATTTGGATTAAAACCAGTTGTGGTAAAATTATATGGCCCCCTTAACATTGGATAATAGGCCAAATCCAAAGTTTGTAATGTGATGGGCTGACCTGTGCTGATCTGTTTGAATGGGAAAACTTCCGTTTCCAACACTTCTCTCACATAGTGATTGGAAAGCTCGGTCTTGTTGTTTCGCAAGTTTTCAGGAATTTGACCTGTTCCGCCCCTATTGTAAAAAACTGGATCAATATTATAAAATGCTATCTTGGCACGATTGTAACCGTAAGCTAAATTATCAGACAGTTGGGATTCTGGGAACATTTGTGGCGTTCCTGAAATTTGCCAAGCGATAGCGCTTTTTAGATCAATCACCGAACGAGAGGCTTCAAAATCGTCGATAAAACTGGTTCCGCCTCTGCTACCCCCCATATTCAATGCGGATGGATGACCTGGAATCAATTGTGCAAACTCGCCATAGAACGAAATATTAGATTTTTCCTTAGTCGAAATCAATGGCAACTTATCTATCATCTTGGTTAAAAACCTTGAAGAAGAGGTATAGTTCACATCCATCCCCCAAATAGAGTTGGAAATGGGTTCTTCTCCAAAATTAACCTTTGGTGTAATAGGCCGTTCGGTAAGCTTCATAAAGGTACCACCAATGTTAAGCTTATTATTTACGCGATAATCACCTCTTACGCCAAATAATGAACGCTGTTGCAAGCCAAACAATTCATTATTTTCTGTGGAGATACGAATGGATTGCCCAGAACTCAATAAAGCGGTATTCAAGATTTTTACTCGACCACTCATGTAATCCACGGTATAGTCGTTGCCCTCAATCAATGGAATGCTGCCCATAAACACTTTCACGGATCCCTCGGGAACGTTAATGGCATTCAGGCTAAATTCTGAAGAAATTTCAGATTGGTAGTGTCCTTTGATAAGATAACGATCTTTGTCAGGAGACAATTGCTGCGCATCTACTTTAGTTGCACTGTATAACTGCGGAAAGGTGTATTTATCTCTTAAATTTTGTTCAGTGTTAGCGAATTGACTTGCCAGATCTTTTCCAAAAGGCTCAATCACAGGAAAAATAATTCGTCCATTTTGGGGATCAATGGTTACATAGCCACTAATGGTATTCAATAGCGATGTAGCTGAACTTCCGGTACCAAAATTAGGATTGTTAGTAGTTCCAAAATTATTTTGAGAAGAAGCAAACGGGTTGCTCTGCGATTCGAAGTCAAAAACGCCATCTGGCTTGGCTTCCTTTTGAGGGTTTAATCGGTCTAAACCTACTGCCTGTAGCCATATTTTATTGGTTGTATTTGCACCTTCGGTAATTACTGCACGTTCCACTCCCGAAGTTTCATCCAATCTAAAAATATCGAGCTTAAAGTTTTGGTTGCTAATTTGATATCCACCTATGTTGTAGATGTTTTTCATCATCAAATTCCAAATTGGCAGGTTAGGTTTGGTGGTTTCGTTCTTCAACAATTTGGTGAAAAGCACATTAGGCGTAGCTTGGTCAAATGGAACGTCGTTAGCAAATTCTCCAACTTGATATTCTACACCATTATACGTGTAACGGTAAGCTACTGCCAATAGCTCATCGGTGTTAAGCTGTGTATTGAGCGAAATATAGCCCAATTGCGGATGCAGCGTAAATTCCCTATCTGTAAGTTTTCTAGCGTAGGTGATTTTAGCATAGTTATCAGTAGCACCTGAGCCTGCAAAGAAAGTAGTTAAACTTGGACTGCTAGAGGACCTTGCATCTGCGGGTATGGTGGCTAAAAGATTATTTGAATGGGTTTCGAAAGGTGGAGCGGTAGAGAAAGCGACAGGAAGGCTGTCGGGAGTAGGGCGAGTGCGAGTAAAAGATGGATTGTAAGGAGCATATTCACCTAAGTCCATAAAACCTAACACGTCTCTTGAATCGGTGGTATTACCTGTTTTGTTGGTTACCCAAACCTCTATTCTGGTAATATTGATTCCTGTTCTTACTACCGGTGCAGTTTTTAAGGCTTTATTATATTGATCGCGAAAGTATTGGGCTAAAAAGTAATGTTTATTGGCTTCGTAATCACTACCGCTTATCCTAAAATCGCTTTGTTGGGCGCCATTGCTGATCTCTATTTGTTTCGACTGCGATTTCTGTTGTGTGAAAACAGTGGTCAATGCCAATTTCCCAAACTGTAATTGGGTTTTAATACCAAACAACGCCTGTGTTCCGGTAATTAAAGAGGTATTAAGAGGTAAGCTTACGTTACCTGCTTCTATCTTCCTGATGATATCATCGGGGCCACCGGTATAGTCCAGTTTAATTTGGTTTTCAAAATCGAACTGTGCTTCGGTATTATAGTTCATTTTGATTTTCATTTTGGTACCAATGTTACCCACTACGTCCATTTGGATACGTTGCGTGAAATCAAAATTGCTTTGTACTCTTTGTCGTTCGTTAAAAAGGGGGTTTTCGTTTTTATTGACACGGCCTAAAAAGGTAAGCTCTGCTTCTCCACTAGGTTGTATATCAATGGTAGTTCCACCAAAAATCTTTTCAAATACCCTACTGTTGATTTTTACTTCTGGGATAATTCCAGTTTTGCGGATATCGTCTATTTCTTGGTTCGAGAATAAACGCCAGTTCTCTCGTTTGATTTCGCTATTGACCAAACGGAGGTATTGCTCAACCGTTAAATATTGAGGAGGGGTATATAGCTTATCGCCAATACGCTCAGAAATGATATACCTATTGCTGGCAGCGTCGTAAGTTACTTCCCGCTTAATGTTCTCAGGAAGTTTGTTAAATGGATTGGAATAGTTCCGTAACCCCATCCATTGTTTTTCTTTTGGGTTAAATGTGTTTTTTGCGGAGTCCACCCTTGACCCGCCATTATTTACCTGTGAGAACGCTTTTTTGCCAACGCAAAGGCCTATCAGTAAAACAAAATAGGCTAGTTTGTTTTTCAATTTGGTTTATTTATAAATTCTTCAAAGCTTGTTTGATCATTTGCTCAACTGTTAGCTCGCTATCTGCCTTCTTAACCACATTATCCAATGCCTTTTCTGCAACCTGTTTGCCAAAGCCAAGCATGATCAAAGCAGATAACGCTTCATCTTTAATTGTATTGTGACTCGGCATAGAAATTAATGATTCTATGCCTTCTTTTTTCAATTTATCTTGAAGTTCGAGTACGATACGTTGGGCAGACTTAGCCCCTATACCTTTGATTTTCTGGATCAAAGCTACATCGGCACTAACAATGGCCTGCTGTATTTCGTTTGGTGTTATGGAAGAGAGCATCATACGGCAAGTGGTTGGGCCTATACCCGATACTGAAATTAAATGAAGGAATAACCTGCGTTCGCCTTCATCTGCAAAACCGTACAGGGTGTGCGCATCCTCCTTTACGTGTAGCCACGTATAAATCTTACATCTTTCTGCGCTGCCTAGTGCGGCATAGGTATTAAGCGATATATTGATGTGATAACCAACCCCTCCTGTTTCTACAACAATGTAAGTTGGACATTTAAACGTCAGTCTCCCATCAATATACGCGTACATAGTTCTAAGTTAAATTAAAAAGCTAAAAGTAGAAGAAACAATTAGCTTTTTAATTTTTTACAACCTTTTTTTGTTGCTATTGGTCAAAAAACCAACTATTTCTTTTTGAACAAGCCTTTTTTCTTAGGCTCGGCTTCCTCTTTAGCTTGCACATCAAGCACTGCAATGGTCACCATGTTCACAATCTCTCTTACTGAACTACCTAACTGCACAATATGAACTGGCTTTTTAAGTCCTAATAAAATTGGACCAACTGCCTCAGCGCCACCTAGCTCTTGCAATAATTTATAAGCAATGTTACCTGACTCTAAATTAGGAAAAACCAAAGTGTTTGCTGGCGCATCTACTAATCTACTAAAAGGAAAATTATCTTTCAACATTGAGTTGTTGATGGCGAAGTTTCCTTGCATCTCACCATCTACCACAATGTCTGGATATTTTTCGTGGAGAATTTTAACTGCTTTTCTAGTCTTTTCAGGGATCACGCCATCGTTAGATCCAAAGTTAGAATAAGAAAGCATGGCGATACGCGGTGTAATGTTGAATTTTCTTACCGATTTTTCCAGTAACAAAGTTAAGTCCACCAATTCTTCAGCTGTTGGGTCTACATTTACGGTAGTGTCGCCAAAGAAAACAGGGCCTTTTTCGGTCATCATCATGTACATACCAGCTACACGGCTTACTCCTTCTTCGGTACCAATAATTTGTAAAGCAGGTTTGATGGTGGTTGCGTAGTTTTTGGTCAACCCAGAAATCATGGCATCAGCTTCGCCAAATTCTACCATCGAAGAACCGAAGTAGTTTCTGTCGCGCATCATTTTTGCAGCTTCACCTAATGAAGTAACTCCTCTTCTTTGTCTTTTCTCGTATAACGATTGCGCATATTTTTTAGTTCTTTCTGGCTCTAGCGCAGGGTCGATAATTTGCACACCTTCTAACTCCAATGCACTTTCCTCAATAATTTGTTGGATTTTTTCTTTGTTACCCAATAAAATTGGAATAGCAATGTTATCATCCTTCACAATTTGAGCAGCCTTTAAAATTTTATAGTTATCCGCCTCTGCGAAAACCACACGTTTAGGATCTGATTTTGCCTTGTTGGTGATGGCACGCATTATCGCGTCATCTGTACCCAAACGTTTTCTAAGTTCTTCAGCATAAGCATCCCAATCGGTGATGACTTTACGGGCAACACCACTTTCAATAGCCGCTTTTGCCACCGCCATAGAAACGTTGGTCATTAAACGGAAGTCCATTGGTTTTGGGATGATGTAATCTTTACCAAATTTGATGTTTTTGGCATTATAAGCCATGTTCACCGCTTCAGGAACTGGTCTTTTAGCTAGTTCTGCAATAGCACGAACAGCAGCAATTTTCATTTCCTCATTGATAGCAGTTGCTCTAACATCTAAAGCACCTCTGAAAATATAAGGGAATCCTAATACGTTATTCACCTGGTTAGGGTAATCAGAACGGCCGGTTGCCATAATGATATCTTTACGTGAATTGATGGCCAAATCGTAAGCAATTTCTGGATTTGGATTGGCCATTGCCATTACGATAGGATTTTTAGCCATTGATTTCAGCATATCTACCGAAACACAATCTGCAGATGAAAGCCCGATGAACACATCTGAATCTTTCATTGCTTCTTCTAGCGTATTAAGATTACGGGTAGTGGCAAACTCGGCCTTAATTGAATCAAGGTTTTGTCTATCCGCACGGATTACACCACTTCTGTCGCACATTACAATGTTCTCTTTTTTAGCGCCTATGGCTTCATAAAGTCTAGAACATGAAATAGCTGCAGCTCCAGCACCATTCACCACAATTTTAATTTTATCTAGCTTCTTTTTCTGCAATTCGCAGGCATTGATCAACGCCGCAGCAGAAATAATTGCGGTACCATGTTGGTCGTCGTGCATCACCGGGATATTCATTTCTTCTTTAAGCCTACGCTCAATTTCGAAACACTCCGGAGCTTTAATATCTTCAAGGTTAACACCACCAAAAGTTGGCTCTAGGGCTTTAACGATATTTACAAATTCATCAACATTTTTGGTATCCAATTCAAGGTCAAAAACATCAATGTCTGCAAAAATCTTAAACAAAAGACCTTTACCTTCCATTACCGGTTTTCCCGCCTCTGCACCAATATCTCCCAAACCTAATACCGCGGTACCGTTGCTGATTACCGCCACTAAGTTTCCTTTTGCGGTGTATTTATATACGTCTTCTTTATTTTCTGCAATTTTTAAACAAGGTTCCGCAACACCCGGCGAGTAAGCCAATGTTAAATCTCTTTGCGAAGAATAAGGCTTGGTTGGTATCACCTCAATTTTTCCAGGTCTTCCTTGCGAGTGATAATCTAAAGCGTCTTGTTTTCTATTGATTTTGCTCATCTTTTAATCATTTGTAGCGGCCAAAGTTACAATCTTTTTTTAGGATACAATCAGTTTTTTGTCAATCCACGCATGGCAGCATAATTTGTAACGGCCTTTAAAATGAGTCCCCACAAATAAACAAAAGGACCGACTAAACATCTTTAGTTCATGGCAAATGAGTGTTTTTTTTATGAAAAGCTAATTTCAGCTACTATTTATAGAAAGCCCCTCTTTCAGCTATAGTCCTCGTTCGCTTAAGCTCACTGCGGGCTGCCGCTTCAATAGGGTTTATGATACTCACGCTATACCATAGTAGGTCGTTTCAGTGATGTAAGAGGGAAATAGGGGTTTCGTCATCTTGACTTTAAGGAGAGATCTTTAGATGCTAGTGGTAGTAAATCTAAAAAGTTCAAAGATTTCTGCACTCGCTACGGTCGAGATGACGGGGGTGCAGCGTTTAATATAGGATAGGTATAAATAAAAATGGCTGGTGACAACACCAACCATTAGCAATATTTTAAACCGATTAAAATTACATCACCTTCAGGATCATGCCTTCCGCAATTTTTGCAGATTTTAAACCGTTTGCTTCTTTTAAACTGGCTACCGTAATGCCGTCAAATTTTTCTGCGATGCTCGATAGCGTGTCGCCTTGTTTTACCTTATAGCTTACAAAGCTAGCTTTGGTTTTAGGCACGAATTTTTGGGGAGCATTATCCTTATAAATCCTCAGCTTTTGTCCCGGGATGATGGTTAGGGTACTTAATTTATTCCAAACTTTTAGATCTTGAACTTCTACCCCATATTTGTTGGCAATAACGTTAAGATTTTGACCGGGCAGCACTTTATGAACCAATATCGCAGGTGCTTTTTCAATCTTAGATGGCTTTTTCTTTCTGAGTTCCCTTACATCATCTGTAGAAGCTAAAATGATCTCTTTATTTGTTTCTACATCTTTATTTAGTACTTCAAACAATTGCTCATAGTACTGATGCTCGGGATTAGGAATGACTACCCTTTTCGGAGAAATTTCAGTACCGTTTACAATCTTCCTTTTATAACTAGGATTTAAAGCAAAAAGTGTTTCTTCCTTATGATTAATGGCATTAGCCACTTCTGATAAGGCAACAAAATTCCTAACTAGTACGGTATCAGTCTTAAAAGCAAAAGGAGTAGTTTTAGCTTGTATTTGATGCGTTTTAGAATACTTCATTACATAAACCGCAGCAATAAAAGCGGGTACATAGTTACGGGTTTCTGCAGGCAAAAACCTTCTTATTTCCCAAAAATCACGCGAACCAGCCTTATCTATGGCTCTATTTACATTTCCTTTTCCACAATTATAAGCCGCAATAGCCAAAAGCCAATCGCCAAGTTCTTCGTACGCATCTCTGAAATATGCCGCCGCAGCATAGCTGGCCTGTATAGGATCTTTACGTTCATCAACAAAGTTGTCCATATTTAACCCATAGGCTTTGGCGGTACCAAACATAAACTGCCATAAACCAGTTGCTCCAACTCTGGAAACTGCATGTGGGTTTAATGACGATTCGACAATGGACAAATATTTGATTTCAGTAGGAATATTATACGCCTTTAACGCTTTTTCGAAGATGGGAAAATAATAGGAAGAAAGACCTAACATATCTGCATACATGTTCTTTCTCTTCACATAAATGTCGATATAGCTTTGTACGTACTCGTTATAATCAAGAGGGACAGTTTGCTTAATGGAATCAAGTCGTAATTTGTACAATAAGCTCTGACCGAAAAGCATGGGTTGATTAATTGCCGGCACCGCAACGGTATCAGTAGCTGACGCCATGGTCAATCTTTTTAAAATGGTATCAGCTTGGAGAAGTCTTACAGGAATTTGTGCCTGCATTCCAATTGAAAATACCAATCCCAAAATAGTAAGTAACAATTTCCTCATAGGCTAAAAGCGGCCAATAGCGATACTATATTAGGCCTTTTCTAAAAAACTATGTGATAAATTGAGCAGTTGTTGCTCGTTAAAGTGTTTGGTCATCAACTGGATACTTAACGGCAAACCTTCCTTATTATTGCCCAAAGGCAAAGCTATTGCAGGTATTCCCGCCAATGAGGCCAGTACGGTATAAATATCGGCCATGTACATTACTAATGGATCCTGTACATTTTCGCCAATCTTAAATGCTGGCGTAGGTGCTACAGGACTTACCAATATATCATGGTTTTGCAGTAAAGTTTCTATTTTTTCGCGGATAAGGCGACGCACCTTCTGTGCTTTCTGATAATAGGCATCATAATAGCCGGCGCTAAGTACAAATGTACCCAACATGATGCGTCGTTTTACTTCTTCCCCAAAACCTTCTGCCCTTGAACTTTTATAAAGTTGGTTTAAGCTTTGCGCTTGTGTATTCCGATAACCGTAATGCACACCATCATAACGGGATAGGTTTGAAGAGGCTTCGGCAGTAGTAAGGATGTAATAGGTAGGCACCAAATATTCCAACAAATCAAAAGACACCTCCGTAACCTCGTGCCCTTCGGCTTTAAATCTATCAATGGCCGAAAGAATTGCTGCTTTCGTTTCTGCATCTAATGCATCACTTTCCAGCGTTTCCTTTAAAACCGCTATTTTCTTTTTTTCGGTGGAAGATAGATTTTCTGAATATTTAGGTACTGGGGATGTAGAAACGGTACTATCTTTTTCATCGGCACCAGCCAATACTTCCAACAGCAAAGCTGCATCTGAAACAGAGGAGGTTAAAGTACCCACCTGATCAAAAGAAGAGGCATAGGCAATTACCCCATAACGGGAAATACGACCGTAAGTTGGTTTGAAACCAATATTGCCACAAAATGCTGCAGGCTGACGAACAGAGCCTCCGGTATCAGTTCCTAATGCTGCCAAGCACATATCTGCTTGTACTGCCACTGCAGAACCTCCTGATGAGCCTCCCGCAACTCGTTCTTCATCGATAGCATTTTTTACCGTACCAAAATAAGAAGTTTCATTGGAGCCTCCCATGGCAAACTCATCACAATTTAAGCGTCCAATAATGATGGCATCTTCGGCCAAAAGACGTTCAACTACGGTTGCGGAATAGGGAGCAACAAAACCATCGAGCATTTTAGATGAAGCTGTAACCTGATGATCTTGATAACAGATATTGTCTTTGATGCCAATGACCATACCTGCCAGCTTACCCGCGGTGCCCTGCGCTAACTTATTCTGAATCAATTCGGCCTGTTTACTAGCAGAATCAAAAAACACCTCATTGAATGCATTGAGGTGTTGATGCTTTTCTATTTGCTTAAAATAATAAGCAAGGAGTTCTTTTAAAGTTAGTTGCTTTTGCGCGAGTTTTCCTTGTATCTCTGTAAGAGAGGTATATTTCTTCAAAATCTAAATTTAAAAGCGTTGTAAACTGAATTTATTGAGGTTTGTTGGTGCTGTTCTCGCCGCCTTGAGCGTCTACACCATCTTTACCGTCTTTAAATTCTTTTACGCCTCTACCTAATCCTCTCATTAATTCTGGAATTTTTTTACCTCCAAAAAGCAATAAGATTGCCACGATAATTAAGATGATTTCGGTTGTACCTAGCGCTGCTAGCATTGGTGTTTGTAACATGACTGTTGTTTTATATATTCAATTTTTTAAACGGAACTTTTGGGCTCCTTATTTTCTTCTACATTGTCTACGGGCTGAGCTTCGCTTTGGTTTTCTGCAACTGCCGTAGTTTCTTCTTCGTGGATAGAGTGTGAATTGTCTACTTCTGGCTCGCGGTATCTACGATTTTCTTCCGCTTTTCTATCTTCCTCATCTACATCAACCGCATTGATATTACGGTGAATTTCTCTTTTAACTCCTTCGGAAGCATCCTTGAACTCTCTAATCCCCTTGCCTAGTCCTCTTGCTAATTCAGGTAATTTTTTACCTCCAAATAACAAAAGTATCGCAATTACGATGAGAATCATCTCGCCGCCTCCCATATTCAAAAACTCTAATAACGGCGTGTTGTACATTTTAAAACGATTTTATACAAATATAGGGTTATTTTAAGCAAAAATCCACATTATCTGGCCAGCCAGCTTTCTGGATTTTGTGCAGTAGCTCCTCTGTGGATCTGGAAGCCCAGTTCTGGCACTCCATCGCTAGTTCCAGCGGCACCTATGGTTTGCTTAGTAGTTACCTTTTGTCCCTTGCTCACATTAACACTTTGTAAGCCTTCATAAACGGTAAAATACTCCCCGTGGATAATCACAATATAATACTTACCAAATTGCTGGAAAACTGAACTTACTGTCCCATTAAAAACAGCTCTAACCGCAGCGCCTTCGCTTGTTTGAAACACCACGCCATTACGCATTGCAGTAGCTTGGTCAACTTTATAAGCGCCAAATCTGCCAGTGATATAACCATTCGCTACCGGTGAAGGCAAACTTCCTCTATTGGCCTCAAAAGCATCAGAAAGTTTCGCGGCTTCTGGTGTTGCTCTTAATGCTTCGCTAGCTGTTTTAGGTTTAGAAGCAGTAGTGGTTGGCGAAGGTTTATTTTCAGCCTTAGCTTTTGCTTCCGCTAGCCTTTCACGTTCTCTCGCTTCTTCTTCAGCCTTTTTCCTCGCAGCAGCAATTTCTCTGGCAATAGCAGCACTAATTTGCCTATCAATTACCGATTGTTGTTGCTTTTTCTTCTGAATATCTTGTTTGAACTGCCTTTCCTGTTTGCTTAGCTTATTAAGTACAACAGTTTGCTCGTTTCTATTTTTATCTAATTTGCTTTTCTCGCTCTCCTGTTCTTTTAAAAGACTACTCTTGCTTTTTAAGTCTTTATCTAGCACTACAATCTGGTTGCTCAATTGCTTTTCGGTGCCTTGAATATAGGCTGCTTGTTTTTTGCGGTATTGGCCAAATTGCTGCAAATATTTGATTCGTTTATAGGCCTGATTAAAATCTTTTGCGGCAAAAATGAACATCATTTTATCATAAGCATTCTTATTGCGTTGCGCAAAGCGAATCATTCCTGCATACTCTTTTTTTAGATCTGCTAAACGTCCCTTCAAATTATGCACCTTGTTGGTGTTTTCTGAAATTTGATGGTCAAGGCTTTTCATCTCTGAATTGATGGTCGAGATTTTCTCTTGACGTAGCCTGATTTGAGCCTTGATCGCATTGATTTGGCCAAGGGTTAGCTTTTTACCGCTCGAAGCTTTATTCAAATTTCTTTGGGCTAGCTCAATCTCTCTTTGTAAGGCTTCTTTTTTGCGCTTTAGTTCCTTGCTAGATTGGGCAAAAGCATTCGCACAAAAACATAGGGAAACAATTAAAAGTAGGGCTTTGTTTAACTTCATTAACCAAAAGTATAAAAAAATTTAATTGATTAGTTGAAAAGTCTTTGGAACTGTAAAAGGGAATTCTACAGCTACATTGGCATCAATTTTTGTAAACTCAACGGCTACACTTATTTTTTTATTGCCTACGGCAGAGGTTATTTTCAAATTAGAAGGAAACAATCCTTTGTTTACTGGAGTGTATTTGTCGTACATCACTTTAAGCGCTTGCCCTGCTTCGGCATCGTTCAAATTAAGTTCGGCAGCTTTCAGCAAGGTATTGAACAGTGTTCTGTAAGCAAGCCCTTGTTCGGTTCCGCTTAAAACCCATACGCCACTCTCCTGCTTCAAATCTGATTTTTCGACCATAAACTCCGGAATGGTGTTGCCCACAATAATAGCTTGCAACCAACCAAAATTCACTTGCTGGTTAGTATAATCGTGGATATAGGATAACGGCTTCCTGAGAATGGTTTTCTGAAATCTGTTCATTAGCAGCAAACTATCTGGTGTGATGATACCACGTGCGGCTTCAATAGCACCGCCCAAGGCAGTTACGTTAAACCAAATCGTTTCATTCTTTTTGATACGGATGTTTAGCGTCACGTTATTAGCATCGCCATTGATATCCAACTCGGCCTTACCCTTTAGTGATAGGGTATTAAATTGAAGTTCTTTGGTAAGCAGTGCTGCAAGGTTTTCAGATTTTGTATCCTTTACAGTCGCAGTTTCTACTGCCGGTGGAGCTTTTACAATTTCCTTTTTAGGTGCACAACTTACTGCCAATGTTGTACAGGCAATTAAAAAAAGGCTATTTAATATATTTTTTCTCATTGATCTTTCTGTTTAACTTCTCCGACTGATTTCCCGCTCCTTTTGCTTTTTGCCACTGGACAAAGGCATTCTCCTTATCTCCTTTTAAAAATAGGATATCGCCGTAGTGCTCCAAATAAACGGGATTTCCCCCTTCGTTGTTTTGTAAAGCTTTTTCTATGTATTTCAATGCATCATCCAACTTGTTAAGTTTAAACAATACAATGGCATAAGTATCAAGGATAGATGAATTTTGCGGCATAGCTAATGCTGCTTTTGAAGCCAGTTGCTCCGCTTTTGGCAAATCATGATTACGTAAGGCTAAGTAATAGGCATAATTACTTAAAGTAAGGTAGTTATTTGGCGCCAAACCTACAGCTTTGTCAAACGCTGCATCAGCTTCTTTTAATTTACCTTGGTCTATCAATACTTCAGCTTGTAAAGCTAAAATCATTGCTTTCAAATTGGCATCTTCTGGCTCTAATTGCAAAGCGTTTTTAAGCTCGAAAGCCGCTTCAGCATTTTGCCCGTTTCTATGTAGTGCAAACGCACGGTAATAATATAAAATTGCTTGATTTGGATAAATGGAAAGGGCATCTTCTCCAGTCTTTATTGCCTCTTCATAATTGCCCATCAGTGTTTGCACACCAAGTAATTTTTCCCAAGCAATGTAAAGCTGCTCTGTAATTTTTACCGCTCCCAAATACTGTTCTTTAGCGCCCTGTAAATTTCCCTGCTGGTAAAGAATGTCACCATAAAGCACTTTTACTTTAGGATCATCTTTGTGATTTTCTAAAGTAATGGCCCCAAGTTGAGCAGCACTTTTTGCTACTTGTGGATTATTAAAACGGGGTAGCATTTGGCTCAAAATTTTCACCTTAGCAGGCAAAGGCATTTCTGCACTTTCAAAAGCTTCTTTAAGAGCGATCAAAGCTTCTTCCGTCTTTTTTAGGGAGTGATAAACATCGGCCAACGCCAAATTAACTTCATAATTATCGGGTGCAATTGCTTTTGCTTTTAACAAAGTAGTCAAGGCTTCGTTGTTTTGGTTTTTTTCCAGCAGTACCCCACTTAATTCCAAGTAGTTTTTAACGTCGTTGGGATTGTCTTTAATAAGCTGATTGAAATCGTTACTAGCTGATGTCTGTGTTTTGAAGCGTTGTTTTGCTGCTGTAGAAGCCTTAGAAACTCCAAATTTTTGTTCCAGCAAATCATATGCTTTCTTTGATTCGTCTATTTTACCAGCAATATATAGGGCATTTGCTCTATCAAAATGAAAGCTTTCAGTCTCGGAGTCTAATTGTATTAGTTTGTCGAAAGTTTGTACTAGCGCTTCCATGTTCCCGTTACGCTTATAAACTTCTGTTTGCAGTTTCAAGTACCAAATGTTATTGGGCTGTACGGCAAGGGCTTTTTTGATGGAAACCTCCGCATCTAACAACTTATTTTGACGGATTTGCATATTGGCCAGTTCAAAATAAGCAGCATCATTATTAGGGTCAATAATCAACACCTTCGAAAAGTTATTGCTGGCACCCACAAAATTATCGTTGAGCTTATCTTTCAAGCCCGCAAAGAAGAGTTCTTTTATAGCATTACTGTCTTTTACGGCAACCATGTTTTGCTGTGCCAAGGTTATCCCGTAGCAAGCTGTCAACAACGCTATTAAAAGAAATCTTTTCATCCTTTTATTTTTTTCCAGTGTGTCCGTAACCACCTTCGCCCCTATCGGTTGTACTCAGTTCATCCGTCAATTGCCAAATTACGGTTTCGTGCTTAGCCACTACCATTTGAGCAATACGTTCGCCGTTACTTACTTTAAATTCCGTATCCGACAAATTTACCAACAATACTTTTATTTCGCCACGATAATCGGCATCAATGGTTCCCGGCGAGTTAAGCACGGTAACTCCATGTTTGTATGCCAAACCACTTCTTGGTCTGATCTGTGCTTCGTAACCTACGGGAAGCTCCATAAACAAACCCGTTGGAATTAAAGAACGCTGTAAAGGTTTAATTATGATTTCTTCGGTTAGCGAAGCCCGTAAATCCATTCCCCCAGCGTGTGCGGTTTCGTAGGCTGGCAATGCATGATTTGATTTATTGATAATTTTGATTTCCATTATTAGTATTCAGATGTTAGTATTTGAATTGAGATTTAACAATGAGCGTCACTTTTAACTTTCTACTTTTGCTTCGCCTTTTTTGAAAAATCTTTTCAGCTTATTCTTTTCCAGAAAATACACCGCTCCCAGAAACAAAATCAGTAATCCATTACCGACAAATATATTTCTGTTAAACGCAAAAAACGAAACAAAAGCGATGATTGTTGCTGAAATGAAATATAGGGCAATTCGCTTTAAGTTATAGGGAATTGGATAATATTTTTGGCCTAACAGGTAAGATATCACCATCATGACGAAGTAGGCAATCATGCTTACCCATGCGGAACCCATGTAACTGTATTTTGGAATAAGTACCAGATTGAGCACAATAGTAATGGCTGCCCCTAGCACAGAAATGTAAAGTCCAAAGCGGGTTTGGTCTGAAAGACGATACCAAATGGAAAGATTCATATAGATACCTAAACAAACGTAACCCAATAATAAATAGGGTACAGCTGGCAAGCCCGCCCAATAATCTGCAATGTGCGCTTTATCTCTGCTGATGAAATATTTCAAGATTTCAATATTGGCTACCAAACCGATAAAAATAACTACCAGCGCAATGACAAAGTAGTGTAGAATGATGGCATAGGTTTGCTTTGCATTTTTGTTTTTCGCAAAGCTGAAGAAAAACGGTTCGGCACCTAAACGAAATGCGGTATTAAAAATGCTCAGGAAGATAGCTATTTTGCAGACAGCTCCATAAATACCCACTTCGCCATCAGCTATTTCTGGTGGGAGCAATTTTTTAAGCACAATCTTATCCAAATTTTCGTTAATGATAAATGACAAATTGGCTACCAAAATTGGCCAGCTATAGCCAAGCATATTACTAAACAAGGCTCTATCAAAGCGAAGCTGAAGTTTTAAAAACTCCGGCAGAAGATATAACAAAGTAGCTGCACTGGCTACCAAATTGGAGATAAACACATAACCTACCCATTGTTTGCGATACCAAGAAGCTAGCCAATCGGCGCCCACCCATTGGTATTTAATGATCGCAGGAATGAGTAAGATGAATATTAAGTTAAGACCTACAAACAAGCCAATATTCAGGAACTTAGCTACGCTATATCTGATCGGTCTTTCGTCGGCTCGTATTTTTGCAAAGGGAATTACGCAGATGGCATCAATAAATAATATCCAAACAAAGAACTTTACATACCATTTATAGTCAGCGATTTGACTGGCATCGGCAGCAAAATATTGTGCTATTTGCGTATTAAATGCTAGTCCCGTGATTAAGAACAATATACCAATAAAAGCCACGCACAAAAACGTGTTATTGTATACTTCCTGCTTTTTATCTTCGTGCTTATTGAGGTAACGGAAAAAGGTACTCTCCATACCAAAGGCCAAAATAGCATTGATGATAGAAGCACTGGCATACATGTTGGTGAAAATACCGTAGACTCCCGCTGGATAAACCCTTGTATAAATAGGGGTAAGAATAAAATTCAGCAAGCGAGATAGCACTGTAGTAACGCCGTATATGGCTGTTTGGCCAACAAATTTCTTTAGTGCAGACAAGTTGATTTTAGATTTTTTAGATTTTAGATTTACGACTTTCTAAAATCGAGGTTTACATTTTCGACTATTACAATTGTAAATTAACTTTACCACAATAAGTTCTTTTTAATGACCACGAAGTTAGTATAATGCTGCATTTCACCATTTTCTACTAACACTTGCTCCACTACAGACTTTTCGGGTCCTTTATGGCACCATTCTACAAACATATCTAAGGTAATAGCGTCTGCTTCTGCTTCAATCAGTACTGAGCCATCTTTTTCGTTTTTCACTTTTCCTTTTACGCCCATTTGATCGGCAACAGCCTTAGTGCTTGCCCTAAAAAACACGCCCTGGACTTTACCTATTACTTTTATATTGATATGCTTCATTTTTTGCTATAATCATTAGGGTGTAAAGATAAGGTGCAGTAATTTAACATGCCAATAATTTAACAATCGTGTTGATTAAACCATCTAAGATATTAAGGTCAAAAGTAGCAGCCAAAAACTAGGATGCCCTAAATGTCCAAGGTGGTAAAAAAATAAACCATCTAAGACACCTAAGCTCACTTAAGAGCAATAGCCCAAAAAAATAGGATGCCCTAAAATGCCTAAGGTGGTAAAAAAATAAACCATCTAAGACACCTAAGTTCATTTAAGCACACTCAAAACTAAAATGTTCTAAGGTGGTAAAAAACTAAAACTCCAACTTATTTAATCTTTCCCTTTCCTCTAAAAACTCCTCCCACATTTCTTTTAATATCTCAGCAGCGGGTTTTATTTCGTTAAGCATGGCCGATACCTGCCCAATCTCCAATTCACCTTCATCCATATTTCCTTCAAACATACCCAACTTGGCCCTTGCCCTACCCAGTAATCTCGCCAACTCTTCCGTTCCTGCGCCATTGGCTTCCGCTTGAGCTACCGCATCCGAAAATTCATTTTGCAGCAAACGCACAGGCACCAATTTCTTTAGCCTCAACTTGGTATCCCCTTCTGCCGAAGAAATGATTTTCTCCTTAAAATTTGAATGGGCCGAAGATTCTTCTGCTACGGCAAAAGCCGAACCTACCTGCACACCATCGGCACCCAGGGCAAAAGCAGCTAACATTGCTTTACCACTTCCAATACCACCCGCAGCAATTACAGGAATATTCACCAACTGTTTAATCATAGGAATTAAACATAATGTAGTAGTTTCCTCCCTTCCGTTATGTCCTCCTGCTTCAAAACCTTCCGCAACAATCGCGTCCACGCCACTCTGTTGAGCCTTAAGTGCAAATTTAGTGTTGGCAATTACATGCACTACCGTCATTCCTTTTTCTTTAAGGAAAGCTGTCCATGTGGCAGGATTACCCGCAGAAGTAAAAACAATCTTCACTTTCTCTTCCACCAAAATATCCATGATTTCCTGAATATTTGGGTAAAGCAAAGGGACATTTACCGCAAAAGGTTGATCTGTTGCCTGTTTGCACTTTTGGATATGCTCTCTTAACACATCAGGATACATTGATCCGGCACCAATAATACCCAAGCCACCAGCATTAGAAACCGCAGCCGCTAAACGCCAACCACTACACCAAATCATTCCGGCTTGTATAATTGGGTATTTTATTCCAAATAAGGTGTTGATTGCATTAGCCATTAAATCAATCGTTTTACTTGTTTAGATTTTATGATTTTTGTTTCTGAAAGGTCAACCAGATTCACTCCCGGTTTTTTACCAATATCGAAACTGCCAAATTGCTGCTCCAATCCTAAAAACATCGCTCCATTAATAGTTGCCCAATTCAGCAATTCATCAAAAGCAATACGTTTCCGCTGTTGTAAAGTTTGCATTTCTGACAAGATAGACAATTGATGGTTGCTGGCCAAGCTATCAGTCCCCAAGGTAACCTTTACTTGTGGTTGCATGAACAAAGTAACTTCAGGCAAATTATCTTCTATATAAACGTTGGCATTAGGGCAAAGGCACCAATACAAATCTTTATGCTGCGCCAAGGCAAAATCAACATCGGCTTTGCTGGTAAAAGTATTATGTACCAAAAGCGTACGATTAGCTGGCATTTGTGGTAAATGATAATGAATAGCATTTTCACCTGTACCATGTGCTTCGGTTTTTGGTATCCCCAAACGTTGATAGGTAAGCTCAAAATCGCCAGTACCTCTTTCGAAAAATTCATTTTCAGCAGCCGTTTCTTGATTGTGGATACTCAAAATGTCCTGAGATCTGGTATTTTTTTCGATAAATTGAAAAAGTTCAGACGATACTGAATACGGAGCATGCGGTACAATAGAAGCATTAAGCGGCCAATAGCTATCCCTTATTTTTACCGCCTCGTCTATAATAGGTTGCGAAGGACGGTTAAACCCAAACACTTCCACAAAGGTGTGATAATAAAGCGTACTATTTTGCTTCACTGTTTTGGAAAGTAGCACGTTGGAAATATCGCCAACCGCTACAATGCCATTTTCATACATCTGTTTATCGGCATCTTCCATGGCGGCAATTACCACTTCATCGCTGGCAGCACGTTGTGCTACAATTTCCCTAACAAATGCAGGCAAACCCGTTTGCTCTGGTATTTTACCAAACAGGTGCGATAGCTCCAAATGGCAGTGCGTGTTTACAAAGCCTGGCACTAACACCCCTTCAAATTTTTCTATATTCTCAATTTTCTGTTCCGCGGCTTGTTCTTCCGTGAATACATTTAAAATTTCGCCCTCTGGCGAAACTTCCAATACGCCATTAGCAATAGGACCACTAGTTACGGGATATATCCAGTTTGCCGATAAGTATCTTTGCATGCTACAAATTAAAGGGAATAAGGCATAACACTCAAATTAAAAACTTTTTTGCTGCCTTTGGCTACAGCATGTGGAGAAATTCCCCAATCCATTTTTACACACAAAAACCATAAACAACTCATTTATAGCTTTTTATTTTTTGGCACACCCAATTGGCACCATTATGTATCATTAGTTGGTGTAATTGAAAAATTGTAAAAACTATAAAAATTAATATTATGAAAAAGTTATTTGTAGCAGCTATCGTAGCATTCGCAGGATTTACCGCAGTTCAAGCCCAAGCATCAGTTAACAAAGTAGAAGTTGTTAGCGTACAAGACAGCGTTGTTAAAACACCTATTAAATTAGAAGAATTACCAGAAGCCATTAAAACTGTTCTACAAACAGACCCATATAAAGCATGGACTCCAACAGCAGCATTTAGCGTGAAAGATGGTAGCAAATCATACTTCCAAGTTGATGTGAAAAAAGAAGAAGAAACTGCTTCTTTGAAATTCAATGCTGATGGTAAACCAGTAGAATAAGCTTAAAACACATCGTTAAAACTAAATAGAAAGGCCAGATTTATTCTGGCTTTTCTTATTTTTGTATATGGCAGCAGTTTTAATTATTGAAGACGACACTACCTTTGCTCAAATTATTGAAGGCTTTTTAAGTAAGAATAACTATCAAGTTACCACAGTTAACAATGTAGCCAAAGCATTAAAACTAATCGCTCACGAAGATTTCCAACTTTTACTGATTGATTATCGCCTACCTGATGGCACTGGCATAGATGTACTGAACCACAGACGTGAAACGGGACTGACTGTACCAGCCATCATCATGACTTCCTTTAACGATGTGCGTACAGCGGTGAAATCCATTCAGCTAGGAGCGGTCGATTACATCACTAAACCTATTAATCCTGATGAACTATTAATGGTCATCAGTAATGCACTTCAAAAAAAGGAACCACCCAAAACTACTTCCAACGATAATTTTATTAGAGGGAAAAGTGAAGTAGCCAACAGGTTATATCAGCATATTGACCTGGTAGCCGGTACCGATATGTCGGTCATTATACAAGGCGAAAGCGGCACGGGAAAAGAATTTGCAGCCAGAACCTTACATCAACAAAGTAAGCGCAAAAACAAGCCTTTTATTGCTATCGACTGTGGGGCGTTATCGAAAGATTTAGCCGCCAGTGAGTTATTTGGACATATAAAAGGTTCTTTTACGGGAGCCGTTGCCGATAAAAAAGGCTCCTTTGAGGCTGCTAATGGTGGTACTATTTTTTTGGACGAAATTGGCAACCTTAGCTACGAAGTGCAAGTAAAACTCTTACGAGCCTTACAGGAACGTGTAATACAACCACTGGGCAGCAACAAACAAATTCCGGTTGATGTAAGAGTAATTACCGCTACCAACGACGACCTAGCCAACAGCATGAAAAACGGTGAGTTTAGGGAAGACCTTTACCATCGTTTAAACGAATTTAAAATACAATTACCTCCTTTAAGAGAGCGAGGCGTAGATTTAGAGCTCTTTATCGATTTGTTCATTAAAATATCCAACGAGGAATTGGACAGAAACGTAAAAGAGATTGATAAAGATACCCGATCACTCTTGCTAAAATACGATTGGCCAGGCAACCTACGCGAGCTCAAAAACGTCATCAAACGTATGGTATTACTTACCACTGGCACTGTAGCTACTGCCGACAGTTTGCCAGACGAAATGAAGATTGCCGTTTCTACCGAAGTGCCCCTGGACAATCCCTCTGATTTAAAAGCGGTAAACGAGAGCAATGAAAGAGCACTTATTGCCGAAACCTTGGCTAAGGTAAAATATAACAAATCCAAAGCGGCCAAATTGCTAAACATTGATCGTAAAACGCTTTATGCCAAGATGGAGCGTTACGGGATTGATTAATTTTTGAAAAGCAGTTGCGCTGCTACTATCTTCCGAAAGCCCTTCTTTTCGCTATAGTCCAAAGCCCGTTAACTCGCTTTGGAGCTGCCGCTTCAATAAGGTTTAGCTCACAAGAATTTGTAGTGCTTTTGGAAGGAACCTCTCTTTAACTCTCTCCTTTTCAAGGAGAGAGAACTGGTCGTACGGGAATGGCCAAGCAACAGCAAAAGCCATTAACTAAGTACCCAAGTACCACTCTCTCTCCCTACCAGGAAGAGATGCCTGAAAGGCAGAGAGGGTTTAAGGCCGTCCGTCATTGCGAGCTTGCGAAGCAATTTTACAACGTTGGTAGCTATCTCATTACGTACCCTCCCTCACAATGATGATAGAGAGCTCTCTACAACACCCCGAAATGCTTCAACGCATTCCAAATGCCATCGCTATCTACGTCATCGGTGATGTAATCGGCTATCGCTTTCACTTCTGGGTTAGCATTGCCCATGGCCACACCTACGTTCACATGCTTTAGCATTTCAATATCATTACCGCCATCGCCAAAGGCCATGGTTTCGGTCAAATCAATATCAAAGTGCTCACAGAAAACATCAATCCCTACTTTTTTACTTTGTCCTTTCGGATTAACATCAGCAAACAGTGGCGTCCATCTAGAAGCCACCGAGTTGGGCATAATAGCAGACATAAATGCAGCCTCTTGTTCAGGCCCCAAAAAAATATTGGTTTGCAATACTGAGTTTACATCAACCTTTTCAGCATCAACCAAAGGTGGCACCGGCAAATTCAAATGGGCATACATCCCAGCAATTTCAGGAGTTACATCATGAATGCTGATTTCCTTCTCCGACATGAAAGAAAAGCTGATGGCATTTTCCTTTGCATAATTTAGAATGGCTTGAATGTCTGTAGCGTCAATGCACTTCTTAAATAGCACATCCCCTTGTTGCGCAACACAATAACCACCATTAAAGGTGATAAAACCATCAAAATTCAAATACTTGATATGATCTATACTGTTAATTGAGCGTCCGGTAGATAAAATGGTTTTGATGCCTTTAGCTTGCAGTGCTGCAATAGCCTTTTCAGTGGATTCGGAAACTTTATGGGTTTTAAAACTTAGTAAGGTACCGTCTATATCGAAAAAAACAGCTTTTACGGATGGATTTTGCATATCGCAAAGTTAGCAAAGCCAATAACGGCAAGCAAAAACAACTCAAAAGATAACATTATATTAACTAATCTGAGTTGCCCAAATGATCCACATAGGCACATAGGATAAACTTTGTCAATCTTATAAACAGGTCGGGCTAAGATTGACAAAGTTGACGTGGCTACAAGGTTGAATCAAGAAAAAGAATGAATCCTCAGTTTTACCGTTTCCAATAATAATTGCAGTTGCTGTATTGACGTTGATATTTTAGCTTGCAACGGCCTGTCAATCACATCAACGGCAGCAATATCTTGTTCAAGCTGCCTGAAATCGCTGCCCAACTCCTTAGCGCCAATTTGAGCAATGCGCCCCGCCAAGCGATGCACCACCAATCTTGCTTGTGCCTGATCTTGGCTTTCAATAGCTTGCTGTAATAGCTCTTGATCATCCTTGCAATCTTGCATAAAGCTAGCCAATATTTTAGCCATCATGGCTTGATCGCCCATAGTCATTCTATGTAAGGAACTTTCGTCAAAATCAACATTTTGTACGGTTTCCACAGGTAATGCAAATAAGGTCAAAAGGTCTTCGGCCTTAAAAGGTTTAATGATTACTCCCTCGAACCCTTGATCTAGCACCGCCTGTTGTTCATCCGGCAATACCTGTGCGGTAATGGCATAGTATTTTACCTTGTTTGGTAATTGCCTACGCAATTGATGATGCAGTTCAATACCAGTCACACCTTCCAAACGCATATCCAAAAGCACATAAGCTAAGTTCTGGTCTATAGGCTCCAACAATACTTCTTGTGCCGTACTAAATATTTTAAAAGGAATCTGATGTGCAGAAAAAATCAATTTGCACAAATCCAAAATCAGCTTATCATCATCCACAACCCATACAGTCTTGTTATGATCTATGGCATTTTCGTTTTCCAAGCTTACCGTCTCCACTGGTACTTGAGCAGGTTTAAACTGTAGATAAACCACAAAAGAAGTTCCCTTTCCCTGTTTGCTTTTGGCGTTAATTCTTCCACCTTGCGCATCAACCAATGTCCTTACAATAGCCAAGCCCAAACCTGTCCCATTTTGATTAATATGTTGCTGATGCGGGTTTGTCCCCTGTTCAAATTCTCTGAAAATTTTCTCCTGTTCTTCTTCAGAAAAACCAATTCCGGTATCTTCTACGGTAAAATAACAGTGTAGGTTACCGTCATGCGCTTTACAATCGACAATTAGCTTTACATATCCTTTCAAAGTAAATTTGATAGCATTTCCCAACAAATTATATAAAACCTGTTTCAGCCTAAAAGCATCGCCGTTCATCCAATGCTGTTCGGTCAAATTAAATTGCGACAACAGTTGAATGCCTTTTTTCTCCGCAAGAGGTTTCATGGCATCTATTACCTCATCCAGTAATTTTTTCAAATCAAAATCTTCCTTTTGGAAACTAAATTCTCCAGAAGTAATCCGGTTATAATCCAGCACTTCATTTACAATCTGTAATAAATGAACGGAGGAACGATGAATGGCCTCAACATGTTTCTTATCAGGATTTTCTTGCTTGGCAATGAATTCGGCATAGCCTAAAATGGCCTGTAAAGGTGTTCTAATTTCATGGCTCATGTTAGAAAGGAAGCGTTGTTTTGCCCTACCATGATACTCGGCTTCTTCTTTTGCTTTTTCGAGCGCCAACCGGTATTTGTTGTTTTTGGTAATATCTGCCAAAATGAGCGAGCCTAGAATTAACGTAATCACAAAGAAAGCAATAATAATGACTTTGATCTGAAATACGCCTTCGTTAACAATGTCTTTGGCCTGTTCACCATTTTGATCAATTTGTATCAAGGCTTCGGCCTCTACTTCTTTAAGCACATTTAGCATTTGCTTAGTGAGCGCAGTGCTCGAGCTGGCCAACTCAGCTTCTTTCTTTAAAAAACGGTTACTTTTTTTCCGTTGCTCGGTTTCAATAGTCTTAAGCGTAGCTTCTACATTCTGCATCACACTATCCTGCACCTGCGGATTTAGCGTATCTCGTTTTACTTTGTATTCTTCGTTAATAATTTTGTAGACATCAGCCTTTTTCTTACCAAACAATCTCGCTAAAAAACCTTTTGACTTTTGTTCTTCCTCTGGGGCTACAGTAGTGGTTGAGGTAGAAGTTTGGGTCGTAAAAACAGCGCTATCTGCTTCTCTGGTCCGCTGAACAAACAACTCATTTAGTTTCTCCACTTCTTCCGAAAATGATTGTGTGTTCACCAGGTTTTCCTTGACTTCCAGGTATAGTAGAAATTGCTTATCCCTATCTTTCAGTAGGCTTTTTAAGGTTTTTATGCGTTTTAGCTGTTCCTGGTCATTTGCATAGAGATTTGTCAGGGTATCCAGTGTCCTGCGGAGTTTTTGCGTAGCGGCAAAAAAACTAACGTTGTTTTTCGGTTCCCGCTGCAGCTGATCCAAGGAAGCAATTTGATGCGAAAGCTTGTTTACAATCCTCAATTTATCATTAGGCGCAGATATTTTTTCTACAGTCACCAATATCTCCCCAAAAACAAATCTGCTCACGCCCCATGCCAATAGCAAGGCTAAACCAGCAAATAGAAAGCCGATGACAACCTTTCCTTTGGTAGCGGTAAAGAAACGTTTTTGTGATGGAGCTGTTGATTTGATAGCCATATTTAATCAATAACCACAAAACACGCACCGAAAGTGTTTAAACTACTTAAAAAAATTGTAACAATTCCCCATCAATTATTAATTCAACAAAGGTTGCGAGCCACGTCTTCTGCTTTTATATTTGTGTTATGAACAGAATAGATCGGCTTTTTGGCATCCTAATTTTATTGCAATCGAAAAAGCATGTTAGTGCCGAAACCATTGCCGACAGGTTCGAAATTAGCGTACGTACGGTTTACCGCGATGTTAAGGCATTGGCCGAGCAGGGTGTCCCGCTCAGCTTTGAGCCCAACAAGGGATACTTTATTGTACAAGGTTATTTTTTACCGCCTGTTTCCTTTAATACCGATGAAGCCGCAGCTTTATTGATGATGGAAAAGTTTTTAGAAGGTTTCGCCGATAAATCTATCAAACAGCATTATCACAGTGCTTTGGACAAGGTAAAAAATGTGCTGAAAAGTAACCAGAAGGAAGCACTCGAAGGGCTCAATAAAAATATCAAACTGCAATTGCCTGAGCGGTTAAAAAATGATTTTGAATATTTAGCTCAACTGCAAAATGCCGTTAGTGCCAAGCACTGTATTGTTATTGGTTATAAAAATAACAAAGAGGAAGTGAGCAAAAGAGAAATTGAACCTATTGGGCTAATTTTTTATGCTTTTGGCTGGCATTTGATTGCTTGGTGCCACTTACGTAATGAATATAGAGATTTTAAGGTAGAACGAATCATGAATATCCGAAATAATTGTGAGCCATTCCGGAAAGAAAAACACATGCCACTAGAGGATTACATGAAATTTCTACCTGTAGATTTTTAGTTTTTCGGCATCCGGAAAAATAATTTTCAAATAAAAAAACACACTGCCATAGGGTTGTCAGTAGCAGGTCTCAACTTTGTTTTAACAAAACAATTTAGACATGAATATTATCAATCAACTGAAAGAAGAGTTAGCAAGCGAGACTGCAACCACCCTTAAATTTTTAGCTTTAGTTCCGTTCGGAAAATCAGACTGGGCACCGCATGAAAAAAGCATGAAAATGATGGATCTTGCTGCCCACATCGCCGATTTAAGCAGCTGGCCTAAATTAGGTATTGAAACCGAAGAACTTGATTTTGCTACCGCTCCGTATAACCCGGCAAAGGTTGAAAATAATGAACAATTGGTCGCTCTGATGGATAAAAATACGAAAGAAAGTTTAGAAAGCCTTTCTACTTTAACCGAGGCAGATTTGGACAAACCTTGGGTATTGCGTACAGGTGAGCAAATTCATGCCGAAATGACTAAATACGGTATCATTCGAGTGGCACTTAACCAAATCACCCACCACAGGGCACAACTAGGAGTATATTTACGTATTTTGGATATTCCAATTCCAGGTTCATATGGTCCAAGTGCCGATGAGCAATCTTTCTAACTAATCACCAAAATAAAAGCCTGTGAAGTTCAAATGTAAACTTCGCAGGCCCATTTATGTTCATATCCCGATTAGAATTGGTTAATTTGTAACCTCATACCAAAGCTAATCATGGAACTTACTACACGTTTAAATAAATATATCAGCGAAAGCGGACTTTGCTCAAGACGGGAAGCCGATAAATTTATTGAATTGGGTCAGGTATTTATCAACGGCAAACGTGCTAAAGTTGGCGACAAAGTGGCCATTGGTGATGTAGTAAGCGTGAATGGACAAAAAATTGCTGCTCGCGAAGCAGAAAATATCATCATTATCGCCTACAATAAACCTGTAGGTGTAACCAGTACCACCGAAGCTGGGGTTAAAGACAATATTGTAGAACACGTCAATCATTGCGAACGTATTTTCCCTATTGGAAGGCTCGATAAGGATTCGCAAGGCCTGATTTTTTTAACCAACAATGGTGACTTGGTCAACAAAATTCTGAGAGCGGGAAATAACCACGAGAAAGAATATATCGTGACGGTAAACAAACCTGTTACCGAGCAGTTTGTACAAGATATGGGCAAGGGAGTTCCTATTCTGGGCGTAATGACCAAAAAGTGTAAGATAAAAAAAGAAAGCAGTAATGTTTTCAGAATTACCCTTATCCAAGGTCTTAACAGGCAGATACGTCGCATGTGCGAATATTTTGGTTATGAAGTCACCAAATTAGAGCGTATTCGTATTATGAATATTTCCCTTAAAGGCTTACCTATTGGCGATTGGCGTGAACTGGATGAAAAGGAGCAAATCGACCTTTATAAATTATTAGCAGATTCGAGCTCTGAAACTGCTAAACCAGCAAAACCATCGACAACAAAACCGCAAAAAAGCTTTAACAAAACAAAGTCAAATCATACAGGCTCCAATGTGGATAGAAGAAATAAACCAGGCGCAAAAAGCACCCACAAACCTGCGAATAAGAAATCAAAAGGTAGTTTCTCCACTCCAAAGCCTAAACATTCGAATACTAAAAAGCGACGTTAATATAGCTCTAGTGTCATAAATAGCTCCTTAAATTAGGAACAATCATTGGCTCAGCTTTTTTTTGTAATTTTGCAAATTCATGCAGAGTACAAAAAAAATAGACATCAGAGCGCTTAGTCCAGAACAGTTAGCCCAACATTTTAAGGAGATGGGCGAACCAGCGTTTAGGGCCAAACAAGTTTATCAGTGGCTTTGGGAAAAATCTGCACGCAGCTTTGAGGAGATGAGCAATCTTTCAAAAGATTTGCGCAAAAAGCTTGATGATGGCTACGCAATCAACACCGTAGAAATTAGCAACGCTCAGTTTAGCAATGACCATACTATTAAAAATGCTTTTAGGCTATACGACGGAAATATTGTAGAAGGTGTTCTGATCCCTACTGACGAGAGAATGACAGCTTGTGTAAGTTCACAAGTGGGTTGCAGTTTAACCTGTAAATTTTGTGCCACAGGCTATATGGAGCGTAAACGCAATCTCAACGCCGATGAAATTTATGATCAAGTGGTTTTAATTGATCAGCAAGCTAAACAGAACTATAATATTCCTCTTACCAATATCGTGTACATGGGTATGGGCGAGCCTTTGCTGAACTACGCCAATGTGCTTAAATCCATAGAACGTATTACTGCTCCAGATGGTCTGAACATGTCTTACAAGCGCATTACCGTATCTACCGCGGGTATAGCCAAAATGATCAAAAAGCTGGGCGATGATGGTGTAAAATTCAACTTAGCGCTTTCCTTACATGCCGCTAACGACGAGAAGCGACATGAGATTATGCCAATTACGGAGCATAATTCATTGAAAGCATTAGCTGAGGCACTGAAGTATTACTTCCAAAAAACGAAAAACCCAGTAACTTACGAGTACATCGTCTTTAATAACTTTAACGACGAGATACAAGATGCCATGGAACTGGCAAGATTCTGTAAACACGTTCCCTGCAAGGTAAATATCATTGAATACAATCCTATCCAATTTGCCGACTTCATTAATGCTGAAGGCGACAAAATCGATGCTTTTGCAGCCTATCTGCGTAAACAGGGCATTACTACCAATATTAGAAGAAGTCGCGGTAAAGATATTGATGCAGCGTGTGGACAGTTAGCGGTGAAGGAAAAGGCATAAAACGTTACAATTTGCTAATATTTAGTAACTTGTATCATGTTTACCTTAAAACGTTATACCGAAGACCTCATCAATCTGCTATTTCCAGAACTATGTTATGGTTGCGGAAATTTGTTGTACTATGGGGAGAAGGATATTTGTACTTCTTGCCTTTATGACCTGCCTTATACGGATTACCACCTCCATGCAGATAATTTATTGGCCAAACAATTTTGGGGGCGGCTGCAATTAGAAGCTGCTATGGCAATGTTATATTTTAAAAAAGGAACCAAAGTGCAAAACCTCCTGCATGGCTTAAAATATAAGAACCAAACCAATATTGGAATCCGTTTAGGGAAATTATTGGCACAAAGACTTTCGGAAAGTCAATTATATGTAGATATTGATGTCATTATCCCGGTTCCTCTTCATCAAAAGAAACTTAGGCTAAGAGGTTACAATCAAAGTGAGTATATTGCAAAAGGTTTGGCTGAACAGCTTGGCATTCCAATGGATACCAAGAGCTTAATGAGAAATAAAGCGACCGAAAGTCAGACCAAAAAAGCAAGATACACCCGTTACGAGAATATGCAAGATGTTTTTTGCGTTAACGATATTGAAGGGCTTGCCAATAAGCATGTCCTGCTAGTTGATGATGTAGTAACTACTGGGGCGACCTTAGAAGCTTGTGGAAATGTATTGATGAACCACGGGGTTAAAAAATTAAGTATTGCAGCTATAGCATTTGCAGAACAATGAAACACAATTATCTACTTCTTTTATTAGCAATGCTTACTTTGTCTTTTGCGGCTTGCAATAAAGACGAAGACATTACTTTTGACCCCAATGCAAAGCTTAATTTCTCTACTGATAGCGTTTTGTTTGATACTGTATTTACTTCTATCGGCTCTACCGTACGTAGATTCAAAATCTTTAATTATAATGAAAAAGCCATTAATATCAATGATTTTAAAATAGGTGGAGGAGCAAACTCGCCTTTTAGTATCAATGTAAATGGCAAACAGATAATTGAAGGGAAAAACATCAAAATTAATGGGAAAGATTCTATCAATGTTTTGGTGAAGGTATTGATTAATCCAACTGCCCAAAACCAACCTTTTATTGTTGAAGACTCTATCATGATGTTCTTTAATGGCAAAAAGGAGAAAATGCCCTTAGTAGCTTATGGACAGAACGCCAATTTCTTAAAAAATGCGACCATCAATAGTAATACCACATGGGATAGTAAGCTTCCTTATATCATTTACGGCTCCTTAACCGTACCAGAAAATATTACCTTAGACATTGCCGCAGGTAGCAGGGTATTCTTTCATAGTGGCTCTACCATGAACATCAAGGGAACGCTAACCGCAATAGGTACTCCAAAAGACACCGTTTTATTTGCCAGCGACAGAACAGAGCGCATTTACGAAGAAGAACCTGGTCAATGGAATGGGTTACATTTCTACGGTAGCAGCAAAAACTCTGTGATTAACCACGCTACCATTAAAAATGGGATTGCTGGCATTACCGTCGATTCGCTTTCGTCAAATAGTAATCCAAAATTGGTGTTGGCTAACACAGTGGTTAAAAATATGCAGGTAGTAGGTTTCTTGGGATATCATACCCAATTAGTAGCCTATAATAACCTATTCTACAATTGTGGGCAATATTTAGTTTATGGCATAGGTGGTGGCACTTACGACTTGGCACAAAACACTTTTGCCGCTTATAATTACAATTTCGCTCGTAGAACGGCAGCCGTTTTTCTTTCAGATTTTATTAACATCAGTGAGTTTGCTTCGTTAAATGCAACGCTAACCAATAACGTCATATGGGGTAGCTTGGAAGATGAACTTACTGTAGAAAAAAAATCCACCGCTGTTTCGGTAATCGAAGTAAAAAACAATCTCATTAAAAGCGGCCAACAAACCTATGCGAATAGCGGCAACCTTATGAACACAGATCCATTATTTATCAATAGCAGACAAGGCAATTTTAAGATTAATGACAATAGTCCTGCCAAGAATAAAGGCATAAGTCTGATTACTCATCCCTATTTTTCAACTTATTTATCAAAGGACATTCTAGGAAAAGAAAGATTATTTCCTTCTGAATTAGGCTGTTACGAAAAAAATTAAAAAAATATCAATCTTCTAAAAACAATTAACAAGGCTTCTCGTTTATTATATCGAGAGCGTTAATTTAGATGGTAAGGGTCGATAGTTCCATTCGGGATATCGGCCCTTTACTTTTAGAATAAATAACGGGCTAAAACCTTCTTGATTTCACTTGGATTAAATGGTTTCAATACATGACCATTCATGCCACTTTCCTTAAATTTATTTTCTTCGTCATGCAAAGTAGAAGCTGTTAAGGCAACTATTGGTAAATTCTTATAATAAGCATCATCCATTTCTCTTATAATGATAGCTGTTTCAAAACCGTTAATTCCCGGCATTTTGATATCCATAAACACCAAATCGTATTTATTTTGGGTAATGGCTGCTATCGCTTTGTAACCATCGGACGCAAAATCTATGTTCAAGCCCCATTTCATCAAAATACGTTTGGCAATCAGGATATTGATCTCATTATCATCAACCACTAATACTTTTTTTCCTTCAAAAATCACCTCTTTTGACTGTTCCGGTAGTTCAGTTTGAGACGATTTCTTGAAATTAATCACAAACGAAAAAGTAGTGCCTTCGCCTTCCACACTATCTACCTTAATATCGGTACCATGAAGCTTCAACAGCTTTTTGGTAATAGCCAAACCAAGTCCGGTACCTCCATATTTCCTAGAAATATCGGCTTTTGCTTGTGTAAAGGTTTCAAAAATATAGTCTTTCTTATCAGATGGAATACCTATTCCGTTGTCGCGTACCTCAAAATAAACCGCTAACTCATCCTTGTTTTCACTCAGAACCTTAACCGCGAGCTCTACTTTACCATTGTTGGTAAATTTGATGGCATTACCTAACAGATTCATTAATATCTGATAAAGCCTTGTTTTGTCAGCCAATATCATTGCTGGCACCTGCTGATCAAAATCCAAGCTCAATACATTTTTCTGCTTAGTCGCATTTACCTGTAATGAGCTGACAATATCATTGCACAAATTTTGAAGGTTGACAGGTAAAAATTCTAAATGCAGGTTTCCTGTTTCTATCTTAGTAAAATCAAGCACATCGTTAATGATGTTCAATAGATTTTCGCTAGAGAACTTCAGAATATTTAAATCTTCTGTTTGTGATGGTTTAGGGTTATTTTCTATCAAAAGATGGGTCATGCCAATAATGGCATTTAGAGGCGTACGTATTTCGTGGCTCATCACCGACAAGAACATTTCCTTAGCTTCGCTAAGCTGCAGCGCTTGTTCCTTGGCAAATAAAATATCCCTTTCGGCTTGTTTCCTCTCAGTTATGTCTGTAATTAGTTCTATATAACGTTCTACAGAACCTTTATCATTAAGTATAGGGGTATTGGAAACTGAAAGCCATATTGAGGTACCATCTTTTTTTTGAGCGAGTACTTCAATAGAAAAAGACCTTTTATGCTCTGATGCTTGCCTTGCATCTAATATTACTCGTCTATCCGTTTCATCAGTCGAGAGCACATCGCCTAACATCTTCCCCGCCAATTCTTGAGCAGAATATCCAATCAACTGTTCCAAGGCATCGTTTACCCAAGTAATTTCGCCTTTCTGATTGCAAATGGTTACCCCTGTATGGGTTTTGCTCGCCACCGTTGATAAAACTTCCAATTCTTGCTCGGCCATCTTCTTTTGGGTGATATCGATGATGATCTCTATCTCCGTTTCCACCTCGCCATCGGCACTTAAGATAATAGTGCTATAAATAGATAGCCAAATTTTCCTTTTGTCCTTTCTGTAGGCAAGAATATCAACGGTGAATGATTTCTTTTCGCTAGTTAATTTTCTGGCGTTTTCAATCACCGACCAATCCGTTTCAGGACCTCTAATCAAATCACCAAGTGGCTTGCCTTGAATATCCTCCAACGTAAAACCAGTGATTTCTGTAAAAGCGTCATTGGCCCAACTAACTCTATTATAATCGTCGCTAATTACCACCCCATTATTTACCTTACTAGCTACAAAGGATAGATGGGTGAGCTCTACATCTAGTCGTTTCTTTTCAGTGATATCGCGGCCATAGCTGTACCAATTATCACCTTTGGAGACCATGCTCCAGCTCAACCATTTTACACGTTTCTCTTTATCTACAATCCTAAAATCTAGGAAAAACTGTTTATTGCCTTGTTTTAAACCTTCTTCAATATGAGTAGCTATCCTTACAATATCTTCCTTGTAACAAAAGCTCCACATGCTTTTCCCCAACACTTCCTGAGGATTATACCCCAGCATAGACTCAGCCGCTTGGTTCACAAACATGATATCGCCATCCCTATTTAAAATACAATGTATTTCTGGCGAGGCTTGAAATACGTTTACAAAATCCTCCGCACGTTTTGTTTCTGCAACCAATTGAAGATTTTTTCTACGCAGGGCAAGCTGGGCAATAATTTGAACGGAAAGTGTCTGCAATGCTTCAATCTGATGGGAAGTTAGTTGCTTTTCACAATCATCTACGATACACAAACATCCCAAGGCAAAGCCTTCAGTATCAACTAACGGTACACTAGCGTAAAAAACTAAATTTTCTTGCGAAAGCAGTAAGGGGCTACCAATAAAATCATCATTTACCCGAATGTCTTCTGCGACATAGAAGTCCTGATACATGGAGTATTGGCAGATACTATCACTTCTTTTGAATATACGTTCCTTTGTGGTAAGACCGTACGTTGCTTTAAAGACAATGGTGTCTTCGGCAACGAAACTGATGTATGCTTTTTTAACTGAAGTGATCTGAGCGGCGAGCTTAACTAAGTTATCAAGCTCGTTCTCAAGACCTTCTCCAAGCACATCGTATGAATAAAGTGCAGCCAAGCGTTGCTCTTCCAGATGTTGGCTTGGAGAAGGGACTTTTAGCATATTGGATAACTATGATCTAATATAACTATTTATACAGAGGAAAACGACTTACTAACGCTTGAACTTTAGTTTTTACGTTATTTAAAATCTGCTCGTCTCCCGGGTTCAATACAACTTCATCAATTAATTCAACAATCTCAGCCATTTGAGCTTCTTTAAAACCTCTAGAAGTAATGGCGGCAGTTCCTACTCTAAATCCTGAAGTTACAAATGGAGATTTATCGTCAAAAGGCACCATATTTTTGTTAACCGTAATATCGGCTTTACCTAATGCTTCTTCTGCTTGCTTTCCAGTGATATTCTTGTTTCTTAAGTCGATAAGCATTAAATGGTTATCTGTACCACCAGAAATAATTCCATATCCTTTAGCTACAAAAGCTTTGGCCATGGCCTGTGCATTTGCACCTACTTGTTTGATATAGTCACCATATTCATCTGTTAAGGCCTCTCCAAAAGCAATGGCTTTAGCGGCGATAATGTGCTCTAAGGGTCCGCCCTGTGTACCTGGGAAAACAGCCATATCTAAAAGAGAAGACATCATTCTGATTTCACCTTTTGGTGTTTTCAAGCCAAATGGGTTTTCGAAATCTTTACCCATCATGATCATACCTCCACGAGGGCCTCTCAAGGTTTTGTGAGTAGTTGTGGTTACGATATGACAGTGAGGAAGCGGATTGTTCAACAATCCTTTAGCAATAAAGCCTGCAGGGTGTGAAATATCAGCTAATACCAAAGCACCAATTTGATCAGCAACTTTACGGATAAAAGCATAATCCCATTCTCTTGAGTACGCAGAAGCTCCACAAATAATCAATTTTGGTTTTTCGGCCAATGCAATTTCTTCCAATTTTGCATAGTCAATTAAACCATCTTCTTTTTTTACTCCATAAAATAATGGTTGATATAGTTTTCCTGAGAAATTAACTGGAGAACCATGGGTCAAGTGACCTCCATGAGACAAGTCGAAACCTAAGATTTTATCACCAGGTTGAATTACCGCCAACATTACAGCGGCATTAGCTTGTGCGCCTGAGTGCGGCTGTACATTTACCCACGCAGCTCCGAAAAGTTGCTTTGCTCTATCAATAGCAATATTTTCAATCTCATCTACTACTTGGCAACCTCCATAATAACGTTTGCCCGGTAGTCCTTCTGCATATTTGTTGGTCAATACTGACCCCGCAGCTTCCATTACCTGTTTGCTTACAAAATTTTCAGAAGCAATAAGCTCTAACCCGTGTTCTTGTCTGTCTAGTTCTTTGTTAATTAAGTCGAAAACTAATGTATCTCTATTCATTATTGGAATTATGTTTATTCGGTAAAAATACTCAAATTATTAGGTTATACAATGAGGTAATTCGTATAACTAAGTCATTCTCATTAACATTGAAAAAGGCTTCGCTGTAATTTGAAATTATTCTTCATAAATTTGTTAAACAAAATGCCGTAATTTGTGCTTTTATAATATTACATGGAAGTTAAGACAGGGCCCTTATTATCTACGATAAACTATCCAGCGGATTTAAAGAAATACAAAGAGCAGAATCTTGAGCAAATTTGCCAAGAACTACGTCAATATATTATTGATGTAGTAAGTGTTAACGGTGGGCATTTCGGCGCTAGCTTAGGCGTGGTTGAACTTACCGTTGCGCTACATTATGCGTTAAATACGCCTTACGATAAGCTTATTTGGGATGTAGGACACCAGGCTTATGGTCATAAGATCTTAACAGGAAGACGTGAGCAGTTCCATACCAACCGTATCATTAACGGTATTAGTGGCTTCCCAAAAATTAGCGAAAGCGAATACGACACTTTTGGGGTTGGCCACTCCTCTACTTCTATTTCCGCAGCTTTGGGAATGGCTGTGGCTTCACATTATAAAGGTGAAAAAGACAGACAGCATGTTGCTGTGATTGGTGATGGCGCCATGACTGCTGGGCTTGCTTTTGAAGGCTTAAACCATGCAGGTATCGAAAAATCAAACGTTTTGGTGATTTTGAATGACAATTGTATGTCTATAGATCCAAACGTAGGCGCACTGAAAGAATATCTTACTAGCATCACTACTTCTAAATCATACAATCGTTTTAGAGACGATGTATTCAACGTTTTGACTAAGCTTTCAGAACTTGGCCCCAACGCACAGAAATATGTAAAGAAGATTCAAAAAAGCATCAAAGGGACGCTTCTTAAACAAAGTAATTTATTTGAGGCCCTGAACTTTAGATACTTTGGCCCGGTAGATGGCCACGATGTAAAACGATTGGCTTCTATCATTAAAGATTTAAAAGATATTCCGGGGCCAAAACTATTGCATTGCGTTACTGTAAAGGGTAAAGGCTTTGCTTTAGCGGAAAAAGATCAAACCAAATGGCATGCGCCTGGTCTATTTGACAAAATTACTGGGGAAATCAAAAAACCAGTAGTAGACAAGCCTCAACCGCCCAAATATCAGGATGTTTTTGGGCATACTATGGTTGAACTTGCGGAAGCAAATGATAAAATTGTGGGCATTACTCCAGCAATGCCATCAGGGTCATCGCTTAATATCATGATGAAAGCCATGCCCAACAGAGCGTTTGACGTAGGCATTGCAGAACAACATGCAGTTACATTTTCAGCAGGATTAGCAGCACAAGGTCTAACACCTTTCTGCAATATTTATTCCAGCTTTATGCAAAGAGCTTACGATCAAGTTATTCATGACGTGGCTATACAAAACCTGAATGTAGTATTTTGCCTAGACAGAGCAGGTTTAGCTGGTGCTGATGGTGCAACTCATCATGGTGCTTACGACCTAGCTTTTATGCGCTGTATTCCGAACATGACCGTAGCATCGCCGATGAACGAAGAGGAGCTACGAAATATGATGTATACTGCCCAGCAAGAAAACATGGGCCCTTTTACCATTCGCTATCCACGCGGCAATGGTGTTCTCCCTGACTGGAAAAGACCTTTAAATACTTTAGAAGTTGGGAAAGGACGTAAAATATGTGATGGCGAAGATGTAGCCATTTTAACCATAGGCCACGTGGGTAATTTTGCTGTTGAAGCATGCAAAGAATTGAATAGTGATGGTATTAACCCAGCTCATTTTGATTTACGCTTTGTAAAACCTTTAGATACTGATTTACTTCATGAGGTTTTTACTCGTTTCAAGAATGTGATTACTGTTGAGGATGGCTGTTTACAAGGAGGGATGGGTAGTGCAGTATTGGAGTTTATGGCCGACCATAATTACAAAGCAAATGTAGTAAGATTAGGTATTCCTGATGAAATTGTAGAACATGGTGAACAACCAGAACTATGGGCGTTATGTGGTTATGATACCAACTCAATTATCCAAGCAATAAAGAAGATTGCCGTAAGCAGACCTACTAAAATAATGGCATCTTAGTCTATTAAGCATATTATCCTACACATTGGAAAAGAATTCTAAAATTTTCGTAGCAGGCCACCGGGGAATGGTTGGTTCTGCTATTTATCGTAAATTACAAAAAGAAGGTTATCAAAATATTGTAACCCGTACTTCAAGTGAACTTGACCTTAGGGACCAACAAGCAGTTGCTGATTTCTTTGCTCAAGAGAAACCAAACTATGTTTTCTTAGCCGCTGCAAAGGTAGGAGGCATTATAGCCAATAATACTTACCGTGCTGATTTTCTTTACGAAAACTTAGCGATACAGAATAACGTAATCCATCAATCATATCTAAATAATGTAAAGAAGTTGATGTTTTTGGGCTCTAGCTGTATTTATCCAAAATTAGCTCCTCAACCACTCAAAGAAGAATATTTGTTAACAGGATTACTAGAACCCACTAACGAACCTTATGCCATCGCTAAGATTGCGGGCATTAAAATGTGCGATGCTTACAGAGATCAATATGGTTGCAATTTTGTCTCGGTAATGCCAACCAATCTTTACGGCTACAACGACAATTATCACCCAGAAAATTCTCACGTTTTGCCAGCACTTATCAGGAAGTTTGACGAAGCAAAGAACAATGATAGCAAAGAAGTGATAATTTGGGGTACAGGATCTCCAATGCGGGAATTTTTGTTTGCAGATGATTTGGCTGATGCTTGCTATTTTCTAATGGAGAACTATAACGAACCTAATCTGATCAATATTGGCACAGGCGAAGATCTAACGATTAAAGATTTAGCCCTAGCCGTTAAGAAGACCGTTGGTTTTGAAGGAAAACTTGTTTTTGACACCAGCAAGCCAGATGGCACACCACGTAAATTAATGGATGTATCAAAGCTTCATAATTTAGGTTGGAAGCATCAAATAGAGTTAGAAGAAGGACTGAAACTCGCTTATCAAGATTATCTCAGTAAGAAATAAAAAAGGGCGCATATGCGCCCTTTTTTATTAGTTTATTGTTAGTATTTCTACTATTTTAGAAATCGTAGTATAAATTCCTAAAGCTAGTCTTCAAACCAAAAGTTACCATGGCTGTCCCATGGCTACCCAAGCTATTTTTTTCTTGTCTTAACACACCTCCTAATTCTAATCTCAAATTATATTTTGGATTGAGTAAATACGCTACTTTTCCCTGCAACATGTAGAGTTCAGTTAAAATTCCCTGTCCCACATGGCTTCCATATTGCACAGACCTGGTTTCATAGCTTTTAAAGATATCCTTTCCAAAATTTGAACCTGCTGGATCGAGACCATATGCCGCATATATACCTTGTCCTTGGAAATCGAATTTCTTAATACTATAGTTCAAAATCCCTAAAAACTCTCTAAAATTTGCGCCAAATGGATGCGCCAATGGTTGATTGTAGTTTGAATAATTAGACAGTCTATCAAAATGAGCATAAGTATATGGGCGTGCTGTATTAAACTCTGCTAGATAATTTAAATTAGACACCTTAAATAAATCAGAACCTCTTAATCCCAACTGTATTGCCCATTTATTGGCCCAATAACCATTCCCTTTAAAAAATTCCTTTGCTGTAAATTCGTCAAACATAAATTGGCCATACAAAGCTGTTTTTTCTAGAACCTCATACTTTACATTTACACCTAACCTCATTTTATCAGGCGATGTAGTATTGGTACTTTCTACAGGTCTGAGGAACATAAAGGGGTGAACGTAGTTAAAGTCGAACCCTCGTTTACCTTCCACCTCTGCATCAGCCCAAGTTACCGCTTGAAAAAATCCGACAGAGAGTCTTTTCGTAGCGTTCCAGTCCAGGTAATGCGCTGCCATCCATTTGCCCCTATCGCCCAACCTTCTATCATTGGTTAACTTTGGTGCTCCTGGGTCTAACATATAAGCATAAATAGTTTGATACTGCAAGCTTCCTAAACTAGCCCGTAATCTGAAAAATGTATAGTTCGACGAAACATCCGACAATAAAACTGATCGATAACCATCACCTATAAAATTTTTATCGTATCCTAGTGCAAAGTTCAAGTATTTATTAGGTGTATACGAAACTAAGGCCGTCACATAAGACCAATCTTGTTTATCAGTTGCCAACTTTCCATATCCTTGACCAGGCACTACTTGATTAGCTACGATATATTCATTCACATAATCCGCAAACTTTCCTTGATTTTCAAACCCATTCAAATAAAAAGAAAATTTCTCCCCAACGTTTCCTCCAACTTGAAATCCACGAGTATTTAGCCAAGTGGTCCTATCCCCCTTTAAATCTCTACCTATTTGAAAATCACCTAGGAAATCTGCATAAATGTTATATTCCTCGTTTTTAACCTCTATCAGATGCTCCTGAAAAAGTTTTCTATGCACCCAACTTCTCCTATTCAAACTATCCGTTCCATAGTTCATTAGAGAATCGTAAGTAGACTTTAGTCTTGGATCATCAGCATAAAATCCTCTAATTGAGGAGTGGAATTTAGTATTGGTATCGTAAACAGAACGATTTAATTTCTGATATAGCTGGTAGTCGTGCAGTATATTTCTATTTGCGGTATTGGGTATTTCCTGTGCCCTTGCATCTAAAATAAAAAAGGCCATGAATGTGGCCAATATTGTACATTTTCTCATTAAATCTTATTCATTTATAGCACCATCCAGCTCTTCAAAAACAGAATTTTTGCTTTTAAATTCGGCTACAATCTTTTTCATTGCAATAACTACTTTTCGATCATCGTTGGCATTTGCGTGTTGCAATAATGTATATATCTGTTGCTCAACATCATCAAAAATATATTCCCTAACTTTACCAATCATAATTTGTTCATGATGGGTTGGTAAAGTGTTTTCATTGTCATTTAATAACTCTTCAAAAAGCTTTTCTCCAGGTCTTAAACCTGAATACTGAATTTTGATATCTTGATTAGGAATTAATCCGGCCAAACGAATCATTTTTTTTGCTAGCTCTATAATCTTCACAGATTTACCCATATCAAACACATAAATTTCCCCGCCGTTACCCATACAACCGGCCTCGAGTACCAATCTACAGGCCTCTGGAATAGTCATAAAATATCTAGTAATCTCAGGATGAGTAACGGTTACTGGCCCCCCTTTTTCTATTTGTTGTTTAAAACGAGGAATTACCGAACCATTGGAACCTAATACATTACCAAAACGGGTAGTAATAAATTTAGTAATTGGTTTGATTTCTAAATCATTGATATAGCTCAGGCCGTTACTAAATATAAAATCCTTTTGTGTTAGGGAATTATTTAGAGACTGTACATATATTTCCGCTATACGTTTTGAGGCACCCATTACATTCGTAGGATTTACAGCTTTATCAGTAGAAACCATTACAAATTTCTGCACACCATATTTAACAGAAAGGTCTGCAATCATTTTTGTGCCATGTACATTATTCTTGATAGCTTCCGATGGATTATCTTCCATTAAAGGCACATGTTTATACGCAGCAGCATGATATACATAATGGGGTTTATACATTTCAAAAAGATGCTTCATTCTCTTTTCATCTTTTACATCACCAATAAACGCATGGAAGTTATTATGCTTATAGGTTTCTTCTAGCTCTAGATATATGTTGTGCAACGCAGTTTCAGACTGGTCACATAGAATAATAAGACCCACATCGAAATTGAGTAACTGACGTACAATTTCACTTCCGATAGAACCAGCAGCTCCCGTTATTAAAATCCTTTTGTCTCTTAATTGTGTCTGTAACCCTTTTACATCTATCTCAATCGGCTTTCTATTCAGGAGGTCCTCAATATTGATATTCTGTATTTGCGACCTATTAAGCTTCCCCCCTTCCCAGGCGTCAGCTGGAGGAATATTTAGAACGGTTACATCATTTTCCAGACATACATCGACTATTCTGTTTTTTCGCTCTAGCGGAATAGTATAAGATGCAAAAATCACTTCATCCACTTCATGCTCGCGGATAAGTTGCTCCAAGCGTTGCGCACTCAATATTTTAATTCCGTCAATGGCCTTTCCTACCTTTCTCTCATCATCATCTACAAAGGCCATAATGGTTTTATTAACCTTACCATCATGATCGAAAGTTCGCTTTGTGGCTAATCCTGCTTCCCCAGCACCATAGACAATTACCTTACGCTTATCAAGATTCAAATTTTTGATGTACATAAAGAAATACTTGATCAGTACTCTATAGGTAATCAATAAAAGAAATGAAGTCAGCAAATTGATAATCAGTACCGTGTTAGAAATAAACGGATGATAACCAAGCGCAGTAATTACAAAATTCAGGAAGGAGAATACGCCGTTACTAATTAGCACAGCAAAAAGTATCCGAAAAGTATCCTGTGCGCTGGTGTATCGAATAATTCCAGCATAGGTTTTCACATTGAAGAAAACAATAATATTAATCGCTATAATGATTAAAATGTTTCTACTAAACTCTACAACATTGATATCAGACAATGCTAAGTTCAACTTTACAGCATATGCTATAGTAAGTGAAACTAAGCAAATACCCAAGTCTAGGAGAAAGATAATCCACCGAGGAACAATATTTATTTTACCAAACAAAGCAGATAATTTTATCTAAGTTACTACAATTTAGTTGATATCAAAAATTTTACAAGCTACGTAAGGGGCAAGTCATCATAGGACAATACTTCATAATAGCCGTTTTTAAAAGCTAGTATATTTTCGTCTCCATTTTTATTTGCTAATATTCTACCCTGCCATATAATTCTCTTTACTCCATTTTGCACGATATAAGCACCAGGATAAGGCTTTGTGGTAGCCCTTACTAGTTTGTCAACATCATTTATATCCATATTTAAATTCAACTCACCATCAGAAGGAGATCTCCCCTCCCAAACAGTAGCTAAAGAATGGTCTTGATTTGTCAAATCATATTGGTCATTTTGTAAATGGGGATATATTTTCGCAATTAACAATTCGTGAGCAATATTTACTTTATCATAAAGTTCCATTGCAGTTTCATTTAATTTCATAGGAATTTCATATTGCCCCAAAATAGGGCCAGTATCCACACCTTCATCCAAAACGAACATTGAAACTCCAGTTTTTTCAAGGCCTTTAATAATAGCCCACGGAATGGCGGCCCTACCCCGACCGATTGGTAAAAGTGTGGGATGCATGCCTATACAGCCTTTTTTAGGAGAATTTATCAAATCATAAGAAGCGATTTGAGACCAGCCAATGATAAATAACCAATCTAATTCATACTTCCTTATCACCTCAATCACATCTTGATCATTTATATGATTGATTTTTATTAGTGGTATATTATTTTTTTGGCTAAATTCATCTAAATAAATTCTCCCTGATTTTTTCTTCGCTTTGTGATCATGAAGAGTAAAAAGCACATCAAGCTGTCCACCAATATCATAAATCTTCTCGATACAAGAAAGCCCTAATTGGACACATGTTACAAATCCAAATTTCATAAATCAATAAGTTGGAGGGGGGGTGGTAAGATACTTTAGTGTCTTAAAAACAATACTTGTATCATTTTTAAAAGATATTGAATTAGCATATATTCCATCCCATTTTGCTTTTTCTTCTTCTGGCATAAAATCGTAAGAATTTATTTGAGCTAGACCAGTTAACCCAGGTCTACAATCTAATGCGCCATTTTCAGCCCTTAATTTAATCAGGCTCTCTTGCGACGGAATTGGAGGTCTAGGTCCAATTAAACTCATGTCTCCTCTTAGAATATTAATTAATTGAGGGAGTTCATCTAGACTTGTTCTTCTGATAAACTTCCCAAACGAGGTAACTTTTAGTTTCGTAGTATCAGAAGATTGTACATTTGGAGTGTTTACAGGCATGCTTCTAAATTTATAGAATAAAAAAACTTTACCATTCTTTCCCACTCTTTGCTGTTTAAAAATAATTGGCCCAAAATCTTGAAAATATACAATCAATCCCATCAGTAATAATATCGGAGAAAACAATACAAGCACCAATAAGGATGCCAAGACATCAATTAGTCTTTTGAAAAAACTTCTATACATAATTACAAATTCAAATGTTGATAAACCATTTGAAATGCCTCCGCATATTTAACCCCGCTTTGTCCACCCCTATAAGCAGCTAAAGATTTTATTATTTCTTCAGATCGAGAGTGTGGAAACGGTCTCATCACACCTTTATATGCAGCAATAGCATCTATTTTCTTTTGCAAAAAATGTTCGCCCACTTCAAAGAAGGTATTGGGTAGAAATACATTTCCATCGACTGGAAATGCCCAATCTGAGGATGAAAGAATTTCCATAAAATATAAAGCCTGGATTGGCTTAACATCCTTGCGCTGTGATAACCTAGAAGCTGCCTGACAAGCTTTCGACACATGATAATGATCATTGTTTAGGTCATAGGGATGATGCGTGAAAATAACATCTGGCTCAACTTTTTCGATTACTTTTTCAATAAACTGTACCAATTCTAGATGTGGCACTGAATTAAATTGAATATTGGGAAAGTTTCCCATAATAGCTGTTTGTGCTCCCATAATTTGTTGAGATGCTTCCGTATGCTCATATAACTCTTCCAATTCGGGACGATGTTGTCTAGCATTAACATTTCCTGAGAGAATACAATTATATATGGTATGCCCTTGGGATGAAAGTTTAGCTGCTGTTGCACCAAAGCCAAGGGCTTCATCGTCTGGATGGGCAGTTATAGAAAGGATAGTTTTTTGTTTTTGCATTTAATTTTAGATATAAATACTCCATCAGGAATTATTCAATTTTAAAACTCTCCAAAACTGGAGTAGGCTTCCATTTAAAGATCTGCTGGGCTTTAGAATCGTCAAAAGTTAAATCCGTAGTAATTTTCGACAATTTATATGAATTGAAAGGAAATTTCTTCCCCATCAGATTTCCTATTTTTGCCATAAACAAGGCAATCCAAGCTGGAATATTTTTTGGAATTGGCTTTCTTAATTCATGGGCGATATGTCTACTCAATTCTTCAAAACTAGGATGATAGCCATCTGTTAAGTTATATATGCCACCAACCTCCGCTAACTTTGGAATAACTTTAGCAATATCTTCTGCCATAACCATACTTCTACGGGCTTTCCCACCCGCAATATTAAGATAGTATCCTTTCTTTATTGCTTTAATCATAGCACCTAAATTCCCTGGAGGATTCGTACCTACCAATAAAGGCAAACGTAAAATAGTACAGATAATGCCATTTTTTTCACACCATTCGCTAATCAGCTGCTCCGCATGAACTTTACTCAATCCATAAGGATCTTTAGCATTAAGCGGATGGCCTTCATTGACAGCATGGCCACTATTTAAACCATAAACCGACACTGAACTAATAAATATAAAGGATTTTGGGAGTACAGGAGCCTCTTCTAAACCTCTTAATAGATTTTTAGTTCCATTTACATTAACTGCAAAAAAAGCTTCTTTTTCGGATGGAGTTTTGGGAACAGAATGTGCTTTTCCAGCAGCGTGGATTACGATATCGCATATAGAGATATGGGGAATGCTAGCTGATAAATCACAAAGAATATCACTATTACTCCTACCAATAGTTATCATTTCCTCTTTCGGAAAGTTAGTTGAAATAATCCGGCCAAGAAAACCTGATGAGCCAGTAAGAATTATTTTCATTTTATAAACTGGATAACCCTTTTGAAAAATCTTTTCACCATAAAGAAAAAAGGCGCTCTCAAGCCATTGTCTTTCCAAGCTGATAAAATTTCTTTATTGCCTTTAATTATGTTTTTAATAGATTTATTAGTTGCCCCGCCTAAGCGCATCCTCACCATTAATTTATTTAAATAAAGTGATTTGTCACCTTTGAACTTAAAGGCCCTCAACATAAATTCATAGTCTGCCGCAAGCTTATATTTTAAATTAAAGTGCCCTAATTCCTTATATAAATTTGCCCGTATAAACAAAGATGGATGTGGTGGAACATTACCGTCCTCAAAAAAATTCTTATAGAATTTCAGCGAGTTCCATTTACGAACAACTTTATTAAGGTCTTCGTTTTTGACGTATACCAGATCACCATAAACCATATCTATATTTGGATTATTGGCAAAAGATGTCATCGTCTCATTTATTACGTGCTCATCATCATAGATGTCATCAGAATTTAGGATACCAATTACATCTCCAGTGGCTTTTGATATTCCCTTATTCATGGCATCATAAATGCCTGCATCAGGTTCTGAAATAATTGTTGCTATTCTATCCTTATATTTATCAATTATTTTTAACGTACCGTCTGTTGAAGCCCCGTCAATAATGATATATTCTATATTCTCGTAAGTCTGTGACAATACAGATTGAATAGCTGTTTCTAGAGTTTTTTCGTTATTGTAAACGACTGTTATTATTGATATTTTCATTTAAAACTTCATTACCCTGCCAACTCTAAATAATACACAACCATTTATATTATATTTCTCATATGGTCGAAATTCACAGAATAATACAGATTTAATTAGCATTTTCAATACAGATAAATAGATTACTTTTTGATATCTCTAAATCGATATTAAATCAGGAAATAAATATGCTCTAATTTTTCTGCTGAATTTTGTTTTTAAAAATGCCCAAATATTGGATTTTATGTGTGTATCGCTTTTAGTGAAAACCCGCTGTTTTTTAAGCATATTATTATGTAAATTAATCGCATAAGGCAAATATATCTTCGTCCTCAAAACACCGCTAGTCCTCACAAATACTTTGCTCAAATTAGTTTTAAAAACTTTTTCAGATACCTGGTTTAAACTCGCAAAATGATAAAATAAAAGTTTTTCATCATCGACATAAATACAACCCTGCCTCTCTGTGAGTTTATAATTACCTACGTTCCACATACCCAAATTTGCGCCTTTGTGATTTAGTATCTTCAGGTTAGGGTATTTGTTGGGCCAACTGTCTAAATATTTCTGGTCTCCATACTTTCCATCTTCAAGCTTATGATAGCACCAATCGATACAATCCTCCATCCAATCTGTTAGGCATTGGATTCCTACTTCATCATTTCTAAAGTTTATCCATCCCACATTAAACCTACCATAAATTAAATTTCTTTTGGAAAAGAAGCTGAATTTATGTTCGATAATTCCAATTGAGTTATCACCCAATTCTTCAAATAATGGAGCTGGCGAATTAAAGAAATATAAATCGGCGTCTAAATAAGTAATGATATCAGCTTCTTCATAATGTTTTAAAACATAATAACAAGTACAAGGACTACAGGTATAAAAATATTCCACTTTGGACCTCGTATGCTTAACTGCCAAAAGATTAGGTAGAAATTTTTCTAATTTCTCAAAATGTACCAGTACTACGTTTTCTAAGTTTGCCTTTTGCAAATAGTTGTATGACTCATCACACATACAAAACATAACCAACTTAAATTCTCCTCCATGGACAACTAGTGAATCATATAAAGATCTAGCGTATGCTATGTAATTAATGTCAAAATGTGTGCAGTAAAATCTCATTTACATTATGGGGGTTAAATCTTGCTTAAGATGTTGTGTAGGGCGTCACTCACTTTTTTAACCTCGTCATGAGTTAAAGTTGGATACATTGGTAATGAGAATATTTCGTTTGCTGCTAATTCCGTATGCGGAAGGTCTCCAATTTTATAGCCGAGATGAGCATAGGCAGACATCGTGTGTATAGGCCAAGGGTAACTAATATTTACAAAAATATCGTGTTTCTTCAGCTCTTCAATAATCTGATCTCTTTTCGGATGACGACAAACATATAAATAATACGCATGCTCATTTTTTTCTTCTACTGTGGGTAAACCAAGGGTAGTATCAGCCAATAATGCGTCATACACTTTCGCAAGCTCTTGGCGTTTAGAAACATATGCAGGCAAATGTTTAAGTTTACTTAATAGTATTGCAGCATGTAATTCATCTAACCTTGAATTATAACCATCTTCTACAGCATAATAAGTTTTCTCCATGCCATAGAACCTTAATCTTCTTAGCTTTTGGTTCAACTCTTCGTTATCCGTTACCACCATTCCACCATCTCCATAACCGCCCAAAATTTTTGTTGGATAAAAAGAATAAGCGGCCATATCAGACATCGATCCGCACATCTTACCTTCAAAAGTTGCACCATGACTTTGAGAGCAATCCTCTATCACCTTTAAGTTATGTTTCTTAGCGATTTCATTAACTGCCCTCATATCTACGCACTGCCCAAAAAGATGTACTGGTATAATACATTTAGTTTGTGGAGTTATTACCGCTTCTAGCTTAGTAGTGTCCATCAAATATGATTTAGGATCAATATCTACAAAAACAGGCGTCGCTCCAGTTGCCACTATTGCGGAAACTGTAGGTACTGCCGTATTTGAAACAGTGATCACCTCATCACCGACTTTTACATCAATAGCCTTTAAAGCCAGAAAAAGTGCGTCAGTAGCGCTATTCACGCCTATCCCAAAAGTAACACCACTATATTTTGCAAACTCTTTCTCAAAATTTGCAACATTTTCTCCTAAAATGAGTGACCCCGATTTTAGTACATTTTCAATGGCTTGATGTATTTCAGCCTTTTCCGCATCATATTCTTTAAGATAACCCCAAACTTTAATTGACATATTCTAATTTAATTTATTAATTGGTCTAACAAAACTGCATTTATTTCTATTTCATGATAGTGATGGTCAAAGCTATTATTTGCCACTGCGTTTATTACATTTTCAAAAAATAGTTGAAAACTATCTGCAGGTTCAATATCAAGCTCACTTTCTTTATTATCCTTACGAATGTTTAATTTAACAACCAAATCAGGCACAGTTGTAAAAATACGGTCTGTTTTCACGTTTAAGCCTTTACCTACAACTACGGCGCTGTTAATATATTCTGTGCTAAAACCAAAATATCCGATATACGTTTTTGAATTTGGGAATTGCATCATCAGTGTAAAAGACTCATCTATTTCGTTTTTCGTATTGCATTCCTTCTTATCAGACAGTACCATAATACGTTCGGGATCCTCCTCAAAAATAAATCGAGCAACACTAACTGCATAAGGGCCAAGATCGTAAATCGCACCGCCGCCCATTTTCAAGTCTTTTCTAAAATTTCCATCAGCAAAACCTGGAAATGAAAAAAATGCAGAGACATTTTTGGGTTCATTACCATTTTCCTTAAACAGGCTTCTTATTTTTTCCAATTGAGGATGATACTGGTAAACCATTGCTTCAGCTAAGCATTTGTTCTTGAGCTTAGCGAGATTAATCATATCTATAGCATCGGCCTTCGTTAAGAAAGCCGGCTTATCTACAATTACATGGAAATTATTATCTAGCGCACACTTCACCCATTTTAGATGATCACTATTTACGGTAGAAACGTAAACTATATCTGCATCTGATTGCATTAAGGCCACTTGGTAATCTTTATAGAAATTGCCAGAGATAAATTGCTTTACAGTTTGTTCGTCACTGGTATAGGAAGCAACATCAATTCCATTAATGGTTGATATTTTGTTGATAGCGGCCAGAACTCTGTTCTGAACGATTTTTGAAAATCCTAAGATAAGTATCTTCATTTCAATTTATTTAAACATATCGATACAAGCTAGCAATCCCCTGGCTTCTATATTAAAGTAACCATATTTTGATAATTCCATAATTTGGCCCAAAGTCATCCATTTATAATTGGACGGCACTTCAATTTCAATGCCTTCGTTAAGATGTGCAAGCATATATCGGTTTTGGTAAAAATGGAATCTTCCGCCTTCTTCTGATTGAAGATGATCATATTTTGTGATCGTTTTCTGATCATCTAAAAATAGATCTAAAAACAGAACAGATCTATTTGTTTGTTCCAATTCTTTATAATTTGAACAAGAAACGGTTGGAGCCATATCAATGAAGTCCATATTTCCAGGCTCAACTTTTGCCTGAACTAAGTAGTGGTCGGTACCATTAATTGTTTTAATTAAAAATCCAATCAAGCCAATCTTCAAATCTTTTACTATAGGTTGTGTCCAAGATGCGACTTCTCTACTATTAGCTGTAACTTTTAATGCAACCACAGAAAAACGATTATCTGTATTGTGTTTTATTTCGGTTGAAGTAATTTGCCAACCATTAACTTCGTTTAAAGGAATATTTTTAACATTCAGATGATAGGTAACTTTTTCATTTGTAATCCAGCTGATGATTTCATCTGTGGTATGTAATGGCTTTTTCGAAACGATAGATTTCATCGTTCCTAAATCATACTTATCATCTAGCTTGGCCTGAGCTATAAAATCCTCTATAGAATCTACTTCGTTACCAAATGGGATGCAAGAAATAACAGATCTTGAATCCATGTTAATAAGATTATCTATTTTAATGAGTTGCTTTAATTGAAAGATAGTCAACCAGCAAAAATCATCATGCACTACAATATCATCTGTAACTTCTACAATCATATTTCTGTTTCTTTTTTTGAAGAAGCGGCCTCCCTGTTCAGATTGTAGCTGATCAACTATTATAGTTGATTTAGATGCATCAATAAAATATTCCAGGTATAATGGCACTTTACCTTTATGCGCCTGACTGAAATTACTTTTTGTAGCTTGCAGTGTTGGCGACATTTGTAGAATGTTAATATTCCCTGGTTCCATTTTGGCTTGCATCAAGAAATATCTGGTACCATTGATCACCTTTGTTACAATACCTAAAATCCCTATCTCTGGTTGATTTATAATCGGTTGATCCCAGGACTGCATAACGCCATTAAAATCTGTCTGTACCCTTAATCCTTCAATAGAGAAAAACTTGCCAGATTCATGCCTTAAATTTGAGCCACTTTCGTCGAAATACCACTTATCTAACTCTTCAAAAGGTATTTCCTTTACGCTAAAATCACTTGTTTTTTGTATGTTATCCAACCATAAGCTTAGCTCTTCAAGATTGACGATTGCTTTATTTTTATTTATGGCAGAAGCAAAAAAGTTTTCGGATGAATCCATATTAATTTTTTTATGATTGAATGAGGTTGATTAAAAAATGCTTTTTATTAATAAACATTAACCGTTTAAATGGGACATATACGAATCTATATCTCTAAGAGATTTAGACATGTCGTAATGGGTGTTTGCCAAAACTAAACAAACTGCTCCTTCAGAAAAATTATAAAGATCGGTAAACAACAATCGAGGAACATATAAACCTCTGGTTGACGTATTAAAATCAAATATTTGTTCATTAACCCCATCAAACAACTTTACAGAGAAAGTACCTGACATTGCGACAATTACTTGATCGGTATCTATATGGGCGTGACCACCTCGATCTGAAATTACTTGGTGCATATAAAATATACGTTTAATTTCAATTGGTATTGATTTATTTTCCTCAATCGCAGTCAATGCACCTCTTTCATCATTTATCGTATGGAAATCTATCCATTTAACTGTTTCAATATTTGGCTTCATTTATATTTAACTCTCTATTAAAAAATCTTCAATCTATTGTCTACTATCGTCTTATTTTTGTTTTCTAAATAAGAAGCCTTTAAACTTGCCTTGTTCTGGCGCTTTATATATATGAGTTTTTTCCTCGAAAACTAAAAATTCTCTAACCAAAACTGCGCCATTTTCTTTAGCTTGTTCCAATAATTCATTTTCATTGATTACCCAAAAGTAATATTTAGTCTTGTACCCCATACTACTTGGCCGTTGAACCGCAACATAGCTTTTTCCTTTTTCGACAAATATCATTCTCGTAATAAATACATAATTATTACTGGCTTCAATTAATTTTTTAAAAATGGTCTTCCAATCCGGCTCATACCAAATTGAGCTACCAGCCATTACCAAATCATATTTATTGGTTTGGAGCAGTTCCCCCCTGTTAGATGAAAAAACACTGTTATCATCCCATAGCTGCTTACTAGTCTCGCTAAACGTATTTAAATCATAGCAAAAATAATTTACGTCTGTACTAGGAAGTATCTTTTTAATCAGTAAACCATAATGACCAATGCCACCTCCCCAATCCAGAAAATTAATTTCTTTTTTTTGTAAAGTCGCCAGGCCTGCGATGTAAGAAAATGTCATCAACAGATTGTGAAATATAATGTTTTGGTTATCATAAGGAATACTACCTTCATGGTTTACACCTAAAGGCCCCACTCCGTTAACAATTTCCGAATAGTTATTCCATTTTTCAAGTTGAAGTTCAGAGATAGACTTCAAGTCCCAACCGTCACCAGAAGTATTATATTTATTATCCCAGTTAAATGAAACAAATTTCCATTCGTAAAGACCTAAGTAATTCTTAATTCTCAATGCAAGCTTGATAACAATGGGGGGGAGTAAAGGCTTAATTGCTTTTATATTCATGTTTTATTGTTTGGGGCATTAAATGTAAAATTAACATAATCAACATTAGCCCTCCCGAAAAGAGGGTTGTAAATAGCGATGCATTTAAAAGGCTTAATGTTGAAAAAACCAAAAATAGTGTAGCAAATATGATACTGTGCTTTTTAGAAATACAGTCAATAAAGTAAAAAAGCAAAGCTACGATGATAGAAATAAAGATAATCCCCGACAACCCAAATGAAGCTATTCCGTCAGTTGCCCAAAAATTAGCGTTAGCATTCATTTTTTCATCTCCATAAAAAAAAACTCCAATCTCCTGACCTATTTCTAGCTTATATGGGTAGCCCAAAACATTTCTTAGTACTCGAATATGAGAAAGGTAGGTGTTTGGATGTGTTTGGAAGAAGGAAAAGTATTGAAAAAGCAATAGTCCACCCATTGACAAGGTCCTTAAAAAAAACATACCGCCTATTAAAAAAAGAATGCCAGAATTCTCAGAGTTAGAAATAGCGCCAGTTCCCATCATTAATAGCACACAAAGGACTAGCAAAAAAACAGTAAATCTAACTCCGAACGTTTTCCTGTAGTTATCTTTTCTTATCAAAAAATAAATACCGATCATAATAAATGTAGAAAGCAATTGAGCTTTTGCCCCCATTGTAGCAAATAATATAGATTCTCCAATGCCTCCGCAAATCACATATATATATTTTTTTGTGGTTAAGCCATAGGAAATTAACAGCGGGAAAAAACATCCAGCGAGTATCATAATGGCATAACCGGATAAATTTCCCTGCATTACATCATCACTGGCATATCTTTGGTCATAAACATTATCAAGGGCAGAAAAACGTAAATTATCCTTAAAAATATATAGTGTATAACTTAGCAAGACTATAGTTATAGAAATGATGCCAATCCAAAAAACGCTAGGAGATATTTTTGGTGCCTTAAACATTACAGTTTTCAAAAAATATGGTATTCCTATAATAAAAAAAGAGAATGCGACAACCAAGGAGAACTGTAAGCTATCAGCCAATGTACACATCCCATTTAAAGCGAATACTAAGATTGAAGGAATGTAAGTAAATAGATACAGGAACCAGTAAATCATTAACGAAGGTCTCTCTAATGAAATTCTAATCCATGCAATAGGCAGCAGACAGATCAGATAACTTACAACTACAGATAAAGGACTTGGAGACTTATAGGAATAACCAAAATATTCAAACCATTTAAACAAAAAGTCCTTATATATCCAATGAAAAACTATTATATAGAATAAGATTAAAAAAAAGAGGATAATACGGCTTTTCATCAAGTTCTATTCAAGCTATATATTGAGATTACTACATGCAATAGGTAAAACAAAAACATAATGGAGCCATATATTATCATGGCATGAATTACATTCAGATTTTGACTATAGCAGATATAGAAGCCAACCATAATTAAAATAACTCGAGCTCCTTCCCAAATTAATTGAATCCTTTGTTTTTCTAAGATTAATAATGTTGGTATTAACGGCCAAACAACAAATCCCGCAAACTGCATGGTAGCCAAAATAGAGGCAAATTCTCCGGCCATTCTCCATTTTTCTCCAAAGACCAAGCTAAACAGAGTGGGGCCCAATAAAACCATTATGATTGTTGGAATAATAAACATAAGGGATAGCTTCTTTAGGAGAAATATATACTTTTGCTTTAGCAGACGGGTGTCTGTTTTGGCAAGACTAGCAGCTTCAGACATAAATACCTGTGAGACAGACTGCCCTATTAAAGCACTTGGAGCAGCATAAACTCTATCAACTAATGCATATAGCCCCAAAATTTCAAGGCCATATATTTTTCCAAAAAGTAATGCCGGCAAGGCAAAACCTGCCGTATTTAACAATGCGCCGGGTGAATTAAACAGTGGGAAGTTCCTGTATCTCTTCGCTAAAACTTTAAGCTCTTTTATTTCCAGTTTTGTTATATTCTTCCGTATGTCTTTAGAAAGAGATGAAACCAAATTTAAAATACCTGCTGATCTGCCTAATAAATCTCCTACGAATAAGCCCAATGCGCCAGATCTTGTAACGCCAAATAAAAGCTGTGCAGAACTATTACCAACTGCTTGAAAAATTTTTGTTTTACCAATTACCTTATAATTTTTAAATCTCAAATTTAAATATACCAATCCCTGATATAAAGCTGCGCCCAAGAATGTAAATGGAAGTATATATAGATACTTACCTAAGCTACCCACGGTAGCGCTGCCAAGGCCAGTTAATTCTATTAAGATAATGATACAAATTAAGACAATAAATACTAAAACATTTATGATTAAAGTAAGCTTCCATATGTTAACAGCTTCTTTATCAGTGTCTGGTAGCAAAATTGCTAATTCATATCTTAACGATGCTATAATAATCAAAAAAGAAATTACCGATTGAGCATATTGAAAAATTCCAAAATCTGAGACACTATATATTCTCGATACAATTGGATAGAAGCATAGAATAATTATTTGCCCAATAACTGTACTTCCTGAAATTAGCAACACATTTTTTAAAAATGGATTCGCTGCTATTTTAGCATAGATGGCCTTTAAAACCCTTTTTGGCATAAGATAATCTTAAATCAATTAATCGTAGTTTGATTTATCCGATCAATCCATGTACTTTTAACTGTTGAATAAAACTCTCCGCCCGCAAATCAAAATTATGTTCTTTCAATGTCCTAAGTTGACCAGCACGAGCAATTTCCATGGCTTCTTTTGGATGATCTTTAGCCCATTTTATTTTTTCAACGCATTCCTTACTGTTTTTAAAGCTTAGCACTTCTTTTCCATCTTCAAAAAATAGATGAAGATTTGGCTTCCAATCTGTGATTAGCAGCCTTCCGGCCCCTGTTACCTCAAACATTCTCATATTTGCGGCTTCGTTTTTCGCTACATCACCGTGTATATTCAATACTGACCTATAGTTTAACATGGTTTGATATAATGGAAGCCCATACTTCGCTCTTTTAATAGTTCTTTTTAAATTTCTATCGAAGGACTTGGCCTTAAAATCTTCCCAATTATCTACTCTACTGTAAAAAGGAATCAATTTCAATATAGCTTTAGGTACTCGTATTGCTTTTAGAAAACTATAGCTCTTAAAAAGTATTTTCTTTGATTTAATAGTAATAAAGTCTTTGAGTACAGACACATTTACGATATCAGAATAAATATCAATTTGAGTTCCCTGATTAAAGATATCAGTCAATACCTCTTCTCGATAGCCATGCCAATGTGCCCCCCTTACGAAGCCTCCATAAAAGCATATCTCTTTATTCGGATCAACGTCTTTTAGTTCATTTAATATTTTAGAATTAAAAGCATGAGGTAAAAATGCAGATTTTATATTATTTGCAATTAGTTCATTTTTTATTGCCTCTAAACAAGTAAAAATAAAATCGTATCCGGTTATGTTTTCTACATGATAGGATGGAGAACATACGTACCCAATAATTAACTTAATGAATGGAAACTGCTCTTTTACAGCCGCGATCCATTTGTTGTCAAATTTGAATATGTCATCTATAAACAAATAATCTGGTTGAAACCGTTCAATTTGATGAAACAATACATTGGACTCTGTAGAGAATCCATTCTCTTTGGCCCAAGTATATTGAAGTGGCTTAACATTGGCACAAATATTTTCTACGGTAAAACCTAGTTTTTCAAATGGTTCATTCCAAACACCATTCCATGCAAACGCGTCATCGCCCAAGGCTTTTTTTTGTATAGCGTACGCTTTTTCACTTAGCCCTTTGTTTCTATTATAAAAATCTTCAATATAACTTGTATATAAATTGTTAATCAGTAGCAACTTCATATTATGATTTTATTGATTTTGCTAATTGTCAAGCTCAGTTTCACAACTACAGCACTAGGTTCTATGATAGCGTTATCACAAACAACATCTACTTTGATTAAATATTTGAAGTAATACCGCAATTGAGCTGCACTTTCAACTGCCAATGTACTTGTCGCCATATTTATTCGATACGACAATTGAGTGACTCACCCTAAAACATCAATAGTATAATCTCAATCAAGATAATACGCCGGGCGATGTCTATTTTATTGATAAATGTTGATAAATTCTCTCTATAATGTCCACAACTTTAAGTCCTTCCAATGCGTTAGTAGTAATAGCATTACGGCCCTTTAAAACGTCTACAACGTTTTCTATTACATAATGATGGTTTGCTGCAGATCCTTTGTAAGCTCCATAGTCATTTCCTGGATTGGTGGGGGCTAGTTCTGGCATATCATAGTCTTTTATATGGCAATACTCTACCTCATTCATATATTGCCCCCCTATTTTAACTGAGCCCTTTTCAGCAATAATTGTCATAGAGCTCTCCAAATTTTGGTTCCAAACAGAAGTAGAGTAATTCAAACTGCCCATTCCACCATTTACAAAATCAAAACTTATAAAACCACTATCTTCAAAGTCTGTTAAATTTGAGTGGTTAAAATCATTGAATTTTGCTTGGATATTTGCAATGTCTCCAAAAAGCCAGTACATAATATCAATAAAATGAGAGAATTGTGTAAACAAAGTACCTCCATCCAATTCTTTTTTACCATGCCAGCTTTCCGGTTTATAATAGCGTTCGTCACGATTCCAATAACAATTCAATTGAACCATGTAGATTTTTCCAAGTTTGTTAGACTCCACTAGATCCTTAATCCAAATCGACGGTGGAGAATACCTGTTTTGCATCACTGCGAACAAATACTTGTGGACATGTAAGGCTTTAAATATGACCTTTTCTGCATCATTCTTTCTCAAGGCCATTGGCTTTTCAACTACGATATGCTTTCGTGCCTCAAGGCACGCTAACGATTGATCGGCATGAAAACCATTTGGACTAGCTATATTTACGACATCTACTTCTATGCCAGAATCAAGGAACTCTTCCAAGGAGTTAAAAAAAGGCACATCATACTCTTCTATCCCTAACCTATCCTTATCTTGTATATCAATTAGAGCTACCAGTTGAGACTCTTCATTTCGAGTAATCATCTTAGCATGCCTCTTACCTATATGTCCACAGCCAACCACTGCAAACTTGATTTTTTCGCCGCTCTGCATTATTTAATTCGTTTAACAATATTATTTTCCATGTGGTATTCCTGTTTGCTCTCTTTACATATGGCCATTCTCTGATTATCAAACATTAACCTATGTCCATATTCACCTACCCAGCCAATCTGCTTAGCAGGATTGCCCACAACCAAGGCATAGTCAGGTACATTTTTAGTGACTACAGCACCAGCACCAATGAGGGCATATTTCCCTATATCATGACCACACACAATGGTTGCATTTGCTCCTATACTTGCCCCTTTGCCTACATGTGTTCTGGCATACTCATTTTTTCTGTTGATGGCACTTCGAGGATTAATTACATTAGTAAAAACCATTGAAGGACCTAAAAAAACATCATCATCACAAATTACTCCTGTATAAATGGAAACGTTATTTTGAACCTTAACATTTTTACCTAAAATGACTTCCGGTGAAATCACAACATTTTGGCCGATATTACAATTTTCACCAATACTACAATTAGGCATAATGTGAGAAAAATGCCAGATTTGCGTACCTGCGCCAATTGAACAGCCATCATCTATCACAGCAGTGGGGTGGGCTTTGTAATTCATCTTATATATTGAAAAATTCCTGAATAGTATTAATAATATAGTCTTGTTCACCTTGTTGCATTTCAGTATGGATTGGCAAAGAAAGTACACATTTGCATAATTCTACCGAAGCTAAAAGTTCCCCTACCACACGACTAATCTTCTGAAATGCCTCTTGTTGATTTAGAGGAATAGGATAATAAATCATTGCAGGTATTCCATTCGATTCAAGAAATGTCTTTAGTTCATCTCTTTTGCCGTCGCTCACTAATATCGTATATTGATGAAAAACATGTGTCGATTTTGAACTTCTAGCTGGAACTTCTATACCACTGATCTTCGAAAGGCCTTGATCATAGTAGCTAGCTGCAGCAGCCCTTGCGGCTGAGTATTGATCCAAATATTTTAATTTTACATTTAATATACCTGCTTGTAGGGTATCTAGTCTAGAGTTAACACCTATGTACTTATGGACATATTTCTTTACTTGGCCATGATTAGCCATCATTTTTATTTTGACACCTAGCTCATCATTGTTAGTACAAATAGCTCCACCATCACCGTAACAGCCTAGATTTTTTGAGGGGAAAAAAGAGGTAGTACCGATATGGCCAATAGTTCCCGTTTTTGCCGTAGTCCCATCTTTAAATGTATAAGTAGAGCCTATAGCTTGGGCATTATCTTCTATTACATAGAGGTTATACTTTTTGGCCACTTCCATTATCTCTTCCATATTAGCACTTTGACCAAAAAGATGAACAGGAACAACTACTTTAGTTTTGGAAGAAATTGCTTGCTCAATTAACTCAGGCGTAATATTAAATGTTTTAGGATCTACGTCCACCATTACGGGAACTAGCCCCAATAAAGCAATCACTTCAGTTGTAGCAACATAAGTGAAAGACGGTACAATGACTTCGTCGCCTTGATTTAACTCCAAAGCCATGAGTGCAATTTGCAATGCATCGGTCCCATTTGCACAAGGGATTAGGTGCTTTACATTTAAATAAGCAGCGAGATTATCTTTAAACTCATTTACTTGTGGTCCGTTAATAAATGTAGTTGTATTAATACAGTGCTGTATTGCAGCATCTACTTCATCCTTAATTTTTAAATATTGACCTTTTAGGTCAACCATTTCAATTTTTCTCATTATAGTCGTGCATCAATTAAGTTACGATCTAAACATGCCTTTGTATCAAATATAACTGTACCATGCCCATTTTTAAGTTGTTTAAAATCTAATTCAAAAAACTCCTTATGGCTAACAGCTAATATGATAGCGTCATATTGATTTTGAATTTTCGGAATTAGATTTACGCCATACTCCTCTTTCACTTCCTTGGTATCAGCATGAGGATCGTAAACATCTACATTTAAACCGAATTGATTTAATTCACTATAGATATCTATCACACGCGAATTTCTAATATCAGGGCAATCTTCTTTAAAAGTTATTCCTAAAATAAGCGCTTTTGCCCCTTGTATTTTATGGCCCTTATTGATCATCAGTTTAACCACTTTATTTGCAACAAACATGCCCATATTGTCGTTAACTCTTCTTCCCGACAGAATTACTTGGGGATGATAACCTAAGGATTGAGCTTTATGAGCTAAATAATATGGATCAACGCCTATGCAATGCCCTCCTACTAAACCTGGCTTATATTTAAGAAAGTTCCATTTGGTTCCTGCTGCTTCAATAACATCATTGGTATCAATACCCACTTTATCAAAAATTAAAGCCAGTTCATTGACAAATGAAATATTTACATCACGTTGAGCGTTTTCGATGGCTTTTGATGCTTCAGCAACTTTTAAACTTGGGGCTTTATGTGTTCCCGCTGTAATAATACTTGCATATAAATCATCTACAACAGTTGCTATCTCAGGTGTAGAGCCTGACGTAACTTTTTTAATCTTCGTTAATGTGTTAACCTTATCTCCAGGATTAATCCTTTCTGGCGAATATCCACAATAGAAATCTTGATTAAAGATCAGGCCGGAGTATTTTTCCAATACAGGTACACAATCTTCTTCTGTACAGCCTGGATATACGGTTGACTCATATATTACAATATCTTCTCGTTTCAAGACTTTTCCTAGCATGGCAGAGGCCTTAAGCAGTGGTGTAAGGTCCGGGGCCTTAAATTGATCTATCGGCGTAGGTACTGTTACAATGTAGATGTTTGCAGCTGTTAAATCGTTTACTTCAGACGAAAATTCTAATCCAAAAGTACCTTTCGATCCTAATACACTCTTTAAATCATCAACATTTGCTTCTTTCGTTCGATCTTTACCTCTCGAAAGTTCATCTACACGGCCTTGGTCTATATCAAAACCTATTACCCTATATTTTTTTGAGAATTCAATGGCAAGCGGTAATCCTACATATCCAAGGCCTATCACCGCAATAATATTTTTATTCACCTAATATATTTTTTAGAACCAATTTAAAAAAAAGCCAAATAATTACCAGAAAGCTAAGTATAAATCCCCCTGTCAATATTCCTTTAATAGAACCGATTTTCTCTTTCTTTAATGGATATATTGGTTGATCAACAACCTGTATAAGTGGCGTTTCTCTTAGTAGCGTTATTTTTGACATTTCTAAATTCTTGACCAATTCTGCAAGTATCGCTTTATTAGTTTCCGCCGAGAACTGCGCTTTTTGAGCAGGAGCGGCCCTTTGCACTTGCCTAGTTGGATTTAAATTCGGTGTGGCATCTACCACTTCCACTGCTCTATAAATTTCTCCGTTCATCACGGCCCTTACAGAATCTGTTTTATGTTGTAAAATCAAGACGTTTTGCATTGATTTTTGAGTTTTAGTTCGGATATAAAACTCGTTGACGTTCTTAACAAGTTCATCATTAAACCTTTTAGAAAAGATTTCATTTTTAGATTTTACATCAATTTGAATCCTGCTTAATTTCTTATCCGGTTTAGCAACCGATAAATAGTTTTTTTCAATATCGTCTACAACCTCTGCAATTACACTATCCCTAAGACGCTTTTTATCGGCGCTAATACTTTTTGAGCTTATATCTAAATCAATAAAATTTAAATCTTCTAATTCTTTTTTGTCTTGCCAGCGGTCTTTTAAAAAATTCATTCTGATGTATTCTTCAATAAGTGTGCGATGTGAGTTAGAATCGATACGATTAAAGAGCGTTCTTCTTATCATCGCTTTCGATTTATATAAATCTAGGATGTTATCTCCTTGAAATATCCCGCCTCCGCCACCGCCACCAAAATCTATACCAACCATGGAAGCCAAACCTGCATAAGCTCCTAACCCACCGCCACCTTCATTGTTTTCCAATACAAAAGTGGTCGTAGCAATAAATGATGTCTTTTTCCATTTAGAATATCCATAACCTAATGCTCCTCCTATTAATGCAGCTATTATGATATTCCATTTTTTCGTCCAAAAAAAAACCGCAAACTCTTTTATTTTCAGCAGCAGTTCCTTTAAGGTTATTTCATCATTTCCTTTTTCTATTGTTTGACTATTTTCAGAGATCATGTAATAGTATATTTTAATTCAAATACGACACTATCTAAATAGTGTAACTATAATTGCTGCAAGAGAAGCTATACCTGTCCCTATCCCAATCCAAGCTTGTGCACTCATTCTTTCTCTTTCTGCTTTTACAGGTACTAGAATTTCTGCTCCTGGTTTAACTTTAGGATAATTGTTAAAGAACAAGAATTTTTTTGCTGCTTCTGCGGAGCCATTAGCATATTTAATATATGCTCTATTTTTTAAGGCCATACTTGTAAATCCACCTGCCCCATTAATATATTGCTTAAAACTTTTACCAGGTATATATACAATATTATTAGGATTCAATACTTCTCCGGTGACTTTAACGGTTTGAAGTTGCTTTGGCACACGTATAATATCACCTTCTTCCAAAATAATATCTTGTCTTGACAAAGGTTTTTTCAAAATTTTTTCCAAATTGATACCCACTAAGTCTGACTGTACTAGGTCTTCTTTCACCTTCTTAATAGTATCAGTATTTTTTAAATCTCTTTCTTGAAGCCTTTCTAAGTTCGCGAACTTCCTCTTCTCTTCTTCTCTATTATTAATCGCATTTTTATCGGTTGGGTTTATCTTTTCAGCACCAGGTCTTTTTAGTGAGGCACCTTCTGCATAGGCAAATGAAGTTAATCCTCCAGCTCTTTTAATTAAATCTGATATCCTATAGTCTTTGCTTGTAATGGTATACATCCCCGGATAAAGTACCTCTCCTTCAATTTTAACTTGTTTTTGAACGGAATATCCTTCTGAGTTTCTAACAGATATAATATCAAAGGGTTTAATTTCAAATTTATCTCCAACGATTCGTAAATTCTCATCAATATTTACGACAAATAAATCCGCTGTTTTTGAAGAAGTAGAATTAGGATCTGTATTTTTTATTCTTCTTGAAACTTCAATTCTATTAGGTGTAGCACCTTCCTTTAATCCTCCAGCCATTTGGACAATATCCTCAAGCTTTAGGTTTTCTGCATATTGGAAGGTTCCCGGTGCTCGGACTTCACCTTGTACCGTTACAGTATATTCTTCCCTTAAATCAAATATAGAACTAATCGTAACCTTATCTTCTCGAGTTAAAGGAATGTCTTTTTCTGCTCCTGAAAGAATTTTAGCCACATCAAATGAGACGAAATATTGTGTCTTATCTGGATTTAGGCGGTTAATATATCCTCTATTTAAAAAAGCGTCTTCTGTTATCCCATCTGCTTTTCTGATTAAACCAGCAAGCGTTAATCCATTGTCAAGTGAATAAACCCCAGGTCTAAATACGGCTCCAATGATTTCTACTCTATTTTCGAAACGCTCCAAAATAGCCTCTACCACAAATTTATCGCCATTTTTAGGATGATAAGTACTGTATTGCGATTCTAAAATATCACTAATTCTTCTTTCTCTATTCGTATTTTGAAATGACTTTATTTTGGCTGTGTAAGCATCTGCGGTGAAACCTTTCGCAAAATTAATCACATCTTGTAAGGTCTCATTAGATTTTACTTCAAAAATGGCGGCTTCTTTTATCTCACCAGAAATTTCTACCCTCTTATCATAAGCAGGAATATTAATCACATCCTGATCTTGCAGACGGATATTACCTTGTTGGATACCTCTTAAAAGGAAATCATATACATCTATCGTTGCTATAATCTTATTATTTCTAACAACTTGTATATTTCTGAAAGAACCATTTTGTGAAGGTCCACCTGATACATATAGAGCACGGTATACATTTGCTAAGGATGGCAAAGTATAGGTGCCTGCCTTAACCACCTGTCCTGTAACGGTCACTTGAATACTTCTGATATTTCCAAGATTAATAGCCACAGAAGTTCTACCTGTCCTTAAAGCGGGATATGTTTTAGACATCGCTGCTTTAATTTTCGAAGCAGCTTGATCAATACTTAAGCCTCCAACAGCAATTCGACCAACATATTCTAAGTTAATTACCCCTTCTGGACTAACTTGCAGATTATAGCTACGTTCATTATCTCCTGTTAAATCAATAATTAGTCTATCATCGGGACCAATAACATAACTCTTTGGCGTCGCTATTCTTAAGTTCGGTTCAAAGGTGATGTTTCCATTCTTGAATAAATCTGAACCAAATATCTTAGATTGGATTTCATCGTCATCTTCTTTCTTAAGATTGTCGATAGCCCCTCCATCTGTAGTTTCACTATATTCCCTACCAGTACCAGTAGTAGGCTTATCGATAGTTTGTGCTCCAGCTCCTTGCTTTTTCAATTTCTCTACCCTAGCCTTGAACTTGACCATTTCTTCTTTCTTAATTCCCTTAGCTGCAGCAGCTTGCTCAAGTTGTGCATCTGTGGTGTAGCCCATAGCTTCCGCTTGTTTTATAATTTGCAAGATTTGAGCATCCGAAAGTTCGTCAATTTTAATATTTGCCACCGACTGAGCAAAAGCTAATGCTGTGACAAAAATTAGTAGAAATGATAGAAAATTTTTTTTCATGAAAATAGTATTCTTATTTTTTTGTGAACACGCAAATTATTCAAAATAATTTAACGTCTTGTAATCACCTTGTTTCAAATATTCGTCTTTCTTCATTAGATTTAAATCTGATTGCATCATATCTTCAACAAGTGCTTGTAAATCATATTTAGGTTGCCATCCTAATTTTGTTTTTGATTTAGTAGGATCACCAAGCAGCAAATCTACTTCAGTTGGTCTGAAATATTTAGGGTCTACCTTTACTACTGTATTGCCAAGTTTTAAGGATTCTAAATTCAATCCTAATTGTGTTGCCTTTTCAATATCAATATCAATAATCACACCCTTTTCATGCTCATCTTTCCCAGAAAATTCGATAGTAACTCCTAATTCAGCAAAAGCCATACGTACAAAATCACGTACAGTAGTAGTTACACCAGTTGCAATAACGTAATCTTCTGGCTTTTCTTGTTGCAAGATTAACCACATCGCCTCAATATAGTCTTTTGCATGGCCCCAATCACGTTGGGCAGATAGATTTCCAAGGTATAAACAGCTTTGCAAACCTAAAGCTATTTTTGAAGCGGCCCTGGTAATTTTACGGGTTACAAAGGTTTCTCCACGTAAAGGACTTTCGTGGTTAAACAAAATTCCGTTACAAGCGAACATGTCGTAAGCTTCACGATAATTCACCGTAATCCAATAACCATAAATTTTAGCCACGGCATACGGAGAACGAGGATAGAAAGGAGTACTTTCACTTTGTGGTACCGCCTGCACTAAACCATACAACTCAGATGTAGAGGCCTGATATATTTTAGTTTTTTTAGTTAAACCAAGTATTCTAATTGCTTCCAACAATCTTAAGGTACCAATGCCATCTGCATTTGCAGTATATTCTGGCATTTCGAAACTCACCTGTACGTGACTCATTGCCGCTAAATTGTAAATTTCATCTGGCTGAGTTTCTTGGATAATCCTAATAAGATTGGTAGAATCCGTTAAATCTCCGTAATGGAGCTTGAATCTAACGTCATTCTCGTGTTGATCTTGATAAAGATGATCTATTCTATCTGTATTAAATAGCGAGGTCCTTCTTTTAACACCATGCACAAAATAGCCTTTCTTCAATAAAAACTCTGTCAAATAGGCACCATCCTGGCCGGTCACCCCCGTAATAAGCGCAACTTTCATTTTAATATTTAAGTAAAAAAATAGCGTGAAACATATACAAACAGTTTATTTGTAATAAAAATGTTGTAGATGTCAACGCCTCAAAAATAGTATTTTTATTGAACTTCTATCATGCAAAAATCACCTTAGTTCACAATTGCCCCGCCAGTTACTTAATCAACGATTTTGACTTTTTGTTACCCATGCTTACATCAATTTATCCAAAACCTGCTGCCAATTATCTACTCTTTCATAATCGGTAATAAGAAGGTTATGTGGCGAGGTAAAAAGTAATGGCCGACCGTTGAAATCTGAAAAGTTTTTAATCCGATCATCAATCATGATATCTACATTTACGATTTTTTCTCCACAGAATATAATATGCTTCCAATCTATAAAAGGGAAATACTGTTCTAGCCAATCCAACTTATCCTCCAGCGAATTTCTAAACTCCATAGCGGCCGATACTATATAGACATCATACCTTTGTTGTAACTTTTTCACCGCTTCAACTGCCCCTTTGATAACAGGCAAATCGCGAAAGAAACCTTTTTCATTGATATATTCAAACCATTTATCCTTCACTTCGTGAGGAACGTTTTGAAAAATCTCTGTTCCAGGTTTTATCATTAGATCTAATGGCACTTGGTGGTCTCGGTTGTAAAGCTGTATAAACTTATGTATTGGATCTGCTAGGACTTCGTCCATATCTATTGCTATTCTCATATATCCAAATATCCGTAAAGCAGGGTTGATATCGTTAAACAAAATCTAATTTTATCATAGTTTGCTAGTTATTAACATTTTATTTACCTTTGCAGCCCCGCAACACGAAGTTCCGGGAACTATGTTGAATACATAATCATTAAAAAGAATGGCAACTAAAATCAGATTGCAAAGATTCGGTAAAAAAGGAAAACCTTTTTACCACGTGGTAGTAGCGGATTCGCGTGCTCCAAGAGATGGAAAATTCATTGAGCGTTTAGG